>OBUV01000001.1_pt1 | contig 458036 bp, 405 predicted proteins | sample 1475971 | NCBI WGS metagenome assembly OBUV01 (sample SAMEA2579962, study PRJEB22360) | human gut metagenome | biome: human gut; feature: human-associated habitat; material: faeces | place: Denmark | collected 2008/2010
CCTGCCAGGTGACCGGCTCACCTTTTTCGTTCTGCTCATTACAGAAAAAATAACGTTCACCACCGACCTCTGTCAGATCGATTTCCCAGAGCACCACCTGGGCTGACTGAGTAAGGCGTGTCGTCTCATGATGTGTTTCCTGTCGTATGTCCTGCATCAGATCACCACTTCGTCAAACTGACACGAAAAATCGGTATAGGTGATATGTTCTGTCGCTGACCACGTTCGACACACCACTCTGATTTTTCTGTTAATACCCGGCGGGCGCCAAAAAAAAGATTTATAGCCTCCATGCCGAGCCAGAAACAGTTCAAATGAATTACGTTCATTCGCCTCAACCCTGAAATCACAGGTAAAAACACGCAGAGAATGATTAAGTCCGTTTGGGCTTCGTTGTTCATAACCATCGCCAAATCTTACAGTTTTTATCGATGGCTTATTTTCTGTTTTCATTCCATCCTCTGGTAACCAGTAAAATTCTTCCGTATTAGCCACTTAACATTCCTCCATCACGTCGCATATTTAACAGAGTGCCCTGCACCCGCTGATCAACCATCCCCATAAGTGCTTTTATTGCCTGAGGACCAATCTCTCCATTCTGGCCGTCATTTTGAATAGTGATTTGGTATACAGGGGCATAAGTAATATCTCTGCCTCCATTACCACTTTTACTATTAATAGCTCTGACACCAAGAGAACCATCGGAAGTTCGCGTTAATGGCATAATAGCTTCCGGTCCAGCCTCACCAAAAACACCAGCTCCTTTTGCAAAAGCAAAAAATTGCGGGGAGTCATAAATACCGTTCGAATATGTACTCAATGACGGAGACTCATAAACACCGCCCTTTGCATTCGGAATAAATTTACTAATAGCACTCCCGATAGTTCCTAAAATACCCCCAGAAGAACTGTTACTAATGCTGTCGAAAATCCCAGTAATTGAAGCCTTTAATGCAATTCGACTAAGATCCGAAATCACGGAAGTAGCGAAAGAACGAAAATTTGCCTTGCCTGTCGTGACAAAATCACCTAGCGCATCGGTCATCCCATCAAACATCTGAGTCGTGGTTGATTTTATCTGCGCACCGATATCCTTAGTGTCATCCAGCCAGTTATTGAATCCCTGGGAGGCACCACTAATCCAGTCTCTTGCCTGAATATCGAGCTGCTCGTTTATCTGGCTGACAATTTCTTTTTCTCGTTCCAGAGCATCATTCAGAGCCTGCATTTTCTCCTGAAAAACATGATTTGACATTCCACGGGATTTATCTGCATAGTCACGTTCAAGTTGCAGACGCTGATTGTTATATTCACGTTCAATCCGCAGTAATTCCTGCTGGCGTTGCTGATTTTTATCGCCAACCCCATAACCAGCAATCTGAATGTCATACCCCTGTTGACGATTATCAATCGAAGCCTGCAATGAATCACGCCATGCAGCTATTTCGGCGGATTCCTTGATTAGCCTGTTATTTTTTTCAATCGCAACATTTTTCTCCATCAACGCGGTTATTTCTTCCCGGTGTAAGAGAAGCGATTTCTGATCCTGGGTTAATTTCGATGACGGTCGTGACTCCAGGTCGGCAATCTGCTGACGCCACTTAACCAGTTCCTGTTCAGAGGAACTTAATTTAACGGTCAATTCAGCTTGTGAACTTAGTAACGCATTCTGTTGATTCAGATGATCAATCATTCGTTGGGCAGCATCATCCGAATAACCTTTCGCCTTTGGTTGCTTTGGATCTTTATAACGCTCATTTATTTGAGCGATAAGATTATTATATTCTTCCTTTGAATACTGATTCTTTAGCTTTTCCAGTTTTGCAAGTTCACTAGCTCTCTGCTGCTCCCGGGTCTGATATTGTTTTGAAAAAGCATCTGCTCTCTGTCTGAGTTCAATTCCTTCCTGTTGTCGCTTGTTGTAATCGTTTATTGATGAATTTAGTACGTCCTGAGCAATTTTTTCTGCTTGAAGTACGCCCAATTGCTGCTTTAATCGTGCCAGCTTTTTATTTTGAGCTCCGCCATCTCCAATGCCACCTAACCCGAAAACTCCGGGTCGGGTATTTTTTTCTATTTCATCAATTTGACGGAGAACATCTGAGATTTTTTGATCAAGGGAGGCCTCACGGCCAATATCCAGCATGGAATCCCATGCCCATTTTGCGGAGTCTGCGACAGCTTTCCATGCAGTCTCAAGATAACCAAGATTTTCTTTAATCTGGTTGGTGCGCTGGATCATTGAGGATGAGTATGCTTCTGTCGCAATGCGGGCGGCCTCCTGCTGGTTCCCTTCATCCTGTAGCGCCTTAATCTGGTTATAAGTCGCAAGTGTCAGAAAATGGTACTGATCATTAAGTTTTGATATAGCACTGACAGGATCCTTTGCAATTTCATTGAAGTCATTAACCAGTTGTTCGGTTGATATTCCTGTTACTTCGCTCGTTTTTACTATCGCTGTCGTCACTTGCTCCAGCGAACTGCTCGCTACCTTTCCCGAACGCACAAGCTGGTTTAATACTGCCGCCGCAGCGCCAGTTGTCGAATCAGCCGCATTCCCGGCACGTTGAGCTATATCGGCCAATTGCCCGCTGGTTGTCCCCAACTGATTTCCGGTAAGAATAAGAGATTTATTAAATTCGTCCTGCTCCTGAGAGCCTTTATAGTAAGCCAGCCCTAAGACGCCAACGGCTGCTGCGGCCAGGGTAAAAGGATTAATTAATCCCAGCACATAAGAACCTACACCTTTGATCGCCGGGCCAATCCCACCGAACATATCTTTTAGCTGGCCGCCCTGCTGCATTAACACCATAAATGGCGACTGACCAGTGGACAACCCAACAACAATATCCGTCATTTGTGCAGGCAACATGCGCATAGCAAAAGCCGTTTGTTTTGCCGACATTCCGGTTTTGCTTAATTGCGATTGAGTAACCTCAAGCTCACTCCGCATAGCACGAAGTTTTCCAGAAAGCTCCTCATACATTTCAGGAGAAAGCATCCCCTTAGCTTTTGCTTCATTGAGCTGTTTCTGTTGTTCTAGCAGACGATTAAAAGCAGTTCCGACAGGATCAAGTTGAGCAATCAGACGTTGCAAAGCAGCAACCTGTTCATCATGCGCTTTTGCTGCTTCTCGCTCTGCCTGAGCCTCTCCGGTAAGCTCTCGCCGTGTTTCCTGTATTTTTCGGCTATAATTCTCAAACTGAGAACCATTTATTTTCCCGGATGCAAACGCAGCATTAAGTTCATCCTGCTGTTGTTCAAGATTTCTTAGCGCCGCAGCCAGAGGGTCGATCTTGTCCAGCATTCTTTGAAAGGCCTGAGCCTGCGCTTCCTGCTGGGCGGCAGCAAGTTTTCCGGCCTTCTCGGCTTCTCTCTGCGCTTGCGCAACCCCGCTCAATTCCTCTGTGGTTTCATTAAGTTTACGGACAAGAAATTCATATTCTTCTTTATCAATAAGCCCTTTATCGAAAAATTTCTTTAATTCAGAATAGCGTCGACCGACAGTATCAATTGCGGCACCAACTGGATCAATAGCTGCTTTTAATTTTGCGAGCGCGTTCTTCTCATCTTCTGTTGCCTTAGTCACTTTCCCTGCGCTATTTGCAGCAGTTTCCCCAGCCTGCGTCATTTTGACTAATGAGGAGGCCAGATTGTCAGCATTATTTTTCGCTCCAGTGCTATCAATAATTATTGCGAGACGCGAGGTTTGCTCTGCCATTCATTAAAACTCCTGACAACAAAAAACCCACCGAAGTGGGTTTCAGGCGACATAATAGTAGATATAGCGATTACGAGGCCACGCAATGCTTTTCTCCAGGAGCATCATCGATTTAATTAAAGACACCATCACATCTCTGTAACAGAGTGTACGTAATTAACAACTACACACACTGCTCCTGAAAATACTGGTCATCCAGTGCAAAGATCACTGCTTCAAATTCATCGCGCTCAATCAATACCGGATGAGTGGCTAAATATTCATTTATCTCTGTCAGAGATAAAGGCAAAGGCACCCCAGTCATTCCAGCATAACGTCGGGCACGGGATATTACCGAATAGGCGTACAACAATTCCTTAAGCACCGGGTCTATTTCTGGTTCCGGTATCGGTGGCAACCTGAGTTTTTCTCGCTTCCATCTTGCCTTTTCACCCTTTTCTCCCCCGAACTCCGATAACCACCGCTGGGCGGCTATGGCTTTTTTATCGTATCCTGCTTCTGCTGCTCTTTACCCTGGGCGATGCTGGCTGCTTCTGCAAGGATCTGCCAGTACAACTCCGGATTCTGCTTAAGCAGCGCGATCCCTCGTTCTGGCGTATATTCCAGTGCAACCTCAACACCATCAACCAGTTCACCAACCCCTTTCCAGTCTTTCAGCAGATAACGAGCAGCATTATCAATGAGTAAATCATCAACAGAATCCACCTCGGAAACCTTTGCAATATCAAACTCCTTCGTTCCGACGTGCAAACTGGCATCCATTTTCTCAATGTGGCGACGGATTAATGCATTACGGGAGCGATACTGATCGTTATCGCTGCTTGCCACCAACAGTTTTAACCCGTCTACAGGTTTTAAGTCCTTCATTGGGGTAAACCAGCGTTCACCACCGATGATAATTTTCTGATTAAGAATAAACATCCATAACCTCATTCAATGCGCCCCCCTGTAGTGCAGTACCACAGGGGGAATAACGGAAAATCAACTAATCGCCTCAGCACTGGCTTTTGCGATCACGGCAGCCGGGGAGGCTTTTTTTCTGGTTATCGTAGGTGCTTCATCTGCTGCGGTAATGCTCAATTGAACCTGGATAATGTCGGTATTACCCCCATCAGGCCATTCACCTGACACCTGAACCTTCGGGAAACTGAAAGTGTATGCCCCCTCTCCATTCGAAAGCGTGAAGCTGAACGGAACTGTTTCTCCAGTCAGTGTTTTACTCCAGATTTCCCACGCAGCTTTAGACCATGAAAGCGTCACCGTACCGGACGGTGTAAAAGTAGTCGGAATATTTGCTCCTGCATAAGGCGAGCCAGTCCCGATACAACGCTGTGTCTGGAGTTTGTTATCGAACTGAATATCAAAACTGTCGATACAAAAACCGTTACCTCCGGCAACACCATTCAGGCTTACTGCTGAAACCTCCTTAAACGAATAACGTAGCTTTCCTGCACTATCCACAGGTTCGCCTTTGATAAAATTCGTATCATCGGCCTTTGATTCCCAGTCCAGCCCGGCAAAGGTTACGGTCGCTGTAATATCGCCGTCGTTAGGGATCTGCATTTTCCATGAGCCAACCTGCGCTCCTCTGACGACAGAGGCAATTCCGACATCGGACGCATAGGTCGCCAGAGAAAATGTTATTCGCTCATTCCCCATTGTCAGAGAATCGCCTGACCATTCCGCGCCGAAACAGGATGCAAGAAAATCATCATGTTGACCCCAGCGAAATTTGGTACCAACATCACCGCCGACATCCACAGTGCCAGGTGTCGCCCCCTGAGCCATCCGGGAGCCACCAATCTCATTATTTTCGCCTTTATTCTGGGTGGGTTTTACTCCCCAGCTTGTTCGTTTTAATAAACTCCAGTCACCACTTGCTGGCGTAGTGCCTGCAACTGTCTCCCGGATAAATGCCGAGATAACCTTTGCACCTGAACTCACAGGAGCCTCCTATGTCATTAATTGCGCTAGAGCGCGCGATATGGAATTTGAAGATTAAGCTGGAACCAGCCATTCTTTTCGCCAACGGCTATTGAGGAAACAGCCTGGTAACTGAGACGATCGTCATCCTGAAACTCAAACAGTTCCCGCAATTTATCGGCTGTCTCAGTAATGAGTTTTGAACCAGAACCTGCGGGGACAAATAACTGAATAATGATTATCCCCGTGCGATAAACAACCGGCCCCGCGCCAATTTCATTAACTCCAGCCTGCCCGGGAATATTACTTAACCGCGCCCAGATTAATTTATCGGAAGGATCGAACGTTGGCCCGTTCGGATACAATACGTCTTTTCCATCAATAATCGTCTGTGCCGTCATTCTGGAAATAACCGTATTTCTGATTTCAGTAAACGTCATTTGTAAGCCTGTAAAACACCATGAAAAGCGTTGGCATACACGCCAGTTGGCGCTTGTTGTGAATGACCGTTTTCAAGAGCCTCTGCATAAGGAAGGTTATTCTGGATATAAATAACTCCGTAATTTGCAGCTTTCGAAATAACCCCGATCCCACGCTGAACCGCAATCGTACCGTTCGGATCCACGTTATCAGATATACCAAAATCGGGATGCTGTAACGACACCAGGTTGTTATTTCTGAAACGTCCGGTATCAACCGGAGCAGCAATATCAATAGCAGTAAGAATCTGCATAGCGATGTAGCGAATCTTCAGCCCCACATCTTCCTCAATCATCCCGGCAAATATTGACGGTTCTATATCCCATGCCTTTGCCATTTACGCTCTCCTTAACTGGATAGAGTAAACTGATGCGGAAGGATCTACACTCGCTGTAATTACCTCGTATCGTTGTAACTGCCTTGATACAGGATCATAAATCTCAATAATATGGTCGACAGCGGGTTTATCCGTAACCTCGCATACCAGAGCGGTTAATTTAAGGTCACCATGCAAAATATTAATCCCATCAATTCTGCCCAGCTTATAACGTGTCAACACGCCTCGCCCGGTATAGATTGCGGTGGATTCGCCGCCAGTTTCCGTCACAGGATCCCAGTGCCGGTGCGTAACGTAAGAACCAGAAAAATCACTCACGGCGTCCGCTAAATCCTCATCAAAAGCAGCGGCAACCTCTGACTGAATCTCTTCACGAAGCCCCATTATCCCCCCCTCACAACCCTGACTTGTGAGCGACTAAGTCCGTACGGTTTCAGCAGTGCTATCGCAAGCTGTAAATCGGGTTCAAGCAATGCAGTGCTGTTTGCTGGCAACTCAGCAAATGATTTCGATACACTGACCCCGTCAGCCGACACGGCTTTACTGATAACAACGCCAGAATCATTTTTCTGCTGAAACAACTTACCGAATGAGGCAATTCTGGCTGCATATGCTCCCGCAAGTTTTACCTCTTCCGGAATACGGGATGGGTTAATTTTCAGGTTGAAGCCATTAAGCCAGGCATTAGCCATTAAAACAGCTTTATTTTTAGCGTTCTCACTCGTCCAGGCGTTCCCAAACGCATTATCAACGTCATCACAGGTCACGTAAGTGATCATGTGTTACTCCTGAGTTTTCCAGCCCATAGCTTTCCAGTTGTCAACTTCATCAGGATGAACATTAGCGATAGTTGGTGCGCCGGGAAACATCTGATAATCGGTCACCATAACCACTAACTCAATTTGCGTTTTTTGTGCGGCTTCACGCTGTGCTCTTTGCTCTTTAGTTAATCCGGCCATATGCCCTCCATTAAAAATGGGGCCGAAGCCCCGTTTGAATGTTTAACCAAGAATCAGACAACCATGTGCCGGCTTCACTGATGAAACACCCCATGCCAGTCCAACTTCATAGCGCACCTGGCGATACTGACGATACAGTGCAATCTGGAACGTAATCCCTGAAATCGGGTCCGTAACATTCATTACATCATCAGCATTATCGCCACCTTCCGGCATTGCCGGAGTACGGGATGCCAGCAGAAACGCGTTGCGATCAAACGCCATATTTGCAGTAAAGGAGCCAACAACTGTGATTGCAGTATCATCGGCCAGATCCTGACGCAGTCCGGGCGCTGCAAGAGTAATCAGATTGCTGGTCGCTGCTGCCACAACATACTGATTCGGATCGCCAGCGAACGTAACAATCTGACCTGCAGAAATACTCCCCGAACCAGTATCAATGGAAATAAGAACATCGCCTTCTTTTTTCTCGCCATTCACGAGATAACCAGTTGCAGCAACCTTTGGCGCTCGTTTTACACCTGCCGAACTGTGAATATTGAATCCCTCCAGACGCCCCAACACGCCCTCACGCAGTAGCTGTTCAGTGCCGGATTCATTCACTTTAAACAGTACAGACTGTTTTCCGCGCAAATTAGCAATGGCAGTGGAGCCAAGCACCATCTGCAGATCGGTTGTCGGTGCGCCGTTATCCTCCAGAACCTGACGAGCCAGAGCAGCATCAGAAAGATCATCTTTAACACCAAACGGCGTTGTCCCTGCGGTTCCCACGGCGCGGGAAGCACCGAAATACAACGCACCAAGATCAGCCTCAACCTCGTTTGCAAGGGCGCGAAAAGCCTGCTTGAACTGATCAGCCAGAATGGTGTTGTAAGTCCCTGAAGGGCCAAGAGCCAGTTGTTCTTCACCATTCCATTTAACCGGTGCCATTTTGGATTTAGTAATTTTCACATCAACAGTGCCAATATTTTGATCACCGGTATTCGGAGCTGACGGCCCCGGTACGATATCTTCGGTTTTCGCCTCAGGCGCAACTGGCGCGGTTACCGTCTGATCTTTTGCTGCGGCGTCAGCTTTTGCGTTTTTTGCTACCGCAGGGATAAAACCTACCTGCTCACGGGATACAACATCCAGGGCGGTATAAATAGTCGGGATCAACCCGGTCAGGGTATTTCCAGCCATAATTAAATATTCCTTAAAAATTTGCGTAATTGTGAATAGATGGAGTAATGAGCTATCCAGCCCTGACACCAGCTCCCATCCGGAAGCTGACAAATGTGTTAATCAACAATTGTGATACCGTCTTTCAATGCGTTTTGCTTACCTGCAACATCCAGTGCATCAAAAGCAGAGCGTTTCATCGTTTTCTGACCAATATCATGCTGTGTCGGACGGGAGCCGCCGCCATTGTTGCCACTGGCTTTCAGGATGTAGTCTTTCTGAGGGTAATTTTCGACGAGGAACTCCAGCGCCTCATCAAACTGCGCCAGTTCGCCAGGCTTCGCGCGGGAATAAATTTTGTTGCCGGAAGCGTCATAAGCAACGATCTTCCCTTCTTCCACTTTGAATGCCTGCCCGAAGCGGGCTTGTAATAAATCTGCCGGGATCGCAATTTTATCGGCAATATATTTTGAACCCGCAAAACTACCGCCAATCATAGAATCGTAAAGCTGCTTCTCCAGCATCTGAGAGCGTTGCTTTTCTTCATCTAATTGCTGCTGAAAATTTTTCGTAATTTCAGCCTTAACCTGGTCAACCTGTCCCGCATCGATCAGCTTTTTCTGGTCGATTTTTGACAGCATTTCCAGTGCCTCGATCGCCTTCTTCGGGTCTTCGATAGCGGCAAACTTAGCCAGTTTTTCCTCTGCAGCTTCTTTAGCCAGGCGATGATTTTTTGCCTCGCCATTAAGTTCTGTAATTTTTTTTGTCGCCAGCGGTGCATCGAAGCCGATTTCTTTACCATCGTCGTGCACATAAACTGGCAGGCCAGCAGTATCAATTTCTGCGTATTGTTTTCCGTTAATCTCGACCGTTTTCAGTTTCATATTAGTACCTGGTTTAAGTCTTCCGACAGTTACGCTGCTCACCATCCGGATCGCAGCAATAAAAAAGGCCACCCGAAGGTAGCCTGTTGTAATAAATGATTTATTTAAATCCCTGCTTTTCTGAATACCTGTGCATCACGCTCACGGAGTTGCTTCAGCGTCAGCCATTCGCCTTTATCGGTGTAAAATTCATCTGGCGACATACCACCATCCCGAATCAGCTTTGCCCGGGTTTCCCCCACAATCTGTTTTTGTCTGGTGTAAGGCTGACGCAAAAACCATTCCCTGTAGGTTGTATCTCCGGCCACCACGCCATCCATGCTGGCCCGCTCAGCCGGGGAAATATCACGAACATCAATACCCAGTTCCTTCGCTGATTTCAGAATGAACGTTTCCGTTGAGCGGCAGCAGAAATGAATTTTTCCCGGCCCCTGCAAATAAGGCACGCTGTGACCTACAGGTTTATTATCCAGCGTATATTTGAGGCGATCCCTGATTCGACATTGTGGCGTAGTACGATTATCAAGCGTTGATAACCATTGCTTACCCTTAATCAAATCATTATTCGCGCGTGCAAAACTCTCACGAGCAGTAGCAGCAAGATGTCCAACCGCTGTTTTTGCAATGCTGGCCGCATTAGCCCGGCTCATCTGCAATGCTCCATCCTGAAATCCCTTACTGACATGTCCCCGAATTTTTCTTGCGATCTGCTCATTGGTATCCCCCAGCAAAAAACCCTGACGCACCGTATTTGTTATGCGTCTGAGCCGATCCGCCTCAAGATCTGAGGCCCACTCACTGAGCAGTCGTCCCTGGAATGGTCGCGCCATTGCAGCGGCGTAAAGTGCATCAGAAGAGATACCAACCAGAGGGTGAACATCAGCAACAAAATCAGGTAGCAGAGAATCAAACAGACTTAACTGATAACCAACCTCATAAATTGCCAGCTCGTTCAGCTCTCCGGAGAGACTGGTAAACATGCTGTTAATAGCAGTGCGGTTAACCTCTCTGACACTCGCCAGAAGTGACTCCAGGCGCGTAACGGTAAAACTACTAGGATCGAGGCTGTCCAGTGCTACCAGCAGGCGAGCTGTAAGCTCCGCATCGCTGTCATTCAGTATTTTCACCATTCTGGCAGCCACACCAGTGCTATAGCGGGATATCCAGACTGCATGAGCAATTGATTCATCACGCAGCCGTTCATTCACGGTTTGCATCATTGATTTCCATCAGCATTACACTCTGATTTTTTAATTCATCGATCACTTCCTCTGGACGGGAATCCTGATCGATAAATTTCAACGCCTGCAACACCCGAACCGCATCAATCTGACGTATATCACCGCCCTGACGCAATGACTGAACAGCCAGCGCGGAGGATGAGTCAAACACCTGGGCAGATACATCCAGTTCAGTGCGCACATCCACATTGCCACCGCAACTCTCTCCGCTCCATTCCGCCATTATCTGGAGAATATTATCGAGGGCATCTTCGAGGGAGTTCGCCATTGTATAAAGCGGCGAGTGTTCCTGCATCCGCTCTTCATTAGTCTGATCAACAGATTTGGTGGATGTATTTTCAGCCCGCAGAAGTTTAGCGCCGGCATGACGCATCTGATTTTCCAGCTTCTCAAGTGATGTTTCGCCAGATTCTATCGCTGCGCCACTATGTTCAACATATTCGAGGCCATTTTTTGTTCTGTCCTCAAAAATCGTAGCGGTGGATGCACCAACCGTCAGTTCTTCATTCCTGTCCAGCCCGTAGGCCACCAGCAATGGAACGCGGGCAACATGAAGAATATTGTCCTGCTCGCTCTGGCTTTGCCAGTGCTTGATATTCAGCAAGCCAAGATTAAGCAATGGCGGTGTACCACGCATAAACCCTGTTTTCTTCGTATACAGTGTTACCAGAGGAATATCATCACGGCTGGTATTCCATGACTCATGAAGCGTCCAGACAGATTCGCCATTAGTACCTTCGCTGCGTCGATAAATTTCAACTCGACGGGGCATAATATGGCGGATCTGCTCCACCTTCTTCTGCCCGAAATCATCACCATCAATAATGATGACCTCTTTTATACGCAAATCAGTGAGAACAACTTTCCCTTTTTCAACTTTCGATTTCCATCCAATAACCTGGCGTGGATTCAGCATCGTAACGTACGGGCGACCACCGGCCGCGTTTTCATCGGCTTTTGTCCGAATCTCTTTCATATCCGTTCGTGGATAGTCCACCAGCGCATGTGCCACACCATACTGAAATGCGAGACTGAAAAATTGCTGCGCCCACACATCCAGTCGGCTCCCCTCCATGTCGATATTTTCTGCATATTCCCTGATTTTTTCCGGCGTTTCCTCACTCAATACTGTCGGCTCTGCAAATATGCGCCCAATATTTTGTTTGATGCTTTCTTCATACACAGGAAGTAGCGTAGCCACAGACAGGCGTTTTTTATAAGCGTCTTCATCTTCATTAGGCCATTTGGGGAGATAATTTTCCCCCTGCCTGCGCATTTCAAGCGTACCGCCCATCAATGCGTCGTTAATATCCCACGCCTCCAGCATATCGTTATAGTCGAGGTTGGGTGTTGATATATCAGCCATAATTAAATCCGAAGTGATGTGACTCTTCCGGTCGGTTTGACAATAGGGAATTGCTTAACGATGAAATAACCTCCGGCATCATTCGGGTGATCATTGCCAGATTTTTTATCAGGCTCCCCCTTATCATCCCAGACCTGTTGCTCCAGAGATTCGGCATATACCGGACAACGCTTCACATTAACTTTATAGCGACGCTCACCATTGGCATTGCAGAACATTGCATTCATTGAGTTAACGCGATCTTTTACTGGCGGGTTCGAGCTGTTCACCACAACGTTAAAACCAGCCTGCTTAAGCTGGGCTATATCCGTCGTACTTGCGTTACTTGATTTTCTGGAATCTCCGGAAGCATCTGGATAAATATAAATCTCCCTCACTTTCCGGTAATCATTCCCGTCATACAGCCAGAAGCGTTCTTTAATGATGCGGATCATATCCGGCGTATCGTAGGCATTGATGATTTCAGTTACCGCACATGGAAGCCCCAAACGCAGCACATGGACGATCCCCGCCATCTTTCCAACGTTAAAATCCATCCCAATATAAATCGGCTCCCCTGGCTGCTCCACTTCTTCGCAATTATTCAGTTTCCGGTCAAACTGATGGTAAACAGTACCACTTGTCAGGTTAGTAAACTGTCCTCGAAGATAGGCTTTAATCAGCTCTGGAGGGTATGATTCAAGAAGCGAAGGAATGTAATCTGCTGGCAGGTTCTTTTCATTATCGAAAGTAGATGCCTGCACCAGACCATACAGTGAGGCCAGCTCTGTTTTTTCACGCACGGCTTTAACAAACTGCTCGTAGACAAATTTGAATCCTTCCGGCGTGGTTGTAACGTCAATACCGTTGCGAAGTCCATCAATCTTATAACGCATACGCGCAATTATCTTGCGCCACGCCGTTCTGGCTTTTTCCTTCGGCAAAATGTCCAGTTCATCCACCAGCGCATTACCAATTTTGAAACCGACGATCGTTTGTGGCTTCTCCATCGATCTGCAGATAGTGGTTCCCCGATACTGGCGTCCGTAATAAAAGTGAACCTCTTTATTTCCCTCATTAATTTTTACGTTCAATCCCCAGTCAGCAGCAACTTCTTCCACTGTAGGGTAAAAAATATCGCGAATTTGGGGATACGTTGGCGCAAAATATCCCTGATTTATACCTGGATGCTCCCAAATCCCCTTGCATATGCCGCCACACCCAACCCATGTTTTGCCCGAGCCAAAACCAGCAATATAGGCTTTAAATTTATGGGGCATTGAAAGAAATCGCGCCTGAGGCACATTAAGCGTCGGAGAGATCATCTTCATCACTCCTTACTCTGGCATCAACCACATTAATATTGATCGCCACAGGCTGGGGATGTTCATTATCTTCCACCGTTTCGATCTCTTTGCGCAGCTTCTGGTTTTCCATTCTGCGTCGTTCAATTTCCAGTTCCTGTAGCCGCTTATCTGCACATAAAGCCCCGCCAGCAGAAAGCAAACGCAACAATTCACGCCGGGCGGCAGCCTTATCCTCCAGCAGGATCTCAACGCCGAATTTTCCGAGTTTTGCCCCTGCATATAATTGCCGCGCATCCCCATCAAGCAGAGTGGTATCAGCCATATAAAGCTGTCCCGTTCCCTCACCGCAGCACTTCGGGCAGTCCGGATTGGGTATGGCGTTATCAACAAAGCCGAGGCCTCCATATTCCGGTTCGGGTTTGCCATCTCTGGAAGCCTGCGCCGCTGCCTTGTCGAATTCTGCTATATCGCGCCACTGGTAGAGATGATTCTCGCCCCAGCAATAACGGCAGTTAACACGGCGAAATTGTGCAAGCTGATTGGGGTCGGCCAGGACAATGGCCATCAACTGACTCACCAGTAAATCCAGGTCTGCGGTATAGCGTTTCTGGTACTGATTGCGGAAGTAGCTGATAGCGCGAAAAACCCTGGCATTTCTAAGCATACGACTGGCGTTGCTGTTAGCTGTCGCACCTTGCCCCTCATAACCGGCTAGTCGGTACGCCTCTGTCGGCTTTTTCCCCTGAGCAACAAGCATCGCAAACTTAGCCTGCTGGTCAGAAATGCCGAATTCATCGGGACAGAACGAAAATTCCTCCGCGTCGCCCTCATTCAGGCCCGCATCGAATACTGGCTTTTTTTCCTGAGATTTTTCGTTCCGCTTTTGTGCAGTCTGCGCAGATTTTTTCTGCGCACTTTTTTGCGCAGTTTTGCGCATTTCTGTCTGCGCATTTTTCGGAGGTTTTTTGATGTAACGACGGGCTGTTGCGTAATTCAGTCCCCTTGCTTCACACCATGCCACCGGAGATATACCGGAGCGGGTGTATTCAGCAATATACTCCTGCTGCAACGCCCCCCAGTCCGGTCTGCTCATCAGTTAGTCCTGATTTTTATCCACCCTGAGTAGTTCGCGCAGAGCAAAGGCATCCCCTTTTCTGGCAAGCTTAAACAATGCCGCTCGTAACTCGGCTTCACCTTTCGCTCTGCCCTTACGGATGGCCGCATAAAAATCTGTCATTGCTTCCCGATTTTCTTTCAGTCGGTTCAGATCAACATCCAGAACGTCAGCGATTTGTTGTGCAGTCATCCGGCACGCTGCCAGAGACTCGACTTTCGAATACGGAATCATTTGTCACCCCTATTGATATGCAGGGTGTCTTCTTCCTGTATTTTTCGTGAAGGATTTTTACTGCAGCGTTGTTCCAGGTGACCTGATGGTGAATGCGTTTATGGCTGGCACCCATCAGTGAGATTTTTACGCACGACGGCGCATACATGACGGAGTAAAAACTTTTAACGTAGGTTCCGGAATCCAGATACAGCTCGGTCATTCCGCCGCTGTTTTTCTGCGTCTGTTTCTGCCCTAACTGGACAGCACCGATCGTCATAAACAATTCACCACAGCGACCGAGATTCGTGTACGTATTCACATCCTCGTTAATGCGCCCCATGAATGAGAACGGTCGATCAACCGAACAGATAAAGCTGTTCATTGCCTTGCGTTTCACCCACGAAGCATGGCCGCCATTGTCACCAAGAAAATCCCCGCCCTGCGACATAGCGATGGAAAGAGCAGGTATTGATTCGTAGTACGCCAGCATTTCAGAAAGGATCGCATCCAGTTTCCTTATCGGAAAATAGGCCTGGTCATAGTTGCGATCCACCCGAAACTGGAACTCGTGATAATCATCATCGAGCTGAATGAAGTATTTACACCCGACCAGTTTTGCCAGGTCGAAACAGGCATTACGGGCGTAAAAAATTGAGCGGCGGTCACCGAAATTATCGGCTTCGTCAAAACGACTGGCGATATCGGCTTTGGAAAACACCAGCACCTGTTCACCAAATTCAGCCATGTACTGATGCCGTGTCTTATCTTCATCATCAACAACGATAAAAATTTTCCCGGTATAGCCAGCACGACGCAACGTCCGGTAAGTCAGAACTTTGTCCGGTCGCCCGTGAGTCAGAATAAAGGCGCAAAAATCATCACGCATATTCCTCCTCCTCACCACCATGCATGATCTCCACCATGCGCTGCGTCATCCGGACAAATCCATTTTCAATAGCCTGCTGATAATCAATGATCACCAGCGCCGACTCCTCGAAAAAACACTGAATTTCAGCGGGGGCGTGAGCGTAATAGTCCGCAATTCTGCTGAAATTAAACACCGTGTGACGTTCTGCCGCACACAGGAGGAATTTCTCAATATCAGGCTCAAGAGACGCCGAACGTATCCGGCTGATCAGCTCCTGAGTTTTCGTATCGTCGTACAGTTCACTGATATCCGGTTTACCGCCCGACGGCTCATAAACAGGCGTATCAATTTTCGTCGTATACGGCTCCTCCTCATTTTCTGTACCGGGCAAAACATCCGTCAACAGTTCATCAATTTCTGTCGGGCTGAAGCCTGTCAGGGAGACATCAAAATCAGCATTGATTAGGTCCGACAGCTCCATCCGTAACAGATCTTCATCCCAGCCAGCATTCATCGGCAGGCGATTATCTGCCAGGCGGTACGCCTTTTTCTGATCATCCATCAAACCAGACAGAACGATGACCGGAATGGAATCCATTTTGAGCACTTCAGCCGCCATAACGCGACCGTGACCAGCAATAATTTCGCCCTTTTCATCAATCAGCACCGGATTAGTCCAGCCGAATTGCTTAATGCTTTCTACCAGTTGTGCCACCTGCTCAGGGCTGTGTGTCCTGGCGTTGTGTGCATACGGAGACAGTTCTTGTAAAGGGCGATAGACGATCTTCAATTTCTCGCTCATACAGCCTTGCTTTATGAATAAAACGCATCCCAGCAGCCAGTGCTACTGGGGGCGGAGGTGTTGCTGGTAAAGTTAGGTATTGGATCAATGAGTGAGTCAATATAATATTAAACTCACAATTATAAATCAGCCATATATTAGGAGCGCCAAAAAAAACCTGAAAACAATATAATAACAGGATAAATTTCAAGGCGACCAAGAATCATAGCTATGCACATTAAATATTTTGCAATGTCATTAAGCACTCCGAATGACGATGCAGTAGCCCCAAAACCTAATCCCATATTATTAATACATGCAGCCACTGTTGCAAATGATGTAAGAAAATCATATCCCATACCATTTAACACCAGTATAAAAAACACCGTGAAGAGAGTATAAAGAAAAAAGAAACTCCATACAGACCTCATTACACGATCTGTAACTATCTTCCCTCCTACATTTACACTCAACAACGCTCTGGGATGAGAAAGCTGGTTTATCTCGAGTTTGCTTTGTTTGAAAAGTATAAGAAATCGAAGTGACTTAATTCCACCACAAGTTGAACCTATACATCCCCCAAAGAAACTTGACAACAGCAAAAACACTATCGTGTGCGTGGGCCAGTTTGCATAATCCTGCGTAGCTAAACCATTATCAGTGAGCATGGAGCTGGCAAGAAAAAACGAATGAATAAAACTTCCAGGCAAGTCATACATACCTATATGCCAGACCTGGAAAGAGGTAACAATGATCACCCCTAAGGCTATTAACAGAAAGAAACGAAGTTCAATATCTCTGATTAAAGGTTTTAACGTTTTCCTGCTAATAACAATATACCAAAGGGTGAAGTTGAAAGCCGATAGCAGGGAAAAAGAACCAGCCACCAGCTCAACCAAATAGTTATTAAAATATCCGATACTCTCGCTATGAGTTGAGAAACCACCAAGCGAAACTGTGGATATCCCGTGACAAATAGCATCAAACAAAGGCATTCCTGCAAGTCTATAACAGACAATACAAGCAATACCTAATAAAGAATAAGTTATCCAAAGTGTCCGTGACGTATCGGCCAGGCGGGGAGTAAGTTTGTCATCCTTAAATGGCCCTGGCATTTCTGACTGATAAAGCTTTGCACCACCAATACCCAATAATGGCAATACAGCAACCGCCAGAACAATAACTCCTAAGCCACCTATAAAATTTAACTGTGACCGATAGTACAAATATGCCCGAGGTAATGAACTAACATCATCAATTACAGTTGCTCCTGTTGTTGTTATTCCAGAAACCCCTTCAAATAGAGCATCAATAAACGTTAAATTAAGTTCTGAGTCAATCCATAAAGGGAATGCACTAATAACAGAAAACAAAATCCAAAACATTACAATTATAATAAACCCATCACGGGTACGTAATTGAATACCAGATTTCTTAGTTGTATACCACGCTCCGCCACCAATGCAAAAAAATATAACGAAAGTTATAAAGAAAACGAACAGGCTTTTTTCTTTATAAAACAATGCTACAACCATTGGTGGCAACATTGAAAGACTATAGAGCCAAACCAGGAACCCACACATATGAGTAACAACTCTTACATGAGATGTATTCATATCTAAATATTCTTTCAATTATAACCACCTTGCTGCAACATTATGATTATACTGTATAAAATTTAACTCATCTTAGATCTTACTTCACTGTTCCTTATGAAACAATCATCAAAATGAATCATATTGTAGTTAAGATTTTACTTTAAACACTGTTCGGTTATGTATTGCTGAGCACCTTCAAGTTGCGCCTGCATCATTACCAGTCGTTCCCGGAGGGTGAAATAATCCCGTTCAGCGGTGTCTGCCAGTCGGGGGGAGGCTGCATTATCCACGCCGGAGGCGGTGGTGGCTTCACGCACTGACTGACAGACTGCTTTGATGTGCAACCGACGACGACCAGCGGCAACATCATCACGCAGAGCATCATTTTCAGCTTTCGCATCAGCTAACTCCTTCAGGTATTTTGCATCGAGTGCAGCAACATCACGCTGGCGTATCTGCATGTCAGTAATGATTGCGGTCGCCTGGTTGAGTTTTTCCTTCACATTATCGCGTTGCGCTTTGTAGGTAATGGCATTATCACGGTAATGATTAACAGCCCATGACAGGCAGACGATGATGCAGATAACCAGAGCGGAGATAATCGCGGTTAACCGACTCATGACATCAACACTCCAACGGCCAGAAACCACGGCCACGCATCGTTGCCATTGAATGCGAGCAACGCTGCCATGAAAAAGCAAATCATGCTCATTGTTGCCCCCGCAAACAGACTTCACGCTCAATCTCACGGCGAGTCATCAGCCCTTTCCATTGCTTACCGCCAGCGTATGTCCAGCGACGTAGCTGGTCACATGCGCCCTTGATATCGCCCTGGTTTATTTTGCGAAGAAGCGTCGATGTTCTGAAATTGCCAGCGCCCACGTTGTAAACGAACGAGTAAAGAGCGCCGCGCGTTGTTTCCGGTATATCAACTTTTATGTACGGGTTAATTTGTCTGGCGACCGTGGCAAGGTCTTTATTCAGGAGGGCTTTGCATTCTGCTTTGGTATACGTTTTACCGAGCATGATGTCTTTTCCTGTATGCCCGTGACATACAGTCCATACACCAACAATATCTTTGTATGGTATGTAGCTGACACCTTCCAGACCATCGTTACCACTTGGGCCAGTGATTAACACTGATGCTATAGCAATTGCTCCGCCACCAATAGCAGCAGCAACGGCTTTTCGTAATGATGGAGGCATTATTCACCTCTCGCAGCCTTGCGCTTATCTTCTTTAATCTTGAAATAAAGGTTTGTCAGGTACGTCAGCAGGCCAAATACCAAGCTACCCAGCACACCTATTGCTGCCCACTGTGAGGGCGTGACTTTATCGAGCAGCTGTAAAAACCAGTAGCCAGCACTGCCTGCGGAGGTGCCATAGGCGACACCCGTTGTTAACTTATCCATGGATTTCATAACCCCCACCTCGCAGATGCGGGCGCTGTGTAATGGAAACAAAAAATGGCCACCAGCGGCCCGTAAAAAACACCCCGTCAAAGACACCCGCAGATGCCTTTTGTGTGGTGTTATCTGATGTGATGTGCGTCGGATGTGACGCGGAGAAAATGAAATAAACCTTATCTGAAATTAAGGTTAATCTGAGGATTTAAACCATTTTTAAAGCTTAGTAATATCAACTCGTCTCCGGAAGGAGACCGATACTTATTCTTCTTCACGGACTTTGTCCCGCGGCGTTAATCCGACAGCCGCGCTTTTTTTGCGCCATATTCATCACTGACTTACATGGCATTGCCGCACGGACATTATCAGTGTCCGTGTTTTCTTTTTTTCGAATTAAGAATAAAAAAAACCGCCTGATACGGCGGTTGGTCAATTAAGGGATGAATTATTTAATTGTTATAAAACCGAGGCGTCGGGTGCCTCCCGAAGTATTCCGTGCCGTATGGATACTGTGGTTTCCCGCTAAACCGACTCTTTAAACCACCCTCGCCCTGAGGAACGCCTCTGCGGTGCTTTTACAACACCAGAATGATGCATCACCGACCCTGCCAGGAAATACAAAATCTCCACCGATAATGCACCATTCTGCTGCCGTAAAAAATCAGCACTGAGGCTACACCCGGCCTCAAATCATAGCCAGAGAACAGAATGCTTTTTCAAAACAACCTGCTCCCACGTAATAAAAAAATACGCCAGTGCCGCAATACAATAAGGCTTGTTTCAAATGCTGGAGCGGGTAGCGGGAATCGAACCCGCATCATCAGCTTGGAAGGCTGAGGTAATAGCCATTATACGATACCCGCATATGGTGCCGACTACCGGAATCGAACTGGTGACCTACTGATTACAAGTCAGTTGCTCTACCTACTGAGCTAAGTCGGCATTGGTTCTTCAGGGGAGCGATATCACCGAGCAAAGAAGAGTTCCCCCTCAGAACCGTTTTCGATGATACGATTTAATATTCCAATCGCAACAACACTTTGCGTCAAGTTATGTAAATTTATTTATATGTTTTTATTTTATGTGAATAATTCACTTTCACTTAAAATATACATGACAATGTATAAACAAATTTATTTTGAAGGCGATTATTAAATGTCGTTTCTGATATCACGCCACAGAAACAACAAAACCCGCTCAATGGCGGGTTGTATTAAAGTTCATGCGCTTAATTTGCCTCGCGATACAGCTATGCGAAGCGTACCGAAATTGAAGCAGTTTGTGGCTCATTTTGCAATGATTTTTTAAGCATAATCGAACGCTTCTCTCATAGGTGAATACAAAATGAACTCAGCAACACGCAACCACTGATCAACACGACGTCGGCATGTAATCAACGCCCACTCTGGGTACTGTTCGTTTAATAACTCGGCCATCCTTCTCTTACTCATCCCTCGCCCCACATAACGCTGACTCAGGACATTTAGTAGTCCTGGATGATCCGCCAGAACTTCACCTATAACACTATCAATTTTTAATGCCTCTGCATCAGTACAATGCGCCAGCCAGCTCTTTTGCTTGCCGTTGATCATCTCTCGCAAAAACGCTTCCAGCTCAGCTTTCTCTATTCCCGCTTTTTTCATTCTGCGCAGGGCTTCATTAATGGCTGTTTTCGTCAGTTTTTTGGATGCCAACAACTGATTGAACATATTCCCTGACCTGCCACCGCCAATATACGACCAGCGCCCCCACATACGTAGTTTTCCCTGAATCCAGACACTTTCCAGCGTGGTGAGGCGAAGGTGTTCTCCGCTTTTTCCTGTATTCGTTGGGTAAATCATAAATGACCTTTCTTTCTCCAGATTTCTTGTGTGCGAAAAACCCCTTCAGCATGCATCAGGCGCAATTCTTCTTTGGTGTAATCGCTGGTTTTTACCCGCCCGTCGATTAGATCGTGGCATGAGCTACAGGCTATCGCCGCCTGCATATCGTGTGGTTTTGTCGCTGTTCCGCACGTCCCCGCCAGCCTGTAATGCGCCAGCACAGAGGTTTCGGGATTGTGATTGCAGTAGCCAGGGATTCTGATCTGGCACATCTGGCCTTTAGCCGCTTTACGTAAATTCACCATTACGCAAACTCCAGTAGTTCTGCGGCCACATTTTCAACTTCCTCCTGAGAGGAGAATTTACGGAACAGAATCCAGTTCCACAGCACATTCAGTACAGATTTATAAACCTGCTGAAACTCGACTTCGTCCATATTCGCAAAAGCGATGGATTTTGCCCGACGCCCACGGCTACCGTCCGGATAAATATGCTCGGTGTAAAATCCGGCCTGAATGGTTACCCACTCGCGGAAAGCCTCAAACGACTTTAGCAACGCCGTATCCCGGGTTCTACGAGTCGCAACGGTGTTAAGGTATTGCTCTGCGGCTTCGCTCAGAGCTGGCGTATGTTCCCGGCCAACTGATTCACATAGGTAATCAACGAATCCTGAAACCAGCTTTCGTTCGCGAGGCGTGATCGCCCCACCGACCGGAGTCCAGTAATCGAATCCCAGTTGCAGGAGTTTGAAAAAACGCTTGTGGAATGCGTAGTTACGCACACGCTTAAAGTCTGCGTGTATCCACTCGCCTATTTTGATTTGATGCAGAAAATCACAACTCTCCGGCGTCGCCGGGAGAAGTAATCCGGAAGAGGTTTGTTTGACCAGTTGTATATGCGCCATTTCTCAATCTCTCGATGGCGCAGCGCAGCAGATGCCAGTTGTTCAGGCTGACGTATGAAGTATAAATAAACTGGCTCCAGTGTAAAGCCCCCACCTTAATGGAATAAAAACCAAACAACAGATTGCTGGGATACAAACAACGCTTATTATTAAAAGCGGTTAAACAAATTAAATTTTAATGTTATGCAAATCTGCCAGATCACCATAATATCTCATTTGAAAACCGCTGAAATAACAACCCTACCAGGGTTAAGAATATTAAGGTGAGTAAATATGGAAAACAACAAATTTGCACATTACGTTCCTTTTTTATCTGTAATACTTTTTGTTTTATGCTGTGCGTGGGCATTATTTTTATAAAAATATTCACAGATAAAATATACCTGCCAAAGCTGATTAAGTGCGGGTGCGTTGAGGAGGCCTGACACATCAGAGGTGGCGAGGGATTCTTCATCATCTAACCAGCAACCTTAACTTTGGGATTCACTAATTTAAGTACGCTAAAGGTGTTAAAACCCCGAGCCACCCAGGGACTGCTTGAAAAGTATATAAAAATCAATATCAACTATCGATTTTACCTAAATGTTATGATATAAAAAGTTAGCGTATCATTACGCATCCACAATATTCGAAGGTTTCCATATTCAATGTAAGATGTCGACAAAGGCCTATTATTCTATGGATATCATAACAAAAATCATTGAAGACGCTCAAAAATTACAGTTATCCTCTGCAAATGAAGCTGAAACACGCCTTAAGATCATAGATCAAATACTCTTTGAAGTATTGAAATGGACTAGGGATGATGTATCGGTAGAAACTCGAGTTAGCGAAGATGGCGAGACTACTTTTGCTGATTATGTCATTAAAACAGCAAGTACTGCGTTTATAATTGAAGCAAAAAAAATTGGTCAGGCATTCGACACAAAACAATTCGATAGGAGACTGAAACTCAACAACAATAATCTTTCCGGTCCTTTTGGAGATGCCATAATTCAAGCAAGAGATTATTGTAGAAAACTGAGCATTCAATTTGCTGTTGTAACTAATGGTGAACAATGGGTTATATTCCCAGCAAATAGAACGGATCAAGTTGCATTCAACTCATCTTACGCAATTGTATTTAACAATTTACAAAGTGCACTTAAAGATGACTATACAGAATTTTATGACTTATTATCAAGAAAAGCAGTTATAAACTCTAGCCTTGAAGTTACTTTATTAGGCAACAGGGAAGATCAAATAGAAGAAAGACGCTTAAAAAATACAGTCCGTAAAAGTATCTCTTATGATGCAAAGAATCCAATATACCCATTAGTCGAAGAAGCAATTATCACTTCATTTTCAGATACAATAACAGAAATCGACAATGATCTTTTTGAAAGATGTTATGTAAATACTCCTGACAGGATGAAATTTGATAGGCGTATTAATATGCACATATCAAAAAGTCAACACCTCTTTAGTACGGCGCCTATAAGACCGATGCAAAAAAGAGATGCTAATGCTTTTAAAGAATCATTATTACGAGCAAAAAAGAATTCAAAACCTTTAGCTATTGTTATATTAGGAACTGTTGGCGCAGGTAAAACCACATTTTTACATTACACACGAAATATATCTGCCGCATCGTATTTCGAAAAATCAAATAATAAACCCTATCCTCATTGGATAAAGGTGGATTTTTTACAATACACGAATGACGAGTCCCCTATAGACTACATTTATAATATAATAAAAAACTATATTATAAGTGATCCATTTTTTTGCAATTATGAGCTATGCATACAGAACGCATACAAAGATGAGATAACTTCTATAAAAAAAGGACCTGCATTTCTTATTGCGAAGGATGAAGAAAAAATCAATCAACTAATTACAAACAAGCTACAAGCTGATTTTGACAAAGTTAAGCCATATGCTGATACTTTAATCAGCTATGCAACGAAAAACACACCTATTTTTCTTGTTGTGGATAACGTTGATCAACTCAGCGAGGAAGTCCAATCTCAAATTTTCACTGATTGTGTAGCATTTTCCCAGAGACTCAAATGTAATCTTGTTATATCCTTACGTAATTCTACATATGTTGAACACCGTAACTCCCCAGCGTTTAACGCATTTGATTTCGACCCTATTCTTATTGAACCACCAAAAGTAGAGTCTGTTTTATCTAAACGTTTTTTCTTAGCCAAAAATATGCTTGAAGGAGAAGAAGGTGATTTTCTTTCAGATAATGGGATAAGATTTCACGTTGATAACAAAGCCGATTTAATAAGCTTATTACAAAGCTCTGTTTTAGGAACAGAAATCGGCAATTTACTTGAAGTACTTGCTGCCGGAGACATCAGAAATGCACTAAGAATGACAAGAGAATTTATTGAACATGGTTATACAAATCCAGGTAAAGCTATGCGAATATATAGTGAAGGTGGCAACTATATATTGCCTAAGCATGAGGCTCTCAGAGCGATACTGCTAGGGAACCAAGCTGTATATTCAGAGGCTTATTCATTGGTTGGCAATCCATTTGATTCAAGACTGGGAAGGACCAACTTCCAACTTTTGAGACTATTCGTTTTAGCAGCATTAGTCCAATATAGTGCTGATCCTGCATTTCAATATATCGACGGAATTGACATCCGAAAACAACTTAGAAAAATTGGTGTCGGTGATGATGACTCAATTGCCATACTGCGTGATTTATGTAAATTACGCTTTATAAGCACGGCTGGTCATGATGTACCAGAATTCAAATCAAGTTTTTATCCTACAAGACTTGGGGGATATATTACTAAGGAGCTAATCAGTAATTTTACATTTGTTGAATGTACTATGATGGACTCATTCATTGCGAACGAAAAAGTTTGGGAAGATCTAAAAGGATTTGAACGTTTAATCATAAACTCCTCCAGCGATGTAATCAAAAGACTAGAATATAGAAAGGAACGAGCACAAATATTTTTTGATTATATGCTAGAACTATATAGTTCGCTGCTTGAGGAAGCCAATAAACGTGTATTACCTAAAGAATGGCGCACCAATCCTTTGCAGGAAGCTAGATATTCCTTCATTGAAAATCTAAACAAAGCCCTGCAATCAGCACAGAGAAATTACGGGGAAAAATAAAAAAAAGCCACACCTTACGGTGTGGCTCCTCTGTTGGTTTTATAGGATCATTCCTTTTTGAGGTGGTCATTATATTCCCTATCTATTTTCCTGGCAATACTAATTTCCTTGATAAAACGCCAGCACTCGCTGCATAGCTTCGCTTTTCCGGCACTCGCGACAGATTATGTTCAGACGCCTGTCGTAGCGGCGTATTTCTCCGTCTGGTAATGACCAGATAAGGTCCGGATCAACCACAGATAGTTTCTTCACCTTTGCCCTAGATAGTTTTTTGCGGGCATTTTGCCAATCCTTACGAGCCTGTTCAGACGGGAATAACCCGTAACCAGAGTTGTATACATCGCCACTGGCAACCAGCTCTCTGGCGAGAACGCTCATCAGATATCTTGTCGCACCTGTCTTGGCTTCCAGTTGCCGTAACGTCTCGCGCCCACTCCGGCGTACTAGCTCAACAACCTGCCCTTTAATTTTTTCCCGCTCTTCTTGTGTAAATACTTTTGCCATAAGCGCCTCCGGCAATCACTTTTCCGATACAACACGGCGGGAAGAATCAGCAATCTGTCGAACAATATCCCGGTGCTTGTTCAGCTCCCGCAGCGCGGCGCAGACTCGCTCCCACTTCTGGACATGATTTTTCGCCCGACGCAGTTCGCGGTTTGCCATATGCAGCGATGGCAAAATCAGGTCATCAGCTCGCGTTTCAGTAAACGATGGCAGCGACTGCACAATGTCCGCCACAGTTTCTGTTTTAATATCTTCCTGTGTTGCCGCTTCCTGTGCTGGTAACGCAACACCGGCTGGCTGAGGAAAGGCTTTACCATCAGTTTCCGCTACCGATGCAGCTTTCGGCTCTGCTGGTAAATTATCGCCCGGCATGCAGTAACGAAATTTACCGTTCTGATTAACGCGAATCAGACGACCTTTACTGATTGCCATTGCCAGCGTTGAAGCCACTTTGCGTGATGTGATGCCGAAAAACGTAGCCAGTTCATCCGCCGTTTGTGGGCCACGTTGTTCAATCGTCGCAGTTAAATCGCACTCCGAAATTTTTGCGACTGTTGCCGTGGTGGTTTCTTCCGGCAGTTCTGCCTGCTCTGGCTGTTCCTGCTGAACGTTGTTATCAGCCACACGCCAGATGTATACGCTTTTATCAACGAAACCAGCCTTTTTCAGTTCCCACAGCTCGTTCAGTACCTCTTCACGACTGATATCAAGTCGCGCAGCCAGTTCTACCGACGTGGCTTTTCCCATTGCTTTCAGTGCGTCAAAAACAGTCTCCATTAAAATTTCCTCCCGGTAAAAATCACTTCGCAATTCCTGGCAGGACGACATTCGGACGCCAGCTCTCCCAGTTAAAATTCACCCAGCGTCCGCCGTTCATGGTCATGCGATCCATAATCCGCTCGCCGAGCAATGTTTTCATCGCCTCATAGTTCAGGTTTGTCAGCATCCCCACGCTGCGCATCGACGCTGTCCGGCGATCAACAATCTGGTGCAGCACCACCTGCTCGTTTTTTGTCTCGCGCTGAATGCCAATTTCATCAAGAACCAGCAGATCCACTTGGCACAGTTCCCGCAAAAATTTTTCGCCTGATTGCCCGTCGTCATAGCTGGCGTGTAGAGCACTCATGACATCAGCCACGGTAACCACAATCACTGTCTGGCCATCTTTCAGCAGGCGATTCCCGATAGCCGCCGCCAGATGGTTTTTTCCGGTACCAGGTTTTCCGCTGAACGCAAAATTTGTACACCCGGTCATCAGTTCATCAGCGATAGATTTCGCCTGGTTCAACGCGTATCGCTGACCGTCGTTCTGCACCTGGTAATTCGCAAACGAGCATTTGCGGTGCAATGGCTGGATGCCAGAGCGATTCAGAATTTTTTCCACCCGCAACTGACGATTCTGACGGTTGATCTCCTCACAACGTTTCTGGCCTTCGGAAAGTTGCCACTCGCGCCACTCCGCTACCGTTTTGAATGGGGCGGTTACATGTGGCGGGGCCAGTCTGCGGATACGTTCAAGAATGCCGCCTGCCGCAATATTTTTCATGGTCAGTTACCCCCTGAAGCCTGGCGGGATCGCACTATCCGGTAACGAGACGGTGTTAACCTGTCGGAGTAACGTCTCAGGTCGAACACCTTTTGGCGCGAACAAGCCCTGGTATTCATTGGCGATGCTGTGTCGAATCACCTGCTCAGGTGAAAAACCCTGCTGGCGGAATTTTTCCAGCTCCCGTATCGCCCCGTTAGCGCCCTGCTCCGTTCGAATCGGTTTACGCAATGCCTGGCGAAATTCAACCCACTCACGCCAAAGCGAGACAGAAATCCAGTTCGGCAAAGCAATATCCAGAGGGTCAAACTTTTTGACACCTCGATTCCCCCGGGGGGGATTTAGGGGGGGATCTGTTTTTAGATCTTTATCTGTATCTTTATTAGTTGCCTTTGTGTTAACATCATGTTCAAACACCACTTCAACATCTGTTTGAACACCTGTTAAATTTCTCTCTTGTTTTGTTTGAACATCTGCTTCCTTTCTGCTTCTTCTGGCCTGAACCGATGCTTTTCCTGCGGCTGATTTTTTGGTTAATTTTTCCCTGACTGATGCCAGATCTTCCTCAATCCGAAGATGCACCCATTCCTCGCCGTTATCGCAAAAAAACTCCCGCAAGGATGGTTCAACATCAGCCCATCGCTCGTTAGTCAGGCGGGCAATTTTTGCCAGCCTGTTTTTAGGTATTGGCTTTCCTGTTTGCCAGTAATTGAACATCAGCAACAAATACGCACCATGCTCCTCTGCTGACAAATGCATGGTGTCAGCCAGGTAATCAGCTATGTACAGTTGCATGTATGGTAATGCGGCCATAATTGCCCCGTATGATGCTGTCCGGTGGCTTAGAATAAGCACAAACAGCATGGAAACTTTTGCTTAATGAACAATGACAGAATCGTCGGAAGACCCGCCGCCGCTGAAATGCGCTTTCCGGTAAACGGCTTGGACTGCATCATCATGCGCATCAATTGCCGTACTTAACGCTTCCTGCGCCGCCAGTAATGCACGGCGTTCCAGGGTATCGAAGATGCAGAGTCGGTGACGCAGCTCGCGCGGAAGGATTGCCAGAATTGCTGGGATCAGCTTCTGAATTTTTTCTCTTTGCGTTTTCGTTTCACCTTTCAACCAACGGTGATAGATATTCTGCTGATTGTTCCAGTCCTTGCCTGGAACCAGGGGCAATTCGCCGCCCCCCTGGCGCAGATATTCTTCAGTAATTGCATTGGCTACCCATGCCTGCCCTTTTTCGGCTGCCAGGGCAAACAACACTGATTCGATGTGCTCATGCTTGATTTTCATGAATCAACTCCCATCAGCTTTTTCGTAGTAGTTTTATTTCTGCCAATAGTTAAAATTGCATCGGCAGAAAATAATCCGTTTGATGCATGAGCGATTTTTTCAGCGTAATTTGTTTCGCCGGTATATTCTGTGCGAGGCAATTTTCCGTTATCCATCCATTTGTAGATTGCTCTTTGGCTGACACCACAAACGTCGGCCACAACAGAAACGCGAACAGTTTTGATTACATCTTCAAGTGTTTTCTGGTTCATATCACCCTCACAATGTGAACTTTGAGTACATGCTATAACAGAACTGACAGTACATTCAAGAGCGAATATCATTGAACTTATGGTTCATGAAGATAAAGCGCGTAAAGAGTTCGCCAGTAGGCTTGCGCTAGCCTGTGAAAACGCTGGTTATGAACAACATGGAAGGCAGGCAGAAATTGCCCGTCGAATGAAATTAACACCAAAAGCGGTTAGCAAATGGTTTAATGGCGAAACAATTCCTCGCCGAGAGAAATTAAGGGAATTAGCAACACTCATTGGAACAACACCAACCTATCTTTTGGGAGAGGATACAGAAGAAAGTGGACAGGTACGTTTCTATCAGGAGTTAAATCCAAGACAAAAAATCATCATTGACCTTCTGGACGAGCTCCCTGACAGTGAGACAGATGAACTTTTAAAAACTCTTGAGGAGAAAAAACAGAAGTACAATGCAATTTACGAAGAGTTAGCACGAAAGAAAAAACAAAAAGCCTCTTAAACCAGCATAAATCCGGTAGCGTCCCCCTCCGGGTTTGTGCTTCACTTTATCCCATCTCATTTTTTTACACACAAAATGTACTTAAAGTACTTTACAACAATGAACACAAAGTACATTATATACCTACCAACCCACCCCGCCCCACAGAACGCAGGGCAATACTTCGAGTTACCAGGCAGTGGTCAGGGGTTAAGTAGCCAGCCCGAGGCGTATGAACATGACGGCGGGATTCAAATTTTGCAGTGCAGCAGTTAGTTCCGCCACCCGGCGTTAAGGGGAGAGATAAGATGGTGCATTACGAAGTAGTTCAGTATTTGATGGATTGTTGCGGCATCACTTACAGCCAGGCTGTACAGGCTCTACGCAGCAACGACTGGGATCTCTGGCAGGCAGAAGCCTCTATCCGCAACAACAAGATGTGAGGGTTCCCAAAATGCAAAAAATCGACCTCGGCAACAACGAATCCATAGTGTGTGGCGTGTTTCCCAACCAGGACGGTACGTTCACCGCGATGACGTATACAAAAAGCAAAACATTTAAAACCGAAACTGGTGCGCGCCGATGGTTGGAGAAGCACACAGTAAGCTAACGATTAAAACGTCTACTCCTGCTGTTCCAGAATAACTTCATAAAATGGGAGTATTTTTCGGTGACGAGATAATAAGAACAGTTTGCGCTATCACTCTGATGTTGAATGATGCCCTTCCGTTCTAATTTTTTCATAACCGGGTTACGGCAAGGAGAAGTGATAATAAGATTTCCTGTTTTAAGGAAATCTTTAAATACAGCGATTTCTTTCTCAGATAAACGAAGCAATACTCGTTGCTCTGGTAGTAATGAATAATGCTTTTGAATATGTGCTCGCAATCTTGAGAAGGAAATGGCGACCACGAAAGAAAAGGCAAAAACGATAATCTGAAAGAGCCAAGGTATTTCAGTATAAGCATTGAATGCGACAGTAAACTCTTTCGGTATCAGCCAGAGAGTGAGACCAAAAATGATAATCGTATACATAAGTCTTTCGAGTGGCTCGTTAGCAAAAAGTTTCAACAATGGAGTAAATACATCCAACATATCAATAACTCTCAACTGTAAGGGTATTGAAATGTTAACACAAGCTCTCGCTGTAGGGGTATAGCCGAGACCACCGAAGCCCGGAGGTGGTGAAATAAAACTGGGCGCAACACGAAGGCGCATTTCCGATATCCATAAAGAGTCGGTCTTGTCTGTTAAATTTAAATGGTGGGAGTGCGCCTCCGGTTGTAAATAACGACATTGCTGTGTGTAGTCCTGGCGGCATCAGTTTTTTTCTTGAAGTTCGGCTGATGTCCGCCCTTTTTAAAGTGAATTTTGTGATGCGGTGAATGCGGCTAAGCGCACGCGGAACAGTTAAAAGCATCAGTGTTATGGGTGGATTATCCGGCGTTAATTGTTAACTGGTTAACGTCACCTGGAGGCACCAGGCACCGCATCAACAAAGTTCATTTGTGAAAATGGAGATAATTATGATTGCTCATCACTTCGGAACTGATGAAATACCTCGTCAGTGTGTGACTCCTGGTGATTATGTTCTTCATAACGGCCGGACATATATTGCCTCGGCAAACAATATTAAAAAGCGAAAGCTTTATATTCGTAACCTGACCACAAAAAAATGCATTACTGACTGCATGATTAAAGTCTTCCTCGGTCGTGATGGTTTACCTGTAAAGGCGGAGTCATGGTGATGACTAAGAAAATAAAATGTGCTTACCACCTTTGCGATAAAGAAGTTAAAGAAAGCAAAAGCATTAAAAGACCACTTCATTTCATGCGTGGAGTTATCCCAACGACGGAAATGAAAAAATATTGTAGTGAAATATGTGCCGAAAAAGACCAGATGGCACACGAACTTTAATTAACTGACTATGCGAAACTGAATTTATGCCAGCAATGGCAGGGATTCGCTCAACCTTAATTAAGGAGAAAAACATGATTACCAGTTATGAAGCCACTGTTGTAACTACTGATGACATTGTTCACGAAGTTAATCTGGAAGGAAAGCGTATTGGCTACGTGATTAAAACAGAAAATAAAGAAACCCCATTCACTGTGGTTGATATCGACGGTCCATCAGGCAACGTTAAAACACTTCACGAAGGTGTCAAAAAAATGTGCCTGGTGCATACCGGAAAGAATCTGCCCGCAGAAAAAAAAGCCGAATTTCTGGCAACTCTGATTGCAATGAAATTAAAAGGTGAAATCTGAAAGAAATAGCCTGCGTATGGCGCAGGCTATGAACAGTGTGTATCCGGCAAGATCATTCACTGAACAAAACGAATTTTAATCTGAGTTGAGGTTAAAAAACAATGAGCACAAAACCACTCTTCCTGTTACGGAAAGCGAAAAAATCATCCGGTGAACCTGACGTCGTCCTGTGGGCAAGCAACGATTTTGAATCGACCTGTGCCACTCTGGACTACCTGATCGTTAAGTCAGGTAAAAAACTGAGCAGCTATTTTAAAGCTGTTGCCACGAATTTTCCTGTCGTTAATGACCTGCCCGCTGAAGGTGAGATCGATTTTACCTGGAGTGAACGCTATCAACTCAGCAAAGACTCCATGACATGGGAACTAAAACCGGGAGCAGCACCAGACAACGCTCACTATCAAGGCAATACCAACGTCAACGGCGAAGACATGACTGAGATTGAGGAGAATATGCTACTCCCAATTTCTGGCCAGGAACTGCCCATTCGTTGGCTTGCTCAACACGGCAGCGAAAAACCGGTAACGCACGTTTCACGCGACAGACTCCAGGCATTACACATTGCTCGGGCTGAAGAACTACCGGCTGTTACTGCCCTGGCTGTTTCCCACAAAACCAGCCTGCTCGACCCGCTGGAAATTCGCGAACTCCACAAACTGGTTCGTGACACTGACAAAGTTTTCCCTAATCCTGGTAATTCAAACCTGGGACTGATAACTGCTTTTTTCGAAGCATACCTGAACGCTGACTACACCGATCGAGGACTGCTGACAAAAGAGTGGATGAAGGGTAATCGTGTTTCACACATCACTCGCACGGCTTCCGGTGCTAATGCTGGCGGCGGAAACCTCACCGATCGCGGCGAAGGTTTCGTACACGATCTGACGTCACTGGCGCGCGACGTAGCCACTGGCGTACTGGCCCGTTCAATGGATCTGGACATCTATAACCTTCATCCGGCACACGCTAAACGCATTGAGGAAATTATCGCTGAAAATAAACCGCCCTTTTCTGTTTTCCGCGACAAATTCATCACCATGCCTGGCGGGCTGGATTATTCCCGCGCCATCGTGGTTGCGTCCGTAAAAGAAGCACCAATTGGGATCGAGGTCCCCCCCGCGCACGTCACTGAATATCTGAACAAAGTACTGACTGAAACCGATCATGCCAACCCTGATCCGGAAATCGTGGATATTGCCTGCGGTCGCTCCTCTGCCCCGATGCCGCAGCGAGTAACAGAAGAAGGAAAACAGGATGATGAAGAAAAACCGCAACCATCTGGAACAACGGCAGATGAACAGGGAGAGGCTGAAACAATGGAACCGGACGCAACTAAACATCATCAGGACACGCAGCCGCTGGATGCTCAGTCACAGGTAAATTCTGTTGATGCGAAATATCAGGAACTGCGGGCAGAACTCCATGAAGCCCGGAAAAACATTCCATCAAAAAATCCTGTCGATGCCGATAAATTGCTTGCTGCATCACGTGGTGAATTTGTTGACGGAATTAGCGACCCGAACGATCCGAAATGGGTTAAGGGGATCCAGACTCGCGATTCTGTGTACCAGAACCAGCCAGAAACGGAAAAAACCAGCCCGGATGTGAAACAACCTGAGCCAGTAGTGCAACAGGAACCGGAAATAGTCTGCAATGCCTGCGGTCAGACTGGCGGAGATAACTGCCCTGACTGTGGGGCGGTGACGGGCGACGCAACATACCAGGAAACATTCGATGAAGAGAATCAGGTTGAAGCTAAGGAAAAAGATCCGGTGGAAATGGAAGGCGCTGAACATCCGCACAATGAGAATGCTGGCAGCGATCCGCATCGTGATTGCAGTGATGAAACTGGTGAAGCGTCAGCTCCTGTAGCAACTGAAATCATGTGGCCGTCATATTTCGAGCCTGGCCGCTATGAAAACCTCCCGAACGAGGTTTATCACTCCGCCAACGGAATAAGCAGCACGATGCTGAAGGATGCCCGTATCAGCCTGATGTATTACCACGGACGGCACATTGCCGGAACTATTCCGAACGAGGAAAGTGATGCACTGCTGCGTGGGCGGATCATTCACAGCTATGTTCTGGAAACGGATAAATTCGCTGATGAATATGCCATTCCGGTACCAGTTCCTGAATATGTGGTTACTACTTCTAGCGAACTGATCGCCATCATTAAAAAACACAATGCCAGTCTGCCAGCACTGATGACACCAGAGCAGATGAAAGAGTGGATCGAAAGCTACAACAGCACTCTTATACAGCCACTGTCTGTAAGTGCTGGAGCCGAAGAAACAGGCATCCTTTACGGTTCGCTTCCGGTGGAATTCCGGCGTATTCCGGAGGAGGAGAAACATACTGCATCGGCAATGAAAGCCTGCATTAGAGAATACAATGCAAACCTCCCTCCTCTGTTGAAAACCAGTGGAACACGGGAGCAACTTCTGGAGCAAATTGAAACTGTAGATCCAGAACTGGCGAAAAAAGAACGTGCTAAATCTTTGCCTTACAACATCAGTGGCACGAAAGAGCAATTAACCGAAATCGCTCGGAAAATCCGCCCGGAACTGGTTACCCTGGAGGACTGGCAAAAACGCCAGCAAGAAGAAAACGCCGGGAAAACGTTTATCAGTTCAGATATGTATGAACAGGCAAAAAATATTCACGCTGCACTGCAAAACAATACTGATGCAGCAAGGCTACTCAACCACCCGGATCGCAAATCTGAAATCAGCTATTTCGGGTTTGATGAAGAAACCGGGCTGGAAATCAGGGTCCGTCCTGATATCGAAATCCGGCTGCCATACGAAAGCATTTGCGCCGACGTGAAGTCAGTCAGCCTCGGTTATGTGCGACAGGAACGACTGAAAGATCGCCTGCACCGTGAAATTATTGAGCGTGATTATCACCTCAGCGCAGCAATGTATTGCGATGTGGCAAATCTGGACAAATTTTTCTGGATCTTCGTCAACAAAGATGCTGGCTATCACTGGGTGGCAGTCGTGGAAGCCTCGCAGGAACTCCTGGAACTTGGTCGACAGGAATATCGCCGGACGCTACGCCAGATAAACGAAGCCCTGGAGACAAACAACTGGCCAGCACCGATTACCGAAAGTTATACCGACGAATTAAACGACTTTGATCTTCGTCGTCTTGAAGCACTGAGCATCTGAGGAAGGACACAATGAACGAATTAACTCAACAAGAAAATATTAACTCTAATGTTGCGGTTTTCAGCCCTCAGTCCCTGGCTGCAATTCAGACATTTTCCCAGGTAATGGCTTCCGGCATGGCTACTGTACCGGAACACCTCCGGGGAAATCCATCAGACTGCATGGCCATCACCATGCAGGCGATGCAGTGGCAAATGAACCCTTACGCAGTAGCTCAGAAAACTTTCGTTGTGAATGGTGTGCTCGGATATGAAGCGCAACTGGTTAATGCCGTAATCAGTACTCGTGGGCCGCTAACCGGGCGTATTGAATATGACTGGTTCGGGCCGTGGGAAAAAATTATCGGGAAATTTGAAATCAGGAAGAGCGACAAAGGGAAAGAATATCGTGTACCTGGCTGGAAGCTGGCCGATGAAAACGGGATCGGTGTTCGTGTCCAGGCAACACTACGCGGCGAAAGTAAACCACGCGTACTGGAATTACTTCTGGCGCAGGCCAGAACACGTAATTCAACGCTATGGGCCGACGATCCTCGCCAGCAGCTTGCCTATCTGGCGCTGAAACGCTGGGCGCGCCTTTATTGCCCCGAAGTGATTCTTGGAGTGTACACCAGGGACGAACTGGACGAGCCACAGGAAAAAATCATTAATCCGGTTCAGGAACATAAAAACACTTCCGCTTGCCGCGCGGAACGTGAAACAACAATTATTGAGCAGGATGCCGGGGAAAACTGGATCGATGCTTTCCGTGAACGTATTGAGCAGGCACAAAGCACCGGGGAAACAACAGCACTTCGCCAGGAAGTGGAAGATCATAAAAATACACTTGGCGCTCTCTATACGGAACTTAAAGGAAAAGTGGTTCAGCGTCATCACCGTCTCAATGCTATTGCCCGTATCGAGAAGATGATAAATGACCTACCTTCTTCAGGTGATCCAGAAGCAGAACAAAAATTTACTGCTCTGGAAAATACGCTGAATGCTGCCCGGCCACATCTGGGTGAATTATATGAGGCGTATAAAACGACACTGACAGATATGAAACCAGAATATATCGGCTCCTGATATTTACTTTGGCGGTGTAGCCTCACCGCCATCACAAAATTTTATTTTATGAGAGAAAAGACAATGCGGTATGAAAAAGTCAAACCATGCCCTTTTTGTGGTTGTCCATCAGTAACGGTGAAAGCCATTTCAGGATATTACCGCGCGAAGTGTAACGGATGCGAATCCCGAACCGGCTATGGTGGAAGTGAAAAAGAAGCACTCGAACGATGGAATAAACGAACCACTGGAAATAATAATGGAGGTGTTCATGTATAAAATTACCGCCACTATTGAAAAGGAAGGTGGCACTCCTACTAACTGGACAAGGTACTCAAAAACAAAATTAACCAAATCAGAATGCGAAAAAATGCTCTCAGGTAAAAAAGAAGCAGGCGTTTCCAGAGAGCAGAAAGTAAAACTGATAAATTTTAATTGCGAGAAACTTCAGTCGTCGTGAATTGCATTGTATTCAAATTAAAACTTCATAGCTGATTATTAATAATCAACATCGGGCGTCAATTTCAGTCTAACATTGGCACCTGCCAGAGGTGATGCGATGGCACAAGTAATCTTTAATGAAGAGTGGATGGTTGAATACGGCCTGATGCTTCGCACTGGTCTGGGGGCCAGACAAATTGAAGCATACCGCCAGAACTGTTGGGTGGAAGGCTTCCACTTCAAACGAGTATCTCCTTTAGGGAAACCAGACAGTAAGCGAGGGATTATCTGGTACAACTATCCAAAGATAAATCAGTTTATCAAAGACTCATGATATGTCTAAATTACCAACAGGTGTCGAGATTCGAGGTAAATACATTCGCATCTGGTTCATGTTTCGAGGAAAACGATGTCGGGAAACATTGAAAGGCTGGGAGGTTACTAACAGTAACATTAAAAAGGCCGGGAATTTAAGATCGTTGATAGTTCATGAAATCAACTCCGGTGAATTTGAGTATTTAAGACGTTTTCCCCAGTCCAGCACTGGGGCAAAAATGGTGACAACGAGGGTCATAAAAACGTTCGGGGAGCTTTGTGATATCTGGACAAAAATTAAAGAGACAGAGTTAACAACAAACACAATGAAGAAAACGAAATCACAATTAAAAACACTCAGGATAATAATTTGTGAGAGTACCCCAATATCACATATTCGTTATAGCGATATCTTAAACTACCGGAATGAACTGCTGCATGGAGAAACACTTTACCTGGATAATCCAAGATCCAACAAAAAAGGAAGAACCGTGCGCACAGTTGATAACTATATCGCCCTGCTCTGTTCGTTGTTACGTTTTGCGTATCAGTCGGGATTTATATCAACCAAACCATTTGAAGGAGTAAAAAAATTACAGCGAAACAGAATAAAGCCTGATCCGTTATCTAAAACAGAATTCAATGCATTAATGGAAAGTGAAAAAGGACAGAGCCAGAACTTGTGGAAATTTGCCGTTTACTCCGGGCTTCGTCACGGGGAACTGGCAGCTCTGGCGTGGGAGGATGTGGATTTCGAGAAGGGAATTGTGAATGTCAGAAGAAACCTGACGATACTTGATATGTTCGGTCCCCCAAAAACAAATGCGGGGATCCGGACGGTAACACTACTACAGCCAGCTCTTGAAGCACTGAAGGAGCAATACAAACTGACCGGGCATCATCGCAAAAGCGAAATCACTTTTTATCATCGGGAGTACGGCAGAACCGAAAAGCAAAAACTGCATTTTGTTTTCATGCCCAGGATGTGTAACGGAAAACAGAAACCTTATTACTCGGTAAGCAGTTTGGGTGCGAGATGGAATGCAGCAGTAAAACGTGCTGGTATTCGCCGCCGTAATCCGTACCATACGCGACATACTTTTGCCTGCTGGCTGTTGACGGCAGGAGCGAACCCGGCATTTATAGCCAGCCAGATGGGGCATGAAACTGCGCAGATGGTGTATGAAATTTACGGTATGTGGATTGATGACATGAACGACGAACAGGTAGCTATGTTGAATGCGCAGTTATCGTAGTTGCAAAGTTTGCCCCCAATTTGCCCCATTTAGTACCAGAGAACTGAAATAATGCAAGAAAATCAAAAGAATACGAAGAAAGAGATATACAACCTGAACAAATTACAAAAACGCCTGCGCCGCAATGTGGGCGAAGCCATTGCTGACTTCAATATGATTGAAGATGGCGACCGCATTATGGTTTGCCTTTCCGGGGGGAAAGACAGCTATACCATGCTGGAGATCCTGCGGAATTTGCAGCAAAGCGCGCCAATCAGTTTTTCGCTGGTTGCCGTTAACCTCGACCAGAAGCAGCCCGGTTTCCCGGAGCACGTCCTGCCGGAGTATCTTGAAAAGCTGGGCGTTGAGTACAAAATTGTTGAAGAGAATACTTATGGGATCGTGAAAGAAAAGATCCCGGAAGGCAAAACCACCTGCTCACTCTGCTCTCGTCTGCGTCGCGGTATTCTTTACCGCACGGCAACAGAACTGGGCGCGACGAAAATCGCACTGGGTCACCATCGTGACGATATCCTGCAAACGCTGTTCTTAAACATGTTCTACGGCGGCAAGATGAAAGGTATGCCACCAAAGCTGATGAGCGATGACGGCAAACATATCGTAATTCGTCCGCTGGCTTATTGCCGTGAAAAGGACATTCAGCGTTTTGCCGATGCGAAAGCGTTCCCGATTATTCCGTGCAACCTGTGCGGTTCACAGCCTAACCTGCAACGTCAGGTGATTGCCGATATGTTGCGTGATTGGGATAAGCGTTATCCAGGGCGTATTGAGACAATGTTCAGCGCGATGCAGAATGTGGTGCCGTCACATCTGTGCGATACCAATCTGTTCGATTTCAAAGGCATTACCCACGGTTCTGAAGTGGTTAACGGCGGTGATCTGGCGTTTGATCGCGAAGAGCTACCACTACAACCCGCGGGCTGGCAGCCTGAAGAAGATGAAAATCAGTTGGATGAGTTACGCCTGAATGTGGTTGAAGTGAAATAACCAGGATAGCGCCCGATACGCAAGCTTATCGGGCTATTCTTGTGCTGGCCGGATAAGACGCAACCAGCGTCGCATCCGGCAATTCAACATTTCGTTATTTTAATAACCGCACCCGGCACGTTTTCCCTTTAATCTTTCCGCCCTGTAACTGTTTCCATGCCTTATGGGCAACAGACTGACGCACTGCGACGTAGACATGTGCTGGATGAACGGCAATTTTGCCAATATCTGTGCTATCCAGACCAATATCCCCCGTCAGCGCCCCCAGCACATCGCCTGGACGCATTTTCGCTTTTTTCCCACCATCAATGCACAACGTCACCATTTCTGCTTCCAGCGGCACAATGGCGCTGCTGGCTGGCGGCGTTTGCCAGTTAAGTTTTATCTGCAACATGTCAGAAATGATATTCGCCCGCTGCGCCTCTTCCGGAGCACAGAAACTGATCGCCAGACCGCTATTCCCCGCTCGCGCAGTACGCCCGATGCGATGTACATGAACTTCAGGGTCCCACGCCAGCTCAAAGTTCACCACCAGCGCAAGAGATTTGATATCCAGACCACGTGCCGCGACATCGGTCGCCACCAGCACACGTGCGCTACCATTGGCAAAACGAACCAACGTCTGATCGCGGTCGCGTTGTTCCAGATCGCCATGTAACGACAATGCACTTTGCCCTACTTCATTCAGAGCATCACACACAGCCTGGCAATCTTTTTTTGTATTACAGAACACCACACAAGATGATGGCTGATGCAAGCTTAATAACCGCTGCAACAACGAAATTTTGCCTTTGCTGGATGTCTCATAAAATTGTTGTTCAATAGGCGGTAAAGCATCTGACGTATCAATCTCAATCGCTAAAGGATCGCGTTGTACACGACCGCTAATCGCGGCAATTGCGTCCGGCCAGGTTGCAGAAAACAGAAGCGTCTGGCGAGAAGCAGGCGCAAAACGGATGACGTCATCAATTGCGTCGCTAAATCCCATATCCAACATACGGTCGGCTTCATCCATTACCAGCGTATTCAGGGTATCCAGCGATACAGTGCCTTTTTGCAGGTGATCGAGCAAACGGCCCGGCGTTGCCACGATGATATGCGGCGCATGTTGCAGCGAATCGCGCTGAATGCTGAACGGCTGGCCGCCGCATAAGGTCAAGATTTTGGTATTCGGCAGAAAACGCGCCAGCCGGCGCAACTCTCCGGCAACCTGATCCGCCAGTTCACGGGTCGGGCACAGCACTAAAGCCTGGGTCTGAAACAGCGACGCATCAATTTGCTGTAACAAGCCAAGGCCAAATGCCGCCGTTTTGCCGCTGCCAGTTTTCGCCTGCACGCGAACATCTTTTCCGGCAAGGATCGCCGGAAGCGCGGCGGCCTGCACCGGCGTCATGGTTAAATAGCCCAACTCATTAAGGTTAGTGAGCTGGGCGGGAGGCAAAACGTTCAGGGTAGAAAAAGCGGTCACAATCTATTCTCGTGGTCATCGACGCAAAATTAGCAGGCGCGTATCCTCGCAGATCTACGCTCACGATGCGACAATTTAATCGGTTCTTCATCTGGCGGCGGGTCTGGCATGGGTTGCGGACGAGGGATGGGATCTGGCACTGGTACGGGATCGCCAGGAATGGGTTCAGGGACAGGAATTTGCAAATAAATGAGTGTCGTCATATTTCCCTCCGGTCATGGGGTGGACTCTTAAAGGGTAGACGCTGAAAAATTACAGGCAAAAAAAAGCCGACTCATCTAAGTCGGCGTCGTACGAATCAATTGTGCTATGCAGTAATTCAAAAAAGGAAGTAAGACAATATGGAGCGCAACGCCCATCGCTTGACGTTGCATTCACCTGCGAGGGAGATATTGCCCTGAATGGGTAGAGAGTTTATTGACTTCGCTCAAACTTTACGGCGTTTTTATATACAGGAAGTAGACAAATTTTCTTTTGTTACAACCATTTACTACGATGCAACCATAAAGCAACACCACCAATAAGAACAACTAACAGAATACAAAAAAGCGAAAAGCCGAATTGCCATCCCCCGCCAGGAATACCACCGAGGTTGACACCAAATAACCCAGTTAAAAACGTACTGGGTAAAAAGACCATTGCCATCAACGACATCGTATAAGTACGACGCGCTAAATTTTCCTGCATGACCTGAGCGATTTCATCTGCCATCACGCCGGTTCGGGCAATACAGGCGTCAATCTCATCCAGGCCGCGTCCGAGACGATCGGCAATGTCCTGCATTCGGCGGCGTTGGTCGTCATTCATCCACGGCAGACGCTCACTGGCAAGGCGAGCATAAACATCACGCTGCGGTGCCATATAGCGACGCATCACAATTAATTGTTTACGCAGCAACGCCAGGAAACCGCGCGGCGGTATTTGTTGATCGAGCAGATTATCTTCCAGGTCGATAATTTTATCGTGCAGTTGTTCTATAAACTCACTGGAATGATCGGTTAACGCATCACACACATCCACCAGCCAGCCACCGCAATCGGTCGGGCCGGTTCCCTCTTCCAGATCGCTAACCACATCATCCAGCGCCAACACTTTACGTTGTCGGGTCGAGACAATTAACCGTCCATCCATATAAACACGCATGGCGACCAGTTGATCGGGACGTTCATCAGTGCTGCCATTAATGCAGCGTAAAGTAATCAACGTCCCTTCCCCAAGACGGCTGACCCTGGGCCGCGTGCTTTCCCCCGCCAGCGCATCGCGTACGTTATTTGGCAACAAGGGTGTTGTCGCCAGCCATTGGGCACTGTCATGGTGCACATAATTGAGGTGGAGCCAGCAAGGATGCGCTTCATCTATATCATCTGTATTTTCCAGCGGTTTAACTCCGCCTTTACCATCCAACATCCAGGCAAATACTGCATCCGGGACATTTACGTCCGCTCCCTTAATCACTTCCACAGTGCCTCCATTGTCAACGCATTATTTTGTAGTCTAGTCTTCTGGTCATCTTACGCAACATCTCATCACCCCATTACCCTGAAATGATTAATAAAATCCTGTCAAAATTAAATACAGAAAGCAAAATACTTTTCCTGATTTGAAAACGTGTAAAGCGTTAAATAGCGTCTATCATTATCAGAATTATCTGATCATTTGTCGTGGCATTTTTGCGATCAGGTAGTAACAAAAGATTGATAAAAATAACGGGATTTCAATGACTACGCACAACTTCAATACTCTGGACTTATTAACCAGTCCTGTCTGGATCGTTTCACCCTTTGAAGAACAATTAATTTACGCCAATAGTGCAGCGCGACTTTTGATGCAAGAACTCACCTTTAGTCAGCTACGTACCGGCCTCTATTCCATCTCCTCGCAAAACGAGCTTCCTAAATACCTCACAGACTTGCATAACCAGCTCGATATTGTAGAAATTCTCACTGTCCAGCGTAATGGTGAAGAGGCGGCATTAAGCTGCCGATTGACCCTCAAAGAGATGAGTGAGACGGGAAAAGTAATTATCTTCGAAGGAATGGAAACTCCAGCAACACTGGGGTTAAAAGCCAGTCGTTCAGCGAATTATCAGCGTAAAAAACAAGGGTTTTATGCTCGTTTTTTTCTGACCAACTCTGCACCGATGCTGTTAATTGATCCCTCACGTGATGGCCAAATCGTCGATGCTAATCTGGCCGCGCTCAATTTCTACGGCTACAACCATGAAACAATGTGTCAGAAGCACACCTGGGAAATAAATATGCTTGGGCGTCGCATCATGCCAGTCATGCATGAAATTTCACGGTTGCCCGGCGGCCATAAGCCTCTCAATTTTGTCCATAAACTGGCAGATGGCTCCATTCGGCATGTGCAAACTTATGCCGGGCCAATTGAGATTTACGGCGACAGGTTAATGTTATGCATCGTACATGATATTACAGAGCAAAAACGGCTGGAGGAACAACTGGAACATGCAGCCCACCATGATGCACTAACGGGATTACTCAACCGTCGGCAGTTTTATCACATAACCGACCCCGGACAGATGCAGCACCTGGCAATAGCTCAGGATTATAGTTTGTTGCTCATCGACACCGATCGTTTTAAGCATATCAATGACTTATACGGTCATCAGAAAGGAGATGAAGTGTTATGCTCGCTTGCCCATACTCTTGAAAGTTGCGCCCGCAAAGGCGATTTGGTGTTTCGTTGGGGGGGGGGAAGAGTTCGTCTTATTGTTGCCGAGAACCCCGTTGGATACTGCACTTTCGTTGGCTGAAACTATCCGCTTGAGCGTGGCAAAAGTGAGTATTTCGGGCTTACCGCGCTTCACAGTCAGTATTGGCGTGGCGCATCACGAAGGAAATGAAAACATCGATGAACTGTTTAAGCGTGTTGATGATGCCTTGTATCGGGCAAAAAATGACGGACGCAACCGCGTGTTAGCCGCCTGATATATTCAAAAACGCGGAAGCGTCATTTAATTATCGACTACGTTTAGCGTGGCGTTCCCAGTTTTCCAGCTTCGCCTGCACCGTTTTACGCAGCGCGACGTAACATGCCCCGCTACCGCCATGATGCGGTAGTGCGGTGCAATAGGCCTGTACGTCTTCGAACTCCGTCAGCCAACGCGCCACATAGCTACGAATAATATTCGCGTGTGATTTATCTTCCCGCCCTTTGCCATGAATAATAAGCACATTTCGCAAGCCGTCCGCCAGCGCCTGATGAATAAAACTGAATACCATTTTACGGCACTCCTCCACCGGCTGGCGCAGTAAATTCAGGCTGGCCTGCTGCGGATATTTGCCGCTGCGTAGCTTATCAATCACCCCATGTTGTAACCCTTCCCGACGAAATTCCAGCGGCTGGTTTAGTGGAATAATGTCAAGAAATCCGGTGGTGAGAAAATTATCAAGTTGCAGCGTATCTATACGCTGCGGCGCACGTTGGTTACGCGTTGGATGCCAGTAGACATCAGTAGCGCATTTCAGTGGCTGGACATCTTCCATGGCGTCAAGAAACAGCGATTTGTCGTCAGGGTTCATGTAGCATCCTCACGCAATACAGAGCGCGATATAATAACTGTGCCCCATCAGGCCGACAACGGTCTGGCGCAATTTCCCGTATGCAGATTAGGAACAACATATATTACGGCGAAGCATTAATGCATGATGACTCAGTTGTATAGCGGCTGATTTAACTTATATTTTCGTGAAACCGGTCACTGAAGAAAATTGGCAACAGAGTGGTAAAACCGTTATAACACTGTCACCGGCAGACAGGAACCCAGGCCGGAATAAAGACGCGGATGCACTGCTGTGTGTACTGTAGAGTCTGGCGGATGTCGACAGGCTCTATTTTTTTATGCGTGCGCAGAAGATAATCACATTCGCAGACTAAAAACGCGATCAGCAGTGGCTACCTGCCCCCTTTTTTGCATTGTTTGCACCTCTATATAACCATCAGCACTAATATCTCTGTTTCTCTGACTCCTGCAACGATATAAGCCAGTCGCCAAACTGGATACCTACAATTTGTTAGCCTTACTGTCTCCTCTTATATTCTTGGTGGTATGGCTGCTGATATTGCTGGCATGGTATCTTGTCGGTCTACTGATTAGTCCGGGTTTTACCCACGTTTGTCTTGAGAGAGAACGGATGCTGAGATTACTTGAAGAAAAAATTGCCACCCCATTGGGTCCACTATGGGTGATTTGCGATGAACAATTCCGTCTGCGGGCGGTTGAATGGGAAGAGTACAGTGATCGCATGGTGCAATTGCTGGACATCCATTATCGCAAAGAAGGTTATGAGCGAATTTCCGCAACCAATCCCGGCGGTCTTAGCGACAAACTTCGCGACTATTTTGCCGGTAATCTTAGCATTATTGATACCCTTCCTACCGCTACTGGTGGTACTCCATTTCAGCGGGAAGTGTGGAAAACATTGCGCACTATTCCTTGTGGCCAGGTAATGCATTACGGTCAACTGGCAGAACATCTGGGTCGTCCGGGCGCAGCGCGCGCCGTTGGCGCGGCGAACGGTTCAAATCCGATCAGTATTGTCGTACCTTGCCACCGGGTTATTGGACGAAACGGCACGATGACCGGATATGCAGGCGGAGTGCAGCGAAAAGAGTGGTTATTGCGCCATGAAGGCTATCTGCTGCTGTAGACCTTAAACAATTTGTGCCGGTTTGCTCACAGTTTTATGTAAAGCCATCCTTAATAATTTAAGAATTTTCAAGTAGATAGATATATATTTACATCTATTATCGGAATTCTCCGCTGTTAAGGTTTGCTTAGACTTACTTGCTCCCTAAAAAGATGTTAAAATTGACAAATATCAATTACGGCTTGAGCAGACCTATGATCCCGGAAAAGCGAATTATACGGCGCATTCAGTCTGGCGGTTGTGCTATCCATTGCCAGGATTGCAGCATCAGTCAGCTTTGCATCCCGTTCACACTAAACGAACATGAGCTTGATCAGCTTGATAATATCATTGAGCGAAAGAAGCCTATTCAGAAAGGCCAGACGCTGTTTAAGGCTGGTGATGAACTTAAATCGCTTTATGCCATCCGCTCCGGTACGATTAAAAGTTATACCATCACAGAGCAAGGCGACGAGCAAATCACTGGCTTCCATTTAGCAGGCGATCTGGTAGGTTTTGACGCTATTGGCAGCGGTCATCACCCTAGCTTCGCCCAGGCGCTGGAAACGTCAATGGTATGTGAAATCCCGTTCGAAACACTGGACGATCTGTCTGGTAAAATGCCGAATCTGCGTCAGCAGATGATGCGTCTGATGAGCGGTGAAATTAAAGGCGATCAGGACATGATTCTGCTGCTGTCGAAGAAAAATGCAGAAGAACGTCTGGCTGCTTTTATCTACAACCTGTCCCGTCGTTTTGCCCAACGCGGCTTCTCCCCTCGTGAATTCCGCCTGACGATGACTCGTGGCGATATCGGCAACTACCTGGGCCTGACGGTAGAAACCATCAGCCGTCTGCTGGGACGCTTCCAAAAAAGCGGCATGCTGGCAGTCAAAGGTAAATACATCACCATCGAAAATAACGATGCGCTGGCCCTGCTTGCTGGTCATACGCGCAACGTCGCCTGATTTTTCCGCATAATCGACTATCCTTCTGTCATATCATTAAATTTTTCTGATTTATTGATCTGGCAGAAGGTTCATCACTGTTTCATTCACCAGATATGGGTTAATCTTTTAATTACAAACTGCATTGACAGTTGTTGTAAGGAGACCCTGTATGGCTATGTATCAGAACATGCTCGTTGTTATCGATCCTAACCAGGACGATCAACCAGCATTACGGCGAGCTGTTTATTTACATCAACGGATTGGTGGCAAAATTAAAGCTTTTTTGCCGATTTATGATTTCTCATACGAAATGACTACCCTGCTCTCCCCGGACGAGCGCACCGCCATGCGTCAGGGTGTTATCAGTCAGCGAACTGCGTGGATACACGAGCAGGCGAAATATTATCTTAACGCTGGCGTCCCCATTGAAATCAAAGTGGTCTGGCATAACCGTCCTTTCGAAGCCATCATTCAGGAAGTGGTCAGCGGTGGGCACGATTTAGTCCTGAAAATGGCACACCAACATGATCGTCTGGAAGCGGTTATCTTTACCCCTACCGACTGGCATCTGTTGCGTAAATGCCCAAGTCCGGTGTGGATGGTGAAAGATCAACCGTGGCCGGAAGGCGGTAAGGCGTTGGTGGCAGTAAATCTCGCCAGCGAAGAGCCGTATCATAATGCGCTCAATGAAAAACTGGTGAAAGAGACGATTGAACTGGCTGCACAGGTGAATCACACCGAAGTCCATCTGGTTGGCGCGTATCCCGTTACTCCTATTAATATTGCTATTGAGCTGCCGGAATTTGATCCAAGCGTTTATAACGACGCTATCCGCGGACAACATTTGCTGGCGATGAAAGCCCTGCGGCAGAAATTCGGTATTAATGAAAACATGACGCACGTCGAAAAAGGTCTGCCGGAAGAAGTGATTCCTGATCTGGCGGAACATTTGCAGGCAGGAATTGTCGTTCTTGGCACCGTAGGACGAACCGGAATTTCTGCGGCATTCCTTGGCAATACGGCGGAACAGGTGATTGATCATCTCCGTTGCGACCTGCTGGTAATCAAACCCGATCAATACCAGACGCCAGTTGAACTGGATGACGAAGAAGAAGACGACGACGATTAATCGTTCTTTAATTACTCACGAGGCCCGATACTTCGGGCCTTTTCTTCTTGCTTATTTCTCATCGCCGCCGAGGAAATAAATTCCCAGCGGGATTGCCAGCAACACGGTAAAAACCAGGCTGTACACGAAAATCATCGAAGATTGAATCACATACATTGATGTCGTCCAGTCAGACAGCGGAATATTATATTGTTCAATAACACCACCAATGGTTGCGCGAGTCACCACCGACGCCGCAATAATAAAAACCGCCAACAAGCCTAAGAGAAACTTTCTTCCCCTCGCTGACTTTAATTTCATCATGATCATAATGTAATCCTTGTGCAAACAAACTCTCTGTTACTTACGCGTAACAATACCATGACATTTTGTCGTTGTCTGCTCTGAAGGCGTCAGATTGTTGACGTTTATATCATCAATCTATTGATCAATTCGCTGATGTTGCTACTTCCTTCCCTTACTATTGATGATATGAATCATTTGTCGCGGTAAAATAGCCCCGCCAGGGGTTTCCGGCATGACTTCAACCAATCTGGAGGAGCCTGATAAAACAATGATCGCTGAACTGTTTACAAATAATGCGCTTAATCTGGTCATTATTTTCGGTAGCTGCGCAGCATTGATTCTGATGAGCTTTTTGTTTCGTCGTGGGAATCGTAACAAGAAAGGATTCTTATTCCATGCGGTTCAATTTTTGATCTACACCATAATTATTAGTGCTGTTGGCAGCATCATTAATTATGTCATTGAAAATTACAAACTCAAATTTATCACACCAGACGCCGTCGATTTTATTTGTACGTCACTGATTGCGCTTATTCTGACGGTTAAGTTATTCCTTCTGATTAACCAGTTTGAAAAACAACAGATAAAAAAAGGCCGTGATATCACCAGTGCGCGGATTATGTCACGTATCATCAAAATCTGCATAATTGTGGTGATTGTTCTGCTTTACGGTGAACATTTTGGTATGAGCCTTTCCGGGTTGCTGACCTTCGGTGGTATTGGTGGTCTTGCTGTCGGTATGGCCGGTAAAGATATTTTGAGTAACTTCTTTTCCGGGATTATGCTCTATTTCGATCGCCCCTTTAGCATTGGCGATTGGATCCGTTCACCTGACAGAAATATCGAAGGTACGGTGGCAGAAATTGGCTGGCGTATCACTAAAATAAACACCTTTGATCACCGTCCTCTGTACGTGCCAAACTCGCTGTTTTCGTCTATCAGCGTAGAAAACCCGGGACGCATGACCAACCGTCGTATTACTACGACCATCGGTTTACGTTATGAAGACGCGGCAAAAGTGGGTGCCGTTGTCGAAGCAGTACGCGAAATGCTGAAAAATCACCCCGACATCGATCAGCGACAAACCTTACTGGTCTATTTCAACCAGTTTGCTGACTCGTCATTAAATATCATGGTTTATTGCTTTACCAAAACCACGGTATGGGCCGAATGGCTGGCAGTCCAACAGGATGTTTATTTGAAGATTATCGATATTGTACAGTCGCATGGCGCAGATTTTGCCTTCCCAAGCCAGACGTTGTATATGGATAATATTACACCGCCGGATCAGATGAAGTAACAACCCGCAGAAACTGGATGGCGATATACATATTTGCCATCCAGTCTTATTTATTTTTTCAATTAACAGCAGCCAGTGCTACATTATTCTCACCCGCTTTAAACTGAACATACTGTTCTTCAGTACCAAAGAAAACTTCCGACTCAGTGCTGTGGCCGATCCCCGGTACAGTTTCATTCCCTGAATATTGCCAAAGCGTCCAGGGATTGCGCCCCTCAAGCTTCACGCCAGCTTGTCCCCAATACCCCATCCACACCATATACTGCTCGAATCGACTATCCATGAAGTGGGACAGATTATTATGATTGCCATAAAATATGGGGGTCTTACGATAATTTTGATAGACCAGACCAGCAAAGTGCAAAATATCATTACGTGCTTTCGCCATTCCCGATTTTTTAAAACAGGCTAGTTGAGTTGTATCTTCACCTTCAGGATTTACCAATAAAATACCGGGCGGTAACATATTTGGATCAGCAGGCAGGAGGCTTTTTGCCGTTTCCAGTTGTGCTTCAGGAGTGCGACAAAAATCAAATTTGAAATAACCTCCACGGTCAAATTTGGAATCAGCTAATTGTTTCCAGTGAGACTTAAATGATGAATCTGGACCTCTCCAGCCAACTACTCTCGTATATACAAAACGCGCAGACGATTTTTCCTGAAACAATTTCCAGTCGATCTCACCATCATTAGATGAAATATCATGTCCATGGATCGGATAAATCTCCGGCGTTTTAAAAATACGAATATCAGGACGATTGGGAATTGCACTTACGGGACCATAAGGAATCTCAATTGATTTATTATCTTTTTCTTGATTATCTGCGGGGGAAGAATCTGGCTTATCAATAGAGAATGATGCCACATCGATATTAGTAAACTCTCCTGCTTTTCCCGCAGCCAGTTGAGTCTTATTATCCAGACGACTTGCCGCAGGCTCATTGATGAAGAAGAATCCCCCAGGGCCTGCGGGTATTTCTGTTGCACCAATCCAGGCATCACTTAAATGTAATCCCTTCCCTTGTTCATCCAGCTTTTCATTAATATCTGAATATTGATCGTTAACATAGATAAATAAACTCAACGTTCTGGTTATTCCGGCATAGTATTCTTTCTTACCATCTACCTTTACCATATATGACTTACCAAAACGTTCGTCGGCAACACCATTCGTTACCCCTTTGATAATTGTATCAAAAAAGACACTTCCGCGCTTTGCATCCAGCGAGTAAACCTCTGTTTTATCGTCACCGGCAGCTATTGCATACGCACCCGGATTACTGTACGAGTTAGAGTTACCCGCTCCGATGGTCATGCCATACAAGCCAGAACCAAAGCAAGCATTGACTAAAGTCAGAACATGGAAATAACGCTTTGCCAGAATATTAAGCTGTGCATTCAGCGCTGGCATTTCATACATCCCTTTTGAACCATCGATATCTGTAGCATTACTCAAAACAAATGCCGGTGCTTTATCAGAATTACCATTTTGAGTACCAAAACGCCCATGTCCTGAATAAGCAATTAACAAACGGGCTTTCTTATCAAACATCGTCCCTCTGGCAGGTAGATATTCTTTCAAAAAATAATTAATATTATCCAGCGATGCATCCTGATCTTTTAATAAAATAACCTCATCAAACTTCTGTCCGTTGATAAGAAAATCAGCCATTCTTTGGCCATCTACCGCTGCGGCAGGAATATCCTCATGCAAAAGTGGATATTTTGAAATTGCAATAATCAACCCGATGGAGCGAGTTTTTGCTGCATCCTGATCAGGTATTTTTAATGCGTCACTGATTCGGATATCCAGTCTCCCAGGGTTCTCAGAGCCATAATGGATAAAAAAATGACAATATTCATCAGGGACCATTGCGCCATTTTTGCAAATATCATCTGCCAGGACGTCAGTCATTCCCAGTGATATTCCTGCAATGAACAGCCCAAGGGCCGATTTACATAAAATTAGCCATCGTTTGTTCATAATTTAAAACTCCTGAACACCAAGAGTGGAATAAAACTCAGCAGTCGGTCCTTTATAAATACTGGCATCGAATTTCTTACTCGATCCCAAATTAAGCTGTGCAGCATCGGTAAACTGCCAGATTGCCCATTTTGTCTGGTTAATTGAACGCGGGGTTTCACTGGCCTGTGCCTGATTAGAGTAATCAGCCAGCCACAGTTTATGTTCTGCGACCTGGGCGAAACTATTTTCCCCACCAACGGCATCTTTCCACCACGCACGTGCAGTGTAGATAACCGGTTTACGCCCTAAATCGGCTTCTACCTGCGCGGTAAAAGCCTTGATCATTGTTATAATTTCCGCAGGTTTGCGCTTCTGCCAGCGGTCCTTACCCGTTAATGAATCCACATCCCACTCAACATCCACTGCCGGTGGCATGTCTGTCGCCCTTAGCCCACCGTTAGCTTTGATAACTTTGACAAACGTCATTGCCTGCTTGCGTCCCCACAATTCTGCGTCGTCTGCCGGTGTACCGCTGGAAAGAAAGTGGTAGGCTCCACGGTGAAGTTTTATCCCTCGTTCAGTATCGCCGGCCCGCTGCCAAAAGCCGGCGAATTCAGGATCAACATAACGTGTTCCTTGACTGGACTTCATATACAAGAACACAGACTTATTTTTTGCCAACAGTTCGATCGGGAAGTTCCTGCCGTTATGATGGCTGATATCCACACCAAATAAAGAACTGGGTCGTGGTTGATTCAATACTGAATCGTAAGCAACATCAGCCGGAAATTTAAAATATTTTTTTACAGCAAAGGAATCAAACTCTTTATCACGCGAAGGATCCGATTCCAGAATTTTCACAAACAATTCTTGCCGGGAGAGATCATTCGTTAAGTTTTCCAGTCCCAGCGATGAGGCATCGGGCAGTGATTCTGCGGCCAGCGTTAAAGAGGAATAATTAATGAATAATAACGAGATAACTAACGGAATAGCTGAAAGTTTTTTCATTTTACCACCCCATTTTTTAGCTGTATGTCTGTTTTCTAATGAAGATATTTCACCAGGAATGCAATTCACTTTACGTTGTAAAGAAAAGTAAAGCACAGCTTATATTCAGCGTATGTAATACACCTGACAAATAAAACATTTGATTATTATTTATGTTCGATATTGCCAGAAAATTTCAAAATTCCATCGTTGGAATGATTTTTTATAGGGAGGATTTAAAAAAAGAAGGGATTTTATCGGGATTGTTAAATCTGGCGCGCTTAACCGCGCCAGATGACATCATATTAATGCTTCACTATATACATAGTCCGACTATACGCCACATCTTCCGGGTTATTAATTGGATAACCTTTCAACCACGGTTTGATTAACCGACCATTGGTATATTGATAAATCGGCGCAATCGGTGCTTGTTCTATCAGGATTTTCTCTGCCGCGTTGTAATCGGCGTTGCGCGCTTTAACGGTATTTTCAGTCGATGCCTGAGCCAGTACCTTGTCGTATGCCGGATTGTTAAAACGTGAAATATTCCCTGAGTGCGTTGATGTTAACAGCGTCAAGAAAGTCGATGGTTCATTATAATCCCCGACCCACGAGGCGCGAATAACATCAAAGTTACCGGTGTTACGACTATCGATATAGGTTTTCCATTCCTGATTTTGTAATTTGACATCTACACCAAGATTCTTTTTCCACATCGACGCGACGGCAATAGCAATTTTCTGGTGATTTTCCGAAGTGTTATACAGCAGTGTAAGTTTCAACGGTTTCTGTGGACCATATCCGGCAGCGCTCAACAATGTTTTCGCCTGGGCATTCAGTTCCTCCTGACTCATTTGCTCAAACGGCGAAGGTTCTGGCGTAAATCCGGCGGTAACATCTGGCGTAAAATGCCATGCCGGCTTTTCACCTGTGCCTAATACTTTTTCTGCCATCAGACGACGATCAATCGTCATGCTTAATGCCAGACGGACACGTTGATCTGCCGTTGGCCCTTTTTGCGTGTTAAATGCATAATAATACGTCCCCAACTGCGGCGGCGTATAAACCTGCCCTGGAATATCCTTCAGTAGTTTCTGATACATATTTTTTGGGAAGGATTCAGTGATATCAATATCACCTGCAAGATAGCGCTTGGTCGCGGCGGACTCCTGGTTAATTGGCAGGAAAGTCACTTTCTGCAGCACCGTTTTAGCGTTATCCCAATAATGGGTATTCGGCACCACGACCAGCTTTTCATTTACTACGCGCTCTTTAAGTACATAAGCACCATTGCCGATCAGATTCCCGGGCTTCGTCCACTCTTTACCACTTTCAACGTTGGCTTTTTGCACCGGGAAAAAAGCAAAGTTAGCGGTTAAATTCACAAACCAGGGCAACGGTTTATCAAGCTGAATTTTCAGAGTATGGGCATCAACAGCGGTGACGCCAAGTTGAGCTGGCGTAGCCTTACCATCAATAATTGCCTGGGCGTTGTTGATTCCAGCCAGTGCGGCAAACCAGGCAAACGGAGACAACGTTTTCGGATCCACCAGACGCTGCCAGCTATAGACAAAATCCTGTGCCGTTACCGGTGTACCATCGGCCCATTTGGCGTTATCGCGCAGGGTAAAAGTCCAGATGCGGTTGTCATTACTTTTCCACTGGGTAGCAACGCCAGGCACAATCTCGCCTTTCTCGTTCTGATTCACCAACCCTTCAAACAAATCGCGAATGACCTGAATCTCTGGCAAACCCACGGCTTTCGCGGGATCTAATGATGCAGGCTCATCTTTAATGTGGCGCACCAACTCCTGTTTCTCTGCCAGTACTGTGCCGCCCGGAACATCTGCAGCATACGACAGGGAAATGCTGCTGACTAACAGCGCACAACAAGTGACTGAAACAGAGTGCTTCATAAGATACCCTCAAAACGATGTTAAGATTGATGCGTAATTATTTGTTTCTCCTTGAAGAAATGCAAATAACTTCCGGTAAAAAAGTGATAAAGGATCGATAACATATCGTTGTCGAAAAGGATTTGATAATCCGCAAAATTTGCACAACACTGCCTGTAATACTTCTTATATTCGAGACGATTATGACCGTGACCCGCCCGCGCGCCGAACGGGGCGCTTTTCCGCCAGGAACCGAACATTACGGACGTTCATTATTAGGTGCGCCATTGATCTGGTTTCCGGCGTCTGCAGCCAGCAGCGAAAGTGGTTTGATTCTGGCTGGCACCCACGGCGACGAAAATTCTTCCGTCGTCACCCTCTCCTGCGCATTACGCACATTAACCCCTTCTCTGCGCCGCCATCATGTCGTGCTCTGTGTGAATCCTGACGGTTGCCAGCTTGGTTTACGAGCCAATGCTAATGGTGTGGATTTGAACAGAAACTTTCCTGCAGCGAACTGGAAAGAAGGTGAAACGGTGTACCGCTGGAACAGCGCCGCCGAAAAGCGCGACGTGGTCTTGCTGACCGGAGATAAACCAGGCTCAGAACCTGAAACCCAGGCGTTGTGCCAGCTCATTCATCGTATCCAACCCGCCTGGATAGTCTCTTTTCACGATCCGCTGGCTTGTATTGAAGATCCCAGGCACAGTGAATTAGGTGAATGGCTGGCTCAGGCGTTTGAATTACCGCTGGTGACCAGCGTCGGCTATGAAACGCCCGGCTCCTTCGGCAGTTGGTGTGCTGATCTGAACTTGCACTGTATTACCGCCGAGTTTCCGCCTGTCTCCTCAGATGAAGCCAGCGAAAAGTATCTCTTTGCAATGGCGAATTTACTGCGTTGGCATCCTAAAGATGCAATTCGCCGGTCGTAAACTGTAGCGGCGGCTCCACATCCACCGCCAACCAGGTCGGGCCATCAAGATCAGCAAAACTGACCTGCGGCACCAGCGGTAAAACGGCGCTAATGGCGCGTGAAGTACATAGCATGCAGCCCAACATCAGGCTAAAACCTTGTGCACGCGCTTCGGTCGCCAACGCCAGCGCTTCTGTTAGCCCGCCGGTTTTATCGAGTTTGATGTTAACCATCTCATAGCGCCCTTGCAGCGCCTTCAGGTTACTGCGGGTATGGCAGCTTTCATCAGCACAAATGGGTAACGGATGAATAAAATTCTCCAGCGCCGCATCGTCCTGTGCCGGGAGCGGCTGTTCCAGCATAGCGACGCCTAAATCAGCCAACAACTGACATCGCGCCGCCAACCCTTCCGCGCGCCAGGATTCATTAGCATCAACAATCAACGTCGCATCCGGAACCGCTGCGCGGATCGCCACCATCCGCTCGCTAATAAGATGGTTATCCAGCTTCACTTTCAGCAATTTCGCCCCCGCCTGCCAGAGTGCTGATGCACTGCTGGCCATCTGATCCGGCGTACCAATAACCACTGTCTGCGCCGTGGTAATAGTGTCGGGAAGCGTTATGCCGATAAATTCAGCTAACGTCTGCTGCTGTTTACGCGCACAGAGATCCCACAACGCACAATCCAGCGCATTGCGTGCCGCACCAGCGGGCAAAATTTTTTGCAACTCTTCTCGTGTCAGTCCTTTTTCCAGTTGCGGCACAACACTCATAATTTGCGCCATTACCGAAGCATCGCTTTCACCGTAGCGCGGATAGGGAGTACATTCCCCTACGCCTTTAACACCATCCTCTTCCAGTTCAACCACCACCACACGCGCTTCACTACGGCTACCTCGCGCAATCACAAACGGGGAATGTAACGGCCAGGCTTCCTCAAATACCTTTACGGTTCTCATCTTTACTCCTTGTTGCCGCGGTGGTTTGCGGATTAAGCGCAAATAGCGTTTGCTGTGTTATTGACAGTTAGCATAAACTAGATGTGACGTTAACTATATGTAAACAGGAAAGATAATCATGTCACAAATCGTTCATTTCCAGGGCAACCCGGTTACAGTCGCCAATTCCATCCCGCAAGTGGGTAGCAAAGCGCAGACTTTTACTCTCGTGGCAAAAGATCTGTCTGACGTCACCCTCGGTCAGTTTGCGGGTAAACGCAAAGTGCTGAACATTTTCCCGAGTATTGATACCGGTGTTTGCGCCGCATCAGTACGTAAGTTTAACCAACTGGCGACAGAAATCGATAACACCGTTGTACTGTGTATTTCTGCCGATCTGCCATTCGCCCAGTCTCGTTTCTGCGGTGCGGAAGGTCTGAACAATGTAATCACCCTTTCCACTTTCCGTAATAGCGAATTCCTGAAAGCTTACGGTGTTGAGATCGCTGAAGGCCCCTTGAAAGGTCTGGCAGCGCGCGCAGTTGTCGTAATTGATGAAAATGACAATGTGATTTTCAGCCAACTGGTGAATGAAATCACCACCGAGCCGGATTACGACGCAGCTCTGGCTGTACTGAAAGCGTAAGTTATTATGCCTGATGGTATTGCGCCATCAGGCATTTTACGTGTTTACTCTTCGCTCTTCTTCTGACTCAGGCCGTATTCACGCAATTTGTTGGCAATCGCGGTATGGGAAACACCCAGACGTTTTGCCAGTTTGCGCGTGCTGGGGTAATTGCGATAAAGCTGGGTTAATACCGATCGTTCAAATCGGCTGGTGATCTCATCCAGCGAACCTTCCATCGCATCTTCCCCCACAGGGACGGTAGCAGCGTCATAATCTGGCAGCAAAATATCTTGTGGGCGCAGTTCGTAGCCATCCAGTTGCGTTAGTGCACGGTAAATCGCATTTTTCAATTGCCTCACGTTACCCGGCCAACCATAACGTGTCAGCACGGTATTCAGATCGGCAGCCAATTTCGGACGCGGCACTCCCTGCTCGTCGGCAAAGCGCGCGACGAACAATTCGGTTAACGGCATGATATCCTGCGGGCAGTCACGCAACGGCGGCAGATTCAGCGTCAACACGTTCAGGCGATAATAGAGATCTTCCCGAAATACGCCTTTTTGCACCAGCTCAACCAAATTCTTCTGCGTCGCGCAAATCACCCGCACATCAACATGCACTTCATGATCCTCGCCAACCCGACGGAAGGTGCCATCATTGAGGAAACGCAGCAGTTTAGCCTGCATCCGTGGCGACATCTCACCAATCTCATCCAGCAGCACCGAACCGCCGTTCGCTTGCTCAAAGAACCCTTTCTTCCCTTCCGGGGCATGCCCAAACAGTTCGCTCTCAACGGCATCTTCCGGAATAGATGCACAGTTCAGCGCCAGATAAGGTTTACCGGCACGAGGGCTGGCTTGATGACAGGCATAAGCAAAGAGATCTTTACCTGTACCCGTGTCACCCGTGATCAGTAGCGGCGCGCTTAACATCGCCAGTTTTTGCGCCTGCTCGACAACGTGTTTCATTTTCGAGCTAACGGCGACAATCTGGCTAAAGGCGCTGACGTCCTGCGCAGCCACATTTTGCAACTGACGCCCCATACGAATCGTCGAACGCAGCATCACCACCGCACCAGTCAAAACGTGCTGGTCATTTTCATCCTGAAGATAGACCGGCGTTATCTCCATCAAGAAATTCTGCCCGTTGATCACCACATGTTCGTTATGCGAATCCTGCGGGTCACTCTCCAGCCAACGTAAAAAATTAAATCCGTTAATCAATTGCGCAGCGGTATGATTGCGTAAACGCTCAAGTTTCTGACCAAATAGCTGACAACTCGCCGGATTCGCCATGTCCACTTTACTTTTCATATCGACAGAAAGCACGGGTTCAGGCAATGCCTCAAGCAATGCGCTCAGCGCCAGATGTTCACGCTCGGAAGGCATCCACGACACCGTGCGTACATCGGTAACACCTGCTATACGGCGAATTTCCGCCATCAGGCTGCTGAAACTGTCAAAATCCAGCTCGGCAAAATTAAGGTAAATCCGCCCGATTGGGTCAATCTCAATACCGCGTAAATCGATGCCTCTTAGTACTAGTAGATCGAGTAATTCGCGGGTCAGACCGAGTCGGTCTTCACAAAAGACTTCCAGACGCATGGGAACCTTCACCTGAAAAAAGAACAATTAATATGATGATATGACACTATTCGAGTGGCAGGAAGGTTTCTGTCAACAAACATTGACACAAAGACGAATAAACGGGCACTTCGGCGTAAAGATATCCGATCAGTACCCGATATTGCGTTATTTTTCGCTGGGCGTTTTGCCCTTTTGCAGCGTCTCTTTTACCTGACCGATAAGCTGACGACGAAAATCACCCAGACGGGGTTTGTCATCGTCAATCCACGGCAACGGACGGCAAAGTTCCATAGCTTTAATTCCCAGACGCGCAGTCAGTAGCCCGGCACCAATCCCCTGGGCAGCGCGCGTCGACAAGCGTGCGGCGAGATCCTGCGACATCCAGTCCATCCCCACTTCGCGCACCAGTTCACTGGCCCCGGCGAAAGCGATATTCAGCAGCACCAGTTTAAACAGACGCAAACGGCTGTAATAACCCAGTTCAATGCCATACAGCGTGGCGATGCGATTAATCAACCGCAGATTGCGCCAGGCAATAAACGCCATATCCACCAGCGCCAGCGGACTGACGGCAATCATCAGCGTAGATTCTGCCGCTGAACGGCTGATTTCGCGGCGCGCCTGCGCATCCAGCACCGGCTGAACCAGATGGGCATACAAACTGACGACTTCGCGATCGTTCTGCGTTTCATGGATCGAGGCATACCAGCGTTGCAGCGCCGGATGCGACTGATCGATCCCCGCCTGCTGCGCCAGCTTTTCACAAAAAACTCGCCCTTTTCCAGTACCGTGGCTATGCAGCAAATCTCGCGCTTCATCACGCTCATGAGCACGCTGGCGCAAGCGCCATAACCGCCGCCACTCCGTCACCACAGAGCCAACGCCAGCACCGATGATCAATGCCCCAGCGGCACAACCGCCCAGCGCCACCCAGTCCTGGGTTTGCCAGGCATTCATCGTCCACTGCACCCCCTGACCAACAACGCTCACGCCAAACAGCGTCAGCCCGCCCATCACCATTTTGCGCCACAGACTGCGTTTCGGGCGTAATGCGGCATCCATCACCGCTTCAACTTGCCCTTCTTCTTCCTGTGCTGCGTCGAGCGTCGCCGGTGCAAAATTTTGCGCCTGACTTTCGTCAAAGGTCTGCTGCGCCCTGAATTTAGGGTTCTGATCGACCTCCAGCGGACCGTCGAAATCAATACGTGGTTTTAACGGTTCGGTCATCGCAATTTATCTCCTATTAAAAATTCCAGCGCGGCATCAAGACGAATATGCGGCAGCGGTTTGTCGACATCCATTACCTGCGGACGAAACGCCTCAAACTGGAAACCTTGCTTATCCCAGAACGCCTGACCGGGCAAACGTGCGGGAACTTCGCCAGGATAAACAGTGAGCGGTGCGCCATCGCTCAATCGATTGCCGCGCAGCGCCGGAATTTTCTCACCGTTAACGTCGATAATGCCGCTGGTGGTCGCCTGAACTGAGGCCAGCCCCAGACAATCCATGCTGATCCCTTCAAACGCCGCATTTTGCCAGGCGTCCTGAATCAGTTGTTGCAGTAATGAAACCATATTGGCGTGCTGATCGATGGTCACATGGTCCGCTTTCGTCGCAGCAAACAGTAATTTGTCGATAACCGGCGAGAACAAGCGCCGGAACAGCGTGCGCTGCCCATAATGAAAACTCTGCATCAGTTGCGTCAGCGCCAGGCGCATATCGTTAAAAGCCTGCGGACCACTGTTGAGCGGTTGCAGGCAATCCACCAGTACAATCTGGCGGTCGAAGCGCAGAAAGTGATTCTTATAGAAACCTTTCACCACTTTCTCGCAGTAATAGTTATACCGCTCACGCAGCATCCCGGCGTTGGTGTGTTTATCGGCCTGTGCCAGTTTGGACTCACCCCAGGCGTCAACATCCGGCCACGGGAAGAACTGCAACGCAGGCGCTCCCGCCATATCGCCAGGCAAGACAAAGCGACCAGGCTGGATAAAGTGCAGCCCCTGCTGCTTGCAATGGTGGAGATAATCGGTCCACGCGGCGGCAATGTCCGCAAGACGATTTTCGTCGGCAGGAGCTAACGGGTCCAGCCCTTCGCACATCATCCGCCATTTTGCCGACCACTCGCCACGCTGACCATTAAGCAAGCCCGTCATCTGCCGCGACCAGCTTAAATAATCCTGTGCCAGCATTGGCAAATCGAGTAGCCACTCGCCGGGATAATCAACAATCTCCAGATACAACGTGGAGGTGTCCTTGAAATGACGCAGCAGAGAATCATTCGATTTATAACGCAATGCCAGGCGGATTTCGCTGACGCCGCGCGTTGGCGTCGGCCAGGCCGGAGGATCGCCATATAATTGCGCCAGACCTTCATCATAGGTGAAGCGCGGAATGCCAAAGTCACGCTGGGGAATGCGTTTTACGCCCAGCAGACGATCTTCACGCACCGCACTTAATAGCGGCAAACGTGCTCCGGCATGAATATTGAGCAACTGATTAACCATCGCGGTGATAAACGCTGTTTTGCCACTGCGGCTAAGACCGGTTACGGCCAGTCGCAAGTGCCTGTCGACACCACGATTCACCAGCGCATTAAGTTCATTTTTGAGTCGCTTCATTGCTGTCCTGTGCCAGAAAGCTGTAGAAAGGATGAGATGCTGGAGGTAATAATGTGGGTTAATTTTGATTTATCAAATAAATAAGCGGTGTTATTTACACCGCTCAATGAGTAATTCTTTTAACCTTTGACCTTCGGCATCTCAATATCTTTAAGACCACCGGCGTTTTCAACGTGGGTGTACCCCATTTCGCTGAGGATTTCTTTTGCCTGTCCGGACTGACGCCCTGCGTTGCAATACACTTTAACGGTGTCGTTTTTATCCGGAACGGCGGTGGCAATACGCTCTTTCACTTCCTTCAGGGGAATATTGATGGCTCCCTGAACGTGCTCTTGCTGATACTGTTCTGGAATACGAACATCGATCCAGTGTTCAGCGGCAAAAACAGGCAGTGAAAACGCCAGCGTCAGCGCTAGTAACCCTTTTTTAAACATGTAAGCGTCCTTCTATGGATGAAAATTGCTATCCATTATACGCCTGAGATTTAACAATTTTTGCGAAACTCCCCTCACCTTTTATAGCGCTGTGCCAGTTTATTAGCGGCCCGACTTAACAGCGGTTCCAGCGCCACAGCCAGCAACATTTTCAGCGGCCGACGAGCAACAGATTTTATCGCCCAACCAGCAACGCCCGCCGGGCCGTAGCGCAGTGCGGTAAGAAGTACCAGCTTGCCTGCTAATTTGAAACCAGGCTTCACCTTTTGCCCGGCCTGTTGCCAGCGAATATTCATAACTTTCCTCACAGTTGACGGAAACGACTACGTAGCGAGAAAGTGTCGGAAGTGACATAACGTTCCATCTCGCGTAAACGCGTTTCACTGGCCGCCAGTTCACGGTCGACTTCATCCAGCAATTCGCTGCTGGAAGGTTGTTGTTCACCATACGCCATGTTGTCCGGCATCGGGTCAAGGGCAAATGACAAGATGATGTAAGCGACCAGGGTAAACAGCGCCAGGCCGAAGAATATCGACAGCACCACGAGAATACGCACCAGTTTTACGGGCACATCAAAATAATTGGCAATCCCTGCGCAGACACCACGCACCATGCCCTGTTGTGGGATGCGCCATAATTTTTTATTGAGATTAATACCCGCCATTAGCGATCCCTCCAGTTCGGATGTTCCGCATCAAGAATGGACTCCAGCGCCTGAATACGCTCACGCATCCGTTTTGCCTCATCTGCCAGTTGCGCTAATCGCTGCTGTTCACTTTGCGACAATTCACCGCGGCTGGAGCGGTTGCTGTAATGCAGCCATAACCAGATAGGCAAAACAAACAGCACAAAAATGGTTAACGGAATAGCCAGAAATAGCGCGCTCATAAGTACTCCTTAGACGATGAGCGGCGGCGCGTTCAGACGCCGCCTGGGGTGTTATTATTGATTATCTTGCTTCATTTTGGCTTTTAATTGCGCCAGTTGCTCGCTGATTGCGTCATCGGCTTTCAGTTCAGCAAATTGCTCATCCAGCGATCGTTGTTTACCAAAGCTGTGGCTTTCTGCTTCTGCTTCCATCTGGTCGATACGACGTTCGAAAGATTCGAAACGCGCCATCGCTTCATCAAGTTTTCCGCTATCCAACTGACGGCGCACATCGCGCGACGAATTCGCCGCCTGATGACGCAGCATTAATGCCTGCTGGCGAGCGCGGGTTTCGCTCAACTTGTTTTCCAGTTCGCCTATCTCTTTCTTCATGCGCGCCAGCGTATCGTCCACCAACGTCACTTCATGTTCCAGGGACTTAATCAGATCGGTCAGTTTCTGTTTTTCAATTAACGCTGCACGCGCCAGATCTTCTCTCTCTTTCAGCAGTGCCAGTTCGGCTTTTTCCTGCCACTCAACTTCACGAGCCGACGCTTGTTCAATCCGGCGAGTCAGTTGTTTCTTTTCCGCCAGCGCACGCGCCGAAGTAGAACGCACTTCAACCAAAGTGTCTTCCATCTCCTGGATCATCAGACGCACCAGTTTCTGCGGGTCTTCCGCCTTCTCTAAAAGGGCGTTGATGTTGGCATTCACGATGTCGGCAAAGCGAGAAAAAATACCCATAATGTTGTCCTCTTGATTTCTTTGTTCAGGATTGTCCTGCTGAACTGTTAATACAATTTGCGTGCCAATTTTTATCTTTTTGATTTATAAAGATCTGATTGAAGATTCAACAGCAACATGCCAGGATGAATTAGCGAATTACACTAACAAGTGGCGAATTTCATCATGGCTGAATACAAAGATAACTTACTCGGTGAAGCGAACAGCTTTCTCGAAGTGCTGGAACAGGTTTCGCATCTCGCGCCGCTGGACAAACCAGTGTTGATTATTGGCGAGCGCGGCACCGGTAAAGAGTTGATCGCCAGCCGCCTGCACTACCTTTCTTCGCGTTGGCAAGGGCCGTTTATTTCTCTTAACTGCGCGGCGTTAAATGAAAATCTGCTGGATTCCGAACTGTTTGGCCATGAAGCTGGCGCGTTTACCGGCGCGCAAAAACGTCATCCGGGACGATTTGAACGCGCAGACGGCGGCACGTTGTTTCTTGATGAACTCGCTACGGCACCGATGATGGTGCAGGAAAAATTGTTGCGCGTGATCGAGTATGGTGAACTGGAACGCGTCGGCGGTAGTCAGCCATTACAGGTCAATGTGCGGCTGGTATGTGCCACGAACGCCGACCTTCCGGCGATGGTCAATGAAGGCACTTTTCGCGCCGACCTGCTCGACCGTCTGGCTTTCGACGTGGTGCAACTGCCGCCGCTGCGTGAGCGTGAAGGCGATATTATGCTGATGGCGGAACACTTTGCCATCCAAATGTGTCGGGAAATCAAACTGCCTCTATTCCCGGGTTTTACGGAACGCGCCAGAGAAACGCTGCTAAATTATCGCTGGCCGGGAAATATTCGTGAATTGAAAAACGTGGTGGAACGTTCGGTGTATCGCCACGGCACCAGCGATTATCCGCTTGATGACATCATTATTGATCCCTTTAAACAGCGTCCACCGGAAGAAGCTATCGCCGTTTCAGAAACGACATCACTTCCGGCGTTGCCGGTGGATTTGCGCGAATTTCAGATGCTGCAGGAAAAAGAGTTACTTCAGCTCAGTTTGCAACAGGGGAAATATAACCAGAAACGCGCGGCTGAATTACTGGGATTAACCTATCATCAGTTCCGCGCATTGTTGAAAAAGCACCAGATTTAGCGGGGTTAGGCAATGTCACTTGCCGGATGCGGCGTAAACGTCCTGTTCGACCAACAAAACCGTTTAAATTCAATATACTGTCAGCTAGTGCATGATACGGGTTTCGCCAGACGCAGCCTGGCGCACTGGCGGTGCGCAGCGCCGTTATCTATAAAAAGATGTATGACCCGGATCACGAGTGCTATCATCCGCCCCTATGCTTAACGCATTAACCCCAGGGTAAACCATGAACCACGATATCCCACTGAAATATTTCGATATTGTCGATGAATACGCGAGCGAATGCGCAAAATCTGTCGCAGAATCTGAGCGCACGGCGCTGGCCCACTACTTCCAGTTACTGCTCACCCGTTTGATGAACAATGAAGAGATCAGCGAAGAAGCCCAGCATGAAATGGCCGCTGAAGCAGGGATTAATCCCGCGCACATTGATGAGATCGCAGAGTTCTTGAATCAATGGGGTAATGAGTAATCATTTAATAGTGGACGCCCGGCCAGGATTGTAGGCCGTACCGCATCCGGCTAAAAATGAGACACACCTTGTCAGCAATCTGCAGTCAGTCTCACGATCGCGCCTGTCTGCACCTCGCTAAGTTGTTCTGTGAGTTATAGTTATAAAGAAATCACGGGTACGAATGTTGAACAGATGGCGACGCCACCTGTTCAACGACCAACCACACGGCCCTCATTACGACCCCTGAACACAAACGGTAATGGCAAATGTCATTAAATATTAGTAAGATAGCCTCTTTACATAAAATCCCTTAATATTATGCGCCAGGTATTATCGTCTCTTTTGGTGATTGCTGGACTTGTGAGTGGTCAGGCAATAGCCGCGCCTGAACCCGCCCCGCACGCTGATATCCGCGACAGCGGTTTTGTCTATTGCGTCAGCGGACAAGTCAACACCTTTAACCCATCCAAAGCGAGCAGTGGGTTAATTGTCGATACCCTTGCCGCCCAGTTTTATGATCGACTGCTGGATGTCGATCCTTATACCTATCGTCTGATGCCGGAACTTGCCGAAAGCTGGGAAGTGCTCGACAACGGCGCGACCTATCGCTTCCACCTGCGCCGCGATGTCCCGTTTCAAAAAACGGCTTGGTTTACTCCCACACGCAAAATGAATGCCGATGATGTGGTGTTTACCTTCCAGCGAATTTTTGACCGCAGCAACCCGTGGCATAACGTCAACGGTAGCAACTTCCCCTATTTCGACAGTCTGCAATTTGCCGACAACGTTAAAAGCGTCCGCAAGCTGGATAATCACACCGTTGAGTTCCGTCTGTCCCAGCCTGACGCCTCCTTTTTATGGCACCTGGCAACCCACTATGCGTCGGTAATGTCTGCCGAATACGCCCAGAAGTTAGAGCAAGAAGATCGCCAGGAGCAACTCGACCGCCAGCCCGTCGGCACCGGACCGTATAAACTGTCGGAAAATCGCACGGGGCAATATATTCGCTTACAACGTCATGATGAATTCTGGCGAGGCAAGCCGTTGATGCCGCAGGTGGTGGTGGATTTAGGCTCTGGCGGCACCGGACGGCTGTCGAAACTCTTGACCGGTGAATGTGACGTTCTGGCCTGGCCCGCTGCCAGTCAGCTATCTATTTTGCGCGATGACCCGCGTTTGCGTTTAACGCTGCGTCCGGGGATGAACGTTGCCTATCTGGCGTTTAACACCGCCAAACCGCCGCTAAATAATCCAGCAGTCCGCCACGCGCTGGCGTTGTCGATCAATAACCAGCGCCTGATGCAATCTATCTATTACGGTACGGCTGAAACTGCGGCCTCAATTTTACCGCGCGCCTCGTGGGCTTATGACAACGAGGCTAAAATTACCGAATACAATCCAGCGAAATCACGCGAACAGTTGAAGGCGTTGGGGCTGGAAAACTTAACGCTGAAACTGTGGGTGCCGACGCGCTCACAGGCGTGGAACCCCAGCCCGCTGAAGACCGCCGAACTCATTCAGGCGGATATGGCGCAGGTCGGCGTGAAAGTGGTGATTGTACCGGTAGAAGGTCGTTTTCAGGAGGCGCGATTGATGGATATGAGCCATGATCTGACGTTATCCGGTTGGGCGACGGACAGTAATGATCCGGACAGTTTCTTCCGTCCGTTACTAAGCTGTGCGGCCATTCACTCCCAGACCAACCTTGCCCACTGGTGCGATCCGAAATTTGACAGCGTATTGCGTAAGGCGCTCTCCTCGCAGCAACTGGCTGCGCGTATTGAAGCCTATGACGAAGCGCAAAGTATTCTGGCGCAGGAGTTGCCCATTCTGCCGCTGGCCTCGTCACTGCGCTTGCAGGCCTACCGTTACGATATCAAAGGGCTGGTTCTTAGCCCGTTTGGTAACGCCTCCTTCGCAGGGGTGTACCGCGAAAAGCAAAATGAGGTGAAAAAACCATGATTATCTTCACCTTACGCCGCATTTTGTTATTGATCGTGACCTTGTTCCTGCTGACCTTTGTTGGCTTCAGTTTGAGCTATTTCACGCCACATGCACCGTTACAAGGCGCGTCGCTGTGGAATGCATGGGTGTTCTGGTTTAACGGCCTGATCCACTGGGATTTTGGCGTTTCCAGCATTAACGGTCAGCCGATTGCCGAGCAGTTAAAAGAGGTCTTCCCGGCGACGATGGAGCTGTGCATTCTCGCCTTCGGTTTTGCGCTGATTGTTGGGATCCCCGTGGGGATGATTGCCGGAATTACACGCCATAAGTGGCAGGATAATTTGATCAACGCCATCGCGTTATTAGGCTTTTCAATCCCTGTTTTCTGGCTGGCACTTCTGTTGACGCTGTTTTGTTCGCTTACATTAGGCTGGCTGCCCGTTTCAGGGCGTTTCGATCTGCTCTACGAAGTGAAACCGATTACCGGTTTTGCGTTGATTGATGCCTGGCTTTCGGACTCACCGTGGCGGGATGAAATGATCATGAGCGCAATGCGTCATATGGTATTGCCAGTCATCACCCTGTCGGTTGCACCGACTACCGAAGTGATCCGTCTGATGCGTATCAGCACCATCGAAGTGTATGACCAGAACTATGTGAAAGCAGCGGCAACCCGCGGTTTGTCGCGCTTTACTATTTTGCGTCGCCACGTGTTACATAACGCGTTACCTCCTGTCATCCCTCGCCTGGGATTACAGTTCTCCACCATGCTGACACTGGCGATGATCACCGAAATGGTCTTTAGCTGGCCTGGACTTGGCCGCTGGTTAATTAACGCCATCCGCCAGCAGGATTACGCAGCCATTTCCGCCGGAGTGATGGTCTGCGGTTCACTGGTCATTATTGTTAACGTGATTTCTGATATTTTGGGTGCCATGGCTAACCCTCTGAAACATAAGGAATGGTATGCCTTACGATAGCGTATACAGCGAGAAGCGCCCGCCCGGCACGCTGCGTACCGCCTGGCGCAAATTCTATGGTGATGCCGCTGCAATGGTCGGCCTGTACGGCTGCGCGGGGCTGGCTGTGTTGTGTATTTTTGGCGGCTGGTTTGCGCCTTACGACATCGACCAGCAATTTCTCGGTTATCAATTGTTGCCGCCGTCATGGTCGCGCTACGGAGAAGTCTCTTTTTTCCTCGGCACCGATGACCTTGGTCGCGATGTTTTAAGCCGTTTACTGAGCGGTGCTGCGCCTACCGTCGGCGGCGCATTTGTGGTGACGCTTGCCGCGACAATCTGTGGTCTTGTGCTCGGCACCTTCGCCGGTGCTACGCATGGTTTACGGTCAGCGGTGCTTAACCATATTCTGGATACTTTACTGGCGATCCCGTCCCTGCTGCTGGCGATTATCGTCGTCGCGTTTGCCGGGCCGAGTTTGTCGCACGCAATGTTTGCCGTCTGGCTGGCGTTACTGCCGCGTATGGTGCGTTCGGTCTACAGCATGGTGCATGATGAGCTGGAAAAAGAGTACGTTATTGCTGCCCGTCTGGATGGCGCAACGACGCTGAATATTCTCTGGTTTGCCGTGTTGCCGAACATTACCGCCGGACTGGTCACAGAGATCACCCGCGCACTGTCGATGGCAATTCTTGATATCGCCGCGCTGGGCTTTCTCGATCTCGGCGCGCAACTCCCCTCGCCTGAATGGGGAGCGATGCTTGGCGATGCACTGGAGCTGATTTATGTCGCCCCGTGGACCGTGATGCTGCCTGGAGCGGCAATTATGATCAGCGTGTTGTTGGTTAACCTCCTTGGCGATGGTGTACGTCGTGCGATTATTGCGGGGGTGGAATAATGCCGTTACTGGATATTCGTAACCTGACCATTGAATTTAAAACCGGTGATGAGTGGGTTAAAGCCGTTGACCGCGTGAGTATGACCTTAACCGAAGGTGAAATCCGTGGCCTTGTTGGCGAGTCTGGCTCCGGCAAAAGTTTGATTGCGAAAGCGATTTGTGGCGTTAATAAAGATAACTGGCGTGTTACCGCTGACCGTATGCGTTTTGATGATATCGATCTGTTGCGTCTCTCCGCGCGCGAACGGCGCAAGCTGGTTGGGCACAATGTATCGATGATCTTTCAGGAACCGCAATCGTGTCTCGACCCTTCTGAACGTGTGGGTCGTCAGTTGATGCAAAACATCCCGGCCTGGACCTACAAAGGGCGTTGGTGGCAGCGTTTTGGCTGGCGCAAACGCCGTGCCATTGAGCTGCTGCACCGTGTGGGGATTAAAGATCACAAAGATGCGATGCGCAGCTTTCCGTATGAGTTAACCGAAGGTGAATGCCAGAAAGTGATGATTGCCATCGCGCTGGCAAATCAACCACGTCTGCTGATAGCTGACGAACCGACAAACTCGATGGAGCCAACCACCCAGGCACAAATTTTTCGCCTGCTGACGCGTCTGAATCAGAACAGTAACACCACCATTTTGCTTATCAGCCATGACTTACAAATGCTTAGCCAATGGGCAGATAAAATTAACGTGCTTTACTGTGGCCAAACGGTGGAATCCGCGCCAAGTAAGGAGCTGGTGACGATGCCGCATCATCCTTATACCCAGGCGTTGATCCGCGCGATACCGGACTTCGGCAGCGCGATGCCGCATAAAAGTCGCCTCAATACGCTGCCCGGTGCCATCCCTCTGCTGGAACAATTACCGATTGGCTGTCGTCTGGGACCACGTTGCCCGTATGCACAACGAGAATGTATTGTGACGCCGCGTTTGACGGGGGCGAAAAATCATCTCTATGCCTGTCATTTCCCGCTGAACATGGAGAAAGAGTGAGATGATAGAAACCCTGCTCGAAGTGCGTAATTTAAGCAAAACGTTCCGCTACCGAACCGGCTGGTTTCGTCGTCAGACCGTAGAAGCCGTAAAACCCTTGAGCTTTACGCTGCGTGAACGCCAGACGCTGGCGATTATTGGCGAGAACGGTTCCGGAAAATCGACGCTGGCGAAAATGCTGGCGGGAATGATTGAGCCAACCAGCGGTGAGTTATTGATTGACGATCATCCGCTGCATTTTGGCGATTACTCTTTCCGCAGCCAGCGGATTCGCATGATCTTTCAGGACCCGTCGACCTCGTTGAATCCACGTCAGCGTATCTCGCAGATCCTGGATTTTCCGCTGCGCCTGAACACTGACCTCGAGCCTGAGCAGCGGCGCAAACAGATTATTGAAACGATGCGTATGGTCGGACTGCTGCCGGATCACGTCAGTTACTATCCGCATATGTTGGCACCAGGGCAAAAACAGCGTCTGGGTCTGGCTCGCGCACTAATATTGCGCCCTAAAGTCATTATCGCGGATGAAGCTCTCGCCTCGCTGGATATGTCGATGCGTTCGCAGTTGATTAACCTGATGCTGGAGTTACAAGAAAAACAGGGCATTTCTTATATTTATGTTACCCAACACATCGGGATGATGAAGCATATCAGCGACCAGGTTCTGGTCATGCATCAGGGCGAAGTGGTCGAGCGCGGCAGTACGGCTGACGTGCTGGCATCGCCGCTACATGAACTCACCAAGCGGCTCATTTCCGGGCACTTTGGCGAAGCGTTGACGGCAGATGCGTGGCGCAAAGATCGTTAATCTTCGGCGCCTCATTCTGACAGGGGGAAATCCCCGTCAGAATGAGGCATTCATTAATCCATTACTTCTGACTGTCGATTCTGGTGAGAGCAACCAGCAATGCCAGCGTGTAACACACCGTAATCGCCAGGCTCATTTTTAACAGAGTTTCCCCACCTACTCCCGATAACGGCGCAGCTATACCGCCAAAGACAAACATACTCATCCCCATCAGCGCAGATGCCGTTCCTGATTCTTGCGTCCCTACAGCACTCATTGCCTCAGCCCCACCAACAGTACCTATGCCGCTACAAAATGCGATGGTGAAAAATAATGCCACCAGTGCCGGAATGGGTAACTGCAACCATGCACATAAGACAGTGAGCAATGCACACAGAATCGCCGCTACCAGGCCGCCTCTCAACAATTTCATCGGGTTAAGTCGTCGGGCCAGTCGTGAGAAGATCCATGAAGCGATGATAAGCCCGATGCCGTTAAGGCCAAACACCAGGCTGAATTGCATTGGGCTAAAGCCAAATTCTTTCTGTAATACGAAAGACGAAGAACCGATGTACGCAAACAAGCCAGCCAGCATAAAACTTTGAATCAGGCAAAAACGCATGAAACGGCGGTTCTGCACCACACTTCGTCCGGTTAATAGTAATGATGAGCCCCTTTTATTTTCTGGCAATGTCTCATGGATAAATAACAGACAGCCCAGCAACAGTACGGTGCTAATTTCAGCCATTACCCAGAATAAAGTGCGCCAGTCAAAGGTGCTGACAATGTAACCTCCCAGCACTGGCGACAATACCGGAGCCAGGCCATTCACCGTCATTAACAGTGCAAAGAACTGGGTCAGCGTTACCCCCTGATATTTGTCACGAGCAATAGAACGAGAGAGCACCGAACCACCTGCCCCCGCGATCCCCTGAATAAAACGCCAGACCACCAGCCAGTAAATATTGTTAGTTGTCGCGCACAAAATGGAGGAGACAATAAACAATAGTAACGACAAGATTAACGGGCGTTTACGCCCTATTTTGTCGCTCAGAGGGCCAAATAACAGTTGCCCTACGCCAAGACCGATTAGTGACGCGGTCAACGTCAATTGCGTTATGGTCGTGGTTGTCGCCAGTTGCTCCGACATCTCAGGTAATGCGGGCAAATAAAGGTCAGTACACATCGGGCCGATACCGGCTAAAAGACCAAGAATCAATGCCCATGAAAGAGAGACTCTAGCCATACTATTCCTTACTTAAGTGATGACATGCCGCCGCCCAGCGACTGCCAGAGTGTTACCCGGTTTGTGAAATCAGTCAGTTGCAATGCCAGTAACGCCTGCTGTGCGCTCCACAAAGTGCGTTGTGCCGTCAACACGGTCAGGTAATCACCGACACCGGCCTGATAGCGGCGCAGGCCAATATCGACCGTTTGTTGTTCAGCTTTAACATACTGACGCTGTGCATCCAGTTGTTCTTCAACTGTTGCTCTACGAGCCAGCGCGTCAGCAACATCTTTGAAAGCGCTCTGAACGGTTTTCTCATAGGTGGCAATAAGCCCGCGCTTTTGTGCTTCTGCGTAACGAAGCTGCGCCAGATTACTACCGCCGGTGAACAGCGGTAATGTTACCGAGGGCGCAAATGACCAGACCTGCATTCCGTGGCTGAACAGCGACGATAATGCGTCGCTGCCGACGCCAGCACTTGCAGTCAGCGAAATCGTCGGGAAAAAGTTAGCCCGCGCGGCACCAATATCAGCATTGGCGCTCTTCAGATTATGTTCCGCTTCCTGGATATCCGGGCGACGCAGCAAAACGTCAGATGACACTCCCGCAGGAACCAGGCTTATCATCTGCTCCGGCAGGCTTTCCAGTGTTCCCGGTAGCAGATTTTCCGTAAGTGTTGTACCCGCCAGTAAGTTCAGGGCATTTTTATCCTGCATCACTTGCGTCTGATAGCTGGCAACGCTGGCGCGCGCCTGCTGATAGATACTCATCGCCTCGCTGACATCTGTCGCTGCCGCCGTGCCAACCTGCTGCTGGCGCTGGATAATTTTCAATGAGTTCTCTGCGCTGGCCATCGTTTCTTTTGCCAGAGCCAGGTTGCTGTTATCGGCCGCCAGGGTCAGCCAGGCGGTGCTGATTTCGGCAATCAGCGTTAAACGGGTGTTATGGGCTGTAAATTCACTGGCAAGCCAGGTTTCTCGCGCTGCCCGTGACAAACTCTGATTACGACCAAACAGATCTAACGTAAAACTGGACACCGTACCGTCAGCCTCAGCAGTGGTCCCCGTGCCATTCGCCAGCGAACGACTGCGGGTCGAACTTAAGGTTGCATTCACCGTCGGGAATAACGACGCATTAGTTTGCCCATAGAGCGCCCGCGCTGAGTCAATATCAGCAATCGCTTTTTGCACATCGCGGTTACTGTTCAGTGCAATGGTCACCACTTGCTGCAATCGGGGATCGTGGATCACCTGTTGCCAGTCATGGCTGATTGCCTTCCCCTGCCCCTGTGCTCCCGGCAAGCTCGCCGGGATTGGGGATTCGGGCGTGCTGTAGTGGGGATCGAGCGAGACACATCCCGCACTCAACAGCACCAGAAAAATTAGAGAACGACGCAACATAACTTACTCCTGACGGCGCGGTTTACCGGCAAACAAACGTTTAACCAGCACAAAAAACAGAGGAACGAAGAAGATGGCCAGTAATGTAGCGGTCAGCGTACCGCCAATAATGCCCGTACCAATGGCGATGCGGCTGTTCGCACCTGCACCGGTCGCCATCGCCAGCGGCATAACCCCTGCAATAAACGCCAGCGAGGTCATGATGATTGGACGTAAACGGGTCTGCGCCGCGCGTAATGCCGCACGACTCAGGGAATAGCCCTCAGCAACCGCCGCTTCGGCAAATTCCACAATCAGAATGGCGTTTTTCGACGACAAACCGATAGTGGTTAATAGCGCCACCTGGAAGTAAACGTCGTTGTTTAAATCACGCATCCAGGCCGCCAGCGCCGCACCGAGCAGCCCCAGCGGGATCACCAGAATGACCGAGAACGGAACTGACCAACTTTCGTACAGTGCTGCAAGGCAGAGGAAAACCACCAGAATAGAGACCGCATACAGACTCAGTGCCTGACCGCTGGCCAGTTTCTCCTGCAATGACAAGCCACTCCAGGCCCAGGTTGTCCCTGCCGGAAGGTTGTTTGCCAGAGCTTCCATTTTTGCCATCGCGTCGCCAGAACTAAAACCACTCGCGTTTTCCCCCTGAATTTCATAAGCCGCGGAGCCGTTGTAACGCACCAGTTTTTCCGGGCCATAGATCCAGCGCGTAGTAGCAAAAGCAGAGAATGGCGTCATGGCGTTATCGCTACCACGCACAAACCATTTCCCTAAGTCTGACGGCGCAGAACGAAACTCACTGTCGCCCTGAATGTAGACTTTTTTCACACGGCCACGGTCAATAAAGTCATTCACATAAGTACCGCCCCACGCGCTGGCCAGCGTATCGGTGACATCACTTAAACTCAAACCCAGCGATACAGCTTTATTGTTATCAATATCTACCTGCAATTGCGGCATTTGCGGCAGGTCATTGGCACGTACAGAAATCAGCTCAGGGCTTTGATTAGCCTGTTCAATCAACTTGTTACGCATTTGAAGTAAGGTTTCACGGTCAGTAGCACCACTTGCCATTAATTCAAACGTAAAACCATTGCTATGCCCCAGACCATCAACCGCAGGTGGAGTCATGGCAAATACCGTAGCATCACGAATTGCCCCCAACTCTTTGGTTGCCCGTAAGGCAATGGCCTGGGCGGTATTTTCTGCACCCTTACGTTGTGACCAGTTTTTCAACGAGACAAACGCCATCCCGGTGTTCTGCCCGCTACCACTAAAACTAAAACCATCAACGGTAAAAATGACATCAGTGTTTGCTTTTTCGTTTACCAGGAACCAGTCAACAATCTGGCGGTTTACTTCTGCTGTACGAGCTGCGGTCGCTCCGGCTGGCAGCGTGTACTGCACCATGATTTCGCCCTGGTCTTCAGTGGGTAAGAAACTGCCCGGCAGTTTCCACATCATCAGAGCCATTCCACCGCCCAGCACGACATAGACACCCATAGCCCGCACCGCACGACGCAAAACATAAAGGACGCCATGCTGGTACTTTTCTTCAGTACGACGGTAAAAGCGGTTGAATGCGCCGAAAAAACCTTTTTTATGCGGTGGAACATGATGGAGGACAGAACCACAAAGCGCAGGAGTCAGCGTTAATGCGACCACCACGGAAAGCAGCATGGCGGAAATAATGGTTATCGAAAACTGACGATAAATTACCCCCGTAGATCCCCCAAAGAACGCCATTGGCAGAAATACGGCAGACAGTACCAGAGCAATAGCAACCAGAGCGCCAGAAATTTCGCCCATTGATTTTTCCGTTGCTTCACGCGCAGGCAGTCCTTCGTCACGCATAATACGTTCGACGTTCTCCACCACCACAATGGCATCGTCCACCAACAGACCGATCGCCAGTACCATTGCAAATAACGTCAGGGTATTAATCGAATAGCCAAACAACGCAAGAACGCCAAACGTCCCCAGCAAGACGACCGGCACGGCTAACGCTGGGATCAGCGTAGCGCGCAGGTTTTGCAGGAATAAATACATCACACAAACCACCAGTACGATGGCTTCAAACAGCGTCTGAATTACGTCCTCTACGGAGATTTTAATAAATTCAGTGCTGTCTTTTGGGTAAGCGATGTCGTATCCCTGTGGCATGTTGCGCTGAAATTCTGCGATTTTATCCTTTACCAGCGTCGCCGTATTTAACGCATTCGCTCCCGGTGAGAGCATCACGGCTACCCCTGCGGCCGGATGACCGTTCAACTTACTGATGGCGTTATAATCTTCGCTACCCATCTCAACGCGAGCCACATCCTTGATGCGAACAACCGCGCCGTCTGACTGGCTTTTAACAATGATATTTTTAAATTGCTCAACGGTTTGCAAGCGTGACTGAGCACGAACTGTTGCCGTCAATTGTTGCGTGTTCGATGACGGTAAAGCACCGATTTTCCCGGCAGTAACTTGCACGTTTTGCGCTTCAATTGCACTTTGTACATCGGATGGCATCAGCGAGTATGAGGCCAGTTTGGCTGGATCAAGCCAGATGCGCATCGCATATTCAGCCCCAAAAACTTGCAGACTCCCTACGCCTTCAACACGCGCCAGCGGGTCCTGAAGATTACTCACCAGCCAGTCAGCAATATCGGAACTGGTCGCTTTGTCGGTAGTGTCATATACGGCAGCAATCAGCAAAAAGTTGCTTTGTGATTTCTCCACCGTGACACCGGTTTGCTGTACTTCGCTCGGTAAACGTGACTCTGCCTGCTGTATTTTATTTTGTACCTGCACCTGCGCGGTATCAGGGTCAGTGCCTTGTTCAAACGTCACATTAATACTGACTGAGCCATCCGAACTACTGGTGGAACTGAAGTAGAGCAAATTATCCAGCCCGGTAAGTTGTTGTTCGATAACCTGAGTTACGCTGTTTTCCAGCGTTTCGGCAGAAGCACCGGTATAAGTAGCTGAAATTCTGATGGTCGGCGGCGCAACATCAGGATATTGCGCGACGGGTAATGTGCGAATGGCCAGAATCCCCGCCAACATAATCAAAATGGCGATAACCCAGGCAAAGACGGGTCTGCGAACAAAAAAACGCGAAAACATCAGGCATTGCCTCCATTAGCCTGAACCTCAACGGCCTTGACGGTCTGCCCTGAAGTTACTTTGGCGGAACCTTCGACAATCAGTCGGTCACCGTTGTGCAGGCCGTTCAACACCAGCCATTTATCACCGTAGGTTTCTCCCGTTTCGAGCGTGCGCTGCTCTACTTTATTGTCTTTATTCACCACCAGCGCGGTAGCATTACCTTTAGCATCACGCGTAACACCTTGTTGCGGCGCGAGAATAGCGTTTTCCATCACGCCTTCATCGACACGAGCGCGAACAAACATACCCGGTAACAACTGCTGCTGTGGATTAGGGAAAATCGCCCGTAATGTTACCGAACCGGTAGATTCATCAACGGCCACTTCGGTGAGTTCCAGCCGACCTTTTTCGCTATACGTTGTACCATCTTCCAGGATAAGTGAGACGCTCATGGTATCGCTGTTGGTTGCCAGCGACTGTTTGCGCAGACGCAGTAAATCGACACTGGAGCGAGTGAGATCAACATACATCGTTTCCAGACCACGAATAGTCGTTAACGCCGTATCCTGCAACGCGGTTACCAGTGCGCCAGGCGTCACCGACGAAATGCCTATGCGCCCGGAAATCGGCGCGGTGACCGTGGTCCAGTCAAGATTAATTCGCGCGGTTTCCAGTGCAGCTTTTTTCGCTTCTACACTGGCTTTATCTTGTGCACAGGTAGACTGAGCATCATCAGCATCCTGTTGTGACACGCCGCTATCTTTCACCAGTCGGGCATAACGCTGCGCTTTCTGGCAATCGGCTTTTACCAGTGCCTGCGCCTGTTGCAACGCAGCACGGGCTTCATTCCATGCCGCCCGATAACTGGCCGAATCAATCTGGTAGAGCGGCTGTCCGGCCTTAACCAGATCACCTTCCTTAAACAAGCGTTTCTGGATAATTCCCCCAACCTGCGGACGTACTTCAGCACTGAGTGCCGCACTGGTGCGCCCGGTTAATTCACTGACTACAGAAACCGGTTGAGATTTGAGCGTAACAACGCCCACTTCTGTTTCCGACGGGGATGAATTGTTATTTTGCGTATTATCACAACCAGATAAGAGCAGCATTGCCACTACAGACGTTGCTATATACTTCATTATTTTCTCCAGGGTGAACAATACCCTCCTCATTAAAATTAATGAGGATATGTCAGGGATATTCAGATATAACGAACCCGCATCGCGAAATAAATTTCGCAATGAAATAAGGGGGATTAATATCCCCCGCTATCGGTTAATTCTGTTCTTATTTATTTATCAACATACTAATAATATCCTGATATATTTCCTGCAGACGTTGTGGATCGCTTTTTTGCGGTGTTAAACGACGATAAACCGTACCTTCCATCATAGTGGCGAGCACCTCAACGCAACAACGAATGTGCTCATCGCTAAGATGGGGATGCATTCTTTTCATATGCGCACAACCGTTAGCGAACATTCTGGCGTCAGCTTCCTCGAGCATTGCCATCACCCGCGGGTTGCGTGTTGCTTCTGCGGCCACTTCCAGCATCAACGCGTCGTCGTCTTCATTTAAGGATTTCCGCAAGGCAAGGACTTCCGGGAAGCGATCGGTACGCGCGTCAATGTCCATCTGAGCAATACGAAAGTCGATGATACGGCGAACCATCTCTTCAATAATGGCGTCTTTATTGGCGAAGTAACGGTAGATCTGCCCGACGCTAAGCTGAGCTTCGCTGGCAATTTGCGACATACTGGCGGCATGAAAACCGCAGCGATGAAAACACCGACGGGCGGCGTTGATGATTTCATCCTGGCGCTGTTTGTGACGTATCTCCAGCTTGCTCGTCATTTCTGTCTCCTGGCCTTCCACTTAGTGAGAATGATCATTCTCATTTTGGCTAATTATACGTTTCTCCAAAGTAATGGAAAGTATTTTTATCTTATTCATGATGCATATTCTGATAATGAAGAGATTGTGGAGATTCTGTGAAGATGGTTGAAATATTACGTTGATGTCAGTTCATCAGAGAAAGGCAGCGACGTGTTGTCGCCAGATTCTATGAGATATTCCCATAACCTGCCCCTGAAGATGTCAGGATCAGATAGAACAAAATGTTCTGTACTGTAGCTTCTCCCCCGTACAGAAAGCGCAACTATAGCCACCCACAGCCAGGTTGATTATAATAACCGTTTATCTGTTCGTACTGTTTACTAAAACGACGAATCGCCTGATTTTCAGGCACAACAAGCATCAACAATAAGGATTAAAGCTATGGGTTTTCTTTCCGGTAAGCGCATTCTGGTAACCGGTGTTGCCAGTAAACTGTCCATCGCCTACGGTATCGCTCAGGCGATGCACCGCGAAGGAGCTGAACTGGCATTCACCTACCAGAACGATAAACTGAAAGGCCGCGTAGAAGAATTTGCCGCTCAATTAGGTTCCAGCATCGTTCTGCAGTGCGATGTTGCCGAAGATGCCAGCATCGACACCATGTTCGCAGAACTGGGTAAAGTCTGGCCGAAATTTGACGGTTTCGTACACTCTATTGGTTTTGCACCTGGCGATCAGCTGGATGGCGACTATGTTAACGCCGTGACTCGTGAAGGCTTCAAAATTGCCCACGACATCAGCTCTTACAGCTTCGTTGCAATGGCAAAAGCTTGCCGTTCTATGCTGAATCCGGGTTCTGCCCTGCTGACTCTTTCCTATCTGGGCGCTGAGCGCGCTATCCCGAACTACAACGTTATGGGTCTGGCGAAAGCGTCTCTGGAAGCGAACGTGCGCTATATGGCTAACGCGATGGGTCCGGAAGGTGTGCGTGTTAACGCCATCTCTGCTGGCCCGATCCGCACTCTGGCCGCTTCTGGCATCAAAGACTTCCGTAAAATGCTGGCACACTGCGAAGCGGTTACTCCGATTCGTCGTACGGTTACCATTGAGGATGTGGGTAACTCCGCAGCGTTCCTGTGTTCCGATCTCTCTGCCGGTATCTCCGGTGAAGTGGTTCACGTTGACGGCGGTTTCAGCATCGCTGCAATGAACGAGCTGGAACTGAAATAATCGTTCTGTGGGTAATGATGGGCGGCGTTGCGCCGCCCATTTCTCTGTTATACCTTTCTGATATTTGTTATCACCGATCCGTCTTTCTCCCCTCTCTGCCTTGCGTCAGGATAACGATTTCCGTTATGACCAAGGAACGCCCATGGAACAACGCCACAGTTCAGGCAAAAGCCACTGGTATCACGAAACGCAATCCAGCACTGCAGAACATGACGTTCTGCCTCTGGTTCCGGAAGCTGCACAGGTTACCGATCCTTTTCTGCTCGACGTGATCCTTGACGAAGAAACACTTGATCCCTTTCATTCGTGGCTGATCCCGGCGCGTGCTCTTGCTGTAGAGCTATTTCCCAATCAGCTTGCGGTGACCCGTTTACAGACATTCACCGCCTATGAACGCCTGTCGACCGCTCTGACCGTTGCTCAGGTCTGCGGCGTCCAGCGTTTATGCAACTACTATTCCGCGCGTCTGACACCGCTTCCCGGACCAGACTCCTCCAGGGAAAGTAATCATCGTCTGGCACAAATCACGCAATATGCCCGTCAACTGGCCGGCTCTCCATCGATTATCGACAACCGATCGCGCCAGCATCTTCACGATGTCGGGCTTACCGCCTGGGACTGTGTAATTATCAATCAAATTATTGGTTTTGTTGGTTTTCAGGCGCGAGCAATTGCGACTTTTCAGGCTTATCTTGGACAACCTGTACGCTGGTTACCCGGTCTGGACGTGCAAAGCTACGCTGACAGCTCACTTTTTGCTGAAGTATCAACCGGCTGGCGTGCCTGCTACGAAGGGGAAAAATTCTCTGGAGAGCAAGAGACGAATGCTCTCCTGTTGCCAGGCTCTGAACTTCGCCAACTGGCAGCAATCCTGAATCTGCATCCTGCCTCGTTTTCACTCTTTGTGGCGTTGTTATCCAGCCCGTTGGTAACAACAAAATCCAGCCATCAACTTGCGGCTTTACTCAGCGCACGAATTAACGGCAGTGCTGCCTGTTTCACCTCTCTCATACATTCAACATTTGAATATAAAGAAGCAATATCCATTCTGTGTCAGGGCGAAAACGAAATAAACCAGTGGGCTGACTGCCATTTTGTTGAGCGTGCCACGGTTCAGGCGATACAATGGCTGACACGAGCACCCGATCGCTTTAGCGCCGCCCAGTTTAGCCCGTTACTCGAACATGAAACATCATCAGCGCAGGTTATCAATCTGCTGGTATGGAGCGGGTTTTGTGGTTGGATAAATCGCTTAAAAATCGCGTTGGGTGAGACACATTAACCTTGCTGCGTCAGGCAGAATCGCGTAAAACTGTCAGCCGCTCTAATGGCCACCAAAATAGACAATTATGTTTCAGGACAACCCGCTGCTAGCGCAGCTTAAACAGCAACTGCACTCCCAGACGCCCCGCGCTGAAGGGGTGGTAAAAGCCACTGAAAAAGGCTTTGGCTTCCTGGAAGTCGACGCACAGAAAAGTTATTTCATTCCGCCGCCGCAGATGAAAAAAGTCATGCATGGCGACCGAATTATCGCGGTGATCCACAGTGAAAAAGATCGTGAATCCGCAGAGCCAGAAGAACTGGTTGAACCGTTTCTGACTCGTTTCGTGGGTAAAGTTCAGGGCAAGAATGACCGTCTGGCCATCGTGCCTGATCATCCACTCTTAAAAGACGCTATTCCTTGCCGCGCTGCCCGCGGGCTGAATCATGAGTTTAAAGAAGGCGACTGGGCGGTTGCCGAAATGCGCCGCCATCCGCTGAAAGGCGATCGTTCTTTCTATGCCGACCTGACTCAATACATCACTTTTGGTGATGACCACTTCGTGCCCTGGTGGGTAACCCTGGCGCGCCATAACCTGGAAAAAGAAGCACCAGATGGCGTCGCCACCGAAATGCTCGATGAGGGTTTGGTTCGTGAAGATCTCACCGCGCTGGACTTTGTCACCATCGACAGTGCCAGCACGGAAGATATGGATGATGCCCTCTTCGCGAAGGCGTTACCGGATGACAAACTGCAGTTAATTGTCGCAATTGCCGATCCAACCGCGTGGATTGCCGAAGGCAGCAAGCTGGACAAAGCAGCGAAAATTCGCGCATTCACCAACTATCTGCCGGGCTTCAACATCCCGATGCTGCCGCGCGAGCTTTCTGACGATCTCTGCTCACTGCGTGCCAATGAAGTGCGCCCGGTACTGGCATGTCGGATGACGTTGTCTGCTGATGGCACCATTGAAGACAACATCGAATTTTTTGCCGCTACCATCGAATCCAAAGCCAAACTGGTTTATGACCAGGTTTCCGACTGGCTGGAAAACACCGGCGACTGGCAGCCAGAAAGTGATGCGATTGCCGGACAAATCCGCCTGTTAGCGCAAATTTGCCAGCGTCGCGGCGAATGGCGTAATAACCATGCGTTGGTGTTTAAAGATCGCCCGGATTACCGTTTTATTCTCGGTGAAAAAGGTGAAGTGTTGGATATCGTCGCTGAACCACGCCGTATTGCTAACCGTATTGTCGAAGAAGCGATGATCGCCGCTAACATTTGTGCGGCCCGCGTGCTGCGCGATAAGCTCGGTTTCGGTATCTATAACGTGCATATGGGCTTTGATCCGGCAAATGCCGAGGCGCTGGCAGCATTGCTGAAAACGCATGGCCTGCATGTTGATGCCGAAGAAGTGCTCACACTGGACGGTTTCTGCAAACTGCGTCGTGAGCTGGATGCGCAACCGACTGGCTTCCTCGACAGCCGCATTCGCCGTTTTCAGTCTTTTGCGGAAATCAGCACCGAACCGGGCCCTCACTTTGGCCTCGGTCTGGAAGCGTATGCCACCTGGACTTCACCAATTCGCAAGTATGGCGACATGATCAACCATCGTCTGCTGAAAGCGATCATCAAAGGCGAAACGGCGACGCGTCCGCAGGATGAGATCACCACCCAAATGGCAGAGCGTCGTCGTCTCAACCGGATGGCAGAACGTGATGTCGGGGACTGGTTGTACGCGCGTTTCCTGAAAGACAAAGCGGGCACTGACACCCGTTTTGCGGCAGAAATCGTCGATATCAGCCGGGGCGGTATGCGTGTGCGTCTGGTCGATAACGGCGCTATCGCCTTTATCCCTGCACCGTTCTTACACGCCGTGCGCGATGAGCTGGTTTGCAGTCAGGAAAACGGCACCGTACAAATTAAAGGTGAAACAGTTTACAAAGTAACCGACGTTATCGACGTCACCATTGCCGAAGTACGCATGGAAACCCGCAGCATTATTGCGCGCCCTGTCGCGTAATCTCTTTTTACGGCCCATTCATTACGGATGGGCCGTTTGCTTTTCCCTTCCCCCACATTCGTTTATCTCAGCAGATTTTTTTTAATGACATCCGTTTGAAAACTGGCGTTTTCCCAAAACTGGATTACAAATAAATATATAAAAAAAACAATACGTTTAATCGCCATTAATTTCATGTAAGCCATATGAACCGTTCATTTAACTGCGGGACTCCGCTGTTAACCGGAGGGTATGCATCATGAAAACCATTAGGGAGTCCACAACGTTGTACAACTTTCTCGGATCGCACAACCCATACTGGCGGTTGTCGGAAAACAGTGATGTTTTGCGTTTTTCCGCCACCGAAACAACGGAACCTGAACGTACTCTGCAGTTATCTGCCGAACAGGCTGCTCGTATCCGGGAAATGACGGTTATCACCTCCAGCCTGATGATGAGCCTGACAGTCGATGAGAGTGATCTTTCTGTTCATCTGGTGGGACGAAAAATCAATAAGCGTGAATGGGGTGGAAACGCGTCAGCATGGCATGACACACCGGCGGTAGCTCGTGATTTATCACACGGACTGTCCTTTGCAGAACAAGTGGTTTCTGAAGCCCACTCTGCAATAGTGATTCTGGACAGTCGGGGAAATATCCAGCGTTTTAACCGGTTATGTGAAGAGTACACGGGGCTGAAAGAACACGATGTCATCGGGCAAAGTGTGTTTAAACTGTTTATGAGTCGTCGCGAAGCTGCGGCATCCATGCGCAATAACCGTGGATTTTTTCGAAACGGCAATGCATATGAGGTAGAAATCTGGATACCCACGCGTAAAGGCCAGCGGCTGTTTCTGTTTCGCAACAAATTCGTGCATAGCGGCAGCGGCAAAAATGAGATCTATTTAATCTGCTCCGGCACCGATATCACCGAAGAACGCCACGCCCAGGAGCGCTTGCGAATTCTGGCTAACACCGACAGCATTACAGGGCTGCCGAATCGTAACGCTATGCAGGAATTAATCGATCACGCCATTAATCAGGTGGATGAAAGTAAAGTCGGCGTGGTTTATCTCGATTTAGACAATTTTAAAAAAGTGAACGATGCCTACGGGCATTTGTTTGGCGACCAGTTGTTACGCGAGGTTTCACTGGCCATTTTAAGCTGTCTTGAGCCGGATCAGGTACTGGCGCGCTCTGGCGGCGATGAATTTCTGGTACTCGCACCAAACACCTCACAAAGTGCCCTGGAAGCAATGGCATCGCGGATTTTGACCCGCCTGCGTCAGCCTTTTCGCATTGGTTTAATCGAAGTTTATACTGGCTGTTCGATCGGTATTTCACTTTCACCGCAACATGGCCCAGACAGTGCGGCAATTATTCGCCACGCCGATACGGCAATGTACAGTGCCAAAGAAGGCGGTCGAGGGCAATTTTGCGTTTTTTCACCGGAAATGAATCAACGGGTATTTGAATATCTGTGGTTGGATACCAACCTGCGTAAAGCACTGGAAAACGATCAGTTAGTTATTCACTATCAACCGAAAATCACCTGGCGCGGTGAAGTGCGCAGTCTGGAAGCTCTGGTGCGCTGGCAGTCGCCCGAACGCGGACTAATTCCCCCACTGGACTTTATTTCCTATGCGGAAGAGTCCGGTCTGATTGTGCCTCTGGGGCGTTGGGTTATTCTTGACGTCGTTCGCCAGGTGGCAAAATGGCGAGATAAAGGCATCAATCTTCGGGTGGCAGTCAATGTCTCAGCACGCCAACTCGCTGATCAAACTATTTTCACTGATCTGAAACAGGTACTCCAGGAACTTAAATTTGAGTATTGCCCTATTGATGTCGAGCTGACTGAAAGCTGCCTGATTGAAAACGACGAGCTGGCGCTTTCCGTTATTCAGCAATTCAGTCAATTAGGCGCACAGGTTCACCTGGATGATTTCGGCACTGGCTACTCTTCCCTTTCTCAACTGGCACGATTTCCTATCGATGCCATTAAACTCGACCAGGTTTTTGTCCGTGATATTCACAAACAACCTGTCTCACAGTCGCTGGTACGGGCAATTGTCGCCGTAGCTCAGGCCTTGAACCTGCAGGTTATTGCCGAAGGCGTAGAAAGCGCAAAAGAAGATGCTTTTTTAACCAAAAACGGCATCAATGAGAGACAAGGATTCTTGTTTGCCAAACCGATGCCCGCCGTAGCGTTTGAACGCTGGTATAAACGTTATCTGAAACGCGCATAAAGAGACGAATATATATATTTAACGGTATATAATTCCATTACATATCGTATTCGTGAATGATAATTAACCTTTGCCGTTAAGCACTTCTCTTTTAGCGGCAATTTTTGCATTATTTATTTTCACCTTTTTTGCCTTAAGGATACCCTTGATGTCTGAATTTGATGCCCAGCGCGTTGCCGAACGTATTGATATTGTGTTAGATATCCTTGTGGCAGGCGATTACCACTCTGCGATCCATAATCTTGAGATACTTAAAGCAGAACTCTTGCGCCAGGTTGCTGCATCTACGCCAGACATCCCGAAGGCACCATGGGAGATTTAACAATCGTGCTTTCAGTTTTCCCTATTTAAGGATGCCCGGCGCGTCAGCATTTTTTATTGAGTATTATAACGTTATAAGAATTACAGCGATGAATTCCCGACAACAAACTATTCTACAGATGGTCATTGACCAGGGTCAGGTTAGCGTAACCGATCTGGCGAAAGCCACTGGAGTTTCCGAAGTTACTATCCGCCAGGATCTCAACACCCTCGAAAAACTTAGCTATCTACGCCGTGCACATGGTTTTGCTGTTTCGCTTGATAGCGATGATGTCGAAACCCGTATGATGAATAATTATACGCTGAAACGTGAACTCGCTGAGTTTGCCGCCTCACTGGTTCAAGCGGGAGAAACCATCTTTATCGAGAATGGCAGCAGTAATGCCCTTCTGGCCCGCACATTGGGTGAGCAAAAGAAAAATGTCACCATCATTACGGTCAGCAGCTATATAGCGCATTTATTGAAAGACGCCCCTTGTGAAGTCATTTTACTTGGCGGTGTGTACCAGAAAAAAAGCGAAAGTATGGTTGGTCCTCTGACACGTCAGTGTATCCAACAGGTGCATTTCAGTAAGGCATTTATTGGTATCGATGGCTGGCAACCTGAAACCGGGTTTACAGGTCGCGACATGATGCGTACCGATGTGGTCAATGCTGTACTGGAAAAAGAGTGCGAAACCATTGTCCTGACTGACAGCTCAAAGTTTGGTGCCGTACATTCTTACTCCATCGGCCCTGTTGAGAGAATCAAACGCGTTATAACCGATTCAAAGATTAGCACCAGCGATCTGATGTCTTTGGAACACAGTAAATTAATCGTTCACGTCGTTGACATATAATCACTTTCCTTCCTTACGGATGATTTGCTCTAACGCAAATCATCCGCACTAAGATGATTCCTGGTTGATAATTAAGACTATTTACCTGTTATTAACACCCTAACGTTATAAACTTATTATCAGCGATATAACAGGAAGTCACTATCACCTGCGTGATATAACCCTGCGCGCGAGAGGATTTCACGGAATAATTTTACATGGCCTATTCTGAACTATTATAGTTATAGAGAGCTTACTTCCGTGAATCATAAATTCAGGAGAGAGTATTATGTTTGTAACGAGCAAAAAAATGACCGCGGCTGTTCTGGCAATTACACTGGCAATGTCTCTAAGTGCCTGTTCTAACTGGTCTAAACGGGACCGAAACACCGCAATCGGTGCAGGTGCAGGGGCTTTAGGCGGTGCAGTACTGACTGATGGCAGCACGCTGGGTACATTAGGTGGTGCAGCAGTTGGTGGTATTATCGGTCACCAGGTCGGTAAATAATCGTAAATAAATGTCGATTAGCAACTCGCTATTATAATACGCTTGACTCGGTTCAGTACGAAATAACTGAATAATACACACAGTGAAATAAACGAAAGCCACGAAAATATTTCCGTGGCTTTTTTTGTTAACCGCCTGCGAGTTTTACCTTCATCCCTTTCGCTTCAAGCAGTGATTTTAATAAATCACGCTTATCCCCCTGGATTTCGATAATTCCATCTTTTACTGCCCCGCCGCAGCCGCATTTTTTCTTCAGTTCAGCCGCCAGCTTTGTCAGTTCGGCATCATCGAGATCGACGCCGGTAATCAGGCATACGCCCTTACCTTTACGCCCACTGGTTTGCCGTTGGATGCGCACCACTCCGTCGCCTTTTGGTCGTACAGGGGGCGCTTTGGGTTCATCAATACGTCCAGTTTCCGTTGAGTAGACCAGACGGCTGTTAGAATCACTCATCATGCACTCCGTTGTAACGAGGTGTTGATCGCTTTCAGCGTTTGCGCCGGGGCTGCCGATTGCGTTACCGGGCGACCAATCACCATATAATCAACGCCTGCCGCCAGCGCCTGTTCCGGGGTCATGATGCGGCGCTGATCGCCAGCGTCGCTCCCCTGCGGGCGAATACCCGGCGTCACCAGTTTGAAATCCTGACCAAATGCTTGTTTAAACCGCACAGCTTCCTGGGCTGAACACACAACACCGTCAAGGCCGCATTTTTGCGTCAGCGCCGCCAGACGCTCTGCATAATCTGCCGGTGACAGTGTCACACCAAGATCGGCCAGATCGCTGGCTTCCATACTAGTGAGTACAGTCACAGCGATTAATAGCGGCGCATCTTTGCCAAACGGAACCAACGCCTCACGTGCTGCGGTCATCATACGTGCGCCGCCAGAGGCATGAACGTTTACCATCCACACGCCTAAGTCAGCCGCCGCTGCCACGGCGTGCGCTGCGGTATTGGGAATATCGTGGAATTTCAGATCGAGGAAGATATCAAAACCACGTTGTTGCAGTTCACGAACAAACTGCGGCCCAAACAGGGTAAACATCTCTTTGCCTACTTTCAGACGGCAATCGCGTGGGTCGATCTTGTCGACAAACGCCAGCGCAGCGTCACGATTATTATAATCAAGGGCAACAACAACAGGAGAATGAGTAACAGCGCGGGAAGGAGATGAAGCAGTTAACGTCATGACCAGACCTTCTTGATGATGGGCACCGGAAGTGGCGCAAAACAGGTAAACGGCGTGCATTCTACCCGTGGAAATAAAAAATTAACAGTTACGATTTTCCCCCTGCCAGTCTTTTTCTGCTCAGGCGTTACCGAAGCTATTTGTAAAAATAACCATTAGTATGTTGTAACTAAAGATAGTTTTTTTTATAAATTACAGTCCATCCAGGCCACGAATCGGTTTAATGGTTGACCAGGCACGGCAGGACGGACAATGCCAGTAAAGCGTGTATGCAGTAAAACCACACTTCTGGCAGCGGTAACGCGGCTTACTACGCACCTTCTCGCCCACCATGTCACGCAACACCATCAGGCTCTCTTTGGCGCGCCCTTCTTCCGCTTCGTTAAGGTGGTAATCCATCAACTTGTGGAACACGCGCATCGTCGGATGGCGTTGTAGCTGGCGCGTAATATAGACCTGTGCGGCTTCGCTGCCATCGCGCGCTTCAATGATGTCGGCAAGCATCAGTTCAGCATCTGCCCCCGTATTCTCCTCCACCGCACGCTGGAGAAACTCTGCCCATTCGGCAGTTTTATCCAGTTGCTGATAGCAGGTTTGCAGCATTTCCAGCGTTTCGCTGACCAGCTCTCTGTCCTGGGAGATAACGCGTTGCAGGCTCTCGACCGCTTTTGCGTACTCCCCTTTTGCCATGAAAACACGTCCCATCATAATGGACACGCGGGCGCTGTTTTTGTCGGCTGCCGCCCCTTTTTTCAACAAGGCCATAGCGCGATCGAGATCGTCACTGGCCATGTGCTGAAGGGCTAATTCACAGTAGAAATGGGCGATTTCGACTCGCTGTTTATCTTTACCAAGCTTCACCAGGCGTTCTGCAACATCAATTGCTTTCTGCCATTCACTAGTGGACTGATAGATTTGCAACAGTTGTTGCAATGCGCCAACTCGGAAGTCGGTTTCATCAGTCAGTTGATTAAACATATCTTCCGCGCGATCGTATAAACCCGCCGCCATGTAATCACGCCCCAGTTGCTGAATTGCCAGCAGACGCTGCTCATAGGTCAACGAGGCACTTTCCATTAAGGTTTGATGAATACGAATAGCGCGATCGACTTCGCCACGCGAACGGAATAAGTTTCCGAGCGTAAGGTGGGCTTCAACGGTGCCTGTATCCTCTTTCAGCATATCGAGGAACAGATCCACCGCTTTGTCCTGTTGATTACTAAGCAGGAAGTTAACCCCTGCTACGTAATCACGTGACAGGCGGTTGGCTTCATCTTGCTTGTTTTGTTGCGCACTTCTGCGGCCCATATCCCAGCCATAGGCAGCGGCTACAGGCAAGAGCAGAAACAACAACTCCAGCATAGAAAGTTATTCCTTCGCTACTGACGAATCAGGCGCTACCGCCACGCCAGTCGCAGGTGAAAGCTGGTTTTCCAGTCGCTTTATTTTACGTTCAGCGCGTGCCAGAGAAACACGAATTCGCAGCCAGAACAGGCCGCAAATCAACCAACCGATAGCAAACCCCGCAGCAAACAATACCGCCAGCAAAGTAGAGATACGATACTCCCCTTGCGCTAACAGATAATTAAACGTTACCTGCTGATCATTCTGCGCACCTAACGTGACAGAAATCACAAAAATCGCTAACACCAGTAAGAAAATGAGTAAATATTTCACATTACTTCCCGTTATGTGGTTAGAGCGAATAAATTATGGTCAACTTACCGCAATAGCCCTTTAAAGTACCATTTTCACGACGTCTGCGAAATGGTAGCCACAATCATTGTTGATGATTTGAGGGTTAAATTCGGAAATTCAACCAGTTTTAACTTTCTTGTTCTCGCTGCGCTATCTCACGATTTTCTTCCGGCGGTGGTGTTAATGGCCCACAAATACGTTGCGCAAGCCAGGTTGCCACCGCCACCAGCGCCCACGAAATCAACGTAGCCACCACCAGATCGCGCGGCCAATGCATCCCCAGCAGCAAGCGGCTTCCCATTACTCCCGTTGCCCAGACCAGCAAGAGCGCAATGGTTAAAGTTCGCCTACGTGGCCACAACAGCCCAACGGCGAGCAAGGCCCAACTGGCGGCAAACATCGTGTGGCCGGAAGGAAAGGCAAACCCCGTCTCTTTCTGCCAATGAGAACGTAAATATTGCGGGATATTTTTTTCTTCAGCCAACTGTTCTTTCACTAAATTACCGCGATCTGCTCGCTTTAAAGTGTAGAACTCATCAACCGGAATATGATGTGTTTTTTCCAGCCAGATAACAAAAGGGCGTGGCTCCTGAACTTTACCTTTGATCCAGGATTTAACTCCCTGTCCGACAAGAATTGCCGCTGCCAGAATAGCAAATAACATAACTGCGGCTTTGAGGCGAAAACGCAGACACCAGAGAAACCAGCCGAATAAAATAAGATGCGTAATGACGCCCCAGGGCTGAGTGACGGTTTCAGTGACCCAAAAGGCCGCTTTTAACAGCCAACTTTGATCTCCAGGTTGCCAACGCCAGCCAGAAATCCATACCGCTACCGGCATGATAAGTAATAGTGCTGCTCCAACTGCGGTACGTCTGGCAATCGAACGCATGGTCTCTCCTTCCTTATAAGTCTCACAATCATAACTGAAAATGCTCTGACCTGGAAAAATTGACAGATTTGTGCCATTCAGTGAACGATTGACGCGTCGTGATTAGGTGAACACCTTCGCGTTATGGCAAAATAAGCCGATACAGAACCAGCATTATCTGGAGAATTTCATGCAGCTTAAACGTGTGGCAGAAGCTAAACTGCCAACCCCCTGGGGCGATTTCCTGATGGTGGGATTTGAAGAACTGGCAACCGGACACGATCATGTCGCGCTAGTCTATGGCGACATTTCCGGGCATACCCCGGTACTTGCGCGCGTCCATTCCGAATGTCTGACCGGTGACGCCCTGTTCAGCTTGCGCTGCGATTGTGGCTTCCAGCTTGAAGCGGCACTGACACAAATAGCCGAAGAAGGCCGTGGTATTTTGCTGTATCACCGTCAGGAAGGACGTAACATTGGTCTGCTGAATAAAATTCGCGCTTACGCGTTGCAGGATCAAGGCTACGATACCGTAGAGGCTAATCACCAGTTAGGCTTCGCCGCTGATGAACGCGATTTCACTCTTTGCGCCGATATGTTCAAGTTACTTGGTGTCAACGAAGTCCGTCTGTTAACCAACAACCCGAAAAAAGTCGAAATTCTGACCGAAGCAGGGATTAACATTGTTGAACGCGTGCCGTTGATTGTCGGTCGTAACCCAAATAACGAGCATTATCTCGATACCAAAGCGGAAAAAATGGGCCATTTGCTGAACAAATAATCCTCGTTTAATGCAAATTCGGCCTGCTTGCCGGATGCCCCTCATCCGGCAAGTAAAGCACAGTTACTTCAACATATTACGAATGACATAATGCAAAATACCGTCGTTCTGGTAATAGGTTAATTCCGTCGCGGTGTCGATACGACAACGGCACGGCACAACTTCCTGACTCCCCTCCGCTCGCGTTAGCGTCACCGGAACCGTCGCGCCCGGTTGTAGACTTTGTAGATCGGTAATATCAATCTTTTCTTCCCCGCTCAGCCCTAACGTTTTACGCGTCACGCCTGGAGGGAACTCCAGCGGCAGAATACCCATACCAATTAGATTCGAACGGTGAATACGTTCAAACGATTCGGCAATAACCACACGAATACCGAGCAGACGCGGACCTTTTGCTGCCCAGTCACGGCTGGAACCAGATCCATACTCTTTCCCGGCAATCACCGCCAGCGGTGTTTTCTCCTGCTTATAGCGCATCGCTGCATCGTAAATAGAGACAACCTCGCTGGCAGGCAAATGGCGCGTCATCCCTCCTTCAACGCCAGGCACCATTTCGTTACGAATGCGAATATTGGCAAACGTGCCGCGCATCATCACTTCATGGTTACCACGCCGCGAACCGTAGGAGTTAAAGTCTTTACGCTCAACGCCACGACCCTGCAAATATCGCCCTGCCGGGCTGTCGGGCTTAATACTGCCTGCCGGAGAAATATGGTCAGTGGTAACCGAATCCCCCAACATTGCCAGGATTCGCGCACCGTGAATGTCTTCCACTGGCGCTGGCGTCACCTGCATCTCATCAAAGAAAGGCGATAACCGAATATAGGTCGAATCATCCTGCCATCCGTAGGTATCTGATCGCGCAACGTTAATCTCTTTCCACTCCGCCGTGCCTTCAAAAACTTCCGCATATTCTTTACGGAACATTTCTGTTGAGACTTGCTCAACCGCGCGAGCAATTTCTTGTGCTGATGGCCAGAGATCTTTCAGATATACCGGATCGCCTTTGCGATCATGTCCAAGTGGATCGGAAGCGAGGTTGATGTTCATATTGCCCGCCAGCGCATAAGCAACAACCAGCGGCGGCGAGGCCAGCCAGTTGGTTTTAACCAGTGGATGAATACGCCCTTCAAAGTTACGGTTACCAGACAGCACCGCTCCAACGGTTAAATCACCTTTTTTGATCGCCGTTTCGATAGGATCGGGTAATGGGCCAGAGTTACCGATACAGGTTGTACAGCCATAGCCTACAAGATTAAAGCCAAGTTCATCGAGATACGGTGTCAGTTTGGCTTTTGCCAGATAGTCAGAAACCACTTTCGAGCCGGGAGCCAGCGACGCTTTAACCCACGGTTGTCGTTTCAGCCCCAGAGTTACGGCTTTTTTCGCCAGCAACCCGGCAGCCATCAACACGCTGGGGTTAGACGTGTTGGTACACGATGTTATTGCGGCAATAACCACTGCGCCATCAGGCAACTGATACTGATGCCCGTTCATAACATAATCGACGGGCTGGCGATCTTTATGCGTGGCATTCACTTCCAGTTCGTTACTGGCGGCAAAAGCTTTTGGTACATCTGCCAGCGCAACGCGATCCTGCGGCCGTTTTGGTCCGGCAAGACTGGCTTCAACGTCATTCATATCCAGTTCTAATGTACTGGTAAAAATCGGTTCATCGCCCGGGTTACGCCACATTCCTTGCGCTTTGGCGTATTTTTCGACCAGTTCGACCTGATCTTCACTGCGTCCACTTAAACGCATGTAATCGAGGGTAACCGAATCTATTGGGAAGAAGCCACAGGTCGCGCCGTACTCCGGTGACATGTTGGCAATTGTCGCGCGATCTGCCAGCGGCAGCGAATCCAGTCCATCGCCGTAAAATTCGACGAATTTACCCACTACGCCATGTTTACGCAGCATCTGAGTGACGGTAAGAACCAGGTCTGTGGCGGTGATACCTTCACGTAATTTTCCGCTGAGTTTAAAGCCCACAACATCCGGGATAAGCATGGAAACCGGCTGACCTAACATTGCTGCTTCCGCTTCGATCCCACCAACACCCCACCCCAACACGCCAAGACCGTTGATCATCGTGGTGTGCGAGTCGGTGCCGACAAGCGTATCCGGGTAAGCAATCCACTCACCGCCCTGCAATTCGCTCCACACCGCTTTACCGAGATACTCGAGGTTAACCTGATGGCAAATCCCAGTGCCTGGCGGCACCACCCTAAAACGACTGAACGCCTGCTGTCCCCATTTCAGGAATACATAACGTTCGTGATTGCGCTCCATTTCCAGGCGCACGTTTTCCTCGAAGGCCTCATCATCACCAAACCGATCGACGGTCACCGAGTGGTCAATCACCAGATCGACGGGTGAGAGCGGGTTCACCTTCGCGGTATCGCCGCCGAGACGTTTTACCGCTTCACGCATCGCCGCAAGGTCAACGACAGCAGGCACGCCGGTAAAGTCTTGCATCAGCACTCTTGCCGGACGGTAAGCGATTTCACGGTCAGCATGGGCATTTTTCAGCCATCCTGCCAGCGCATGTATATCTTCTTCGGTAACAGAGTTGCCATCCTGCCAGCGCAGCAGGTTTTCGAGCAAAACTTTGAGTGACTTAGGCAGACGGGTAATATCGCCCAGTGATTTGGCAGCAAGCGGCAGACTGTAGTAGTGGTAGGTTTTATCTTTAGCCTGCAACGTGTCCTTAGTGGCTTCTCGTAGGGTTGACGACATAGCTCCTCCTTAATGACAGGGTTGCGATACCCTGATTCTCCTCAGGGTGAATATTAAAGATAACACAAACACTGCGTAACGATTTGATAACAACCCAAATTGATAAAAGAGGAGAGGCCTTACAGGGATAAATCGGGATAGGAGCTGATCTCACGATCAGCTTCCTCCCACACCACCGTACGTACGGGGCCGTATACGGCGGTTCGGTTATGTTGATCGTCGCCTGCCTATACTTCTGGCAGGCCCAGTCTGGAGAACAGCTTATTGGGGAGTGCTATATTCAGTGCCGGACTACAGCTTATCCGCCACTCTTTATGGCAGCTTCCTGCTGTTTGCGCCGCAAGGTCCTTGATTACGCCTCGACTGCGCAACTCCCTGAAGCGGTTGCGGCCCGTTTTCCACTGTTTCCAGAGTATGCTTCGCAGCCTGCGCCTTATCCATCCGTTCAGCTCTCGCATCAGCGATGGCCTCTGGTTCAGCCCGTAGTAACTTTTCCAGCCCGTCAGATATCGTCTTAGCGGCTGGGTTAGCTGTTCAAGGCTTCTCCCTGTGTTGCGTCCGGTCAGTGCTCTTATCCGCATTTTGAACCGTTTTATCGACTCCGGCGATACCACGCACCATACCTTCCGCCCCCTTATGAAGCTGTATCCAAAGAACTTGCGCGTTTCAGGGCGTGCTACAGCACTCTTCTTCGCGTTGACCTTCAGCTTCAGTTTATGGCTCAGCCAGTGCGTCAACCCCGCCATGATCCGGTTGCCTGCCCGTTCGCTTTTCACGTAGACATTACAGTCGTCTGCGTACCGCACGAACTTCAGACCACGTTTCTCCAGTTCCTTGTCGAGGTCGTCAAGCAGCAGGTTCGATAGCAGCGGCGACAGTGGGCCGCCCTGCGGCGTTCCTTCTGTCACCGGCCTTACCAGACCTGCGTCCATCACCCCTACATTCAGGAACCTGCGGATAAGTGACAACACCCGTTTATCCGATACTCGTTTCTCTATCCGGCTCATCAGCACATCGTGATTTACCCGGTCGAAGAACTTCTCCAGATCGAGGTCGACCACCCAGTGATACCCGGCCCCGATATGTTCCCGGGCTTGTATCACTGCCTGGTGGGCCGAACGACCGGGACGGAACCCGTAGCTGCTGTCGCTGAACGAGCTATCCCACTGTGCCTGCAATACCTGCATCATCGCCTGCTGGATGAAGCGATCCACCACCGTCGGGATGCCCAGCAGACGTCCGCCGCCGCCGGGCTTCGGTATGGACACTCTTCTCACAGGAGATGGGCGGTATCTGCCGGACAGCAGTTGCGCTTTCAGCTCTGGCCAGTGGTGCCTCAGGTAGTCCGGCAGTTCGCTTACGCGCATACCATCGACTCCCGCTGCACCTTTGTTGGCTTTAACTCTTTTCAGGGCTTGCCTGAGATTGACTGGTTCACAAATGGCTTCCATCAGCCACACTGTTGACGACGGACTTTCTCTGTTCGTCGGTGCCTGCACGGTTTCAGCCCCCGGAAGGGCGGCGTTCGGGGCTTCACCCCGTTCCCCGGCCTCAGGGTCGCGATGCGTTTTCTGCTGCATGACCGTTCAGAACCTCCGTTGATACTCGTCACTCATTACCGTTCGGGCCTTCGGGTGTCATGCCCTACTATGCCCTCTGCTGACTCCTGTCCGCCGGTCAGCGCCCCTTACGGTACGCTCAGTTCTGGATACAGAACGACGGACAGGCCTCCCGGGGTAAGTTCAGCCGCCTTCACCACACACCTGTCCGATTTACCACCCCGGTTCTTGATGGTTATGGCCTTCGCAATTCTTTGCTTGCTCCGCCAACCGGGTAGGCCTCGTATCGGATTTCTGTTCGTCAGGTCATGGATTTGCTTCACGCTTCCTTCAGACCCCGCCTCACGACGACGCCCTTGCGCTTCGCTAGTCCTTCGCCACCATCAGGCTGGACAGGGGACTTTCACCCCCGAGCTGCTGAACATGCCCGGCACACAAAGAAAAACCTCGCCGCAGCGAGGTCAGAGATTAGTGAGCAACTATCCAGATGAGTTCGGACCAGAAGAGTATCGACAGAGAAAATGCGCCCATCCAGGACCAGTATTTCGTATTTGTGATGATCATAGGCTACACCCTTTACTTGTTATTACTTTATGTTGAAATTACTCAACCTTTTATTGCAGTGGTGTATTAAAAAGCGTTTAATTCACGAATATATCGGATAATAAGAATGATGATAATTATTGTTTCTGCTGATCATCTTCAGCAAACATCTCTATAAAGGCTTGCTGCTGCGACGTTAGTTTCCAGTCATCTGGAATAACGACGGAACATTCTCGTTTCGTTTCCATTTCGTTGTCACTATGCTGACATAATGGTGACGATTCCTGATGCTGCTCCTGAACAACCATCGTTATCCCCACACTTTCCATATCAGTAGTGCGACAACCACCCAGAAGAGTGCAGAACCAAGAAATACTGCACGCCAGGCTTTGCGTTTTAATTCAGGGTCCCGGCGGGGTTCCTTATTTCCAGAAGGCATTGCTAACCTCATATGATCGCCATCACTTATCAGTAAGACGCTAACCAATTGGTAAAATTAATCAAACGATGAGACAAATCCTAATGAAACTTTAGCCAAAAATCCAGCTAATTTACGAATCGTATCCAGTGAATAATTCAATCTTTTGACCTGATATAGATATTTGAAGATTGAAGTTTGCGAGGCGGGTAATTAGGCACTACTTTATGATCGATTTACCATAAAGATTTCAGGGGTAATTATATTGTGGGTGCGTACGAATAAGAAGGAGCAGAGAATATATTCCGGCCCCTGGTAACATAAAGGTGCCGGAAATAACGCAGGTAATTATTTTTCAGGCAACTTGATATCTTTAAACATGACCTCAATTTCTTCATTAGAACGCAGTGCCACAGCGGCATCAACGACGTCTCGCGTTAAATGAGGGGCAAAACGCTGAATGAAATCATACATATAACTGCGTAAAAACGTACTGCGACGAAAACCAATTTTGGTTGTGCTATGGCTGAAAATGTCGTGTGCATCGACACGAACCAGGTCAGGGTCAGCAACCGGGTCGACCGCCATGCTGGCAATCACCCCTACCCCCAGTCCCAACCGGACGTAGGTTTTAATGACATCAGCATCCGTTGCCGTGAAGACGATACGCGGCGTCAACCCTGCGCGGTTAAAAGCGGTATCCAGTTCAGAGCGTCCGGTAAAACCGAAGGTATACGTCACCAACGGATACTGCGCCAGTTCTTCAATGGTGATTGCATTTTTGCCTGCCAGTGGGTGGTCCGGGGTCACCACAATAGCCCGGTTCCAGTGATAGCATGGCAGCATCACCAAATCTTCATACAAATGAAGTGCTTCCGTGGCAATAGCGAAATCGGCATTACCTTTAGAGACTGCATCGGCAATTTGTGTCGGTGATCCCTGGTGCATATGCAAAGAAACGCGAGGATAACGCTCAATAAAACCTTTGATGACGTTTGGTAACGCATAGCGTGCCTGAGTGTGAGTAGTGGCAATATATAATGAGCCTTTATCTGGCCAGGTGTGCTCTCCGGCAACCGATTTAATGGCATCTACTTTCGACAGGACTTCACGAGCAATACGAATTATTTCCTGCCCGGCTGGAGTAACCTGCGTCAAATGCTTGCCGCTGCGGGAAAAAATTTGAATGCCCAACTCATCTTCCAGCATTCTGACTTGCTTACTGATCCCAGGTTGTGATGTGTAAAGTCCTTCAGCCGTTGATGAGACATTCAGGTTATGATTGACCACCTCAACAATATAGCGAAGTTGTTGTAATTTCATGTTAAACCATCCACTTAGACGCCATCTGAACATCGTTTTTTCGTCACACCTGGCGGGTGACTAATACGATTTAATAATAAAAAAAGCGATAACTATAACCACTATATCATTTATAGCTTTAGTGTATAGGTGTGCAGAAAAAATAATATGTAATAAAAAAGGGCCGTTTTCGCGACCCTTTGTTTATAAAAACCGGAAAAAGTTAAAGGTTATTTTTTCCCTTCAACCCATTTGCCATCTACATAAAATGCTGACCAGCCAGTTGCCTTTCCATCTTTTTCCGAAGAGACATATTGCTGTTTGGTTTTACGGCTAAAGCGAACCATTGTCTTATTACCTTCCGGATCCTGCTGCGGCGCATCGGCCAGATAACGCAATTTTTCCGGTAAACGGTCGCGGAAGCGATAAAGCTCTTCCACCAACGGTGCACGCGTTTCACGTGATTTCGGGAAGGTATTGGCAGCCAGGAACACACCGGCAGCACCATCACGCAGCACGAAATAAGCATCCGATTTTTCGCACGGTAATTCTGGCAGCGGAACCGGATCTTCTTTCGGCGGCGCGACTTCACCGTTACGTAAAATCTTACGCGTGTTTTTACACTCTTCGTTAGTGCAGGCCATGTATTTACCGAAACGCCCCATTTTCAGATGCATTTCAGAACCACATTTTTCACACTCAACGATCGGGCCGTCATAACCTTTAATGCGGAATTCGCCCTCTTCGATCTCGTAACCGTCGCAGGTTGGGTTATTACCACAGACATGCAATTTACGTTTCGGATCGATGAGATAGCTATCCATCGCCGTGCCACACTTCTGGCAACGACGTTTGGCGCGCAGCGCGTTGGTTTCAGCATCTTCGCCTTCCAGCACGTTAAGCACTTCGTTTTCCGGCACCAGGTTGATGGTGGTTTTGCAACGCTCTTTCGGCGGTAGCGCATAGCCGGAACAGCCGAGGAATACCCCGGAACTGGCAGTACGAATACCCATTTTGCGGCCACAGGTCGGGCAATCGATACTGGTCAGAACCATCTGGTTCGGCCGCATACCGCCCTCTTCCGGATCTTTTTCCGCTTTATCGAGCTGCTGGGTGAAATCCGAGAAGAAGTGATCCAGTACGGCTTTCCACTCTGCTTCGTGATTCGCCACCTGGTCGAGGCTGTTTTCCATCTGCGCGGTAAAGTCGTAGTTCATTAACTCACGGAAATTTTCTTCCAGGCGATCAGTTACGATCTCACCCATTTTTTCCGCATAGAAACGACGGTTTTCTACGCGCACATAACCACGATCCTGAATGGTCGAAATGATCGACGCATAGGTGGAAGGACGACCAATACCGCGTTTTTCCAGTTCTTTAACCAGCGAAGCTTCACTGAAACGGGCTGGCGGTTTGGTAAAGTGCTGAGCAGGTGTCAGCTCAACAAGCGACAGTGAGTCACCTTTATCGACAGCCGGTAAAATACGATCTTCATCGCCTTTACGCAGCGCGGGCATCACTTTCGTCCAACCGTCGAAACGCAAAATACGTCCGCGCGCTTTCAGGCGGAAATCACCTGCGCCAACGGTCAGCGTGGTGGAGTCATATTTCGCCGGGGTCATCTGACATGCAACGAACTGACGCCAGATTAACTGGTACAGTTTCTGCGCATCCGCTTCCATATCTTTCAGCGATTCTGCCATTACATTGACGTCAGAAGGACGAATCGCTTCGTGCGCTTCTTGAGAGTTTTCTTTGCTGGCGTATTGGTTCGGGCTTTCCGGCAGATATTTCTTACCGAAATTATCGCTAATATATCCACGAACCATATTTACCGCGTCCTGACTCAGGTTAGTGGAGTCGGTACGCATGTAAGTGATATAGCCAGCTTCATACAGACGCTGCGCCATCATCATGGTTTTTTTCACGCCAAAACCAAGACGGGTACTGGCAGCCTGTTGCAATGTGGAAGTAATAAAAGGCGCGCCAGGTTTACTGGTTGTCGGTTTGTCTTCACGTTCCAGCACGCTATAGCGCGCTTTTTCCAGCAGACTTACCGCTGCCTGAGTTTGTTCTTTAGTCGCCGGGCGGAACGGTTTGTCGTTCTGATGGGTCACCTGCAAGGCCAACGCTTCGCCTGATGGTGTGGTCGTGCTGGCATCCACCTCCCAGAACTCTTCCGGTACGAACGCTTTAATTTCTCGTTCACGCTCGACCACCAGGCGAACCGCCACTGATTGCACACGCCCGGCAGAAAGACCGCGAGCAATCTTTTTCCACAGCAGCGGAGAAACCATATAACCCACCACACGGTCCATAAAGCGACGCGCCTGCTGGGCATTAACACGATCAATATTCAGCTCGCCAGGTTTGTTGAAAGCCTGGCGGATCGCGTTTTTAGTAATTTCGTTAAACACCACCCGGCTATAGCGCGCATCATCACCACCAATCACTTCCCGCAGGTGCCATGCAATGGCTTCCCCTTCGCGGTCAAGGTCGGTTGCGAGATAGATGTGGTCGGCTTTTTCAGCCAGTTGTTTCAGTTCAGAGACGACCTTCTCTTTACCAGGCAACACTTCATAGTGCGCCTCCCAATTGTGCCACGGGTCAACCCCCATACGGTTGACGAGAGCGCCACGTTCATCCTTTTTAGGCTTTTTAGCCGTCTTGGTGGAGGTAGAGTCGGCACTCTTTTTAGTAGTTGAGCCACTGGTCGGCAAATCGCGGATGTGACCGACGCTGGATTTCACCACGTAGTCACTACCCAGATACTTGTTGATCGTTTTGGCTTTTGCCGGGGACTCAACGATGACAAGAGCTTTACCCATATTCACCTTACCTAATTTGATTCTTCCAGGAATGCGTCGCACATTGATAAACCTTCCACTGGCAACGAGTTACCGATATGGACTCGCTCTCTGCGGATATCAACCCCTTGTCGTGACTCTGTTCACGAAAATTCAGGTGACTGAGTTAGCAGGTCTTTGCCTACAGGCGCTATAGCACGACGGAATTTTGGTCGAATGTCAAGCAAATCTATTGCCAGATTGACGAAAGCGTCACACTGTACCTGATAAAATCCGTTACGCAACTTTATTAGCATGCAAAATCCAAAGTTGCCAGTAAGGCGCACCTGACGCCAGCGTGGTATATTTGTCTGCAAGCCATGCCTGGCGTAGACTAATGTCCTTGTTTAAGGAGTAAATAATGAACAAAGAGACACAACCCATCGACCGCGAAACGCTGTTGAAAGAGGCCAACAAAATCATTCGTGAGCATGAGGATACGCTCGCAGGAATTGAAGCCACCGGCGTTACGCAGCGTAATGGCGTACTGGTGTTTACCGGCGATTACTTTTTAGATGAACAAGGATTGCCGACTGCGAAAAGCACCGCGGTGTTTAATATGTTTAAACACCTGGCTCACGTGCTCTCGGAAAAATATCATCTGGTAGATTAAAGCAAAACGCGAGGCCTGAACCTCGCGTTTGTCTTTTACATCAAAGGCTTTTGCCCGCGCTGCCACCAGCGTAACAACAATCGGTCGACGCTCTCTGCCGCACTGCCGGTAAATCGGTCTATTAACCGTTTACGCTGCATATAACGCACGTTAACCACTTCACGGCCTTCCATCAGACTCAGAATCACTTCATCACTGGTGTTTATTTCGTCAACCAGACCTTTCTCTACCGCCTGTTGCCCGTACCAGTGTTCGCCAGTAGCCACCTCTTCAATATCCAGAGACGGACGCATACGTTTTACAAAAGCTTTAAATAGCTGATGTGTTTCGTTCAGTTCTTCACGGAATTTCTCACGCCCTTCTTCGGTGTTTTCACCCAGCAATGTCAACGTCCGCTTATATTGCCCGGCAGTATGCAGTTCGATATCAATATCTTTACTTTTCAGGAAGCGGTTAAAGTTGGGCATTTGCGCCACCACACCGATGGAGCCAACAATGGCAAACGGTGCGGAAACAATTTTATCCGCAACACAGGCCATCATGTAGCCGCCGCTGGCAGCCACTTTGTCTACCGTAACGGTTAAAGGAATGTTTTTATCGCGCAGACGCTGCAACTGCGAGGCTGCCAGACCGTAACCATGAACCATACCGCCGGGGCTTTCCAGACGCAAAACCACCTGGTCACGCGGCTTAAATGCCGCGAGTACCGCAGTGACCTCTTCACGCAGCGAGTTCACTTCATGCGCGTCCATGCTGCCTTTGAAATCCAGCACCCAGACACGGGGCTTACTGTCAGTCACCACCTCGCCCAGTTTGGCTCTCGCTTTCGCTGCTTTCGCTTCTTGCTTGTGCTTTTTCTTCTGCGCTTTATGCCACTGTTTTTGCTGATGTGTATCCATCAGCGCTGCGGCCAGTTCTTCTTTCATCTCCTTATATTGTTCGCTGAGATTATTAACCCGTAACTCGCCACGCTGGCGCTTATTACGTTGGGCAACATTGACAATAATGGCGGCAATAGCCGCAATCGCCACCACAACAGTGACAATTTTCGCCAAAAACAAACCATATTCAGACAACAATTCCACGAGTCCCACCTTGGTTAAACAACGCTTTGCTTCACAGTTTACAACAGGCATGTTAAGCCGTCTCGCAGAGATATTCTTGACGAGAAAGTATGACAAAGTATTCATTTTACGGCGTTATCGCTCCTGGCTGATTGAAATGCGCCTCTGTTTAAGGCATAACCCCTCAAAGTCATAAGTACACTGGCAACGCGACGGATAATGTCGTTGAGGAGTAGCCATGCATTACCAACCAAAACAAGATTTACTCAATGATCGTATTATCCTGGTGACCGGTGCCAGCGACGGAATTGGTCGTGAAGCCGCTCAGACTTATGCGCGTTATGGCGCGACGGTGATTTTGCTGGGTCGTAACGAAGAAAAATTACGTCAGGTCGCCCGGCGTATGTTCGAAGAGACCGGACACCAGCCACAGTGGTTTATTCTCGATTTGCTGACCTGCACATCCGAAGATTGCCATCAACTGGCACAGCGCATTGCCGTTAATTATCCGCGTCTGGACGGCGTTCTGCATAATGCCGGATTGCTTGGCGAAGTTTGCCCGATAAGCGAACAAAATCCGCAGGTCTGGCAGGATGTCATGCAGGTCAACGTAAATGCTACCTTTATGCTGACCCAGGCACTTCTTCCTTTATTACTCAAATCGGACGCCGGTTCGCTGGTCTTTACCTCATCAAGCGTTGGACGTCAGGGGCGTGCCAACTGGGGCGCATATGCTGCCTCTAAATTTGCCACCGAAGGGATGATGCAGGTACTGGCCGATGAATATCAGCAGCGTCTGCGTGTGAACTGCATTAACCCGGGCGGTACGCGCACCGCCATGCGTGCCAGTGCCTTCCCTACGGAAGATCCGCTGAAGCTCAAAACACCCGCCGATATCATGCCGCTATACCTCTGGCTGATGGGCGATGACAGCCGCCGTAAAACCGGTATGACCTTTGACGCCCAACCGGGCCGTAAACCAGGAATTTCCCAATGAGTGACGAACGCTACCAACAGCGTCAGCAACGTGTTAAAGAAAAAGTGGATGCCCGCGTGGCGCAGGCCCAGGATGAGCGCGGCATTATTATTGTTTTTACTGGCAATGGAAAAGGCAAAACCACTGCGGCATTTGGTACGGCAACACGCGCGGTAGGTCACGGAAAAAAAGTGGGCGTCGTGCAGTTTATTAAAGGCACCTGGCCTAACGGCGAGCGCAATCTACTGGAACCACACGGCGTCGAGTTTCAGGTGATGGCAACAGGTTTTACCTGGGATACGCAAAACCGCGAAGCTGATACCGCTGCCTGCCGTGAAGTCTGGCAACATGCAAAGCGAATGCTGGCTGATTCCTCGCTGGATATGGTTTTGCTCGATGAGCTGACGTATATGGTGGCGTATGACTATTTGCCACTGGAAGAAGTGGTGCAAGCCTTAAATGAGCGTCCACATCAGCAAACGGTGATTATCACGGGTCGTGGCTGTCATCGGGATATACTTGAACTGGCAGATACCGTCAGTGAATTACGCCCCGTCAAACATGCGTTTGATGCAGGAGTTAAGGCACAAATCGGGATTGATTATTAAGTGAAAGCACCTCAAAAGATTGCCTCTTGAGGTGCTTTAATCATAATTATATTCAAGCGGCAATAGCGAAATTCAGAATGCGTTTAATCTCATTCAAATGTCCCGGATATGCTTCATGATTCTCAGCGTCAACATCTTCAATAAATAATATCAGTTCAGTAATTAACGCATTCGCATCTTCATAACTAATTCCGCTTAACTCTGGTGAGGTTTCAGAACCATAGTTAATCGTCAGGTTGTTCATAATCGAGAGGATAAGGATAAAATATTTATGACAAACCTTACATGTGGTTTTATTGCCCAGGGTATTATACAGCATGTCGAGTAATGCCAGTATTCTACGATTTTGTACATCGTTCATAAAAAGCCTCCTATAACATTATTCCGCTAGCAATAAGTAGTTTTGCCAGCCCCTCAGACGCCTTTAACCCACTAATTACTTGTGCACGTAATATTTCATTTAGCCTTTTTTGTTCAGCCGCTGTGCGTGTTTTATTAGTGTATAAATCCTTAAGGTGATTCCCCTCGTCAAGAAATGAGTTCAGTGCTTGTATTGCTGGAATTGCAGGATCTGCTGCACGAAGACGTGTTTCATTAATGCTGATAATCGCAGCCAGGAATTCTTGTCTGCTCTTCAATGTCTTAAATTCATTACCTCCTCCTTTTTTTAAGGAGGCATTGTAATAAACGAGATTATTATGTACCGTCGCAAAGGTATTTCTTCCGGTTTGTTTACCTTTTGTCGCGATATCGTTTCGTATATCAGTTAGATCATTTTTTATTCTTTGCCAATGATTATTTACCGTACTACCTATATTCCCTGCGCTTACCCTGGTATTATACAACCCATTGAAATAAACCACTAAATCTTTAACCGCTGCTGCAGATTTTGTTAATGTTCCACCATCATTGATGCCCAGAAGTGCCCCCGCATTATTCGCGTGATCCAGAGCTTGTTTAAGCAATATGAACTGTTTGCTGTCTTTTACATCTAAATCCTCATTCAAAAGTTCGACATAAGAACTCATACTGCTAATGATTTCCATAGAAGCCAGCAATCTTTCTTTTTCAGTAGTGACTATCTTTGTAGTAAAAAGATCTTCTTGAGATTTTTTGTGCTTATCTCCAGGTTGCTGACACAATGACTCATTACTGGTACTGTTTTCAATAACTACCTCATAATCTGGTCGGGGTGCACACTCCGGATTAGTCGCATAAAAATTAACAAGAAAGTTTTCACGAGAAGCATAGTATTGTTTAAAGAAACTTGCATTCGCCGCCACCGCCTTGTTACCCGCAGTAATAACAGTTTCAGCTTGTTCATTTTTCAAAGCATCGGTTGCACAACCTGAAATCATTAACAGCGATAGAAATACTCCACTATATCTAATCATAACCCACCTCTTGACGTTGAGTTTATCTCAGATAATTAAATAGTAATGTGGCTATTTCCGGGCATTATTCATAAGCAAGTATGAAATTAAATTAAAATGCTGCGACTATTTATCATGCTTCAAATGAAGAAAAGGCCCCGCAGGGCCTTTATTTTATACTTAACGTAAATTAACCGTTATTATTACGTCCGCCAGAACGACGACCGCCACTCACCTGACTGTGACGTTTCACCGCACGTCGAATTTGATTCGCCTTCATACGACGACGATCTTTTTCTACGGCAACTTTAGAACTGGTTTCTGGCGGCAGTTCCACCAGTTCACGCAAATAGTTAGTCTGAGCGAGATCCAGCTCCGTCCAGCCACCGCGTGGCAGGCCTTTCGGCAGTGGAATATCACCGTAGCGCACACGAATCAGGCGGCTAACCTGCACGCCAACCGCTTCCCAAAGACGACGAACCTCACGGTTACGGCCCTCGGTAAGAGTGACGTTATACCACTGGTTGATCCCTTCACCGCCACTGAACTTGATGGTTTTAAAGGCTGCCGGACCATCTTCCAGTTGCACGCCGCGACTCAAATCACGCAGTTTTGCATCGTCAACCTGACCAAATACACGCACGGCATATTCACGTTCAACTTCACGGCTTGGGTGCATTAAGCGGTTTGCCAGTTCACCATCGGTGGTGAACAGCAACAGACCACAGGTGTTAACGTCGAGACGGCCAACGGCAATCCAGCGCGCCCCACGCAGCTTCGGCAGACGATCAAACACGGTCGGACGCCCTTCCGGGTCATTACGAGTACACAACTCGCCTTCTGGCTTGTAATAGGCCAGAACGCGACAAATTTGTTCAGCGGACTCGCGTACCGAAATCAGGTGACCATCGATACGGATTTTCAGCCCAGGGGTAACTTCAACGCGATCGCCGAGTTTAGCAATTTTGCCATCAACACTCACACGACCGGCTTCAATAATAGATTCAATTTCACGGCGAGAACCGTGGCCGGCACGCGCCAGCACTTTCTGTAGCTTTTCGCTCATAGAGCTTCCTTTTGGTGTCGCCTTCCCAGGCGTCTGATATGCTTTTGTGCAACAATGAGTCAGAACTTACATCTGACTCACTGATAGTAAAGTCTGTTTGAACTCTTCAGGCCTTAAGTAAACGACTCGACGTTTTAACTGGCCTGGCTTTGAGGCGCAACATACTACACTATCTTTATGGTTAAAGCTTGTTTCGATTAACATCGGTTTGGTTACCAACCACCACCGCCTCCACCTCCCGCACCGCCACCAGCGCCAGAACCACCACCGGAATAGCTCCGCCCCAACAAACTGGTATAGGCCCCGCAACTCAGGTGCGTCTGTAATGAGAATAAAACGCCGTTACGGGCAATCTCTGGAGCGCGAATAGCCGAAGAGAGCGAAGGGGCGATGCGTAACACCCATTCCCTCCCCAAATTTGCCGATATAGCCCAACCTAACAAAGCGTAATCCAGTTTCCGTGTTTCCCCTTTCCGCCGCCGCCCACTGTGCGTTGCCGCCTCTTTACGCGCAAGATAGTTAACGATAGCTTCACCATGGGCATAACGTTGCTGCCCAGTTTGGGTAAACTTTGGCAGAAAAATATACCCCATGCCAGTGAGATAACCGGTCAGGAAAACAGCGCTAAAATAACCCGCTGGCATATACCAGTAAAAGAATACATCTCCGACATTGATGTAGAGAGAATAGAAGGCCACGCCTGAACAAATCAGTGGTAAAAACAAAGTGATTATTACACGATTAACGCAAGGCTTGTCATCATCGCGGGCCAACAAAAGCTCAAGGGAACAAAATAAAAAAGGAAGAAGCCAGCAGATCATAATAAACATATCGCCCACCAGACTCATTCCTGCCCAACCTATGGGACTCAGATTACCGTAGAGAATGACCGCCAATATCGCCATTCCCCCCCATTGCAAAAACGCATCAGGTCGGTAAAAGGAAGACTTTTTACGCGGCAGATAAAATTTCTGCATCCGTAAAAATGCTCTGCGTAAGACGCTGTTGCGTCTCCCCGTGAGAACGACCTTATCGCCTTTACGAAATAACGCTTCCAGTAATAACTGCTCTGCGGGCAGTAATACCGCATTATTTCTGGTGGCGCCTTCATTAACATGGATCAGGGTTTGCTGATTTTTGTCATACTGATCTTCCAGATGAATTTTTCCTTTCACAATCAGATTTACGATATCGGCACAAAAACCTTTATCGTCGTAAACCAGCTTCGCATCGAGACGTAACATTCCGGGCGTGTAATCTGGCGGAATGACATCGGTTTCAATCACATCTACCGGCGTAAATTGCGGCCTGCGCTTCCAGAGATATAACCATCCACACGCCAGGAGCAAACACGGTAACCAAATGATAAGAGACGATGTTGAGGGTCCAAAAAGATGGCTAAAAATATTCGTCGTGTGTTGTGCCGGGGCATTATCCAGCAAGGCATGAGGCCAACGGTAGAGAACCGTGAAGTCTTCTCGATAAAACGGATCGCGAGATTCAATTCTTCCGTCCTCAAGGATGCGGCCATTTCGATATGTGTCGCCCTCATCTCCGGTAAAGATATCGATTTCACTAAATGGATTACCCGCAATATTAGAGAACTTGAGTGAAAATCGGGTCTTATAGATTTCAAACGGCCAGTTACTACCGGTCACGTTCCAGATTAGCAGGTCAGAATCTCCCTCACGCAGGAAAGCATTTTTAACCTGATAATGAATTTGATAATGATAGTCGCCTTGAGGCAAGAAACGTTGTTTATCGCCCACGACAATACTCATTAACCCAATATGCCAGTCAAGATGCCAGGGTTCAGGAACGCCGTCACGGGTAACGGCAACAATACGATAGTTCAGCAGTGCAGCGTCCCCATTAGACTGCATCCATAGTCGTGGTAAATCACGAGAAAATCCGTGCTTAATCTGCTGATTTCGCGCCTGAAAATAAATATTCTCTTTGATGTCGAGCACCCCATCCGGTTGCAGAGTGGCTTCAACATCAAAGAGCGAGATCCCTTCTTCATATGAAGGGATCTCCGTGTTTTTCGCATAACTCAACGAAGAGAAAAAAAGCCCAACTATCAACAGCAAAATGCAGCGATATATCCCTGCCATAATCTTCCATCCGTGGAACGCAATTTCTTATAAGAAAGGTTTCACATCACCTACGCCTTCACGCACTACGACTGGTGTGTCATCGGTGAGATCGATAACCGTTGTCGGTTTCTGTCCGAGGTAGCCGCCGTGAATAATCAAATCTACCTGTTTTTCCAGACGATCTTTAATTTCTTCCGGATCGGATTCGGTAAATTCACTGCCAGGTAGCATCAGCGAGGTAGAAAGCATCGGTTCACCCAGCACCTCAAGTAATGCCTGGGCGATGGGGTTAGATGGCACGCGCATACCAATGGTTTTACGTTTTTCCTGCAACAGTCGGCGCGGCACCTCTTTCGTTCCCTTCAGGATGAAGGTGTAGTTACCTGGCGTGTTGTTTTTCATCAGGCGAAACGCGACGTTATCAACAAAGGAATAGGTCGAGAGTTCGGAAAGATCACGACACATCAGGGTAAAGTTGTGACCGTCCGGCAACTGGCGAATGCGACAAATACGCTCCATCGCGTTTTTATCTTCAATTTTACAGCCCAGTGCGTAGCCTGAATCGGTAGGATAAACAATCACCCCACCTTTACGCACAATCTCCACCGCCTGGTTGATCAGACGCTGTTGCGGATTATCTGGATGGATATAAAAAAACTGACTCATACTTCCCTCTCTGTCTTGTTCTGTGGCTGTTCCCAAAGCTGCCAGACGCCTTCAACGCCTGCGGGCAGCCAGAGTTTACGCCCCAGTTCAATCCACGGGCACGGCTGATGAAAATCAGAGCCTTGTGATGCCCATAAATGGTGCTGGCGTACAAGTGTCGCCAGTTGGGTGCGTTCATTGGGCGATTGCTGGCATTGCGCGACTTCCATCGCGTCGCCGTGATGTTCGGCAAAATGCGCAACCAATCTTTTCAGCCATTTAGCACTAAGATTGTACCGCCCTGGATGAGCCAGCACCGCCTTACCGCCAGAATGATGAATGACATCAATAGCTTGTTCTATTGTACACCACTGTGGCGGAACGTATCCGGTTTTCCCGCGCGCCAGATATTTTTTAAAGACGTCCGCCATTGAACTGGCTTTGCCACACTCGACCAGAAAACGAGCAAAATGTCCGCGAGTTACCGCGCCGCCCTGCGCTAGTCTTCGCGCCCCTTCCAGCGCGCCCGGTATTTGCGCTTTTTCCAGCCTTTCTGCGATTAACTGCGCCCGCTGATTACGCCGTTCAGTTTGCTGTGCCAGGAATTCACACATTGCCGGATGAGAAATATCAATATTCAACCCGACAATATGAATTTCATGATTTTCCCATACGGTGGAAATTTCCACGCCAGGAATAAGATTCAGTGCCAGTCCCGAACGTGAAATTTCTTCTCTTGCTGGCGAGATCCCTGCCGTGGTGTCATGGTCGGTGATCGCCAGGGTGCCGACGCGCATTTCTGCGGCACGGTGTACCAGCGCTTCCGGTGTCAGGCAGCCATCGGAAGCCGTAGTATGGCTGTGCAGGTCATAAATGACTGCGTAATTCGTGTCGCTCAAGGCGCACTCCCATTTTGGATAATGTTTTTTGCGTCGTCATCATAACGGTTCTGGCAAATATTCTGAAATGAGCTGTTGACAATTAACCATCGAACTAGTTAACTAGTACGCAAGTTCACGTAAAAAGGGTATCGACAATGAAAGCGATTTTCGTACTGAAAGGTTGGTGGCGCACTTCCTGAAACGGGCAGTGTATTCACCATGCGTAAAGCAACCAGATACCCAGCCCGCCTAATGAGCGGGCTTTTTTTTGAACAAAATTAGAGAATAACAATGCAAACACAAAAACCGACTCTCGAACTGTTAACCTGCGCAGGTGCTTATCGCGATAATCCGACCGCGCTTTTTCACCAGTTGTGCGGAGCACGCTCTGCTACGCTGCTGCTGGAATCGGCAGATATTGACAGCAAAGATGATCTGAAAAGTCTGCTGTTAGTGGATAGTGCGCTGCGTATTACCGCATTAGGTGACACTGTCACAATTAAAGCGCTAACTGACAATGGGACATCTCTGCTTGCATTGCTGGATAGCACTCTGCCTGCTGGCGTAGAAAATGAACAATCGCCAGATTGTCGCGTGCTGCGTTTTCCGCCCGTCAGCACTCTTTTGGATGAAGATGCCCGTTTATGCTCCCTTTCGGTTTTTGACACTTTTCGTTTGTTGCAGGATCTGGTGAATGTGCCGAAGGAAGAACGAGAAGCGATGTTCTTTGGCGGCCTGTTCTCTTACGACCTGGTCGCAGGATTTGAAGATTTACCGCAACTGGCGGCTGAAAATAACTGCCCTGATTTCTGTTTTTATCTTGCTGAAACGCTGATGGTGATTGACCATCAGAAGAAAAGCACACGCATCCAGGCCAGCCTTTTTGGTCAGAATGAAGAAGAAAAACAGCGCCTCACTGCTCGCCTGAACGAACTTCGCCAGCAACTCACCGAAATCGCGCCGCCACTGCCAGTGGTTTCCGTGCCGCATATGCGTTGTGAATGTAATCAGAGCGATGAAGAGTTCGGCGGTGTTGTGCGTTCGTTGCAAAAAGCGATTCGCGCCGGAGAGATTTTCCAGGTCGTGCCATCTCGCCGTTTCTCACTGCCCTGCCCGTCACCGCTGGCAGCTTATTACGTGCTGAAAAAGAGTAACCCCAGCCCGTACATGTTTTTTATGCAGGATGATGATTTCACTCTGTTCGGCGCGTCGCCGGAAAGTTCACTCAAATACGACGCCACCAGTCGTCAGATTGAAATCTACCCGATTGCCGGAACACGCCCACGCGGTCGTCGCGCCGATGGTTCACTGGACAGAGACCTCGACAGCCGGATTGAACTATCGATGCGTACCGACCATAAAGAGCTTTCCGAGCATCTGATGCTGGTGGATCTCGCCCGTAACGACCTCGCGCGCATTTGCACCCCCGGCAGCCGCTACGTAGCCGACCTCACCAAAGTTGACCGTTATTCCTACGTGATGCACCTCGTCTCCCGCGTGGTCGGTGAACTGCGCCACGACCTTGACGCCCTGCACGCTTACCGCGCCTGTATGAATATGGGCACGTTAAGCGGTGCGCCGAAAGTGCGCGCCATGCAGTTAATTGCCGAAGCAGAAGGTCGTCGACGCGGCAGCTACGGCGGCGCGGTAGGTTATTTCACCGCGCACGGCGATCTCGATACCTGCATTGTCATCCGTTCGGCGCTGGTGGAAAACGGCGTCGCTACCGTGCAAGCCGGTGCTGGCGTGGTGCTTGATTCTGTTCCGCAGTCGGAAGCCGACGAAACCCGTAATAAAGCCCGCGCTGTACTGCGCGCTATCGCCACCGCGCATCATGCACAGGAGATTTTCTGATGGCTGACATTCTGCTGCTCGATAATATCGACTCTTTTACTTACAACCTGGCAGATCAGTTGCGCAGCAATGGTCATAACGTGGTGATTTACCGCAACCATATTCCGGCGCAAACCTTAATTGAACGTCTGGCGACGATGAGCAATCCGGTGCTGATGCTTTCACCCGGCCCCGGTGTGCCGAGTGAAGCCGGGTGTATGCCGGAGCTACTCACCCGTCTGCGTGGCAAGCTGCCGATTATCGGTATTTGCCTCGGTCATCAGGCGATTGTCGAGGCTTACGGCGGTTATGTCGGCCAGGCGGGGGAAATACTCCACGGCAAAGCTTCCAGTATTGAACATGATGGTCAGGCGATGTTTGCCGGGTTAAGCAACCCGCTGCCGGTGGCGCGTTATCACTCGCTGGTTGGCAGTAACATTCCGGCCGGTTTAACCATCAACGCCCATTTTAATGGCATGGTGATGGCGGTGCGTCATGATGCAGATCGCGTTTGCGGTTTCCAGTTCCATCCGGAATCGATTCTCACCACCCAGGGCGCACAACTGCTGGAGCAAACGCTGGCGTGGGCGCAACAGAAGCTGGAACCGGCCAACACGCTGCAACCGATTCTGGAAAAGCTGTATCAGGCACAGACGCTTAGCCAGCAGGAGAGCCACCTGTTGTTTTCAGCCGTAGTTCGCGGCGAACTGAAGTCCGAACAACTGGCGGCGGCGCTGGTGAGCATGAAAATTCGCGGCGAGCACCCGAATGAAATCGCCGGGGCGGCAACTGCCCTGCTGGAAAATGCTGCGCCGTTCCCGCGACCTGATTATCTGTTTGCCGATATCGTCGGCACCGGCGGTGACGGCAGCAACAGCATCAACATATCTACCGCCAGTGCTTTTGTCGCCGCGGCTTGTGGACTGAAAGTTGCGAAACACGGCAACCGCAGCGTTTCCAGTAAATCCGGTTCGTCCGATCTGCTGGCAGCATTTGGTATTAACCTGGATATGAATGCCGATAAATCGCGCCAGGCGCTGGACGAGTTAGGTGTCTGTTTCCTCTTCGCGCCGAAGTACCACAGCGGTTTTCGCCACGCGATGCCAGTTCGCCAGCAACTGAAAACCCGCACCCTGTTTAACGTGCTGGGGCCATTGATTAACCCGGCGCATCCGCCGCTGGCGTTAATAGGTGTTTATAGCCCGGAACTGGTACTGCCTATTGCCGAAACCCTGCGCGTACTGGGGTATCAACGTGCAGCAGTGGTGCATAGCGGCGGAATGGATGAAGTTTCTTTGCACGCGCCAACGATTGTTGCGGAATTGCACGATGGAGAAATCAAAAGTTATCAACTGACTGCTGAAGATTTTGGCCTGACGCCCTACCACCAGGAGCAACTGGCTGGTGGGACTCCGGAAGAAAACCGTGACATTTTAACACGCTTGTTACAAGGTAAAGGTGACGCCGCTCATGAAGCAGCCGTCGCGGCGAATGTCGCCATGTTAATGCGCCTGCATGGCCATGAAGATCTGCAAGCCAATGCGCAAACCGTTCTTGCGGTACTGCGCAGTGGTTCCGCTTACGACAGAGTCACCGCACTGGCGGCACGAGGGTAAATGATGCAAACCGTTTTAGCGAAAATTGTCGCAGACAAGGCGATTTGGGTAGAAGCCCGCAAACAGCAACAACCGCTGGCCAGTTTCCAGAATGAAATTCAGCCGAGCACGCGACATTTTTATGATGCGCTGCAGGGCGCACGCACCGCGTTTATTCTGGAGTGCAAAAAAGCATCGCCGTCAAAAGGTGTGATCCGTGATGATTTCGATCCTGCACGTATTGCCTCCATTTATAAACATTACGCTTCAGCAATTTCGGTGCTGACTGATGAAAAATATTTCGAGGGGAGTTTTGATTTCCTCCCTATTGTCAGCCAAATCGCACCACAGCCAATTTTATGTAAAGACTTTATTATCGACCCTTACCAGATCTATCTGGCTCGCTATTATCAGGCTGATGCCTGCTTATTAATGCTTTCAGTGCTGGACGATGAACAGTATCGCCAGCTCTCCGCCGTCGCCCATAGTCTGGGTATGGGCGTGCTGACCGAAGTCAGTAATGAAGAGGAACTGGAACGCGCCATTGTGCTGGGAGCAAAAGTCGTTGGCATCAACAACCGCGATCTGCGTGATTTGTCGATTGATCTCAACCGTACCCGTGAGCTTGCGCCGAAACTGGGGCACAACGTGACGGTGATCAGCGAATCCGGAATCAATACTTATGCTCAGGTGCGCGAGTTGAGCCACTTTGCTAACGGCTTTCTGATTGGTTCGGCGCTGATGGCCCATGACGATTTGAACGCCGCCGTGCGTCGGGTGTTACTGGGTGAGAATAAAGTGTGTGGCCTGACTCGTGGGCAAGATGCCAGAGCGGCTTATGACGCTGGTGCTATTTACGGCGGATTGATTTTTGTTGCCACATCACCGCGCTATATCAGCGTTGAACAGGCGCTGGAAGTGATAGCTGCAGCACCATTGCAATATGTCGGCGTGTTCCGCAATCACGATATTAATGAGGTCGTTGATAAAGCGAATACCCTGGCATTGGCGGCAGTACAACTGCATGGCAGTGAAGATCAGGAGTATATCGACGCCCTACGTGACGCTCTGCCTGAAAATGTTGCCATCTGGAAAGCATTAAGCGTCGGTGAAGTCCTGCCTGCACGCGATCTTCAGTTCGTCGATAAATATATTTTCGACAACGGCCAGGGCGGCAGCGGACAACGTTTCGACTGGTCACTGTTACATGGTCAATCGCTAAGCAACGTTCTGCTGGCGGGGGGTTTAGGCGCAGATAACTGCGTGGAAGCGGCACAAACCGGCTGCGCCGGGCTTGATTTTAATTCTGCTGTAGAGTCTCAACCGGGCATTAAAGATGCACGCGTTTTGGCCTCGGTTTTCCAGACACTGCGCGCATATTAAGGAAAGGAACAATGACAACATTACTTAACCCCTATTTTGGTGAATTTGGCGGCATGTACGTGCCACAAATCCTGATGCCTGCTCTGCGCCAACTGGAAGAAGCCTTCGTCAGCGCGCAAAAAGATCCTGAGTTTCAGGCGCAGTTTAACGACCTGCTGAAAAATTATGCCGGGCGTCCGACCGCACTCACCAAATGCCAGAACATCACGGCGGGAACTAACACCACGCTGTACCTGAAACGTGAAGATTTACTCCACGGCGGCGCGCATAAAACCAACCAGGTGTTGGGGCAGGCATTGTTGGCAAAGCGGATGGGTAAAACCGAAATCATCGCGGAAACCGGGGCCGGTCAGCATGGTGTGGCTTCTGCGCTTGCCAGCGCCCTGCTCGGTCTGAAATGTCGCATCTATATGGGTGCCAAAGATGTCGAACGCCAGTCGCCAAACGTTTTTCGGATGCGCTTAATGGGTGCAGAAGTGATTCCTGTACATAGTGGTTCCGCAACACTGAAAGATGCCTGTAACGAGGCGTTACGCGACTGGTCTGGTAGCTACGAAACTGCTCACTATATGCTGGGTACTGCTGCCGGCCCGCACCCTTACCCAACCATTGTGCGAGAGTTCCAGCGGATGATTGGCGAAGAAACGAAAGCGCAAATTCTGGAAAGAGAAGGTCGCCTGCCGGATGCCGTCATTGCCTGCGTTGGCGGCGGCTCGAATGCTATCGGTATGTTTGCTGATTTCATTAATGAAACTGACGTCGGTCTGATAGGTGTTGAGCCAGGTGGTCATGGCATCGAAACCGGCGAGCACGGTGCACCGTTGAAACATGGTCGCGTGGGCATCTATTTCGGTATGAAATCACCGATGATGCAGACCGAAGACGGGCAGATTGAAGAGTCTTACTCCATTTCTGCCGGTCTGGATTTCCCGTCCGTCGGCCCACAACATGCGTATCTCAACAGCATTGGGCGCGCAGATTACGTTTCAATTACCGATGATGAAGCACTGGAAGCGTTCAAAACACTGTGCCTGCATGAAGGGATCATCCCGGCGCTGGAATCCTCCCACGCCCTTGCCCATGCACTAAAAATGATGCGCGAAGCCCCAGAGAAAGAGCAACTGCTGGTGGTTAACCTTTCTGGCCGCGGCGATAAAGACATCTTCACCGTTCACGATATTTTGAAAGCACGAGGGGAAATCTGATGGAACGCTATGAAACTCTGTTTGCCCAATTGAAGGAGCGCAACGAAGGCGCATTTGTTCCTTTTGTTACCCTCGGTGACCCCGGCATTGAACAGTCGCTGAAAATTATCGATGTCTTGATTGAAGCAGGTGCCGACGCGCTGGAGTTGGGCATTCCTTTCTCCGACCCGCTGGCTGATGGGCCAACTATTCAAAACGCGACCCTGCGGGCTTTTGCCGCAGGCGTAACTCCGGCTCAGTGTTTTGAAATGCTGGCGCTGATTCGCCAGAAGCACCCAACCATTCCCATTGGCCTGCTGATGTATGCCAATCTGGTATTTAACAAAGGCATTGATGAGTTTTATGCGCAGTGCGAGAAAGTCGGCGTCGATTCAGTGCTGGTTGCTGATGTACCTGTAGAAGAGTCCGCGCCTTTCCGCCAGGCCGCGTTGCGCCATAACGTCGCACCTATCTTCATCTGTCCGCCGAATGCCGACGATGATTTGCTGCGCCAGATTGCCTCTTATGGTCGTGGCTATACCTATTTGTTGTCGCGTGCGGGTGTGACGGGTGCGGAAAACCGCGCGGCATTACCGCTTAATCATCTGGTCACGAAGCTGAAAGAGTATAACGCTGCGCCTCCATTACAAGGGTTCGGTATCTCCGCGCCGGAACAGGTAAAAGCGGCGATTGAGGCAGGCGCTGCGGGGGCTATTTCTGGGTCAGCAATTGTGAAAATCATTGAGCAACATATTAATCAGCCAGAGAAAATGCTGGCAGAGCTGAAAACGTTTGTTCGCCCGATGAAAGACGCCACGCGTCTTTGAGACTGATGACAAATGCAAAACTACCTGATGCGCTACGCTTATCTGGCCTGCATACACCATACAATACATTGATTTTTCAATATTTTGTAAGCCAAACAAGACGTTCACACCGCATCCGGCATCAACAAACCGCCAGAAAGTATCTGGCGGTTTGTTGATAGCAAAGAATTAAAAACGATAACCCGCAGAGAACATAAACACCCACGGGTCAAGGCGCACATGGTCAGAATAATGTCCTACCGGCAGTACTGCGCCGTTGGATTTATATTTCACGTCGGTATCGATATCCATGTACCAGACCGACATATTAAGCAACCAGTCACGGTTGATGAGATAATCCAGACCAACTTGCCCCGCCACTCCCCATGAATCCTTCAGACTAAGATCGGATAATCCAAGACCTTCACCGGTATCATTGAAGTCATTATTAAAGAAGGTGGTGTAGTTAATACCAGCACCGACGTAAGGACGGAATTTACTGCTGGCATCACCAAAATACCACTGCGCCATCAATGTTGGCGGTAAATGGTGGACTGTCGCAATATCTCCGGTCGTGGCTGTGCCAACTTTATGGCGGAACGGTGATGCTGCCAGCAGTTCAACGCCAATGTTATCGGTCGCCATATAGGTAAAGGTCAGCCCCAGTTGGGTGTTATTGGTCACACTAAATCCACCCAGGCTTCCCAGAGTCCCACCCGCGCCTTCAGTTGGACGTACAGTCGCTGAACCTGCTCGAATGAAGAACTCACCTGCTTCATGCGCATAAACGCTGCCAGAGAGAAGTGTACTTACTGCCAATGCCGCCACTGTTAATTTTTTCATGCTCGCTCCGTCGTTATGGTTATAAAAACGTGACGAATATACCCACATTGGAGTAACAAGTGATCCTACACAGATCACACTACATTTTCTAAATCACCATTTATTGATCTGGATTAATTTAGAAGTTGCATTGCAAATCCTGGTTAATGTGATGTAAATCAATTCCACCGTATTTCACTCCAAATACATCCTTTTGCTACCTTATTGCCTCTTGAATCTGGTTCCTTTTTGCTCTGCCACCCCAAAAAACCGTCAGTGTGTCGCTCTGAAAAGCACCTCTGGAAAACGGTAAACTGCGGTATTTATGCAAACAGACCGTCCATATGGCAGAAATTTGCCATATCAGGAGAAGTCTGGGAAATCAACGAAACCTGTAATCGCGCCCACGCCCTCGGCGGATTACCAGTGCTTTACAAAGATATGCTTTTCCATACATGTCCTGATGCTGCCACTGAGAGGCTAACCAGGGTACAATTGCCCGCTAATTAACACCTGCATAAAACTCAAGGAGAGTGCATGTCTATCACGGCGCAGTCCGTATACCGTGACACCGGAAATTTCTTCCGTAATCAATTTATGACCATTCTGCTGGTATCACTGCTATGTGCATTTATCACAGTGGTGTTAGGACATGTTTTCTCACCCAGTGACGCACAACTTGCGCAGCTCAATGACGGTGTTCCCGTTAGTGGCAGCGGTGGGTTGTTCGATCTGGTACAAAATATGTCCCCGGAACAGCAGCAAATTTTGCTGCGTGCGTCTGCCGCGTCCACCTTTTCAGGATTAATCGGTAACGCCATTCTCGCGGGCGGCGTATTATTAATTATCCAGCTAGTGTCCGCAGGTCAGCGGGTCAGCGCATTACGGGCAATTGGCGCGAGCGCTCCGGTATTACCGAAGTTATTCTTGCTAATCCTTCTGACGACGTTAATTGTGCAAATAGGCATCATGCTGGTGGTCGTTCCTGGTATCATCATGGCCATCCTGTTAGCACTGGCCCCCGTGATGCTGGTCCAGGATAAAATGGGCGTTTTCGCCTCCATGCGCAGCAGTATGCGACTGACATGGGCGAATATGCGTCTGGTGGCACCTGCGGTATTGAGCTGGTTACTGGCAAAAACATTGTTGTTGCTGTTTGCCTCTTCGTTTGCCGCATTAACCCCAGAAATTGGCGCTGTACTGGCGAACACCTTGAGCAATCTGATTTCAGCCGTATTGCTCATCTATCTGTTCCGCCTGTACATGTTAATTCGCCAATAATCCTGAAGCATTTGATTACGGAATCGTAAAATGAAGCAGTTTCTTGATTTTTTACCGTTGGTTGTCTTCTTCGCGTTCTACAAGATTTATGACATCTATGCGGCAACTGCGGCGCTGATCGTCGCCACGGCGATTGTGCTTATTTATAGCTGGGTTCGCTTTCGTAAAGTTGAGAAGATGGCCCTGATCACCTTTGTTCTGGTGGCCGTCTTCGGTGGTCTGACGCTGTTCTTCCACAATGATGAGTTTATTAAATGGAAGGTCACCGTCATTTACGCTCTGTTTGCCGGTGCCCTGTTGGTTAGCCAATGGGTAATGAAGAAACCGCTGATTCAACGTATGTTGGGTAAAGAGCTTACCCTGCCACAACCGGTGTGGTCGAAGCTGAATCTGGCCTGGGCAATCTTTTTTATCCTTTGTGGGCTGGCGAACATCTACATCGCATTCTGGCTGCCACAAAATATTTGGGTCAACTTCAAAGTGTTTGGTCTGACCGCCCTCACCTTAATCTTCACACTGTTAAGCGGTATCTATATCTATCGCCACATGCCACAGGAAGATAAATCATAATCTGCCAGCCAGTCCTGCGGGACTGGCGCTGCATCTCCTCTGTTCTCATCAGGAAAATCATAGTAGCATCGCGCCTGTGATTTTCCTTTTTAGTCGGTTTTACCATGTCAACAACACATAACGTCCCCCAGGGCGATCTGGTTTTACGAACTTTAGCCATGCCTGCCGATACCAATGCTAATGGCGATATTTTTGGTGGTTGGTTGATGTCGCAAATGGATATTGGCGGTGCCATTCTGGCAAAAGAAATTGCACACGGTCGCGTCGTGACCGTTCGCGTGGAAGGCATGACCTTTCTGCGACCTGTAGCAGTCGGTGATGTGGTGTGCTGCTATGCACGCTGTGTCCAAAAAGGGACAACATCGGTCAGTATCAATATTGAAGTGTGGGTGAAAAAAGTGGCGTCCGAACCGATTGGGCAACGCTATAAAGCGACAGAAGCGTTATTTAAGTATGTCGCTGTTGATCCTGAAGGAAAGCCTCGCACTTTACCCGTTGAGTAATAGTCAAAAGCCTCCTGTCGGAGGCTTTTGAGTTTTTGCTTACTGAATTTCGGTGGTGCCATTAATTTTAAACAGAATGTTTACCACAATTCCACTCCCTGGTTTACCCGGCTCGTAACGCCATCTGCGCATCGCGTTTTTCACTTCACGCTCAAACATATTCGCAGGTTTGGCAGAAAGAATTTGTACGTTATCCACCCGGCCATCCGGTGTAACGTCAAACTTAACCTTGACCTGCCCTTCAATGCGCAATGCCTGCGCGCGCGCTGGATACTGCGGCTGATTACGGCTTAGTGCGCGCGGACCTGACGCCACACTGGTAACTGGCTTGCTGCTTGCAGCCGTTGCCGTACTGGATGTCGGGCGAGTCGGTGCCGTATTTTCAAACGGTGACGCCGGGCGCGATTCTACCGGTTTAACATCGCGTTTTGGCTGTTCCTGCACCTTTTTCACCGGCTTCGGTTTCGGCTTAGGTTTCGGCTTCGGCTTTTCAATGACCACCGGCGCTTCTTTTGGCGGCTCTGGTATCGGCTCAGGTTCCGGTTCCGGCTCCACCACCGGCTCTGGCGGCGGTTGAACAGCTTGTGGCGGTTCAAGATCCGCTGGTGCAACCATGGTGACAGAAATCGGCTGCGCAGGCGCAGGTAGTTCAATAACCTGATGTACCGAGGTATAGAGTAGACCCGCCACAACAGCACCATGAATGCAGACCGAAAGTAACGTCGGCCAGGGGAAGCGGCGAGGTAAATCAAGGGTCATTGAAGTCATAATCGTTTCAGTAGAAAAACTAGGCCTCGATTTTAAATGCAAATAGCAATCATATTCAATAAGGCAAGGCGATCAGGATCAGTGAAAATGCATTTTTTGGCTCAATTGACCTTACTTTAAGTACAGCCTTAACAAAGACATCATCTTTCCGTTGCAGATCTTTGTCCTTTCAAATAACGTACTTTACAACTTTTCCGAACAAGGAGTTGCGCCCGTGTTGTATGTTATTTACGCTCAAGACAAAGCTGATAGCCTCGAAAAACGTCTTTCCGTTCGTCCGGCACATTTAGCACGTTTACAATTACTGCATGATGAAGGCCGTTTACTGACGGCAGGACCAATGCCTGCGGTTGATAGCAATGATCCGGGTGCCGCGGGTTTTACCGGATCGACGGTGATTGCTGAATTTGAATCTCTGGAAGCAGCGCAAGCCTGGGCCGATGCCGATCCTTACGTAGCGGCCGGTGTATATGAACAAGTATCAGTGAAACCCTTCAAAAAAGTATTCTGAACATTTTCTCTTCTTCTAAGGGGCACGATGGTGAAAATCGTGCCCTTATTTATTGTTTCCTGGCTTAGGTACACCACACAATGATTGCTCCAGCAGCAACAAACAGTTAATAACTTTATCTGTATATCCTGATATATCATCAGCATATTCAGGGGAAAAATACATAATATCCTCCCCTTATGCGACAGAGCGCCTTAAAACCTTTGATTGCGACGGATAAAGTCATCTACTATTGATTAACACATTCATGAGTCGTATGTATGTTCACATTATGTACGCGTAAAGATAATTAAACAAAATTGTGGTTACAGAGGTATCAGTGAGTCACTGGGCTACATTCCGGCAAACAGCGGTAAATTTATGGGTGACACTACGGCACGATATTATCGCGTTGGCCGTCTTTCTAAATGGATTGCTTATTTTCAAAACAATCTATGGCATGTCGGTCAATCTGCTCGATATTTTCCATATCCAGGCATTTTCAGAACTTGACCTCTCCCTTCTGGCGAATGCACCTCTGTTTATGCTGGGTGTCTTTCTTGTACTGAACTCAATCGGCTTGCTGTTTCGGGCAAAACTGGCGTGGGCGATCAGTATCATTTTATTGCTGATTACACTTATCTACACCCTACACTTCTATCCCTGGCTGAAACTTAGCATTGGGTTTTGCATCTTTACACTGGTGATTTTGCTGGTGCTGCGCAAAGACTTCTCCCACAGTAGTGCCGCAGCCGGAACAATTTTCGCTTTTATTAGTTTTACGACGTTACTGTTTTATTCCACCTATGGCGCGCTTTATTTAAGCGAAGGTTTTAATCCGAGAATAGAGAGTCTGATGACGGCCTTCTATTTTTCGATAGAAACGATGTCAACGGTGGGCTATGGCGATATCGTCCCTGTTTCTGAATCGGCACGTCTGTTTACTATTTCGGTCATTATTTCCGGCATTACTGTTTTCGCCACCTCCATGACGTCTATTTTTGGTCCGCTTATCCGCGGAGGATTCAATAAACTTGTGAAAGGAAACAAGCATACGATGAATCGTAAAGATCACTTTATTGTTTGCGGGCACTCCATTCTGGCAATCAACACGATTCTGCAACTGAATCAACGCGGACAAAATGTGACTGTTATCAGTAATCTGCCAGAAGATGACATCAAACAACTCGAACAGCGATTAGGTGACAATGCTGATGTTATTTCCGGGGACAGCAATGACAGTTCGGTATTAAAGAAAGCGGGAATCGATCACTGCCGGGCTATTCTGGCGCTCAGTGATAACGATGCAGATAACGCTTTTGTCGTCCTGTCGGCTAAAGATATGAGCAAAGATGTCAAAACAGTGCTTGCCGTCAGTGATAGCAAAAATCTCAACAAAATTAAAATGGTACATCCGGACATCATTCTCTCGCCGCAACTGTTCGGCAGTGAAATCCTGGCGCGTATTCTCAATGGTGAAGAAGTTAATAATGATATGCTCGTCTCAATGTTGCTGAACTCCGGGCATGGTATTTTCAGCGATAAGAACGACGATGATGGCAACGAAACTGTGAAAAAATAAAACCGGATGGGCACCGTGATGGTGCCCGGCTCATTCAGATATTGTAGATCGCAAACAATAACGAGTTACGCTGTTTGTTTAGAAGGCACTTCCTGATGCTGTGGATACGCATATTTCGGCGCGACTGCCCCTCAAGCCAACGCGATTTCCGTCGGCTAGCCTGACGCTGCATGCGCCAGCGCCCCACTTCCGTTCTACTCCGCTTCATGTTAACTACTCTATGCAATAACAGAGTGGTCATTATACCTCCACCCCCGACGCTGACCAGTGCTTTTCCGGTGTTTTTATTTGCCAGATGAATCCATATGCGTAAACTCATAACAATGCGCTTTCAAAAGGATTTCTAATCTATGACAACCGTTTATACGTTGGTGAGTTGGTTGGCCATTCTGGGATACTGGTTGCTCATTGCAGGCGTAACATTACGCATTCTAATGAAACGACGCGCCGTTCCCTCCGCTATGGCCTGGCTGTTGGTCATTTACATTCTGCCTCTGGTCGGAATTATTGCCTATCTGGCAGTCGGTGAACTGCATTTAGGCAAGCGCCGCGCCGAACGTGCAAGAGCGATGTGGCCTTCTACGGCTAAATGGCTTAACGATCTTAAAGCCTGTAAACACATTTTCGCGGAAGAAAATAGCAGTGTCGCCGGGCCGTTATTTAAGCTCTGCGAGCGCCGTCAGGGTATCGCGGGCGTTAAAGGTAACCAACTGCAACTGATGACCGAGTCTGATGATGTGATGCAGGCGTTGATCCGTGACATCCAACTGGCTCGCCATAATATTGAGATGGTGTTTTACATCTGGCAGCCCGGCGGCATGGCAGATCAGGTGGCTGAGTCGTTGATGGCCGCAGCCCGCCGCGGTATTCATTGCCGACTGATGCTCGACTCTGCCGGGAGTGTGGCTTTCTTTCGCAGCCCGTGGCCGGAGCTGATGCGTAATGCTGGTATCGAAGTGGTCGAATCCTTAAAGGTTAACCTGATGCGCGTATTTTTACGCCGCATGGATCTGCGCCAGCACCGCAAGATGATCATGATCGATAATTACATTGCCTATACCGGTAGCATGAATATGGTCGATCCACGTTTCTTCAAACAGGATGCGGGAGTAGGACAATGGATTGACCTGATGGCCCGCATGGAAGGTCCTATTGCTACCGCCATGGGGATTATTTATTCCTGCGACTGGGAGATTGAAACCGGAAAACGCATTCTGCCACCGCCGCCTGATGTCAATATTATGCCGTTTGAACAGTCCAGCGGTCATACGATCCATACCATAGCTTCTGGCCCCGGCTTCCCGGAAGACCTGATTCACCAGGCGTTACTCACCGCTGCATATTCAGCACGCGAATATTTAATCATGACGACGCCCTACTTCGTGCCCAGCGATGACTTACTTCACGCGATTTGCACAGCAGCACAGCGCGGAGTTGATGTCAGTATTATTCTGCCGCGTAAAAATGACTCAATGCTGGTAGGCTGGGCCAGCCGCGCATTCTTTACTGAACTGTTGGCCGCTGGGGTTAAAATTTATCAGTTTGAAGGCGGGTTATTACATACCAAGAGCGTGCTGGTCGATGGCGAACTAAGTCTGGTGGGGACTGTGAACCTTGATATGCGCAGCCTGTGGTTAAATTTTGAGATCACGCTGGCGATCGACGATAAAGGTTTTGGTGCTGACCTGGCTGCTGTTCAGGACGATTATATCTCGCGCTCACGTCTGCTTGATGCGCGGCTGTGGGCAAAACGACCGCTCTGGCAGCGCGTTGCCGAGCGACTGTTTTACTTCTTCAGTCCGTTGCTGTAAAACGTCGCCAACAGATGTTAAACGGGTAGTGACTATGGATATGGATTTAAACAATCGCCTGACTGAAGATGAAACGCTTGAGCAGGCTTATGATATTTTTCTCGAACTGGCCGCAGATAATCTCGATCCGGCGGATGTTCTGCTGTTCAATCTTCAGTTTGAAGAACGTGGCGGTGCGGAGTTATTCGACCCGGCAGAAGACTGGCAGGAACATGTTGATTACGATTTGAACCCGGACTTTTTTGCAGAAGTGGTGATTGGTCTGGCGGACAGTGAAGATGGTGAAATTAACGATGTTTTCGCCCGTATCCTGTTATGTCGCGAAAAAGATCACAAACTTTGCCATATCATCTGGCGTGAATAAATATCGCTTTTGGTGTGAAAAAGGGCTGACGGTTGTCAGCCCTTTTGTTTTTAAAGCGGATCGACTTTCAGGCAAGAGACCGCATGTCTGAAACTGCCCTCCAGCACCGGGCGCGTTTTGGCACATTCCGGGCCGGCGATCGGGCAACGTGTGCGGAACACACAACCAGACGGAGGATTGATGGGCGAAGGCAATTCCCCTTCCAGTAACTGGATGGATTTGTTCTTCTCCAGATCCGGATCAGGAATTGGCACCGCCGACATCAAGGCTTTGGTATAAGGATGCAGCGGATTGTGGTAGACCTCATCATACGTCCCCAGCTCCACCGCGTGTCCGAGATACATCACCAGCACGCGATCGGAAATGTGTTTTACCACTGCCAGATCGTGAGCAATAAAAATTAATGACAATCCCATCTCACGTTGCAACTGCTGGAGCAGGTTCACTACCTGTGCCTGAATTGACACGTCCAGCGCCGAAACAGGCTCATCGCAGATAATCAGTTTCGGTTCAAGAATGAGTGCACGTGCAATTCCGATACGCTGGCACTGCCCCCCGGAGAACTCATGCGGATAGCGGTTAATCAGGTTAGGTAGCAAGCCGACTTTCATCATCATCGCCTTCACGCGCTCACGGACTTCCTGGCGTGACATTTTCGGATGATAGGTACGCAGCGGTTCAGCGATGATCTCGCCAATCGTCATACGTGGGTTAAGAGACGCCAGCGGGTCCTGAAAAATCATCTGGATATCACTGCGAACGGCACGCCATTCATCAGGCTTCATCCCTAACAACTCTTTTCCTAACCACGCGACGCGCCCATCGGTCGCTTTAACCAGGCCGATAATAGCACGGGCAAAGGTGGATTTACCGCAACCGGATTCCCCTACTACGCCTAATGTCTCCCCTTCATAAAGTCGAAGTGTGACTCCATCAACGGCTTTCAGGGTTTTCGCCGGTTGCCAGAACCACTGTTTGCCATCTTTAATCTCAAAGTGAACTTTCAGATCAGCAATTTCCAGGAGAACTTTTCTTTCTTCCGTAACAGCATTCATAACAGTTCCCCCACTGGTTTAAAACAGGCGCGCAGGCGACCTGGCGTGAACTCTTCCAGCGGCGGCGCACTGCTACAAATTTCCATCGCATGTGGACAGCGCGGCTGGAACGGGCAACCTTTTGGTAAACGTAGCAGGTTTGGTGGATTTCCCGGTATGGTCAACATAGCTTCACCTTCCGCATCAAGACGCGGCACCGCATTGAGTAAACCGATAGAGTAAGGATGAACGGGCTGATAAAAGACATCGCGCGCGTTGCCGTATTCCATGGTGCGCCCGGCGTACATCACCAATACTTTGTCACAGATCCCCGCCACCACACCCAGATCGTGGGTGATCATAATGATGGCAGTATTGAATTCCCGTTTCAGGTCATTCAATAGCGTCATGATTTGCGCCTGCACAGTCACGTCCAGCGCAGTGGTAGGTTCGTCAGCAATCAGCAATTTAGGCCGACACAACAATGCCATCGCAATCATTACACGCTGACGCATACCGCCAGAAAATTCATGCGGGAACATCTTCATGCGCTTACGCGCTTCCGGCATTTTTACGGCATCAAGCATCCGCACCGACTCTTCAAACGCTTCAGCCTTGCTCATACTCTTATGCAGCATCAGCACTTCCATCAACTGCTCACCGACGCGCATATACGGGTTCAACGAAGTCATCGGGTCCTGAAAAATCATCGAGATTTGTTCAGCGCGCAGTTTATTGAGTTCGCGTTCTGGCAGGTTGAGGATCTCACGGCCATTAAAAGTGGCCGATCCACCAATGTGTCCGTTCGCGGCCAGCAGCCCCATTAAAGCAAACGCGGTTTGCGACTTACCGGAACCAGACTCACCCACGATACCCAACGTTTCTCCGGCACGCAGAGAAAAATTCAAATCATTGACCGCTGTGACGTCGCCGTCCGGGGTACTAAATGTCACTCGCAAATCCTTCACGTTCAGCAGTGCGTTAGCCTGTTGCTGTGCAAGCGGTACGGTTGCAGTTTCAATTACGCTCATGGCTGCACTCCTTAACGATCTTTCGGGTCGAGGGCATCACGTAAGCCATCCCCGATAAAGTTGAAACAAAACAGCGTCACCACAAGGAAACCGGCCGGAAACAGCAGCAACCAGGGCGAGACTTCCATCGAGTTCGCACCATCACTTAGCAATGCGCCCCAACTACTTAACGGCTCTTGCGTACCCAGCCCCAGGAAGCTAAGGAAAGACTCAAAGAGGATCATGCTTGGCACCAGTAGCGATGCGTACACCACCACTACGCCGAGCACGTTCGGCACAATGTGGCGAATCACGATACCGGGCGTAGAGACTCCACCAACTTGTGCTGCCTCAATAAACTCTTTGCGCTTCAGACTAAGGGTTTGCCCACGTACGATACGCGCCATATCCAGCCAGGAAACCATGCCAATCGCCACGAAAATCAGCAGAATGTTTTGGCCAAAGAAGGTCACCAGCAAAATGACGAAGAACATGAATGGGAAGGAATTGAGGATTTCCAGCAAACGCATCATTACCGAGTCCACCTTGCCGCCAAGATAACCGGAAAGCGAACCGTAAAGCGTACCTACGACTACAGCCACCAGCGCCGCAGCAACCCCGACCATGAGTGAGATACGCCCACCAATTGCAACACGTACCAGCAGATCGCGTCCGGATGAGTCAGTACCAAAGTAGTGACCGGACTCCATATCTGGAGCGCTGGACATCATCGCCCAATCGGTATCGTCATAGGCAAATTGCGAAAGCATCGGTGCCAGGATAACAAACAGAGCAATCAGCACCAGTACAATGAGACTGGCGACCGCCGCACGGTTATGCATAAAACGACGGCGTGCGTCCTGCCATAAACTGCGCCCTTCGACCTCCAGCTTTTCACTGAAATTTTCCAGCGTCTCGCTGTTTTTCTTACTTAACATCATCGCGAGCTCCAGTATCAGTAACGGATTTTCGGGTCGATAACCGCATATAGCACATCGACAATGGCATTGAACAAAATGGTTAATGCACCAACCAGAATGGTCAGGCTTAAAACCAATGAATAGTCACGGTTCAACGCGCCATTAACAAACAATTGCCCGATCCCAGGTAAACCATAAATGGTTTCGATGACCATAGAACCGGTAATAATGCCGACAAATGCGGGTCCCATATATGAAAGTACGGGTAACAGCGCAGGTTTTAATGCGTGGCGAAGGATAATTCTGCGCATAGGTAAACCTTTCGCGCGGGCAGTGCGAATAAAGTTGGAGTGTAAAACTTCAATCATTGAACCACGGGTAATACGCGCGATACTGGCGATATAGGCGAGTGACAACGCCACCATCGGTAATATCATGAATTTCAGCGCCCCGCCATTCCATCCGCCGCCGGGTAGCCAATGCAAAATGATCGCGAATATCATGACTAATAATGGCGCAACCACAAAACTGGGGATAACCACCCCGGTCATTGCCAGCCCCATCACGGTATAGTCCCATTTGGTGTTTTGTTTTAATGCGGCAATAACGCCAGCACTCACACCCAGCACCACCGCGAGGAAAAATGCAGCGGCACCCAATTTTGCAGAAACAGGAAAACTGGATGCTACCAGGTCATTGACCGAATAATCTTTATATTTAAAAGACGGACCGAAATCGCCATGCGCCAGTTGTTTCAGGTAGCTGAAATACTGTGTCATGATCGGATCATTAAGATGATATTTCGCTTCGATATTGGCCATCACTTCTGGCGGTAACGTGCGTTCACCAGTAAAAGGACTTCCCGGGGCGAGGCGCATCATAAAGAACGAAATAGTAATAAGAATAAATAGCGTCGGAATCGCTTCCAGACAGCGACGTAGAATAAATTTTAACATTGCCGTACCTTCTGGCCTGTGCCTTCTGTAATGCGATAAAAACCAGACACCGTGGAGCAGGACTCGCCTACCCCACGTATTGCCATTAGTGCTTCACAATGTACATATTTCTGGTGTAGGTGTTATCCAGCGGATCTTTACCGGTATAACCTCCAACCCACGGTTTTACCAGACGCGCGTTCACGTAGTAATAAACCGGAACAATGGCCGAATCTTTATCCAACTGTTGCTCTGCTTTGGTGTACAACGCCGTGCGCTGCGCCTCGTCAGTGGCTTTCAGCGTTTCCGCCATAATACTGTCAAACGCCGGGCTCTTATAATGCGCGGTGTTCATCGAGCTGTTCGACAGCATGGTGTTCAGGAAGGAGGTCGGTTCGTTGTAGTCGGCACACCAACCTGCACGAGCCACATCAAAAGTTCCCTGGTGACGGGTGTCAAGGAAGGTTTTCCATTCCTGGTTAACCAGTTTGACGTTAACACCTATGTTTTTCTTCCACAGCGAAGAGGCGGCAATGGCCAGCTTTTTATGCAGATCGGACGTGTTATATAGCAGGTTAATCGTTAACGGTTTGTCTGCAGTATAACCCGCTTCGGCCAGCAGTTTTTTAGCTTCTTCGTTACGTTTTTCCTGGCTCCAGCCAAACCATTCCGGCTGAGTTAATTTTGCACCATCAGTATAAGGAGGTGTGTAACCATAGGCTGGCATATCGCCCTGTGCTTTAACTTTATTAACGATGATATCGCGGTCCATACCCAGTTTCAGCGCTGTACGCACGCGCACGTCGTTGAATGGCGCTTTCTGGTTATTAATTTCGTAATAGTAGGTACACAGATATGGGTCGACGTGAACTTCGTCCGGGATCTCTTTTTTCAGTTTCTGGAACAGCTCGATCGGCATGTTGTTATAAGTCATATCGATTTCACCGCTGCGATAGCGGTTTACATCAGTAACTTCAGAAGCGATCGGCAAATAAGTCACCTGATTAATAACCGTTTTCGCATTGTTCCAGTAAGTCGGGCTGCGCTCAAGAACGATACGTTCGTTAACGACCCAATCTTTTAATGTATAGGCACCGTTGGTGACGATATTACCCGGCTGAGTCCATTTTTCGCCAAATTTCTCAATGGCGGCTTTTGGCACCGGAGAAGTAGAAGGGTGAACCAACAATTTATAGAAGTACGGAACAGGCTCACTTAATGTAACTTCTAACGTGTGATCATCGATGGCTTTCACGCCGAGATCGGTAATCGGTTTTTTCCCTTCGAGAATTTCATCAATACCGGCAATATGCCCATATTGCAGATAACTTGCATAGGGAGACGCCGTGTTCGGATCAACAGAACGTTGCCAACTATATACAAAGTCTTGCGCAGTGACTGGCGTGCCATCAGACCATTTCGCATCTTTACGCAGATGGAATGTCCAGACTTTAGCGTCTTTATTATCCCAGGATTCAGCAACGCCCGGAGCCGGATGGCCGTCGAGATCGCTGACCAATAAGCCTTCAAACAAGTCGCGGCTGATATTAGACTCCGGAACCCCTTCAATTTTGTGCGGATCTAATGATTGAACTTCAGAACCATTATTGCGCACCAGCGTTTGTTTTTCTGCGAGCTGAACACCCGCGGGCACATCAGCCGCCAACGCGACATTCCCTGCCATAAGCGCAGCCAGAACGCCTGCTGCGACTAAACTTCTCTTGGTGATGTTGGTCATTGTTTTTTGGACTCCCTCATTATAATTACTGGTTTGAACCAGCATGTGTAATCCCGGATTGGGACCCTGGACAGATTCGGAGACTTTCTGCTGCCAGGTTACTTTATCGTTACGCTTTACTATCACCGACTTTGTTTATTCTGGTGATTCGGACGACCACCTTACGTCGATTCTTACTGTGCCTCCCCTGTCGAGACACATTTATTTACTGCAGCAATTTTTATTGTTAATAATTCCCATTACCAATAAAATTGCCTGATGGTTGGCCGGAAAGTATCAAATGCGCTTCTTGCTCGCCAATACATTTTGCAAAATTGTTAAGCAATTCTCTTTTATTGACCATGACAGTACCTAAACCCCCCATCAAGCTGCCAATAAAATCATTTAAAAACATAAAGATAGAAAATCAGGAAGCAAGACTGTCTTTTCTGGTAACCATTATGATAGAGAAATGCACAATAATTTAACAACAGCTCATTATTTAGCACATTCCTCTACCAAATCCAGTGGAATTACTAATATCATTTCAATTATTCTTCAGCAAGACCCTGAATTATGATGTCGCGAAAATAACATGATGAGGAGGAGCGCGAGGTAAGGATATTCTTATAACTGGCTGTAATATGAGAAAAAATATTTATCTATTTCGTTTGCTTCTGATAACTGCGTTGGGCCAAAGTAAAAATAATGACGAAAAAACGGAGCACTATGACTCCGTTTCGGATGAAAGGAATTAATTGAGCAGGCCAGGGAAAATCCCTTTGATTCCATTAACAATAAATTCAATCCCTAATGCCATCAGTAACAACCCCATAATACGGGTAATCACGTTGATGCCGGTCTGGCGCAGAACCCTTACCAGCCAGGGAGCCATACGGAATAAGCCCCAACAACATAAAGCAAACAACGCGATTGCCACAAAAAAACCGAACAAGTAACCAATGCTGTGATAACGCGTTCCCCAAACGATAGTTGAGCTGATCGCTCCCGGCCCTGCCATCAAAGGCAATGCGAGCGGTACAACGCCGATGCTTTCACGAATTGCGGTTTCTGATTTTTCTTGTTTGTTCTGTTTATCCTCGCCAAGTTTGCCACTGATCATCGACATCGCAATTGTGACCACCAGAATGCCGCCCGCGATACGGAACGAATCAATCGAGATGCCAAAAAGTTGCAGAATCGTGTCGCCAAGAAAAAGCGCAATCCACAAGATGATCGCTACCGACAGGTTGGCGGTCAGATTTGTTTTGTTTCTCGCTGCCGCGGTCTGATAGCTGGTCATACTGATGAACACAGGGATGATCCCAACAGGGTTAACCAGCGCAAATAACCCGATAAAAAACTTAAAATAAACGGGAAAATCAAAGAGTGTCTGAATCACAGTTAGCTCCGAAGCAAAGGCCGGATAATGTTAGTCATAACCAAGGGTAAAAAATACGCGCTGACAATACGCCTTTTGGCAGCATTTTTCACCTCCTAACTGCTTAAAATCACTATCATTCATTATTGTTATCTAGACGTACAAAACATGCTAATGTAGCCAACAATAAATACTACAATTTATTAACTATTAGCTTTTGTAGCTAAAAGCGGAGCTGAAAGGTGTCAGCTTTGCTGAATTTTGATCTAGATCACGCAATCAGTACCCAGAAGTGAGTAATCTTGCTTACGCCACCTGGAAGTGACGCATTAGAGTTCAATGACTCTAATGTTTAAACTCTTTTAGTAAATCACAGTGAGTGTGAGCACGAGTAAGATTTTGATTTTCAAAGGTTAAGCAAATCATCATCGCACTGACTATACTCTCGTATTCGAGCAGATGATTTACTAAAAAAGTTTAACATTATCAGGAGAGCATTATGGCTGTTACTAATGTCGCTGAACTTAACGCACTCGTAGAGCGTGTAAAAAAAGCCCAGCGTGAATATGCCAGTTTCACTCAAGAGCAAGTTGACAAAATCTTCCGCGCCGCCGCTCTGGCTGCCGCAGATGCTCGAATCCCACTCGCGAAAATGGCCGTTGCTGAATCCGGCATGGGTATTGTTGAAGACAAAGTGATTAAAAACCACTTCGCTTCAGAATATATCTACAACGCGTATAAAGATGAAAAAACCTGCGGTATTCTGTCCGAAGACGACACTTTCGGTACTATCACTATCGCTGAACCAATCGGTATTATTTGCGGTATCGTTCCGACCACTAACCCGACTTCAACCGCTATCTTCAAATCGCTGATCAGCCTGAAGACCCGTAACGCCATCATTTTCTCTCCACACCCGCGTGCAAAAGATGCAACTAACAAAGCTGCTGACATCGTTCTGCAGGCTGCTATCGCTGCTGGTGCGCCGAAAGATCTGATCGGCTGGATCGATCAACCTTCTGTTGAACTCTCCAACGCGTTGATGCACCACCCTGACATTAACCTGATCCTTGCAACCGGTGGTCCAGGTATGGTTAAAGCGGCATACAGCTCCGGTAAACCAGCTATCGGCGTAGGTGCAGGTAACACCCCAGTTGTTATTGATGAAACTGCTGATATCAAACGTGCTGTTGCATCTGTACTGATGTCCAAAACCTTCGACAACGGCGTAATCTGTGCTTCTGAACAATCTGTTGTTGTGGTTGATTCTGTTTATGATGCTGTGCGTGAACGTTTCGCGACCCACGGCGGCTACATGCTGCAGGGCAAAGAACTGAAGGCAGTTCAGGACGTTATCCTGAAAAATGGCGCGCTGAACGCAGCTATCGTTGGTCAACCGGCGTATAAAATTGCTGAACTGGCAGGCTTCTCTGTTCCAGAAAATACTAAGATTCTGATCGGTGAAGTGACTGTTGTTGATGAAAGTGAGCCGTTCGCTCATGAAAAACTGTCCCCGACTCTGGCAATGTACCGTGCGAAAGATTTCGAAGACGCGGTAGATAAGGCAGAGAAACTGGTTGCTATGGGCGGTATCGGACATACCTCTTGCCTGTACACCGACCAGGATAACCAACCGGCACGCGTTTCTTACTTCGGTCAGAAAATGAAAACTGCCCGTATCCTGATCAACACCCCGGCGTCTCAGGGTGGTATCGGTGACCTGTATAACTTCAAACTCGCACCTTCCCTGACTCTGGGTTGTGGTTCCTGGGGTGGTAACTCCATCTCTGAAAACGTTGGTCCGAAACACCTGATCAACAAGAAAACCGTTGCTAAGCGAGCTGAAAACATGTTGTGGCACAAACTTCCGAAATCTATCTACTTCCGCCGTGGCTCCCTGCCAATCGCGCTGGATGAAGTGATTACTGATGGCCACAAACGTGCGCTCATCGTGACTGACCGCTTCCTGTTCAACAACGGCTATGCTGACCAGATCACTTCCGTATTGAAAGCGGCTGGCGTAGAAACTGAAGTCTTCTTCGAAGTTGAAGCAGACCCGACTCTGAGCATCGTACGTAAAGGCGCAGAACTGGCGAACTCCTTCAAACCGGACGTCATTATCGCGCTGGGTGGTGGTTCCCCGATGGACGCTGCGAAGATCATGTGGGTTATGTACGAACACCCGGAAACTCACTTCGAAGAACTGGCGCTGCGTTTTATGGACATCCGTAAACGTATCTACAAGTTCCCGAAAATGGGCGTGAAAGCGAAAATGATCGCAGTCACCACCACTTCCGGTACAGGTTCTGAAGTTACTCCGTTTGCGGTTGTAACTGACGACGCTACTGGTCAGAAATATCCGCTGGCAGACTATGCGCTGACCCCGGATATGGCGATTGTTGACGCCAACCTGGTTATGGATATGCCGAAGTCCCTGTGTGCTTTCGGCGGTCTGGATGCAGTCACTCACGCTATGGAAGCTTATGTTTCTGTACTGGCTTCTGAGTTCTCTGATGGTCAGGCTCTGCAAGCGCTGAAACTGCTGAAAGAATACCTGCCAGCGTCCTACCACGAAGGGGCTAAAAACCCGGTAGCACGCGAGCGTGTTCACAGTGCGGCAACTATCGCAGGTATCGCGTTTGCGAACGCCTTCCTGGGTGTATGTCACTCAATGGCGCACAAACTGGGTTCCCAGTTCCATATTCCGCACGGTCTGGCAAACGCCTTGCTGATTTGTAACGTTATTCGTTACAACGCAAACGACAACCCGACCAAGCAGACTGCATTCAGCCAGTATGACCGTCCGCAAGCACGCCGTCGTTATGCTGAAATTGCAGACCACCTGGGTCTGAGCGCACCGGGCGACCGTACTGCTGCTAAGATCGAGAAACTGCTGGCATGGCTGGAAACGCTGAAAGCAGAACTGGGTATTCCGAAATCTATCCGTGAGGCTGGCGTTCAGGAAGCTGACTTCCTCGCGAACGTAGATAAACTGTCTGAAGATGCATTCGATGACCAGTGCACCGGCGCTAACCCGCGTTATCCGCTGATCTCCGAGCTGAAACAGATTCTGCTGGATACCTACTATGGTCGTGATTATGTAGAAGGTGCACCAGCAGCAAAGGAAGCAGCTCCGGCTAAAGCAGAGAAAAAAGCGAAGAAATCCGCTTAATCAATAACTCTGTATAACAGTATAAACGGTCCCTTTTGGGGCCGTTTTTTGTTTTTGTCATAAACCGATACTATGCAAGATCAAATAACTCAGCAGCGTTAGTATTCTCATATTTATACTGTTATCTAATGTGCGAAAACTGCGATAACCTGTAAACGACTCTACTTCGTAGATGACGAAGCATCGGAGCACTAAAACCGTTTGGTTACACTTTTAGCGATGGTTAAGAGTAGGGAAGGATTTATGACTCGGAAGAAGTTAGTAAAACGAACTGACAGGATAAAGGCGTCCCGTTCATCCTGTCAGTAAAGAAAATCTTATTAATCGTGTTGGTGTTTTTCCTGAATAGCCGTCAGAGAGCCGACTTCTAACGCTTCTTTATAGTGTTTACGGCAAACTGAGACATAACGCTCATTACCACCAATAACCACCTGCTCGCCTTCGTTATAAGGTCTACCCTCCTGATCGAGACGTAACACCATGCTTGCCTTACGGCCACAAAAGCAGATGGTTTTTAATTCGACCAGTTTGTCTGACCATGCCAGTAAGTATTGGCTGCCGGTAAATAATTCACCGCGAAAATCGGTACGTAAACCATAACAAAGTACAGGTATATCGAGTTGATCGACAACCTCCGATAATTCATATACTTGTTGTCTGCTTAAAAACTGGCATTCATCAACCAATACACAATGAATTGCCTGTTGTTCATGCTCCGCACGAATCTCATCAAATAATGATGAATTTTGGTTAAATAATTTTGCAGGTGATGACAAGCCTATACGCGAACTGACTTTCCCAGCTCCGAAACGATCATCAATTTCCGCCGTATATACGACAGTGCGCATACCGCGTTCCTGGTAATTGTATGAAGATTGCAACAATGCCGTAGACTTACCCGCATTCATTGCGGAATAGTAGAAATATAGCTGTGCCATCAGCCACAGACCCTCAATGATATGAAATAAAGTTGGTTGAAGTTTATCATAATTCGCCAGTTTTACAGTGCAACAGTACGCGCAGAAGAGGTATATACGTCATTCTTTTAGAAGGATGGCATAATCCTTCAGAGCTATCATTGCGACTGCTTTGCTTGTTATAACTGCGTAAATGACTCCTGGTAACTATTCACAATCTTTAACTTGTTGCACAAGTAATAACCCCCTGTTGACCTCCAGCATACGGCAATACAAAGTCCCTGCACTTATTGCAACTGTTCTACTTTTCATCATTCGCTTAATAGGGGATTTCGTAAACATGACTAATACCGAAGAGTAAAAGGTGCCAGCACATGTTAATCCCTACATAAAATGTGACATGAATCAGGAAGTTTTAACCTTAGGTGGTGCAAAAGTACCGATGCAAATAGGGCTATATGCCGCGTCTTTTCTGACTAATTTTATGAAAAGATATTTATTGGCGGCACAAAATAAAGAACAATTTTGAATTCCTTACATTCCTGGCTATTGCACAACTGAATTTAAGGCTCTATTATTACCTCAACAAACCACCCCAATATAAGTTTGAGATTACTACAATGAGCGAAGCACTTAAAATTCTGAACAACATCCGTACTCTTCGTGCGCAGGCAAGAGAATGTACACTTGAAACGCTGGAAGAAATGCTGGAAAAATTAGAAGTTGTCGTTAACGAACGTCGCGAAGAAGAAAGTGCGGCTGCTGCTGAAGTTGAAGAGCGCACTCGTAAACTGCAGCAATATCGTGAAATGCTGATCGCTGACGGTATTGACCCGAACGAACTGCTGAATAGCATGGCTGCTGTTAAATCTGGCACCAAAGCTAAACGTGCACAGCGTCCGGCTAAATATAGCTACGTTGACGAGAACGGCGAAACCAAAACCTGGACTGGCCAGGGTCGTACTCCGGCAGTAATCAAAAAAGCAATGGATGAGCAAGGTAAATCCCTCGACGATTTCCTGATCAAGCAATAATCTTTTTTAGATTCAGCTTGCTTAAAATCCCGCCATTGGCGGGATTTTTTATTGTCCGTTTTAAGACTATCCAATAAGAATAAGCTATAAAAAAACGGCATTGATAACTCAATGCCGTTCCGTAGAAAACATCGCTATAGATGTTACTTCTTAATGCCCATTTCTTCTTCAAGCCAGGCTTTAAATTCAGTACCCAGTGTATTGTGACGAATACCGTATTCGACAAATGCCTGCATGTAACCTAATTTATTACCACAGTCATGGCTCTTCCCTTTCATATGATAGGCTTCAACCGTTTCTTTCTCGATCAGCATATCAATAGCATCGGTCAGTTGAATTTCATCGCCTGCTCCCGGAGGAGTTTTTGCCAGCAGCGGCCAAATATCAGCGCTAAGTACGTAACGACCAACAATAGCGAGATTAGATGGTGCAACATCTGCTTTCGGTTTTTCTACTACACCAACCATCGGCACACTTTCACCAGGCGCTAATTCCACACCTTTGCAATCCACAACACCATATGCTGTCACATCAGCAACAGGTTCAACCATGATCTGGCTATGACCAGTTCCATCAAAGCGGCGGATCATCTCTGCAAGGTTATCCTGCGACAAATCGGATTCGTATTCATCCAGAATAACGTCTGGCAAAATAACAGCCACAGGTTCATCACCAACGACCGGGTGAGCACACAATACCGCGTGCCCCAGACCTTTCGCCAGCCCCTGACGAACTTGCATAATAGTCACGTGCGGCGGACAAATAGACTGCACTTCATCAAGCAACTGGCGTTTTACACGTTTCTCCAGCATAGCTTCCAGTTCAAAACTGGTATCAAAGTGGTTTTCAATAGAGTTTTTAGATGAGTGAGTAACCAGCACAATTTCAGTAATGCCAGCCGCAATACATTCATTCACGACGTATTGAATTAATGGCTTATCGACAAGCGGTAGCATCTCTTTCGGGATAGCTTTTGTCGCCGGCAACATCCTGGTTCCTAATCCCGCTACCGGGATAACGGCTTTTTTGACTTTCGTGTTAATGGCAGCCATTTAAATTCTCCTGGACTGTTCGTGTATTGAACGTGTTCATATTTCTGTATCACATCCCAGTATATCAGTACCCTGACAAGGCCTGGTTCCGAAAAGGATGTGAGTTAACATAATTAAGACAATTACTTATACGAATGGCGACGATAGTACCACCAGCCAACATTAGCGGGTAATGCAATTTTATCCAAAATTATCGTTTGCTCATTCCGCAGACAACATCAACCGCAGCCTTCCACCGGTTCCCCAAATTTGGCATTGCCAGGCATCACATCGCTGACTCAATTGATTCAAATAGGCATTACCTAATGTCCCTAACGGAACGCCATTACTGATTTGAATCTGGTGTTCGCCCGCATTCAACGTCGCATTCAAGCCTGCGGAAACCAGAATGAGATTTTTCAATTCACGATGGTAATAGCCGACTAATAGCGGAAACTGACCAGGCAAATTGGCCTGGCGTAGTAAATGGTTTACCTGCTTCAATAACGCGCCTAACTCTGGCAAACGTTGATTTTGGTGCGCAAGCTGTTCCTGTAATAAGCCATTAAACAGCGCACGTAATAACAAAGCGGCAAGGACGCCATTATGTCCAGCTCGGGTTACATCAAGACAATAAAAAGCCAGATCATTTTCCGATAGTGCTGCAATATCAAGTACCAGACCAGGTTTATCAACAGCTACGAGTTGGCGATAATTAACCCGGCAATGGGAAATCACCTGCTGAACCGGTGGTTGTAATTCTTGCAATAATTTCGCGGCAGCGGTGGGATTATCCACCATTGCATCCCAGTCGCGAAAAAGTCTTTCTTCTTCCTCAACCCGGGAGTTAAACATGCTGGGATAAAGACAAGCAAAAACCATCTCACGCAGGCGATTAAGATCTTTAACCGGTTTCAGCAAAACATCTTCTACCCCCAGGCGTAACGCTTTCGCAATATCTGCCATATTTTCCGTAGCAGAAATCACTAGGACAGGAGTTTGGTCCCCCCGGTTACGGATATGCTCCAGCAGTTTTAAGCCATTCATTCTTGGCATTGCAATATCACATATCATCAGATCGGGTGTGAAACCTCCCAGTAGCTCAAGGGCATCCACCCCATCAGCCGCCAGTACCGTTGTCGCTCCCAATGAGGAAAACCACGAATCCAGAAGCGAGCGAAAGACTGGCTCATCTTCAACTATGAGAATCTGTTTTCCGACCAATGGCTGCGTCATGTTCTCTCCCCTGACTGGCTTTATTCAATAGTGACATGCTATTGCCATCAGTGCCTGTCAGAATTAACTTAAGTGTAGATAAAAAATCAGATTAAAACGTTAGTTCGAACCAGCGGTAAAAGTTCATCCATTTTCTTTTCTACCGCCAATTGTCCTGCCGCAATCGCGGCGTTGGCACGATGAAAATCCAGGGTAGATATCTGCGGACATAAAGGTTGAATCAGAATATCAGGCGGGTCTCCAGCCATGCGGTTTCGTTTGAGGCGGTTTTCCAGCACCTGGATTGAGGTAGTCATAATTTCTGTCGCTGTCGGTGCCGTGACAGCCCGGCGCGCAGTAAAACTGCTTAACCGCTCTTTCAGCCGTGCATGCCACGGTAAAGCATCTTCAGTGTCATCATTTTCAGTACTGACATTGAATGAAAGAAGGTCTTGTTGCATCAAGTGCGCATCGTGCTGGAGATCAACCGCTATTACGATATCAGCGCCCATCGCACGCGTGAGGGAAATAGGAATCGGATTAACAACTGCGCCATCAACCAGCCAATAGCCGTTATGAGCAACCGGTGCCATCAGGCCGGGAATGCTGCATGATGCTCGAATAGCAAGATGGAGATCGCCTTCGGTAAACCACAGTTCTCTCCCCGTACTTAAATTTGTGGCGACCGCAGCGAAACGGCGTGAACAATTTTCTATCTCTGTTTCCGGCATAATTTCGCGATACCGATTGAATACACGCTCACCGCGCAGCAATCCGCCACGCTGCCAGGAGAGATCCATCAGCCGTAAAACATCCCAGTAGCTAAAAGAGGTGACCCACTCTTCCAGCGCGGACAGGCGATCACATGCATAGGCTGCGCCCACCAGCGAACCGATTGAACATCCTGCAACGATATCTATTTCAATGCCCATTTCTTTTAGCGCGTTAATGACGCCAATATGCGACCATCCTCGCGCCGCGCCGGATCCTAGCGCCAGCCCTATTTTTATCTTTCTCATTATTCCTGCAAGCTTCCCCTGGAATGCAGCCGTAGCCACATCGCTACTGCTCGGTTAACATAGTGCTACGCAGGCGATTAATACGCCGTTATTGTTTCCAGGGAGATTATTTGTGTCTGAGCTTTGTCCCTGTGGTAGTGCTGTCGAGTATAGCCTATGTTGCCACCCTTATGTGTCTGGTGAAAAGGTTGCACCTGATCCTGAACATCTCATGCGTTCGCGTTACTGCGCTTTTGTGATGCAAGACGCAGATTATTTAATAAAGACCTGGCATCCATCCTGTGGCGCTGCAGCGTTGCGTACCGAATTGATGGCCGGATTTGCGCATACCGAATGGTTGGGGCTGACCGTATTTGAGCGCTCATACCATGAAGGTGATGACGTAGGTTATGTTAGTTTCGTCGCTCGATTTACCGAACAGGGTAAAACAGGAGCGATAATTGAACGTTCGCGATTTTTGAAAGAAAACGGTCAGTGGTACTATATTGACGGTACACGTCCACAGTTTGGCCGCAACGATCCCTGCCCTTGTGGTTCAGGTAAAAAATTTAAAAAGTGCTGCGGCCAATAATGGTTGACGGTACGGTTAAGCAAACACTCTCAACAAGGTTTTTCCAGCAATGCATTCACTCCAACGAAAAGTTTTGCGTACCATTTGCCCGGATCAAAAGGGTCTGATCGCGCGTATTACTAATATTTGCTACAAGCACGAGTTAAATATCGTGCAGAACAATGAATTTGTTGATCACCGCACCGGGCGCTTTTTTATGCGCACGGAGCTGGAAGGCATATTTAATGATTCCACCCTGCTGGCGGATCTCGATAGCGCATTGCCGGAAGGTTCTGTGCGTGAGCTCACTCCCGCCGGTCGTCGTCGGATAGTCATTCTGGTCACTAAAGAAGCACATTGCCTTGGCGATCTGCTGATGAAAGCCACTTATGGCGGACTGGATGTGGAAATAGCGGCAGTCATCGGCAACCACGACACTTTGCGTTCACTGGTGGAGCGTTTTGATATCCCGTTTGAACTGGTCAGCCATGAAGGATTAAGTCGTAACGAACACGATCAGAAGATGGCAGATGCTATTGATGCTTATCAGCCTGATTACGTGGTGCTGGCGAAATATATGCGTGTATTAACGCCGGAGTTCGTGGCGCGCTTTCCGAATAAGATTATCAATATTCACCATTCATTCCTGCCGGCATTTATTGGCGCACGCCCGTACCATCAGGCGTATGAGCGCGGGGTGAAGATTATTGGTGCAACAGCACACTACGTAAATGACAATCTGGATGAAGGTCCAATCATCATGCAGGACGTTATTCATGTGGATCATACTTACACTGCTGAAGATATGATGCGGGCAGGTCGTGATGTCGAGAAAAATGTATTAAGCCGCGCGCTTTACCAGGTTTTGGCCCAGCGCGTTTTTGTTTACGGTAACCGGACGATTATTCTTTAATCGCCAGCCAAAAGAACTGGTTGCCTTTAATCCGTTACGGATGAAAATTACGCAACTAGTTCATTTTTCTCAACGTAACACTTTACAGCGGCGTGTCATTTGATATGATGCGCCCCGCTTCCCAATGAGGGAGCAGGCCAGTAAAAAGCATTACCCCGTGGTGGGGTTCCCGAGCGGCCAAAGGGAGCAGACTGTAAATCTGCCGTCATCGACTTCGAAGGTTCGAATCCTTCCCCCACCACCATCTCAAGCGTTACTTTCCCCTGGTGGGGTTCCCGAGCGGCCAAAGGGAGCAGACTGTAAATCTGCCGTCATCGACTTCGAAGGTTCGAATCCTTCCCCCACCACCATCACTTAGTTCTTATCTCAATTCTTAGGCTTCTCACCCATTCGCCGTAAAAATTGCTGCTGTAGCCCCAACAAATCCGATAACGTCAGTAACTGGTAATCCAGCCCCTTCTGCTTTGCGATATCCGCAATAATGCGACTTAACGCCGGATAGTGGCGATGATTCCAGTGGGGAAAAAGATGATGGGTAAGATGCAAATTAATCCCGCCCAACCAATAGCCAAGCGATGCCGGTTGTGGCGTCCAGTCAAAGGTTGTAGCGAAAGTATGAGCCAGCCTGCCCACTGCTATTTTCCCCTCTTCTGGCGGCAACTGGGTATTCCCCTTTGCCCAATGTGTTCCTATGATCAGCATGACAAAGATCAGAGAAGCGAGCATTTGACTGAGCAAATAAATCAGCAGAATAGCCCTAAAACTAAACACATCGGACAATAGCCAGAAAGGAAGCAGCAGGCACATGGCGAAATGCGCCAGTTTGCCGCCTAAAAAATACCCCCAGCCAGTAAAACCACGCAATGCCAGATGCGGCGTTACCGGCGTGAACCCTCCACGATCGAGCCAGTCCACTACCCAGATATACCAGGGAAAGGTTAGCGCCGCGACCAGCGGCCAGTAGCGATGTTGCTGGCGCATAAAAGGTCGCCACCGTTGCCATGGCGTCTGGCGAAGAATGCCATTTTCTGCGGTGTCAGGATCGTAAAATTCGATATTGGTAAAACCGTGATGAAAGCGTACATGGCGCACCCGCCAGCAGTCAGGATCAAGCCCTATCGGAAAAGCAACCATCCGATTAAGCCAGGCATTGGCCTTTTTACCACGCCAAAATGCATCGTGCGAAGCGTCATGCACCACATTGACTGCTAACAACATGGCGCAAAATATCATCGCCAGATACCACAATAGATATAACACCCACTGGCTTTGAGACAACGCCAGTGAATAACAGGATAGGCAAGCAATAATCAGTGTCACCATTTTGGCAAATGCCCATCCGTCGGCATATCGATGATCACCTGATTTTGCCAGATACGCTTTCGTACCCTTTTGCAACTGTTTTACCAGGTGCGGATCATCGGCAGGAAAAGTGATTAACCTGTTGGGATTAAACAGGTTCATAGTGTTTCCTTAGCGACTTACGCCCCACACCACTCACGAATAACACACAATGGGCCAGCAAAACGCCAGCTAATCCCTTCCAGAGCAGAGTGCTCCATGAACACATATAAAGAATAAAATAAAGCAGTGACAACGTCACAGAGCACCACAAAATCATTCCCCAACGTTGTCCATCGCCCATGCCCCCCAGAGCTACTGAGCCTGCCACCAGTAACACGAATAATACAGCCTGCTCACTGGTAATATACTCAATGCCATAGCCATATTGCTGGATGTAGCCCAGCACCATCATAAACAGCAGAATAACCCCTGCACCCACAGCCCACGGAGAACTCTGGTATCGGCGTTCAATCGCTTTGCCAACAGAGTGAAAACCCATTAAGCGTAAAAAAGGCAGATTACTTTCGCGCATCGGATTACAGGATAATCGACTATTTTTTACGCCATAGGCAACATTGCCATGATCCGGCCCGGCGCTATACGAACCAAAAAGTTTATCCCACAACAAAAAGGTGCCACCGTAATTGGTATCGGCATATTGTTTTTCATTCAAATGATGGATGCGATGGTGAGAAGGCGTGATCAGCACCTTTTCCAGCCAACCCAGTTTCGGCGTTAGCGCATTATGGTTAAAAAACTGCCAACAGTAATGCGCGATGGAAACTGCCAGAAAGACACTTAGTGGTACTCCAAGCAGCGCCAGCAGCATAAAAAACGGAATTGAGGTCAATGAGGAGTACCACGAGTTACGTACACCTAATGACAGGTTGTAGTGTTCCCCCTGATGATGCACTACATGAACCGCCCACAGCGGGCGCACCTCGTGATGCCATCGATGTAGCCAGTAAAAACCGAAATCCCACACCAGCAAAGTAAACAGCCACAGCAGGATCACGGGCGCATTATCAAACAGCCCAAAGCTAAAGTGATTGACCACCAGGCTATAGCAGAGTACTTCCAGGCAGCGAAATAGCCACAGCATCATATGTCCGGAGTTGATATTGAAAATAACGTCCAGCCAGTCGATTTTCTGTCGTCCTGATACTTGCAATACTCCGGCTTCGACTAACACAAATAACATCATCAGGATAATAGGGGTTAATAAGTCACTCATGATTCATATTCCTTTCTCGCCTGTCGCGCATATCCAGCCACGCAGCTATCCAACCGCAAATCAACGCCAACATCACGCCACCGACTAAATCAATAAATAAATGCCTGCGTAATTGCAGAATTGAAAAGGCGATAGCTATCGCCCAAACCACGCTCATCAGCGTCAGCCAACGGTTCCCCTTTTTGGCTATTGCCCATACTGTCAACAGCGTGAGCGCAGCGTGTAAAGAAGGGAAACAGTTCTGGCTTGAGTCAATCGCTATCAGCCCGTTTAGTGCACCCGCAGATACCCCAGACTGCACAAACGGGGGATATTGCATTGTTGTGGGCCAGAGAAGATAAAACACACCAGCCGCCAGTGCCGAAAGTTGCATTGACCGGGCCAGCCAGCGCAGGTGGGAAAGTGGTGTTGATAAATAGCCTAACGGTACAACAAGAAAAAACGAGAGATACAACCACACGGCTGAAGGGGAAAATGGAATCAGATTATCAATCACGGAAGGCGTTAATTGACATCCCTCACCTTGCAGGCGATCGCTAAAGTTGTAGATAACCCCAACAGTTCCCCAGCCAAACAGCATCTGTTTCAGGCGTCGCAACAGATTGCTCATTCCCGCCCCCACTGACGCACAATCCGCCGCCGCTTGGCTGTAAAAGCAACGGGCACAGTTTGCGATTCCAGCGACCATATCAGTTGCTCTACCGCGATATTCTGGCGCATAAACAAGGCATTCAACGCCTCCCGACAATGCTCCAGCATCCGCAGTTCGCAATCAGCTAATAACGTCAACTGTGCTGCTCCGGTTTGTAGCAGTCGATAATCGGCTGTTAGCGGCAACGTCATCGCCAGCACACGACTACAGGCATCGGCAAAAACGGTCTGAACATCACCAGATCTTGTCGGCAGTTGCAGTTGATCATCCTGCCGCCCTTCGATACGCGCAATCGCCATTGTCGCGCTGCCACAGGGGCATGGCTGTTCGCTTGCCACCAACACGTCATCAAGTCGATAACGCACCACCGGTTGTGTGGTGCGAGTAAAGTCAGTGACGATCGGTACGAAACGGCGTTCATCCAGCCATTGTGGTTCAACGTGAATAAATTCTTCATTGAGATGTAACGTGCCACAACGGCAGGTAGAAGCGAGAAACCCTTCTGTCGCCTGATAAATTTCGCCCACATTGTTGAACACGCTGCGCAGTAATTCCCTGTCCTGCGGCTCCAGAACTTCCGCCACCGAAACCACTTTTTTGACCTTCAGCGTCAGATCTCCCGCAATGACCGCCAGCGCGAGTGCGCGTAATACCTGAGCTGGTGCGACAATGATCGTAGGCGAACGTTGTTCCAGCCGTTTGGTTTGCGCCTGGAATGGCGCTAACAGATCGTAAAAATCGAGGCTTAACCAGCGATTATTCACACTTTGATAGAGGTTGTTATCTGCTCGCAGAAACAGTGCTACTCGCTCTTTGGCAAACAATCCATCGGGCAACACTTTTGCCAGCACACCTGCGGCCCAAATCTGCTGCTCCTGTGGGCTAACGACAAAAAGCCCACGACGCCCCGATGTGCCAGATGAAAGTCCAACGCTGAACTTGCCAACACAGGGTTTAAAATCACGGCTCTGCTCACTGCGCATCGCACAGGCGAGAAGCTCATCGCGCTTTAAACCTGCGGTATTCATCTCATCGAAATGCGTCATCATTAACGCTTTGTCCATCAATGGCCACTGGTTAAAGGGCAACGCCAGATAACGCTGAAACCACAGACTTTTAGACAAGGTATTTTGCCGGAACAAATGCAACCTTTTTGCCTGCCAGTTTTCCAGCGCCTGACGATCGGTAAAATGCAGCCTGCGGGTACGAAAGTAGCGCCAGAGCAACGTCAGCGGGATCATAGTTCCCCCTCGTGGCATAATCGAATATCCACTGCGCCGTTTTGCCAAAGCTGATGTAATTGCCCAAGCGTGCGGTAGTAGGCGTGGCTGTCAGACATAACCAGATGCGCCAGCGGTGACGGTCCACGCAGTTCCCGATAACTAGCAGGTGCCCACGCGGCATCGGCAGCCAGTAAAATCCAGCCGTCATCAGTAAGAACAAACGCCCCAATGTGTCCGGCAGCATGGCCCGGCAGCGGTACAAGAATGACTTCACCACGGCTTTCTGGTAGCAAGTAACCATGCTCAAACGGTGCCAGTTGTGCAGGCAAACTTACCGCTTCAAAACTTTCAATAAAACGGAGTGAGGACTCAAAACTCTCCGGGATTAGCCCTGGCACAAAGGCCTGGCGCAGCGCAGCGACACCACGCAGAGTTCTTACCTGCCGCCAGCCTTCACCAGAACAGATGCAGGCGACATTAGGGAAATCTCGCAGGCCAGCAATATGATCGGCGTGAAAATGCGACAGAATAATCGTATCAACATCTTTCGCCATCAGTCCCTGTGCGGAGAGTTGCCGTACCAGCGCTTGTTGCGGCTCGAAATATACCGGAGTGACCTGACGATAAAAGCGAAATACGCCGGCTTGCGTGTAATGTGCAAACCACGAAGAATAGCCAGTGTCCCACAGCCAGCGTTTCTCACCCGCTTCCAGCAGCCACGCACGGGCGGGGAATTTACACACTTTCAGCCCTGCCCCTTTCAGCGCAATACAGCCAATATGTGTACACCAGCCCGTTTCAAATGCGGTTATTTTTGCCATGTTCCCTCAGCCATTGTCCCGTGATTGCAATACCTTGTTCCATCGAAAAGCGCGGGTGATATCCCAGCTCTGTAATGGCCTTTTGCGCACTCAGCGTCATATCAAAACAGAGTGTTCCGGCGCTGTAACGTGTGATGACAGGTTCCTGATTAACGCATTTCCCGTACAGTTCCAGGCCTCGCGCAACCACAGAAAGCAATGGCCAGGGAACGGCAGCAATTCGGTAGCTCAAGCCCAATTGCTGGTGCAGCAAGGCGTCAAGCATTACAGATAATTTCTGCGGCTGATGATTGCTGATGTTGTAAATACTGCCCGAGCGTAAGCCTGCAACCTGCGTTGCCAGTTGCATGGCATACACCACGTTCTGCACGAAAGTGAGATCAAGTAACGCTTCACCACCCCGCGGCAAACGTAAGCAGCCGCCGCCCTGTTGCAGTTGCTGCATCAGACGGGGAACAATCACCTGGTCATGAGGGCCAAACAAACCACGGGGACGCAAAAGAATAAACCTCGTGGCAGGATATTGAGCTACTGCCCTGGCAATAGCCTGCTCAGCGGCGTATTTACTGCGGGCGTAATGGCTGGAGAATGCTCGCGCAAGATAGGTTTCTTGCAAGTCATAGTGATGTTGAAAATCAAAGTAAACCGCAGGCGTAGAGATATGGATAAACCGGGGGATCCTCAGCCTGCCTGCCGCCTGTGCCAGAGTGTGGGTCGCTTTGACATTGGCGAGCCAGAATGCCGTTTTGTTGCCCCAGGGCGAAGACTTCGCCGCACAGTGCCAGACAGCATCGCAGCCTTCTACCAGCCGTGCGCAATCATCCTCAGTTGCCAGGGTTAAATCGAGAGCCACAAACTGTGCGCCTGCGCTTGTCAGATTTTTACCGACCTCGCAATTTCGCCCTGTTGCCACTACCGACACACCCGATTGCAACAAATATTGCACGGCATTTCGCCCCAGGCCGCTGGTTGCCCCCGTCACGAGGATCTTCACGGTAAAAGCACCAGACCAGCCAGTGTTAATCCTGCTGCCGTGCCAATCAACATCGCAGGTCTACCTGCAGTGAAACGACCGCTAATCACCGCTTCATGCAGCGCCGTGGGTATAGAGGCCGCCACCTGATTGCCGTAGAAACGGTAGACATCGACGAGCGCGGGTCCCGGCACTTGCAGCCGTTTTCGCATATGTTCAAGGGATAGATGACTGGCCTGGTGAGGAACGACCGTGCCGATATCACTCAGTCGCAGGTCGCTTTTTTGCAGTAAGCGCGAAAAATAATCTTCAATAAGCGAAGAGGCAAAACGAAACAGCGGTTTCCCCTGCATATGAAAAAGAAAGTCGCTGTTACTGACGCCTGAGCGTGGATTACACCGCGTGCCGCCAGCGCGTATTTCACATAGTTCGCTGCCTTCGGGGTACATTTCGATCAGGCTGGCAATAATCCCGCTGCGACCATTGCCCCGCTCAACAATCGCGCACGCCGCACCATCACCAAAAATTAATGACGATTCTTCATGGTTCCAGTCAATACCGCGTGAAGCGATATCCGCCGAAACGATGGCGATCCGCCGATATGCTCCGCTGTTTAATAATCCGGCAGCCACTTCCAGTGCAGAAATAAAGCTAACGCAACTGCTGTTGATATCAAACCCAGCAATGCCTGCAGGCATGGCTGCGGCTTTGAGAATATGAATTGCGCTACAGGGTAATGCCTGTACAGCAACGGCTGACGCACAAATTAACAGATCAATATCACACGGTTTTAACGCAGCAGTCGACAACGCATTATGCAAAGCTTCTGCTGCCAGTTCGGCCTGACTGGCGTCGTTACTGGCGAAATAACGCCAGCAAATGCCGGAACGTCGCTCAACATAGCCCGCAGGTTTATTTAGCTGAACATCCAGTTGTTGAGAAGTGATTTTATTCGGTGGTAAGGCGATCCCCGTGGCGATTATTTTTAACGCCGCGGAGATCGTCGGTTGATTAGGTCGATCCACGGTCAGTGCTCCTTCACTGCTCCAGGGGGACCTATCATAGAGGTGGGATACGTTTCCCTACAATCCGAAAAAATTGACAGTGTGTAACTGGCAATTTCAGCAGGCTGACAACGTACTCTGCGTTATGCCGGATGCGGCGTGAGGCCTACAAAAATGAGCTAATTCCATATATTGCAGAATTCTCGTAGGCCTGATAAGCGCAGCGCATCAGGCACTTTGCCATTTTGCGCCAGACGACTTATTTTTCTGGCTTAGTGGCGAGCACGCACCAACTGATACTTACGCGTCAAATACTCTACCGGTACGCTCCAGATGTGTACCAGACGCGAGAACGGGAACAGCAGGAATAAAGTCATCCCCAGCACCAGGTGCAGACGGAAAATAAACGCCACGCCGTCGAGGTGTTGAGAAGCGCCACCGTGGAAGGTCACTACTGACTGCGCCCAACCAACCAGTTTCATCATCTCACTACCGTCCATATGCTGAGCGGAGAATGGAATGGTCAGCAAACCCAGTGCACACTGGATGACTAACAGTGACAGGATCAGGATGTCTGCTCCGGTAGTGGTTGCACGCACGCGCGGGCTGAACAGACGGCGTTTCAGTAACAGCACACCACCAATCAGGCACAGCACGCCGCTGGCACCACCAGCAAACATCGCCATTTTCTGTTTCACTTCAATCGGCAGCCACGCTTCGTAAACCCAGTGCGGCGTCAGCATACCGAGGAAGTGACCGACAAAAATCCCCAGAATCCCGATATGGAACAGGTTCGACGCCAGGTTCATCCCTTTGCGATCCAGCATCTGGCTGGACGCCGCGCGCCAGGTGTACTGCCCGTAGTCATAGCGCAGCCAGCTACCAATCAGGAAGACCGCCCCTGCAATGTACGGGTAGATATCAAAGAAGAACATATTCAGGAATTGCATTAGTGCTGTCCTCCGGTGGTGATATTCAGATATTGCGGCGCGACGGCACCCGCAAAGCGACGTTGATGGGCAGTGATTGCCGAATCACCGCAGCCTTTGTCAGCAAAGAACTTAACCTGCTCTTCTTCCCAGACGGCATCCAGCGCCTGCGGCGTATCATCGCGTGCTTCATCGGCAATTTTTTCCGCCACTTTGTCGCTGTCGATAGCGGTATTCGCCAGTTTGAGCAGCAAATCAAACAACACCGCGTAGCGGCTCTCACGCTGTTGCAGACGAGCACTCAGCAACGCCAGAATCGGCGCAATGTCCTGCAAGCCCCCTACCGCTTCACTTTTCGGCAACTGCGCCAGATACTCCAGATACAGCGGCAGATGATCCGGCAATTCACGGCTATTTAGCTGCAAGCCGTGCTGCTCGTACTGCGCCAACAGGTCAACCATTGCCTGGCCACGATCGCGGGATTCGCCATGAACATGTTCGAACAGCAGTAGCGATGTGGCGCGACCACGGTCAAACAGTTCGCTGTACTGCGCCTGCGCATCCAGCGGATCAAGCGCAGTTAAATCACGCAGGAAAATGCCCAGCGCATGGGCATCTTCTTTCTGTAAGTTTTCCGACGCGGCAATAGCCTCAAACATCTCTTGTTGATGCTGCCACAAGGCAGCATCCGGATATTCAAGGAGGCGCGAAACAATCACGAGTTCGATCATGGATGCGGCTCCGTTTTGCTGGTCACGTCGATGGCATCGATACGGCGGCTGTTGAACAGATTAAATTTCGTATCTGAGCCGTGGCAGCCGTCACCAAAGGTAAAGCCGCAGCCATTTTTCTCCGGGAAAGCTTCCCGCGCCAGTTCACGATGGCTGCTCGGCACCACAAAGCGATCTTCATAGTTAGCAATCGCCAGATAACGGTACATCTCCTGCGCCTGAGCTTCGGTCAGACCGACCTCTTCCAGCGCACGGGTATCGACTTTACCGTCAACGGTTTCAGCTCGTTTGTAATGACGCATTGCCAGCATACGTTTCAGCGCGAGCAGCACCGGTTGGGTATCACCGGCGGTCAGCAGATTCGCCAGATACTGAACCGGGATACGCAGACTTTCAACGTCTGGCAGAATGCCGTTGCTACCCAGTTCGCCCGCATCTGCCGCAGACTGAATCGGTGACAGAGGCGGAACGTACCAGACCATCGGCAGCGTGCGATATTCCGGATGCAGCGGCAGCGCCAGCTTCCACTCCATCGCCATTTTATAAACCGGCGACTGCTGTGCCGCTTCAATAACACTCAGCGGAATACCGTCCTTAATTGCCTGCTCAATGACTTTCGGATCGTTCGGATCGAGGAACACTTCCAGTTGGCGCTGGTAGAGATCTTTCTCGTTCTCGGTGCTGGCTGCACGTTCAATAGCGTCCGCATCGTACAGCAGCACGCCGAGATAACGGATACGACCCACGCAGGTTTCTGAACACACGGTCGGCTGACCCGCTTCAATACGCGGATAACAGAAAATGCATTTCTCAGACTTACCGCTCTTCCAGTTGAAGTAGATTTTTTTGTACGGGCATCCGGTGATGCACATACGCCAGCCACGGCATTTATCCTGATCGATCAGAACAATGCCATCTTCTTCACGCTTGTAGATCGCACCGCTCGGGCAGGTCGCCACACATGCCGGGTTCAGACAGTGTTCGCACAGGCGCGGCAGATACATCATGAAGGTGTTTTCGAACTGGCTATACATCGCCTTCTGGATGTTGTCGAAGTTCTTGTCTTTCGCCAGTTTGTCAAATTCGCCGCCCAGGTCATCTTCCCAGTTCGGCCCTTTTTCGATTTTCGCCATCCGTTCGCCAGTAATCAGCGAACGCGGACGAGCAATCGGCTGCGATTTGCTGCCTTCCGGCGCGGTATGCAGGTTCTGATAGTCAAAATCGAACGGCTCGTAATAATCGTCGATCCCCGGCAGATGCGGGTTAGCGAAGATTTTACCCAACAACATGGCGCGGTTACCCATGCGCGGTTGCAGTTTGCCGTTGATTTTACGGATCCAGCCGCCTTTATATTTTTCCTGGTTTTCCCAGTCGGTCGGGAAACCCTGACCCGGCTTGGTTTCAACGTTGTTGAACCACGCGTACTCCACGCCTTCGCGGCTGGTCCAGACGTTTTTACAGGTAACGGAACAGGTGTGGCAGCCGATGCACTTATCGAGATTCAGCACCATGCCGACTTGTGAACGAATTTTCATTTTACGCTCTCCTGTACCTGGTCATTGCCTTCGCCATCTAACCAGTCAATGTTCTTCATCTTACGCACTACAACAAACTCATCGCGGTTAGAACCTACGGTGCCATAGTAGTTAAAGCCGTATGCCAGATGGGCATAGCCACCGATCATATGCGTCGGTTTCGGCGTAATACGGGTGACCGAGTTATGGATGCCCCCACGCTGTTGGGTGATTTCTGAACCAGGCAAGTTAACGATACGTTCCTGCGCGTGGTACATCATGGTCATCCCTGCCGGAACACGCTGGCTGACAACCGCACGGGCAGTTAGCGCACCGTTGCTGTTGAAGACTTCAATCCAGTCGTTATCGGCAATACCCAGCTCTTTCGCATCAGCTTCGCTCAGCCAGACCACCGGGCCACCGCGACCTAAGGTCAGCATCAGCAGGTTGTCGCTGTAAGTGGAGTGGATCCCCCACTTCTGGTGCGGCGTCAGGAAGTTGAGGGCTTTTTCCGGATTACCGTTGGATTTCTGCCCCATCACTTCTTTCACCGAACGGGTGTCGATCGGCGGACGATAGACCAGCAGGCTTTCACCGAAATCACGCATCCACTGATGATCCTGATACAACTGCTGACGACCAGAGAGCGTGCGCCACGGAATCAACTCGTGAACGTTGGTGTAACCGGCGTTGTAAGAAACGTGTTCGTCTTCCAGACCAGACCAGGTCGGGCTGGAGATAATTTTACGCGGCTGTGCCTGAATATCGCGGAAGCGGATCTTCTCGTCTTCTTTATTCAGCGCCAGATGCGTATGGTCACGACCAGTAAACTCACTCAGTGCCGCCCAGGCTTTCACGGCCACCTGACCGTTGGTTTCTGGTGCCAGCGTCAGGATCATTTCTGCCGCATCAATCGCCGTGTTGAGCATCGGCTGGCCTTTCGCCGGACCTTCCGCTTTGGTGTAGTTGAGCTTACGCAGCAGATCCATCTCGCTCTGGGTGTTCCAGGCGATACCTTTACCACCGTTGCCGATTTTCTCCATCAGCGGACCGATAGAGGTAAAGCGTTCGTAAGTTGCCGGATAATCGCGCTCTACGACCATAATGTGCGGTGCGGTTTTACCTGGGATCAGGTCGCATTCGCCTTTTTTCCAGTCTTTTACATCCAGCGGCTGCGCCAGTTCAGCGGCAGAATCGTGTTGGATCGGCAGCGTGACGATGTCGGTTTCTTTACCCAGATGACCAACGCACACTTCGGAGAATTTCTTCGCGATGGCTTTGTAGATTTCCCAGTCACTTTTCGCTTCCCAGGCCGGATCGACCGCCGCAGACAGCGGGTGAATAAACGGATGCATATCCGAAGTATTCATGTCGTCTTTTTCGTACCAGGTTGCAGTCGGCAAAATGATGTCGGAGTAGAGACAGGTGCTCGACAGACGGAAGTCCAGCGTCACCACCAGATCCAACTTGCCTTCCAGACCGTTGTCCTGCCAGTCCACTTCTTCCGGCTTCACTCCGCCCTGCTGCCCCAGATCTTTGCCCTGGATACCATGTTCCGTCCCCAGCAGGTACTTGAGCATAAACTCGTGACCTTTACCGGAAGAACCCAGCAGGTTAGAACGCCAGATGAACAGGTTACGCGGATGGTTTTTGCCGTTTTCCGGCTGCTCCGCAGCAAAACGAATGGAACCGTCTTTCAGGGATTTCACCGTATAGTCAACCGGATTCATCCCGGCTTTTTCTGCTTCACGTGCGATGGTCAGCGGGTTAGTGCCTAACTGCGGAGCAGATGGCAGCCAGCCCATACGTTCAGCACGCACGTTAAAGTCGATCATGTGGCCGGTATAACGGGATTTATCCGCCAGCGGTGACAGCAGCTCTTCCGCCGTGACGGTTTCATAACGCCACTGGCTGGAGTGGTTATAGAAATAAGAGGTACTGTTCATATGACGTGCCGGACGCTGCCAGTCAAGGGCAAACGCCAACGGCTGCCAGCCGGTTTGCGGACGCAGTTTTTCCTGACCTACGTAGTGTGCCCAGCCGCCGCCGCTCTGACCGACACAACCGCAGAAAATCAGCATGTTGATCAGACCACGATAGTTCATATCGAGGTGATACCAGTGGTTCAGACCGGCACCAACGATAATCATCGAACGACCGTGCGTTTTATCAGCGTTGTCAGCAAATTCACGGGCTATACGGATAATTTGCGAACGTGAGACACCGGTGATCTTCTCAGCCCAGGCCGGAGTGTAGGCTTTCACATCATCATAGCTGGTTGCGCAGTTGACGTCGTTCAGACCACGTTCCAGGCCATAGTTTGCCAGCGTCAAGTCATAAACCGTAGTCACCAGCGCGGTGCTGCCATCAGCCAGTTGCAGGCGTTTCACCGGCAGTTTGTGCAGCAGAACGTTTTCCAGTTCCACTTTGTTAAAGTGTTCAGTGCCGTCGCCGCCAAAGTACGGGAAGCCCACTTCAGCAATCTCATCCTGGCTACCCAGCAGGCTAAGTTGCAGTTCGGTTTCTTCGCCGGTTTTGCCGTCACGTTGCTCCAGATTCCATTTGCCCTTCTCGCCCCAGCGGAAGCCAATAGAACCATTCGGCGCGACCATTTCGCCTTGCGTATTAAAGGCCACGGTTTTCCATTCAGGATTGTTTTCCTGGCCCAGCGCGTCAACCAGATCGGCGGCACGCAGCATACGACCCGCAGCGTAATAACCATCGCGTTCTTCCAGCATCACCAGCATCGGCATGTCGGTGTAGCGACGCACATAGTCGGTGAAATACTGACTTGGGTTATCAAGATGGAACTCACGCAGCATTACGTGGCCCATCGCCAGCGCCATCGCCGCATCGGTGCCTTGTTTCGGTGCCAGCCACAGGTCGCACAGTTTAGCGATCTCAGCATAGTCAGGTGTTACGGCAACGGTTTTGGTGCCTTTGTAACGCACTTCGGTAAAGAAGTGAGCATCTGGAGTACGGGTCTGCGGAACGTTAGAACCCCAGGCAATGATGTAGCTGGAGTTGTACCAGTCAGCAGATTCCGGCACGTCAGTCTGCTCACCCCAGGTTTGCGGAGAAGCTGGAGGCAGGTCGCAGTACCAGTCATAGAAGCTTAAGCAAGTACCGCCAATCAGGGAGAGATAGCGGGCACCCGATGCGTAAGAAACCATCGACATTGCCGGGATTGGCGAGAAACCAGCAACACGGTCCGGACCGTAGTTTTTGATGGTGTAAACGTTAGACGCGGCGATCAGTTCGTTCACTTCCTGCCAGGAAGAACGAACAAAACCACCGCGTCCACGCGCTTGCTTAAAGCTTTTCGCCTTATCGGCGTCTTCAATAATAGAAGCCCATGCCTCAACCGGATCGCTATGCAGCGCTTTCGCTTCACGCCACATTTTCATCAGGCGTTTGCGCATCATCGGGTATTTCAGGCGGTTGGCGCTATAGAGATACCAGGAATAGCTGGCACCGCGCGGGCAGCCGCGAGGTTCATGGTTTGGCAGATCCGGACGGGTACGCGGATAGTCAGTCTGCTGGGTTTCCCAGGTCACCAGACCGTTTTTAACGTAGATTTTCCAGCTACAGGAGCCGGTGCAGTTTACCCCGTGGGTAGAGCGGACGATTTTGTCATGCTGCCAACGCTGGCGATATCCATCCTCCCAGTCACGGTTGGTATTGAGAAGCTGGCCATGCCCATCGGCAAAGGTTTCACCCTTCTGTTTGAAGTAGCGAAACCGGTCCAGGAATTTACTCATCGGTTTTCTCCTGTGGGAGCCTGTCGGCTCTCTGATAAATCGACATTGCTAATGTTTAAAATGAAGGTAACGCTCTGAAACGTCGTGGGAATTGATAACGATCAAGTGTGGAGGGGATGAAAAATAAAGTAATTTCCTAATATACCCCTTTGGGGTAATTAAAATGTTTCACCTAACATATTGTAAGTTAATGACTTTTACATCTAAGCACATTTAAACGCTTCGGATTTTTATACAGGTGGGTATTAAGGAGTATCCCCCATGGATGACATATTAATGATGCTTAATGACGCCGTTGAAATAATTATCTCTCTGGAAGGATGTTGTAACTAAATGACAAATAAAAAAAGCGCGACATTACGCCGCGCAAAGGATAATCAAATATTACGATTTATTTTTTAGAATGCCGACCATATACCACCCAGGTAATTACCACGCAGGCGATATAGAAAATCAAAAATACTTTCATTGCACCGACTGGCGAACCCGTTAATGCCAGTGAGCTACCGAACGCTTTCGGGATAAAGAAGCCACCGATAGCACCAATGGCAGAGATAAAGCCCAGCGCCGCTGCAGTGTCGGTTGCAGCCTCACGCATAGCGCGTTCGTCAGAACCACCTTCTGCTTTCACGCGATCCATCGTCAGTTTACGGAAAATCACGGAAATCATCTGGAAGGTGGAACCACTCCCCAACCCCGCCGTCAGGAACAGCGCGAGGAAGACCGCGAAGAACGCCATGAAACTTCCGCCCTGCCCGTCAGTCGGTAAGGTGAGGAACAGCAGGCCGCTGAAAATCGCCATCAGGACAAAGTTCACCAGCGTTACACGGGTGCCGCCGAGACGGTCAGACAGAGCCCCCCCCGCAGAACGTGCCAGTGCGCCAATAAACGGTCCGAAGAAGGCGTAGTGCAGAATCTGCACATCCGGGAACTGCGTTTTTGACAGCATGGCAAAACCCGCAGAGAAGCCGATGAAGGAGCCGAAAGTCGCCAGATACAGCAGGCTCATAATCCACAGATGACCCCGTTTGAGTACCGGCAACTGCTCCTTGATGGAGGCTTTCGAGGTAGCAAGGTCGTTCATGCCAAACCACGCCGCAATGGTGAAGATGGCTAGGAACGGCACCCATATCCAGGAGGCGTTAGCCAGATACAATTCGCTGCCATCCGGTTGTGTTACGCCCTGGCTACCAAATGCAGCAAAAATCGACAGTGATACCACCAGCGGAGCAACCAACTGCATAACGCTGACGCCCATGTTACCCAGACCACCATTCAGGCCCAGCGCGCCACCCTGTTTCTGCTTCGGAAAGAAGAAGCTGATGTTTGCCATACTGGAAGCGAAGTTCGCGCCAGCAAAGCCGCACAGCAGAGAAATGATGATAAATACGCTGTATGGCGTAGTGGTATCCTGCACGGCAAAACCCAGCCAGACACAAGGAATAATCAGAATACCAGTACTAAACGCCGTCCAGCGACGCCCACCGAAGATTGGAACCATAAAGGAGTATGGCACCCGCAATAATGCGCCAGAAACCGAAGGTAGTGCGGTTAAAAGAAATAGCTGATCGGTCGTAAAATTAAAGCCGACTTTCGGTAAGTTCACCGCGACAGCACTGAATAACATCCATACGCAAAACGCCAGCAGCAGACAGGGAACGGAAATCCACAGGTTGCGGCTGGCAATACGTTGACCGCGTTGTTGCCAGAACGCAGGATCTTCCGGTCGCCAATCTGTAATGACAGCTCCAGTAGCCCTTTCGGGGGCGGATGAGTGACTCATAGACACCTCTGATACTCGTTTCGATGTCTGCCACCTTAGTGGCTGTAGCTAAAGGTAATTTGATATAAATCAAACGACAATATAACTTTATCTATCATTGATATTTATCATTACCCATAGTGAGTACAGAGATTTCATAAAAATTATGAGATTTTTCACGGCGCTGTAAAATCCCTACCCTTACTGATGTAAAACGCCTAACCACACGGCAAATAAGGAGTAACTCTTTCCGGGTATGGGTATACTTCAGCCAATAGCTGAGAATAATGCCATTTCAGAATGTATCATCACATTCATTAAGGTTATTGCTCATTCAAAGCCTGAAGGAAGAGGTTTACATGCTTAAACGTTGTCTCTCTCCGCTCACCCTGGTCAATCAGGTTGCGCTTATTGTTTTGCTTTCTACCGCTATTGGACTGGCGGGGATGGCGGTTTCTGGCTGGCTGGTGCAAGGCGTTCAGGGCAGCGCTCATGCCATCAACAAAGCAGGATCGCTGCGTATGCAAAGTTACCGCCTGCTGGCAGCGGTGCCATTAAGCGAGAAAGACACGCCGTTGCTAAAAGAGATGGAGCAAACCGCCTTTAGCCCAGAATTAAGCCGTGCCGCAGAACGCGACGGGCAACAGGAACAACTAAAAAGTTTGCAGGAGTACTGGCGCAATGAACTCGTTCCAGGACTATTACGTGCGCAAACCAGAGAAACCGTATCGGCAGACGTCAGTCAGTTTGTTGCCGGGCTGGATCAGTTAGTCTCAGGTTTTGATCACACCACTGAAATGCGCATTGAGACGGTAGTGATGGTCCACCGGGTGATGGCGGTGTTTATGACATTGCTCTTGGTCTTCACCATTATCTGGCTGCGAGCGCGACTGCTGCAACCGTGGCGGCAATTGCTGGCGATGGCGAGTGCGGTAAGTCACCGTGATTTTAGCCAGCGGGCACATATCAGCGGTCGCAATGAAATGGCGATGTTAGGAACAGCGCTGAACAATATGTCTGCGGAACTGGCGGAGAGTTATGCCGTACTTGAGCAGCGAGTACGGGAAAAAACCGCCGGTCTGGAACATAAAAATCAGATCCTCTCTTTTTTGTGGCAGGCTAACCGTCGTTTGCATTCTCGCGCCCCGCTGTGTGAACGCCTGTCTCCCGTACTCAACGGCTTACAAAATTTAACCCTACTGCGTGATATCGAACTGCGGGTGTATGACACTGAAGATGAAGAGAACCATCAGGAGTTCACCTGCCAGTCGGATATGACCTGCGACGACAAAGGCTGCCAACTCTGCCCGCGCGGCGTATTACCTGTTGGCGATCGCGGCACGACCCTGAAATGGCGACTGACCGATTCTCATATGCAGTACGGAATTTTGCTGGCGACTCTGCCGCAGGGCCGCCATCTAAGCCATGATCAACAGCAACTGGTGGATACGCTGGTTGAGCAATTAACCGCCACTCTGGCACTGGATCGCCATCAGGAACGCCAGCAGCAGTTGATCGTGATGGAAGAGCGTGCCACCATTGCGCGCGAACTGCATGATTCTATTGCCCAATCTCTCTCTTGCATGAAGATGCAGGTGAGTTGTTTACAGATGCAAGGCGACGCGCTGCCAGAAAGCAGCCGCGACCTGTTAAGCCAGATCCGTAACGAACTGAATGCTTCCTGGGCGCAGTTGCGTGAGCTGCTCACCACATTCCGTTTACAGCTCACCGAACCGGGGTTACGCCCGGCACTGGAAGCAAGTTGTGAAGAATACAGCGCCAAATTTGGCTTTCCGGTGAAGCTGGATTACCAATTGCCACCGCGCCTGGTGCCTTCGCATCAGGCAATCCATCTGTTGCAAATTGCCCGTGAGGCATTAAGTAACGCCCTCAAACATTCGCAAGCGAGCGAGGTCGTGGTAACAGTGGCGCAAAACGATAATCAGGTCAAATTGACCGTCCAGGATAACGGCTGCGGAGTGCCTGAAAATGCCATCCGCAGCAATCACTACGGCATGATAATTATGCGTGACCGTGCGCAAAGTCTGCGTGGCGACTGCCGCGTCCGCCGTCGTGAATCAGGTGGCACCGAAGTGGTGGTCACTTTTATTCCCGAAAAAACTTTCACAGACGTCCAAGGAGATACCCATGAGTAATCAGGAACCGGCTACTATCCTGCTGATCGACGATCACCCGATGCTGCGAACTGGCGTAAAACAGCTTATCAGCATGGCCCCCGATATCACCGTGGTTGGCGAAGCAAGTAATGGCGAGCAGGGTATTGAACTGGCGGAATCTCTCGATCCGGATCTGATTCTGCTTGATCTGAATATGCCCGGCATGAACGGTCTGGAAACGCTGGATAAACTGCGTGAAAAATCTTTATCCGGTCGCATTGTGGTATTCAGCGTCTCTAACCATGAAGAGGACGTGGTCACCGCCCTGAAACGCGGCGCAGATGGCTATCTGTTAAAAGATATGGAGCCGGAAGATCTGTTGAAAGCGTTACATCAGGCTGCTGCTGGCGAAATGGTATTAAGCGAGGCGTTAACCCCCGTTCTGGCCGCCAGCCTGCGTGCTAACCGCGCGACTACTGAACGCGACGTCAACCAGTTAACGCCGCGCGAGCGCGATATTTTGAAGCTGATTGCTCAGGGCTTACCGAATAAGATGATTGCCCGCCGCCTGGACATCACAGAAAGCACGGTAAAAGTACATGTGAAGCACATGCTGAAAAAAATGAAGCTCAAATCTCGTGTGGAAGCCGCGGTATGGGTGCATCAGGAACGTATTTTCTGATTATGGTTCCCAGCGCAGTTCGTCCTTTGCCATCGCATCGAAAGGTTCGGCAAGCGTTAGCGTGATCTCATTGGAGGAGACACGCTGTCCCTGGTTATCTTCCACCACCACCGACAATCGCCAGTGATTGCTCGCCCCTTCCCCGCTCTGCCAGTCCGGCATGATCAGCGTCCAGCCATCCGTACTGTTGGCAGTTGCTCCCGACGTCAGACTTAACATCTGCGTATCTCCCTGCCAGATCAATTGGCGAATACCGTAACGACTGTGGATTTGTAATTTCAGCGGTACAGATTCGCCGGGTTTAAGATCCCAGGGCGGCGTCGCCAGAAACACCGTTAAAGTTTTACGCTGATGATACTCAATAACCGGCAAATTATTTCGCTGCGGATTGTCATAGCGACTACCGCGCAGCGACTGACTTTCCGCAACTTCACCAGCAGACAGTTGTTTATTGAGCGGCACGCCAAAACGGTAGTTAATATTCAGTCCGAGGTTATTTTGGCGTTCTCCACTTTCGCCTTGTTTATGCTGGGCGGTCACTGTGACGAGTGGCACAGGTGTGTAATTTAGCCCCAGACTCAAGGCAACTGGATTGTGATACCCCGTGCCAGAGTTAAACAGATCAACACTCTGGCCAAAATATTGTTCGACGCTGACGCTGGTGTTGATATGTTGGTAAAACGGCATTCGCATTCGGGCGGTCAGATCGTAACCGCGCGCCATACGTTGCTCAAGCGAAGCTGTCTGTTCACGCCATGAGGCAAAAGGCTGATAATAATTTGCCGACAGGCGCAGATATTCTCCCCAGGCTTCAGCGCCAAAGCCTGCCCGCTGAAGATTTTCATCCAACAAGTTGTCATAAAACGTGTTGTATCCCATCAACCACGAGCCATGCTTCCAGCGTTGACCCACGCCAAGATTACTTACCAGACCATCGTCCTGCTGGGTCAGTCCAACCTGGCTCCATGTGAGATAGCGCTCGTTATCCAGCAACGGTACAAACCAGCTTCCCCGACTTCCGGTGAAATGTCCTTCGTTATCCACTTTGACGTCAACACTGGCGTTCCCCCACGGCGAAAGCCAGGATTCTACATGCTGATTAACCTGCTGGCTAAGCGCATCACGGACTTTTCCCAGCGCAAAGGCTTTCGCTTGTTCGCCTGTATCCTGACCGTTATCAGTCATACTGGTTTCACCAAAATCTTTCACAATTTCAGCGAAGTGTTTTTCACCGTCATGATTTTCCGGTGCCATTCCTAAATCCGGCAGACCATCATTATCGTTATCAAAAGGATTTGCCGATTGCTGCTCAAAGGATGGCTGTGCATCAGCCATACCGCCTGCCAGCAGCAAGAGTAAAAAAAGCGGGATAATACGAAAGACGATACGGCTCAAAACGTCAGTAGTTTCCGATAAAAATGAACACTCATTACTTTATAGAATAACGATTACTGGTAACTTTTCTCGTACTTTCTCACGCTTTATGGAAAATCCTAAAAATGCGGCAAATTGGTCAGACAGCACAAAAACAGTAAGATATAAATAGAAAGTCTAATTCTCTGAATACAGGAGTGAATAATGCAAAAAATCGTGATCGTTGCCAATGGAGCCCCCTACGGGAGTGAATCCTTATTTAACAGCCTGCGGCTGGCCATTGCGCTACGAGAGCAGAAGAGCGACCTGGATCTGCGTCTGTTTCTGATGTCTGATGCGGTCACTGCCGGATTGCGCGGACAAAAACCAGGGGAAGGCTACAATATTCAGCAAATGCTGGAGATCCTCACGGCGCAAAATGTACCCGTGAAACTGTGCAAGACCTGCACCGATGGTCGCGGCATCAGCCCACTTCCGCTGATTGACGGGGTTGAAATTGGCACTCTGGTCGAACTGGCGCAATGGACGCTGGCAGCCGATAAAGTGCTCACATTTTAATGTCTGGCGGGGCGTCCGACGCCCCACTATGACAGATGTTTCATCAGGCAAATCCTGGCCGTAACACACCATCCGGAAAATTATCCGCCAGCAGTTTTTTCACCGACACCAGCAAATCATTTAACCCGTCATCCTGCATCCCCAGCTTGATAAGCTCTTGTTCCAGTGAAAACAGGTATTGTGCGTTGGTTCCCAGCGGACCGCTCGCTGCCGCAATCAACGGCGCGATGACCTGAGCACGAGTGTCGGATTCATATTCTGGATGCCGTGGATCCATAATAAATACCAGTGCGTTTACTGTGCGCCCGTCATCAAGATCAAGCTGGCACCAGGTTGGTAGATAACAGCCAGTAATCATCTCCCGCTTCCACAGCAAAGTCAGTTCCTGCTCGAGCGACCCTTCCGGTAAGCGATACGCCACCCCTGTGGTGCGACCGCCCTCTTTCAGGGCAAGCATCCGTCCCGGCTGGTGCACTGTCCCGCGCCCCGCGGTCAGACGCAGGCAAAACGCCCGGTGCCACCCAACCAGAGTACCGGTACACGACTCGATAAACTCCAGCGCCGGATTCCACATCAGCGACCCATAGCCGAAGATCCACACCGGTCCGTTATCAGGACGGCAAGCCAGCGTCGCCGCCAGCGAGGCCGCCCGTTGTTCTGCTGACCATAAGAGTGATTCTTCAATGGCACCAAATGCCGTTTTACAATCGGCATTCATTAAGAAATCACGCGTTATCACCTTATACCTCCGCCACTGCATACTTCCTTGCGACAACTTATTGGTGTCTTCCGGACATTTTTACTGCTCATTTTGAAACCACTCTCGGGACAATATGCATTTCTCAGACCACTTGCAAGGCGACGCCGCACGAATAGCTTTAGTTCATCTCCGGGGATTACTCTTTTTTATGCCATTTATCATCATCCCCTTTGGCATATTCATGTTTCACTGCGGACCAGGCCACTTTATGCGCTGTCTCTTCACGACTGGCGTCATCACGCCGATCTTCTTTATCTTTATATTGATCCCAGGCGCTGTTGAATGCCTCTTTATAGATATCCTGGGCATGAGACGGTAGAACGTGTTTTACATTTTCTGGCAGATCGCTTTTTGTTTTATACGGCATTATTGACTCCTTTTTAAAGGTGAACTTTAAGTGTGGTCAACAATACCCACGCTTGCCAGCGTATAAGAATTCCCACGTTAGAATCTTCTTAAGAGACGCTAATACAAACATTGGCTAAACGCGTTGATTATTTTTATCCCCCAAAGAGTAAAAAAGCGGCAGCGGGGTAAAATTTCGTAAAATGTTACCGATATCCAGACACTTTCTGTTATTTTTTCCACCGATTTATTACATTTCCGACAAATTCATCTGCAAGGGGATAACCATAATGACAAATGCTCACGAGGCGGTAAAAACCCGCCACAAGGAGACCTCGCTTATTTTCCCGGTTCTGGCGCTGGTGGTGCTGTTCCTGTGGGGAAGCGCTCAGACACTACCAGTGGTCATTGCCATCAACCTTCTTGCGCTTATTGGTATTTTAAGCAGTGCCTTTAGTGTTGTCCGTCATGCTGACGTATTAGCGCATCGCCTGGGTGAACCTTATGGTTCTCTTATTCTTAGCCTTTCAGTGGTTATTCTTGAAGTCAGTCTGATCTCAGCCTTAATGGCGACCGGCGATGCCGCGCCGACGTTAATGCGAGATACGCTCTATTCAATCATTATGATTGTTACCGGTGGGCTGGTTGGTTTTTCATTACTGTTGGGCGGACGCAAATTTGCCACCCAATATATGAATCTGTTTGGTATTAAACAGTATTTGATCGCCCTGTTTCCGCTGGCAATTATTGTGCTGGTATTCCCGATGGCTCTGCCTGCGGCGAATTTCTCAACCGGTCAGGCGTTACTGGTGGCATTAATTTCCGCGGCAATGTACGGCGTATTTTTGCTGATTCAGACCAAAACGCACCAGAGTCTGTTTGTCTATGAGCACGAGGATGACAGCGATGATGACGATCCGCACCACGGAAAACCGTCTGCCCATAGCAGTCTGTGGCATGCTGTCTGGTTGATTATCCATCTGATAGCGGTGATTGCAGTCACCAAAATGAACGCCAGCCCACTGGAAACGCTCCTCACCAGCATGAATGCCCCGGTGGCCTTTACCGGTTTCCTGGTGGCACTGTTGATTCTTTCGCCGGAAGGTTTAGGGGCGTTAAAAGCCGTATTAAACAACCAGGTCCAGCGTGCGATGAATCTGTTCTTTGGTTCGGTATTAGCGACAATTTCGCTGACCGTACCTGTCGTGACGCTGATCGCCTTTCTGACGGGCAACGAATTGCAGTTTGCTCTTGGTGCACCGGAGATGGTGGTGATGGTGGCCTCTTTAGTACTGTGTCATATCTCATTCTCCACCGGGCGTACTAACGTCCTCAACGGCGCAGCGCATCTGGCTCTGTTTGCCGCCTATTTGATGACGATATTTGCCTGACATTGATATCTCCCCTGATGACAGAGATCGGGGGAGATAAGAAAAATCCCTCCGTGTTTCATCTCTTTTGACCTTCCTGAGTAATTCATTAATCAGAATTGCGAGCCTGTGCCACCGCTTGCACGAAATCACTGCAACAGTTGGTGAAAATCCGGAATGTACTCTTCATTACGAACGTTTCAGGGGTGAAGTAAAGAAAACTTGAAGTGTAGTATCCACGCCAAGCCGGAGTTATCCGGTGAGGCGCAATGTTGTGGGGGCTTTATCCCTGGCGGCATTGGTTGCTGGAAAGAGAAAACCCCCGCACGTTGAGAGGTCAAACCTGACAACAGAACGGGGGCTAATCTTGAAACCAGACACTTCAAGAATAGCCGCAAAACGTTGTCATTACAACAAAAAGGCGGCTATATGACGCTCGCGCAGTTTGCCATGACTTTCTGGCACGACCTGGCAGCACCGATCCTTGCGGGAATTATCACCGCAGCGATTGTCGGCTGGTGGCGTAACCGGAAATAAGGTGAAGACGGGTGTCAGGCTGCCGTGATGGCAATATGCGCCCGAAACCGGCCGCAGGAGTAACAACCTGCGGCCTTTTTTGTATCCTTTGGCCATAAAAAACTGCACCTTAATCAGTTGGGTGTCCAACTTTTGGGGTGCAGCCAAAACGCTAAGGCTTTTGTTTTTAAGCAAAAAGATTACTTGCTGGTATCGAGTTCTTCGAAACCTTTAACCAGCTCATCAATTGCTTTCATCTGCTTGAGGAATGGTTCCAGTTTCGCCAGCGGCAGCGCGGATGGACCATCGCATTTCGCATGTTCCGGATCCGGATGCGCTTCAATAAACAAACCAGCCAGACCTACTGCCATACCGGCACGTGCCAGTTCGGCCACCTGGGCACGACGACCACCGGAAGCTGCACCAAACGGATCGCGGCATTGCAGTGCGTGGGTAACGTCGAAAATTACCGGCGAGTTGCCAGACACTTTCTTCATTACGCTGAAGCCCAGCATATCGACAACCAGGTTGTCATAACCGAAGTTAGCGCCACGATCGCAAAGAATAACTTTTTCGTTGCCGCCTTCTTTGAATTTATCAACGATGTTACCCATCTGGCCTGGGCTGACAAACTGTGGTTTCTTGACGTTAATTACCGCACCAGTTTTCGCCATGGCTTCCACCAGATCGGTCTGGCGAGCAAGAAACGCCGGTAGCTGAATCACATCCACAACATCAGCAACAGGCTGTGCCTGGCTTGGCTCGTGAACGTCGGTGATAATTTTTACGCCAAAAGTTTGCTTCAGCTCCTGGAAGATTTTCATCCCTTCTTCCAGGCCCGGCCCACGATAAGAGTGGATGGAGGAGCGATTGGCTTTGTCAAAAGAGGCTTTGAACACGTAAGGGATACCCAATTTCTGGGTCACGGTTACGTAGTGCTCGCAAATGCGCATCGCCAGATCGCGGGATTCCAGCACGTTCATACCGCCAAACAGCACGAACGGCAGGTCATTTGCTACGTTGATGTCGCCAATGCTAACCACTTTTTGTTTCATAGGATCGCCTTAATCTTAAGTAAAATGTCGATTAATTAATGCAGCACAATATGTTTATGCGCGATGTTATTAATTTGCGCACGGATCATTTCGCTGATCGGGTCTTCCGGACACTGTTCAACGAAATAACTTAAATCATTCAACGCAACGTGTTCGCAATCCAGTTGCGCATAAATCAACCCGCGATCGCGAATTTCATACGGATCTTCCGGGTTGAACTGTAATAAGGCTTCGCTGGTGCGTAATGCAAGTTCCATCTGGTTTTCTTCCATCAGTGATGCTTTCAGCGTATCCAACAGCTTGCGGATAACCTCAATGTTATCTGCTTCATCCAGGTCTTCATAAAACAGTTCCGCAGATGGGCTGATATTTCCCTTTAACCATATATCCAGCATATGTTCGCTTAACGATTCGCCGTTAAAAGGGTTAATCAGCCAAATTTCGCCATCCGAACATTCAATGCGCAAAATAAGCTGCGTCGGGAAAATCACCGGCAGTAGCGGCAAATCGAGACGATTAGCGACCCACAACAAAATGGCACCTAACGATACCGCACTGCCCTGCCTGTTCTTCAACACATGGTCAAGCCATAAAGCATCGGAGAGGCGATAAACACCGCGTGAGGCTTTAAACCCCCATTCGCCGTAAAACAGCGCGATCAATTTTTCCAACTGCTCTTCTAAAGGTAGAAGCTGGTTAATTTCTTCCTTCGCCAGACTAACGAGACGCTCCAGTTCGTCGTATACATCTTGCGAGGGAAAATCGCGGCGGATTGCTTCGCAAGCCAGGATCATGCCTTCGCACAGCGGCGCTTTATTAAATTCGAAATCAGCTAACGATCTCATGACTTACCCCAGTAACGGTACTTTTGTGGTGGCGAGTTTAATGATGATGTACAGCACCACCAGCGCCAGCGGGAAGGTAATAATGCGCACCTGCTGACTGTGCACCCGACGGTAATCGAGAGCAATAAAACCCAAAACGATATAAATGATAACTCCAAACAGCTTTTCAGTCAGCCATTGTGCCTGCCCGGAAAATGGCAGGATGTGCGCTTTAGCCATCAGCGCAACGCCGCTGAACAATAACACTGTATCAATAACTGGCGGCAATACTCGCGTCCAGCGAGCAAATGCCAGTGAATGCTCCTGGTAGCGTAACCAAAAACGCAGGGCTAAAAAGCCGACAGAAAGCACGATACTGATGAGATGAACGCAAAGCAGCGTGTTGAAACTTGTCATCGATAATAGCGACCAAGCGTCACGCGCTCGTTATCACCGTAGTCACGACAGGTTTCGACATCACGATAACCCGCCTGCATAAATGCCTGCCGCACCACTTCGCCCTGCTGCCAGCCATGTTCCAGAAGCAGAAATCCGCCGGATGCGAGTGCATTACGCGACTGTTCGATGATGTGAACGATATCAGCCATACCGCTGTCTGCCGCAACCAGCGCCGACAACGGCTCAAAGCGGACATCGCCTTGTTGAAGATGTGGATCCTGCTCGTCGATATACGGTGGATTGCTAACAATCATCGCAAACTGCTGCTCGTCAAGTGCACTAAACCAGTCGCTTTGCAGGATATGGATATTTTTAATCGCCAGATGCTGTGCATTGCGCTTTGCAAGGGCAACTGCATCAGGCATTCGGTCAACCGCCGTAACATCACAATCCGGGCGTTCACTGGCCAATGCCAGGGCTATCGCCCCGGTGCCAGTACCAAGATCGAGAATGCGACAAGGCCGTTCAGGCAAGCGTGTCAGCGCCTGTTCTACCAGACATTCGGTGTCCGGACGAGGAATCAAAGTCGCTGGCGAAACAAACAACGGCAACGACCAGAATTCACGCACACCGGTTAAATGAGCAACGGGTTCACCGGCGCGACGACGCGCCAGCAGCGCGTCGAGTTGCTCTCGTTGCTCGTCAGTCAGGTGCGTTTCACCAAAGGCGAGAATGTAAGTGCGTCCCTTGCCGGTAACATGTTCCAACAAAATTTCAGCATCGCGCCGCGGGCTTTCACTCGCCTGAAGTTGGTTTATTGCTCCGCGCAACCAGTGTTGATATTCCATTATTCTTGCTCGGACAACGCCGCAAGTTGGTCAGCCTGATGTTCCTGAATAATCGGTTCAATCAGCATATCCAGCTTACCTTCCATCACTTCATCCAGACGGTAGAGCGTCAGGTTGATACGGTGATCGGTGACGCGCCCCTGTGGGAAGTTATAGGTACGGTTACGGTCGCTGCGATCGCCACTCCCCAGCAGGTTACGGCGGGTCGAGGCTTCCGCCTGCTGGCGTTTTGCCATTTCCGCCGCATGGATGCGAGCACCGAGCACTGAAAGCGCCTTCGCTTTGTTTTTATGCTGTGAACGTTCATCCTGACATTCAACAACGATGCCGGTCGGCAAGTGGGTAATACGGATTGCCGAATCGGTGGTGTTAACGTGCTGACCTCCCGCTCCTGAAGAGCGGAAAGTATCAATGCGCAAATCCGCCGGGTTGATATCTGGCAGTTCCGCTTCTGGCAGTTCCGGCATTACAGCAACGGTACAAGCAGAAGTATGGATCCGCCCCTGCGATTCCGTGGCAGGGACACGCTGCACGCGATGACCACCGGATTCAAATTTCAACCGACCATACACACCATCGCCGCTGATTTTAGCAATGATCTCTTTATAACCACCATGTTCACCCTCACTGGCGCTCATGATTTCCACACGCCAGCGACGGGTTTCCGCGTAGCGGCTGTACATGCGGAACAGATCGCCAGCAAACAACGCGGCTTCATCGCCGCCGGTTCCGGCGCGCACTTCGAGGAAGGCGTTGCGTTCGTCATCAGGATCTTTTGGCAGCAAAAGAACCTGAAGTTGTTGTTCCAGTTGCTCGCTTTTCTCTTTCGCTTCGCGCAGTTCATCCTGCGCCATCTCACGCATTTCTGGATCGTCGAGCATCATCTGTGCGGTTTCGATATCTTCCTGCACTTGTTGCCAGTCGGTGAAACAGCGCGAAACATCACTTAACTGCGCATATTCACGAGATAATGCGCGAAAACGATCCTGGTCAGCGATGGTTTGCGCATCACCCAGCAATGCCTGAACTTCTTCATGGCGTTCATGCAGGGCTTCCAGTTTGGCAACGATAGAAGGCTTCATAGGCGTAAATGCACCCTGTAAAAAAAGAAAATGATGTACTGCTACTCCAGCCCGAGGCTGTCGCGCAGAATATTCAGGCGTTCGTTATCCCCGTCACGGGCGGCCTGTTGGAGTGATTTCGTTGGCGCATGGATCAGGCGGTTAGTCAGTTTCCATGCCAGATCCTGCATAATGGCTTGCGCGTCGCCGCCTTGTTCAAGAGCCGCTAACGCTTTGGCGGTTAACTCATCGCGAACCTGCTCTGCCTGACTGCGATAATCGCGAATGGTTTCACTGGCGCTTTGTGCACGCAGCCACGCCATAAATTCGCTGGCTTCCTGAGCGACGATGGTTTCCGCCTCCACGGCGGCAGCTTTACGCTGTGCCAGATTGTGCGAAATGATGCTTTGCAGATCATCAACGCTGTAAAGGTAGGCGTTCGCCAGTTTGCCGACTTCCGGCTCGACATCGCGCGGAACGGCAATATCCACCAGCAGCATCGGTTGATTGCGACGGCTTTTTAATGCACGCTCCACCATGCCTTTACCGATGATCGGCAATGGGCTGGCGGTAGAACTAATGATGATATCGGCTTCACGCAGACGTTCATCGATGTCGCTCAATGCAATCACTTCCGCGCCAACTTCATCTGCCAAAATTTGTGCTCGTTCGCGAGTACGGTTGGCGATAATCATCTTCTGCACTTTATGTTCGCGCAGATGACGTGCCACCAGCTCAATAGTTTCGCCCGCCCCCACCAGTAATACCGTCACCGTAGAGAGTGATTCAAAGATCTGTCGCGCCAGTGTACAAGCCGCAAAAGCGACAGACACGGCACTGGCACCAATATCTGTTTCGGTACGAACGCGTTTCGCTACAGAAAAAGATTTCTGGAACATGCGCTCCAGTTCGCTCGCCTTCATATGGCCTTTTTGCGAATCGGCAAACGCTTTTTTCACCTGGCCGAGAATTTGCGGCTCGCCCAGAACCAGTGAATCCAGACCACTGGCGACACGCATTAAGTGGCTAACCGCATCGTTATCCTGATGCCAGTAGAGGCTATTACGCAGATCTTCTTCATTAAGATTATGGTAATCGCACAACCAGCGAATAAGCGCCTCTTGCAGGTTATCCTGTTCTTCAACGCTAAGATAAAGTTCTGTGCGGTTACACGTCGACAGCACCACGCCGCCCTGCACCATCGGCTGCGCGAGCAGGCTGTCCAGCGCCTGATCGAGCTTATCCGGCGAAAACGATACACGTTCTCGCAGCGATACAGGTGCCGTTTTATGGTTGATACCGAGTGCTAAAAGGGTCATGTCTGCGGGAAATAATACCAACGTTGATATGGTTAGTCTGCTCGCATCATACAGGATGCGCGGGATCAATAAAAGAGAGCGCCCCCTTTTGGAGTAATTGCCGAAACCCGTTAGATTCTGGCAATTAAGACAACTTGAACATAGACGATAGCGGACGGTAACGCTAGCATTAAGGGTTATAACTGCAACGTATCTCAAGGACTTGTCATCATTATGCCCCTGCCCGATTTTCGTCTTATCCGCCTGCTACCGCTGGCAGCCCTCGTGCTCACTGCCTGTTCCGTTACCACGCCCAAAGGTCCAGGCAAAAGCCCGGATTCGCCACAGTGGCGTCAGCATCAGCAAGACGTTCGTAATCTTAATCAGTATCAGACTCGCGGTGCGTTTGCTTATATTTCCGATCAACAGAAAGTCTACGCCCGCTTTTTCTGGCAGCAAACCGGTCAGGATCGTTACCGTCTGCTGCTGACTAACCCATTGGGCAGCACCGAGCTGGAGCTGAATGCGCAACCAGGTAACGTGCAGTTAGTGGATAACAAAGGCCAGCGCTACACCGCTGATGATGCCGAAGAGATGATAGGCAAATTGACCGGAATGCCAATACCGCTCAATAGTCTGCGTCAGTGGATTTTAGGTTTGCCGGGTGACGCGACCGACTACAAACTGGACGATCAATATCGCCTGAGTGAAATCACCTACAGCCAGAACGGCAAAAACTGGAAAGTGGTATACGGTGGTTATGACACTAAAACGCAACCAGCGATGCCTGCCAATATGGAGCTCACCGACGGCGGTCAGCGCATCAAGTTAAAAATGGATAACTGGATAGTGAAATAATGCGGACTCAGTGGCCTTCTCCGGCAAAACTTAATCTGTTTTTATACATTACCGGTCAGCGTGCGGACGGCTACCACACGTTGCAAACGCTGTTTCAGTTTCTTGATTACGGCGACACCATCAACATTGAACTTCGTGACGATGGGGAAATTCGCCTGTTAACGCCCGTTGAAGGCGTGGAAAACGAAGATAACCTGATTGTTCGCGCGGCACGCTTGCTGATGAAAACAGCAGCCGCCAGCGGGCGTCTTCCGGCGGGAAGCGGTGCAGATATCAGTATTGACAAGCGTTTGCCGATGGGCGGCGGTCTGGGCGGCGGTTCATCCAATGCCGCGACTGTTCTGGTGGCGTTAAATCATCTCTGGCAATGTGGACTCAGCATCGAGGAGCTGGCGAAAATGGGGCTGACGCTGGGCGCTGATGTGCCTGTCTTTGTGCGTGGTCATGCTGCTTTTGCCGAAGGCGTTGGCGAAATATTAACACCGGTGGATCCGCCAGAAAAATGGTATCTGGTAGCGCACCCTGGTGTGAGTATTCCGACACCGGTAATTTTTAAAGATCCCGAACTCCCGCGCAACACGCCGAAAAGGTCAATAGAAACGTTGCTAAAATGTGAATTTAGCAATGATTGCGAGGTTATCGCAAGAAAACGTTTTCGCGAGGTTGATGCGGTGCTTTCCTGGCTGTTAGAATACGCCCCGTCGCGCCTGACTGGGACAGGGGCCTGTGTCTTTGCTGAATTTGATACAGAGTCTGAAGCCCGCCAGGTGCTAGAGCAAGCCCCGGAATGGCTCAATGGCTTTGTGGCGAAAGGCGTCAACCTTTCCCCATTGCACAGAGCCATGCTTTAAGCCGGGCAAGCTGAGTTTCGGTGACAACGTCACCTTGTTCCAGACGTTGCATCGCGCTCTTTAATACACCGCCTGGAAAGAATATTGCCTGGCCCGCACAGTTTTCGGCAGATTCTTTCCACCAATGGACGCATGCCTGAGGTTCTTCTCGTGCCTGATATGAAGCTTTTTGCTGGTAACGCCACCCCGGAACTAGCACAACGTATTGCCAACCGCCTGTACACTTCACTCGGCGACGCCGCTGTAGGTCGCTTTAGCGACGGCGAAGTCAGCGTACAAATCAACGAAAATGTACGCGGTGGTGATATTTTCATCATCCAGTCCACTTGTGCCCCTACTAACGACAACCTGATGGAATTAGTCGTTATGGTTGATGCCCTGCGTCGTGCTTCCGCAGGTCGTATCACCGCTGTTATCCCCTACTTTGGCTATGCGCGCCAGGACCGTCGCGTCCGTTCCGCTCGTGTACCAATCACTGCGAAAGTGGTTGCAGACTTCCTCTCCAGCGTCGGTGTTGACCGTGTGCTGACAGTGGATCTGCACGCTGAACAGATTCAGGGTTTCTTCGACGTTCCGGTTGATAACGTATTTGGTAGCCCGATCCTGCTGGAAGACATGCTGCAGCTGAATCTGGATAACCCGATTGTGGTTTCTCCGGACATCGGCGGCGTTGTGCGTGCCCGCGCTATCGCTAAGCTGTTGAACGATACCGATATGGCAATCATCGATAAACGTCGCCCACGTGCGAACGTTTCCCAGGTGATGCATATCATCGGTGACGTTGCAGGTCGTGACTGCGTACTGGTCGATGACATGATCGACACTGGCGGTACGCTGTGTAAAGCTGCTGAAGCGCTGAAAGAACGTGGTGCTAAACGTGTATTTGCGTATGCGACTCACCCGATCTTCTCTGGCAACGCGGCGAACAACCTGCGTAACTCTGTAATTGATGAAGTCGTTGTCTGCGATACTATTCCGCTGAGCGATGAAATCAAATTACTGCCGAACGTGCGTACTCTGACCCTGTCAGGTATGCTGGCCGAAGCGATTCGTCGTATCAGCAACGAAGAATCGATCTCTGCTATGTTCGAACATTAATCGAACCCGGCTCAAAGACCCGCTGCGGCGGGTTTTTTTGTCTGTAATATCCATTTGTATGACCTATGCCTCCTTCACCTGCCATTTAGTTGACAGATGATGCGCTCACGGATGAAACATTATTGTGAACAAAATATTCTCCTCACATGTGATGCCTTTCCGCGCTCTGATCGACGCTTGCTGGAAAGAAAAATACACTGCCGCACGGTTTACCCGTGACCTGATTGCCGGGATTACCGTCGGGATTATTGCTATTCCGCTGGCGATGGCGTTAGCAATTGGCAGTGGCGTAGCTCCACAGTACGGTTTATACACCGCTGCTGTTGCAGGGATTGTCATTGCTCTGACGGGTGGGTCGCGCTTTAGCGTCTCCGGTCCGACTGCGGCATTTGTGGTAATTCTCTATCCTGTTTCGCAACAGTTTGGACTGGCAGGCCTGCTGGTTGCGACATTGTTGTCTGGGATCTTTTTGATCCTGATGGGGCTGGCACGCTTTGGCCGCCTGATTGAGTATATTCCGGTTTCCGTTACCTTAGGCTTCACCTCGGGTATCGGGATCACCATCGGTACGATGCAGATTAAAGATTTTCTCGGTCTGCAAATGGCTCATGTCCCGGAACATTATCTGCAAAAAGTTGGCGCATTATTTATGGCGCTGCCGACGATTAACGTGGGTGATGCCGCAATTGGTATTGTTACGCTTGGGATCCTGATTTTCTGGCCGCGCCTGGGCATCCGTTTACCTGGTCACCTTCCAGCATTGCTGGCCGGTTGTGCGGTGATGGGAATTGTTAACCTGCTCGGCGGGCATGTTGCTACCATCGGCTCGCAATTCCACTACGTTCTGGCCGATGGCTCCCAGGGTAACGGTATCCCGCAACTGCTGCCGCAGTTGGTGCTACCGTGGGATCTGCCCAATTCAGAATTCACGCTAAGCTGGGACTCCATTCGCACTCTTCTGCCTGCAGCATTCTCAATGGCAATGCTCGGGGCGATTGAATCTCTGCTCTGCGCTGTGGTACTGGATGGTATGACCGGGACGAAACACAAAGCGAATAGTGAGCTGGTCGGCCAGGGGCTGGGGAATATCATTGCCCCATTCTTTGGCGGTATTACCGCTACAGCCGCGATCGCGCGTTCTGCCGCTAACGTCCGTGCCGGGGCGACTTCCCCCATCTCGGCGGTAATTCACTCTATTCTGGTTATTCTTGCCCTGCTGGTACTGGCACCGCTGCTTTCCTGGCTGCCGCTTTCCGCCATGGCTGCCCTGCTGCTGATGGTGGCGTGGAACATGAGTGAAGCGCATAAAGTGGTCGATTTGCTGCGTCATGCGCCGAAGGATGACATCATCGTCATGCTGCTGTGCATGTCACTGACCGTGCTGTTTGATATGGTTATTGCCATCAGCGTAGGGATCGTGCTGGCATCGCTGCTGTTTATGCGCCGTATCGCCCGTATGACTCGCCTGGCTCCGGTAGCAGTAGACGTGCCTGACGATGTACTGGTTCTGCGTGTTATCGGCCCGCTGTTTTTCGCTGCGGCTGAAGGTCTGTTCACTGAACTGGAATCACGTCTGGAAGGAAAACGAATTGTTATTCTGAAGTGGGATGCCGTTCCGGTGCTTGATGCCGGTGGTCTTGATGCGTTCCAGCGTTTTGTGAAGCGACTGCCTGAAGGGTGTGAACTGCGCGTGTGTAACGTGGAATTTCAGCCTCTGCGCACAATGGCTCGATCCGGTATTCAACCGATTCCGGGACGCCTGGCGTTCTTCCCGAATCGCAGCGCAGCGATGGCTGATCTGTAAGAAAGGCATTAAATTGACCAGTCAGCGCAAACTGACTGGTCAGTAAACTGCATTATACATTAGCTATGACGACGATTATCGCTACGGCGGCAACGTTTGTCATAGTGGCGAACCCACCAGTAACGGTCGCACACCTGTTCATGCCCACCAACACGGGCACCCGCCAGCCAGAGAATGGCACCGACGAAAATACTCAGCACTGCACCATGTGCGAAATACTGGGGCATATTAAACTGTGGTAACTGGTTGAGGATTGAATACCCCACGCCAACCACCATCACCACCAGACCCAACCCCATGAGCACGTTACCGAGTAACGAAGCGTTTTTGCGTTTCATATGTCACCTCCGGAACTTTCTGGGTTGTAACAGGGAATACCCCTCATCCTTATGTGTAAAGTATAGACAACACCCTGTGGCTTATGTGCGGGTGTGATCACAATTACCCCCTTTATTTCAACAAAACTTTACAAATAACCATCTGAACACCCTGACTTTCTAATAGTCTGTAGAGGCAATTATTGTGTTGTCAGCATATAAGGCGCTGTTTTTTGTCAAGCGGGGCCGCAACCAGTAAACTACGCGCCAGTTATGTACTCACTCAGGACAAAAAAACGTGACGATTAAATTGATTGTCGGCCTGGCGAACCCCGGCGCTGAATATGCAGCAACGCGACATAATGCTGGTGCCTGGTTCGTTGACTTACTGGCGGAGCGTTTACGCGCCCCTCTACGGGAAGAAGCTAAATTCTTCGGTTATACCTCACGAGTGACTCTCGGAGGAGAAGATGTCCGCCTGTTAGTCCCGACTACATTTATGAATCTCAGCGGCAAAGCAGTCGCAGCGATGGCCAGTTTTTTCCGCATTAACCCGGATGAAATTCTGGTCGCCCACGACGAACTGGATCTGCCTCCTGGCGTCGCCAAATTTAAATTGGGCGGTGGCCACGGTGGTCACAATGGACTGAAAGACATCATCAGTAAATTAGGTAATAACCCTAACTTTCACCGTTTACGCATCGGAATTGGTCATCCGGGCGATAAAAACAAAGTTGTCGGCTTTGTGTTAGGCAAACCACCTGTTAGTGAACAGAAGTTAATTGATGACGCCATCGACGAAGCGGCACGTTGTACTGAAATGTGGTTTACAGATGGCCTGACCAAAGCAACGAACCGATTGCACGCCTTTAAAGCGCAATAAGTCGTTGTCTGCGGCATTTTTGCCGAGTGCCGTGTATAATAGGCAAAGTTATTTCCATTTCTACAATCTGTTTACGATAACAGGTTGATTATTAAGATATTAAGGTGATTTAAATCATGGGATTCAAATGCGGTATCGTCGGTTTGCCCAACGTCGGGAAATCTACCCTGTTCAACGCGCTGACCAAAGCCGGTATTGAAGCGGCCAACTTTCCATTCTGCACCATCGAGCCGAACACCGGCGTCGTACCAATGCCCGATCCACGCCTGGATCAACTGGCTGAAATCGTAAAACCGCAGCGCACGCTTCCCACCACCATGGAATTTGTCGATATCGCCGGTCTGGTAAAAGGCGCGTCGAAAGGTGAAGGTCTGGGTAACCAGTTCCTGACCAACATCCGTGAAACCGAAGCGATCGGCCACGTTGTTCGTTGCTTTGAAAATGACAATATCATCCACGTTTCCGGCAAAGTTAACCCGGCGGACGATATTGACGTTATCAATACCGAACTGGCACTGGCGGATCTCGACACCTGTGAACGTGCAATTCATCGCGTACAGAAGAAGGCCAAAGGTGGCGATAAAGACGCGAAAGCCGAACTGGCGGTTCTGGAAAAATGTCTGCCACAGCTAGAAAACGCAGGTATGCTGCGCGCGCTGGATTTAAGCGCAGAAGAGAAAGCGGCTATTCGTTACCTGAGCTTCCTGACTCTGAAACCGACGATGTACATCGCCAACGTCAACGAAGACGGTTTTGAAAACAACCCGTATCTTGACCAGGTGCGTGAGATTGCGGCGAAAGAAGGCTCTATCGTGGTTCCGGTTTGTGCTGCTGTTGAAGCAGACATTGCCGAACTGGACGACGAAGAACGTGACGAGTTTATGCAGGAACTGGGACTGGAAGAGCCGGGTCTGAACCGTGTGATCCGTGCTGGTTATAAACTGCTGAATCTGCAAACTTACTTCACCGCTGGGGTGAAAGAAGTGCGCGCATGGACCATTCCGGTTGGTGCAACGGCTCCGCAGGCTGCTGGCAAAATCCACACCGATTTTGAAAAAGGCTTTATCCGCGCACAAACCATCTCGTTTGAAGATTTCATCACTTACAAAGGTGAACAAGGCGCGAAAGAAGCGGGCAAAATGCGTGCAGAAGGTAAAGATTACATCGTTAAAGATGGCGATGTGATGAACTTCCTGTTCAACGTCTAATTCCGCGTAATACCCGAGCGGTTAATAATGAGCCATTATGTGAGTTGCACATAATGGCTTTTTTTTTACCTGCTACGCTGCTACTTCCAATTCTGAGTTACCGAAATTCATAATCAGACTCCTGGCAATATTAACAATATGGCTTTTATGTGATAACAATCACAGTGCATTAACCGTTCAAGAGTTTGTCATGAAAAAAACATTTACCTTCAGCCTGTTAGCAATTGTCTTCGCCAGCCTGTTAAGTGCTTGTGTTCCTCACCATCATCACCGCCACAGCGATGGCCCTCGTGGCCCTGCGGCCTCCGGTAAGCCAATGCCCCCCTCGAATGGTGGGCCAAATCATGGCAGCCCTGGTCATAGTCGCTATTAATTAGTAAGTCATAGACGGGAGAGTACATACTCTCCCACTATCCACGGCGTTTGAACTGACTCGCATCAATGCCATGTTGCTTCATTTTTCGCCACAGCGTAGTGCGACCAATCCCCAGTAATGCAGACATTTCCTGAATACGTCCGCCCGTAACCTGAGCTGCATTAATAATTGCCTCTTTTTCGACTTCCGCAAATGACAGACTGGTTGAAAGACGTGTGGCGCTGACATCATCTGTCGCCTGTTCGGTAAACAGATGTTCAGGCAAATCACTGATGCGAATTCGCCCGTTATCGCTGCTCAGGGCAAGGTTCTCGATGACGCTGTACAGTTCAAAATCATTGCCGGGCCATGCACAAGAAACCAGGCGGGCAAGCGCATCGTCATCAATTTTCAGGCGGGTTGAGAAACGTTTTTCGAGATTGCGCAGCTTGTTATTCACCAACGCCGGAATACTGCCGCGCCGCATACGCAGCGGCGGGATAGTAATTTCAAACGCATGCAGCGCGTAATAAAGTTGCCGGCTAAAGCGATTTTGTTCCACCAGCATTGCCAGATCCGCGGTCGTTGTAGCAATGACTTTGACATCAATCGGTATTAAACGCCGCGCATCCAGCCGCGTGATAACCCCCTGCTTGATAACCTGTAATAAAGCAGACTGTAACTCCACTGCCAGATATTCAATTTTTTCAAGAAACAACGTGCCGCCGTGCGCCAGTTCCAGCCGACTCAGGCGACCATTTTCGTTCTCCGGGCGATCGCTGCCAATAAGCTCGTCCGCCAGCGTCGCATCACCGTATAACTCGCAATTGACGGCGATATAAGGCCCTGCTGCCCGCTCGCTTTCATTATGAATTGCCTGACTTAATAGGGCTTTACCAACGCCCTCTTCCCCACAAAGTAGAACAGGAAAACTGCTGCGCGCCGCCTGACGGCCAAAATGAATCAAGCGGCGGGTTTGCGGATCGTCCTGCGGCATATGGGCAAATGTATGACTAACTTTGCCTAATTGACTGGTCATCAATTGCCGCATCTGTTCCACCGGATGCAGCAACAGAATAAAGCTGGTTCCCTGCGTTTCTATTATCGGTTTAAGGGTAATGACCGCATCAATAAACTGATGCTGGCTTTCAAAGGTCGCTTCCACATGTTTGAGCGGATGCGCCTGTTTTATTGCCTGTTGCAAAACGGCGGGTAACGTTAACAGTTCAGTGATCGCCTTGCCCTGACTTGCCGTCGCGTCCAGACGCAAAACACGCGCCGCCTGAGCATTGATAAATTGCAAATTACCCTGCTCGTCCCAGCTAATCACCCCATCGTCCATACTTTCTAACAGGCCGTTAAGCTGATTTAAATGCCGATTAGTTTCAGCAAGCAAACTGTCCGTCAGCAGTAAATTCCCCACCTCGCGAGCAATTGCCAGCGTCAACGGCAAATCGGCTGCCGTTGATTGTTCAGCCGGACACGCCAGGGCTATCGTCCCCGTCAATCGCCCTTTGCTGTCAAACAGTGGCGTTGCACAAAATGCCCAATCCCAAAGCATCTGCTTAAAATGTTGATCGGCCTTCGTTTTCACAGCCTGACCGGAGATAGCCGCTAACGATAATGCACAAGTGCCAATGATCCCTTCAGCACAATATGTACCGTCGCTGAATCCCAGCAGACTGAGCTGGCGCAACGTCTGCGGATCCCCATAACGGCTAAGAATGCAGGCCGTTTCATCAAGGATAAACAGGGCGCACTCTCGGGGTGCCATATATTCCCAGGCATCTTCCAGCGCCGCTTGCCCGAGCGTCAGCATCGCCTTTTTACGCCGACAAATAGAAGCAAATGTTACGCCCTGTGCCTGGTGCGGTTTGCTCCATAACTCCCGTTTCATCAGCTTACAGCATCGCTCCCAGGAGGCTGCAATTAAGGGAGAAAGCCCCCGGCTATCGTCGTTAAAACCGCCATTCATATTCCGCTCACTTATGACAAAAGGTGTTCCGGCTCGCAATTTTTAGTATTAAGACACATACAAGTTTCAATATGAAACATTCATTAAAGCATATGTTCCATTATGAAACGCAATTTGGGTTAATTTTCTTTTCCCTTGCCTGATGCACAATGGATTCATCGGCAGTCAGTGGTCGCCGTATCGTTGAACATCATCCATGCCCTACCGTAAATGCTGGAGCAAAATAATGAAAAAATTGATCAATGATGTGCAAGACGTACTGAACGAACAACTGGCAGGGCTGGCGAAAGCCCATCCTTCGCTGACGCTGCATCAGGACCCACTGTATGTCACCCGAGCTGATGCACCCGTTGCAGGAAAAGTCGCTCTACTGTCGGGCGGCGGCAGCGGACACGAGCCGATGCACTGCGGTTATATCGGCCAGGGAATGCTCTCGGGGGCATGTCCTGGCGAAATATTCACCTCTCCGACGCCAGACAAAATCTTTGAATGCGCCATGCAAATTGATGGCGGCGAAGGTGTGCTGCTGATTATCAAAAATTACACCGGCGATATTCTTAACTTCGAAACAGCAACAGAATTACTGCACGACAGCGGCGTAAAAGTCACCACTGTGGTTGTCGATGACGACGTTGCGGTGAAAGACAGTCTTTACACCGCCGGGCGGCGCGGCGTTGCCAACACGGTATTAATTGAAAAACTGGTGGGTGCGGCGGCGGAACGTGGCGACTCACTGGACGCCTGTGCAGAACTGGGGCGTAAGTTGAATAATCAGGGTCACTCAATTGGTATCGCCCTCGGTGCCTGTACCGTTCCTGCCGCAGGCAAACCGTCTTTTACGTTGGCGGATAATGAGATGGAGTTTGGCGTTGGCATTCATGGTGAACCAGGTATTGACCGTCGCCCCTTCTCTTCCCTTAATCAAACCGTCGATGAAATGTTCGATACCCTGCTGGAAAATGGCGCATATCATCGCACGCTGCGTTTCTGGGATTATCAACAAGGAAACTGGCTGGAACAGACGCAAACCAAACAGCCGCTACAGTCTGGCGATCGGGTGATTGCACTGGTCAACAATCTTGGTGCCACACCGCTTTCTGAGCTATACGGCGTCTATAACCGCCTGACCACGCGTTGTCAGCAAGCGGGTTTGACTATCGAGCGTAATTTAATTGGCGCGTACTGCACCTCACTGGATATGTCCGGCTTTTCTATCACCTTACTGAAAGTTGATGACGAAATGCTGGCACTATGGGACGCCCCGGTCCATACCCCGGCACTCAACTGGGGTAAATAAGGAGATGATGATGTCACTGAGCAGAACACAGATTGTTAACTGGCTCACTCGCTGTGGAGAAATTTTCAGCAAAGAGAGCGATTACCTCACCAGCCTTGACCGTGAAATTGGTGACGCTGACCACGGGCTGAATATGAATCGTGGCTTTAGCAAAGTGGTGGAGAAACTACCCGCCATCGAGGACAAGGATATTGGTTTCATCCTCAAAAATACCGGTATGACGTTGCTTTCCAGCGTCGGCGGTGCCAGTGGTCCGCTGTTCGGTACGTTTTTTATTCGCGCCGCACAGGTAACTCAGGCACGACAAAGCCTGACGCTGGAAGAGCTTTATCAGATGTTCCGCGATGGTGCGGATGGCGTAATCAGCCGGGGAAAAGCCGAGCCCGGCGATAAGACCATGTGCGATGTCTGGGTGCCGGTGGTTGAGTCGTTACGTCAGTCCTGCGAGCAAAATCTCTCTGTTCCGGCGGCGCTCGACGCTGCCAGCAGCGTCGCTGAATCCGCTGCACAAAGCACGATTACGATGCAAGCCCGCAAAGGCCGTGCCAGTTACCTCGGTGAACGCAGTATCGGTCACCAGGATCCTGGCGCGACCTCCGTGATGTTTATGATGAAAATGCTGGCTTTAGCCGCGAAAGAGTAAGGAATTGGTGATGGTAAACCTGGTCATAGTTTCACATAGCGCCCGACTGGGAGAAGGTGTTGGTGAATTAGCCCGTCAGATGCTGATGAGCGATAGTTGTAAAATCGCCGTTGCCGCGGGGATTGATGATCCACAAAATCCCATCGGCACCGATGCCGTCAAAGTGATGGAAGCCATCGAATCCGTTGCCGATGCCGACCATGTGCTGGTCATGATGGATATGGGGAGCGCGTTATTGAGTGCAGAAACCGCACTGGAATTGCTTGCGCCAGAGATCGCCGCAAAAGTACGGTTGTGCGCCGCACCGTTGGTTGAAGGGACGCTGGCTGCGACGGTCAGCGCGGCGTCAGGTGCGGATATCAACCAGGTTATCCATGACGCAATGCATGCGCTGGAAGCCAAACGCGAACAACTGGGTTTACCGTCATCCGACAGTGAAATCTCTGACATATGCCCTCCGCACGATGAAGAAGCTCGTTCTCTGGCGGTGGTGATTAAAAACCGTAACGGCCTCCACGTGCGCCCTGCCTCCCGACTGGTCTATACCTTATCGGTATTTAATGCGGACATGTTGCTGGAGAAAAACGGTAAATGCGTCACGCCGGAAAGTATTAACCAGATTGCGCTGTTACAAGTCCGCTATAACGATACTCTGCGCCTGATTGTGAAAGGGCCTGAAGCTGAAGAGGCGCTGGCCGCTTTCCACCAGTTGGCTGAAGATAACTTTGGTGAAACGGAAGAGATAGCGCCACCGACTCTGCGCCCAGTCCCTCCTGTCACGGGTAAAGCCTTCTATTATCAACCGGTTTTATGCACAGTGCAGGCGAAATCAACCCTGACAGCGGAACAAGAACAGGAACGATTACGCCAGGCGATTGACTTCACATTGTTAGATTTGATGGCCTTATCGGCAAAGGCAGAGGCAAACGGGCTTGACGATATCGCCGCGATCTTTTCCGGCCACCATACTCTGTTAGACGATCCTGAGCTACTGGCGGCGGCAAGCGAACTCCTTCAGCATGAACACTGCACAGCAGAATATGCCTGGCAGCAGGTTCTTAAAGAACTTAGCCAGCAATATCAGCAGCTTGATGATGAATATTTGCAAGCTCGCTATATTGATGTAGACGATCTTCTGCATCGTACCCTGCTCCACCTGACACAGACGAAAGAAGAACTGCCGCAATTTAGCGCGCCGACTATTTTACTGGCGGAGAATATTTACCCTTCCACCATGTTGCAACTGGACCCGACTGTCGTTAAAGGCATCTGTCTTAGCGCCGGAAGCCCGGTATCCCACAGCGCCTTAATTGCCCGTGAACTGGGCATTGGCTGGGTTTGTCAGCAGGGCGAGAAACTGTATGCGCTACAACCTGAAGAGACATTAACCCTGGATGTAAAAGCACAACGCTTCAGGCATCAGGGTTAAATTAGATTCTCCGTCAGATTTGTCTGTCAGTTCGCAGAATAAGATTTCAATCATGTCCTTACGGCGATCCTGAACTAAGGTTTTCTGATACTTGAATACCGTTTTGTTCGGTATCGCCAAAGGAGAATGATTGATGAAACCACGTGTCCCTCGTCATCCACAAAGAATGGCGTTAATTCCCACCACACTTTTTTTGTGTTTTGCCGCGCTATCGGCACAGGCGGAAGAAATTGCCGTCACACCACAATCGCCTGATATTTTGTTGGGACCGTTGTTTGACGATGTACAAAACGCCAAACTTTTTCCGGATCAAAAAACCTTTGCCGACGCCGTGCCAAACAGCGATCCGCTGATGATCCTCGCTGATTACCGGATGCAACAGAACCAGAGCGGGTTTGATTTGCGTCACTTCGTGAAAGTCAATTTCTCCCTGCCAAAAGAAGGCGAGAAACACATCCCACCAAAGGGACAGTCGCTACGTGAACATATTGATGGGCTTTGGCCGGTATTAACCCGCACAACCGAAAGCACCGAAAAATGGGACTCTCTGCTGCCGTTGCCGAAACCCTATGTCGTGCCGGGGGGGCGTTTCCGGGAAGTATATTACTGGGACAGCTACTTCACTATGCTGGGGCTTGCTGAAAGCGGTCACTGGGATAAAGTTGCGGATATGGTGGCGAATTTTGGCTATGAAATAGACACTTACGGACATATTCCAAACGGTAATCGCAGCTATTATTTGAGCCGTTCACAACCACCCTTCTTTGCCCTGATGGTGGAGTTACTGGCACAACATGAAGGCGATGCAGCGTTGAAACAGTATCTGCCGCAACTGCAAAAAGAATATGCTTACTGGATGGACGGCGTTGAAAACCTGCAAGCCGGGCAACAGGAAAAACGCGTTGTAAAGCTCAAGGATGGCACTATCCTTAACCGCTACTGGGACGACCGCGATACACCGCGTCCGGAATCGTGGGTGGAAGATATCGCCACAGCCAAAAGCAATCCCGGTCGCCCCGCTACGGAAATCTATCGCGACCTGCGTTCCGCCGCCGCATCTGGCTGGGATTTCAGCTCGCGCTGGATGGATAATCCACAGCAGTTAAATACCTTGCGCACCACCAGCATTGTGCCGGTCGATCTTAATAGTCTGATGTATAAAATGGAAAAAATTCTCGCCAGCGCCAGTAAAGCCGCCGGGGATAACGCGATGGCCAGTCAATATGAAACATTAGCCAATGCCCGTCAGCAAGGGATCGAAAAATACCTGTGGAACGACCAGCAAGGCTGGTATGCCGATTACGATCTGAAGAGCCATAAAGTACGCAATCAGTTAACTGCCGCCGCCCTGTTCCCGCTGTATGTCAACGCTGCGGCGAAAGATCGTGCCAGCAAAATGGCAACGGCGACCAGAACGCATCTGCTGCAACCTGGCGGACTGAACACCACCTCGGTGAAAAGTGGACAGCAATGGGATGCGCCAAATGGCTGGGCACCGTTGCAATGGGTTGCTACCGAAGGATTGCAAAACTACGGGCAAAATGAGGTGGCGATGGATATTAGCTGGAATTTCCTGACCAATGTTCAACACACTTATGACCGGGAGAAAAAGCTGGTCGAAAAATATGATGTCAGCACCACCGGAACAGGTGGCGGCGGTGGCGAATATCCGTTGCAGGATGGCTTTGGCTGGACCAACGGCGTGACGCTGAAAATGCTGGATTTGATCTGCCCGAAAGCGCAACCGTGTGACAACGTTCCGGCAAGTCGCCCACTCAGTAAATCAACAACACCGCCGGTTAAACAAAAAGAGGCGGAACCTACGCCTTAAATTTACTGTATATCGGGCAATGTCATTCCGCACATTAAATTGGCATTGCCCATTTTTTCCATGAAATATCAAAAATCGCTCATTATACGTTCTATACCTTAGCCGCCTTATATCAGAGCAAGCGTTAAATCTTGCATTATCAATTTATTAATCATTACGATTCTATTTATATTTTTGTCTGTCTCCCATTCTCCCTGATAATTTTTCTTGTTAAACAAAATGCTGTTTAGCAAATAAGCAGACCAATCTGTTTCTTTAAATAAATCTTGATATCAAACATGATTTTTATCGATATATATGTAAATATATAGCGGTTTTGATTGTCAGGATATTACTCATGCCACTAACCAGACGGATGTTTACGCAGGCTCTTGCATCCACCCTGCTCCTGTATCATTTGCCGTCCTTTGCACAACCCGTTAAATTCTGGGCCTCACCGATGCTCCCCGACGCAAAAAAGATTACGCGCATAGTCAGCGCTGGTGCGCCTGCGGATCTGCTTTTGCTGGCTGTCGCTCCGGAAAAACTGGTCGGTTTTTCTTCCTTTGACTTTGCCCGCGAAGCGGCTATTCCATTACCCCCGGCGATTCGCCATTTACCTAAACTTGGGCGGCTTGCCGGGCGCGCCAGTTCGCTCTCGATGGAAGGGCTGATGGCATTGCAGCCCGATCTGGTCGTTGATTGCGGCAATACAGATGACACCTGGATCTCCCAGGCCCGGCAGGTTAGCGAGCAGACACAAATCCCCTGGTTATTGCTTAACGGGAAACTGGAGCAATCCGCAGAACAGTTAACAACGCTGGGCAAAACGTTAGGCGAAGAAAACCGCGCCGCAGAACAAGCCAGTCTCGCCAACCGTTTCGTTCGTGAAGCTCAGGCGTTCGCCGCCTCGCCCGCTGCCAACATTCGCTTTTATGCCGCGCGTGGTGCCCGGGGGCTGGAAACAGGTTTACAAGGTTCGTTGCATACTGAGGCGGCAGAATTATTAGGTCTGCACAATGTTGCACAAATTGCCGATCGTCATGGGCTGGCGCAAGTATCCATGGAAAACCTGCTGCGCTGGCAGCCGGATATTATTCTGGTTCAGGATCCCGTCACTGCTGACTTTATCCGTAACGACACGCTCTGGCAGGGGGTAAAAGCTGTCGCGGAACGACGCATCTTATTTTTAACTGGTTTGCCCTTTGGCTGGCTGGATGCCCCACCAGGAATCAATCGCCTTTTGGGGTTACGCCGATTGCATGCCTGGCTCGATCCCGTAGTCAACAGCCAGTTTAAAAATGATATGCAGCGTTACGCCCAACTGTTCTGGCATAGCACATTAAGTGACGCCGACTATCAAAAAATGGTGGCGAGCTAATGAGAACAGTGAACGGGTTTATTTTGCTTTTGCTGCTGGCAGCCATCAGCATCACTTTTGCTGCCGTAAGTGGGGCTTATCACCTCGATATGCAGCAGTTGCTGGCGCTCATTCTTCGTCAAGAAGATGTCCCAGTGCAGGAACACATTGTCTTCTGGCAAATCCGCGTACCGCGCATTCTTGCTGCGTTGTTACTGGGCGCTGCGCTGGCGGGGGCGGGAACCACCTATCAGGGTATGTTCCGTAATCCCTTAGTTTCACCAGATATTCTGGGTGTCTCCGCGGGTGCCGGACTCGGAGCCTGCGCGGCAATCCTGTGGGGATTATCGATTGTTTACATCCAACTGTACGCGTTTTGCGGCGGACTGTTGGTCGTCGCGGGTGTCTGGTTGATTACACGCCGGGTTACCCGCCACGATCCGGTCTTAACTCTGGTACTGGTCGGTATTGCGCTGGGTACGCTATGCGGAGCCGGAATTTCGCTAATAAAAACTCTGGCCGATCCCTACACCCAGTTACCTTCAATAACCTTCTGGTTGCTGGGAGGGCTGTCCACCGTAACCTTGCGTGATCTTTACTACGCTGCGCCGATCATTCTAATTGGCTCCCTGCCCCTGTTTTTCCTCCGCTGGCGCATGAATTTACTCACACTTTCCGACGATGAAGCCAGCTCGCTGGGGCTGAATGTTGCGCGCCTGAGGTTAGGGTTGATTATCTGCGCCACGCTAATCACCGCCAGCACAGTGGCAATAGCAGGAATTATTGGTTGGATCGGCCTCGTCGTCCCACATATTGCCCGCTTGTTGACTGGTCACAACCATCAGCAACTATTGCCTGTGGCGATGTCTACAGGTGCCATTCTGCTTCTGCTCACCGACACACTGGCGCGAAGCATTGGGACAACAGAAATCCCGCTCGGCATTCTGACCGCTTTTGTTGGTGCACCATTTTTTCTGCTGTTGTTGTTACGCGGAGGTCGCCAGTGACTTTGCTTGCCGTCCGTCATGCTTCTCTGGGTTACTCCCGCCATCCAGTGCTACACGACGTTTCCTTCAACCTGTCTCAGGGATCAATTTGTTGCCTGCTGGGAGCCAATGGCTGCGGTAAAACTACGCTGATGCGCACCATTCTTGGCGTGATTCCATTGTCAGGTGGCGAGATTTTGCTGGATGGCGTACCTGTTCAGAAACTTAGCCATCACCAGCGCGCGCAAGCTATTGCCTGGGTGCCGCAAGCGCACGACGGTGTTTTTGCTTTCAGTGTACTGGACATGGTGTTAATGGGACTGACTCCAATAATGGGGACGTTTTCCGTCCCCGGTAAGCAAGAACGCCTGAAAGCCACAGAGCAACTGGAAAAGCTGGGTATTTCGCATCTGGCGACAAGGCGCTGGAATACCCTTAGCGGCGGTGAACGCCAGATGGCATTAATCGCCCGCGCCCTGCTTCAGCAACCACGCTTGTTGTTACTGGATGAACCTGCCTCCAGCCTCGATTTTGGTCATCAGATCCAACTGCTGGACACCCTGGCGCAGCTAAAAAATAACGGAATGACGATGCTGATGTCGACCCATCATCCGCTACATGCTAACGCCATTGCCGACAGCGTTATCCGGGTTGAGCCAGATGGACGCGTAACACAAGGCTTACCGGCTGAACAACTGACAATGGACAAACTGGCAGCCCTGTATCGGGTTTCCGCCGCCCAGATTCATCATCACCTCTCTGCCATTAAACGCTAAGGAACAATCATGCTCATTGATGATATTGATTTTGCAGACCTTTATCTTCAGCAATTAAAGCTGGCTCACCGAACAGAAAAAACGCCAGATCACTGGGATCAACGGGCGGAAAAAATGGCCGAGAATTGCGCCTCGCCAACGGACAGCTATCTGCAACAACTGATCGCTAAAATTGACCTGCAGGGCGCAAATTCCTTATTCGATATGGGCTGTGGACCGGGCACTGTGTCACTGGCACTGGCTGATAAAGTCACTACCGTTTATGGCGTTGATTACAGTCAGGGGATGCTGAACGTTGCCGCCCGTCGCGCCGCCGCGATGAAGGCCGACAATGTCCACTGGATCCAACGAGCCTGGGAAGAGGACTGGAGTGACCTGCCACGCTGCGATATTGCCGTGGCTTCCCGATCCACGCTGGTGGCTGACATGCGCCAGGCGATGACCAAACTGAATAATCAGGCACGGTTACGCGTCTATACCACCCATCTTGTCAGTACCTCGTTCGTCTCCCCTGCCATCCAGCGGGCGGCAGGTCGGGAAGTGATCGAATTACCCAACTATATCTTTGCACTTAACGTGCTGTATCAGATGGGAATTTATGCTCACGTTGATTTTATCCGTGGGCAAAATTGCCAACAGGATAACAGTACCTGGGAACGTTTTGAGCAGAACGTCAGTTGGAGTCTCGGCACGCTTAACGACGATGAACGCGAACGGTTATATCGCTGGTATCAACAACAGGATGCTCGCGCCCTCGCCCCTGCCAGCCGCGACTGGGCACTCATCTGGTGGGACAGCGTGCCACAGGAGGCACTGCGATGATTTTCATTTCTCAGGCACAAATCGATGCGTTACTTCTGGAGGATATCCAGGGCGGTGACCTGACCACACGTGCATTAGGCATCGGTGAACAGCCTGGTGTTATTGATTTTTTTCACCGCCAGGGCGGCTGCGTCAGTGGCGTGGCGGTGGCTTGCAAGATGTTAACCACGCTGGGATTAACCATCGATGATGCTGTCAGCGACGGTTCACTAGCGAACCCGGGTCAGCGTCTAATCCGGGCACATGGCAATGCCGCTGCACTTCATCAGGGGTGGAAAGCAGTCCAGAACGTGCTGGAGTGGAGTTGCGGCGTGTCTGATTATCTCGCTCAAATGTTGATGCTGCTTCGCGAACGTTATTCCGATGGCAATATTGCCTGCACCCGAAAAGCGATCCCCGGCACCCGTTTACTGGCAGCGCAGGCAATTCTGGCCGCAGGGGGATTGATTCACCGTGCCGGATGTGCGGAGACCATATTATTGTTTGCCAACCACCGTCATTTTCTTGCCGACAAGCAGGACTGGTCGGGCGCAATCGCTCAGTTACGTCGCCACGCACCGGAGAAGAAAATCGTTGTTGAAGCCGATACGCCTGAAGAGGCAATTGCCGCGTTACGCGCGCAACCAGACGTACTTCAGCTCGACAAATTTAGTCCGCAGCAGGCAACGGAAATTGCGCAAAAAGCACCGTCACTGGCTCCTCACTGCACGCTGGCTCTGACGGGTGGAATTAATCTGACAACTCTCAAAAATTACCTCGATTGTGGCATCCGACTGTTTATTACCTCCGCGCCTTATTACGCGGCACCGGCTGATATCAAAGTCAGTCTGAAACCCAAAGCCTCTTTTTAATTCTTTATTAAACGGAATTTATTTTATGAGATTCAAAAAACATTATCTCTGCACAGCATTATCAATTGCACTTGCCCAGCAGGCCGTAGCAGCTCAAGAGAGCGATACACTGACTGTATGGTCCAGCCCTGTATCATCGACGACGACCACCATTCTCGATCAACCCACCATAAAGGCGTTGGATAAACAAAATGTTGCTCAGGCATTAAGTGTCGTTCCCGGCGTGGTGCTGCAAAAATCAGGCAGCCGCAACGAAGAACAGGTCAAAGTTCGTGGTTTTGATAGCCGTCAGGTGCCGGTCTATTTCGACGGCGTCCCCATTTATGTTCCCTATGATGGTAACCTCGATCTGGCGCGGATTTTAACCAACAATCTGGGCGCGGTCGAAGTTTCCAAAGGGTATTCCTCACTGCTACAGGGACCTAATCAGATGGGGGGGTCCATAAACATCACCACTCAGAAACCGACCAAACCGCTGGAAGCGAGTCTGGGATATCGTCAGGGATGGAGCCGTAGTCAGGACAACGCCTACGATATGCACGCTTCATTTGCCGCCAGCAGCGATCTGGGATACTTGCAAGTCAGCGGCAGCCAGCTAAAACAGGATTTTCTCGGCCTGTCACACGGTGTTAATAATGATATTGCAGGCAAGCACGGCAAGATGATTAACTCATCTGCCGATGACAAACGCGGCATTGTGAAGCTCGGTTTTACACCGCGTGAAAACGATGAATACACGCTGACTTACATTAAGCAGGATGGCGAAAAAGACAACCCGCCATACAGCGGAAACAGTGGCCAAAAGTCACGCTACTGGCAGTGGCCGGAGTATGACAAAGAAAGTTTTTACTATCAGGGAACCACACAGCTAAACGACCGTTTTACCCTGAAAAGCCGGCTGTATCGCGACACCTTTGAAAATACTCTCATGATGTACAACTCGCTGGCCGATCTGAAAAGTAAAAACGGTAGCTATAGTCACTATTCCGATTACAGCGATGGTGCCGGATTACAACTGGCGGCCGATGTACGTGAAAACGATCTGCTGTCGTTTGCCGTTAACTGGAAGGATGACGTACACCGGGAAAAAGGTGCACCTCACGCCGCTTACGATCGCTATGAAGATCGTACCTGGTCGCTCGCCAGTGAATATCAATGGGCTGCTGCTGATAATTTGGATGTTGTGGCCGGGATCAGCTATGACTGGCGTGATAGCGTAGAAGCGAAAAAACACGAAAAAGATGGCAGCATCACCCATTATGACGACAACAATCAGTCAGCTTTTAACTGGCAGGTGATGGGGAAATACCACTTTGCCAATGAAGACACGCTGGCGCTTTCATACTATGACCGCACGCGCTTCCCGACACTGAAAGAACGCTATACCACGTCCAAACCGGCGTATAACCAGATAGCCATTGTTAATCCACAACTTAAGCCAGAACGCGCTCGCGGAGTGGATTTAACCTGGAATGGCGCTTTCACCCGCGCCTGGGGATTTGAAGTCAGCGTTTACTATAACCGGGTAAGTGACGCCATCCTTTCACACAATATCGATGCCGATACCATTCAAAACCAGAACAGCGGCACGGTAGATTACAGTGGCCTGGATGCCGGTATTAAGGGGAAAATCAGCAATGTACTGGATGTAGGATTGAGCTACGCTCTGATTCATGCCGATGCCAAACGCAAAGATATCGGCAAGATAACCGATCTGCCGACACAGACAATGACTGCATGGATGACACTCAAACCGTGGGAGCCGTTAAGCGTAACGCTGTCGGAAGAGGCGCGTTCCTCCAGCTACAGCAACAGCGACGGTTCACAAAAAGCCGCCGGTTTTGCGGTGACCCATATTCGTGCCGATTACGCCTTAGGTCATGGCTTCAGCGTCAATGCGTCCGTCAATAACCTGTTTGATACGAAATATGCCTACAGCGAAGGGTTTATTGAAGAAGGGCGTAATTTCTGGGCAGGTGTGGAGTATACGTTCTGATTTGAAAGCGGATAGCGGCGTCAGCACCGCTATCCGCCTTATGAAAATCTTATTCTCTTCGCAGAAGGCGAAATACCCCCAGAACCAGGATAGCGCCGACCACTGCCACCAGGAAGCTGTGCAAATTAAAACCGCTGATGGAACCGCCAATGCCAAACATGGTCGCCAGCCAGCCGCCGACAACCGCACCGACTATCCCGAGAATACAGGTCAGGAAAAATCCACCACCATCACGCCCTGGCATGATCAGCTTGGCGATAATGCCGGCTATCAGGCCAAAAATAATCCAGGCAATAATTCCCATGTTCAGGCCCTCGTTTTGATGAATCGGACGCAGAAAATGTTTACGTCAACGCTCTAAGTATAGGCAAGGGCTGGATCGATGCTGGCGTCTGTCGGTTGATTTAAGATCAACGTGTAAAAAATATTCACGCATTTGTATTAAGTTTTGTTAATCACTACCGATAAACCAAAGACAGTTTGTCGGTCAGGAGTTTTTCCGCGTGAGTCATTACCATGAGCAGTTCCTGAAACAAAATCCGTTAGCAGTCCTGGGCGTTTTACGCGATTTGCACAAAGCCGCTGTTCCCTTGCGTATCAGTTGGTCAGGCGGTCAGTTGATCAGCAAAATACTGGCAATAAGCCCTGATAAACTGGTGCTGGATCACGGCAGTCAACCAGAAGACAATAATACAGCGCTTAAAGCGCAGCACATTACTATTACCGCCGAAACTCAGGGGGCGAAAGTCGAGTTTACTGTTGAACAATTACAGCAAAGTGAGTATTTGCAGCTTCCTGCGTTCATCACCACACTCCCTCCCGCCTTATGGTTTGTACAACGACGCCGATATTTTCGCATCTCCGCCCCACTTCATCCGCCTTATTATTGCCAGACCAAACTGGCAGATAACAGTACGTTACGTTTTCGCCTGTATGATTTATCGTTAGGTGGCATGGGCGCATTGCTGGAAACGGAAAAACCAGCCGGATTGCACGAAGGCATGCGCTTCGCACAGATTGAGGTCAACATGGGACAATGGGGAGTTTTTCACTTTGACGCCCAGTTACTGGCTATCAGCGAACGCAAATTGATTGATGGCAAAAATGAAACCATCTCCACTCCCCGTCTGAGCTTTCGTTTTCTTAACGTCGGCCCGACGGTGGAGCGGCAATTACAGCGAATTATTTTCTCACTCGAACGGGAAGCCCGGGAGAAAGCGGACAAAATACGCGACTGAGTTACATCGCATCCAGTGCCTGCTCGAGTTTGTAGATATAGCGCGGTGCCTGCGGTGCGGGATGATTTTTCGCTACATGCTCGAGGAACTCGTCAGCGTCCAGATCGTTGATTTTACTGATCGCCTTTTTCCGATCTGATGAGAAAGTCCGTAACAGCGCGCCAGCTCCGTTGGCGTATGACACCACCAGTGCATATTGCAGTACCTTCGGATCTTCAATTCCTGCCAGCGGGCCGGTTTCCAGAATATTCAGGTAAGCCGCCCCCATTGAGATATTGCGCTCCGGGTTTTTCAGTTCGCTGGTTGTCGGTTCGCCACTCCACCCCATGCGGCGATAAACATCACGTCCGGACGTTGAGGCTTTCAACTGCATCAGACCAATCGCATTCGACTTACTGACCGCGTTTGGGTTACCGCCCGATTCAATAGCGATAATCGCCGTGATCAATTGTGGATCGACACCCCAGGCCGCACCGGCCTTCTGGCTTATTGGCATCCACTTCATTGCACGTTGTACCGGAACTTTCGCGTTCCACGGCGGGTTCGTGTAGTCATGCTTAGATGAACAACCCGCTAATAACACAATCAAAAAGGCAAACCATCTCAATTTCACTTCATCTATCCTTATAGCCTGGAATCGCCGTTGAGGTGACAACAGCACACCTAAGCGGCATGATATACAATTCGTTTCTGTTGTCAGCAAGGAATTGCCATGTCTCAGTTTCACTTAATCGCCCCGTCGGGTTACTGCATTAATCAGCACGCCGCGCAGCGCGGTATTCAACGCCTGACGGATGCAGGTCATCAGGTCAATAACGTAGAGGTCATTGCCCGACGCTGTGAGCGTTTTGCTGGTACGGAAACGGAGCGACTGGAGGATATCAATGCCCTTGCCAGGCTGACCTCACCCAACACTATCGTACTGGCAGTACGCGGCGGTTACGGTGCCAGTCGCTTACTGGCAGACATTGACTGGCAGGCACTGGTAACTCGCCAACAACATGATCCGTTGCTCATCTGCGGGCATAGCGATTTTACGGCCATTCAGTGCGCTCTTCTGGCGCAAGGCAATGTCATCACCTTTAGCGGACCGATGCTGGTGGCGAATTTTGGCGCGGATGTGTTGAACGCCTTTACCGAGCACCATTTCTGGCTGGCGTTACGTAATGAAACGTTCGCCATTGAATGGCAAGGGGAAGGCCCGGCGTGTCAGAGCGAAGGCACGTTGTGGGGAGGCAACCTCGCGATGTTGATTTCGCTGATTGGTACGCCCTGGATGCCGCAAATCGAGAACGGCATTCTGGTGCTGGAGGATATCAACGAGCATCCTTTCCGCGTCGAGCGCATGTTGTTACAGCTTTATCACGCAGGTATTTTACATCGTCAGAGCGCGATCATTCTCGGTAGTTTCAGTGGCAGCGCGCCAAATGATTATGACGCGGGTTACAACCTGGAGTCAGTTTACGCGTTCTTGCGCTCTCGTCTGTCGATCCCACTCATCACCGGCCTCGATTTTGGTCATGAACAACGCACGGTTACACTGCCGTTGGGCGCACATGCCATACTCAATAACGATAAAAGAGGCACACGGATGACAATAAGCGGTCATCCTGTTCTGAAAGCGTAAAAAAATCACGCTTCAGGGCCAAGTAAAACGCTGTTTCTGCCGTGAATATGGTAGGGTTTATAGTACGAGACAGCGTAATCAGGAGTAACCGACCGTTGGATGCCGCAACAATCATTAGCCTTTTCATCTTAGGCTCCATCCTTGTCACCAGTAGTATTTTACTTAGTTCATTTTCTTCCCGCCTTGGCATTCCGATTCTGGTTATTTTCCTGGCGATTGGCATGTTGGCGGGCGTCGATGGCGTCGGCGGCATTCCGTTTGATAATTATCCTTTTGCCTACATGGTAAGTAATCTGGCGCTGGCAATTATTTTGCTCGACGGCGGGATGCGAACCCAGGCCAGCTCATTTCGCGTTGCATTAGGTCCGGCGCTTTCACTGGCGACAGTCGGCGTGCTTATCACCTCCGGTTTAACCGGCATGATGGCGGCGTGGTTGTTTAATCTTGATTTGATTGAAGGCTTATTAATCGGTGCCATTGTCGGCTCCACCGACGCCGCAGCGGTCTTTTCTCTGCTTGGCGGCAAGGGACTTAACGAACGTGTTGGCTCAACACTGGAGATAGAATCCGGCAGCAATGATCCGATGGCCGTCTTTCTGACGATTACCTTGATTGCGATGATCCAGCATCATGAAAGCACTATTAGCTGGATGTTCGTTGTCGATATTCTGCAGCAATTTGGGCTGGGAATTGTGATCGGTCTTGGCGGTGGTTATTTACTGCTGCAAATGATTAACCGCATTGCTCTGCCTGCGGGCTTGTATCCATTGCTGGCATTAAGCGGCGGTATCCTGATTTTCTCTTTAACCACGGCGCTGGAAGGCAGCGGTATTCTGGCAGTTTATCTGTGCGGTTTTCTGCTGGGTAATCGCCCGATTCGCAACCGCTACGGCATTCTGCAAAATTTCGACGGCCTCGCCTGGCTGGCACAAATCGCCATGTTCCTCGTGCTCGGCCTGTTGGTTAATCCGAGCGACCTGCTGCCTATTGCCATTCCGGCGCTCATATTGTCCGCATGGATGATTTTCTTCGCCCGTCCCCTGTCGGTATTTGCCGGATTATTACCGTTCCGCGGCTTCAATCTGCGCGAACGGGTGTTTATCAGTTGGGTGGGATTACGCGGCGCGGTGCCGATCATTCTGGCAGTATTCCCGATGATGGCGGGGCTGGAAAATGCGCGCTTGTTCTTTAATGTCGCCTTCTTCGTGGTGCTGGTTTCACTGCTATTACAGGGAACATCACTCTCGTGGGCAGCGAAAAAAGCCAAAGTCGTGGTTCCGCCCGTCGGACGTCCTGTATCACGCGTTGGCCTGGATATTCACCCGGAAAACCCGTGGGAGCAGTTTGTTTATCAGTTAAGTGCCGATAAATGGTGCGTGGGTGCGGCACTGCGCGATCTGCATATGCCAAAAGAGACGCGTATTGCGGCACTGTTTCGTGATAACCAGTTGCTTCATCCCACCGGCAGCACCCGACTGCGCGAAGGCGATGTGCTGTGTGTAATTGGTCGGGAGCGCGATCTTCCGGCGCTCGGTAAACTGTTCAGCCAGTCGCCGCCAGTCGCGTTGGATCAACGCTTCTTTGGTGACTTCATTCTCGAAGCCAGCGCCAAATATGCTGATGTGGCGCTGATATATGGTCTGGAAGACGGCCGGGAATATCGCGATAAACAGCAAACACTGGGTGAAATTGTTCAGCAGTTGTTAGGCGCGGCACCGGTTGTCGGTGACCAGGTGGAGTTTGCCGGGATGATCTGGACGGTGGCTGAGAAAGAAGATAATGCCGTGTTGAAGATCGGCGTTCGGGTGGCAGAGGACGAAGCCGAATCTAAAATTTGATGTAGTTTGTATCGCCGGATGCGACGCTGTGCGTCTTATCCGGCTAACAGCAAGTTACACCGTCACAACTGGCACGCGTAACGCCAGCGCGCACATCAACTCATAGCCTACCGTTCCGGCAGCGGCGGCGACATCATCAATTTTGATCTCCTTGCCCCACAGCTCAACCGGCGTACCAATTCCCGCCTGCGGGCAAGGCGTCAAATCAACCGCCAGCATATCCATCGAGACTGTCCCTATCGTCATGGTGCGTACTCCGTCCACTAAAACAGGTGTACCGGTTGGCGCATGACGCGGATAACCATCGGCGTATCCGGCGGCGACAATGCCAATTCGCTGCTCATCGCGCGCGGTATAGTGACCGCCATAGCCCACACGATCTCCTGCTTTTAGTGTCTGGATACCAATAATCTCGCTGCTTAATGTCATTACCGGACGTAATCCAGTATTGGCAATATCCCGCCACTGACCGGACGGCGAAGCACCATACAAAATAATGCCTGGTCGAACCCAGTCAAAATGCGCTTCCGGATGCCACAGGGTTGCCGCCGAGTTAGACAACGAACGCCGACACTCCAGCCCTTCTGCTGCTCGCTCAATACGCGCCATCGCCGTAGAAATCCCATCAGGATGCTCCGCATCGGCAAAATGCGACATCAGCGTCATTTCGCCAACATTCGCCATCGCCCGCAATTGCTGCCAGACGGTAAGCATGCGCTCAGGCATGAAGCCCAGCCGATTCATCCCGCTGTTCACTTTAAGATAAATATCCAGCGGTGCCTTTAGTCGCGCGTTTTGCAACGCTTTGAGCTGCCAGTTGCTGTGTACACAGGTGGTCAGCCGGTACTGGTCATAAATTTCCAGATCCTGAGCATGGAAAAATCCCTCCAGCATCAGGATCGGCCCTTTCCAGCCGCGCTCGCGTAACGTTATCGCCTCTTCCAGATTAAGTAATGCAAAGCCATCGGTGGCCCCGAGCGCGCTCCAGATACGCTCGACACCGTGACCATACGCGTTGGCTTTTACCACCGACCAGACACGCGCATGCGGCGCGGCCTGGCGAACAATGGTCAGATTCTGTTTTAATGCCTGCAGATCGAGGCTGGCCTGTATCGGTCTGGTCATCTCGCGTCCTTAGCTGTGCGCGCCATGTAAATGACCCGGGCGCGATGGCGTAAATCCACGGCTGTAGCGCGCCACGCTTAAATCCTCATATGGGATAGCGGGCGTGCGACCAGAGAGCAGATCGCTTAACAACTGACCAGAACCGCAAGCCATCGTCCAGCCGAGCGTGCCGTGACCGGTATTCAGCCACAAATTTTTAAAGCGTGTACGCCCCACAACCGGCGTGCCATCTGGCGTCATCGGGCGTAGCCCCGTCCAGAACGTAGCCTGCTCAACATGACCGCCGCGCGGATAGAGATCGCGAACCACCATCTCCAGCGTTTCACGACGCGGCTGTAGCAGTTCAGTATTAAAGCCAACAATTTCCGCCATTCCGCCGACACGGATGCGATTATCGAAACGTGTAATGGCAATTTTGTAGGTTTCATCGAGAATAGTGGACACCGGCGCACCATCTTCTTGTGCAATAGGAATGGTCAGCGAGTAACCTTTCAGCGGGTAGACCGGAATATCAACAATGCCTTTGAGCATCGCTGTCGAGTAAGAACCAAATGCCATCACATACGCATCGGCCTTAATCACTTCATCACCACACTTCACGCCATAGATCTGCTCACCGTCGCAAAGCAGTTGATCGACAGGCGTATTAAAGCGGAATTTAACCCCCGCCTGTTCCGCCATTCGCGCTAAATTCTGGGTAAAGAGCTGGCAATCGCCGGTTTCGTCATTGGGCAGTTGCAGGCCACCGGTGAGTTTGTGTGCCACTTCGGCCAGCGCTGGCTCCACTTCCGCCAGACGGCTGGATCCCAGTAGTTTGTACGGCACACCAGCATCTTCCAGAACGGCAATATCGCGAGTCGCGTTTTCATATTGTTGTTCGGTACGGAACAGTTGCAGCGTCCCGCCCTGCCGCCCTTCATACTGGATGTTAGTCTCAGCACGTAATGTTTTCAGGCAATCACGGCTGTATTCCGCCAGGCGCACCATCCGTCCTTTGTTTTCCATGTAGTGGCTGGTGTCGCAGTTACGTAACATTTGCCACATCCATTTCAACTGAAATTGCGTACCGTCGAGACGAACCGCCAGCGGTGCATGGCGCTGAAACATCCATTTAATCGCCTTCAACGGCACACCTGGCGCCGCCCACGGTGCCGCATAACCAGGCGAGATTTGCCCGGCATTTGCTGCGCTGGTTTCCAGGGCTGCTCCCGGTTCCCGATCAATAACGGTGACCTCATGTCCTGCCTGATTTAAATACCAGGCGCTGGCAACGCCTACCACACCACTTCCCAGTATGACAACTCGCATAGCCACTCCGATAACGGTAGATACAGTAAAAGAACAATAATCTAATTACATCTTGATAACCTAGATGAAAATATTATTCAACATATGGCTTTTTTATGGTGAGCTGGCTCACATCTCCCTGACGCTGTGGGAATATGCCGTCTTTGGTATCTCCTGCTGAAGGTGCTTTTTATCCAGCAGAAAATTCCGTTCAGAGGCTGATTATTGGCACTACGATAATAAGAAATCGCAAAGAAAAAAATTCTCCGGCGACGCGGTTTTTAACGGGTGTTCTATGCTTGAAATGAGGTTCTCCACACAGAGAGTACCGACAACAATGAGGTGCGCGTATGGCGACGATCGATTCTATGAATAAGGACACCACACGTTTGAGCGATGGACCCGACTGGACGTTCGAGCTGCTGGATATTTATCTGGCAGAGATAGACCGGGTGGCGAAACTCTATCGGCTGGATACCTACCCGCACCAGATTGAAGTGATCACCTCAGAACAGATGATGGATGCCTACTCCAGCGTCGGTATGCCGATTAACTATCCGCACTGGTCATTTGGTAAGAAGTTTATCGAAACTGAGCGCCTGTATAAGCATGGCCAACAAGGGCTGGCCTATGAAATTGTCATAAACTCTAACCCGTGTATCGCTTACCTGATGGAAGAGAACACCATTACCATGCAGGCGCTGGTGATGGCGCATGCCTGTTACGGCCATAACTCTTTCTTCAAAAACAATTATTTATTCCGTAGCTGGACCGATGCCAGTTCGATTGTCGATTACCTGATTTTCGCCCGCAAATACATTACCGAGTGCGAAGAACGTTATGGCGTTGATGAGGTAGAAAAACTGCTGGACTCGTGCCATGCGCTGATGAACTACGGAGTGGATCGTTACAAACGCCCGCAAAAAATCTCGCTGCAAGAGGAGAAAGCCCGGCAGAAAAGCCGCGAAGAGTATCTGCAAAGTCAGGTCAATATGCTCTGGCGTACCCTGCCGAAACGCGAAGAAGAGAAAACCGTTGCCGAAGCGCGCCGCTATCCTTCCGAACCACAAGAAAACCTGCTCTATTTTATGGAGAAAAATGCCCCACTGCTGGAATCATGGCAGCGTGAAATCCTGCGCATTGTGCGTAAGGTGAGCCAGTATTTTTATCCGCAAAAACAGACTCAGGTGATGAACGAAGGCTGGGCCACCTTCTGGCACTACACCATCCTTAACCATCTGTACGATGAAGGGAAAGTGACCGAACGCTTTATGCTGGAGTTCTTGCATAGTCACACCAATGTGGTCTTCCAGCCACCGTATAACAGCCCGTGGTACAGCGGCATTAATCCGTATGCTCTCGGATTCGCCATGTTCCAGGATATTAAGCGGATTTGTCAGTCACCAACGGAAGAAGACAAATACTGGTTCCCGGATATCGCCGGTTCTGACTGGCTGGAAACGCTGCATTTCGCGATGCGTGATTTCAAAGATGAGAGCTTTATCAGTCAATTCCTGTCACCGAAGGTAATGCGTGATTTCCGCTTCTTCACCGTGCTGGATGATGATCGGCATAATTATCTGGAAATTTCTGCCATTCATAATGAGGAAGGTTATCGGGAGATCCGTAACCGATTATCGTCGCAATATAACTTAAGCAATCTGGAGCCGAATATTCAGATCTGGAACGTGGATTTGCGCGGCGACCGTTCGCTGATTCTACGCTACATTCCGCATAACCGCGCTCCGCTGGATCGGGGACGTAAAGAGGTGCTGAAACATGTGCATCGTTTGTGGGGATTTGATGTGACGCTGGAGCAGCAAAACGAAGATGGCAGCGTCGAGTTGCTGGAACGTTGCCCGCCAAGAATGGGAAATCTGTAAAAAGTCCTCCTCATTTGAGGAGGACTCATTTTTGCCTGATGTGGCGTACAAAGTATCGAAAATTCAATATATTGCAAGAACAACGTAAGCCTGATAAGCATAGCGCATCAGGCAATTACGCGTTTGTCATCAGTCTGGATGGATTATCGCCCCTGAATGGCTAAATCACCTGGCAAGTTCTTCTGCATCCGGTGCCAAATCTCGCCACTCTCATGCCCATAGCGACGCACCGTTTCGTAAACCTGATCGTGCGCGCCTTCACTGCACAATGCCGACAGCTTGTGGTAGAAACCCAGCGCCAGACTGCGCGCTTCCGGATTAGCAAAATAGTGACGACCAATGCGCGTGTACAACCCTTTCATCCCGTTAATGATCAGCCCGTAAATCGGGTTGCCAGAGGCAAACGCCAGACCGCGGAAAATGTTGTAATCCAGATCAGCAAAAGCATCGGCGTGATCGGCCACTTCATTGGCGGTTGCCAGCACTTCCTGCGCTTTATCAGGGTGCTGACGAAACGCGGTGCGAATAAAAATAGTTGAAATATTGGTACGCACTGACAGCAAATTATCAATAAGTTGCGGCACACTTTCGTGGTCGAGTCGCGCCAGTGTTTCAAGGATATTTAAACCGGAGGTTTCCCAGAAATTATTCACCTTCGTTGGCTTGCCATGTTGAATAGTCAACCAGCCATCTCGTGCCAGTCGCTGCAACACTTCACGTAACGTCGTACGCGTTACGCCAATTAATTCTGAAAGTTCACGTTCTGCGGGCAAAATAGTCCCGGGTGGGAAGCGGTTATTCCAGATACTTTCAATAATGTACTCTTCCGCGAAACCTGCCGGGCTTTGCGCCTTAATGACCATAGTGAGATTTCCATAACACAGCAAAACAAAGTTGGACTCATCATACCAGAGGGCTAACTACGCTGATAGCAGACAAAAAGAAGAAAAAAGGGATCAGGGCTTCATTTTCCGCATCTCTTTCCGCTTGACTATCAAGACTTGCCTCACTCCTGCCTGGCCGTTAAGCTTTGCGTTCTAACATAAAAACATCATTTATTATTTGTAAGGTAAGGGAAACCATCATGGAGATCTCCTGGGGCCGCGCGTTATGGCGCAATTTTTTGGGCCAGTCACCTGACTGGTACAAACTTGCCCTCATTATTTTCTTAATTGTTAACCCGTTAATTTTCCTCATCAGCCCTTTTGTTGCTGGCTGGCTGTTGGTAGCGGAATTTATTTTCACCCTGGCGATGGCGCTCAAATGCTATCCGCTACTGCCTGGCGGCCTGTTGGCTATCGAAGCGGTATTCATAGGCATGACCAGCGCGGAGCACGTCCGTGAAGAGGTGGCGGCGAATCTTGAAGTCTTGCTGCTACTGATGTTTATGGTGGCGGGTATCTATTTTATGAAACAGCTATTGCTGTTCATCTTTACCCGCTTGCTGTTAAGCATTCGCTCCAAGATGCTGTTATCGCTCTCTTTTTGTGTGGCGGCTGCGTTTCTCTCCGCGTTCCTGGATGCCTTAACTGTAGTGGCCGTGGTGATCAGCGTTGCGGTGGGTTTTTATGGTATTTATCACCGAGTGGCTTCTTCCCGTGCCGAAGATACCGATCTGCAAGACGACAGCCATATCGACAAGCATTACAAGGTGGTGCTGGAGCAGTTCCGTGGTTTTCTGCGTAGCCTGATGATGCACGCGGGTGTCGGTACTGCATTAGGCGGTGTGATGACCATGGTCGGTGAACCGCAAAACCTGATTATTGCGAAAGCTGCTGGCTGGCATTTTGGCGATTTCTTCCTGCGCATGTCACCGGTAACCGTCCCGGTTCTGATTTGTGGTTTGTTAACCTGCCTGTTAGTGGAGAAAATGCGTTGGTTTGGCTACGGTGAAACGCTGCCGGAGAAAGTCCGCGAAGTGCTGCAGCAGTTTGACGATCAAAGCCGTAACCAGCGTACACGTCAGGATAAAATTCGCCTGATTGTCCAGGCGATTATCGGCGTCTGGCTGGTCACCGCGCTGGCGTTGCATCTGGCGGAAGTCGGCCTGATTGGTTTGTCTGTCATTATTCTGACTACATCACTGACCGGTGTCACTGATGAACATGCTATCGGCAAAGCCTTCACCGAATCTCTGCCATTCACTGCACTGTTGACGGTCTTTTTCTCGGTAGTTGCGGTGATTATCGACCAACAACTGTTCTCCCCAATTATCCAGTTTGTATTGCAGGCATCAGAACACGCCCAGCTATCGCTGTTCTATATCTTCAACGGTTTGCTGTCTTCCATTTCGGATAACGTCTTTGTGGGAACGATTTATATCAACGAAGCCAAAGCAGCAATGGAGAGCGGCGCTATCAGTATGAAGCAATATGAACTGCTGGCCGTCGCCATTAACACCGGGACCAACCTGCCATCCGTCGCCACGCCGAACGGACAAGCTGCGTTCTTGTTCCTGTTAACCTCCGCTCTCGCGCCATTGATACGTCTTTCTTATGGCCGCATGGTATGGATGGCTCTGCCCTACACCCTCGTACTGACCCTCGTCGGGCTACTCTGCGTAGAGTTTACTCTTGCCCCTGTAACTGAATGGTTTATGCAAATGGGGTGGATAGCAACGCTTTGATAACAACTTACCGGGCATATTCATGCCCGGTTTGCCTTTCCGCCCGATAATTGTTCAATTACATCCTATTTTTACTCCCTCCTGGTGGCGCAACGAATGAATTGGTTTAAACTGCGCATTCGATGCATATTGCAGGGAAATTATTATGTTGCGATTTTTGAACCAATGTTCACAGGGGCGGGGTGCTTGGTTGTTAATGGCGCTTACCGCTCTGGCACTGGAACTGACGGCGCTGTGGTTCCAGCATGTGATGTTATTGAAACCTTGCGTGCTCTGTATTTATGAACGCTGCGCGTTATTCGGTGTTCTGGGTGCCGCGTTGATTGGCGCTATCGCCCCGAAAACGCCGCTGCGTTATGTGGCGATGATTATCTGGTTGTATAGCGCGTTTCGTGGTGTGCAGTTAACTTACGAACACACCATGCTCCAGCTCTATCCTTCGCCGTTTATGACCTGTGATTTCATGGTTCGCTTCCCGGACTGGCTGCCGCTGGATAAATGGGTGCCACAAGTGTTTGTCGCCTCTGGTGATTGCGCTGAGCGTCAGTGGGAGTTTTTAGGTCTGGATATGCCGCAGTGGTTGCTCGGTATTTTTGTTGCTTACCTGATTGTCGCAGTGCTGGTGGTGATTTCCCAGCCATTTAAAGCGAAAAAACGTGACCTGTTTGGTCGCTAATCAATCAGGCGCTCCTGCGGGAGCGCCTGTCTCGATTCATCCTGTCAATAATTCAATGCCAGATGCGACGTTAACGCTTTATCCGCTCTACGGCATTTCTGGCGGTGTAATCCCGAAGTGGTTCCACGCCCGCACTGTCGCCATACGCCCGCGCGGTGTACGCTGCAAAAAGCCTTGCTGAATCAAATAAGGTTCCAGCACATCCTCAATGGTTTCACGCTCTTCGCCAATGGCTGCAGCCAGGTTATCCAGGCCAACCGGACCACCGAAGAATTTATCGATTACCGCCAGCAATAACTTGCGATCCATATAATCGAAACCTTCTGCATCGACATTAAGCATATCCAGCGCCTGGGCGGCGATATCTGCCGAGATGGTGCCATCATGCTTCACTTCGGCAAAATCACGCACACGACGCAGCAAACGATTAGCGATACGTGGCGTACCTCGCGCCCGGCGAGCGACTTCCAGTGCGCCATCGTCACTCATCTCAAGCCCCATAAACCGTGCGCTACGACTGACGATATATTGCAGATCAGGCACCTGGTAAAACTCCAGGCGCTGCACTATACCGAAACGGTCACGCAATGGCGATGTCAATGAGCCAGCACGCGTGGTCGCGCCAATCAGGGTGAACGGTGGTAGATCGATTTTTATCGAACGCGCTGCCGGGCCTTCACCAATCATAATATCCAACTGGTAATCTTCCATCGCCGGATACAGCACCTCTTCCACGACTGGCGAGAGACGATGGATCTCATCAATAAACAGCACATCGTGCGGTTCAAGGTTGGTCAGCATTGCCGCCAGGTCACCCGCCTTTTCCAGTACCGGACCAGACGTTGTGCGTAAATTGACGCCCATTTCATTGGCAACGATGTTGGCTAACGTGGTTTTTCCCAGGCCAGGAGGACCAAAAATCAATAGATGATCGAGGGCATCGCCGCGCAGTTTCGCTGCTTTGATGAAAATCTCCATCTGCGAACGGACCTGCGGCTGACCAACATACTCTTCCAGTAATTTGGGGCGAATAGCGCGATCTACCACATCTTCCGGCAAGGTCGTACCGGCAGAAATCAGACGGTCTGCTTCAATCATCCTTTACCTCATAACGCGGCGCGCAGGGCTTCGCGAATTAATGTTTCACTGCTGGCATCAGGACGAGCGATTTTGCTCACCATGCGGCTGGCTTCTTGTGGTTTATAGCCCAGCGCCACCAGCGCAGCAACCGCTTCCTGCTCGGCATCGTCGGTTGCCGGGCTTGCCGGTGAGGTCAACACCAGATCGGCAGCCGGTGTAAACAGATCGCCGTGCAGGCCTTTAAAGCGATCTTTCATTTCAACAATCAGCCGTTCGGCAGTTTTTTTACCTATGCCAGGTAATTTCACCAGTGCTGCAGGATCCTCACGCTCAACGGCATTAACAAACTGCTGCGCTGACATACCAGAGAGGATCGCCAGTGCCAGTTTCGGCCCCACACCGTTGGTTTTAATCAGTTCTTTAAACAGCGTGCGTTCTTGCTTATTGTTAAAACCGTACAGTAACTGCGCGTCTTCACGTACTACAAAGTGGGTGAAGACTATCGTTTCCTGGCCCGCTTCAGGGAGTTCATAAAAACAGGTCATCGGCATATGCACTTCATAGCCTACGCCGCCCACTTCAAGTAACACCAGCGGGGGTTGTTTTTCCAGAATGATGCCTCTCAGCCTGCCTATCACATGACGCTCCTGCGTAATGAATCAAAGATAATGCTGTATGATAAAAAAATGCTGGATAGATATCCAGCGAAGGATGCAGAAAAATTGCGAGGCGTCTCGATGAACGGAGAATTGTCACTGCATAATTCATTCTCCAGGTCATATTGAAAGCAAATATTTTATATATTAAATATTCAGGTAAAAGACCAAAAAAAAATAAACTTGACTATACCTGCGATAAAAAAGATTTTATGTTATTAAACATATTCAAATTTATTTCGATGGAATGATAAAGTGAATATTAATTATCCTGCTGAATATGAAACTGGTGATATTGTATTTACATGTATAGGAGCCGCATTATTCGGCCAAATTTCTGCCGCATCGAATTGCTGGAGTAATCACGTCGGGATCATTATCGGTCATGACGGCGATGATTTTCTGGTCGCAGAAAGCCGTGTTCCCCTCTCCACCATCACCACACTGTCCCATTTTATTAAACGTTCTTCTCACCAACGCTATGCCGTAAAGCGATTAGGTGCAGGGCTGACAGAACAGCAAAAACAAAGGCTGATAGAACAGGTTCCCTCTCGACTGCGCAAGCTCTATCACACCGGGTTTAAATATGAGTCATCTCGCCAGTTCTGCTCAAAGTTTGTCTTTGATATTTATAAAGAAGCATTATGTATTCCGGTAGGCGAGATAGAAACTTTTGAAGAGTTATTACACAGCAATCCACATGCAAAACTTACTTTCTGGAAATTCTGGTTTTTAGGCTCAATTCCGTGGGCGCGAAAAACCGTAACGCCAGCGAGTTTGTGGCATCATCCGGGTCTGGTGTTGATTCATGCCGAAGGAGTAGATACGCCTCAGCCTGAACTGACCGAGGCAGTATAATTTAACGCAGTCGCCCGCGAGCCAGATTCAGCCGCGATTCGCTCATCTGCATCGCATTCTGACTGATATGGCAGTGGGTGATGGCAATTGCCAGCGCATCAGCGGCGTCTGCCTGCGGGTTAGCGGGAAGTTTCAGCAAGGTGCGAACCATATGCTGCACCTGGCTTTTCTCGGCACTGCCAATACCCACCACGGTTTGCTTTACCTGGCGAGCGGCATACTCAAATACCGGCAATTCCTGATTCACCGCTGCCACAATCGCCACACCACGTGCCTGCCCCAGTTTCAGGGCAGAATCGGCGTTCTTCGCCATAAAGACTTGTTCGATTGCGAAATAATCTGGCTGGAACTGGGTGATGATTTCCGTCACGCCTGCATAAATGAGCTTCAGACGAGACGGTAAATCATCCACTTTGGTGCGTATGCATCCGCTACCCAGGTAGGACAGTTGTCTACCCACCTGGCGGATAACGCCGTAACCGGTAACGCGTGAACCCGGGTCAATGCCGAGAATAATCGCCATCACGCGTCTCCGTTTTGTTGTTTAGCCGGCCTCATCAGAGGGTCGCTGCAACCTCATCAGAGATCTCACCGTTATGGTAAACTTCCTGCACGTCGTCGCAGTCTTCCAGCATATCGATCAGACGCATCAGTTTCGGTGCGGTTTCTGCATCCATATCAGCTTTGGTTGACGGGATCATAGATACTTCCGCGCTATCTGCTTTCAGACCTGCTGCTTCCAGAGCGTCGCGTACTTTACCCATCTCTTCCCATGCGGTGTAAACGTCAATCGCGCCGTCATCATAGGTCACAACGTCTTCAGCACCTGCTTCCAGCGCCGCTTCCATAATGGTGTCTTCGTCACCTTTCTCGAAGGAGATCACACCTTTTTTGCTGAACAGATAAGCCACGGAACCGTCAGTACCGAGGTTGCCACCACATTTGCTGAATGCGTGACGCACTTCAGCAACGGTACGGTTGCGGTTGTCAGAGAGACATTCAATCATGATTGCAGTGCCACCAGGACCGTAACCTTCGTAGATGATGGTTTCCATGTTCGCATCATCATCACCGCCCACACCACGTGCAATTGCGCGGTTCAGGGTGTCACGGGTCATGTTGTTAGACAGTGCTTTATCAATGGCAGCACGCAGACGCGGGTTAGCATCCGGATCGCCACCACCCAGTTTAGCTGCGGTCACCAGCTCACGAATGATTTTAGTGAAGATTTTACCGCGCTTAGCATCCTGCGCAGCTTTACGATGTCTGGTGTTGGCCCATTTACTATGACCTGCCATAAAAATATCTCCAAAATAACTATACACTTGATCCTTCAGGCTGCCTGCGTTAGCGGCTCTCGTTTACCACCTTGATACAGCTCGAAGGATTTTGTGTATACGCCTTCTCAGGCTAAGTTAATTACAAATTGTTCAATCGCCTGTCGGTTGCTCCACGACTTAGTAAGCGCCGCCGCAGCGGGCGCATCAAGCCATTGGTATGCCAGATGTTCAGTAAAAACAATCTGGCGCTCGTGTGGTAGCGCAAGACAGAACCATGATTCCGTATTACGCGTCACGCCCGGCGCATAGCGATGACGCAAATGTGAAAAAATTTCAAACTCTACCGTGCGCTGACAGTCAATTAAGGTCAGTTGTTCAGCAACAACATCAATGGTGACCTCTTCCTTTACTTCGCGCATAGCAGCTTGCGGCGCGGTTTCACCCTCCTCCACACTGCCGGTTACCGACTGCCAGAAGTCAGGATCGTCACGCCGCTGTAACATCAGCACCCGTTTCGTATCTTGTGCGTAAATGACCACTAAGATCGAAACGGGACGCTTATACACTTTATCCTTCACGCTGCCTCTTCGTTGGCTGCTTTCGCTCATCCCATTCACATAGTTATCTATGCTCATGGGAGTTCACTCAGTTGCCGCCTCGATGCACCGCAAATGATTTCGTGTATTTTATTCATATCAGTTATTCTCAGCCTTCTTGACAACCTGAATGCTCAGCTCAGCCAGTGCAGTCGGGTTGGCAAAGCTCGGGGCTTCAGTCATCAGACACGCTGCCGCCGTTGTTTTCGGGAAGGCGATAACGTCACGGATGTTGTCGGTGCCGGTCAGCAGCATGGTCAGACGGTCAAGACCGAATGCCAAACCTGCGTGCGGCGGCGTACCATATTTCAGGGCATCGAGCAGGAAGCCGAATTTCTCGCGCTGTTCTTCTTCGGTGATACCCAGAATGCCAAACACCGTCTGCTGCATATCACCATTATGGATACGCACAGAGCCACCGCCCACTTCGTAACCATTGATGACCATATCGTAAGCGTTCGCCACCGCATTTTCCGGTGCCGCTTTCAGCTCGGCGGCAGTCATGTCTTTCGGTGAGGTGAACGGATGGTGCATTGCCGTCAGGCCGCCTTCGCCATCCTCTTCAAACATCGGGAAGTCGATAACCCACAGCGGTGCCCATTTGCTTTCGTCGGTCAGGCCGAGATCTTTACCGACTTTCAGACGCAGTGCGCCCATCGCGTCGGCAACAATTTTCTTGTTGTCGGCACCGAAGAAAATCATATCGCCATCTTGTGCGGCGGTACGATCCAGGATGGCTTCGATGATTTCAGCGTTGAGGAATTTCGCTACCGGGCTGTTGATACCTTCCAGACCTTTCGCGCGTTCGTTGACTTTGATGTAAGCCAGACCTTTCGCGCCGTAGATTTTGACGAAGTTACCGTATTCGTCGATCTGCTTACGGGTCAGCGATGCCCCGCCCGGAACTCGCAGAGCAGCAACACGGCCTTTCGGATCGTTCGCTGGCCCCGCGAATACCGCAAACTCAACGGATTTCAGCAGGTCGGCAACGTCGGTCAGTTCCATCGGGTTACGCAGATCCGGTTTATCAGAACCATAACGGCGTTCAGCTTCCGCAAAGGTCATTACCGGGAAATCGCCCAGATCTACGCCCTTCACTTCCAGCCACAGATGACGCACCAGGGCTTCCATGACTTCACGCACTTGCGGCGCGGTCATGAACGAAGTTTCCACATCGATCTGGGTAAATTCAGGCTGACGATCAGCACGCAGGTCTTCGTCACGGAAACACTTAACGATCTGATAGTAGCGGTCGAAACCGGACATCATCAGCAACTGTTTGAACAACTGCGGAGACTGCGGCAGCGCGTAGAATTTACCTTTGTGCACACGAGACGGCACCAGGTAGTCACGTGCGCCTTCCGGCGTCGCTTTGGTCAGCATCGGAGTTTCGATGTCGAGGAAGCCGTGGTCATCCATAAAACGGCGCACCAGGCTAGTGATTTTAGCGCGCGTTTTCAGGCGTTGAGCCATTTCCGGACGACGCAGGTCGAGGTAGCGGTATTTCAGACGCGCTTCTTCGGTGTTGACGTGGTTAGAGTCAAGCGGCAGAACGTCTGCGCGGTTGATGATGGTCAGCGAAGACGCCAGCACTTCGATTTCGCCGGTCGCCATATCGCGGTTGATATTTTTTTCGTCACGCGCACGCACGGTGCCCGTTACCTGAATGCAGAACTCATTACGCAGTTCGGAGGCCAGCTTTAACGCGTCCGCACGATCCGGATCGAAAAATACCTGCACGATACCTTCGCGGTCGCGCATATCGATGAAGATCAGGCTACCAAGATCACGACGACGGTTGACCCAACCACACAGAGTCACCTGCTGCCCCACGTGGGACAAACGGAGCTGTCCACAATATTCTGTACGCATGAGATATCCCTTAACTTAGCTGCCGGCGGATGTCCCCTGCTGCGCAGGTGACCTAAGTCGCAGCGTTAGCTGTATGTCACAACTGAATGAAAAAAGGCGGCTATTATACTGGAAATTCTGCCGCACCGTAAGAGTCTGGCCCGCTCTGGAACGACTCGTTACCACTTTATATCAGGCCTGGAATCAGACTCTACCCTTGTTTGCTATAAAGGTGTTGCCTGAACACATAAAAATTAACAAAATTTGTCATCCTGCCATCGGCTAATCGCATTAAGGTGAGAGGTACGATTTTGTTTTATCAGGAGAGATCATGCTTGAGCTTAATGCTAAAACCACTGCGCTGGTGGTGATTGATTTACAGGAAGGCATTTTGCCTTTTGCCGGTGGCCCACATACTGCCGAGGATGTTGTTAATCGCGCCGGAAAACTGGCGGCGAAATTTCGCGCAAACGGACAGTCCGTATTTCTGGTGCGCGTCGGCTGGTCTGCCGATTATGCCGAAGCATTGAAACAGCCGGTTGATGCGCCTTCGCCTGCCAAAACGTTGCCGGAGAACTGGTGGCGGCATCCTGCGGCGTTAGGTGCAACTGACAGCGATATTGAAATCATTAAACGTCAATGGGGTGCGTTTTACGGTACGGATCTGGAGTTGCAATTACGCCGTCGTGGCATTGACACCATTGTCTTGTGTGGGATTTCAACCAATATCGGTGTTGAGTCCACCGCCCGTAACGCGTGGGAGTTAGGGTTTAATCTGGTGATCGCTGAAGACGCCTGTAGCGCCGCCAGTACCGAACAGCACAACAACAGCATCAACCATATCTACCCGCGCATTGCTCGTGTGCGTCGCGTGGAAGAGATCCTCAACGCGTTATGATTTATATCGGTCTGCCGCAATGGTCGCATCCAAAATGGGTGCGGTTGGGGATCTCCAGCCTGGAAGAGTACGCCCGCCATTTTAACTGCGTGGAGGGCAACACGACCCTTTATGCTCTGCCAAAGCCGGAAGTGGTTCTGCGCTGGCGCGAGCAAACCAGCGATGATTTTCGTTTTTGTTTTAAATTTCCGGCGACCATTTCGCACCAGGCCGCATTGCGACATTGCGATGATTTAGTAGCAGAATTTTTAACCCGCATGTCACCGTTAGCGCCGCGCATTGGGCAATACTGGCTGCAACTGCCCGCCACATTTGGCCCCCGGGATCTGTCTGCACTGTGGCACTTTCTCGATTCCCTTCCTCGCGAATTTACCTATGGTGTGGAAGTTCGTCATCCGCTGTTTTTTGCCAAAGAGGTAGAGGAACAAACGCTTAATCGCGGTTTGCATCAGCGCGGCGTTAATCGGGTGATTTTAGACAGCCGTCCGGTTCATGCAGCGCGTCCGCATAATGAAGCCATTCGCGACGCGCAACGGAAAAAGCCCAAAGTTCCGGTTCATGCCGTATTAACAGCGACAAACCCACTGATCCGTTTTATCGGCAGCGATGATATGACGCAAAATCGGGAATTATTTCAGGTCTGGTTACAAAAATTAGCACAGTGGCACCAGACCACCACGCCTTATCTTTTTTTACATACGCCAGATATTGCCCAGGCACCGGAACTGGTACATACCCTGTGGGAAGACTTACGTAAAACGCTTCCAGAGATCGGAGCAGTTCCGGCTATTCCACAGCAATCTTCTCTTTTCTGAAATTGCCACCTATCATAGACAGGAGCCATCGGCCATTTTAAAGGGAGTTTGTATGGTAAGCGCGCTGTATGCCGTTTTAGGTGCGTTGTTATTAATGAAGTTCTCTTTTGATGTTGTTCGCCTGCGAATGCAATATCGCGTTGCCTATGGTGACGGCGGTTTTAGCGAACTGCAAAGCGCCATTCGCATTCACGGTAACGCGGTGGAATATATTCCCATCGCGATTGTATTGATGCTGTTTATGGAAATGAATGGCGCAGAAACCTGGATGGTACATATTTGCGGCATTGTTCTGCTTGCCGGGCGTCTGATGCATTATTACGGTTTTCATCACCGTCTGTTTCGCTGGCGGCGTTCCGGCATGAGCGCCACCTGGTGTGCGCTGTTGCTGATGGTGCTGGCGAATCTTTGGTATATGCCCTGGGAGTTGGTTTTCTCCCTGCGTTAGCGCACAATACGCCACTTTCTTTTTCCCGGATTTTTACGTTATGTCTCACCGCGACACGTTATTTTCTGCCCCTATCGCCAGACTGGGCGACTGGACCTTTGATGAACGGGTAGCCGAAGTCTTCCCGGATATGATCCAGCGTTCCGTTCCCGGCTATTCCAATATTATTTCAATGATTGGCATGTTGGCCGAACGCTTCGTACAACCTGGTACGCAGGTTTACGATCTGGGCTGTTCTTTGGGCGCGGCGACGCTCTCGGTGCGTCGCAATATTCATCATGATAATTGTAAAATTATCGCCATCGACAACTCCCCGGCGATGATTGAACGCTGCCGTCGCCATATCGACGCCTATAAAGCGCCAACACCTGTAGAAGTAATCGAGGGTGATATTCGCGATATTGCCATTGAAAACGCGTCGATGGTGGTACTGAATTTTACCCTGCAATTCCTTGAGCCTTCTGAACGTCAGGCATTACTGGATAAAATTTATCAAGGACTGAATCCTGGCGGTGCGCTGGTGCTTTCGGAAAAATTCAGTTTCGAAGATGCCAAAGTCGGTGAACTGCTGTTCAACATGCACCACGATTTTAAACGCGCCAACGGTTACAGCGAGCTGGAGATCAGCCAAAAACGCAGCATGTTAGAAAACGTGATGCTGACCGATTCTGTGGAAACCCATAAAGCACGCCTGCATAAAGCCGGATTTGAACATAGCGAGTTATGGTTCCAGTGCTTTAACTTTGGCTCACTGGTGGCATTGAAAGCAGAGGACGCTGCATGATCGACTTTGGTAACTTTTATTCTCTGATTGCCAAAAATCATCTTTCGCACTGGCTGGAAACCCTCCCTGCACAGATTGCCAACTGGCAACGTGAACAGCAGCACGGTCTGTTTAAACAGTGGTCCAATGCGGTGGAATTTCTGCCCGAAATTAAACCGTATCGTCTTGATTTACTGCATAGCGTAACGGCGGAAAGCAAAGAGCCGCTGAGTGCCGGGCAGATTAAACGCATTGAAACACTGATGCGCAACCTGATGCCGTGGCGTAAAGGGCCGTTCTCGCTGTATGGCGTTAACATCGACACCGAATGGCGTTCTGACTGGAAATGGGATCGTGTTCTGCCGCATCTCTCTGATTTGACCGGGCGCACGATCCTCGATGTTGGCTGCGGCAGCGGTTATCACATGTGGCGCATGATTGGCGCAGGCGCGCATCTGGCGGTGGGGATTGACCCTACGCAACTTTTTCTCTGCCAGTTCGAAGCGGTGCGTAAGTTGTTAGGTAACGATCAGCGCGCGCATCTGCTGCCGTTAGGTATTGAACAACTTCCGGCGCTGAAAGCCTTTGATACCGTCTTTTCGATGGGCGTGCTGTACCATCGCCGCTCACCGCTGGAACATCTGTGGCAGTTAAAAGATCAACTGGTGAATGAAGGCGAACTGGTGCTGGAAACGCTGATTGTTGATGGCGATGAGCACACAGTACTGGTGCCAGGCGATCGTTACGCGCAAATGCGTAATGTCTATTTCATTCCATCAGCACTGGCGCTGAAAAACTGGCTGAAGAAGTGTGGGTTTGTTGATATCCGCATTGCGGACGTGAGCGTCACGACGACAGAAGAGCAGCGCCGCACCGAGTGGATGGTCACCGAGTCTTTGTCTGATTTCCTCGACCCGCATGATCCGAGTAAAACGGTAGAAGGCTATCCTGCGCCTAAACGCGCGGTGTTGATTGCGCGTAAGCCGTAACCCGTTTCCGAGCGCTGGATTGATGACAAACGCCAAAACCGCCTGATGCGCTACGCTTATCAGGCCTACCCGTCTCCTGCAATATGTTAAATTTGCACAAATTTGCAGGCTGGATAAGGCGTTCACGCCGCATCCGGCATGAATAAAGCACACTTTATCTGCAATTTAGCGCCCGTTTCCGGGCGCTATTTACTTCTTATGCCTGAATGGCTGGCTGATCAAACGCCGTCAACTTCGGCGCATTGCCCGTGTATTTTTCGATATACACCAGCGAGGTGTTACCGGCGCAGGCATTCGCCAACTGAGAGCTTGGAATATCCGCCGTTAACACGTTTGCGCAGCCGTTTTTACACAAGCTATTTTCCAGATCCGGCCATGCGCCTTCATGCACGCACACCACGCCTTTTTTGATCCCATCAGTCACCACAGCGCCAGTCAAAATCTGACCGCGTTTGTTCCAGACACGCACCAGATCGCCATTCGCAATACCAAAGCGAGCAGCATCTTCGGTGTGAATGGTGATCGGCTCACGATCGGCAACCGCATATTTTTTACGCAACTCCGCATAGTTAAGCTGGCTGTGTAAACGGTGTGCCGGATGCGCGGTCAGAAGCTGCAACTGCTTCTCGTCGGCGGTGCCTCTCCACTCATCAGGTGCAAGCCAGGTTGGGTGTGCCGGGCAATCCTTATAAGCAAATTTTTCCAGCGTTTTGGAATAGATCTCAATTTTTCCGCTTGGCGTACCCAGAGCATTCTTCACCGGATCGGCGCGGAAATCGCCATAGCGAACATATTGCTCGTTCTTCTCGCTGCGGCGCATTTCAAGCAGTTTATTTTGCTGCCAGAAGGCATTAAACATCGGCATAGTGACGCGCTGCGCACGGGCACCTTTCTGAGCGGCATCATAAAAGAATTTCAGCCACGCCATTTCATCTTTACCTTCGGTATAGATCTCTTTTCCGCCAGGTTTCAGTAATTCAGCAAGGTCAGCAAATACGTCAAAATCGTTACGTGCTTCAAATTGTGGGTCAACAACCTGCTTCATCGGCACAATATGTTGGTTGCTGTAATCGCCGGTCATCGTCAGGTCATTGCGCTCAAACGATGTGGTGATCGGTAATACGATATCCGCGTGTTTGGCTGCCGCCGTCCAGTAGCATTCAGAAACGACGATCAGCTCTGGTTTCTGCCAGGCTTTTATCAGACGGTTAGTGTCCTGGTGATGGGTGAAATTACCGCCGCCAGCCCACCAGATCATTTTGATATTTGGGTAAGTTTGTTCTTTACCGTTGTGTTGATATTTGCCACCAGGATTTTCCAGCGCATCGACAATACGGGCGACAGGAATCGCCGTCATTCCACCATCATCAGCGGCCTCGCTGGCCTGTCCGGCAATCGCCGCAGACATTTCCGGCAGCACACCGCCAACGCGTGTTGGGTTGCCGCCGTTGGAGTAATGATAAGAGAAACCAAAGCCGCCGCCCGGCGTACCAATCTGTCCTAACATCGCCGCCAGGGTCACCAGCATCCAGTGTTTCTGCTCACCGTATTGCTGCCGCTGAATTCCCCAGCCGGCCATCAGCATCGTGCGATTCGCCGCCATCAGTTCGGCAAGTTTGACTATTTGCGCTTCTGGCACACCGGTAATTTCCGCCGCCCAGGGGGCGCTCTTCGGCGTATTATCTTTCTTGCCGGTCAGATACTCTTCAAATTGCGGATAGCCGGTTGTGTATTTTTCAAGGAACGCTTTATCGTGTTTGCCTTGTGTCATCAGGGTGTGCGCAACCCCTAACATCAGCGCCACGTCGGTGCCCATATTCGGCGCGATCCAGGTAGCGTTATCGCCAAAGAACTCGATCGTTTCAGAACGGATAGGGTCGATGGCAATCACCGGTTTGCCAGATTTCTTCAGTTGATGGAAGTATTCCAGCCCTTGCTCATCGGTACTACTCCAGGCAATTTTTAAGGTATTCAGCGGGTTCATGCCCCACAACACCACCACCTGACTGTTTTCCAGAATCAGTGGCCAGGAAGTCTGCTGTTCATAGACCTCCACAGAACCGACAACGTGCGGCATGATCACCTGCGCAGCCCCGGTTGAGTAATCGCCGCTATGTCCTGAATAACCGCCCGCCAGATTCATATAACGTTGCAGTAAAGTTTGCGCTTTATGCAACACGCCAGAAGAACGCCAGCCGTAAGATCCGGCAAAAATGGCCGAAGGACCGTTGGCCTTGCGGATGCGATCGTGTTGCTCATGAATCAGTTTTAATGCCTGTTCCCAGCTCACCTGAACGTAACTGTCTTCGCCACGACCTTTTGCCGGTTGCAGTGGATTGTCGAGATAACTTTTTCTCACCATCGGATGCTGAATACGCGCCGTAGTGTGTACCTGATCCGCCGCCGTAGACTGTAAGGAGTTCAGGATGGTCTTCGCCAGCGCGCCTGTAGAAGAAACAATCTTACCGTCCTTCACTTCTACGTTCATCGCCCCCCAGCGGCCTGCGGTAAGAATTTTACCGCCCTTCTCATCTGCCCATGCAGGTAACGGTACAGCCGATGTCACCACCAGCGCCCCTGCCGCAATACCGCTATGTTTAATAAACTCACGTCTTGTTAATGTCATAACTTCCTCCCTGATCAACGAGGATCACTGTTTCTCGGTAATATCTTTGGCGTTGTACTGGAAGTACCGCGTCAAAATATCCAGTTCGTTTTCGCTCATGCTGGTTCGCGTCCCCATCCCTTTCGCAATGGACGGCCAGGCATTGACGGTGTAATGGTCGGCGGCAACCGGCGCGTGGCAACCAGCACAATAGGTATCGTCGAGTTTTTCAGCGTATTGCCATAGCGGTTTACGGTCCGCTAATGCGGGATCGATAAGCGCCCCTTGTAATGACGCCTGACGCCATTGATTACCGTATTCGTCAGCTTTCCATTCCCCGTTTACCGTTAGCGCCTTGATACCTTCTTCACTTAGTGTGGCTAACGCCAGTCGTTGAGCTGCCGCCAGGTAGAGCGTGTTTTCACTACCCTGCATTTGATAGCCCTGTAACAGAACGATCGGCTGTTTACCGCTGGCATCAGCAACCGTGAGATCGGTGCCAGGATTTACAGTAGCCAGCTCGCCTATGCGGGAAGGTTTGAAAGGATAAATATGCGCACCATTAGTCACTGATGTGACGGCCTGACTTTCCAGTTCATGTGCCGCGTTGTCATCCATTTTTATTTCTGGCGGAAAATGGGCTATTCCTTTGTGGCAATCAATACACGTTTCGCCGTCTTTTTGCGCTTTGGTGTGCATTTTCTGTGCAGATTCACTTTGTGAAGCAATATCCATGGCTTCAAAAGTATGGCAACTACGGCACGTTGCAGAGTCTGAGGCTTTTAATTCTTTCCACACTGTTTCGGCCATTTCCTGACGATGGGATTCGAACTTATCGTCGCTGTCTATTTTGCCGCTAACAAATTCATGATAAATATCTTTAGATGCTTTTAATTTAGCAAATAAATAATCCATTCCTGACTTTGGAATATGGCAGTCGGAACATTCAGCACGAATACCTTTTTGATTAGAAAAATGGACAGTTCCCTGATATTCCTCAAACGGTTTGCTCATTGAGTGGCAGGAAAGACAAAATGTCGTTTCCGACGTTTTGTGCAACGTTTTTTGCGCCAGCAATAACCCACCGCCACCCACCGCTACTGCCATGAGCAAAAAAAATAACCAAATGCGTTTTTTCCCTCGCATAAATTCCTCTAATTAAATTCCAGTACACCGAACCAGTTGTATAAATAAATACACAACGAATTAATAACTCACTAAATTCGGCACAACACTGCCTGAAATAATCGACAAAAAATATGATTTATTGCAATTTAACCATTAATTATTAAAGAAGAAACCAGTCGTTATTTTTAATATATATTTGGCAGTTCTAACAATTTAAATCACATAATTAATATGAATATATAAAACATTTTTAGCAGCATGATTTTGCACGCTATTACACGATGACTGTTCATTTTTCATACTGATCAAGGATAAAAAAAGGCCCCTGTTGAAATTGCAGGGGCCTGGTACGAGCAAGCATCATATTGGGCGACATGATGCAACGGTAAAAATCATTTGGCCTGATGGCGTTCAATGATTCCTTTCATTTCAGCAACCGCCGCCCCGTCTACGACATAACGCGAATACTCGTCCGCGAGTGCATCTGATGACATGGACAATCCTTGATTACGATAACGCATCGGTGAGGCTTGCCACGCTCCCGCGGAGCTATGGACTTCCAGCACTCCGGCATCGAGGAAGTGGTGCAGGTTTTCTGCACGAACTCCAGCTCCGGCCATGATGATTGGAGCATCACCATAGGCAATAAGTTCCATAATTTTTAATAAACCTTGCAGCGCGTCTGATTTTTGCCCCGATGTCAGCACCCTGGCAATGCCTAATTTCGCAAGATTATTCAGTGCATTTAAAGGGTTAGCGCACATATCGAAGGCGCGATGAAAAGTGACGGCCAGCGAACCGGCAGCCGCCATTATTTTTTCCATTCGTGGCATATCGACATTACCGTCAACATCCAGAACCCCCGTCACCAGTCCAGGAAATCCCAATTCGCGTACTGTGCGGATGTCCTCAAGAATGGCGGCAAACTCGCCGTCGCTGTAGCAAAAATCGCCACCGCGAGGACGGATAATCGGATGCACAGGGATAGTAACCTGCTGACGCACAGACTTCAGCACGCCCAGCGACGGCGTTAAGCCACCTTCTTTCGGTGCCGCACACAGCTCTATTCTGTCGGCACCGTTTTGCTGCGCCGTCAGCGCGCACTCCATGCTGTAACAGCAAATTTCCAGTAATGCCATTTTTACTCCTTAATTACGCCGACTGCTCACTGGCGACGATCTCTTCAATGGACCACGGATGAAACTTAATCGTGGTTTTACCGTCGGTGACGGCCAGCGTTGGATTGGGTAATCGCTCATGCTCACCTTTTGGCGAACTGGTTTTAACCGAGATCCCCGGCTGACTAAGCCCTTCATCAGAAAGTAATGCCAGTGCACGGACGTTCAGTGTCTCTGGATCACCAGGCAGAACGATTTCGATATGTTCCCAGCCTTCGTGCGGGTAACGTTTTTCCCCAGGCCACGGTAACTCAACTATCGAAAACTGCCAGTGAGCAACCTGTACCGGTTCATGCAATTTAAACAGGCAAATCGGTCTGCCATTGATCATATTTTCTGACAGGAGTTCGCCGCACTGTTCAAACCCACGACGCCAGCGTTCAGCGGTGGCGTTTTGATGACAACGCAAGGAAATGTGATCGGCATTCAGCAGAGTAATATCCAGCCCCAGACGACGGGAAAGTTCGTCTAATGCGTGGGTAAATCGCGGTAAATCCGTTGCAATATCCTGCAACTCGTCGACAGATTGCCAGTTAGCCATAATCACTCTTCGTCTTTCAGCAAAAGCGTTAATTTACCTTGTTGCCCTGCGCCAACCAACTGCTGATTTCGCGCAGTCCCCGGTGCAATAGTGAAAACGGCAATACGCCACGCGCACGTTGCTGACGAAAACAGCCATTTGCAGTATACTCCCGCCCTAATTTCTTTAACTGGTGCGGGCAATTCTCGCTCGCTTCATCAATGTAAGGTATTCCGGTGAATATTCAGGCTCTTCTCTCAGAAAAAGTCCGTCAGGCCATGATTGCGGCAGGCGCGCCTGCGGATTGCGAACCGCAGGTTCGTCAGTCAGCAAAAGTTCAGTTCGGCGACTATCAGGCTAACGGCATGATGGCAGTTGCTAAAAAACTGGGTATGGCACCGCGACAATTAGCAGAGCAGGTGCTGACTCATCTGGATCTTAACGGTATCGCCAGTAAAGTTGAGATCGCCGGCCCAGGTTTTATCAACATTTTCCTTGATCCGGTATTCCTGGCTGAACATGTTCAGCAGGCGCTGGCGTCCGATCGTCTCGGTGTTGCTACACCAGAAAAACAGACCATTGTGGTGGACTACTCCGCGCCAAACGTGGCGAAAGAGATGCACGTAGGGCATCTGCGTTCCACCATCATTGGTGACGCGGCTGTGCGTACCCTGGAGTTCCTCGGTCACAACGTAATTCGCGCTAACCACGTCGGTGACTGGGGCACCCAGTTCGGTATGCTGATTGCGTGGCTGGAAAAACAGCAGCAGGAAAACGCCGGTGAAATGGAGCTGGCAGATCTCGAAGGTTTCTACCGCGATGCGAAAAAGCATTACGACGAAGATGAAGAGTTTGCCGAACGTGCACGTAACTACGTGGTAAAACTGCAAAGCGGTGACGAATACTTCCGCGAAATGTGGCGCAAACTGGTCGACATCACCATGACGCAGAACCAGATCACTTACGATCGTCTGAACGTAACGTTGACTCGCGATGATGTGATGGGCGAAAGCCTCTACAACCCGATGCTGCCGGGTATCGTGGCAGATCTGAAAGCCAAAGGTCTGGCAGTAGAAAGTGAAGGCGCGACCGTTGTATTCCTTGATGAGTTCAAGAACAAGGAAGGCGAGCCGATGGGCGTTATCATTCAGAAGAAAGATGGCGGCTATCTCTACACCACTACCGATATCGCCTGTGCGAAGTATCGTTATGAAACCCTTCATGCCGATCGCGTGCTGTATTACATCGACTCCCGTCAGCATCAGCACCTGATGCAGGCATGGGCAATCGTACGCAAAGCAGGTTATGTACCAGAATCCGTACCGCTGGAACACCACATGTTCGGCATGATGCTGGGTAAAGACGGTAAACCATTCAAAACCCGCGCTGGCGGTACGGTGAAACTGGCAGATCTGCTGGATGAAGCACTGGAACGCGCGCGTCGTCTGGTGGCTGAGAAGAACCCGGATATGCCAGCCGACGAGCTGGAAAAACTGGCCAATGCGGTCGGTATCGGCGCGGTGAAATACGCGGATCTCTCCAAAAACCGCACTACCGACTACATCTTCGACTGGGACAACATGCTGGCGTTCGAGGGTAACACTGCGCCGTATATGCAGTATGCCTACACCCGTGTGCTGTCCGTGTTCCGTAAAGCGGAAATTAACGAAGATCAACTGGCTGCGGCTCCGGTTGTCATCCGTGAGGATCGTGAAGCGCAACTGGCCGCTCGCCTGCTGCAATTTGAAGAAACCCTCACGGTAGTTGCCCGTGAAGGTACACCGCACGTGATGTGTGCTTACCTGTACGATCTGGCTGGTCTGTTCTCTGGCTTCTACGAGCACTGCCCGATCCTCAGCGCAGAAAACGAAGAAGTGCGTAACAGCCGTCTGAAACTGGCACAACTGACCGCGAAGACGCTGAAACTGGGTCTGGATACGCTGGGTATTGAGACTGTAGAGCGTATGTAATCGCGTTATGTGTCAAAGGCCGATGTCGCAGTTACGGACATCGGCTTTTTTATCACCGCCGATAATTCACAATCACTTCATTACGCTGCACCTTCAGCGGCGGAATTAACCTCCCGCCGCCTGGAACTTCCCAGATAAAGCGCAACGGTTCTGTCGCAGGTACGCCGGTAAATGCCACCGTACTCCCGCTCTGCCCGTCTAATTCGACACAACGAGATAGCGAACACAAGCGCACGCGCAGCCCTACAGGTGTCGGGCCGATAAGCTGATAACGCCAGGCCACCAGCGTCACCAATCCTGAAACCGGTTGTCGCGAAGCCAGAGACGCTGACGACATCGATTCACCACGATGATTCAGCGTCACGCCCGCGCTACTTGCCTGCCACATGCCCTCCCCGGCAGCCTGCACAAGCATCGGAAACAACAAAATAGCTAATAAGCTCCTCATTATTTGCCGCCAATCGTCGCCGTCATACGGATTTGGCGGTTATCAGAGAGTTCGAGATTCGAAAGCACCACCAGTTGCGGCAGGCTACGGCGCAGAAAACGAGATAATAATGGCCGCAGCGCATGGTTCACCAACAGCACTGGCGGCGCGCCCAGCATCTCCTGACGGGATAATGCCTCCTGAGTTTGTGCCAGCAAACGATCCGCCAGTCCAGGCTCCAGCCCGCCCCCGCCCTGCAATGCCTGTAACAGCAAACGCTCCAGCGGCGTGTCCAGGCCAATAACGTGAACTTCATCTTTGCCGGGAAACCATTGCTGGGTAATCGCCCGACCAAGCGCCACGCGGACGACGGCGGTTAATTCATGTGGATCGCTCTGGATGGGCGCATGTTCCGCCAGCGTTTCGAGGATGGTGCGCATATCGCGAATCGGCACTTTTTCATCAAGCAGGTTTTGTAGCACCTTGTGCAGCGTGGTGAGCGTGACGACGCCAGGAACTAAGTCCTCCGTTAGCTTTGGCATCTCCTGGGCGACGCGATCCAGTAACTGCTGCGCCTCCTGACGACCAAACAGTTCGGCGGCATGTTGGCTAATGAGGTGGTTAAGATGCGTTGCGACCACCGTGCTGGCCTCAACCACGGTATATCCCTGAATCTGCGCCTGTTCTTTTAGCGCGCTTTCGATCCAGATAGCATTCAGACCAAACGCCGGGTCGACCGTCGCTTCACCGGGTAATGTTCCGGCGGCTGTTCCCGGGTTGATCGCCAGCCAGCGCCCCGGATAAGCATCGCCGCTACCAATTTCAACGCCTTTCATCAGGATACGATAACGGGCAGGTTGCAGATCCATATTGTCGCGAATGTGCACCACCGGCGGCAGAAAGCCCATCTCCTGGGCAAATTTCTTACGAATACTGCGAATACGCCCCAGCAACTCGCCATCCTGCTGAAAATCGACCATCGGGATCAGCCGATACCCCACCTCCATTCCCAGCGAGTCTTCCAGTTGCACATCGTTCCACGTCGCTTCAACAACGGCATTATTCTCCGCCATTTTTACCGGCTTCGGTTCGGCAGGCGCTTTTTGTTCGCGTCCACGGATCCACCACGCCAGCCCCAGCAGTCCCGCCGTGAACAGTAAAAATACCAGGTTTGGCATTCCTGGCACCAGACCAAGTAACCCCAGTACTGCGGCACTTAACAACATGACTCTGGGGTTACTGAAAAGCTGATTCACCATCTGCTCGCCAACATCCTGATCGGTGCTGACACGCGTGACGATGACCCCCGCAGCGGTAGAAATAACCAGCGCCGGGATTTGCGCCACCAGGCCATCACCGATGGTCAACAGCGTATAACTTTCTGCCGCATGGCCCATGCTCATGCCATGTTGCAGCACGCCGACCAGCAATCCGCCGACGACGTTAATGACCATGATGAGGATCCCGGCAATAGCATCACCACGAACAAACTTACTCGCCCCGTCCATTGAGCCGTAAAAATCGGCTTCCTGGGTCACTTCGGAACGACGTTTTTTCGCCTCATCTTCACCAATCAATCCGGCGTTGAGGTCGGCATCAATCGCCATCTGTTTACCCGGCATACCGTCGAGAACAAAGCGCGCCCCCACTTCCGCAATACGCCCGGCACCTTTGGTGATAACCATAAAGTTGATGATCACGAGGATGACGAATACCACAATGCCGATTGCAAAGTTACCGCCAACGAGGAAGTGACCGAACGCTTCAACGACCTTCCCCGCCGCCGCCGCACCAGTATGACCTTCCATCAAAATGATACGGGTTGAAGCCACGTTGAGCGCCAGACGCAACAGCGTGGTAAACAGCAGGATGGTCGGGAACGCGGCAAACTCGAGCGTGCGCTGGGTAAACATCGCCACCAGCAACACCATGATCGACAGGGCAATATTGAAGGTAAACAGCAGGTCGAGAATGAATGCGGGCAGTGGCAGCACCATCATCGACAAGATCAACAGGATCAAAATCGGTCCGGCAAGGATCTGCCATTGTGTCGATTTCAGGTTTGCGGGTAGGCGCAGCATTGCGACCAGATTACTCATGGGGCTGTTTCTCGTTGATAAAATCCAGGGCTTCCGGCACCGGAAGATGTGTGGGTTGTTCGGGGCGTTGCCCACCGGCCAGACGCCAGTGTTTCAGTTGCCAGACCCAGGCCAGTACTTCTGCCACAGCGGCGTATAGTTGGCCTGGAATTTGTTGGCCTATTTCGCCATGTCGATACAGCGCACGCGCCAGCGGCGGTGCTTCAAGGGTCGGGACGTTATTTTCAGCGGCAATTTCACGAATGCGCAGTGCTACCAGCCCTGCACCTTTGGCGACCACTTTCGGCGCACTCATTTTGTTTTCGTCATATCGCAATGCCACTGAGTAGTGAGTTGGGTTGTTAACAATGACGTCCGCTTTCGGCACATCGGCCATCATCCGACGCCGTGCCGCAGCTCGCTGCATCTGACGAATTCGCCCTTTGACATGGGGATCGCCTTCGCTTTGTTTGAACTCATCACGAATGTCCTGCCGTGACATACGCAGCTTTTTCAGGTGGCTGAATATTTGAAAAAAGACGTCAAATCCCACCATTGGGATGACCCCAAGCACCACTAAAAGCGCGCACAATCCCACAACATCCATCGCGTTAGCCATTGCAGTAATGGGCGACTGCGCCATTAAGCGCATCATCTGCGGCCAGTGATGCCAGAGATAAAAACCAGTCACACTGCCGACCAAAGTGGATTTCAGTATCGCTTTCAGCAGCTCTGCGCCGGTTTGCGCTGAGAACATGCGTTTAATACCGGGTAACGGGTTGATTTTGGAAAACTTCGGCTGTAATGATTTGCCGCTAAATACCAGACCACCCAACATGACTGGCGAAATGAGTGCCACCAGCACCACGCCGCTAATCAGCGGCAACAGAGCCAACATGGCTTCTCTGATTAACTGAATAATCTGCCCCAGGATTAGGTTGGGGTCATTGATGATGTTGTGATCAAAATGCAGCCCGGCGGAGAGCATCCCAGACAACCGGTGAGCCAGAGACGCGCCACCAAACCAGATAACACACACGCCCACCAGCAAAATCAGCAGTGAGGTTAGCTCACGGGAGCGCGGGATCTGTCCCTCTTCCCGTGCTTTTTCAAGTCGGTGAGGTGTGGGGGCTTCTGTTTTGTCGTCGCTCTCGTCAGACACGTCGCCAATCCTGGAAATAGTGATAAGCGTGAATAATGCCAGAGCGGAAAGCGTTCAATGGTTAGAGTAAGGGGCAAAACAGGCGGGATTTAGGGCTTTTACCGCAGCACATCAGGCGTGGTGCCGCGTTTGTCGGATGCGGTGTAAACGTCTCATCCGGCCGCCTGATACGACGGGTCACGTCATATCAGGCAATACAAATTAAAAACCGAGACTATCCAACAAATCGTCGACCTGATCCTGGCTGGCTACCACACCCGCTTTGCTGCTATCAACCTGTGGCCCATTAAGCAGACTCTGGCTTTCACGCTTCGGACGCGCATCCTGTTCCGGAATGTTTTCCAGCAGCACCATCAACAACTGGCGTTCAATCTCCTGTATCACATCCATCATCCGTTTAATCACCTGGCCGGTGAGATCCTGAAAATCCTGTGCCATCATGATTTCCAGCAGTTGCGCATTGGTGAAACGGGTATGAACAGGCACATCCGCCAGAAATTGCCGCGTATCGGTCACCAGTTCACGGGCATCGGCAAGGTCAATCGGATCGGCAAACCAGGCATCCCAGCGTTGGGTTAATGCTTTTGCCGACTTCTCCATTTCATCCTGATGTGGCTGTGACGCCTCAACACTGTTCAGCGCACGCTCCGCAGCCTGGGCAGTCATCTGCACGACGTAGTACAAACGATCGCGGGCATCGGGGATGGCTTCAGCGGCCTCAGCTATCGCCTGATCCAGTCCAAGCTCCCGCAGACTGTCACGCAACATACGCGTCAGGCTGCCAATGCGCGCAATGATATCGCCAGCGGCATGTTCATCAGCCGGTTTGATTGATGGTTGCATCATAATCGCATCCTCACATGCCCAGTTTCTCAAAGATTTTGTTGAGTTTTTCCTCCAGCGTCGCGGCGGTAAATGGCTTAACCACATAGCCACTGGCCCCCGCTTGTGCTGCGGCGATAATGTTCTCTTTCTTCGCCTCTGCGGTCACCATCAACACCGGTAACGCCGACATCGCGCCATCAGCACGAATGGTTTTCAGCAGTTCCAGACCATCCATATTCGGCATATTCCAGTCGGAGATCACAAACCCATAACCGCCCGCCTGTAACTTGTTGAGAGCATCGGCACCATCTTCCGCTTCCTCAACATTGTTGAATCCCAGCTCTTTCAGCAGGTTACGCACAATGCGTCGCATGGTGGAAAAGTCATCCACAACCAAAAATTTAAGCTCTTTATCCGCCATCTCACACTCCTGATTTAAATACGTATCGCCTGTCCGGCACTGATTTTTGCCAGCATTTGCTGGCTTACCTGACTAAGATCGACCACTTCGCAGACGCCCCCCAAATTGATGGCCTCACGCGGCATACCGAAAACCACGCTGCTTGCTTCGTTTTGCGCGAGGGTCCATGCCCCCGCCTGACGCATCGCCAACATTCCCGCCGCGCCGTCGTTACCCATGCCCGTCAGGATCACCCCAACAGCATTACGCCCCGCCTGTTTGGCAACAGAATGGAACAACACATCTACCGAAGGCCGATGACGGTTAACCGCCGGGCCATCGTGAATTTTGATTTGATAGTTCGCGCCACTGCGCGCCAGTTCCATATGCCGATCGCCCGGCGCGATATAGGCATGTCCCGGTAAGACGCGTTCACCGTCTTCAGCCTCTTTAACGCCGATCTGACACAGCTTGTTAAGTCGGTCAGCAAAAGAGCGGGTGAAACCGGGCGGCATATGCTGGGTGATTAACAGCGCCGGGCTGGAAAGTGGCAACGGTTGCAGTACGTGACGAATCGCCTCTGTTCCGCCCGTTGAGGCACCAATTGCAATCAATTTTTCTGAACTCAACAGCGGGCCAGCCTTCAGCGTTGCCGGTGGCGATAACGGTTTATGCGCGGCCAGGCTCGCTCTTGACGCCGTTCGTACCTTTTCGGCAATCATTTCGCTATACGCCAGCATTCCTTCGCGAATACCCAGTTGTGGTTTGGTGACAAAATCTATCGCCCCTAACTCAAGCGCGCGCAGCGTGACTTCGGAACCTCTGCCGGTCAGAGAAGAAACCATCACCACCGGCATTGGTCGCAAACGCATTAATTTTTCGAGGAAATCCAGCCCATCCATCCGCGGCATTTCAACGTCCAGCGTCAACACATCAGGGTTGAATTTCTTAATCAAATCACGCGCGACCAGCGGATCAGGAGCCGTCGCAACCATTTCCATGTCGCTATAGCTGTTGATGATTTCCGTCATGATCTGGCGCATCAATGCCGAATCATCGACAGACAACACCCTGATTTTGCTCATCGTTATTCCTTACTTAGCGCATACACCGTCTGACCTCGCAACGTGAAGCTGCGCTCAAGATGGCTAAAGTTTTCAGAGTGACCCGCAAACAGCAATCCGTCGGGCTTAAGTAGCGGTACAAAGCGACGCAAAATCTCCTGTTGAGTCGTTTGATCAAAGTAGATCATGACGTTACGGCAGAAGATCGCATCAAACGGCCCCGGTACGGTGTACTGTTTCGCCAACAAATTCAGCGGCGAAAAATCGACATAATTCGCCAGTTCCTGACGCACGCGCACCAGCCCTTCATGCGGTCCCGTGCCGCGCATGAAGTAACGCTGGAGTTGTTGTGGCGTCAGGTTTTTCAGCTCTTCATGGCGATAAATGCCGCTTTTAGCTTTCTCCAGGACTTCGGTATCGATATCACTGGCAAAGACTTTCCAGCGTCCGGGCGCAGTGCCCAATGTGTCCGCCAGCGTCATCGCAATGCTGTACGGTTCTTCGCCTGTCGATGCCGCTGCACTCCATACGCGATATTCCCCAGAACAGCGGCGGGCGTGAGTTGCGATCAGCGGAAAATGATGCCCTTCACGAAAAAATGCCGTCAGGTTGGTCGTCAATGAGTTAATAAATGCCTGCCACTCGCTGCTGCACTGATTAGATTCCAGCATATTCAGATAATGCCCAAAATCTGCCAGTCCCAGCGAACGCAAACGGCGTACCAGCCGGTTGTAGACCATGTCACGTTTGTGATCGGCCAGAACGATCCCCGCACGTTGGTAGATCAATTGACTTATCCGCCGAAAATGAACGTCGGAAAGCGCGAGGCGCTCGGTCATCTGTAACAATAAAGACGTTTGCCCACAGGGCAGAGATGATGTCATAGCGCCTTCTCAGTCACTTCAGGAAACCACTGGCACAGCCTGTAACTGCGCCGATTGTGTCGTATAACCACTTGTAAATAGCGCCATCAGAGACGATACGCGCGACGTTCTGTTGCATCATCTGATCAATCTGGCAACAATGGTGCTTGAGTAAATAGCCATCAAAATGTTTCCCAGTTTGGAGCTTGTTCAGCGATATGCCGGCGTGGTTGTGTTGGTGGTTTTTCACTGGCTGGCCGGGATTGAAGCGGTGGTTTTTGGGATTGCGGGCTGGCAGCCAGACGAAACGCGGATACTGCCTGCGTTAAACGACTGGCCTGCTCTTCCAGCGCGGCGGCTGCAGCGGCTGACTCCTGCACCAACGAGGCGTTCTGTTGAGTCACACGATCCATTTCCGACACGGCCTGCGCCACTTGATCAATGCCACGGCTCTGTTCATCGGAGGCTGAAGCAATTTCCCCCATAATGTCGGTAACGCGCGTAACCGCATTAACGATGTTGGTCATCGTCTCTCCGGCGCTTTCAACCAGCACCGAACCGGTATCGACGCGGGATACTGAGTCTTCAATCAGGGCTTTAATCTCTTTTGCCGCCTGGGCGCTACGGCTGGCAAGATTACGCACTTCACCCGCAACCACGGCAAAACCACGGCCCTGTTCACCGGCACGGGCAGCTTCTACGGCGGCGTTCAGCGCCAGTATATTGGTCTGGAAAGCAATACCGTCGATAACGCTGATGATGTCAGCAATTTTCTTCGAACTGTCAGCAATTTCGTGCATGGTTTTCACCACGCCATCCACCACTTTACCGCCGTGCATGGCAGTGTCGGAGGCACTTTGCGCCAGTTGCGAGGCCTGGCGGGCATTATCGGCGTTCTGTTTCACCGTGGCGGTGAGTTGTTCCATGCTGGCAGCAGTCTCTTCCAGTGCCGAGGCCTGCTGTTCAGTTCGGGAGGAGAGATCGGTATTACCTGCAGTAATTTCACGCGTACCAACGTAGATGGCATCTGAACCTTCGCGCACGTGGGTGACTGTATCAGTCAGAGAACGTTGCATATGCGAAACGCTCTGCGCCAGCTCGCCCATTTCACTGCGTCCAGCAATGGCCAGGTTATTCGCCAGGTTACCACCCGCAATTTCACGGATGTGGGTAATGATTTTTGCCAGCGGGTTAAGCAACATGCGGCGAATGCCATACCATGCCACCAGAAGAATCAGTACCACCACCAGCGCGATAACGGCCAGTTGCCACTGGGCAAAACGGTAATCACTGGCATTGTCGACAACGATATTGCGGTACAATTTTTCGCTGCTACGGGCGTACTGCCCAAAAGCCTCTCCCATCGCATTTTGCATTCCCTGGGTTGGCTGGGCAAAATAGGCTCCGGTGTTACCATAATCAAGATAATCAATCAGTTCAGTTAATGCCGTGTGGTAATTTTTGTATTTTTCATCAATATGACTACTGGCGGCAGCCATTTCGGGTAACGGTGCCATGCTTTTGAATTTTTTATAATGAACAGCCGCCTGCGCCAACGTTTTCCTGGCGCTATCAAGCAATTCAATTTTTGCACTACTTTGTTGATTGGATGGGTCCATCATCATCCGCACCGCTGAACGACTCAGGTTAATGCGCGTTTGTAGCATGAGATCCCAGGTTGAAGTTAACTCGCCCTGTTGTTCCCGTAGTTCATTGGAAACCACAAAGCTTTGCTGGCTATGGTGCAGCGAAGAAAAAAACAGACTGCCGGACATGAGCTGTAACAGTGCAAATACCCCCAGCACCATCATCAGCAGCGTAACTACGCGGATACGGTTAATCATAAGGCACCTTCCTGAAAACAAGTTGATCCCGTTATCGGCAGGAAGGTGGGAAACTTTATTGCTTAGATCAATCGTAGAGAGATGACTTAAAATAAAAAACCCGATGTGCGCATCATCGGGTTCTGCCTTTATTTATTGCTGAACGCGAAATTACGCGACGTCTGCGGTCGCATTATCTAACAGCGCCATCTCTTCACTATTTAGCAGTTTTTCGATATTAACCAGAATCAGCATGCGGTCACTCAGCGCGCCCAGTCCCGTAAGATATTCAGTGGAAAGCGTCACGGCAAATTCCGGTGCCGGGCGAATTTGTTCCGCCGTCAACGAAAGAACGTCCGATACGCCGTCAACCACTATGCCGACCACGCGCTGGCCAAGATTCAGGACGATCACGACTGTGTTGTCGTTATAGTCCACATCGACCTGGCTGAACTTAATGCGTAAGTCGACAATTGGCACAATGACGCCGCGCAGGTTAGTGACGCCTTTGATAAACGCTGGCGTATTCGCAATCCGCGTGACCTGGTCGTAACCACGGATCTCCTGCACTTTCAGAATGTCTATGCCGTACTCTTCATCACCAAGGGTAAATACCAGAAATTCCTGGCCTGACGGTTCGCTGGCCAGTTTTGTTACATTTGTCATACCGGTCATATTTATTACCTTTTTACTCAATCAGGCGGCGGTGTTCGCCATACATTGTTCGCGGTTTATTGCCTGCAAGGCTGAGACATCAACAATCAGTGCTACGCTTCCGTCGCCAAGAATTGTTGCGGCGGATATTCCAGGAATTTTGCGATAGTTACTTTCAAGGTTTTTCACCACCACCTGGTGTTGACCAATTAATTGATCCACCAGCAAGGCATAACGACGACCACCACTTTGCAGGATCACGACAATCCCCTGGGTGGCTTCAGTTTTCGCACCAGCGACATTAAACACTTTCCACAGTTCGACTATTGGCAGATATTCACCACGCACTTCAAGTACCCGCTCGCCACCTGCCAGCGGATGCAGATCGACTTCACGGGGTTGCAGTGATTCCATGACAGCATTCAGCGGCAGAATGAAAACTTCATCAGCAACGCGCACGGACATACCGTCGAGGATCGCCAGTGTCAGCGGTAGTAAAATGCGGATCGTTGTACCTGTGCCCGGCTTCGACTTGATTTCGACATGGCCGCCCATCTCCTGGATATTACGTTTAACGACATCCATGCCGACGCCACGCCCGGAAACATCGGTAACCTGCTCCGCCGTGGAAAAACCCGGAGCAAATATCAACATCGCCACTTCGTCGTCGCTCATGTTGTCGCTGACAGGCAGCCCTTGCGAGGCGGCTTTTGCCAGAATCCGCTCACGATTTAGTCCCGCGCCATCGTCGGTCACTTCGATGCAGATGTTACCGCCCTGATGTTCGGCTGACAGGATCAAATTTCCGACGCTATTTTTACCTGCGGCGAGGCGTTTTTCCGGCAGTTCTATACCGTGGTCAAGGCTGTTGCGTACCAGGTGGGTCAGCGGATCGATAATGCGTTCTATCAGACTCTTGTCGAGTTCGGTGGAGCTGCCTATAAGCGTGAGTTCTACTTGTTTGCCGAGTTTACCCGCCAGGTCGCGCACCAGCCGCGGATAGCGGCTAAAGACATATTCCATCGGCATCATACGAATCGACATCACCGATTCCTGCAAATCACGGGCGTTACGTTGTAACTGCCCCATGCTGGTAATCAAATCCCCATGATTTACCGGGTCCAGTTCACTGGAGCGCTGAGCGAGCATTGACTGGGTGATGACCAGTTCACCGACCAGGTTTATCAGTTGATCAACCTTTTCTACCGCCACACGGATGCTGGTCGATTCGCTACCGCGCGTCGTTTTTTCCCGCTCTACGCGTCCGGCTGGTGCTTCTGTTGCGGCCAGTTCCAGCACTGGCGGGGTCGATACTGTTGGTGCAGGCTCTACCGCTTCAAAGGCAATCTGATCGGCTTCAATCACAAAACAGAGCACGGCGGTAATGTCGTCTTCCGCAATATCTCCCGACATTGTTGCAGATAATGAATCCGCACCTTTAACCACGTCAGTTAATGTGGTCAACTGCTCCAGTTCGTCTTCCAGCAGATCGACTTCATCCGCCTTCAGGCGTGAAAGGATAATTCGTCGCGGCGACTCACTGTTACTCTGCTCATTTTGCGGTTCACTTTTGGCAACCACACTTAACCGGGCCACTGCGGGCACCGTTTCGCCTTTCGCTTCTAATGCCAGTTGACGCAAGGCCTGGCAGATATAATCGAAGCTGGCGGCATCCGGCTCTTGCGACTGTTTATAAGCGTCGAGCTGTTCCTGCATGATATCTTTCGTTTCCAAAAACAGATTGATAATGTCGGTATTAAGCTGCATCTCACCGCGTCTGGCTTCATCGAGCAGGTTTTCCATCAGATGCGTGGTTTTCTGTAACACGGTAAAACCAAAAGTTCCTGCCCCTCCTTTGATGGAATGGGCCGCACGAAAGATAGCATTCAATTGTTCGGCATCTGGCGCTTCTGGCTGCAAATCCAGCAGATGTTGCTCCATATCGGCCAACAATTCGTCCGCTTCATCAAAAAATGTCTGATAAAAATCGCTTATATCCATGCTCACGCTGTCACCTCGGTTCGGCTGATGGCATTGTGGGAACACTGACCTGCGGAGCGCCCCCAGTTTTTTCCAGTACACTTACCGGCTCATTCTGGCTTTCAGCGTTTTCATGCAAAATGGCCTGCTCGGCCTGTCTGTTCAGGACCAGCAGACTGATTCGACGGTTGACAGCATCATCAGGTCCGCGATCGCTTAAACGCATGGTCGCCGCCATGCCGACGACGCGCAGAATTTTGCCATCAGCCAGCCCCCCCACCATTAGCTCACGGCGCGACGCATTAGCGCGTTCGGCAGAAAGCTCCCAGTTGCTGTAGCTTTGCTCACCATTGGCGTAAGGGAAATCATCGGTATGACCGGAGAGACTGATACGGTTAGGAATACCATTCAGCACTGGCGCAATACTCCGCAGAATGTCGCGCATATAGGGTTCGACGTCAGCACTGCCGGTTTTAAACATCGGGCGATTCTGGCTGTCGATAATCTGAATGCGTAAACCTTCCTGTACCAGATCGATTTTGAGATGTGGACGCAGCGCCCGTAGTTTCGGGTCTGACTCTATAAGCTGGTCGAGATCGCCACGCAATTTCCGCAACCGACTTTGCTCCATGCGTTTTTTCAGTTCTTCAATGTCCGGCTGCTTATTCACTTCTCCCTGACTCTGAGTGTAATCATCACCGCCGCCGGGAATTGGGCTTTCGCTATTAGAAATGCGATCACCACCCGTTACCGCGGTCGCCAACGGCGTGCGGAAATATTCCGCTATCTGTATCAGCTCTTTTGGGCTGGAAATGGAGATCAGCCACATCACCAGAAAAAAAGCCATCATCGCGGTCATAAAGTCAGCATAAGCAATCTTCCACGATCCATGCGCCGAGCCGTGGCTTTTTGCTTTGCGTCGTTTGACGACAATTATTGGGTGCGCGTGATTCTTCATACTTCCTCGGTTGTCGTCTGCTGTTGCGGATTTTTTACCGCGCGAACGTGTTCTTCCAGCTCAACAAACGATGGTCGTTCACTGGAGTAGAGCGTTTTACGACCAAATTCAACGGCAATTGGCGGTGCATAACCGTTCAGATTAGAAAGCAGTATGACTTTGACGCATTGCATCATTTTGCTGGTCTCTGCGCTTTTCTGGCGCAAAACACTCGCCAGTGGGGAAATAAATCCGTAAGCCAGTAAGATACCGAGGAAAGTCCCTACCATCGCATGAGCAATCAGCGCCCCCAGTTCGGCGGCAGGCCGGTCAGCCGATCCCAGCGCGTGAACCACCCCCATCACTGCCGCGACAATACCAAATGCCGGGAGCGAGTCACCGACCAGCGCCAGGCTGTTAGCGGGAACTTCCGACTCGCTTTCGTGGGTTTCAATTTCTTCATCCATCAGCGCTTCGATTTCGAAGGTATTCATATGGCCACTGATGATCAGGCGCAGATAATCAACGATAAAATCAAGCATAACGGTATCCGCGAGGATGCGGGGATAACTGGCGAAGATCTCGCTTTCGCGGGGGTTTTCAATATCGCGCTCCAGCGAAAACATGCCCATCTGTCGCGATTTCGCCATGAGTCGGTAAAGCAGTGCCAGCAGATCCATATACATCGCTTTGGTGTATTTGGAGCGGCGAAACAGTAACGGCAGCGCTTTGAGCGTGCCTTTGATTGCTTTACCGTTGTTACCGACAATAAACGACCCAATACCTGCACCGGCAATAATCACCAGTTCAGCGGGTTGATAGAGTGCTCCAAGGCTTCCGCCGGTCATCAAATAACCGCCGAAAACTGTACCGAGAACAACCAGGTAACCTAATAAGATAAGCACGACATCATCCTTTCACTGTTGACCATGACAGGATGTTCAGTCGTCAGACGCTAACTTACCGTTGGGAAAAAAAAGCAGCGGCAATCACTTACCGCTGCTGGAGTGTTTCGCCACATCGTGTGAGTTAAACAGCCTGTACTCTCTGTTCATCCAGCAGTTGAGGGATAATATCGGCAGGGTTTTGAGAAAGTTTACGTCTTTTTACCGCACGTGATGGCGGTTGACATAAGCTGCAGGCAAAGCTGCCAACAGGCTGATGGGCATGGGTGATAAAATTACCGCCGCAACATTTGCAACTGGAAAGTTGTAGTAAACCACTTTCAACAAATCGCACCAGTGTCCAGGCACGGGTCAACGCCAGTAGCGGACCGTCTTCGGCTTGCGGACACTGTTCGAGGTATAAACGATAGGCTTTGATCACTGCATCGACGCCGTTACATAACCCTGTTTTCAGTAAAAACTGCCATGCATTACAAAACATCGACGCATGAACATTTTGTTCCCAGGTCATAAACCAGTCGGTGGAGAATGGCAACATGCCTTTCGGTGGGGGGCTTCCGCGCAGTTCTTTATAGAGTTTGATCAGCCGTCCACGACTTAATTGTGTTTCACTTTCCAGCATCTGCAAACGAGCGCCAAGGGTGATCAACTCCATTGCCAGTTGAATATCCCGGGCTTCCTGAACAATGCTTTTTTCGCTCATTGTCAGGCCCTTTTTTTACGTAGCACTTCTTCGGGCTGATTAACATCATTCAACAAACGCGTAGATAGCATGATGCCGGTATGAACTTGCTGGAGATCGTCAACGCGGGAATCCTGCGTTAGCTGATTAATAGTCTGGTGGCTGTCAAAGCGGAAATGGCAAATCAGTTGATTGGTTTCTGCCAGTTTAACCATTTGAGGAAGAGTCAGCGTCGCTAACGTTGTTGCCATTTCTTCATTAATACCGAGACGAAACATGGCGGACGCTTTGTCCTGAACGATCAGACGTTGTGCAAGAAGTAAATATGACAAATTAATGTCATAAATATGTTTCAGCAACTCGGAGGTATGCATTATTCCCATCCAGAATAACTAACTTTATTTTTATGCGGTATCACCGCACCCCGTGATGTCGCCGGGAAATCCCGGTAAAAAGTAAAGAACAATGGAATAGTTGCGATCAACGAAAAAACACACAGGCAGTGTAAGAGATGAAACAATCCCTTACAGAGAACAGTGTTTTTTACACTTATCTAAGATTTTTCCTAATTCGACGCAACTGTACTCGTCACCACTCACACATACAACGGAGCGGTGTTGCGATTTTCGATAATGTGTGACTCAGATCACACAAAACAATCAATTACTTAACATTAATGTATAAGTCATACTTTTGTTTTGGTCATATTTCATTCTGTTAAAAAGTTTTTCAGCTTGCCTGGCTTCAAAAATGAAGTGGGTAGATAAAATGATGATGTTGCGCACTGTTAATATAAATCACCGTAAATAACCACCTGCTACATATAAAATAAATATATTCACCTCCTATAACTTATTTTCAAACAGAGAGTTACATAACATGAGTTTCTTCAAGTGAAAATAAATCCGGGAACACCTCATATGTTACAACAATGTTCTATAAATATTATCCATTTGTTCTATACGGGGAATTGATAATTTTAGTTTTTATAACCTCATCTGTAATCATGTGATAACTGTACGTTATTAATTAGCCTCACTTACTAATAACCAGCCTAATATTTACTGTTTTGACTGAGTTGTTATTGCATCAGTACCTCATTCAGAGTAAAGCTGTAATAACACCTGAAGTTCACAGAATAAGGAGCAGGTTATGAGCTATACCAATATTCTTGTTGCTGTTGCTGTCTCACCAGAAAGTCAGCAACTGTTAGCAAAAGCGGTTTCTATCGCCCGTCCGGTAAATGGGCGCATAAGTTTAATCACTCTCGCTTCCGACCCGGAAATGTTCAATCAATTAGCCGCGCCGATGCTTGAAGATTTACGCAGCGTGATGCAGGAAGAAACACAAAACTTTCTTGATAAATTAATTCAGGATGCGGGATATCCGGTAGAAGAGACATTTATTGCTTACGGAGAGTTAAGCGAACATATTCTGGCAGTATGCCGTAAACATAAGTTCGATTTGGTGATTTGCGGTAACCATAATCACAGTTTCTTTTCGCGAGCGTCCTGCTCAGCGAAAAGTGTGATTGCCTCAAGTGAGGTTGATGTGCTGTTAGTTCCGCTTAAAGGGGATTAATTCCACTTACGCCAGCTTTGGAAAGGTAGCGACTTTATCGCGTTGCTGACTTTCCGCACTTCGCGGTACTACCTGCTTTAGGTCGCGGATAAAGCACTCCTGCCAGTGTTTAATATCGTTTTTGATAATAACTTCCAGCATTTCTGCATGGCGGGAAATACGTTCCGCCAGCGACATGCTCAACGCCCGATTGAGCGCCGCCGCGACTTCATCACGATCGTATGGGTTAACAATTAGCGCTGACGTCAGTTCGTTTGCCGCACCGGCAAACTGAGAAAGTACCAGTACGCCCGGATTTGCAGGATCCTGAGCGGCGACATACTCTTTTGCGACCAGATTCATCCCATCACGCAGCGGCGTCACTAACCCGACATCGGAATAGCGGAAGATTTTCATCAATAATTTACGATCAAAATGCTGATTCAGATAATAAAGCGGCGTCCAGCCTAATTGCCCATATTTACCGTTAATTCTCCCGGCTTCATTTTCCAACTGATGACGAATATCCTGATACGCTTGCACATCACCACGCGAGGTCGGCGCAATCTGGGTGTAACGAATTTTACCATGATGTTGCGGATATTTTTCCAGCAGCGCTTCATAAGCAAGAAAACGTTCTGGCAAACCTTTGGAATAATCCAGCCGCTCGACAGAAAAGATATTCTGCACATTTTTCAGTTCCGCTTTTAATTGCGCCAGTTTTGCCGGTAGCGGCCCGGCAGCCTGTTTAGCAATCTCATCCGGTTCAATACCAATCGGGTAAACTTCTGTACGAAATGCTTTGCCCCAGGCCGTGTGATTGCGCGAGCTACGTGTCGTGACCCGCGTCAAGTTGGAAAGGCAATCCAGGAACGCCAGACGATCGTTTTCTGTCTGAAACCCCAGCAAATCATAATCACAAAGCTGTTCCAGCAATGTGTCATAAATTGGTAGCGCATTAAAGATTTCCGGTGTCGGAAAAGGAATATGCAGGAAGAAACCGATGCGATTGTTCACGCCGCGTTTACGTAATTCCTGCGCAAATGGCAACAAGTGATAATCGTGGATCCAGATAATGTCATCATCTTCCAGCAGCGGCAGTAATTTGTCTGCCAGTAACGCATTCACGCGTAAATAGCCTTCCCACGCTGAACGCTGAAATTGCACCAGATCGAGTCGGTAATGGAATGCCGGCCAGAGAACGGCATTGGAGAATTGGTTGTAGTATTCGTCGAGATCTTTTTCACTGAGGTTAAAAGAGGCCCAGGTAATATTTCCTTTTTTCACCTTTTTTAGCGGCTGATCCTCATTCCCTGTTTCGCCACTCCAGCCAAACCACAGTCCACCTGCAGTTTTCAGTGCCCCCAGTATGCCGACAGCAAGGCCACCGGCACTGGCGGCGTGCTCGTCTGGTGGTGCAATTCGGTTAGATACTACGACTAAACGACTCATAGTCATCACTCCTGTTATTTTCTCTTTTTTGTTTTTGTAATGCGTTGGTTATCAATTCAAGCCAGCCCCAGACATCCGGCACGCCCGCCAGCCGCCATGATGCCTGAGTTGCGCCTGTACCAATTTTTACTGACATTCCCCCCAGTCGATTAATAACCGCGAAGCCAGATTCATCGGTTAAATCATCGCCCAGAAACACCGGCTTCCGGCCGATGAAGGGAACTTCCTGCATAAATGCAGCAATAGCCTCCCCTTTACTGGTGCCTCGCGGTTTAATCTCGACGACACACTTTCCCTGTTGTAATGCCATTTGCGGCCAAATCTGAGTAATACGTTGCGCTAACGTCAATAAGGCGTCTTCATGCTGCGGTGCCTGACGATAATGCAGTGCAAACGCCATCCCTTTGGATTCCAGCTCCGTGCCGGAAAGTTGGGCAATCGCCGTATGCAGTTGCACACTAATATCACGAGCAATCGCTTCCGGCAGGTGAACGATATGCGTTTTACCATTGATGTCACGGCGCTCCGCCCCATGCACGCCCGCTAACGGGAAGCGATAAGGTTTTGCCAGTGCGTCAAGTTCCACCATTGAGCGCCCTGATATCAATGCCAATGCACCATCACTTGCGGTTGCCAGTAGCTGAAGTCCTTGCAGAATAGTGTCAGGCACGACGACCTGATCAGGATGCGGTTTGATTTCCGCCAGCGTTCCATCGAGATCAAAAAACCAGGCATATTTCGCGGATAGTTCAGGGGGTTCGGTTAACGGTTCTGTCACCCGGTACTCCTCCTTATCTTTTTATAGTTCGCGCAGAACGCGCTTTACAGACATGTAAGTATAGACAGTGTGACGTAGCTCGCCATTTGCAAAAAAGAACAGCCAACCTTTGTGGCGGTTGGCTGTGGAGGAAAGTCGAACTAAATTTATGCTGAAAAAAACATCAGACAGTGCGTTTCGCTTTTTGCTTATAACGGTCGAAGATCACCGCCGCCAGCAGGATTAAGCCACGGACAACGTACTGCGCAAACGGAGAAATATTGAGCAGGTTCATGGCGTTTTCTACAGTGCCTAAAATTAAGATACCCGCCACTACATATGAGATTTTTCCGATGCCACCTTTCAGAGAAACGCCGCCTAAAACGCAGGCGGAGATAACAATCAACTCATAGCCTATCGAAGTCATCGGCTGACCGCTGGTCATACGTGAAGCCAGAACAATCCCGGCAATTGCCGATACCAGACCAGAGAGAACAAAGATAATGATTTTGGTGCGGACAACGGGTACACCAGCCAGACGCGCCGCCTCTTCATTACCACCAATCGCCAGCGTGTTGCGCCCAAAGGTGGTTTTGTTCAGCAGCAAACCGAAGACAATCAGACAAGCCACCGTAAGCCAGATTGGCGCAGGCAGGCCGAACCAGTTGGCATAACCAAGAGCAAAGAAACTTTCATCTTCGATACCGACCGCTTTACCATCAGAAATGATGTACGCCAGACCACGAACAATCTGCATCGTCGCCAGCGTCGTAATCAAGGCGTTGATTTTTAGTTTGGCGATAACAAAACCATTCACCAGACCACAGAGGACGCCCAGCAGCAAGCCTGCCGCCACGCCAATCCACAGGCTTTCGGTCAGATTGATAACCACCGCCGTCGTGACACCTGCGCAGGCAATTACCGAAGCGACGGAAAGGTCAAAGTCCCCCGAAGCGAGGCAGAACAACATGCCGCAAGCCACCATTCCCGACATGGATATTGCCAGCCCGAGACCTTTCATATTAATGAAGGTGGCAAAGTTCGGTACAAAAATGGCACAGGCGATAAACAGCACCGCAAACACCACCAGCATACCGTACTGATCCCAGATACGGCCGAGACTGAATGACGACTTAGGCGCGCCAGACCCCGATGTAGAAACAGAAGACATCATACTCTCCTTACTCAGGCAACAGCCTGGCTGACTTTAGGCATAGCAAGGCTTAGTGCCTGACGCTCATCTGCCTGTTCGTGTAGCAATTCACCGGCGATTTCGCCCTCACGCATGACGACAATACGATCGGCTACGCCAAGGACTTCGGGCAGATCGCTGGAGGCAAACAGCACCGCCACGCCCTGCGCCGCCAGCGTATAAATCACGTTGTAAATTTCGTGCTTAGCGCCCACATCAATGCCGCGCGTTGGTTCATCCAGCAAAATGACCTTCATATCTTCCGATAACCAGCGCCCAAGAATGGCTTTTTGCTGATTACCACCAGAGAGATTCATGATCAGTTGCTCTGCGCCCGGCGTTTTGATGTTGAGCGAACGAATGTGGTGATCAGCATTGTTTTCTTCCCAGCCGTTGTTGATCACACAACCGCCGAGCACATGCTTGCGACGGGCGCTGATGTTGATATTGTCACGAACGGAATGCACCGGAATAATGCCTTCCGCTTTGCGATCTTCCGGGCAGAGCATCATACCAGCAGCAATAGCGTGGCCCGGTTTACGGATATCGATCGGCCTTTGGTCGATATAAACCTGACCGGCAGTGATTTGCGTACCGCCAAACATACCTTTCATTAATTCGCTACGCCCTGCCCCTACCAGTCCAAACAGACCGACGATTTCGCCACTGCGAACAGTCAGGCTTATTGGCGTGCGTACACCTGGTGCTTTCACTGCATCCAGACGCAGCCGCTCCTCACCATAGCTGCGCGGTTGCCAGCCGTAGATATCACCGAGATCGCGACCAACCATCGCCTGTACCAGTGACTCATGATTTACTTGCTGCATATCAGTGAAGGTTTTGACATAACGCCCATCTTTGAAGACGGTAATGGCGTCACTTAGGGCAAATATTTCTTCCATACGGTGAGAAACGTATAAGATCACTCGCCCCTCTTTTCGCAGTTCACGAATGACGCGGAAAAGGTTGTCAATTTCTCGTGCCGACAGAGAACTGGTTGGCTCATCAAAGGCGATAATTTTGGCGTTACGCGCCAGCGCTTTGGCTATTTCAACCATCTGCCACTGGCCGATGGAGAGATATTTCAGTGGCGTACCGGGGTCAATATCCATCCCCAGATGTTTAAGTTGTAAACCCGCTTCATAGTTCAGCAGCGAACGATTCACTATGCCGCCTTTATGAGGAAGCTGGCCGAGATAAATATTTTCCGCGACGGTCATTTCCGGCACGAGATGCAGTTCCTGGTAAATAATCGCAACCCCCGCGTTAAGCGCAGCGGTAGTGTCGGAAAAGGATATTTCCTGTCCGCTAATTGCGACAGAACCCGTGGTTGGCGCATAGTTGCCGCTAAGGATTTTTAAGAGTGTTGATTTACCGGCACCATTTTCACCCATCAACGCATGAACCTGACCGGCATAGCAGTCAAAACTGATGTCCGTAAGCGCCTTAACGCCGGGAAAGGTTTTACCAATGCCGCGAAATGAGAGATACGGGGTAGACTGTTGCATAACGTCTCCGTGAATCACTGGTCATTCACACCCCCTCTGCATCACGCAGAGGGGAATTTTTTCGGCAGATTACTTACCGCCTAACCCTTTTTTCTCCAGTTCTTCTTTAAAGTTGTCGCGCGTAATCAGAACGACATCGGTAACTTCAGTGAATTTCGGTGGTTCTGCGTCTTTCGCTACCCAGTTGTAGAGCATTTCGCTGGACTTATAACCATGTACGTCCGGGCTTGGCAGCAGTGAACCGTAGAAACCGGTAGCCTGGGCTTTGGACAACTCGCTTACTGCATCCACGCCGTTGATACCGATACCGATGATATCTGCCGCTTTAAAGCCCTGACCTTCCGTCGCGCGCACGCCGCCAAGCACAGTGCTATCGTTCATCCCGACGATCAGCCAGTGTTTAACTTCAGGATGCTGAACCAGCATGGAGTTGGCGGCGTCAAATGCCCCCGGGATATCGTTAGATTTGGTAGGAACCTGATAAATTTGTTTTTCCGGGAATCCGGCAGCTTTCAGCGCGTCCATAGAGCCTGTAGTACGACGACGAGCGGTATCCAGTTCGTTAGCTGTAATCGCCATTACGGCACTTTCTTTTACATCCCAACCTCGTTTCTGCATCTCTTTATACAGTTCCTGGCCCTGACGCTCGCCAATTTTGGTCGCCGCCATCATCACCAACGGCACGGTATCCATCGGCTTACCTTTGGCATTTACAAACTGATCATCCACGGCAATAACTTTCATACCATAGCCACGTGCTTTCGCCACAATAGCGGAAGCCAATTTCGGGTCTGGCGTACAAATGACAAATCCTTTCGCGCCACTGGCCGCCAGGCTGTCGATAGCGTTCAGCGTTTTTTCACCATCCGGTACGGCAATCTTAATAACTTCAAAGCCTAAATCTTTCCCGGCTTTATCGGCAAATTTCCATTCGGTCTGGAACCACGGCTCTTCGGGTTGCTTTACCAGGAAACCGAGTTTCAGGTTTTCTGCCATAGCGGATTGTGACATAACAGCAGCCAGACCGATGGCCGCAAGAGCTTTAGTAAATTTGTGCATGGTTATCTCCAGCTTTAGCATCATTTTTTGTAGGGTAAAAACTAAGAACTTTAGTTAATTTAATCGGAAAACAAAGCATTACCTTTAACGAAAAGATAATTGGCCGTGTTGGCATAGTTTTAGCGAGAAATTAATTCTCCATAGGAGAGCAATATCACATCGCAGAATTACAGTCAGAACGTGCATGAATTTAGCGAGAAATGACATACTGGAAACAACAATTGTCTGACAAATAAAAAGTGCATTAGCAGATTAGTCCATGACATTAGCCTGGAAGTCCTTGTGGTATGCGTTGAGTGGTCTGGAGTGTCTTTTTTTTAATCTAATTATTACCGGACAGAAGTCTGTCCATTTTAAGCTGAATGGTAAAATGGGTAAGCGCTTGTACAAAATTCATTTCGGCGTTAATTATCACCACCATCATTAATTAATGAGTAAATCGATAATGAGAGCCACCTCTCATAGTCAGGAAAAGTTTTAAAATATCACATCGTCATCATGTCATTAATATTTTAATTTAATATCAATGAGATACACAAATGCACAGCATTGACAATTATTGCAAACCCATTGCTCTTATCAATGAAATGTAAAAAATTATAAACTTGGTGATTTAAGGATTTTCTTATATTCGTTCAGACGTTATGCTTATTTCAGATCATCGTCAGAATTGACTCCACGATCACATTTCGGACATGCAGAAAGGAATTATTCTGCAAACAGTAATTACGGTGTTTTGATTCATCTTGCACCTCACGTCTTCTGGATATAAGGATATTAGGTATGGCAACCACTGGAATGCTTCTCAAACTCAACACCCAAATGAACCGCGAGTTTTACGCATCCAATCTCTACCTTCACCTGAGCAACTGGTGTTCTGAACAAAGTCTGAATGGCACCGCTACTTTCCTTCGCGCCCAGGCACAGAGTAACGTGACCCAAATGATGCGCATGTTTAATTTTATGAAAAGTATCGGCGCGACGCCCATCGTTAAAGCTATTGATGTGCCAGGTGAAAAGCTTAACTCTCTGGAAGAACTCTTCCAAAAAACGATGGAAGAATACGAGCAGCGTTCAAGCAAGCTGGCACAATTAGCCGATGAAGCTAAAGAATTGAATGATGATTCAACCGTCGATTTCCTGCGCGATCTGGAAAAAGAACAGCAGCACGATGGCCTGTTACTGCAAACCATTCTTGATGAAGTACGCAGCGCGAAACGTGCCGGTATGTGCCCTGTCCAGACCGACCAGCATGTTCTTAATGTTGTGTCGCATCAGATACACTAATAAAAATCGACGCCTTAAATCACGCGCCGGATATAAAAATTGTTGAGAAAACCGCTGCTTCATACTCTTGAAGCAGCGGTTTTTTTAATGGGATTCGCTTTGTGGGGTAAACTTGAGTTCAATCAATGCGATAGCTTTTTGGATAGCACGCATCGTAACCGGATCGGCTGCGGCGGGATGGTTAGTAAAATCAATATTCTTCAACTGGCCAGACATTTTTTCACGAACCTCAACAGGTGCAATCACATCGAGTACGTCGAGAATTTGTTTGATCACCAACTGGCAAGCGACAACATCAGAAACCAGTTCCTGATCGGCATTCAGCGGCTGGGACATTGTAAACTCCTGATAGCATTTGAAAGCCGATATAGTAGCGGCTTCACTTCTTCAGCGATAGTCACATCCACCGTCCTCAGGATACAAAAAACCTGCCGGAGCAGGTTTCTTGTTATCTGAACATATTGCCTGGCGGTACATCTTTGAACGTCTTGCAATAGTTATTAAACATACTTTTCAGGATTTTGCGCAGTTTCATCGCGGCACTCCGACCATTTGTTATGCAGGTGTTATCGTCTTTGCACTTATAATATGACAATCATCACAAAAATCAATCTTTATGTGACCTGAATCACATAAATACCCCTTTAATGTTATAAAAATGATAACCATAAAGTCACCGCTAACTGTCTGACCTCTGGAAAAAGCAAGGAATAGCACCGATCCGTCGTCTTTTCTGTCCATAGCCTGGTCGTATCCGCAAGTACAATACCTGTTTCTTCTTCCTCTTCAGGCAGTGACATGAAACATCTGATAATTGTTCTTTCACTTTTAACATTAGCGGGCTGCACCGTAACTCGTCAGGCTCAATTGAGCGAAGTCAACGCCACGAGCGGTATTGTGCGCCTCGTTTACGATCAGGCATTTTTACAAAACGCCCGTACTGACAGCTATCTCAATCAGGAAATAGCGCAACGTGCATGTCAGCAGGCAGGGTTTACCCGCGCCATTGCATTTGGGCAACCTGTAAGTAACTGTAGTGTGTTTGCGGGGTCGTTATGTCTGAATACGGAATTTACACTGTCGTATCAGTGCCAAATTTTAATACCCTCGACTTATCAATAAAGACCTTAATCAGCGAGGGAGGCTTCGCTGGTTAATTGATGCCATAAATAGCAGTAATGCGTTTTATTCCCATTCGTATTTTTAATAATTGAATTTAATATTTTACCTTTTGCAAATAATAAAATAACAAATTATAGTGGCGCCACAGAAACAAAAATAACCTTTGTGGAGCACTATCATGCTGAAACCAGAAATGATTGAAAAACTCAATGAGCAGATGAACCTGGAACTGTACTCTTCGCTGCTTTATCAACAAATGAGCGCCTGGTGCAGCTACCATACCTTTGAAGGCGCGGCCGAGTTTCTGCGCCGTCACGCCCAGGAAGAAATGACGCATATGCAGCGTCTGTTTGACTATCTGACCGATACCGGAAACTTACCGCGTATTAATACTGTTGAATCCCCGTTTGCTGAATATTCTTCACTTGATGAATTATTCCAGGAAACTTATAAGCATGAACAATTAATCACGCAGAAAATTAACGAACTGGCTCATGCTGCCATGACCAATCAGGATTACCCGACATTTAATTTCCTGCAATGGTATGTTTCTGAGCAACATGAAGAAGAGAAATTGTTCAAATCGATTATTGATAAATTAAGCCTGGCAGGTAAAAGCGGCGAAGGTCTTTATTTCATCGATAAAGAACTCTCTACCCTCGACACGCAAAACTAATCTTCTCCGGCGGCAGATTTTCTGCCGCCGTTGCATATCAGTGACGGCAAATTTTACTTGTATCGGTTGAGAACCCTTCTTCGCTGGGAATAAATTTACCTTTCGCCGCCAGAAACGCCACCAACTCGCCCGCAGTCATCCCTTCTGCTGAGCAGGTATGAAAACGCGCCTGTTCACCAAAACGCGCTTTAATCGCCGCCTCCAGACTGGCGTGCGTATATTGCTCACCTGATTCAATCATCATATTTAACACTTCATGACCGTGAATAGATTCCATCGTTCCTCCTCAAAAAAGGCATAGCGTAGCGATAGCCGCTCATCAAGGCTTTGCGCCAGCGCAGTTCTGAAAGCATTTTATCGTACAGTTTTATTTACATCTAATGTAACGTCGATTTGACGAAAAATGTAGAATGCCTTAACCTGCGCCGCAGATATCACTTATAAAGATCGTCAGGACAGAAGAAAGCGTGAAAAACAGAACTCTGGGAAGTGTTTTTATCGTGGCAGGAACCACAATTGGCGCGGGTATGCTGGCAATGCCGCTGGCAGCGGCAAGTGTCGGTTTTAGCGTCACGTTAATCTTATTGATTGGGCTTTGGGCATTGATGTGCTACACAGCGCTGTTACTGCTGGAGGTGTACCAGCATGTCCCGGCAGACACCGGTCTGGGCACGCTGGCAAAGCGCTATCTGGGGCGTTATGGGCAGTGGCTGACTGGCTTCAGTATGATGTTTTTAATGTATGCCCTGACGGCGGCGTACATCAGCGGTGCAGGTGAATTACTTGCCTCCAGCATCAGCGACTGGACAGGCATTCCAGTGTCGGCAACCGCTGGCGTGTTGTTGTTCACTTTTGTTGCCGGTGGTGTGGTTTGTGTCGGGACGTCGCTGGTCGATTTGTTTAACCGCTTTCTGTTTAGCGCCAAAATTATTTTTCTGGTGGTGATGCTGGTACTGCTGTTGCCGCATATTCATAAAATGAATCTTTTAACCCTGCCGCTGCAACAAGGACTTGCGTTGTCTGCGATCCCGGTAATTTTTACCTCGTTTGGCTTCCACGGTAGTGTGCCGAGCATCGTTAGTTATATGGATGGCAACATTCGCAAGCTGCGCTGGGTGTTTATTACTGGTAGTGCGATCCCTCTGGTGGCGTATATCTTCTGGCAACTGGCGACGCTGGGCAGCATTGATTCAACAACCTTTATGGGGCTGCTGGCTAATCATGCCGGGTTAAACGGACTGTTACAGGCGTTACGCGAAGTGGTGGCCTCACCGCATGTCGAACTGGCGGTGCATTTATTTGCTGACTTAGCCCTCGCAACATCCTTTCTCGGCGTAGCGTTAGGCTTATTTGATTATCTGGCAGATTTGTTTCAGCGTTCAAATACCGTTGGAGGGCGACTGCAAACTGGTGCAATTACTTTTCTGCCGCCGCTGGCGTTTGCGCTGTTTTACCCACGTGGCTTTGTGATGGCGCTGGGTTACGCCGGTGTGGCGCTGGCGGTGCTGGCGTTAATTATCCCTTCCCTGCTGACCTGGCAGAGCAGAAAGCATAATCCACAAGCTGCTTATCGAGTGAAAGGTGGCCGTCCGGCGCTGGTGTTAGTGTTTCTCTGCGGCATTGGCGTGATTGGTGTGCAATTTTTGATTGCGGCAGGATTGTTACCCGAAGTGGGATAATCGCCTTGATAACAACGTTGGGTGCCGGAAACATCTCCAGCACCCAATATGCCCTCTTAATGCAGGCAGCACTGCTTAAATTTCTTACCACTGCCGCACGGACAAGGATCGTTACGGCCCGGCTTTTCTTCTGCTTTGATCGGTTGCTGAACAGGTTTTTCCTGCGGATGCGCCATCCAGTAAGCATGTAAATCAAGCGCTGCCAGTCGAATGGCTTCTACGCTTTCTTCAAATGCTTCTGGCGACAACTTCTCTACCCGCGCAAAGTTTTCTTCTGTACCGTGTAGAGCTATCGCCTCAAGCGCCGGTTTTAACGAATCTGGCAATGCCGACCAGTCAGCGAGGGCAACGCCACGCATATAGCCAAAGCACCACTCCTCAACAATCGTCAGCTCGCTACCGTCAACTTCTCGCAGGCCAAACAACGGTTCAAACTGCTCAGGAAATTCGTTCAGACGTTCTGCGGTATCGGCCATATGTTGAAAAGCCAGATTCATAAAGCGCGTCATCTCTTTTTCTGACGCCCAGCGCGGCACATAATCCGCCCCGCCCCAGACAGCAACCAGCCACTGTTCTGGTTCAATTTCTTGCGGAGAACTCAACACCGCCGTCAATAAACCGTCCAGCTCAGCCACATCAAGGATGGCGTGTTCAGTGTTGTATTTGGTCAGGATATCATCCAGCCATTCCAACTCACTTTCGTTTAACGGTCCAGTTTTCATACGCTTTTCCTTGTGGATCTCGACTCGCCAGCGCCTATCTTACATGTCGGTCTGGCAGAGAGATACTTTTTGAGTGGATTACCCGGTGATTAAAAATAAGAGGGGTGTAACGACAAGTTGCAGACACAAAAAAACCACCCGAAGGTGGTTTCACGACACTGCTTATTGCTTTGATTTTATTCTTATCTTTCCCATGGTACCCGGAGCGGGACTTGAACCCGCACAGCGCGAACGCCGAGGGATTTTAAATCCCTTGTGTCTACCGATTCCACCATCCGGGCTCGGGAAAAAAGTGGAGGCGCGTTCCGGAGTCGAACCGGACTAGACGGATTTGCAATCCGCTACATAACCGCTTTGTTAACGCGCCAAATTCTTCAGGCTTTTCAGCCAGACACCCGCTTAAGCCGATGTCTTTTAAACTGGAGCGGGAAACGAGACTCGAACTCGCGACCCCGACCTTGGCAAGGTCGTGCTCTACCAACTGAGCTATTCCCGCATTCATCAAGCAATCAGCTAATCACTTGATTTTATTATCGTCTTGCAATCAGTGCCGCCGTTCGATGCGTTGCATTCTACTTACCTGACGCGATGAGTCAACGATATTTTTCACCAGTTTTGATCGTTTGCTGAATTTTGCGTCGAAACGATCACTGATCAAGCAAATCTGCGCGCGCAGCGCTCAAATATTGCAACATTGACCACAAAGTCAGTACCGCTGCCACAAAGAAAAGTGCAATACCAGCGTATTCAACCCAAATGTTCGGGCGCCATAACAGCCAGGCCAACGCTACCATTTGAGCAGTAGTTTTAACTTTACCGATCCAGGATACGGCCACGCTGCTGCGTTTACCCAATTCAGCCATCCATTCGCGCAACGCGGAGATGATAATTTCACGGGCAATCATCGTTGCTGCCGGTAAAGTCACCCACCAGCTATGGTAATGTTCTGTTACCAGCACCATAGCGATGGCTACCAGCACTTTATCTGCTACTGGATCAAGGAAAGCACCAAACCGGGTACTCTGGTTCCAGCGACGCGCCAGAAAACCGTCGAACCAGTCAGTCACCGCTGCGACACAGAAAATGAGCGCAGCAGCAAACGGTGACCAGGTAACAGGTAGATAAAAAACCAATACAAAGAATGGGATAAGGATGACACGGAACAGTGTGAGCAACGTAGGGATATTAAATTGCATAATGACGGGTAACTATCTGTTGTCAGTAAGATTACCCCTATGTTGCTACAGAGACATCAATGTTTCAACGACCAGAAGATCTTTTCTGCCAGACCTTGCGAAATACCCGGCACTTTTGCAATTTCCTCGACGCTGGCGTTACGTAAACCTTGCAAACCGCCCATATATTTCAACAACATTTGCCGGCGTTTTGGCCCGACACCTTCGATGGTTTCCAGGGTGCTGGTATTTTTGACCTTTGCCCGTTTTTTGCGGTGACCACCAATCGCATGATTGTGTGATTCATCGCGAATATGCTGGATGACATGCAGCGCAGGTGAATCTGGCGGCAGGCTGAATCCCTCTCCTTCCGGCTCGAAGAACAGCGTTTCCAGACCAGCCTTACGATCGGCCCCCTTCGCTACCCCAAGTAACAGCGGATGTTTTTTATCCCATGAGACATCCAGCTCAGCGAAAACATTTTTCGCCTGCGCAAGCTGTCCTTTGCCGCCGTCGATAAGGATCACGTCCGGGATCTTACTGTCGTCGATAGCTTTTCCGTAACGCCGACGCAGCACCTGATTCATCGCCGCATAATCATCGCCCGGCGTAATACCAGTAATGTTATAGCGTCGATACTCCGCTCGCAGCGGGCCGTTAGCATCGAACACCACACACGAAGCGACTGTTTGTTCGCCCATGGTATGGCTGATATCAAAACACTCCATCCGCTTCACTTCCGGCAGTTTCAACACGCTGGCAAGCGCAGACAGACGCTGGTGAACAGTAGATTGCTGCGAAAGTTTGCTGGTTAACGCAGTCACCGCATTGGTGCGCGCCAGCTTCAGGTAACGTGCCCGATCGCCACGTGGTTTGGTCTGAACGTTAATCTTTCTCCCCGCCAGTTCCGAAAGAGAATCGGCAAGCAGCGTTTTATCGCTAAGATTAAAGTCGAGCAGGATCTCACCCGGCAAAGTGCGCATCTGACTACCCTGTAAATAGAACTGGCCGACAAAAGTTTCCACCACTTCGCCCAATTCCGTACCGCCAGGTACTTTCGGGAAATAACTACGGCTACCGAGCACCTTGCCCTGACGAATAAACAGGACGTGGACACAAGCCATGCCTGCATCAAACGCCACGCCAATAACGTCAAGATCATCACCAGTATTGGAGACAAACTGTTTTTCGGTTACGCGCCGCACCGCCTGGATTTGGTCGCGAATACGTGCAGCCTCTTCAAATTCCAGATTCTGGCTGGCTGTTTCCATGCGGCTAATCAGTTGGGTAAGCACCTGATCGTCCTTGCCGGATAAAAACAGGCGCACATACTCTACCTGCTGGGCGTATTCTTCTTCACTCACCAGCCCTTCAACGCACGGCCCCAGACAACGCCCTATCTGATATTGCAGACACGGACGCGAGCGGTTGCGATAAACACTATTTTCACACTGGCGAATCGGGAAAATTTTTTGTAGCAGCGCCAGGGTTTCACGCACGGCATAACCGTTTGGGAACGGGCCGAAATATTCACCTTTGGCATGTTTCGCGCCGCGATGCATAGCCAGACGCGGATGGGTATCGCCACTCAGGAAGATAAAGGGATAAGATTTATCATCGCGTAACAGAACGTTGTAACGCGGTTGATAGAGTTTAATGTAGTTGTGCTCCAGCAATAACGCTTCTGTTTCGGTGTGGGTAACCGTGACATCGATTTGCTGGATCTGGGCGACCAACGCTTCGGTTTTGCGCGAAGCGAGGTTGCTACGGAAATAACTGGAAAGCCGTTTTTTCAGGTCTTTCGCTTTGCCGACATAAATAACCGTACCACCAGCATCATACATGCGATAAACGCCCGGCTGGCTGGTTACGGTTTTTAAAAACGCTTTTGCGTCAAACTGAACACTCACTGACTTGTTAATGTCTCCGCATTACACAGACCATGGCGAATTGCCAGGTGAGTCAACTCAACATCGCCATGTATGTTTAATTTACTAAACATACGGTAGCGATAGCTGTTCACCGTTTTCGGGCTGAGATTAAGCTGTTCTGAGATCTCATTGACCTTCTGGCCTTTGGTAATCATCAGCATAATCTGCAATTCACGTTCCGACAAACTGGCAAACGGGCTTTCTGTTTTTTCTGGTTCGATTTGGCTTAACGCCATTTGTTGAGCAATGTCAGAAGCAATATAACGCTGCCCTGAATAAACAGAACGAATCGCGCTCACGACCTCCTGCGGGGCTGCGCCTTTGCTGAGATAGCCCGCGGCACCGGCCTGCATCACTTTCGCTGGTAAAGGGTTTTCGGTATGAACCGTAAGCATGATGATTTTGACATCGGCTGTCGAGCGGGCGATTTTACGCGTCGCCTCAAGACCACCAATGCCAGGCATACTCATGTCCATTAGCACAACGTCAACGGTATTTGCCCGGCACCACTTAACGGCGTCTTCACCGCAGGATGCCTCACCGACAACTTTAATACCCTTTATATCTTCCAGAATGCGTCGTATCCCTGCGCGCACCAGTTCGTGGTCATCAACAAGTAGAACGTTGATCAAAGGAATATCTCCAGAAATAGGGATAACGCTACTGATAGTTAGTCATTAGTATATTAGCGGGTTTTATTGCAACTTTGAAACGTTAAAAATGGTGGGTATTCGATTTTTCTCTCGTTTTTGTAAATTCGATTGTCCACAGTTATGATCACGCCCGTCATCAAAGGTTTGCCGGTTCGTTTCACAGCACAACCAACGGCGAGATGTGACAAAAATTGACTTTATTCAGCACAAATGAAAAATCAGCGGTATGAATATGTAACATTAATTAACCCGAACAATACGTGCAAAAAACATTCATGATAAAAATATTTATTGGTCATTATATTGACTGAATTAATATAGTTGACGATACAGCGCACAAAAAACAACCACTAATATTTTTAGCAAAGCTTATGGTATACTCCGCCGCCTTAACATTTTTCACCGCAAATTTTTATTGCAACATGACGAGGAAAATAAATGAGTACGCCTGATTTTTCTACTGCCGAGAATAATCAAGATCTGGCAAATGAAGTCTCCTGCCTGAAAGCGATGCTGACGCTGATGCTGCAGGCGATGGGACAAGCTGACGCGGGCCGCGTGATGTTAAAGATGGAAAAACAGCTTGCGCTGATCGAAGACGAAACCCAGGCTGCAATATTTTCCAAAACGGTTAAGCAAATTAAACAAGCCTACCGTCAGTAATATAAAACCGGCTGAAAGCGCGCCTTTCAGCCGGTTTTGCATCTGGCACGCAGAATGTAATTGATGTCATATTAAGCCAGTTGCAGCAGCGTAGCAGGCAACCTGTGTCTTATTCGGTGCATTGATTTTTTTCTGCATGTTTTTCTGATGAAAATTGACCGTATTTTCAGAGATTGACAAGATCATCGCTATCTCTGCTGACGTTTTTCCTTCCGCGGTCCATTTCAGAATTTCTTTTTCCCGCTTGCTGAAATTCATCTCTGGCGCCATCACTATTTCATCATTTAAGCGTATCAACGCCATCAGACTTTCGCGCACCAATAACTGCATTTTTAATTGCAGTTCATCACTAAGGCCAGGTATTTCACGCGTACTACTACGGGAAAAGGACAAAAAACCCAGCGCCCGGTTTGGCAGCATTAAATACTGAGTGACACCACGGCGTATACCATGTGCACGCGCGGCTTCCCATAGCGGCTGCGCTTCGCTAAATAAGTCATCATTCCACAATAAATGCCCCTGACTGAAGTTTTCATGGTTAAGCACCGGATCAATGGCAAGAAAGTTTTTTGCCTGATAATAACTAATCCATGATTTCGGGTAATTGGTGTAGAAGGCCACTTTCGGTCGCGTGAATGGCACCGGGTGACGCACACATAATGAATAGAAATCGTACTCGAGTTGTTGAGCCTGCCGCTCTATTTCATGGTAGACCTCTTCCGCGGCCTCCATTCTCTGAAAACGTAACAGCATCGTGCGACGCCAACTGAAAAAATCCGTATCCTGCATAGTTAACCGCAACGCTCCTGAGAGTGAGTATCATTTATATTGATAACTCAAACTATCACATAAATAAGATTTATATATAATTTATATTATTCAGACAATGAATTACTTTTGCAAGACATAGCATTCTTTCATGTTATTAATAAGTTATGCTGATTTGTTAAGCAATTCACCAGATTGAGAGCGCGTTCTCGCCCCGTCTGGAAAGCCGACGGGGCTGATTTTTTCTTATTATTGCAACAGAAACTTCTCAAGGAACTGGCGGGTACGGGGCTGCAGCGGATCAGCAAATAACGCTTTTGCTGGCCCCTGCTCGACTATCCGCCCCTGGTCCATAAAGATCGCGCGGTCAGCAACGTCACGAGCAAAGCTCATTTCGTGCGTCACAATGACCATCGTGCGCTTTTCCTGTGCCAGTTGGCGGATGGTATTCAGGACTTCGCCCACCAGCTCCGGATCCAGCGCCGAGGTAGGTTCGTCAAACAGAATGACTTCCGGGCGCATCGCCAGCGCACGCGCAATCGCCACACGTTGCTGTTGACCGCCGGACAAACGACGCGGATAGCTGGTCTCTTTCCCCGTCAGCCCGACCTTCGCCAGCAGTTCGCGGGCGCGTGTCGTTGCCTCTTCTTTCGGTTCGCCTTTAACGATCACAGGCCCTTCAATAATGTTTTCCAGCACCGTACGATGCGGGAACAGATTAAAGTTCTGGAACACAAACCCGACGTGCTGGCGCAACTGGCGAATCAGCGATTTTTGCTGACTTAACGAACGTGCGGTATCAATAGTAATATCGCCAACGGTGATGGTTCCCGCCTCTGGCTGTTCCAGCAAATTTATGCTGCGTAGCAACGTGGTTTTGCCGGAACCACTCGGGCCGATAATTGCCACCACTTCGCCGGTTTTGACCTCCAGATCGATACCGTGCAGCACCGTCTGACCGTGGAATTTTTTCACCAGGTTTTTAACTTCAATGGCACTCATTTTGGCTCTCTCTCCTGGCGATTTAGTTGATTCTCAAAATGGTTCTGCAGCGTCGATAACACTGTCGCCATAATCCAGTAGATGAGCGAAGCCGCCAGATACATGGTGAACACTTCCAGAGTACGCGAGGTTATCAACTGCGCCTGACGAAACAGTTCCGGCACCTGAATCGTCGCGGCCAGTGAGGTATCTTTCACCAGGCTGATAAAGCTGTTCGACAGCGGCGGCAGTGCCACCCGCGCCGCCTGCGGCAAAATTGCGCGACGCATAGTTTGCCACGGCGTCATGCCAATACTGGCAGCCGCCTCCCACTGACCTTTATCAATAGACGAAATCGCTGCCCGCAGCGTTTCGGCAGCATAGGCGGCGGTGTTCAGTGACAGTCCAATCATCGCTGACGGAACCGGATCTAATTCAATGCCAAACTGCGGCAGACCATAGTAGATCATAAACAGTTGTGCAATGAGCGGCGTACCGCGAAAAATGGAGATGTAAAAACGCGCCAGCCAGCGTACGGGCCATATGGGTGACAGGCGCATCAGCGCGAGAATAAACCCCAACAGCAAACCGAAAAACATACCGCCGATGCTGAGTTGCAGCGTATACCCAGCCCCTTTTAGCAGGAACGGCAAAGAATCAATAACCAGTTGTATACTTTCTTGCATGAGCGTTTCCGGAGCTAGACGTGAGGATGATAGGCGAACAGCGCAGGCGCGCCGCCAGTATGAATAAACAGAATCGGCCCTTCGTCTTTGAAGCGTTTCTGACTGATGCCATCAATCAGCCCCGCCATCGCTTTTCCGGTATACACAGGATCAAGCAGAATGCCTTCCAACCGCGCCAGCAGTTTCACCGCTTCCATGCCTTCGTCATTTGGCACGCCGTAGCCAGGGGCAAAGTAGTCATCCCAGAGTAAAATTTCTGCTGACGCGGTCAGTTCCAGCTCTTTCGCGATTGCCTGTTGCAGGCTAACCACTTTTGGCAACTGGTCAGCAACGGAACGTGACACGGTCACGCCAATCAGTTCGCTTTCTGGCATCAGTTGTTCCAGCCCTACTGCAAGCCCGGCATGCGTTCCGGCACTGCCCGACGCCACCACCACCGAAGAAATATTAACCGCCCCTTCACACTGTTGCGCGATTTCCAGCGCGCTCTCCACATAGCCCAACGCGCCTAAAGCATTGGAACCGCCAACCGGAATGACGTATGGGCGAAAGCCTTGTGCTTCGACGCGAGTCGCCAGCTCTTCCAGTTGGGCATTGGGATCGGTCAGCGCGTCGCACATTTCAATCTGGGTATTGAAGAGATCTAACAACAAGCGGTTGCCGTTGGTTAAATAATTTTCTGCAGTAGTGCCAATGGGATTTTCCAGCAGCGCCACGCAATGCAGACCAAGTTTTGCGGCCACTGCGGCAGTCTGGCGCACATGGTTAGACTGAATCGCTCCGGCTGTAATCAGTGTGTCAGCACCTTCGCGCAAGGCGTCTGCTGCGAGAAATTCCAGTTTGCGTAACTTATTTCCGCCCATTGCCAACGGGGTGACGTCATCCCGTTTGATGAAAATGTCCCGACCGAGATAATCAGAAAAACGTGGCAGATATTCGAGCGGTGTCGGTGTGCCGATAAACTCCAACCGTGGAAAACGAGTTAAATTATGCAGTGGCATAAAAGCCTCCGATGTCTGTTGTTGTGATATTGTTATTATGCACGCTGAAAACGCTTAAATAAAAAAGGCGCCGATTAAAGCGCCCTTTTTTGTCATTATGCTGATTACCTGGTCACATCAGCACCAAACCATTTTTCGGAAAGAGCTTGCAAGGTTCCATCTTTTTGCATTTCTGCGATGGCATCGTTGACTGCTTTCAGCAGATCTTCGTTGCCTTTACGCAGCGCGACACCTGACTCCTGGCGGGAAAAGGCTTCGCCGGTTACTGCCAGCGTATCATTGGTTTTCTTCACCAAATCCAGCGCCGCCAGACGGTCAACCAGGATGGCATCAATACGACCTACGCGCAGATCCTGATATTTGGTCGGGTCATCATCATAGGTGCGCACATCAACACCCTGAACATTCTGACGCAGCCACTCTTCATAGTTGGTGCCTAAACCAACGCCAACTTTTTTACCTTTCAGGTCGTCTGCGGTTTTTATTGTGCCTTCATTACCTTTTTTCACCAGCGCCTGAATACCGGAAATGGTGTAAGGGGTAGAGAAATCGTATTTTTTCTTACGTTCATCTGAGATGGTAACCTGATTAATCACCACATCGATGCGCTTAGAATCCAGGGACGCCAGCATACCATCCCACTTGGTCGGTTTTAATGCGGCTTCAACGCCCAGATGTTTTGCCAGTTGTTGAGCAAACTCCACTTCAAAACCGGTCAATTTACCGTCATCGCCCTGAAAGCTAAACGGCGGGTAAGTCCCTTCCAGTCCTACCAGCAACGTGCCACGCTCTTTTACTTTATTGAGCAGGCCTTCGTTGGCAAAACTTTTCACGCTCATACCCGCAACCAACGCCACGGCCATAACACCCATCAACGCCTGACGCCCCAGATGTACTAATTTCATATTCACCCCGAATGTTGTTATGTTGGTTTGCAGTGTAGAGCCATTGTTCGTAGACACAAAAACAACTCTGCTACATCTTATTCTTATTTAATATATATCAGAAGCTGACAGACTGGGGGATTTCTGCGCAAGGTCGCCGCGGGTTTGCATCTGGTAACACTGGTACTTACGTAATGCGATGCGATAATTATTGGTGCTGGTGGTGGGCAGCCAGGGTGCGAGGTTTTCATCAAGAAAACCATCCTGCAACAGGTCAGAGGAAATATCGTGTTCGCTTAAATAATTACCCAAACGACGTAGACGAACCACATATTCGCGCACTGTACCGGGGCTCATTTCAGTATGGTCAAAAAGAAACTGCTTAAAGCCGATAATATCAAAAAAATCACTCTGGGTTTTGCAGTGTAAATCACCGCAGAAACGGCATAACGCTGCCCATGATTTTTGTTCCTCATACCAGCCATTTTCATCAAGCAGCGTATCAAGACGGGAAATCTCGATTTTATTGACTATTTTGCCATCGTGAACCAGGGTAATGCGATCGAGTAATTTACGGCAATATGCGCAATGAGTCTGGCTGTGTTTAAAATCTTTAAGATAGCGGCTTAATGGTCGCCTTTTCTGGTGCTGCATCATTATTAAGAACTCCTGGTATTCAAAATTAATGTGCGGCATTTACCTGAGTTATAACTTACCCAGTTTGGTGCGTAACCGTTTAATAGCCTGGCTGTGTAACTGACTAACCCGCGATTCACCGACCTCAAGCACCGCGCCAATCTCTTTGAGATTAAGCTCTTCCTGGTAATAGAGCGTTAATACCAACTGTTCACGCTCCGGCAACATTTCGATGGCTTCCATTACCCGCTGGCGCAAATTACTGTCCAGTAACTGCTGTAACGGGTTATCCCGCTGATGATCGTCAGTAACCAGTTCGATGCTATCACCGTGCTCTTCGCGCCACTCATCATAAGAGAAAAGTTGGCTGTTATTAGTATCAAGCAACATTTGCCGGTAATCAGCGATTTCAATCCCTAAACGTTCTGCCACTTCCGTTTCTGTGGCGTTGCGGCCAAGTTCCTGCTCCAGTTGCCCTATTGCCTGCGCCACTTCACGTGCATTGCGTCGCACGCTGCGCGGCACCCAGTCACGGCTGCGAAGTTCATCCAGCATAGCACCACGGATACGCTGCACTGCGTAAGTTGTAAATGCCGTTCCTTGCAGGGCATCATAACGTTCAACAGCATTAAGTAATCCAATGCCGCCTGCCTGTAGCAGATCGTCAAGTTCTACACTCGCGGGCAGTCGAACCTGCAGGCGCAATGCTTCGTGACGCACCAGCGGGATATAACGCTGCCACAGCGAATGTTTATCCATTACACCTTCAGCGGTATAGAGTGATTTCACGATAAACAGCCCTGCGTTATATAAATAATCGGCATAATTATCCGTTTCTGCAGGTTTTTTAATCGGACGATTAATGGGTGAAATAAGGGGTTATTTGGGGTAATCGGTAAATAGTGAGCAGAATAACCCCGCTGGAGCGGGGTTAAGATAGCTGACAAAGTCCGCCTCATCTTGCCGGATGCGGCGTAAACGCCTTATCCGACCTACGCGAATATGCAAATTTAATTAATTGCGATTCACCTTGTAGGCATGATAAGCGTAGCGCATCAGGCAATTTGGCGTTTGTTGTCATTATATTACGACGATTAGCCCTGCAGCAGAGACAGAACTTGCTGCGGCACCTGGTTAGCTTTAGACAGCACAGAGTTACCCGCCTGCTGGATGATCTGCGCTTTCGACATGTTAGACACTTCGGTCGCATAGTCGGCGTCCTGAATACGGGACTGCGCTTCAGACAGGTTGGTGGTGGTGTTGTTCAGGTTGGTTACCGCAGAGTCCAGACGGTTTTGAACGGCACCGAGGGAGGAGCGGAAAGTATCAACCTGTGCAATGGCTTTGTCTAAAAGTGCCAGTGGATCAGCAGAAGAAGCCCCTGAGAACTGCGCAGTCGGAGTTGCTGTAGATAATTCAACAACAACTTTGTTCGCTGTGGCTGTTGCCGTAGTGTCATCATTAAGCGCCGCTGGAGCCGTTGTAGCGTAGTTTTTACCCTGGAATGTTACATATCCCGCAGCCGCGCCGTCAGAGTCAGCGGCAACTTTAATCAGCTGATCTTTCTGAGTAGCTGCAGTCGTTAGTCCATTATCGGTGTCTTTGTATTCGACATCGGCTTTATTCAACGTCACTTCACCACTTGCATGGTCAATGGACGCGGAGTAGAAATCACTACCGGATTGAACGACGAACTGTGCGGTGGCAGCCCCTTTCGCATCCAGGGTGTTGTGTAACGTCAGGCTGGAAACATCGACAGTTTTACCTGTCGCAGTAGTCAGATCTTTCGCAACAGCAGTGAAATCAACACCAACAGGTTTTGTCCCAGCGGCTCCTGTAATTTGAGTAATTGAATCACCAACGTTAAGTGATTGAGCAGAAACGGAGAAACCATTCAACCCTAATGTAGAAGAGTCAATTTTCTGCAAATCAATGCTAATAGTCTGGCCATCATTCGCGCCAACCTGAATCTTCATCGAACCGTCTTTTGCCAGTACATTCACGCCGTTGAACTGGGTCTGACCGGAAACACGGTCAATCTCATCCAGACGGGATTTGATTTCGTCCTGAATAGATGACAGGTCAGAATCAGAGTTAGTACCGGTCGTCGCCTGAACGGTCAACTCACGCACACGTTGCAAGTTGTTGTTGATTTCAGACAACGCACCTTCTGTGGTCTGCGCCAGAGAAATACCGTCGTTGGCGTTACGCGCAGCCTGAGTCAGGCCTTTAATGTTAGAGGTGAAACGGTTAGCAATCGCCTGACCGGCAGCGTCATCTTTCGCACTGTTAATACGCAGGCCAGAAGAGAGGCGTTCGATAGAAGTCGACAGCGCAGACTGGTTTTTGTTGATGTTGTTTTGAGTGATCAGCGAGAGGCTGTTGGTATTAATGACTTGTGCCATAATTCATTTTCCTGTTTTCAAGTCTACGGTTTAAGTATTGGGCTTCCACCCTTCGGCTTCGTCGCCGTCAACCCTGTTATCGTCTGGTCACTCACAACCTTTAGAATTTTTTTCTAGCGGTCGAAATACTCCCCTTCCTCGTTGCTGTTCGTGTCATTAAGCCCAAAAATAAATCGTAAACTTTGCCCCACTTACGCCGATAACCCCGGTATTCGTTCTACATGTCGCATGATTAAGGAATCTATATGGCGAGTATTTCAACGCTTGGGGTTGGGTCGGGGCTGGACTTAAGCAGCATCCTCGACAGTCTGGAGGCGGCAGAAAAATCTACCCTGACGCCGATATCGAAACAGCAAAGTTCTTACACCGCGAAACTGAGCGCCTACGGGACACTGAAAAGCGCGCTGGAGAGTTTCCAGACGGCCAATACAGCACTGAATAAAGCCGATTTATTTACCGCCACCTCAACCACCAGCAGTTCATCAGCTTTCAGCGCCACGACCACGGGCAGCGCGATTGCCGGGAAATACACCATTAGCGTCAGCCAACTGGCGCAGGCGCAGACGCTGACCACCCAAAATAGTCAAAAAGACAGTAAAGCCGCCATCGCCACCAGCGATAGCGTACTGACCATCCAGCAAGGCGGCGGTAAAGAGCCGGTCACGATTGATATCAGTGCGGCTGATTCGTCGCTCTCCGGCATTCGCGATGCCATTAACAACGCCAAAGCTGGTGTCAGCGCCAGTATTATCAATGTGGGTAACGGCGAGTATCGTTTGTCCATCACCGCCAATGATACCGGTAGCGACAACGCCATGAAGCTCAGCGTCAGCGGTGACAGCACCCTGCAAAGTTTTATGGGTTACAACGGAACTTCGGGTGATAGCAGCAATGGCATGGTTGAAAGCGTCACCGCGCAGAACGCCAAACTGACGGTCAATAACGTTGAGATTGAAAACAGCAGCAATACTATCAGTGACGCGCTGGAAGATATCACCCTCAACCTGAATGACGTCACCACCGGTAATCAGACACTGACCATCAGTAAAGATACATCCAAAGCTGAAAATGCGGTTAAAGCGTGGGTGGATGCCTATAACGCATTACAGGATACCTTCAGCAACTTAACGAAATACACAGCCGTCGATGCCGGTGCTGAAAACCAGGATTCCAGCAATGGTGCATTACTCGGTGACTCCACACTGCGTACCATCCAGACTCAGCTTAAAACCTTGCTCGCCAATACCCACAGCAGTTCAAACTATAAAACGCTGGCACAAATTGGCATTACCAGCGATGCCAGTACCGGAAAGCTGGAAATAGCGACCGACAAACTGCAAACAGCGCTGAAAAAAGATGCTGCTGGCGTCGGTGAAATGTTTATTGGTGACAGTAAAAGTACAGGCGTAACCACCAGCATTAGCAGCAACCTGACCAGTTGGCTCTCCTCCACCGGGATAATCCAGGCCGCAAAAGATGGCGTCAGCAAAACGCTGAACAATTTGACCGATCAATACAATGCCGCCAGCGAACGTATCGATACATTAATGGCGCGCTATAAAGCCCAGTTCACCCAATTAGATGTGTTAATGAACTCGCTGAACTCCACCAGCAGCTATCTGACACAACAGTTCGACACCTCAAATAGCAGTTCGAAATAATCTCAGGAGAGACAATGTACAGCGCAAAAGGCACCCAGGCCTACGCACAAATTGGCGTCGAAAGCGCCGTAATGAGTGCCAGCCAACAGCAACTGGTCACCATGCTATTTGACGGCGTGTTGAGTGCGCTGGTAAGAGCGCGCTTGTTTATGCAGGACAACAATCAGGAAGGCAAAGGCGTCTCTTTGTCAAAAGCGATCAACATTATTGAGAACGGGCTGAGACTCAGTCTTGACGAAGAAAGTCAGGACGAATTAACCCAGAATTTGATTGCACTCTATAGCTATATGATCAGGCGTTTGCTGCAAGCTAATTTACGCAACGATGTCTCCGCAGTCGCAGAAGTGGAAACTTTAATGCGCAATCTTGCCGATGCCTGGAAAGAGTCTCTACTCTCCCCTTCATTGATTCAGGACCCTGTCTGATGAACCATGCACCGCACTTGTATTTTGCCTGGCAACAACTCGTCGAAAAAAGCCAGCTCATGTTACGCCTGGCGACAGAAGGACGGTGGGATGAACTCATCGCCAGCGAAATGGAATATGTCAATGCGGTGCAAAAAATTGCACACTTAACGGAAGAAATGGAACCCTCTGCCATGATCCAGGAGCAACTCAGACCTATGCTGCGCCTCGTTCTGGAAAACGAAAACAAAGTAAAACAGTTATTGCAGATTCGGATGGATGAACTGGCGAAACTGGTCGGTCAGTCATCAATGCAAAAATCGGTGTTAAGCACCTACGGCGATCAGGGTGGCTACGTGCTGGCGCCGCAGGAAAATCTCTTTTGAAGCTTAAAGAGCTGATTGCTCGCGAATAATCCGATTACGGCTACGCTTCTAATGTTCCCCTTGAGCGGAGTCGAAGAATGCGTAACCCCACGCTGTTGCAATGTTTTCATTGGTATTACCCGGAAGGCGGCAAGCTCTGGCCTGAACTGGCCGAGCGCGCCGACGGTTTAAATGATATTGGTATCAATATGATCTGGCTGCCGCCCGCCTATAAAGGCGCATCGGGCGGGTATTCTGTTGGCTACGACTCCTATGATTTATTTGATTTAGGCGAGTTTGATCAGAAAGGCAGCATCCCCACCAAATATGGCGATAAAGCACAGTTGCTGGCGGCCATTGACGCACTCAAACGCAATGACATTGCCGTACTGCTGGACGTGGTCGTCAACCACAAAATGGGGGCTGACGAAAAAGAAGCCATTCGCGTACAGCGCGTCAATGCAGATGATCGCACGCAAATTGATGATGAAATCATTGAGTGCGAAGGCTGGACCCGTTACACCTTCCCGGCTCGTGCCGGTCAATACTCGCAGTTCATCTGGGACTTCAAATGTTTTAGCGGCATCGACCATATCGAAAATCCAAACGAAGATGGCATTTTTAAAATCGTCAACGACTACACCGGCGAAGGCTGGAATGACCAGGTTGATGATGAGTTAGGTAATTTCGACTATCTGATGGGCGAAAATATCGATTTTCGCAACCATGCCGTCACGGAAGAGCTTAAATACTGGGCACGCTGGGTGATGGAGCAAACGCAGTGCGACGGTTTTCGTCTCGACGCAGTAAAACATATTCCAGCCTGGTTTTATAAAGAGTGGATCGAACACGTGCAGGAAGTCGCGCCAAAACCGCTATTTATTGTGGCGGAATACTGGTCGCGTGAAGTAGATAAGCTGCAAACATATATTGCCCAGGTAGAAGGCAAAACCATGCTATTTGATGCGCCGCTGCAAATGAAATTCCATGAAGCATCCCGAATGGGGCGCAACTACGATATGACGCAGATATTCACCGGTACGCTGGTGGAAGCCGATCCTTTCCATGCCGTTACACTGGTCGCCAACCACGATACCCAACCGTTACAAGCCCTTGAAGCTCCGGTAGAACCGTGGTTTAAACCGCTGGCGTATGCCCTTATTTTGCTGCGGGAAAATGGCGTCCCTTCAGTGTTCTACCCTGATCTGTACGGTGCTCATTACGAAGATGTCGGCGGTGACGGGCAAACCTATCCGATAGATATGCCAATAATCGAACAGCTCGATGAGTTAATCCTCGCCCGCCAGCGCTTCGCCCACGGTGTACAGACGTTATTTTTCGATCATCCGAACTGTATTGCCTTTAGTCGCAGCGGCACCGACGAATATCCAGGCTGTGTGGTGGTGATGTCAAACGGTGACGATGGCGAAAAAACCATTCATCTGGGAGAGAATTACGGCAATAAAACCTGGCGTGATTTTCTGGGCAATCGGCAAGAGAGCGTGGTGACCGATGAAAATGGCGAAGCGACCTTTTTTTGCAACGGCGGTAGCGTCAGTGTGTGGGTTATCGAAGAGGTGATTTAAACACATCCCCGGCGGCAAACCGGGGATATTTCATTACGGTAGTGGCGTCGGCAACGGCGCTTTTTCCAGCACAGCAGCACATTCAGCCGTTGGTCGATCCACGCGTTCCATCGTCATGCCATCGTATTCAATAGTGTTACCGTCACGCTCAATCTCGTACAGTTCACGTTTGACAGTAACGTTAGTGAGATCATCAGATATCAGCGTCAACTTACCCGGTAAAGCAATCACCCGCTGCCACTGACGGCAATCCAGCGTATCACCCTCTTTAGTGACAATCAGGCTACCTATCGCTTCCGGGCTGACCAGAGCACGTTGCGGCCCTTTAGTCTGCCAGTAGCCCGCCAGCCAGTCTGGCGCGGGCGTTTTCACAACATTGTTATAATTTTCAACTTCGGCACAGCCAGCCAGCAGCATAAGTGCGCCTGCAATTGCGAGTTTTTTCATCATTCATCCTGCATGAGAAGAAAAGAAGATTGTGGCATTAATGCCTTGATGCTGCCAGCCTTTCCAGGCCCAAAGAGAAATTTGATCTAACCATTATTTTTGTGAATTATTACCACGAAAAAGAATTTGTCTGGTGTATTATTCGCGGCTCTTGTTTCAAACCTTCTGAGTTCAGAGGCTATATACATGTCATGGCAGCAATTCAAACAAGCCTGGTTGATTAAATTCTGGGCCCCCATCCCTGCGGTCATCGCGGCGGGTATTCTCTCTACTTATTATTTTGGCATCACCGGCACCTTTTGGGCTGTTACCGGCGAATTTACCCGTTGGGGTGGTCAGCTCCTGCAACTGTTTGGCGTCCATGCCGAAGAGTGGGGCTATTTTAAAATTATCCATCTGGAAGGATCGCCATTAACCCGCATTGACGGGATGATGATTCTTGGTATGTTTGGCGGCTGTTTTGCCGCGGCTCTGTGGGCCAACAACGTTAAATTACGTATGCCGCGCAGCCGTATCCGCATTATGCAGGCTATTATTGGCGGGATTATCGCTGGTTTCGGCGCGCGTCTGGCGATGGGCTGTAACCTGGCTGCATTTTTCACTGGCATTCCGCAGTTCTCACTGCACGCCTGGTTCTTTGCCATCGCCACCGCCATTGGCTCATGGTTTGGTGCACGCTTTACTCTGCTGCCAGTCTTCCGTATCCCGGTAAAAATGCAAAAAGTCTCTGCCGCCTCACCGCTAACACAAAAACCAGATCAGGCACGGCGTCGTTTCCGCCTCGGGATGCTGGTCTTTTTTGGCATGTTGGGCTGGGCGCTGTTAACGGCGATGAATCAACCGAAGCTGGGGCTGGCAATGCTGTTTGGCGTCGGCTTTGGCTTACTGATTGAACGCGCGCAAATCTGCTTTACTTCGGCGTTCCGCGATATGTGGATCACCGGGCGTACCCATATGGCGAAAGCGATCATTATCGGTATGGCGGTAAGTGCCATCGGTATTTTCAGTTACGTACAGTTAGGTGTAGAACCGAAAATCATGTGGGCTGGCCCGAACGCCGTCATTGGCGGGTTACTGTTTGGCTTTGGTATTGTGCTGGCGGGCGGCTGCGAAACTGGCTGGATGTACCGTGCAGTGGAAGGCCAGGTGCACTACTGGTGGGTTGGGCTGGGTAATGTTATCGGCTCAACGATTCTGGCTTATTACTGGGATGACTTCGCCCCGGCACTGGCCACCGACTGGGACAAAATCAACCTGCTGAAAACCTTTGGCCCAATGGGCGGCCTGCTGGTGACATATTTACTGTTGTTCGCTGCCCTGATGTTGATTATCGGCTGGGAGAAACGCTTCTTCCGCCGCGCGGCGCTGCAAACTGCTAAGGAGATTGCATGAAAAATATCGTTCCTGATTACCGTCTTGATATGGTGGGCGAACCCTGCCCTTATCCGGCGGTCGCGACCCTTGAGGCGATGCCGCAGTTAAAAAAAGGCGAGATCCTCGAAGTGGTCAGCGACTGTCCGCAGTCAATTAATAATATTCCACTGGACGCACGTAACCACGGCTATACCGTACTGGATATCCAACAAGACGGGCCGACCATTCGTTATTTAATTCAGAAGTAATCTTTTCTCCCGCTGTTTCAGGCAGCGGGAGTATCTTTGCTACGAATTCTCCATTGTGGACGTACAGAAAGTCCGTGGTATATCAGAAAAATAGTCTCAATATTTGATGACCATGCGGGAATGAATTAGTGGTGAAGCATCTCATCCACAATTTCTTTCGTCTGTAACTGATAAGGATAATAAGTTGGCCAGTTGTCCATTTCTTCAAGTAACTGCTGTTGTGACGTATTCCCCATAAATATATGAAAATGGGATGATTTACGAGGGGCAATAATATGATCACTAAACTGCACAAACTTAGGGGCTTTACTGGCTGGTTCCCGGCACTCAAACAGATAACGCACACCTTTCTTCCCTGATTTATATGTCAGTATTTTAAACCCACTGTAATTATATTTACAGGAAGTCATCTCCTCCCCTCGATGGAACTCCATAACACCATTTTCGATGCCAATTGTGTCAACATCTGTTATGTATCCCTTCTGATAGTAGGCTTTAATATCTGCGAATGATTTACCCGGTTCTTTTTCTGCTTTCATTTTAAAGACAGGATCAAGATCACCACTTTGAAGCAAGGGGTACACCGATTGCCAAATACCCTCCCAATCAGCGAGGGATCTATCCTTCACGTTATTATCATCAAAAATACCCTCTGCTGCTTTTTGTTCCATTTCTGTCAGTGGTGCCCCATGTGAATGATGCCCATGAGCAAGTGCATAGTTGCCTGCTAATAGTAACCCCAGAGCAAAAGCCAATTTATTAACAATCATCATCCAGTTTGTCCTCCCGCTTTAACATCACATAATGTTATAACATAACATTTAATAAAAACAACACTGAAGAACGAATAGCAAAACCTAACCAAACACACGCACCATAACCCTACATTTAGCACGTCTTTATCACCAACTACAACCGTTGAAAAAATGCGCCGTTGAAAGCTTTTATTGTAATGATTTTGTCTTACTGCGCTGCCAGTAATAACGGGAAATCATGAATGCAGTACAGAGACAACATTAAGTCATCGGATCTGATTGAAGGAATAGCACCAATCATGCAAACTACAAACTCTCACAACCAACAAGAGATTATTCCCCCTGATGGATCAGGTTGCTATTTTCCAAAAGATGTTTGAGCAAGTGAGAACGGAGCTAAACTTTTCCTGGTTTTACACAGAGTTAAAACGTCATCATATTGCGCATTACATTTACTATCTTGCTACAGATAACATTAGGATCGTTACACACGATGACAAGGTATTGTTAATAAGAGGAAGCAGAAATCTATTAAAAGTCAGTGCCACTAAGAACCCTGAGCAAGTAATAAAAGCAGCCCGGACTCACATTGCCAGAAGATCTACTTTTCGGGAATATTGTATAACGCTCGCGAATGCGGGTGTCTTCCGGTGGGTTACTGACGTTAACGATAATAAACGTCGTTACTATTCTATCGATAATACACTCTTATATATTGAAGATGTTGAGAACAATAAACCCTTAATTTAGATGTATTAGCTCATTTCAGATCTGACAGTTATCCGTACAGGTATCTGTCAGATTATCTCTGGCTTGATTTTCTCTTCTCTGACACCACTCACGCTCCATAGCAGCTCCCAGACGGGAAGTTCATGGAAAATGCCTGCCAAAAATTGTTATATTATAACAGCGAACAGTTTTACCCTGACTGAGGAGAACACACATGAAAATCAATGGCATAGGTAAAGCCATTTTTCTTTTTGCACTGCTAACCTCAACGGCCTCTGCCGCTGGCAAGGACATTAATGTTGAGTTCAGAAAGGGGCATAGTAGCGCCCAATACTCAGGAGAGATAAAGGGGTACGATTACGACACATATAACTTCTATGCCAAAAAAGGCCAGAAGGTGCACATCAGTATCTCCAATGAGGGGGCTGATATTGTCCTCTTTGGGCCAGGAATTAGCGACTCTGTTGATCTCTCCAGATATTCTCCCGAGCTTGATGACAATGGTCAGTACATCCTTCCCGCTTCCGGTAAATATGAGCTAAGAGTGCTTCAAACCCGTAATGACGCTCGTAAAAACAAAGTTAAAAAATACAGCGTCAACATACAGATTGAGTAAACAGAAATTGACGGGGCTATCCCCGTCATTGCTTTCCTGTACCTGAGGATAACTGTCAGTAACAGACAGAGGCTGTCTATGACGCTGTTCCTGCCACATGAAATATGACCCGGAGTCTTCCCACCCGATTGAATCTGCTGGCATAAGGGACACCCCAGCGCCCTGTTTACGCGCTAAATACGGCTTCTTTAACCGTCTGAATGCGGTGAGGATATGTCGGTAAGACTTACCTGAAAATACGGTTAATTTTTTAGTTTAAACCTTTTTTAGTTATTAGTAAGATGCATATGCTTCAACAGAAGCTGGGAAATTCAACAACTCTTAGATAATTTTGGACCTTGTCCCGCGGCTCCAATCCGACAGCCGCGCTTCTTTTCACTCTCATAGTCAACAGGTTACAAAACCTACACCTGCATGGACATCACTTCCTGATACGCCGCCACCAGCTTATTACGCACCTGAATCCCCATTTGCATCGAAACCGACGCTTTTTGCATCTCGGTCATCACATCGTTTAGCGCTACGCCGGGTTCACCGAGGGTAAATTTTTCTGCCTGTGTGCGGGCGGTGGTTTGCGTATCGCTAATGCGATCGAGCGCAGCATGAAGCTGTCCGGCAAAATTGATGGTCGGTTGCGGCAGAGTCCCCTGCGCACGCGCACTCATCGCCGTGGCCTGTAACTGGCTGATAACCCCTTCAATCCCCTGTATCGCTGACATATTCATCTCCCGGACAATTCTTGGTAGCAGAGCCTACCAGTAAGTCAATAAGATAAAGGCGCTAAATAGAGACAAAAAAATGGGTTAATTGGCGCATAGAAAAAAATAAAACCACAAATAATGAGGCCGTTAATTTTTCGAGTTTGCTGACCCGGGAGTGCGTCTTGTTCCACTTTGCCAATACCGCTGTCTATCATCTGCCACGAGGTGCGCGATGAATGCGACTGCAGCCCAGACAAAATCTCTTGAGTGGCTTAATCGCCTGCGCGCAAATCCGAAAATACCTTTGGTTGTTGCTGCTTCCGCGGCGGTTGCAGTGATGGTCGCGTTAATTCTGTGGGCAAAAGCCCCTGATTACCGCACGTTATTCAGCAATCTTTCCGATCAGGATGGCGGTGCGATCGTCAGCCAACTGACACAAATGAATATTCCTTACCGCTTCAGCGAAGCCAGCGGCGCGATTGAAGTTCCGGCAGATAAAGTTCACGAGCTACGTCTGCGTCTGGCACAGCAAGGCTTGCCTAAAGGCGGCGCGGTCGGTTTTGAACTGCTCGATCAGGAAAAGTTTGGTATCAGCCAGTTCAGCGAACAGGTGAATTATCAGCGAGCGCTGGAAGGTGAACTTTCCCGTACCATCGAAACTATCGGCCCGGTAAAAGGAGCGCGCGTGCATCTGGCGATGCCGAAACCGTCTTTATTTGTCCGTGAACAAAAATCCCCTTCGGCATCAGTGACGGTAAATCTTTTACCTGGTCGCGCGCTGGATGAAGGGCAAATCAGTGCCATTGTGCATCTGGTTTCCAGTGCGGTAGCCGGATTGCCACCGGGTAACGTCACGCTGGTGGATCAGGGTGGGCATCTGTTAACCCAGTCCAGCACCAGCGGGCGCGATCTTAATGACGTCCAGTTAAAATATGCCAGTGATGTTGAAGGTCGCATTCAGCGGCGTATTGAAGCGATCCTGTCACCAGTTGTCGGCAACGGCAATATTCACGCTCAGGTGACGGCACAACTGGATTTCGCCAGTAAAGAGCAAACCGAAGAACAGTATCGCCCTAATGGCAATGCGTCACAGGCGGCGCTCCGTTCCCGTCAACTGAATGAGAGCGAACAAAGCGGTTCCGGTTACCCTGGCGGCGTGCCTGGCGCATTATCGAATCAGCCCGCGCCTGCCAATAACGCGCCAATCAGTACGCCTCCGGCAAATCAAAACAACCGTCAGCAACAAACAAGCACCACCAGTAATAGCGGCCCGCGCAGCACCCAGCGTAATGAAACCAGCAACTACGAAGTCGATCGCACTATTCGTCATACCAAAATGAACGTAGGCGACGTGCAACGTTTGTCGGTCGCCGTCGTGGTGAATTACAAAACGCTGCCGGATGGTAAACCGCTGCCACTGAGCGCCGAACAGATGAAGCAGATTGAAGATCTGACCCGCGAGGCGATGGGCTTTTCTGAAAAGCGCGGAGATTCACTCAATGTCGTCAACTCCCCCTTCAACAGCGGTGACGAAAGCGGTGGAGAACTGCCGTTCTGGCAACAACAAGTGTTTATCGATCAACTGCTGGCTGCCGGTCGCTGGTTGCTGGTGCTACTGGTGGCGTGGCTGCTGTGGCGTAAAGCGGTACACCCGCAGTTAACACGCCGCGCCGAGGCGGTGAGCGCCGTACAACAGCAGCCACAGGCTCGCCAGGAAGTGGAAGATGCGGTGGAAGTACGCCTCAGCAAAGACGAACAATTGCAGCAACGCCGTGCTAACCAACGTCTGGGAGCGGAAGTAATGAGCCAGCGTATCCGTGACATGTCTGATAACGATCCGCGCGTAGTAGCGCTGGTCATTCGCCAGTGGATAAATAACGATCATGAGTAACCTGACAGGCACCGATAAAAGCGTCATCTTGCTAATGACCATTGGCGAAGATCGGGCGGCTGAAGTGTTCAAGCACCTCTCCCAGCGCGAAGTGCAAACCCTGAGCGCAGCGATGGCAAATGTCACGCAGATCTCCAATAAACAGTTAACTGAAGTGCTGGCGGAGTTTGAACAAGAAGCTGAACAGTTCGCCGCTCTGAATATTAACGCCAACGATTATCTGCGTTCGGTGCTGGTGAAAGCGCTGGGCGAAGAGCGTGCCGCCAGCCTGCTGGAAGATATTCTCGAAACCCGCGACACCGCCAGCGGCATAGAAACGCTCAACTTCATGGAGCCGCAGAGTGCCGCCGATCTTATTCGCGATGAACATCCACAGATTATCGCCACCATTCTGGTACATCTGAAGCGCGCCCAGGCCGCCGATATTCTGGCGTTGTTCGATGAACGTCTGCGTCACGACGTGATGCTGCGTATCGCCACCTTTGGCGGTGTACAGCCTGCCGCGCTGGCGGAACTGACCGAAGTGCTGAATGGTCTGCTCGACGGTCAGAATCTCAAACGCAGCAAAATGGGCGGCGTGAGAACAGCAGCCGAAATTATCAACCTGATGAAAACCCAGCAGGAAGAGGCGGTTATTACCGCCGTGCGTGAATTTGACGGTGAGCTGGCGCAGAAAATCATCGACGAAATGTTCCTGTTCGAAAATCTGGTGGATGTCGACGATCGCAGTATCCAGCGTCTGTTGCAGGAAGTGGATTCCGAATCGCTGCTGATCGCCCTGAAAGGTGCCGAACAGCCACTGCGCGAGAAGTTCCTGCGCAATATGTCGCAACGCGCCGCCGATATCCTGCGCGACGACCTCGCCAACCGTGGTCCGGTACGTTTGTCGCAGGTGGAGAACGAGCAGAAAGCGATTCTGCTGATTGTGCGCCGCCTTGCCGAAACTGGCGAAATGGTGATTGGCAGCGGCGAGGACACCTATGTCTGATAACCTGCCGTGGAAAACCTGGACGCCTGACGATCTTGCGCCGCCACAGGCAGAGTTTGTGCCGCTGATGGAGCCGGAAGAAACCGTCACTGAAGAGATCGAACCCCGCCTTGAACAACAACTGGCACAACTGCAAATGCAGGCTCACGAGCAAGGTTATCAGGCGGGGATTGCCGAAGGTCGCCAGACAGGCCATGAACAAGGCTATCAGGAGGGTCTGGCACAGGGGCTGGAACAAGGACTGGTGCAGGCGAAATCTCAGCAAGCACCGATTCATGCGCGGATGCAGCAACTGGTCAGCGAATTCCAGACCACCCTTGACGCGCTGGATAGCGTGATAGCTTCGCGGCTGATGCAAATGGCTCTGGAGGCAGCGCGTCAGGTGATCGGTCAGACGCCCACGGTGGACAGCCAGGCACTGATCAAACAGATCCAGCAGTTGCTACAGCAGGAACCGTTATTCAGCGGCAAACCACAGTTACGCGTGCATCCGGATGACCTGCAACGCGTCGATGAGATGCTTGGCGCAACGTTAAGCCTGCACGGCTGGCGGTTGCGCGGCGATCCAACTCTGCATCCCGGCGGCTGTAAAGTCTCTGCCGATGAAGGCGATCTCGATGCCAGTGTCGCCACCCGTTGGCAAGAACTCTGCCGTCTGGCAGCACCTGGAGTGGTGTGATGACCACTCGCCTGACACGCTGGTTAACCTCGCTGGATAGCTTTGAAGCCAAAATTGCGCAACTTCCTGCGGTACGCCGCTACGGGCGATTAACCCGCGCCACCGGGCTGGTGCTGGAAGCTACCGGATTACAACTACCGCTCGGCGCAACCTGTGTGATTGAACGCCAGAACGGCGCTGAAACTCACGAAGTGGAAAGCGAAGTGGTTGGCTTTAACGGTCAACGGCTGTTTTTAATGCCGCTGGAGGAAGTGGAAGGTGTACTGCCTGGCGCACGCGTTTATGCCAAAAACATCTCCCCACAAGGGTTGCAAAGCGGCAAGCAATTACCGCTCGGTCCGGCGTTGTTAGGTCGCGTTCTGGACGGTAGCGGTAAACCACTCGACGGCCAGCCCTCTCCCGATACGACTGAAACCGGTGCATTAATTACCCCGCCGTTTAACCCATTGCAACGTACGCCGATTGAGCACGTGCTGGATACGGGCGTGCGTCCAATCAATGCCCTGCTTACCGTCGGACGCGGGCAGCGTATGGGGCTGTTTGCCGGTTCCGGCGTCGGCAAAAGTGTGTTGCTGGGGATGATGGCGCGTTACACCCGTGCAGATGTGATTGTCGTTGGTTTAATTGGTGAACGTGGACGCGAAGTAAAAGATTTTATTGAGAATATCCTCGGTGCTGAAGGGCGTGCGCGCTCGGTGGTGATTGCCGCACCAGCCGATGTTTCTCCGCTCCTGCGAATGCAAGGTGCCGCCTATGCCACGCGCATTGCCGAAGATTTTCGCGATCGGGGTCAGCATGTGTTGCTAATTATGGATTCCCTCACCCGCTACGCGATGGCTCAGCGTGAAATTGCGCTGGCGATTGGCGAACCGCCTGCCACCAAAGGCTATCCTCCATCGGTATTCGCCAAACTACCGGCATTGGTCGAGCGTGCCGGAAACGGCATCAGCGGCGGCGGCTCGATTACCGCTTTTTATACCGTGCTCACCGAAGGTGATGATCAGCAAGATCCGATTGCCGACTCCGCGCGGGCGATCCTCGACGGGCACATCGTACTGTCTCGTCGTCTGGCGGAAGCCGGACACTATCCGGCAATTGATATTGAAGCGTCAATCAGCCGTGCAATGACAGCACTGATCAGCGAGCAACATTACGCGCGGGTGCGCACATTCAAACAGTTGTTGTCGAGTTTTCAGCGCAACCGCGACCTGGTCAGCGTTGGTGCTTATGCCAAAGGCAGCGATCCCATGCTCGATAAAGCCATCGCCTTATGGCCGCAGCTTGAGGGCTATTTGCAACAAGGCATTTTTGAACGCGCGGACTGGGAAGACTCTCTCCAGGGGCTGGAGCACATTTTCCCAACGGTGTCATAACTCAGGAGATAACAGCAGATGGCAGAACATGGCGCACTGGCGACCCTGAAAGATCTGGCAGAAAAAGAGGTGGATAACGCCGCACGACTGTTGGGTGAAATGCGTCGCGGATGCCAGCAGGCAGAAGAGCAACTCAAAATGCTGATCGATTATCAGAATGAATATCGTAACAACCTGAATAGCGATATGAGTGCAGGAATGACCAGCAATCGCTGGATTAACTATCAGCAATTTATCCAGACGCTGGAAAAAGCCATTACTCAGCACCACCAGCAACTTACACAGTGGACACAGAAAGTTGATGTTGCCCTGAATAACTGGCGGGAAAAGAAACAACGTTTGCAGGCCTGGCAGACACTGCAGGAACGGCAATCCACGGCGGCACTGTTAGCAGAAAACCGCCTCGATCAGAAAAAGATGGATGAGTTTGCCCAGCGCGCCGCCATGAGGAAACCAGAATGATTCGCTTAGCGCCCTTGATTACCGCTGACGTTGACACCACCACGCTGTCCGGCGGTAAAGCCACCGATAGCGCACAAGATTTTCTCGTTTTGTTGAGCGGAGCATTAGCAGGCGAGACAACAAACAACAAATCTACGCCCCCATTGTTGGTGGCGACAGATAAACTTGTCATCAAAGTCGAGCCGCTGGTCAGCGATATTCAGAACGACGCGCAACAACCAGATTTACGGATCTCTGTGGATGGAACACAGCCCGTCATCAACGACGAACAATCCACATCAACACCATTAATCACCGCTCAGGCGATTACGCTGGCTGCGGTGCCAGACAAAGACACGGCAAAAGACGAAAAAGCGGATGATCTTAATGAAGACGCCGCGGCCAGCCTGAGCGCCCTTTTCGCAATGTTGCCGGGTTTTGACAATACGCCCAAAGTAACTGACACACCATCAACCGTGTTACCGACAGAAAAGCCAGCACACCCCACAAAACTGACTTCTGCGCAACGCACAACAGCACAGCCTGGCGACACCGCTGAAGCGTCAGTCCAGCCATTAACACCGCTGGTAGCTGAAGCCCAGAGCAAAGCGGAAGTCATCATCACACCTTCGCCAGTGACTGCTGCTGCCAGCCCGCTAATCACTCCACACCAGACGCAGCCTCTGCCCACCGTCGCAGCGCCTGTTTTGAGTGCCCCGCTGGGTTCCCATGAATGGCAACAATCCTTAAGCCAACATATTTCACTGTTTACCCGTCAGGGGCAACAAAGCGCTGAATTGCGTTTGCACCCGCAGGATTTAGGTGAAGTGCACATCTCCCTCAAAGTGGATGACAACCAGGCGCAAATCCAGATGGTTTCGCCGCATCAGCACGTGCGCGCCGCCCTGGAAGCGGCTCTTCCGGTACTGCGTACACAACTGGCAGAAAGCGGTATTCAGTTGGGGCAGAGCAATATCAGCGGCGAAAGTTCTAGCAGTCAGCAACAGGCGGCGTCTCAGCAACAGCAAAGCCAGCGCACAATAAACCATGAACGCAAGGCTGGCGAAGATGACGATGCACTGCCAATTTCTGCCTCTTTACGAGGGCGTGTAGCAGGCAACTGTGGCGTTGATATTTTCGCCTAACGTCAGAGGTAACCCCTTAACCTGCGTCTTTTCCCCGCTTTGTCGCGATCAAGACACAGGATAATTAACCGATAAGCAGTAGCGACACAGGAAGACCGCAACACATGACTGATTACGCGATAAGCAAGAAAAGCAAGCGATCGCTTTGGTTCCCGATTCTGGTATTCATTACTCTCGCGGCCTGCGCCAGCGCGGGGTACAGCTACTGGCACTCGCATCAGGCGGCGACTGACGACAATGCGCAGCAACATGTCATGCCCTCACCGGTCTTCTACGCACTGGACACTTTTACGGTCAACCTGGGCGATGCGGATCGTGTGCTTTATATCGGTATTACTCTGCGACTAAAAGATGAAACCACCCGTTCGCGCCTGAGCGAGTATTTGCCGGAAGTTCGTAGTCGCTTGCTGTTACTGTTTTCGCGTCAGGATGCCGCCGTGCTGGCAACCGAAGAAGGCAAGCAAAAGCTGATTGCCGCGATTAAAGCCATACTCTCCACCCCGCTTGTTGCCGGGCAACCGAAACAGGATGTCACCGACGTGCTGTATACCGCTTTTATTCTGCGATAACGACATGGGCGATAGTATTCTTTCTCAAGCTGAAATTGATGCACTGTTGAATGGCGACAGCGAGGTCAAAGACGAACCGACTTCCGGCGTGACCAGCGACAATGACATTCGGCCTTACGATCCCAATACGCAACGACGGGTTGTGCGCGAACGTTTGCAGGCGCTGGAAATCATTAATGAACGTTTTGCCCGACATTTCCGCATGGGGCTGTTTAACCTGCTGCGTCGTAGCCCGGACATCACCGTCGGGGCGATCCGTATCCAGCCATATCATGAATTTGCCCGCAACCTGCCAGTGCCGACCAACCTTAACCTTATCCACCTGAAACCGCTGCGCGGCACAGGACTGGTGGTGTTCTCGCCAAGCCTGGTATTTATTGCCGTGGATAACCTGTTTGGCGGCGATGGTCGGTTCCCTACCAAAGTGGAAGGTCGCGAGTTTACCCATACCGAACAGCGCGTCATCAACCGCATGTTAAAGCTGGCGCTTGAAGGCTATAGCGACGCCTGGAAGGCGATTAATCCGCTGGAAGTCGAGTATGTACGTTCGGAAATGCAGGTGAAATTTACCAATATCACCACCTCACCAAACGACATTGTGGTTAATACGCCTTTTCATGTCGAAATTGGCAACCTGACCGGTGAATTTAATATCTGCCTGCCATTCAGCATGATCGAGCCGCTGCGGGAATTGTTGGTTAACCCGCCACTGGAAAACTCGCGTAATGAAGATCAGAACTGGCGCGATAATCTGGTGCGTCAGGTACAGCATTCACAACTGGAGTTGATCGCCAACTTTGCCGATATTTCGCTGCGCCTGTCGCAGATTTTGAAACTGAAACCCGGCGATGTCCTGCCGATAGAAAAACCCGATCGTATCATCGCGCACGTTGACGGCGTTCCGGTGCTGACCAGCCAGTACGGCACCATCAATGGCCAGTATGCGTTACGGATAGAACATTTGATTAACCCGATTTTGAATTCTCTGAACGAGGAACAGCCCAAATGAGTGACTTGAATAATCCGGCCGATGACAACAACGGCGCAATGGACGATCTGTGGGCTGAAGCGTTGAGCGAACAAAAATCAACCAGCGGCAAAAGCGCCACTGAGGCGGTGTTCCAACAGCTTGGTGGCGGCGACGTCAGTGGAACATTGCAGGATATCGACCTGATTATGGATATTCCGGTCAAACTGACCGTCGAACTGGGTCGCACACGAATGACTATCAAAGAGCTGTTGCGCCTGACGCAAGGATCAGTGGTGGCGCTGGACGGTCTGGCTGGCGAACCGCTGGATATTCTGATCAATGGCTATTTAATCGCCCAGGGCGAAGTTGTGGTCGTTGCCGATAAATATGGCGTGCGGATCACCGATATCATTACCCCGTCTGAGCGGATGCGCCGCCTGAGCCGTTAGTGATGAATAACCACGCCACCGTGCAACCAACCACGCCGGTTTCCACCGCGCCGCTCCTGCAGGTGAGTGGCGCATTAATTGCCATTATTGTCCTGATTCTCGCTGCAGCGTGGCTGGTGAAACGGCTGGGATTTGCCGCCAAACGCAGCGACGCCCGCGGGTTAAGAGTCAGCGCCAGCGCTTCACTTGGCGCGCGCGAGCGGGTAGTGGTGATCGATGTGGAAGATGCACGACTGGTACTCGGCGTCACCGCAGGGCAAATCAATCTATTGCATAAACTTCCCCCTTCTGCGCCAACGGAAGAGATGCCACAGACCGATTTCCAGTCGCTAATGAAAAATTTGCTCAAGCGTAACGGGAGATCCTGATGCGTCGTCTGTTATCTGTCGCTCCTGCTCTTCTCTGGCTGGTCAGCCCCCTCGCCTTTGCGCAACTGCCTGGCATCACCAGCCAACCGCTGCCTGGCGGAGGACAAAGCTGGTCGCTTCCGGTGCAGACGCTGGTGTTCATCACCTCGCTGACGTTTATTCCGGCGATTTTACTGATGATGACCAGTTTCACTCGCATCATCATCGTTTTTGGTTTACTGCGTAACGCGCTGGGAACCCCCTCCGCCCCGCCCAACCAGGTATTGCTGGGACTGGCGCTGTTTTTGACCTTTTTTATTATGTCACCGGTTATCGACAAAATTTATGTCGATGCGTACCAGCCATTCAGCGAAGAGAAAATCTCAATGCAGGAGGCGCTGGAAAAAGGGGCGCAACCGCTGCGTGAGTTTATGCTGCGTCAGACCCGCGAGGCAGATTTAGGGTTGTTTGCCAGACTGGCAAATACCAGCCCCTTGCCGGGACCGGAAGCCGTGCCGATGCGCATTTTGCTACCGGCCTATGTGACCAGCGAGCTGAAAACCGCATTCCAGATAGGCTTCACGATTTTCATTCCTTTCCTGATTATCGACCTGGTGATCGCCAGCGTGTTGATGGCGTTGGGGATGATGATGGTGCCCCCCGCGACCATTGCTCTACCATTTAAACTGATGCTGTTTGTGCTGGTGGATGGCTGGCAATTGCTGGTCGGTTCGCTGGCGCAGAGCTTTTATAGTTAGAGAGGGCAAAATGACACCTGAATCGGTCATGATGATGGGGACGGAAGCGATGAAAGTCGCTCTGGCGCTGGCCGCCCCGCTGCTACTGGTGGCGCTGGTGACTGGCCTTATTATCAGCATTTTGCAGGCTGCCACGCAGATTAACGAAATGACGCTATCGTTTATTCCGAAAATCATCGCCGTATTTATCGCCATTATTATTGCCGGGCCGTGGATGCTCAACCTGTTGCTGGATTACGTCCGCACCTTGTTCACTAACCTGCCGTATATCATCGGGTAGCGCGTGCTATGTTGCAGGTAACAAGCGAACAATGGCTTTCCTGGTTAAGTCTGTATTTCTGGCCATTGCTGCGCGTGCTGGCGCTGATCTCCACCGCGCCCATTTTAAGCGAACGTAGTATACCGAAACGGGTGAAACTGGGACTCGCGATGATGATCACTTTCGCTATTGCCCCGGCATTACCAGCCAACGATGTTCCCGTTTTTTCGTTCCATGCCCTGTGGCTGGCGGTGCAGCAAATCCTGATTGGCATTGCCCTTGGGTTTACCATGCAATTTGCCTTTGCCGCTGTGCGAACTGCTGGAGAAATTATCGGTCTGCAAATGGGGCTTTCATTTGCGACATTCGTCGATCCAGGCAGCCATCTTAATATGCCCGTTCTGGCGCGTATTATGGATATGCTGGCTCTGCTGTTGTTCCTGACATTTAACGGCCATTTATGGTTGATTTCGCTGCTGGTCGATACGTTTCACACTCTGCCTATTGGGGGCGAGCCGCTTAACAACAATGCGTTTCTGGCGCTCACCAAAGCAGGAAGTTTAATTTTTCTCAACGGATTGATGCTGGCATTACCGATTATTACCCTGCTGCTGACACTGAATCTGGCGCTGGGATTACTTAATCGTATGGCTCCGCAATTATCAATTTTCGTTATCGGTTTTCCATTAACTCTGACGGTCGGTATTTCATTAATGGCAGCATTAATGCCGTTAATTGCTCCGTTTTGCGAACATTTATTCAGTGAAATTTTTAATTTGCTTGCCGATATTATTAGCGAATTTCCAGCAATATGATTCCGTAATGTTTATCGTGTTATCCTAAGGATTATCCGAAAAATAAAATCAGGCTACATCTTCCAGGATACTCCGCTGGCGCAATATTTATTTTAGTCTCACTCACATATCACAACATTTACTTTACTTTAAGACAATTCCAGGCAAATTATAAAGAACTTTACGGGATAGTAAGTCCGCCTGAAAAATCGCGAGAGTGCCGCATTAGGTGATGCTTGTTGTTCCGTTTAGTCATGATGAAATATTCAGGTAAGGGGAATTATCGTTACGCATTGAGTGAGGGTATGCCATGTCAACGATTATTATGGATTTATGTAGTTACACCCGGCTAGGTTTGACCGGGTATCTGTTGAGTAGAGGGGTTAAAAAAAGAGAAATCAACGACATCGAAACCGTTGATGACCTTGCCATCGCTTGTGATTCACAGCGCCCTTCAGTGGTGTTTATTAATGAGGACTGTTTTATCCACGATGCTTCTAACAGTCAGCGTATCAAGCACATCATTAATCAACATCCCAATACGTTATTTATCGTTTTTATGGCAATTGCCAATGTTCATTTTGATGAATATCTGTTGGTCAGAAAAAATTTATTGATTAGTTCTAAATCAATTAAACCGGAATCTCTCGATGATATCCTTGGCGATATTCTGAAAAAAGAGACAACAATGGCCACTGTTTTAAATATGCCGACGTTATCATTGAGTCGAACCGAATCGAGTATGTTACGAATGTGGATGGCTGGTCAGGGAACCATTCAGATCTCCGACCAAATGAATATCAAAGCCAAGACCGTTTCATCGCATAAAGGCAATATTAAACGTAAGATCAAAACGCATAATAAACAAGTTATCTATCATGTCGTCCGACTGACGGATAATGTGACTAATGGTATTTTTGTCAACATGCGCTAACACATTCTGACTGGTGGTTTCCCACCAGTCAGGCTGAATGAAATTACTCTGCTTTCTCCACAAAGATACCGTCCTGATGCCCTGCCTCATTAAAGAACCAGATGCCGAGCGGGTAGTCTTCCAGCGAAACCAGGTACATTGTGCCTTCACTAAACTCCTCAACTGCCAGTACCACGCCAGGACGACGCGGACCGCCATCCGTTTTGACTGTTACCCGATCATTCACCTTCATCATTTTCCTCCTGTGGCTTTGTGCCAGTGTAGAACAATTTCTTTTTGCTGGCAGCGCCGGATGAGCGCGAGTGCTGATTTTCTCGACGGTCTATACTTAAAAGATGCCAGGCGTGCATCACGGTCAGCAGCATCAAATGAGTAACGGTTGCGAGGAAAGATGATGAAAACCGCAAAAGAGTACAGCGATACCGCAAAACGTGAGGTCAGCGTCGATGTCGATGCCCTGCTGGCGGCGATCAATGAAATTAGCGAAAGCGAAGTTCATCGCAGCCAGAGTGATTCAGAACACGTCAGTATCGATGGTCGTGAATACCATACATGGCGTGAATTAGCGGATGCCTTTGAACTGGATATTCATGACTTTAGCGTCTCGGAAGTAAACCGCTAAATGCGACATAAAAAAATCCCGGCCCTTGTGGGGGTCGGGATCAAACTTGCTTAAGCAAGAAGCACTTAAAAAATTCGTTACACCAGGAAATCTGATGTGTTCATCACCTTATCTGCAATTTTTTTCGCTGACAAGGAAATATTCTTTGCATGAATGATTAATATCACTAATGAATGAAATTGTGACTTTCGTCACCCCTTATGGCCTCTGCTACGGGCGGGATCGCTCCCAAAAAATGATCAAATACAAATCGTGCTATTTTGAGAAACATCCTGGTAAAGGGAGTATGCGCTACCATGCTTTCAATTCAACAACCACTGCTGATTTTCACCGATCTCGATGGCACCCTGTTGGACAGTCATAGCTATGACTGGCAGCCTGCCGCTCCCTGGCTAAACCGTTTACGAGAAGCAGACGTTCCAGTGATTCTCTGCAGCAGTAAAACGTCGACGGAAATGCTGTACTTGCAAAAAATCCTGGGTCTGCAAGGGTTGCCGCTGATTGCCGAAAACGGAGCGGTGATCCAACTGGATCATCAATGGCAAGATATAGATGGTTTCCCCCGTATCATCTCGGGTATTGCCCATAGTGAAATTAGTCTGGTGTTGAATACGTTACGCGAGAAAGAACATTTCAAATTCACCACTTTTGATGATGTCGATGAGACAACCATTGCTGAATGGACTGGATTAAGCCGTAGCCAGGCGGCGCTGACGCAATTGCATGAAGCCTCGGTCACGCTCATCTGGCGCGACAGTGACGAGCAAATGACGCAATTTACCGCTCGCCTGAACGAGTTAGGGTTGCAGTTTGTCCAGGGCGCTCGCTTCTGGCATGTGTTGGACGCCTCTGCCGGAAAAGATCAGGCCGCCAACTGGATCATCGCGGCATATCAACAATCAGGCGGAGAACGTCCGACGACGCTTGGCTTAGGCGATGGTCCAAATGACGCGCCATTACTGGAAGTGATGGATTACGCGGTCATTGTGAAAGGGCTAAACCGGGAAGGCATTCATCTGCAAAATGAGGATCCGCCTCGTGTCTGGCGAACGCAGCGAGAAGGTCCTGATGGCTGGCGCGAGGGGTTGGATCACTTTTTTACCGTCCGTTAAGGGGTATCACTGGCGCAGACCCGATTACGTCCTGCTTGTTTAGCGAGATACAGCCGACGATCGGCCAGCGATTGCAATTGTTCAAAATCATAATCACCGGTTTCTTCACTGCTGCTCACCCCCAATGAAGCACTGATGCGGATAGTCTTGCTCTTGGCAATCAACATCTCTTTTTCATTCAGCTTCAGACGAATATGTTCGGCAACTTCTTTTGCCTGCTCCAGGCTGGCGCCAGGCAGAATCACACAAAACTCCTCACCACCAACCCGTCCGGCAACATACTGGGGTCGTAATGAACGACTAATTAATCCGGCAGCATGTGACAACACACGGTCGCCCGCCTGGTGACCAAAGCGGTCATTAATCGCTTTAAAATGGTCAAGGTCGACCTGAATGACAGAAAAAGGATGTTTGTGTGTCTGGCACATTTTGGCCAGCGGACGCGCTTTTTCGAACAGTGCGCCACGGTTATACAGGCGGGTTAAAGTGTCGTGCCACGCCTGCCATTGCAACGAGCTTTGCAGGACAAACATATTGCTGACCATCTGGCGAATCACATACCAGGAGATAAGTAACATGGTTGTGAAGAGCGCCCACAACAGGGTTAATGCAATGCTGATACTGCCGAAATCACCACGCACACCTTCGCTAAGCGTATGGATTCGCACTAATACCCCGTCAAAATGATCCAGCCGTTCCCAGCTAACATAGCGACTGTTCATCCGGATTCCACCGCGCGTATCGTGTTCAATGGCCTGCGCAAGTGATGCCAGTTCGCGAGGATCAAAGAGATCTTCGGTAGGATTCTCCGGGTTGGAAGAGGTCAATAATTTCAGTTTACTGTCGTAGAGTTGATATTCACCGTCGAGATTTTTATCGATAGCATTTTGTAAAAATTGCTGCATTGAACGCACGGGAATACTCATTCCCAGCACGCCATACCAGTAATTATTGCTGTCAACCGGCACGCTTACAGTGACTTGTGGTTCAGTAACATTGTTATGGTCATGCTGAGAGGTAAACCAACGCACCGCACGTTGGCGGTTTTCTCGTTGTGAATGACCGATAAACCAGGGTTGGGTGACAAATTCGTAGTAACGCCCGGGCACACTTCGCATAAACAGCGTCGGCTGCGTAGAAACGTAAAATCCGGCGCGCGAGACATACATCGCCTGTTCAACCATCGACGAGGAGTTGTGCGCCAGTCGCAGCAAGTAACCGACTTCCAGCGCGGCGGTAATTTCGTTGTCCAGGGATTCATTTTCGCGAGAAAGCAGATCCCCCTCGCTGACTAACGCATCAGAGACGCCATTTACCGGCAGGGTACGTCGTCTGTTGAGTTCTATCTGCCAGGCATGTTCATCGCGACGTTGTTCGAACTCGGTAACGGCATTGCGCAGAGAGGTGAAATCGAGCGGCGCAACGAGGGCTTCGCGCATCCCGTTACGCAAAAATAATAACTTATCAACGTTATATTGCAGTTGTTTATCAAGCGCGTTGGCAACATTTTCCAGATGGTTACGCTGACTTGAAATATAGGCATCTTCCAGTACGACGACTTCACGCCATGTGAGTAAAGTTGAGAAGATCAACACCACAATAAAGCAGAGATTAACGACATGACCAGGCCCCAGGCGGCGCGCGAGTTTTTTCAGCCAGCTCTGGTTTTCCATTTCTGTCTCGTGCAGCACCCTGACAACTCCCAACCTGCTTTCTTATGATTCTGGCATAACCTGGCAATAGCGTACCGCCAAACAACAATATTTTTATAACGAGGCATGATAAGACGCGCCAGCGTCGCATCAGGCTTTCAATGCCAACGTTGGCACAATCGCCGGATACGGCGTGAACGCCTTATCTGCCCTGGTGTTAATTATACGCTTTTAAACTTCTTCCGATGAACGACTCTTCTCCCCCGGAACAAGCTCAGTTTCATGAAAGGCTTCCCGTTTGACGCCGTAACCGTCATACCAGCGACACTCAACCATGCCGCTGGAATACCCGGTAACAATCATCCGCGGGCCGCCCTCTTTAACCGTTACTTCCTCACTCACCACAAAGCTCATACTCGCCTCCTTTTTTCGAGTGAAACTTGTTCACCTTAATCGAGAATGGCGAATTTTGCATACCAGCCAGTGAGAATATTAATGTACCTGACCGCGCATTTTCGCTACTGCTTTCACTGCCAATACGACGATGCTACCGATGATAAAACCAAGAATCAGATTTAAAACAGTCGGTAATATCATCGCCACCAGCGCACTCTGCTGCCCGGAGAAATGTTCAATAGCATGATGCAGCGGCGCAATACCATGTACCACAATGCCACCACCGACGAGAAACATCGCCAGCGTGCCGACGATCGATAACGCTTTCATCAGCCAGGGCGCGATAATCAATAACCCCTTGCCCAGCGCCTGTATAACCGTACTGGATTTTTCCGCCAGCCAGTAACCCAGATCATCAATCTTAACGATGATCCCCACCAGACCGTAGACGCCCACGGTAACCACCAGTGCGATCCCTGAAAGTACCAGCACCTGATTAAGCAACGGCGCTTCCGCCACAATCCCCAGCGTGATAGCGACAATTTCCGCAGACAAAATAAAATCGGTACGAATCGCCCCTTTTATTTTGTCCTTTTCGAACTTCAGCGGATCCTGCGCTGCCAGTTTTTCCAGGCGCTGCTGACTCTGCGCCGGATCCTCTTTATGCTTACGCGCCTCCAGCATATGCAGCACCTTCTCTACCCCTTCAAAGCAGAGAAATGCACCGCCAATCATCAACAGCGGTGTAATCGCCCACGGGATAAACGCACTGATGATCAGCGCCAACGGCACCAGAATCACTTTGTTGATGAGCGATCCCTTCGCCACGCCCCAGACCACGGGTAATTCCCGGTTGGCACGCACACCTGAAACTTGTTGCGCATTGAGCGACAAGTCATCCCCTAATACACCAGCGGTTTTCTTCGCCGCCAGCTTGCCCATCACGGAGATATCGTCCAGCAAAGTGGCGATATCATCGAGCAACGTCAATAAACTACTCCCGGCCAAAAGCATTCCCTCTCATTTTTATTGTTGACGGTGCTAAGTATGAAGCAAAATCGGCTTGTCTGATACTTGCTTCACAAGTCAACATTTTATTAACAATCAATTACGATTATATCTCTCGCCAGTGAAATGATTTTCACGTTTACTATGAACCGCCTTTTTATTTCCATCGTGAGGGATTATGCGTTTCCGCCAGTTGTTACCGCTTTTTGGCGCACTGTTTGCGCTGTATATCATTTGGGGCTCAACCTATTTTGTCATTCGGATTGGGGTAGAAAGCTGGCCACCGTTAATGATGGCGGGCGTGCGCTTTCTGGCAGCCGGTATTTTACTAATGGCATTTTTACTGCTGCGCGGGCACAAATTGCCGCCGCTACGTCCACTGCTTAATGCCGCGCTTATTGGCCTGTTACTGCTGGCTGTCGGTAACGGCATGGTAACGGTAGCCGAACATCAAAACGTCCCTTCCGGCATTGCCGCCGTGGTGGTGGCAACGGTGCCACTCTTTACCCTGTGCTTCAGCCGCCTGTTTGGCATAAAAACGCGCAAACTGGAGTGGCTTGGCATCGCCATTGGGTTAGCGGGGATCATCATGCTCAACAGTGGCGGTAATTTAAGCGGCAATCCGTGGGGCGCGATCCTGATTTTGATCGGGTCTGTGAGTTGGGCATTTGGTTCAGTTTATGGCTCACGAATCACTCTGCCAGTGGGGATGATGGCGGGAGCCATTGAAATGCTGGCGGCAGGCGTGGTGTTAATGATCGCATCGATGATTGCGGGTGAAAAACTGACGGCGCTCCCTTCTCTTTCGGGCTTCCTGGCGGTCGGCTATCTGGCGCTGTTTGGTTCGATCATCGCCATCAACGCTTATATGTATTTAATCCGCAATGTCAGCCCGGCTCTGGCGACCAGCTACGCTTATGTTAACCCGGTGGTCGCGGTATTACTGGGTACGGGGCTGGGTGGCGAAACGCTATCGCGGATTGAATGGCTGGCACTGGGCGTGATTGTCTTCGCGGTGGTGCTGGTAACGCTGGGGAAATATCTCTTTCCCGCAAAACCCGTTGTCGCCCCCGTCATTCAGGACACATCAAGCGAGTAAATGAATCCCCAGAGAGTCGATCTGCGCGCTGGCACCCTCGCTGCAGATCCACTCTTCCAGACGCTCGGTCAGCGCCGCGTCCGTCAACTTCTCTCGCCCACGTAACGCACACTCCCAGACAATCAATACACGCCAGCCGAGTTCCTGCAATCGATTAATATCACGACGATCGCGCTCGACATTTTTACCTATCTTCTCCAGCCAGAACTCCGTTCGTGTGGCAGGAACTTTGAACAAATGGCAATGATGATGGTGCCAGAAGCAGCCGTGGGTAAATATCACGCAGCGATACTCATCGAGGACAAAATCCGGACGTCCGGGTAGACTGGCACCCTGAACGCGAAACATCAGCCCCTGTCCGGTTAACAGACTGGCCAGGCGCTTCTCGATTGCTGTATCGTGCGTGGCAATCGCGCGCATATTTTTGCTACGCGTGGCCTTATCGTGAACGTCGGCCATGTTGTGCCTCTTGCTGACGCAACGCTACCGCCTGTTTGATTTTTGGCTCGAGCAGTTTTGCCACCGCGGCAAAGACCGGTACGACTACCGAGTTGCCGAACTGGCGATAGGCCTGAGTGTCAGAAACCGGAATGCGGAATTTCGCTTCATGCGGCGCTTCAAAGCCCATCAACCGTGCGCATTCACGAGGTGTTAACCGACGCGGACGATGTTGCTGATTCTGCGGATCGTCAAAGTCTTTCTCACCTGTTGCCATATCCCAGCCGCGATCGATTAAAATTTCTGCGCCATCTTTGTAATAGCGGGCAGAAAGCGTGCGCGTGACACTTTGCGGATTGTTCGGATAAACCATCCCGTACCCGAAGCCGTTACCGCGCGCCTGATGTTTTTTCGCATAGCGATAGAGGTACTTCCACAGCACCGGCGTCAGAATATATTTCGCTTCGACTATCGGATCCAGCAACTCCGCCAGCGTCACTCGCTGCGCAGGGAAACAATCGCTGATATCACGCAGGGTAAAATCTTGCTTCAGATTAAGATCGCGACGGAAACCCACCAGCACAATGCGTTCACGGTGCTGCGGTAAAAAATGTTTGCCATCAATGATCTTCGGATCGTTCGGGCCATTATCTTCTGCATCGGCTACGTCATAGCCCAGTTCGTCCAGCGTCTGCATGATGATGCGGAACGTTTTGCCCTGGTCGTGACTTTTCAGGTTTTTGACGTTTTCAAGTACAAAAATCGCCGGACGGCGGGCGTCGATAATGCGTACCACATCAAAAAACAACGTCCCCTGGGTATCGCAGGCAAAACCGTGCGCGCGACCAAGAGAGTTCTTTTTCGATACGCCAGCCAGGGAAAACGGCTGGCAAGGAAAACCGGCCAATAAAACATCATGTTCAGGGATGTGCTGACGAATATGTGCCGCCGCTGCTTCATCGCTCACGCCCTCTTTATGGCTCAGGGTAATGTCGCGGATATCTTCATTAAAGTGATGCGTAGCCGGGTCGCAATAATGATTCGCTTTGTAGGTGCGTACCGCATGTTTATTCCATTCACTGGTAAACACGCATTGACCGCCAATCGACTCAAAACCGCGACGGATGCCACCAATTCCGGCAAACAGATCGATAAAACGAAACGCATAGTGCGGATGATGTGCAGGTGGTTTGGGTAACAACGTTTGCAGATGAGCGAACTCTTTCTCACTTAAACGGTGCCATGCCGAATCATTCGCCAGCGCACGTTTTAAAATCGCCGCGCTCCAGTGATTCTCACCCACACCATTAAGTTGCGCCACCAATGTTTTAACATCATAAATTTGCAGCAGTTTCTCCAGCATTGCCTGTGCGGCATTCCCGGTGCTGTATGAATCGGTTACTGATATATTTTCCTGCATAGATTTAACCGGCCATCTGAGATGGCCGACAGGTTAACATAATTACTTCAGTTTAGGGCCACGCGGTCAGCCTGCAGGAGAAAAGGCACGAATCACGTCATGATCCACACCTTCATTCTCGCCCGCCAGTTCAGCGCTGAGTTTAGCCATAAACTCCACCTGAAAACGGGCGTTGTGTTGCGCCAGTTGTTTACCTTTTGTCGTTTGCATGGTTTGCGGTAGTTTCAGCAGCTTAGTCTGGAAATGATCCAGCGCGTAGCGTTTATCATCAAGCGGGCGATGCTGCGCGAACGGGTCTTCACCGTCAAACAGCGCCACACCCAGCGAGCCTGAGACCGCAAACACTCGCGCCAGACCAATCGCGCCTAAAGCTTCCAGCCTGTCTGCATCCTGCACGATTTTGGCTTCCGCCGTTAAAGGTGTAATTTGTGCGCTGAAACTGTGTGCCGCGATAGCATGGCAAATGGCGTCTATTTTCTCTGGCGGAAAATCGACAAATTCCGCACTTAAAATGCGACGCGCCTCTTCTGCCGCCAGTAATGAGGAGCGCTGCCGTTGCGGATGATTTTTCGCCAGGCTCACAATATCGTGAAAATAACAGGCGGTTAAAATGACCAGCATATCGACGTCTTCATCTGACGCCAGTTTCTGCGCTGTCGCCCAGACACGACGAAAATGACACAGGTCATGGGCCACGTCCTGGTGCGTTTGATGGTTTTTAAACCAGTTTTCAAACTGTGCCTGCCAGTGTTGTAAATCCATACACGCTCCGCTGCAAATGAGTCGCAATCTTAGCAGTTTTTACTCATAGCGTCTGCTACGCACGGGTCGTGGTCGGGTGTACCACGCAATACCACCTAACAACGCTCCGACCAGGGCCATAAACAAAAATCCCACTAATGCCCCTAACCACTTTCCTGCGGTAGAGCCTAAATCACTTTCAAATCCCGACACGGGGGCATCCGGGATCCTGCTCATCACCCAAATGTAACGCGCCATTACCCAGACGAAATAGCCACACCATGTATAGAAAGCCCATAAAGCCAGTTTGCCGCCAGGGCTGCGAGAAAGTCTCTCTTCCATCGTTGTCGAACCGTACTCCATTTTGAGATAACCCGGGAAATTCAGACTTAGCACTATTATGTGATAAAAGTCACATTTTTCCACATTAGTTGAGACAGTCAAGTCTCACTCATTTTTTGAACAAATATATAAATCTTAGCCAATGGCTATTATTTGCAGAAAAAACAAATAAGAAAGTATTTTTCTTTCGGCAGTGGATAATTAATTAATTCACATCTTGTATATATTAGCACTGAATACAATTATACCTTTTTCGTTTTCTGTGTCATGATAACTCCGTTATTAGCCTTTATCGTCTTGTTTATATTTTTGGGCCGGCATGATGTCGGCTTTTTTTATGCCATTCATAATGTGCGCAAGATCACTCAGGGTCTTTGGTGCAACACTCATTGACACAAACTATCCTTCCGCAAAATCAATAATCTATTGATATACAACCATAAATGACATGAATTTTTGTATCTGCAATTCATAATTTTGAATTATATTAAATAAGATAGAAACATTTTGAAATCTTTTAAATATATTTGTTACATGTAATCTTTAAAATAAAATGAACTTCATAGAATAGTATCCAAATGTGCTTTTTTTTGGATAATGGCACTTATTGATATATTCATGAAGATTATAATCACAAGGGAATACATAATGAAAAGAAAAGTTCTGGCAATGCTGGTCCCGGCGTTATTAGTTGCTGGCGCAGCAAATGCGGCTGAAATTTATAATAAAGATGGTAATAAACTTGATCTGTACGGTAAAGCTGTTGGTCTGCACTACTTCGCTGATGATGCAGCGAATAGCGATGGCGACCAGTCCTACGCCCGTATCGGTTTTAAAGGTGAAACTCAGATCGCTGATCAATTCACTGGTTATGGTCAATGGGAATACAACTTGCAGGCAAATGGTCCTGAAAGTAACAGAGCGGGTTCTGCTACCCGTCTGGCGTTCGCAGGCTTAGGTTTTGGCCAGAATGGTACTTTCGACTATGGTCGTAACTACGGCGTTGTTTATGATATTGAAGCATGGACCGATATGCTGCCGGAATTTGGTGGTGATACCTACGCTGGCGCTGACAACTTCATGAACGGCCGTGCTAATGGTGTAGCAACCTACCGTAACAATGGCTTCTTCGGTCAGGTTGATGGCCTGAACTTTGCTTTGCAATATCAAGGCAATAATGAAAGCGATGGTCTGTTTGGCCAGGAGGGTTCAGGTAATGGTAATGGTCGTAAACTGTCTAAAGAAAATGGTGACGGTTTCGGTATGTCCACCTCTTATGATTTCGACTTCGGTTTAAGTCTGGGTGCTGCATACTCCAACTCTGACCGTACCGATAATCAGGTTCACAAAGGTTATCATGATACTCGTTACGGAGACCGCTTCGATGCAACTGCTGGCGGTGAAACAGCGGAAGCATGGACCGTTGGTGCTAAATACGACGCGAATAACGTTTACTTAGCAGCCATGTACGCTGAAACTCGTAACATGACTGGTTACGGTGATGCTGATGCCATCGCTAATAAAACTCAGAACTTTGAAGTTGTTGCTCAGTATCAGTTCGACTTCGGTCTGCGCCCGTCCATCGCTTACCTGCAATCTAAAGGTAAGGATTTAGGCGGATTGAATGGTGATAACTTCGACAGCCAGGGGAATCATCATTACGCAAACAAAGATCTGGTTAAATACGTTGAAGTCGGTGCGACTTACTACTTCAACAAAAACATGTCCACCTATGTTGATTACAAAATCAACCTGCTGGATAACGACGATGACTTCTACAAAGCAAACGGCATCGCAACCGATGATATCGTTGCTGTAGGCTTAGTCTACCAGTTCTAATCAGCCAACGCGCCACGGCACGTTACTGTAAAAACTCATCCAGCCTGAGTTCGTCCCTCATTGAACTCGGGCTTTTTTATCCCCCTCGTCAAATCACCAGCAGCGGCACTCTCAACCGCTGTAGCATGTCGACAAAACTCAATTCCTGGGTGACTCCCGGCACAATAACATCTGCCAGTTTCTGTTCAACCAGAGTCGCTAAACAGTGCAAAGCCTGATCACGTAGTGCATCTTTAAAACGATGCATGTCAGAAACATATCTACGCTCCAGGATTCTTACATATTCCGGAATAAAGCCAGGTAAATGAATATGCCCTGAAGAAACGTTAGCGAAAAACTACGCATAATAAAGCGATAGTTCCCTATCATCCCGAGAAAGACATTCACCGGAATAACAATATTTCAGTACATAGAAAACCTCTGAAAACATCTTAATATAAAAAAGACTATAACTTATTATTAATTTACCTGTTAAAGATTATATTTATGCCTTAAATATTTGGTGCATTATATCTGCTGTAACCTTAGCCACTCCTCGCACACCTTTTTCTGGTTGCTACTGTAATTAGAGAATCTGATAGCATGTAATTAACCATATCTGTCATTAGTTAATGATTAATCTGATTCATCATTTTTCCACGACTAACGGGCATACAGAACGGCTGCATCATTATTTTTTGCTAAAAATCTCATTTATGATTCTTACAGTCGCCCTATGTAACGAGAGTATGCAATCTCATCTTTTCTGAAAAATGAACTAAAATATATTGCTACGCTTTACGTTTTTTATTGCAAATAAGGTTGATTCGATGAGAACACTATTCGTGAACTGTGATGTATTTTCCCTGACGTGTTTAACGCAACCCTCTACCGCTTTAGGTATATTGACTCGTTTTACGTTCCTGGTTAAATATAGCATCCAGCTCAGTCGCGAATATAGTGACTAACCTACCGAAGTAACAATAAGGAATACACTATGACTGTTCAAACAAGTAAGAACCCGCAGATTGATATTGCTGAAGATAATGCGTTCTTCCCTTCAGAATATTCGCTTAGCCAATATACCAGTCCTGTATCTGATCTTGATGGTGTGGACTACCCAAAACCGTATAGCGGTAAGCATAAAATTCTGGTGATCGCCGCTGACGAACGCTATTTGCCGACCGATAACGGTAAACTATTCTCGACGGGCAACCATCCCATTGAAACGTTGCTGCCGTTGTATCACCTGCATGCTGCTGGTTTCGAGTTCGAAGTTGCGACCATCTCTGGCCTGATGACGAAGTTTGAATACTGGGCTATGCCGCACAAAGATGAAAAAGTGATGCCATTCTTTGAGCAGCACAAATCTCTGTTCCGCAATCCGAAGAAATTAGCGGATGTTGTCGCCAGCCTCAACGCAGACAGCGAGTACGCAGCAATCTTTGTTCCAGGTGGTCATGGTGCTCTTATTGGCTTACCTGAAAGCAAAGAAGTTGCTACCGCTCTGCAATGGGCAATTGAAAACGACCGCTTTGTTATCTCTCTTTGTCACGGCCCGGCTGCGTTTCTGTCGCTCCGCCACGGTGATAACCCACTAAACGGTTATTCAATTTGCGCATTCCCGGATGCAGCAGACAAACAAACACCAGATATTGGCTATATGCCGGGTCATCTGACCTGGTACTTCGGTGAAGAACTGAAGAAAATGGGAATGAACATCATCAATGATGACATTACTGGCCGGGTACATAAGGATCGTAAACTTCTCACCGGAGACAGCCCTTTTGCAGCGAATGCGCTGGGCAAACTTGCTGCACAGGAAATGCTGGCGGCATACGTGGGTTAACCGGACATCACTTACGGTATAATAAAAAAGTGGGGGTTTATCTCCCCCACTGAATAAACGAGAGATGTTCACCACCAGTTGTTGACGCCTTATCTCTTGTCTTACCTCCATTTTTGCATCAGCTTCATGCATTGAAGAATGCAATACAATCCTTTGTTGAAATAACAAGTATAATTCAAGCAAATCATTAACACATAAAATATAAGGACATGTTATGTGGCATTACGTTATTTATCGATTTTAGAAAACGACTATCTCTGATAAACTCCATCACGTTTTAACCAGTAGGGAAGCGAGGTTAGATATGTCGTTAACGTCAATTTTTAGACGCATTGCATTTAGCTATTATGATTATTCATGTGAAGATATTGATATTGCAAATACTGAATTTGCAGTCATTCACATTCCAGATCAAATTGGTGATGCAATGGCTATTTACCCAATAATTAGATCGCTGGAATCACATAAAATAAAACATTTATTAATTGTCACATCTACAATTAATAAATCTGTTTTTGATGCGCTTCATCTTAAATACACCAAATTAACATTAGTCAGTATGACAATGCAGGACTATGCCAGCTTAAATGAAATAAAAAAACTGGCGAAATGTATAAGAGAGCAACACGGTACACCAGATCTCTGTATTGAAGCGATGCGCAAGAAAAACTTGAAAACAATGCTATTCATAAGTCATTTAAAGGCGAAAACGAATTTACAAGTTGTGGGTTTAACGATGACATGTTATTCCCCATTATGTAAATCGGCATCAACAATGGATCAGTCTCTTCGAGCGCCAGTACCAATGACATGGGCTTTCATGATGCGAGAAGCAGGTTTCCCACCCGTCCCCCCTTTATTTGAATTACCGATCCACGAAGAGGTAATAGACGAGGTACATTATGAACTGGATCCATTGGGTTCTTATATCGCTCTTAATCTTGATGGCAGTGCCCAGGAAAGAACCTTTTCAGAGACAATAGCTCAAAAGCTAATAGCTATGATTAAAAATGAAACAAATATGCCAATTGTCATTGTTCATGGACCCAATGGTACTGAAAAAGCAGTAGAGCTAACCCAGTATTTTGACAATGTCTATCATTTATCGTTGGCTCCTTCAATAGCACGTTCTGCTGCCGTCATAAAAAATGCTTTTCTCGCGATAACGCCAGATACCTCTATTTTGCATATGACAAGTGCTTATAATGTTCCTGTCATCGCCGTGTATGCCGATTATAAAACACGCTGGCCTGCAATGGCGGATATTTCAGAGACAATTGTAGTAGGGAAAGAGATTGATCGCATCAATCTGGATGAATTCAGAAACACGGTGAAAAGAATTATCGTAAAAATTCAATCCTGATGTAATTATCAGATTTAAGAGATTTTAGATATGTCTGTTATGATTTGGCGCTAAATAGCAAAAAGCCTGCTTAAAGCAGGCTTTTTTGAATTTGGCTCCTCTGACTGGACTCGAACCAGTGACATACGGATTAACAGTCCGCCGTTCTACCGACTGAACTACAGAGGAATCGTGAGAACGAGGCGAATATTACTGAGTGGTGCAGCGAGTGTCAACACTAAAATTCACAAGCCATTTCAATCGGTTAATTAAGCAACAAAATTGATATTTAATGAACATCTGGTGCTGAATATGCGTCCCTTTCATTAGCATTTCGCAGTCTTTGCAGTGGATCCTGCTGATAAAATTGGCAGAAACGTTGCCACAGCGAGGGGAAGCGAGGCGCAAAAAGCTCCGGAGCACTAAAAAAGTATTCGGAAAGCACGGCAAAACATTCGGCAGGATCACTGGCAGCATAAGCATCGATGCTGGAGGCATTCTCCCCCACTAACTCAATTTCTTCCTGAATGTTATCCATCGCAGCGTGAAGATCGTGTTCCCAGCCCGCGACTTCGCGTAAAGAAATAAAGGGGACGCCACTGGCGCGATCGCCATTTCGGGTGTCCAGTTTATGTGCAACTTCATGGATAATCAGATTAAATCCCGAGGCATCGAAAGAATCCTGTATATCGAGCCAATTCAGCACGATGGGACCTTGCTGCCAGCTTTGACCTGACTGAACAATACGTTGATTATGAACCAGCCCTATATCGTCTTCCCATTCATCGTCTACCACAAATGGTGCCGGGTAAATTAACACTTCATGAAATCCATCCAGCCATTCCAGTCCCAGTTCCATAACAGGTAAGCAAAACAGCAAGGCAATGCGACCACTTTTCAATGCATCAAGTTCAACGCCTTGTAAAGGAACCAGCCGTTTTTGTTGCAAAAAACGTTCAGCCAGAGTGACTAATTTGTTTTGCTCTTGCTCAGTCAAACATGTCAAAAGAGGTATCGCCAAAGCTTCCTTCCACGGAATTGCATCATCATGGGCGGTTTCTTGTACTTTCCAGGGCCACTTAATCATCGTTTTGCTCGCAAACTCGTCACTTGAACAAAATTGCACGGACAGAGACTGTTAAAATGCCAAATTTCCTGGCATCATGGCAACAATCTGAACGGAGAGATGCCGGAGCGGCTGAACGGACCGGTCTCGAAAACCGGAGTAGGGGCAACTCTACCGGGGGTTCAAATCCCCCTCTCTCCGCCAATCATTCAAACAGCTAGTCCGCCCCATGTCAGTGACACAAATCCCATTGAGAAAATTCGAAAAATTCATCCGCGAAAAATAACGCCTGTAAGTAACCTGCGCTACTTTAGCAATCACATTTTTCTCGCTGTTTTTGAATTTCTAATACGCGCCTGAACCCACAATTCTGTTTCGTTTCCGCACATTACAGTGATGCCCCTACCCGTCCCCCATAGTCATTTTCTGACATAAAAACATTTGCAGATGCTCTCTGTCGCGGTAGTCTCATAAGGTTCGTTTATAGTTCGACGGCAATGTGAGTTACCTTTTCCATACTAATTATAAAAAGACAGTACAAACAGGAACATTATGGACTCCACGCTCATCTCCACGCGTCCCGATGAAGGCACGCTTTCGTTAAGTCGCGCCCGACGAGCTGCGTTAGGCAGTTTCGCCGGTGCCGTCGTCGACTGGTACGATTTTTTACTCTATGGCATTACCGCCGCACTGGTGTTTAATCGCGAGTTTTTCCCGCAAATAAGCCCGGCAATGGGAACGCTCGCCGCATTTGCTACTTTTGGGGTCGGTTTCCTTTTCCGTCCGCTCGGAGGTGTCATTTTCGGCCATTTTGGCGACCGTCTGGGACGTAAACGCATGTTAATGCTGACCGTCTGGATGATGGGCATCGCAACAGCTTTGATTGGTATTCTCCCTTCGTTTTCGACTATTGGCTGGTGGGCACCGATTTTATTGGTGACGCTGCGTGCCATTCAGGGTTTTGCCGTCGGCGGAGAGTGGGGAGGCGCTGCATTGCTGTCTGTTGAAAGCGCGCCGAAAAATAAAAAAGCCTTTTACAGCAGCGGCGTACAAGTTGGTTACGGTGTAGGGTTACTACTTTCAACCGGACTGGTTTCACTGATCAGCATGATGACTACTGATGAGCAGTTTTTGAGCTGGGGCTGGCGCATCCCTTTCCTGTTTAGCATCATACTGGTGCTGGGCGCATTGTGGGTGCGTAATGGCATGGAGGAGTCCGCTGAATTTGAACAACAGCAACATAATCAAGTGACCGCGCAAAAGCGTATCCCGGTTATCGAAGCCCTGTTACGACATCCCGGCGCTTTCCTGAAGATTATTGCACTACGCCTGTGCGAGTTGCTGACAATGTATATCGTTACCGCCTTTGCACTTAACTATTCAACCCAGAATATGGGGTTACCGCGCGAATTGTTCCTTAATATTGGTTTGCTGGTGGGTGGGTTAAGCTGTCTGACAATTCCCTGTTTTGCCTGGCTTGCCGACCGTTTTGGCCGCCGTAGGGTGTATATCGCTGGCGCGTTAATTGGAGCGTTAAGCGCGTTTCCTTTCTTTATGGCGCTTGAGGCACAGTCCATTTTCTGGATTGTTTTCTTCTCCATTATGCTGGCGAACATTGCGCATGACATGGTGGTTTGTGTGCAACAACCGATGTTCACCGAGATGTTTGGTGCCAGTTATCGCTACAGCGGCGCGGGGGTCGGATACCAGGTTGCCAGTGTGGTAGGGGGTGGATTTACACCTTTTATTGCTGCAGCTCTCATTACTTATTTTGCTGGAGACTGGCATAGCGTCGCCATTTATTTGCTGGCAGGATGCCTGATTTCCGCAATAACTGCTTTGTTGATGAAAGACAATCAACGCGCCTGAGGGTCTGGCGAAGATCATTCGATCTTCGCCTTCCACTTTTGTTTCACATTCCTGTGACATACTATCGGAAACGCGGTAATTGTATGGAACAGGAGACACACATGAATAATAAGGGCTCCGGTCTGACCCCAGCTCAGGCACTGGATAAACTCGACGCGCTGTATGAGCAATCTGTAGTCGCTTTACGCAATGCCATTGGCAAATATATTAAAAGTGGCGAATTGCCTGATGAAAACGCCCGCAAACAAGGTCTTTTTGTCTATCCATCACTGACCGTGACCTGGGACGGCAGCACAACCAATCCCCCCAAAACACGCGCTTTCGGTCGCTTTACTCACGCTGGCAGCTATACCACCACCATCACACGCCCTGCTCTCTTTCGTTCGTATCTCAATGAACAACTTACTTTGTTGTATCAGGATTATGGCGCGCATATCTCCGTGCAACCGTCACAGCATGAAATCCCCTACCCCTATGTCATTGATGGCTCCGAGTTAACGCTTGATCGCTCAATGAGCGCCGGGCTAACGCGTTATTTCCCGACAACAGAGCTGGCACAAATTGGCGATGAAACTGCAGACGGCATTTATCATCCGGCGGAATTTTCTCCGTTATCGCATTTTGATGCACGCCGGGTAGATTTTTCCCTCGCGCGGTTACGCCATTATACCGGCACACCTGTCGAACATTTTCAGCCGTTCGTCTTGTTTACCAACTACACACGTTATGTGGATGAATTCGTTCGTTGGGGATGCAGCCAGATCCTTGATCCTGAAAGCCCTTATATTGCACTTTCTTGCGCTGGCGGGAACTGGATCACTGCCGAAACAGAAGCACCTGAAGAAGCAATTTCCGACCTCGCATGGAAAAAACACCAGATGCCCGCCTGGCATTTAATCACTATTGATGGTCAGGGCATCACTCTGGTGAATATTGGCGTGGGGCCGTCAAATGCAAAACCATCTGTGATCATCTGGCGGTGCTACGTCCGGATGTCTGGTTAATGATTGGTCACTGCGGTGGATTACGTGAAAGCCAGTCTATTGGTGATTATGTACTTGCGCATGCTTATTTACGCGATGACCACGTTCTCGATGCGGTTCTGCCGCCCGATATTCCTATTCCCAGCATTGCTGAAGTGCAACGTGCGCTTTATGACGCGACCAAGCTGGTCAGCGGTAGACCGGGTGAGGAAGTTAAACAGCGGTTACGTACTGGCACTGTGGTAACCACAGATGACAGAAACTGGGAGCTGCGCTACTCGGCTTCTGCACTGCGTTTTAACTTAAGCCGGGCCGTGGCGATTGATATGGAAAGTGCAACTATTGCAGCACAAGGATATCGTTTCCGCGTGCCATACGGGACGCTACTGTGTGTTTCAGATAAGCCGTTGCATGGTGAGATTAAACTTCCCGGCCAGGCTAACCGTTTTTACGAAGGCGCTATTTCCGAGCACCTGCAAATTGGCATTCGGGCGATAGATTTGCTGCGCGCGGAAGGCGATCGACTGCATTCGCGTAAACTGCGAACCTTTAATGAGCCGCCGTTCCGGTAATGAGTTCAGATCCTTTGCGTCAGGAAAAAATGTGAAGGATTTGATAAGTAGCAAAGCAAAAAGCCCGCTATCAAAGCGGGCTTTTCAGAATTTGGCTCCTCTGACTGGACTCGAACCAGTGACATACGGATTAACAGTCCGCCGTTCTACCGACTGAACTACAGAGGAATCGTGAGAACGGGGCGAATATTAACTATGCCCATCCACAATGTCAAAGCCTGTTTTTTAATTTTGAAAGCGTTTGCTGAAATATTCTGCGTTTTGCCGTTTATTCCGACACAACTGGCTTTTTTTCACACTTTTTATGTTCAGCGCGAGGATATTTCCATAGCCAACGCCCGGTCACCATCCGCCAGTAAAACAGCACGGCACGCACGGCCCAGTCGGCAAACATCCCCATCCAGACGCCAACCACGCCCCAGTCAAGCATAATTCCCAGCGCATAACCCACAACCACGCGGCATCCCCACATGCTCAGCATAGAAACCCACATGGCGTAGCGTGCATCACGAGCACCTTTAAAACCAGCAGGTAACACCCATGAGGCGGACCAAATAGGCATAAACAAAGCGTTTAGCCAAATCAGAATCACAACGACATGTTTAACTTGTGGATCCTGGGTATAAAACGACGCCATAACTCCGGCAAAAGGGGCAGTCAACCAGGCTATTGCCGTTAGTCCAATAGTGGACAGCCAGAAAACATGCCGCAACTGAATTTCTGCTTGCGCTATCTGCCCTACCCCCAGTCTTCGACCGGTGATTATTGTGGAGGCTGAACCGAGTGCACTTCCTGGTAAATTGATAAGAGCCGCGATCGAAAAAGCGATAAAGTTCCCGGCAATAACGCTGGTTCCCATCCCGGCGACAAACATTTGTGTTAATAACCGGCCACTGGTAAATAATACAGATTCAACGCTCGCAGGAATACCGATCCCCATTACTTCCCAGATAATGCTGAAATTCAAAGGCTTAAAATAGCTCTTTAACGAGATCCGTAGCGCAGGGTTAAAACCAATCGCCAGTACCCACAAAATTGCAATTGCGCCAATATAACGGGAAATAGTTAATCCCAGCCCAGCCCCGACAAAACCCAATCCCTGCCAGGAAAAAAGACCGTAAATTAATATACCGCTAATAATAATATTAAGAATATTCAGGCTGCCGTTTATAAGCAGCGGTATTTTCGTATTCCCTGCACCGCGAAGTGCCCCACTGCCAATCAAGGTGATAGCCGCAGCAGGATAACTGATTACCGTTAGCTCCAGGTAAGTCAGCGCCAGTGCTTTCACTTCCGTCGAGGCATCACCTGCAACAAATTCGATAATGTGCTCGCCAAAATGATGAATAAGAACAGCCAACAGCACGGCAAACAACGTCATGATTACCAATGATTGCCGTGTCGCTACTCTGGCTCGCCGTCGATCACGTTTACCGAGACTAAATGCCACAACGACAGTAGTACCAAGATCGATAGCGGCAAAAAAGGCCATAATGACCATATTGAAGCTATCAGCCAACCCTACGCCCGCCATCGCATCTTTTCCCAGCCAACTGACCAGAAAAGTGCTCAGGACGCCCATCAACAGAACACAGGCATTCTCCATAAAGATAGGAACAGCAAGCGGAGTTATCTCACGCCAGAACAACACTTTGTAACTCTTGCGTTTTGCGTGCCAGCGAGTGTGGCGTAAAGCAGAGGAGATATTCAAAGCCGACCCTAATTGCAGAAAGTGAAACCACATTTCAAATAATGAGGGAGAATCAGCAAAGCTGCAAAGATTTTCGCTGTCAAATTGTCTGCAAATGCAACAAACTGTTGATAGAAACGGCAAACAGTTAGTTTTTTTAAAAATCGGGTTTGACAAAATATTTTTCGCCGTTAAGATGTGCCCCAACAGCGATTCCTCTGTAGTTCAGTCGGTAGAACGGCGGACTGTTAATCCGTATGTCACTGGTTCGAGTCCAGTCAGAGGAGCCAAATTTCTGAAAAGCCCGCTTTGATAGCGGGCTTTTTGTTATATCTGATAATCAATTACCTCTTCACTATTTTCCATCACCTGCCGCTTAATATCCTCAACCGACAATCCAGCGTTACACAGTTCCAGAAAGTGCCAGACGTAGTTACGCTGCAGTTGCCCTCGTTTCAGCCCCAACCAGACAGTATTGGCATCGAAAAGATGGCGAGTATCCAGACGAATTAAATTCTCTTCCTCTTGTTCACCGCTGGATTGTTCGGCTACTAATCCGATTCCCAGCCCAAGGGCGACGTAGGTTTTGATGACATCAGAATCCTGGGCGCTCAATACAATATCTGCCAGCAAACCTTTGCGGGTAAATGCATCATCAATACGCGAGCGGCCTGTAATCCCCTGCCGGTAAGTGATCAACGGCCACTTCGCTATTGATTCCAGCGTTAATGGCGTAATTTTTGTTAAAGGATGATTAACAGGAACAAGCAAACTATGATGCCAACGAAACCAGGGGAAGGCGACGAGTTGGAGGTCATTGCTCAAACGCTCACTGGCTATGCCAATATCAGCGCCGCCATTTTGTAGCAATGTGGCAATTTCCTGTGGCGTTCCCTGGATAAGCTCGAGTCGCACTTCCGGGAAAAGTTCGCGAAAGACTTTAATGACATCCGGCAAGCTGTAGCGAGCCTGAGTATGCGTCGTTGCGATAGTGAGTACGCCAGACGTATCGTTGGTAAACAGCTCGGCAAGCCGACGAACATTACTGGCTTCATTCAGAATACGTTCTGCAATAACCAGTAACGCTTTGCCCGGTTCAGTCATGCCAAGAAGCCGTTTGCCCCGACGAATGAATATTTCTATACCAAGTTCATCCTCCAGCTCTCGAATATGACGGCTGACACCAGACTGTGAGGTAAAGAGCATATTCGCGACCTCTGTCAGATTGTAATCCTGACGGGCAGCCTCGCGGATTATCTTTAGCTGTTGGAAATTCACGGTAAACTCCGGGCATATCAGACATCCACTATTGTTAGAGTCTAATGCCCGGCATAACAAATAATAAAAACCTGCATCTTATTCCATTCGGATATAACGTTTAGCTCACCAATTGCCATTGTCTTTTTTCCATAGCTGGATTACTAATCACTGACAACAGAAGCTCTTTCACTGCCTGCGCCTGTGGCGATAAATTCGATCTGGCGGGTAAATTTAATGACAATGAGAGACTCATTGAAGGTGTGGTAATACGTGACATCCAACCGTTAACAGCGTCACATAACGAACGCGCGGCCGATTCCGGCAATACTGCAACGCCCATACCGCTGGCAATCGCGGCGGTAAGTGTGGCGATAGACTCAATTTCACCGATAACTTTAGCTGTGAGTCGCCGTAGGGAAAAAGCCTCATCGACACGAAGTCTTACTGCACTGTAATCGCCGGGAAGGAAGAGGTTCATTTGCGCTATAGCATTAACATCAACGCTTTGCCCAGGACAATCCTGAGTACCGACAAGAAACAGATCTTCTTTTAACAAGGCCTGGCTGGATACGCCTGACACAGGGGAATGCTCGTAAATCACCGCCATATCAAGCTGACGATTAATAAGTTTATCATTAAGAACAGCACCACTATTTTCATGTAGATAGATAACCACCTCTGGAAATTCGGCTCGAACCGCCTGTAATAAGGGCATGGTGATAGATGACGCGGCGATCCCAGGCGCAAAGCCAATCGAAACTTGACCCGATAATGTCTGTCCTACGTTATGTACCGCCAGTTGGGCCTGTTCACACTGACGTAAAATTGCCCGCGCATGGGTGTAGAGAATTTTTCCGGCGTCTGTCGGTGTAACGCCTCGTTTTGTGCGAATCAAAAGTTGTTGATTCAGCTCTCCTTCCAGCGTAGCAACCTGCTGACTGAGCGCAGGCTGTGCTATATGCAATACTTCAGCAGCCCGGGTCAGGCTACCAATATCTACAATTTTTACGAAGTATTTCAGGCGTCTAAAGTTCATGGTGCCTCCGGTTTTTTAAAAGTCAGCCCAAGTGCCGACATTACTGCAACCAGATTGCAAGATACTTGCCAGTTTCATTTTTCCGCTGGTACTAAAGCTAATAGCCTGTCAAATAAGAGATTATGATTGTTTTGCCCTTGCTCTTTTTTACAGAACAAATGTCCCATACCCCATGAAAGGGTGATATGCACCACGATGGAACATGATTAAAAAGATTGAAAGTTCATCGCTTTGTTGAAATTGGCAGCAAACGAACAAAAAAATGCATTTCCCCCTTTGACATCCCCAGGCCTCGCCATTAATATTCGCCCCGTTCTCACGATTCCTCTGTAGTTCAGTCGGTAGAACGGCGGACTGTTAATCCGTATGTCACTGGTTCGAGTCCAGTCAGAGGAGCCAAATTTTGAAAAGCCCGCTTTTAACGCGGGCTTTTTGCTATTCACTCGGCAGTTATTTTAAAACCTCTGCCTTGCGCCAGGATTAATTTGCACAGGCATTCCCGAGCGACGTTGCAACGCAGCATTTGCACGGTTTACATCAACTTCTTGCCCGTTGATAAACGCCCGCAAAGAAGGCGTTACCGGCAATGGCACTTTTCTGTCAGACTCATATTCTGCTCGATTGCGCGACAGCGGTTCATGAACTTCCAGCCACTTTGAACCATCCGGTTCCGTTGTGTATTTCACAGGCTGATCAATAATTTGCACACGCGTGCCTACCGGAACATTATCAAACAGATACTTGATATCGTCATTACGCAGACGAATACAGCCCTGACTCACCCGTAGGCCAATACCAAAATTGGCATTAGTACCGTGGATGGCATATAACCTGCCGATATAAATAGCGTACAACCCCATAGGATTATCGGGTCCGGCAGGGACAAACGCGGGCAGACTCTCCCCACGTTTCGCATATTCGCGGCGAGTGTTGGGAGTTGGCGTCCAGGTTGGCGCTTCTTGTTTTCGTTCAACAGCAGTCACCCAGTTACGCGGGGTTTCACGCCCGGCCTGACCGATCCCGATAGGAAAAACTTCTACAGTATTACTGTCTGGCGGATAGTAATAAAGACGCATCTCAGCAACGTTAACGACTAGCCCTTTACGTATAGTGTCGGGCAAAATCAGTTGCTGCGGAATGGTGAGTTGCGAGCCAGACTTCGGCAAGAAAACGTCAACGCCTGGATTCGCTTCCAACATATTACTCAGCCCTTGCCCGTACTGCGCAGCAAAAGTTTCAAGCGGCTGGATATTGCGATCGGGAACCGTAACCGTAAGAGACTGCCCCACTAAACGGCTACCCTCTGGAGGTAGTGGATAAGTTACCGCCAGACTATGATGGCTGGCAAAAAGCAGAACAAATGAACAAAGAATATTTACACGACGCATCATATCCCTTTCCTAAGTCGCGAAAGTTATCCAATAAGTATAGCTTTTGTCAGGCTTTCCGTTTTTAGCTGTTCAATCCAGAAGTTGTATTTCCGGGTAGAACAATATTACTGGCAGCAAGTTCGCCCATGCTGCTGTATATCGCACAAGCTGCTTCAACGATGGGCATCGCCAGTGCCGCGCCACTCCCCTCACCTAAGCGCATTTCCATATTGAGATAAGGCTCCATTCCCAAATGCGCCAGCGCAATACGTGCCCCTTTTTCTGCCGATAAGTGAGAAGGAATAAGATAAGGTTTAATAGCGGGTGACATCTGGCAGGCCGCAAGCGCGGCGGCATAAGATAGAAATCCATCCAGCAATACAGGTAAACCACAGGAGGCGGCACCTAACATCACGCCAGCCATTCCGACCAAATCAAACCCACCGACTTTTGCCAGTACATCAACACCATCCAGTGGATTCGGTTGATTCAACGTAATTGCCCGACGGACAACATCCACTTTATTAGCCAGTTTATCTGTTGGCAGGTTTGCACCAATACCCACCACAACTTCAGGATCATGTCCCGTCATAGCGCTAACTATCGCCGCTGCCGGAGTCGTGTTTGCCATCCCCAGTTCGCCCACACCAAACAGCGTTACGCCATTTTTCGCCAGTTCACGCGTATAACGGATGGTTTCCAGAAGCAACTCTTCAGCCTGGCAGCGGCTCATTGCCGGGCCTGAGGCGATGTTGCCACTACCTCGGGCGACACGCATGTGGATAAGTCCGGGGATTGGCTCTGCAGTATCTATCCCCACATCAATCACATGAACTTTAGCACCCGCTTGTGCTGCCAGCACACACACGCCTGTTGTTCCGCGTGTCATATTTTCAGCCTGAATGGCTGTCACCGCTTTCGGGGAAATAGCGACCCCCTCATCCCAGACGCCGTGATCGGCACACATGACCAGTACTGCTTTTTTGCCCACATGAGGTGTGCCATTCAGCCCCGGCATTCCCGCCAGTTGTATGGCAAGCGACTCCAGTCTTCCCAGACTACCGACGGGTTTTAGTAACCCGTCAATATACCGTTGTACGCGCGACATAGCGGCAGAATCGATAGCAGGGATTGTATTCAGTAAATCGACGAGTGTTTGCATGTCACTTCTCCTGGGTTATCTGTCTTACAGCAGCGCCAGCAGGAAAACCAGTTCACCAAGTTCAATGGCCGCTCCCAGCGTATCGCCGGTCTGCCCACCCAGAGTACGTTTGAGAAGCTGACCGAGGATGAAAATCACCACCATCGTCACCACCATAGCAGCAACACCGTGCATACCTGGCAATAATACGGCTGCAAAAATAACGGCTAAACCGAGGGTGACACAGGTTTGTCGTCCATCGATTTTACCAATAAACACATTGCCAAGCCCTTCTTCCCTGGCATAACGATGACGATACATTAATAACGCAGCGGCTCCGCGGCTGACCGCACACGCTGCTGCCAGAGATGCAAGGATCGGCTCACCACGTAATGCCAGCTCGCTTAACACCAGAATCTTTGCCAGCACAACAAAAATCAGTGCCAGACCGCCGTGGGTTCCTAAACGACTATCACGCATGATTTCCAACATGCGATCGCGGCTACGAGCAGAAAATACGCCATCACAGGTATCTGCAAGCCCATCCAGGTGGAATCCTCCGGTCATCAGCGCCAGAACCAGCACACTAAACAATGCCGCCAGCGGCACACCACACCATGCCTGCAACACCATGAAGACCAGTCCGCTAATAGCACCAAGTAATAAACCAATTAAAGGAAAAGTAATAATACCGCGAGAATAATGCTCAAAATCCAGCCCCTGGGACCAACGATGCGGTACAGGCAGACGCGTAATAAAAGAGAGCATCGCCCAAAATAATTTACTCATTTGATTTTTACTCCAATACCCGAAACCACCAGCCATACTTCATCTGCCGCAGCGGCCAGTTGCTGATTCACTCGCCCGGCAATATCACGAAAATGTCGCGCCAGGCGATTCTCCGGCACAATCCCCATTCCCACTTCATTGGTGACTACTACGACTTTTGCAGGGCAACATAGACAGGCGGCAATCAACGACTGAATCTCGTCATTAATCGCCAGCTCCAGCGCCATATAGTCCCATTCGTCAGGGTCTTTATCGCCGCCATATTCAAACAACAGATTAGTCACCATTGTCGTAATGCATTCCAGCAACACGGCGTGTTGCGGATTAATGTCCGCATTAATTAACTCATCAAGCTGTTGCCAGCGTTCCACTGTACGCCAGTGCACCGGGCGGCCTTGTCGATGATGCTCAATTCGTGCCGCCATCTCATCGTCAAGGATTTGCGAAGTGGCGATATACAGAACCTGTGGAGAATTCCCAATAAGCGCCTCAGCGTGCCGGCTTTTCCCGCTCCGTGCTCCACCCGTCACTAAAATCATCATACGGACTCCTGATTCAATTGTATGATGGTATTCATTGACCAGAACAATGGATACACCACCGTGCTGACCGTAATAACATTCCCTCGATTAATACTGCGCGTAATAAAAATAAAAATCCAGTATTCTCAATTCATTACGAATGAGGACGGCATTGTGAGATAGTCTGATTTCCCTGTGAAAACGCCCGACAAAATGCGTCATTAGCAACAGATTCTCTCCATCGACACGTCTCATTCAGATAATGGATTAATGCTACTGCTCCACCGGTCGGACCGGCCAACAAACGGGCATTGTGCTCTGCAATTAAGATTACCGTCGCACCATCAGGATGAGAAAAGCTTTCTGGTATGGATGCCCCGTTTTCAGCAATCAATAACAGCACTGAATAATCGCTATATGCATCTGACAACGATTGTACTGGCCCTCCGTTAAAAGGCAGAAAACCTTGCTGCCAGTCCTCACCAACAAAACAGGTCATTGGCAACATTTCAGCCAGATGTTTAGCCAATTCAATATCGCCAGTGGAGAGGCAAAAAAGTGCTATCGATTCGGGTTTCATCGTTTTCATACCCTCCGTCCTCCGCTTGGTTTCCTGCAATGACGGTCAGGTTGATATACCATAAAAAAAGATTGCTGCGCCTTGAGTGCAGCCCTGATGCCTGTCGGCACTACGATGAATAAACTAAATGATGCCGCCATCCCCTGATCCTTTCAGGGTGGTAGGGGTATAAAGACGCGTCAGTGCTCAAGCAGACGCTTCCGGGCAACCCACTTCCCACCGAAGTTGTTGGTATTGACTGGCAGGCTGGTCTTCTGGCTTAGCGTCATCCTCCCCCACCCTTCCCAATCTCGCGATCAGTGGTATTTTCGGGGTTGTCAGCATTACAGCAGCGGGGGCTGCGAGGGATTTACACCCACTTCCCAGGCACAAATGTGCCAAACCTGTCAGCGTATGTTATGAGCTGATTTCACTTTTCCCATAACACGTAAATAACGTTAATTATTACTGTCGGAATCTATTTAGTCATCCCTCATTTTTTACATTCAATTTATGCTGTTTCCGCTGCTGTATTTTCGCTAATTTGCTGACGATATACCTGCGGTGTTACCTGATACGTCTGACGAAAAACTTTGCAAAAATAACTGGTTTGCGAAAAGCCTAAATTACGCGCAATGCTGGCGATGCTCCAGTCACTATGGCACAGCAACTCGCGGGCGCTGGCCATCCGTTGTTGGTTTACCCACGCATTAAAACCAATCCCATGATATTTCTTGAACAATTTACTGAAGTAATAAGGGCTGAGATAAACATGGGAGGCAACATCTTCCAGGCGCAAATCGTCTGATAAATGCGCATCAATATAGCGTAATGCTTTTTTCATTTTGTTATCGTGGGGATTAGGCGTGCGAGTCTGACGTAGCGGATCCGAATAAGGTTTATTCTCTTTAATAACAACAAAATTGAGTTGTTTTTTGAGGCAGTTTTCCACAATTAACTTCAACAGATCAGCAGAAGCCATAACTCGCGAGTAATCCATCTCCGGGACTTTGCGAAATTCATTAAGTAACTCGGGATCTGCCTGCCAACAATCATCGACATTCAGAATATCGACTAAATCGACATCATCATTACGCAGGCGGACTTGTCCACACAATACAAAGCCGACTAAATGCCCGGCAATCACCAGAGGGATAGAAAAATCGGTTAATCCTGCATGGCAACGATAAATACAAGGTTGATCGGATTTAGAGGCTTCCAGCCCCCCACAACGATCGCTCATGCGGCAGCGTGTGCTAAGCTGAGGATGTCGCCGCATCATCTGACAAAATGAGGTGAAGTTAAACAGCTCGGAAATTTCATCACCGTGGATATTAACCACGACAACCGCAAGGCTGGTCGCCTGCGCAAAATCCTGCGCGATTTTATTAATGAGTTCTGAATTAAGTGTCGCCGCAGAAATCATGATAAAACCTCCCAGTTAATTTATTGTTATAGTAAAACAATTGTTTTACATTTAATCTTCACATCATCCCTAATGATTTACTGACGAGAAGCACAAAGGACAATAACAAAAGCCTCCGTGAGGCGGGAGACTTTTTAATAAGTTCTGAAAGCAGATCACAAACAGTAAAAAAATAAACGTTTATAACCGCTATGTTATTTCACTATTCGATGATGTCTTTAGGCGTAACACTATTGACAGGTAAGTTTTTTGCAATGAGAAAACGATAAATTGCTGCGCCAACACATGCCCCAATGATCGGAGCAATAATGGGGACGATGAAATAAGGAATATTACGCCCACCAGTCATCGCTATTTCCCCCCAACCAGCAAGCCAGGTGAAAATTTTTGGCCCGAAATCACGCGCTGGATTCATGGCAAAACCGGTTAATGGTCCAGTAGATGCACCAATAACAGCAACCAAAATGCCAATAAGTAAAGGAGCAAGAGGTCCTTTTGGTACGCCATTGCCGTCATCGGTTAACGCCATAATCACCCCCATCAACATGGACGTAATGACCACTTCAACCAACGCTGCCTGCCATACATTTAACGCGGCAGCCGGATAAGTGCTAAAGATACTGGCGAGTTGCAAACTTTCAGCGCTACCACGAACTATATTGTGAGTGGATTCAAAATCGGTAAACAAGCTGTTGTATAAAAAATACGCCAGAACGGCTCCACCAAAGGCCCCCGCCAATTGTGCCACACAATATGGCAACACTTTACGGGCAGGAAAAGCAGCAAACAACCACAGAGCAATGGTAACCGCCGGGTTCAGATGGGCGCCAGAAATGCCTGCCGTAAGGTAAACAGCAAGTGAAATACCTAACCCCCAAATGATACAAATTTCCCACAGACCCAGACTTGCCCCGGCAAGTTTTAGGGCGCATAAACAACCAATGCCAAAAAAGAGGAACAGTCCGGTGCCCAAAAACTCGGCAACGCATTGCGCCTTGAGTGAATCATTCATAGTGACACCTTCTTTACGGAGTTTGTTTCTTTATCAGTTAATCGTGCACTGATTGTCGTGTATATCGAGCGCAACTATAAAAATTGCGCCGGGGAAAATATTGCCAACATGCATGACCGGCACGCTGAAAAATCGTGTTGATATAGCAAATTATTGTCATTCAAAAAGTATTCAACTTAGATACAATCGCTATTGAGCTCGCCAACTCTGCCAGATTTCCACAATAAAAAATTGCCATCCTTATATAATAAAACTTAAACAAATATCACAATTCACTTCCGCAAAGCCCAACCCGACAAAGCATTAGTGCAAATTAAATCTACCGACCAATGCAATTAATTCACATTAAAAAAACCAGAAAACGACCAGTAAATTAATAACATATAGATAATTAAGGCAATTTTATAATATTTACCCTCTATTAATTTTGCTCATCGGATGATTAAGTCAGCCATTCTTTTTTCTCGCTTTTTTTTATAGTCATATCGTCAAAAAATCCAGGCGAGGTCTTTATGCAACAAGAAGCGTTAGGAATGGTTGAAACCAAAGGCTTAACTGCCGCCATAGAGGCCGCAGATGCCATGGTTAAATCGGCAAATGTATTGCTGGTTGGCTACGAAAAAATAGGTTCCGGGCTGGTGACCGTCATCGTTCGTGGTGATGTCGGGGCGGTAAAAGCGGCAACAGACGCAGGTGCCGCCGCCGCACGTAACGTCGGTGAAGTGAAAGCCGTACACGTAATTCCCCGCCCACATACTGATGTCGAAAAAATCTTACCAAAGGGAATTAACCCATGAGCAGCAATGAACTGGTCGAACAGATCATGGCGCAGGTCATCGCTCGCGTAGCGACGCCAGAGCATGAGGTTCTCCCGAAAACCACTCATCAAACACGAGAGACGGCTATGGCAGAAAAAAGCTGCACGTTAACGGAATTTGTTGGCACCGCTATTGGCGACACTGTAGGTCTGGTCATTGCGAATGTTGATAGCGCCCTATTGGACGCGATGAAACTCGAAAAACGCTATCGCTCCATTGGCATTCTGGGCGCGCGTATTGGTGCGGGGCCACACATTATGGCCGCGGATGAAGCAGTAAAAGCCACGAACACTGAAGTTATTAGCATTGAACTTCCTCGCGATACCAAAGGTGGTGCCGGACACGGCTCATTAATCCTCTTAGGTGGCAACGATGTTTCCGACGTGAAACGCGGTATTGAAGTTGCGCTGAAAGAACTCGACCGAACCTTTGGCGACGTCTACGCCAATGAAGCCGGACATCTTGAACTGCAATATACCGCCCGCGCCAGCTATGCACTGGAAAAAGCGTTTGGCGCACCACTGGGCCGCGCTTGTGGCGTCATTGTCGGCGCTCCGGCTGCTGTTGGTGTTCTGATGGCCGATACTGCGCTGAAATCCGCCAATGTGGATGTCGTGGCATACAGCTCCCCAGCTCATGGCACCAGCTTCAGTAATGAAGTCATTCTGATTATCTCGGGTGACTCCGGCGCTGTCCGACAGGCGGTCATCTCCGCTCGCGAAATCGGTAAAACCGTGCTTTCGACTCTCGGTGATACACCGAAAAACGATCGCCCTTCCTATATCTGAATTCCATGAGGCAGATTCATGAGATCGAAAAGATTTGAAGCACTGGAAAAACGCCCGGTTAACCAGGATGGTTTCGTTAAAGAGTGGATTGAAGAAGGCTTCATTGCGATGGAAAGCCCGAACGACCCGAAACCATCAATAAAAATTGTTAACGGCATCGTCACCGAGCTGGATGGAAAACCCGCCAGCCAGTTTGACTTGATCGACCACTTTATCGCCCGCTACGGTATCAATCTCGCGCGTGCCGAAGAAGTCATCGCGATGAGCTCGGTCAAACTTGCCAATATGTTGTGCGATCCAAATGTCAAACGTAGCGATATTGTTCCCCTGACCACAGCAATGACGCCCGCCAAAATCGTCGAAGTTGTTTCACAAATGAACGTGGTAGAAATGATGATGGCGATGCAGAAAATGCGCGCCCGTCGCACACCATCGCAACAGGCTCACGTCACCAACGTCAAAGATAACCCGGTGCAAATTGCTGCCGACGCGGCCGAGGGAGCATGGCGCGGGTTTGACGAACAGGAAACCACCGTTGCCGTTGCTCGTTATGCACCTTTCAATGCTATCGCCCTGTTGGTAGGTTCGCAGGTGGGACGCCCTGGCGTCTTAACCCAGTGTTCACTGGAAGAAGCCACTGAACTGAAACTCGGTATGTTAGGCCACACCTGCTACGCCGAAACGATTTCTGTCTACGGTACGGAACCCGTTTTCACCGACGGCGACGATACACCGTGGTCAAAAGGGTTTCTCGCATCATCTTATGCTTCTCGCGGCTTAAAAATGCGTTTTACTTCCGGCTCCGGTTCTGAAGTGCAGATGGGCTATGCGGAAGGAAAATCAATGCTTTATCTTGAGGCACGTTGCATTTACATCACCAAAGCCGCGGGTGTTCAGGGTCTGCAAAACGGTTCCGTAAGCTGCATCGGCGTGCCATCGGCTGTGCCGTCAGGCATCCGTGCAGTACTGGCGGAAAACTTAATTTGCTCATCGTTGGATCTGGAATGCGCCTCCAGTAATGACCAGACCTTTACCCACTCAGATATGCGCCGTACCGCACGTTTCCTGATGCAGTTTCTGCCGGGCACCGACTTTATCTCTTCCGGTTTTTCCGCAGTACCGAACTACGACAACATGTTTGCCGGCTCAAACGAAGATGCCGAAGACTTCGATGATTATAACGTCCTTCAACGTGACCTGAAGGTTGATGGCGGCCTGCGACCGGTGCGCGAAGAGGATGTTATCGCCATCCGCCATAAAGCCGCACGCGCTTTACAGGCTGTCTTTGCAGGTATGGGATTACCGCCCATTACCGATGAAGAAGTCGAAGCAGCGACCTATGCCCACGGTTCGAAAGATATGCCAGAGCGCAACATCGTAGAAGACATAAAGTTTGCCCAGGAAATTATCAATAAAAACCGTAACAGTCTGGAAGTGGTGAAAGCCCTGGCGCAAGGCGGTTTTACCGATGTCGCGCAGGACATGCTCAACATGCAAAAAGCGAAACTGACCGGCGATTATCTCCATACCTCAGCCATTATCGTCGATGACGGACAAGTACTCTCTGCGGTCAATGACGTCAATGATTACGCCGGACCGGCTACGGGTTATCGCCTGCAAGGGGAACGCTGGGAAGAGATCAAAAATATTCCCGGTGCACTTGATCCCAACGAAATTGACTAAGGGTGAGAAATGGAAATTAACGAGAAATTACTTCGTCAGATCATCGAAGACGTGCTGGCAGAAATGCAAACCAGCGACAAGTCCGTTTCATTTCGCGCACCTGTCGCCGCAACTGCCACTTCCGCGCCGGATGGCGGAAAATTTTTGACCGAAATTGGTGAAGCCCAACAAGGTGTTCAGCAAGATGAAGTCATTATTGCTGTAGGCCCGGCTTTTGGCCTGGCGCAGACCGTCAATATTATCGGCATTCCGCATAAAAACATTTTGCGCGAAGTGATTGCCGGTATCGAAGAAGAAGGCATTAAAGCCCGAGTGATTCGCTGCTTTAAATCGTCTGATGTCGCATTCGTAGCGGTCGAAGGCGATCGTCTTAGTGGTTCAGGCATTGCTATTGGTATCCAGTCGAAAGGCACCACAGTTATCCACCAGCAAGGGCTTCCTCCCCTGTCTAACCTGGAGCTGTTCCCACAAGCGCCATTGTTGACGCTGGAAACCTATCGCCAGATTGGCAAAAACGCCGCGCGTTATGCGAAGCGTGAGTCTCCACAACCCGTTCCGACCCTCAACGATCAGATGGCGCGGCCGAAATACCAGGCCAAATCTGCCATTTTGCATATCAAAGAGACCAGGTACGTGGTCACTGGCAAAAAGCCGCAAGAACTGCGCGTGACGTTTTAACAAAGGAAACCTTCATGAATACCGATGCAATTGAGTCGATGGTCAGGGACGTGTTGAACCGTATGAATAGTCTACAGGATGCAACTCCTGTTTCTGCGGCCCCCCACTCATCAACACTGAGCGCTAAAGTGACTGATTACCCGCTGGCAAATAAACACCCAGAATGGGTCAAAACGGCAACCAATAAAACGCTCGACGATTTCACTCTGGAAAATGTACTCAGCGATAAAGTTACCGCCCAGGATATGCGCATAACCCCTGAAACATTGCGTATTCAGGCCGAGATTGCCAGAGATGCTGGTCGTGATCGCCTGGCGGTGAATTTTGAACGTGCTGCCGAACTTACCTCAGTGCCGGATGATCGCATCCTTGAAATCTACAATGCGTTGCGCCCTTATCGTTCGACTAAGCAAGAACTCATTGCCATTGCCGACGATCTTGAACAGCGTTATCAAGCCCAAATTTGCGCTGCATTTGTCCGTGAAGCCGCAGAACTCTATGTCGAGCGTAAAAAACTGAAAGGCGACGATTAAGGACGAACTATGCGCTATATAGCAGGCATTGATATCGGCAATTCATCGACAGAGGTTGCGCTGGCAACGCTCAGTGCGTCTGGAGAATTGTCGTTCGTGAGCAGCGCTCTGGCAGAAACCACCGGAATCAAAGGTACGTTGCGTAACGTACATGGTATTCAGGAGGCGCTCGCACAGGCAACGAAAAAAGTCGGTATCACTGTCAGCGATATTTCGCTTATTCGTATCAACGAAGCAACTCCGGTCATTGGGGATGTAGCGATGGAAACCATTACGGAAACCATCATCACCGAATCAACCATGATCGGCCACAACCCGAAAACGCCAGGCGGAGTAGGTCTGGGAGTGGGACTCACCATCACTCCGCAAGAGTTGTTAACACGCCCGGCGGAAGCACCATACATCCTGGTCGTGTCATCGGCATTTGATTTTGCCGATATCGCGACCATGATAAACGCCTCCGTGCGTGCCGGATATCAACTGACTGGCGTAATTCTGCAACGCGATGATGGCGTGCTAGTCAGTAACCGACTGGAAATCCCTTTACCCATTGTTGATGAAGTCCTCTATATCGAGCGTATTCCACTCGGTATGCTGGCCGCGATTGAAGTTGCCGTTCCCGGGAAAGTTATCGAAACCCTGTCTAACCCGTATGGGATTGCCACTGTTTTTGCCCTCAATGCTGAAGAGACTCAAAACATTGTTCCTGTGGCACGAGCGCTTATCGGCAACCGTTCAGCAGTAGTAGTGAAAACACCGTCTGGTGACGTTAAAGCTCGTTCGATACCCGCCGGAAACATTGAGCTGCTTTCTGCCGGGCGCACAATGCGGGTCGATGTTGCCGCAGGTGCCGACGCCATTATGAAAGCGGTCGGTGAGTGCCCAAAACTGGAGAACGTGACGGGCGAACCGGGCACCAACATCGGCGGAATGCTGGAACATGTTCGCCAGACCATGGCGGTGCTGACCAATAAACCCAGCCACGAAATTTTTATTCAGGATTTGCTGGCGATAGATACGTCTGTTCCGGTCAGCGTAACCGGTGGTCTGGCTGGAGAATTTTCACTGGAACAGGCAGTGGGTATCGCCTCAATGGTGAAATCAGACCGCCTGCAAATGGCGATGATCGCCAGTGAAATTAAGCAAAAACTGCATATTGATGTTCAGGTCGGAGGCGCAGAAGCAGAAGCCGCAATTCAGGGAGCATTAACTACCCCGGGGACAACGCGCCCTCTGGCAATTCTGGACTTAGGCGCCGGTTCTACCGATGCCTCCATCATCAATCAGAAAGGGGAAATGATTGCCACTCACCTTGCAGGAGCAGGCGACATGGTGACGATGATTATCGCCCGGGAACTGGGCTTAAATGATCGTTATCTGGCTGAAGAAATCAAAAAGCACCCGTTGGCAAAAGTAGAAAGCCTGTTCCATTTACGCCATGAAGACGGCAGCGTTCAGTTCTTCCCTACTCCGCTATCCCCTCATGTCTTTGCCCGCGTTTGTGTGGTGAAACCCGACGAGCTGGTGCCGATTCCCGGCGATTTAACACTGGAAAAAGTGCGTGCCGTTCGTCGCAGTGCGAAAGAGCGCGTCTTCGTAACAAACGCTCTGCGTGCGTTACGTCAGGTAAGCCCAGGTGGAAATATTCGCAACATTCCATTCGTCGTGCTGGTGGGCGGCTCTTCGCTGGATTTTGAAGTACCACAGTTAGTCACCGATGCGTTGGCGCATTATCGACTGGTCGCCGGGCGGGGGAATATCCGTGGCAACGAAGGACCGCGCAATGCGGTAGCTACCGGGCTACTTATCGCCTGGCGCAAGGAGTCGGCTTATGGAAAGTAAAGGACGAGCCCCCGCCATTGTCGTCATGGTAATCGGTGCTTACACCAACGCATGGGATGAGGTGCTTTTCGGTATTGAAGAAGAGGGGATCCCCTTTAGCATTCAACAAATCCCGTCAGGTGAGGTGATCGATAGCGCCTGGCAGGCCGCTCGTCAGTCCCCCCTGTTGGTTGGCATAGCCTGCGACCGGGAAAAACTAATTGTACATTACAAAAATTTACCGGCATCAGCACCGTTGTTTACGCTGATGTATCAACAAGATAACTATGCCCGGCGTAGTATCGGCAATAACGCCGCCCGCCTGGTCAAAGGCATTCCCTTCAGGGAATACCACCCATAATCCACAGGAGAAATGCTGTATGAATAACGCACTAGGACTGGTTGAAACAAAAGGGTTAGTTGGCGCAATTGAAGCCGCGGATGCCATGGTTAAATCCGCCAACGTGCAACTGGTTGGCTATGAAAAGATTGGTTCGGGTCTGATTACGGTGATGGTCCGCGACGATGTCGGCGCAGTAAAAGCCGCCGTTGATGCGGGGAGCGCAGCAGCAAGCGCCGTTGGTGAAGTGAAATCCTGCCATGTCATTCCACGACCGCACAGCGATGTTGAGGCCATTTTACCTAAATCTGCATAACCCCATTCGCTAAGGAGCACAGCGTGAAGCAATCACTGGGATTACTTGAAGTCAGTGGTCTGGCACTCGCCATCAGTTGCGCGGACGCTATGGCTAAGGCCGCGTCCATCACGCTGGTTGGCCTTGAGAAGACCAATGGTTCGGGTTGGACTCTCATCAAAATTATCGGTGACGTCTCCTCGATTAATGCAGCGATCGCAACAGGCGTCAGTTTCGCCAGACAGCGAAATGGTCTTGTCGCGCACAAAGTGATTGCCCGACCTGGAGAAGGAATACTGCCCCGCACAACAGAAGCATTGGATGCGACAGTCGAAGCAAGCGAAACACCTGCAACAACAGTCGCCGCAGAAATTATCAGTTGTAATTTGTGTCTTGACCCGGCGTGCCAACGGCAAAAAGGTGAACCCCGTTCACTTTGCCTGCATTCCGATAAGCGAGGGGTGTAGTAATGGATAAACAAACCTTGCAGGAGGCTGTTAGCCTGGTCCTGGATGAGATGCGCGAGCGCCCTATCCCTCTGGGCGTCTCCAGTCGTCACATTCATCTTTCAACGGCGGATTATGTGCGCCTTTTTCCTGAACAACCGATCAGCGAGAAAAAGTCGTTATTACAACCTGGTCAGTTCGCTGCTGAACAGGTTGTTACGCTGGTGGGACCAAAAGGCAAATTACACAACGTTCGCTTGTTGGGGCCATTACGTAACTCAAGTCAGGTGGAGATTTCCCGGACTGACGCCAGAACGTTAGGGATCGCCGCTCCGCTACGCATGTCTGGCGATCTCAGCGACACACCGGGAATTCGTCTGATAAGCCCTTTTGCAGAGCTGGAAATCGCTTCTGGCGTTATTGTCGCGCAACGGCATATTCATATGTCTCCGCTTGATGCCCTGATTTATGGCGTTACACATGGTGATAAGGTGGCGGTCGCCATTGAAGGGGATGAGCGACGACTGATATTCGATAACGTTGCCGTTCGCGTCTCACCGGATATGCGTCTTGAAATGCATATTGATACCGACGAAGCCAACGCCGCAGGCGCTGATAATCCTGACGTTTTTGCTACGCTGGTGTCGGTGCCATGAATAACGTGCTGATGCAACACATTGTTGACGAAGTGATTTTTCGCCTGAAACAGCGTGCGGGAAAAACACTCGCGCTAACTGTTTCGCAACTGCGAGAAGCCAGCGTTCACGAGATAGTTCATCAGTATGCATCGTTACAAATTCAATATGTCGATCTGCCGTTGTTGCGACAACTCGCGGAAAACGAAACGTCAGATCGTGCAGCAAGCCACATTCACGAGGCGTTAGCCTGGGGAATGCACATTCAATTGTCGTTGCAGCATCATTTTCTGAACGCCATCAAATTAAAGTCACTCGCCCGTCTACCGTTAACCTGGTGCGACGAACAAGGGCAACCGGTCTACCTTCATCGTGGTCGACTTTTAAGTTATGTCGACATAGCGCAGTTATGCACGGGAATACTGGTGCTGCAACGGAAATGTTGTGTGACCGCTCTTGCGCGTGAAGCGGCAATTACCCGAAACATTCAGTTAATCAGGCAGGAGTAACCCATGCATCTGGCTCGAGTCACTGGCGCGGTGGTATCCACGCAAAAATCACCTTCTCTGGTCGGGAAAAAACTGCTGTTGGTTCGCCGGGTCAGCGCTGACGGTGAACTGCCTCTCACGCCATTAACCGGTGACGAAGTTGCCGTTGATTCAGTCGGTGCTGGCGTCGGTGAGTTGGTACTCCTCAGCAGCGGTTCCAGCGCCAGACATGTGTTTTCCGGACCTAACGAAGCCATCGACCTGGCAGTGGTTGGCATTGTCGATACGCTTTCGCGCTAAGGAGTTGAAAGATGGCGATTTATACCAGAACAGGCGATTCAGGAAATACGTCCCTATTTACCGGGCAACGTGTCAGCAAAACTCATCTACGTGTCGAAGCCTATGGCACGCTGGATGAACTGAACGCGACACTCAGTCTGTGTTATTGCGCCACCACCATCGAAAGTCATCGCATCTTACTGGAAGCCATTCAGCAACAGATATTCTGGTTTAGTGCCGAGCTCGCCAGTGAAAGCGAACAGCCATCAGCGCAGCAACGTTACATCAGTACGGAAGAAATCGCCGCGCTGGAAAAAGCGATCGACAGTGCAATGAACGCGGTTCCTCCAGTTCGCAGCTTCATTCTACCTGGTCGTTGTGAAGCCGCAAGCCGCATGCATTTCGCCCGCACAGTGGCTCGCAGGGCCGAAAGACGTCTGGTTGAACTGACAACGGAAGCCACCGTTCGCCATGTTTTACTGCACTACATCAACCGGCTTTCCGATTGCCTGTATGCCCTCGCCCGCGTGGAAGACAATGTTGCTCATCAGAACCTGATGATTCAGGAAATAACAAAACGTTATCACGAAGCTAACCACACTCCAGCATTGAAGGAACGCACGATGCCGCTCACTTTTCAGGATCTTCATCAGCTCATTCGTAGCGCGGCAATGCGCGCAGATGAACTGCATATTCCCGTAGTCATTAGCATCGTTGATGCCAACGGTACGGAAAGCGTTACCTGGCGGATGCCTGATGCGCTGCTGGTTAGCAGTGAACTGGCACCGAAAAAAGCCTGGACCGCCGTGGCGATGAAAACGGCAACACACAAGCTTGCTGACGCCGTGCAACCCGGAGCGCCGCTTTACGGACTCGAAAGCCATATGCAAGGCAAAGTTGTCACTTTTGGTGGCGGTTTCCCCCTCTGGCGTGACGGAATATTGCTTGGAGGGCTTGGTATCAGCGGCGGTAGCGTTGAACAAGACATGGATATTGCACAAACCGCAATGGCAGCAATTAACGCAGGAGCAAACCTATGAATACCACTGAATTAGAAACGATTATCCGCAATATCCTGCGCGAACAAATGATGCCCACTGCGTCACAAACGCAAAGAAATGGTATTTTCCAGGCTGTCGATGACGCCGTCTGCGCTGCACACCAGGCCTTTTTGCGCTTTCAACAGTGCCCACTTAAAACCCGCAGTGCCATTATCAACGCCATTCGCGAAGAGTTATCCCCCCGCCTTACCGAACTGGCAGAAGAGAGCGCTATCGAAACGGGGATGGGAAATAAAGAAGATAAGTATCTAAAAAACAAAGCGGCTCTCGATAACACACCTGGAATTGAAGACTTAACCACCACTGCGCTAACCGGTGATGGTGGCATGGTTTTATTTGAATACTCTCCGTTTGGGGTTATTGGCTCAGTCACGCCAAGTACCAATCCAACGGAAACCATCATTAACAACAGCATCAGCATGTTGGCTGCAGGCAATAGTGTCTATTTCAGTCCTCACCCGGGAGCCAAAAACGTATCGCTGAAACTGATCGCCATAATCGAAGACATCGCGTTTCGCTGTAGTGGCATTCATAACCTTATCGTTACCGTGTCTGAACCAACCTTTGCCGCCACCGAACAGATGATGACGCACCCTAAAATCGTCGTTCTGGCAATTACTGGCGGTCCAGGTATCGTCGCGATGGGGATGAAAAGTGGCAAGAAAGTGATTGGTGCCGGTGCGGGTAACCCGCCCTGCATCGTCGATGAAACGGCGGATATTGTGAAAGCCGCCGAAGACATCATCAACGGCGCTTCATTCGATTACAACCTGCCGTGTATCGCTGAAAAAAGCCTGATAGTCGTTGAATCAGTAGCAGATTACCTAATCCAACAGATGCAAAGTTTTGGCGCTTTTCTTCTTAACCGGGAACAAACTGACCAATTGCGTGCTATTTGCCTTCCTGGCAATGTTGCCAACAAAAAGCTGGTGGGTAAAAGTCCTTCAGCCATGCTGGAAGCAGCGGGAATTCCTTTACCGCAGAAAGCCCCTCGATTACTAATTGCTATTGTCGACGCCGATGATAGCTGGGTTACCTGCGAACAACTGATGCCAATGTTGCCCATTGTAAAAGTTAATGATTTTGATAGCGCCCTCACCCTGGCGCTGAAAGTGGAAGACAGCTTGCACCACACGGCAATTATGCACTCGCAGAATGTCTCTCGGCTCAACCTTGCCGCGCGCGTTATGCAAACCTCCATCTTTGTCAAAAACGGCCCCTCCTGGGCAGGCATTGGCGTCGGCGGTGAAGGCTTTACGACCTTCACCATTGCTACACCGACCGGAGAGGGGACAACGTCAGCACGGACTTTTGCCCGCTCACGACGCTGCGTGTTGACCACTGGTTTTTCCATTCGCTAGAGAAACGGAAATGAATACTTTTTCACTGCAGACGCGTTTATACAGCGGACCAGGAAGTCTTAAAGTGCTTAGCCGTTTCACCAATAAGCACATCTGGATTATTTGCGACGCCTTTCTGGCACGCTCACCACTGATTGACACGTTGCGCCAGGCGCTGCCTGACAGCAACCGCCTCAGTATTTTTAGCGAAATAACACCCGACCCAACTATCCAGACCGTGGTAAAAGGCATTGCACAAATGCAGACTTTACGCCCGGATGTGGTTATCGGTTTTGGCGGCGGCTCTGCGCTGGACGCCGCAAAAGCGATTGTCTGGTTTAGTCGCCAGTGTGCTATTGAGATTGACACCTGCGTAGCCATTCCCACCACCAGCGGCACCGGCTCAGAAGTGACCAGCGCCTGTGTCATCAGCGATCCAGAGAAAGGGATTAAATATCCCCTTTTCGATAATGCACTTTATCCGGATATTGCAGTCCTCGATCCCTCGCTGGTCGTCAGCGTGCCTCCCGCGATAACTGCCAATACCGGAATGGATGTTTTAACCCATGCGCTAGAAGCCTATGTTTCTCCACGCGCCAGTGATTTCTCGGATGCTCTGGTCGAAAAAGCCGTGCAAATTGTTTTTCACTACCTGCCTACAGCAGTGAATAAAGGCGATTGTCTTGCTACTCGCGGCAAAATGCATAATGCCTCGACGCTTGCCGGAATGGCCTTTAGCCAGGCTGGGCTTGGGTTAAATCATGCAATTGCCCATCAACTCGGCGGGCAGTTTCATCTGCCACACGGCCTGGCGAATGCTCTCCTGCTCACGGCGGTTATCCGCTTTAATGCTGGCGATCCGCGCGCCGCCAAACGCTACGTCCGGCTGGCAAAAACGTGTCATTTATGCCCTGATAACGCCAATGACACCGCCAGCCTGAATGCACTCATTCAACATATTGAACAGCTTAAAAAAGCCTGTGCAATACCGACTCTCGCTAATGCACTGAAAGAAAAAAAAGCAGAATGGTCAGCACGTCTTCCAGATATGGTTCAGGCAGCGCTGGCGGATGCAACATTGCGTACCAACCCACGAGCGGCTGATGCCTCCGCTATTGAGGAACTGCTTGAGGAGTTGTTATGAACGTCGAGTTAACGTCCTGTGACAGTCAGACGATCCGTGAGCGAGTTCAGGCAGCCGGGGTTGTGGGTGCTGGCGGCGCAGGCTTTCCAACACATATCAAGCTGCAGGCGTGTGTTGACACTTTCCTGGTAAATGCCGCGGAATGCGAACCAATGTTGAAAGTGGACCAGCAGTTAATGGCACAACAAGCCAGCCGCCTGCTGCGCGGTGTTCACTATGCGATGAAAGCCACCGGGGCTGCTAGCGGAATCATCGCGCTGAAAGAGAAGTATCAACCCGCAATAAAAGCACTTACACCATTACTTCCAACGGATATCCGCCTGCATATTTTGCCCGACGTTTATCCCGCTGGGGATGAGGTGCTGACCATCTGGATGGCAACAGGTCGTCGCGTTCCACCCGCCGCGTTGCCCGTTAGCGTCGGCGTGGTGGTGAATAACGTCCAGACCGTGCTGAATGTTGCCAGAGCCGTTGAGCAACAGTATCCGGTAACGCGCCGCACGTTAACCGTTAATGGTGCAGTTGCTAAACCAGTAACAGTGACCGTTCCCATCGGAATGTCTTTACGCGAGGTACTGGCGCTGGCGGGAGGCGCTACGGTAGATAATCCCGGTTTTATCAATGGCGGGCCGATGATGGGGAGTTTGATCCCATCGCTCGATACGCCAGTCAGCAAAACCACCGGCGGCTTGCTGGTCTTACCCAACTCTCATTCACTGATCCAACGTCGAATGCAGGATGATCGCAACGTACTTGCCGTCGCGAAAACCGTTTGTGAACAATGCCGCTTATGTACCGATCTCTGTCCACGTCATTTAATCGGTCACGAACTGTCACCACATTTGTTAGTTCGTGCGGTTAACTACCAACAGCTCACTACACCGCAACTGTTACTGACAGCACTCACCTGTTCGGAGTGCAACGTCTGTGCCAGCGTCGCCTGCCCGGTAGGTATTTCACCAATGCGCATAAATCGCCTGCTTAAGCAGGAATTACGCGCTAAAAATCTCCGCTACGAAGGCACCTTAAACCCTGCGGATGTCATGGCAAATTATCGACTGATTCCCGTAAAACGGCTGGTAACCAGACTGGGCTTAGCACCGTGGTATCAGGATGCGCCATGGTCTGAACACGTGCCACAGCCCGAAAAAGTGACGCTATTGTTACGCCAGCACATCGGAGCCAGCGCAATTGCGTGTGTCCAAAAAGGCGATCGTGTCGTTCGTGGGCAATGTGTAGGCCAAATTCCACACGGCACATTAGGTGCCCCCATTCATGCCAGTATTGATGGCACGATCAGTGATGTGACAGAAAACGCGATTACGGTTGTGAGAGGTTAACCATGTCAAAAGCGGTAGGTATTTTAGAACTTAGCAGTATCGCGAAAGGGATGGAAACCGGCGATGCCATGCTGAAAAGCGCCAACGTTGAGTTACTGGTCAGCAAAACGCTATGCCCCGGTAAATTTCTGCTGATGCTCGGTGGCGATGTCGGTGCGGTGCAACAGGCCATCGATAATGGCACGTCCCTTGCTGGTGAAATGCTGGTCGACAGTCTGGTTCTTCCTAATATTCATCCCACTATCCTGTCTGCAATCAGCGGTCTGAACCATGTTGACCAGCGACGGGCTGTCGGTGTAGTAGAAACCTGGAGTGTAGCAGCCTGCATTGACGCTGCCGATTGTGCAGTGAAAGCGGCAAACGTCACGCTCGTGCGGGTGCATATGGCCTTCGGTATTGGCGGTAAATGCTACATGGTAGTGGCAGGCGATATTTCTGATGTTAATAACGCGGTCTCTGTCGCCAGCGAGCGCGCGGGGGAAAAAGGTTTGTTGGTCTATCGTTCGGTGATTGCCCGTCCGCATGAAGCCATGTGGCATCAGATGGTGGAGGGATAATGTCAACTCAACACACGACTGAACGGATGATTCAGGAATATGTTCCCGGTAAACAGGTCACACTGGCGCATGTGATTGCGAATCCCGGAAAGGATCTGTTTAAGAAATTAGGTTTACCAGACACCGTTTCTGCCATTGGCATTCTGACGATTACCCCCAGTGAAGCATCTATCATCGCGTGTGATATCGCCACAAAATCAGGCGCTGTAGAGATTGGTTTTCTTGATCGTTTTACCGGCGCGGTAGTTCTGACTGGCGATGTTTCTGCTATCGAATATGCACTTAGCCAGGTTACACGCACGCTGGGCGAAATGATGCACTTTACCGCCTGTTCCATTACACGGACCTGACACTATGCAACGGATGATGCTCATCGGCCCCAGTCAGTGCGGAAAAACGTCACTCACACAATGCCTGCGCGGAGAGAATATTCAGTATCAGAAGACGCAGGAAATCGTCTGGTCACCGGCCACCATTGACACACCCGGGGAATACCTCGAAAACCGCAGCCTTTACAGCGCACTGCTGGTCTGTGCCTGCGAAGCGGACATTATCGCACTGGTACTTAATGCGAACGCACCGTGGTCCCCTTTTTCGCCAGGCTTTACTACATCGATGAATCGCCCGGTCATTGGGGTAGTAACCAAAGCGGATTTAGCCAGCGTAGAACAAATATCTTTGGTGAAATGCTGGTTACGGGAAGCCGGGGCACACAACGTATTAGTAACCAGCGCAATAAATAACATCGGGGTTGCAGAACTTTTTACCTTGTTGCATACAGAAGAGAGTTGTCGTTAATTTCGACATTTCAATATGTTATCAGATGGGAATGATGACTTGTGACACAGAGAAAGGAATCATGAACAATGAGGGTTGCCGGGCAACCCTCATTGAATAAAGCAGAAATTACTTCGCTTCGCCGTTTTTCATTTCACCCATAGCTTTCAGCTTTTTGGAGATATCGCGGCGTTCTTTGGAAAGCTCAGCATTTTTGATGATGTAATCATCAACGCGATCTTCATAGTCGCCTTTCATGCTGGCGATGATGCCCTGAATTGCTTCGACGCTCATACCCGGTTTGATGTAATCGCTCAGGTTGTCCAGCAGCAGAACGCGTTTCTGGTTGTCACGGATCTTTTTCTCAACGTCCTGGATTTCACGTTGCAGTTTGTTCTTACGACGGAACAGGCGAACAAATTCCAGTACGTCCTGGAATGAAGGCTTGGTAGTTTCCATTTTTATACCCCTGATAATGTGAGAGTCGGATTCGTTTAAGCAGCCGCTATTCGTTAGGGCCAACATTACTCATAGCTGCCGCAGATGACAATGCTTTTATCCCTTTTCACTATCATACCCTTTATCTTTGCTGAATCGAAGCAGCAAGATGATTCTGAAGATCGGGAATTATTTGCGCAAGGCCCGGCAAATCAGATTTGACAACAACTCCAGTTGATGCGCCGTTTCCATGTTAAGCCACACATAGCCATAAATCGGGGTCTCAACGACCTTGAGATCATGGTGGTTATCGAGCAACTGACGCAGCTCTTCCACAGCATCGTTCAATTTTTCCGTATTAGCAAAAACCGGCTGCGGATTACCTTCGTACAGGGCATGAACAAGGCTCAACACGATTTGCTGCATCATGTGCTGTGTATCGCGCAGTTTTTGCGCGTTCAATAACACGAAATGGCTGGGGCGCGTGGCCCAGTAAGCATTGATTTGCAGTTCCAGCATACAAACCAGATTACGGTTAATTGTCTGGATCCCTTCATATATCGATTTTGGGATACGGGTTTCTTTGCTGGCGGGCGCAATCAGCCCACGCATTTTCACGGCATCGGTCAGGAGTTTTTGCAGATGTTTTTCCAGACGTGGACGTTCGAGTAAGTTCGGTGAGAACGCTGACTGATAGACGCGATTATATTCAGTGAGACTTTTCGCCAGTTGAATGCGCCAGTGGATAAAAGCACGTTGCGGCCAGATGCCGGTAAACAACATTGCCAGTAAAGAGCCGAGGATCACATCGCCGCTTCGCCATAATGCGGTATCAATTTCACCGGTTGGCGAGCCAACAACAATTGCCAGCGTCACACCAATCAATAAACCTTGATATGGCTTCTTACCCAGCGCCAGCCAACCGCAAAGGAACATGGCTGCAGCACACCAGACTAACATCAACGGTAAAGAGATTAACTCCAGTTGCAGAGCGATAAGACCTAATATCGAACCCAACACAGTACCGCCAATACGTTCAAAGGCGCGAGGGACAACGTTGCCCCAGAACGAAATTGGCCCCATGATCACCACCATAGTGACCAGCGGCCAGGTGCTTTCCGGGATGGTAAACAAGCGAATGATGAGAAAGGTGAGCAAGAACGCCAGCGCAACTCGCGTACCATGCACAATGCGGTAATGGCGGTACACTCGAATTTCAAACGGGCTTAAGGACTTATCGGCACGCACGCGGGCACTCCGTGGAATAAGAGAAAAAACGGTCATAATGCAATCTGGCAGTCCGGGAACGATAACGCTATGTAACAAATCTGTCCGGCAAACCGGGAATAGCAGACGTTCCCGGTTTGGTTGTCAGAAAACTGCAGACGAATCTTACTCTTTTACATAACGAAAAACAGCGTAGCAATCGGGTTATCCTCTGATCCAGTGCCACTTATCAGCGCTGTTTAGGCTGCACCGCAACATACATTTCGATATCCCAATACCCCTCTTCCGCACCATTGTTCAGATAAACCTCAAAGCAGGGCTTTGGCAACATTTCGTAAGCGCTGTCCTGCAAGAGAGTATTAAAGAACTGATACCAGGGTTTAGCAAAGTCATCACCCACTACGCGTGCAACCGCCACCGCATACTGACCTCCAGAAATTTCCGTCAGGATGACGCCCTCACTGTTTTCGGGGAGAGTGAAGTCATCTGCCACCGAGACGACGGTGTCACAACGTAACTTTTCGGCGGGTGTTTCGTCTGGATTATCGTAATAGACCGCTACCCACTCCTTTGGCACGATATTTTTGTCATCTACCCACATCATCAACTGCTCAAAACCTTGCTTTACCGTCTGTTCCCACGGGCCAACGAGATGGAAACCTGCAACGGTACGTTTATCTTCCTGTTTAATCTCGTAGTTCATGATGCCTCCATTAATACTGGTTTTATATACAGTACATTTGCAATATAAAAACCACAAGGAATGAGTGTTGATTATGCGAGCAGACTCGCACTCCTGCCAGTCTGCTGCAAAAGAAAGGTCAGGCCTTATGGTGGAAATAATCGCTCAACCGGGAAAACATGCCGCCTTCACTGACGGATTCCAGGGTGACCAGCGGCCAGTGCGCCACCTGTTTATCCCGATCGTAAAGTTCAATTTCCCCAACCTGCTGATGGGCATTAATTGGCGCGGTCAGTTCTTTATCATTAAGGGTGTATTTTGCTTTGATATTCGGAATCTCCGCTTTTGGCAGCACCATCCAGAACTCTTGTTCGGTTCCAAGCGCAATCTTTTCTTTATCGCCATACCAGATGCGTTCTGTGCCAATCTTTTTCCCACGATGTAAAATTTGCACCGTAGTAAAGTTCTGTTGTCCCCAACGCAGTAGCTTTCTCGCCTCTTCTTCACGACCTTTTGCGCTTTCAGCCCCCATCACCACCGCAATGAGTCGACGCTGACCATCCACAGCCGAAGCAATGAGATTAAACCCGGCCCCGGAAGTATGTCCGGTTTTCAGGCCATCGACATTCATGGTTTTATCCCATAATAAGCCGTTACGGTTTTGCTGGGTGATGCCGTTCCAGGTGAGGCTTTTCTCACTGTACATATGATAAAACTCAGGTTCACCATGAATGATGGCGCGCGAAAGTACGGCTAAATCGTAGGCTGAACTATGCTGACCCGGCGCATCCAGACCATGTACCGTTTCAAAATGCGTATCCTTTAGATGCAACTTCTCGGCGTAATTGTTCATCATTTCAACAAACTGCCGTTGCCCACCAGCAATATAATCAGCCAGCGCAACACAAGCATCATTGCCGGAGTCGACAATTAATCCACGGCTTAAATCACGTACCGATACGCGATCCCCCTCTTTCAAAAACATCAGTGAAGAACCGACAAATACCGGGTTATCTTTTGCCCACGCATCACGCCCCACAGTGACAATATCGTCTGGTGTAATGCGATGACTATCGATAGCACGATCAACGACATAGCCAGTCATCAGCTTAGTCAGGCTGGCAGGATTACGTTGTTGATGCTCATTACCCGCCGTGAGGATCTGTCCGGTTGTGTAATCCATCAATACCCATGACCCCGCATGAATTTCTGGAGGCTGGGGTGAAAAAGGAATATTTTCTGCTGCAAAAGCAGACGATAAATTAAAAACGAACAAAGAAGCAGCAATAACAAGACGGCGTTTCAACAGCAAATCCTCAGGAGTTTCAAATAGCTGTTCTTTTTACGGAAATCCTGATGAACTGGCTGGAATAAAGTGCAAGAAAATGTGACATTTATCTCATTTTAATCTGACATTATCTGTTTCCACACGCTGCCAAATTGTCGCTCTAAAGCTGATTAGCGTTGTGATATTTGGTACTCTGGCATACAGCAGAAATAACGGATTTAACCTAATGATGAATGACGGTAAGCAACAATCTACCTTTTTGTTTCACGATTACGAAACCTTTGGCACGCACCCCGCGTTAGATCGCCCTGCGCAGTTTGCCGCCATTCGCACCGATAGCGAATTCAATATCATTGGCGAACCAGAAGTCTTTTACTGCAAACCTGCTGATGATTATTTACCTCAACCAGGGGCGGTGTTAATCACCGGCATCACACCGCAGGAAGCACGGGCGAAAGGAGAAAACGAAGCCGCCTTTGCCGCCCGCATCCACTCGCTTTTTACCGTACCGAAAACCTGCATTCTTGGTTACAACAATGTGCGTTTCGACGACGAAGTCACGCGCAATGTTTTTTATCGTAATTTCTACGATCCCTATGCCTGGAGCTGGCAGCATGATAACTCTCGCTGGGATCTGCTGGACGTCATGCGTGCCTGTTATGCCCTACGTCCGGAGGGGATCAACTGGCCTGAAAATGATGACGGTCTGCCGAGTTTTCGTCTTGAACATTTAACCAAAGCGAATGGTATAGAGCATAGCAACGCCCACGATGCGATGGCCGATGTATACGCCACTATCGCGATGGCGAAGCTGGTGAAAACGCGTCAGCCACGCCTGTTTGATTATCTCTTTACCCATCGTAATAAGCACAAACTGATGGCATTGATTGATGTGCCACAGATGAAACCACTGGTGCACGTTTCCGGCATGTTTGGTGCGTGGCGCGGCAATACCAGTTGGGTTGCGCCGCTGGCGTGGCATCCTGAAAATCGCAATGCCGTGATTATGGTGGATTTAGCTGGAGATATTTCGCCATTACTGGAACTGGATAGCGACATGCTGCGCGAGCGTCTGTATACCGCAAAAGTCGATCTGGGCAATAACGCCGCAGTCCCGGTTAAGCTGGTGCATATTAATAAATGTCCGGTGCTGGCACAGGCGAATACACTTCGCCCGGAGGATGCCGACCGTCTGGGAATTAATCGTCAGCATTGCCTTGATAACCTGAAAATTTTGCGTGAAAACCCGCAAGTGCGCGAAAAAGTGGTGGCAATATTTGCTGAAGCCGAACCGTTTATGCCTTCAGATAACGTGGATGCCCAGCTTTATAATGGCTTTTTCAGTGACGCCGATCGCGCGGCAATGAAAATTGTGCTGGAAACCGAGCCACGTAACTTACCGGCACTGGATATCACCTTTGTCGATAAACGCATAGAGAAGCTGTTGTTCAATTATCGGGCGCGTAACTTCCCCGGCACGTTAGATTACGCCGAACAGCAACGCTGGCTGGAGCATCGCCGTCAGGTCTTCACTCCTGAGTTTTTGCAAGGCTATGCTGATGAACTGCAGATGCTGGCGCAGCAATATGCCGATGATAAAGAGAAAGTGGCACTGTTAAAGGCGCTTTGGCAGTACGCGGAAGAGATCGTCTGATACAAAAAAGCCGGAGCGTTAAACTCCGGCTTTTTGAGACTTACCGGATGATGACACCATCCGGTTTTATAAAATTATGCAACGTCTTCGTACTGCGGAACCGGGTTGCGGAAGCTCTTAGTTACGCAAGCCAGGTAAATCAGACCGATAGCCGCCCAGATCAGCCCCAGAACCATCGAGCTTTCTTCCAGGTTAACCCACAGCGCACCAACGGTCAGCGCACCACACATCGGCAGGAACAGATACTGGAAGTGATCTTTCAGCGTCTTGTTACGCTTCTCACGGATCCAGAACTGCGAGATAACCGACAGGTTAACGAAGGTGAACGCCACCAGCGCACCAAAGTTAATCAGCGCCGTTGCCATTACCAGGTCAAAGTTGATTGCCAGCAGAGCAATCGCACCAACCAGGATGATGTTCATCGCCGGAGTACGCCATTTCGGGTGTACATAACCGAAGAAACTTTTCGGGAACACGCCGTCACGCCCCATCACGTACATCAGACGCGCTACGCCTGCGTGCGCCGCCATACCAGACGCCAGTACGGTAATGGTGGAGAAGATCAGCGCGCCAACCTGGAACGCTTTACCCGCAACATACAGCATGATTTCAGGCTGTGACGCATCCGGATCTTTAAAGCGAGAGATATCCGGGAAGTACAGTTGCAGGAAGTAAGTCGCAAAGATGAAGATCATACCGCCGATCAGCGCGGTCAGGAAAATCGCACGCGGGATCACGCGCTCTGCATCTTTGGTTTCTTCCGACAGGTTGCTGATGCCGTCAAAACCGGTAAAGGAGAAGCACAGGATCGTCGCACCGGTAATCATCGGGATGACATGCGCATCGCCAGACCAGAACGGACGGGTGCTCGCCAGCGTACCAGCGCCTTCACCTTCAAATACGCCGTAGACCACCATGCCCAGAATCACCGCGATCAGCACAATCTGCAACACCACAATGACGGTGTTGAAGTTCGCTACGGATTTCAGGCTACGCAGGTTAAAGGCAGTCATAAAGGCCACCAGCGCCACCACAAACATCCACGATGGGATGGAAGGCACCAGAGCTTCAAAATAGATTTTCGCCAACAGGATGTTGATCATCGGCGCGAACAGATAGTCGAGCAGAGAAGACCAACCCACCATAAAGCCAACGGTCGGGCTAATAGATTTCTGGGCGTAAGTGTACGCAGAGCCAGCAGAAGGATAGCGGCGAACCAACTTCCCGTAGCTCAGAGCCGTGAACAGGATCGCAATCAATGCGAACGCATAGGCTGTCGGCACATGACCATCCGTGAGGCCTGAAACGATACCAAAAGTATCAAACAGCGTCATCGGCTGCATATAGGCAAGACCCATCATTACAACCGGAACTAACGTAAGCGTTTTACGCAATTCCACGCGAGAGGTGTTTGGAGTAACGTTATGCGACATGGTTATTCTCCTTTACGGTGATAACCGTCGCGTAAGCAAAAAATTGCCCCATTTTTTTGGATTCCTCAGCGACAACAACTGTCGATTTTTAGTAAATATCTATCCGGTACGAAGCCCGGCCTCTTGGTATGAATGATTGGTTTGAAGCAAAAAATAACCGACGCGGATAAAACGTCGGTTTTTAGTCATTTTTTGACAGCGGCGCATTGTGCCTAAATGGGGGGTAAATGACAAGAGAATGAGGGGCTTGACAGATGATTTTTTATTTAAATGGCTGATTTTCCGTCACCAGATTTTGCATAAACACCGGCGATAGCACTATTTGCTAAAATCTCGTCTCGCCACCACGCACTGGCAAGCCCTGCGGTTTGTTCGTTCCAGCCAATCCAGACAGGTTCAAAGAGGGTTTGCGCGACCACTTTCTTCTCGATTAATGCACCACTATCAAGAAAGCGTTGCGCCAGATAACGGGGTAAATAACCACAACCAAGACCACTGATTTGCAGCTCCAGCTTGGTTTTAAAATCAAATACGGTAATGGCTTCTTGTTCATCAAGTATTTGTGAAGCTGTAGACGCGGCTGCCTGCGCAGTGTCACCGACGACTATCGCCCGATATCGTTTAATGATTCGTCGATTTAACGGTTCTTCTTCCAGCGCTAACGGATGATGGGGTGCCACAACGAACACTTGCTCCAGATCACCCAGACGAGAAAAACCAAATTCGCTGGAAGATGGCGGCTCGTGCATAGCGCCGACAATAATATCTGCCCGGCCCTGGGTCAGCGCCTCCCAGGAACCACCGAGCACGCCATTGATAAATTTCAACCGCGTTACACTGTGATGTTGATAAAAGAGTTCAATAAGCGGCGCAAGCAGAGAAAAAGGAAAGGTGTCATCAACCCCGATAATCAGCTCGTTCTCCCAGCCTTCGTGAAGTTTTATTGCCTGTTTTTCCAGCTCATGAACAGTGTGAAGAATTTCCCGCCCTTTCTCTAATAACATTTTTCCGGTGCGGGTGAATTTAGCGCGGTGACCGCTGCGATCAAGCAATTGAATATTAAGATCACTTTCCAGCTTATGAACGGTGTAACTCAGCGCAGACGGCGTCTTGTACAGTTTGGCTGACGCCGCCGCAAAACTGCCCTCTTTTTCTAAGGCATCGAGGATCATCAACACATCCAGCAGTGGTTTCATACACGCCCCCTTGCGGTGTATGCGGCATTCTGCTGGCGTGATGCTTTACTCCAGCGGCATTACCAGTGGATCGGGATACTGGTATTCAAATCCCAATTCATTACAGATCCGGCTGCCATCAATAATTTTACCTTTGCCGCTGTCCAGGCTGTTTCTGAACTGCGGAGGTTCCAGCCCCAGTAAACGGGCCATCTGCGGATAGAAAACATTACGCGCAGGGTGAGCTGGCGCACATATATTATAGATGTGTCCGCCTTTAGGTGCCTGTAACAACAGAGTGATAGCGCCAATAACATCTTCCAGGTGAACTAAATTGACGCCGTGTTCACCGTCTGGCGCAGTTTTTCCGGCAAAGAAGCGCCCTGGATGACGCCCCGGCCCCACCAGGCCAGCAAGACGTAAAATATCGACCGAAGTTCCAGGTAAATTGTGCAGCCAGTCTTCGAGTTCTTTTAACACTCGTCCACTGTTGGTCACGGGATTGCGTGGTGTGGTTTCTTTTACTATGCCTTGCGTATCGCCATAGACAGAGGTTGAACTGGTGAAAATAATGCGGGGAATATGGTGAGCCAGCGCGCTGTCTACCAGCTCTTGCACTGCCTGCAAATAGAACTCGTCGCCAGGACCGCTGCGTCGCGCCGGAAGCGTAATGACCAACGCATCAGCATCCATCAGGGCATCCAGATCGTCAGAATCGCAAACTAACTCGGGATCCATGCGAAGCGTATAGCTATCAATCCCACTCATTCGGGCCGCTTCGACGCCATCTTGTGTGGTTTTACTCCCGGTGACTTGCCAGCCCCGCGCTGAAAGTGACATCGCCAGCGGCATACCTAACCACCCTAACCCGACAATTGCGACCTTTTTCATCCGTTTTCTCCTGATACACCTTAGATCTATAAGGCTACGCCAGCGTATCAAAACTGACAATTCATTCTATGAATGAATCGAATCTGTTAGCAAATGTACAATTGCCTGATGCGCTCCGCTTATCAGGCCTACAAAAACACCAATATATTGAATTTAGGCAACATTTGTAGGCCAGATAAGGCGTTCACGCCGCATCCGGCATGAACAAAGGCCACTTTAGTTACAGAACACAATGTTCTTGAGGGCTTTAAAGACATATTTTCACGATTACTTTTTTTAACGTAGTCACTCTTAGCGCCCTTCTTTCCCTGCTCATTCATTAAACAAATCTATCGCCGCAAAATATATAAAAAAGCCCTTGCTTTCTATCGTGAAAGTGGTTTAGGTTAAAAGGCATCAGTTGAATAAACATTCACAGAGATTTTTATGACACGCGTTCAATTTAAACACCACCATCATCACCATCATCCTGACTAGTCTTTCAGGCGATGTGTGCTGGAAGACATTCAGATCTTCCAGTGGTGCATGAACGCATGAGAAAGCCCCCGGAAGATCACCTTCCGGGGGCTTTTTTATTGCGCGGTTGATAACGATTCAGACAGGTTAAAAGAGGAATAAGAAAATGACAGACAACACTCGTTTACGCATAGCTATGCAAAAATCCGGCCGTTTAAGTGATGATTCTCGCGAATTGCTGGCGCGCTGCGGCATTAAAATTAATCTTCACACCCAGCGCCTGATCGCGATGGCAGAAAACATGCCGATTGATATTCTGCGCGTGCGTGACGACGACATTCCCGGTCTGGTAATGGATGGCGTGGTAGACCTCGGGATTATCGGTGAGAACGTACTGGAAGAAGAGTTGCTCAACCGCCGCGCCCAGGGTGAAGATCCGCGCTACTTTACCCTGCGCCGTCTTGATTTCGGTGGCTGTCGCCTTTCACTGGCAACGCCCGTTGATGAAGCCTGGGACGGCCCGCTCTCCTTAAACGGTAAACGTATCGCCACCTCTTATCCTCACTTGCTCAAGCGCTATCTCGACCAGAAAGGTATCTCTTTCAAATCCTGCTTATTGAACGGTTCTGTCGAAGTTGCCCCGCGCGCCGGACTGGCGGATGCGATTTGCGATCTGGTTTCCACCGGTGCCACGCTGGAAGCCAACGGCCTGCGCGAAGTGGAAGTTATCTACCGCTCGAAAGCCTGCCTGATCCAGCGCGATGGTGAAATGGAAGAATCCAAACAGCAACTAATCGACAAGCTACTGACCCGTATTCAGGGCGTAATTCAGGCGCGTGAATCGAAATACATCATGATGCATGCACCAACCGAGCGTCTGGATGATGTCATCGCCCTGCTGCCAGGTGCCGAACGACCAACCATTCTGCCGCTGGCGGGTGATCAACAGCGCGTCGCCATGCACATGGTGAGCAGCGAAACCCTGTTCTGGGAAACGATGGAAAAACTGAAGGAACTGGGCGCGAGTTCGATTCTGGTCCTGCCAATTGAGAAGATGATGGAGTAATAGCCATGAGCTTTAACACAATCATTGACTGGAATAGCTGTACTGCGGAGCAACAACGCCAACTGTTAATGCGCCCGGCGATCTCCGCCTCAGAAAGCATCACCCGTATCGTCCGTGAAATTTTAGATAACGTGAAAGCACGCGGCGATGACGCCTTACGGGAATACAGCGCGAAGTTTGATAAAACCAAGGTTACCGCGCTGAAAGTGTCTGCTGAAGAAATCGCCGCAGCCTGCGAACGCCTGAGCGACGACCTGAAACAGGCGATGGCGGTAGCAGTAAAGAACATTGAAACCTTCCACAATGCGCAAAAACTGCCGACGGTAGATGTCGAAACCCAGCCAGGCGTACGTTGCCAGCAAGTCACGCGCCCGGTAGCTTCAGTGGGTTTGTATATTCCTGGCGGCTCTGCCCCACTCTTCTCAACCGTATTAATGCTGGCGACTCCAGCGCGTATTGCCGGTTGTAATAAAGTGGTGCTGTGCTCACCGCCGCCGATTGCCGATGAGATCCTCTACGCGGCGCAACTGTGCGGCGTGCAGGATGTATTTAACGTCGGCGGCGCACAAGCCATTGCCGCACTGGCCTTTGGTACTGAATCCGTACCAAAAGTGGACAAAATTTTCGGACCGGGTAACGCCTTTGTGACTGAAGCGAAACGTCAGGTGAGCCAGCGTCTGGACGGTGCAGCAATCGATATGCCCGCAGGCCCGTCGGAAGTGCTGGTGATTGCCGATAGTGGCGCAACGCCGGACTTCGTGGCTTCAGATTTGCTCTCTCAGGCTGAGCACGGCCCGGATTCACAGGTGATCTTACTGACGCCCGACGCCGATATGGCACGCCGCGTTGCCGAAGCTGTAGAACGTCAACTTGCAGAGTTACCGCGTGCTGAAACTGCACGCCAGGCACTGCTCACCAGCCGCCTGATTGTGACCAACGATTTAACGCAGTGCGTGACAATCTCCAATCAGTACGGCCCGGAACACCTGATTATTCAAACCCGCAACGCCCGCGAACTGGTCGATAGCATCACCAGCGCCGGTTCGGTATTTCTTGGTGACTGGTCACCGGAATCGGCAGGTGACTACGCCTCCGGCACCAACCACGTTCTACCGACTTACGGTTACACCGCCACCTGTTCCAGCCTCGGACTGGCGGATTTCCAGAAGCGCATGACCGTGCAGGAATTGTCGAAAGAGGGTTTCTCTGCGTTGGCTTCGACCATTGAAACGCTGGCTACCGCCGAACGCCTGACAGCCCACAAAAATGCCGTGACTTTACGTGTCAACGCCCTTAAGGAGCAAGCATGAGCACCGTGACTATTACCGATTTAGCGCGTGAAAACGTCCGCAACCTGACGCCATATCAGTCAGCGCGTCGACTGGGCGGTAACGGCGATGTCTGGCTGAACGCCAACGAATATCCTACAGCCGTGGAGTTTCAGCTCACTCAGCAAACGCTCAACCGCTATCCGGAATGTCAGCCAAAAGCGGTTATTGAAAATTACGCGCAATATGCTGGCGTAAAACCGGAACAAGTGCTGGTCAGCCGCGGCGCAGACGAAGGCATTGAACTACTGATTCGCGCCTTTTGTGAACCGGGTAAAGATGCCATCCTCTATTGCCCGCCAACGTACGGCATGTACAGCGTCAGCGCCGAAACCATTGGCGTCGAGTGTCGCACGGTGCCGACGCTGGAAAACTGGCAACTGGACTTGCAGGGGATTTCCGACAAGCTGGACGGCGTGAAAGTGGTTTATGTTTGCAGCCCTAACAACCCGACCGGGCAACTGATCAATCCGCAAGATTTTCGCACTCTGCTGGAGTTAACCCGCGGAAAAGCCATTGTGGTTGCCGATGAAGCCTATATTGAGTTTTGCCCGCAGGCATCGCTGGCGGGCTGGCTGGCGGAATATCCGCACCTGGCTATTTTGCGCACCCTTTCGAAAGCTTTTGCTCTGGCGGGTCTCCGTTGTGGGTTTACGCTGGCAAACGAAGAAGTCATCAACCTGCTGATGAAAGTGATCGCCCCCTACCCACTCTCAACGCCGGTTGCCGACATTGCGGCACAGGCGTTAAGCCCGCAGGGGATCGTCGCCATGCGCGAACGGGTGGCGCAAATTATTGCAGAACGCGAATACCTGATTGCCGCACTGAAAGAGATCCCCTGCGTGGAGCAGGTTTTCGACTCCGAAACCAACTACATTCTGGCACGCTTTAAAGCCTCCAGCGCAGTGTTTAAATCTTTGTGGGATCAGGGCATTATCTTACGTGATCAGAATAAACAACCCTCTTTAAGCGGCTGTCTGCGAATTACCGTCGGAACCCGTGAAGAAAGCCAGCGCGTCATTGACGCCTTACGTGCGGAGCAAGTTTGATGAGTCAGAAGTATCTTTTTATCGATCGCGATGGAACCCTGATTAGCGAGCCGCCGAGTGATTTTCAGGTGGACCGTTTTGACAAACTCGCCTTTGAACCGGGCGTGATCCCGGAACTGCTGAAGCTGCAAAAAGCAGGCTATAAGCTGGTGATGATCACCAACCAGGATGGTCTTGGAACACAAAGTTTCCCGCAGGCGGATTTCGATGGCCCGCACAATCTGATGATGCAGATCTTTACCTCGCAAGGCGTGCAGTTTGATGAAGTGCTGATTTGCCCGCACCTGCCCGACGATGAATGTGACTGCCGCAAGCCGAAGGTAAAACTGGTGGAGCGTTATCTCGCTGAGCAGGCGATGGATCGCGCCAGCAGTTACGTGATTGGCGATCGTGCGACCGATATTCAACTTGCTGAAAACATGGGTATTAATGGTTTACGCTACAACCGCGAAACCCTGAACTGGCCGATGATTGGTGAGCAACTCACTAAACGCGATCGTTATGCCCACGTAGTGCGCAACACTAAAGAGACACAGATTGACGTTCAGGTATGGCTGGATCGCGAAGGTGGCAGCAAGATTAACACTGGTGTTGGTTTCTTTGATCACATGCTGGATCAGATTGCCACCCACGGCGGTTTCCGTATGGAAATCAACGTTAAAGGCGATCTCTATATTGACGATCACCACACCGTCGAAGATACCGGACTGGCGCTGGGCGAAGCGTTAAAAATTGCCCTTGGCGACAAACGCGGCATCTGCCGGTTTGGTTTTGTCTTGCCGATGGATGAATGCCTCGCACGCTGCGCGCTGGATATCTCTGGTCGCCCGCACCTGGAATATAAAGCTGAGTTTACCTACCAGCGCGTGGGCGATCTCAGCACCGAAATGATCGAACACTTCTTCCGTTCGCTCTCATACACCATGGGCGTGACCCTGCACCTGAAAACCAAAGGTAAAAACGATCACCACCGTGTAGAGAGCCTGTTCAAAGCCTTTGGTCGCACCCTGCGCCAGGCCATCCGCGTGGAAGGTGACACCCTGCCCTCGTCGAAAGGAGTGCTGTAATGAACGTGGTGATCCTTGATACCGGCTGCGCCAACCTGAACTCGGTGAAGTCTGCCATTGCGCGTCACGGCTATGAACCAAAGGTCAGCCGTGACCCGGACGTCGTGTTGCTGGCCGATAAACTGTTTTTACCCGGCGTTGGCACCGCGCAAGCGGCGATGGACCAGGTGCGTGAGCGCGAACTGTTTGATCTCATCAAAGCCTGTACTCAACCGGTGCTGGGCATCTGTTTAGGAATGCAACTGCTGGGGCGACGCAGCGAAGAGAGCAACGGCGTCGATTTGCTGGGCATCATCGACGAGGATGTACCGAAAATGACCGACTTTGGTCTGCCATTGCCGCATATGGGCTGGAACCGCGTTTACCCACAGGCTGGCAACCGCCTGTTTCAGGGGATTGAAGACGGCGCGTACTTTTACTTTGTTCACAGCTACGCCATGCCGGTCAATCCGTGGACCATCGCCCAGTGCAACTACGGCGAACCGTTCACCGCGGCGGTACAAAAAGATAACTTCTATGGCGTGCAGTTCCACCCGGAACGCTCCGGTGCCGCTGGCGCTAAGTTGCTGAAAAACTTCCTGGAGATGTGATGATTATTCCGGCATTAGATTTAATCGACGGCACCGTGGTGCGTCTCCATCAGGGCGATTACGGCAAGCAGCGTGATTATGGCAACGACCCGCTGCCGCGCTTACAGGATTACGCCGCCCAAGGTGCTGAAGTGCTGCACCTGGTGGATCTGACCGGGGCAAAAGATCCGGCTAAACGTCAAATCCCGCTGATTAAAACCCTGGTCGCGGGCGTTAACGTTCCGGTGCAGGTTGGCGGCGGCGTGCGTAGCGAAGAAGACGTGGCGGCGTTACTGGAAGCAGGCGTTGCGCGCGTGGTGGTTGGCTCCACCGCGGTGAAATCACCTGATGTGGTGAAAGGCTGGTTTGAACGCTTCGGAGCCGATGCGTTAGTGCTGGCGCTGGATGTCCGTATTGACGAGCAAGGCAACAAACAGGTGGCGGTCAGCGGCTGGCAAGAGAACTCAGGCGTTTCGCTGGAACAACTGGTGGAAACCTATCTGCCCGTCGGCCTGAAACATGTGCTGTGTACTGATATCTCGCGCGACGGCACGCTGGCAGGTTCTAACGTCTCTTTATATGAAGAAGTGTGCGCCAGATATCCACAGGTGGCGTTTCAGTCCTCCGGCGGTATTGGCAACATTGAAGATGTCGCGGCTCTGCGTGGCACTGGCGTGCGCGGCGTAATAGTTGGCCGGGCATTACTGGAAGGTAAATTCACCGTGAAGGAGGCCATCGCATGCTGGCAAAACGCATAATTCCGTGTCTTGACGTTCGTGATGGTCAGGTGGTGAAAGGCGTACAGTTTCGCAACCATGAAATCATTGGCGATATTGTGCCGCTGGCAAAACGCTACGCCGAAGAAGGTGCAGACGAACTGGTGTTCTACGATATCACCGCTTCCAGCGATGGCCGCGTGGTAGATAAAAGCTGGGTATCTCGCGTCGCGGAAGTGATCGATATTCCGTTCTGCGTGGCGGGTGGGATTAAGTCGCTGGATGACGCCGCGAAAATTCTTTCCTTTGGTGCGGATAAAATCTCCATCAACTCCCCTGCACTGGCCGATCCGACATTGATCACCCGTCTGGCAGATCGTTTTGGCGTGCAGTGTATTGTGGTCGGTATTGATACCTGGTACGACGCCGAAACCGGCAAATATCACGTTAATCAATATACCGGCGATGAAAGCCGTACCCGCGTTACGCAGTGGGAAACGCTCGACTGGGTACAGGAAGTGCAAAAACGCGGTGCCGGAGAAATCGTCCTCAACATGATGAATCAGGATGGCGTGCGTAACGGTTACGACCTCGAACAACTGAAAAAAGTGCGTGAAATTTGCCACGTCCCGCTGATTGCCTCCGGTGGCGCAGGCACTATGGAACACTTCCTTGAAGCCTTCCGCGATGCCGACGTTGACGGCGCGCTGGCAGCTTCCGTATTCCACAAACAAATAATCAATATTGGTGAATTAAAAGCGTACCTGGCAACACAGGGCGTGGAGATCAGGATATGTTAACAGAACAACAACGCCGCGAACTGGACTGGGAAAAAACCGACGGACTGATGCCAGTGATTGTGCAACACGCGGTATCTGGCGAAGTGTTAATGCTGGGCTACATGAACCCGCAAGCGCTGGATAAAACCATCGAAAGCGGCAAAGTCACTTTTTTCTCACGCACCAAACAGCGACTGTGGACTAAAGGTGAAACGTCGGGGAACTTCCTCAACGTAGTCAGCATTGCACCGGACTGCGACAACGACACCCTGCTGGTGCTGGCGAATCCCATCGGCCCAACCTGCCACAAAGGCACCAGCAGTTGTTTTGGCGATACCGCTCACCAGTGGTTGTTTCTCTACCAGCTTGAACAACTGCTCGCTGAACGCAAATCTGCCGATCCGGAAACCTCCTACACCGCCAAACTGTATGCCAGTGGCACCAAACGCATCGCGCAGAAAGTAGGAGAAGAAGGCGTGGAAACCGCACTGGCCGCGACAGTACATGACCGCTTTGAGCTGACTAACGAGGCGTCTGACTTGATGTATCACCTGCTGGTGTTGTTGCAGGATCAGGATCTGGATTTAACGACGGTGATTGAAAACCTGCGCAAACGGCATCAGTGAGTTACGGGGTAAGCGGATGCGATATTGTTGTCGCATCCGGAGCCATTGCCCGATGCGCAAGCTTATCGTGCCTACACATTCTCTCTGCACACGCAGGCTGGATAAGATGCGCCAGCATCACATTCGGCAAAAAAATGGGCAAGGTGTCACCACCCTGCCCATTTTGTTTAAAACCGAAAAGATTACTTCGCGTTGTAATTACGCAGCGCATTACGCCCCAGCACAATCCCCGCGCCAACCATACCGCCCAGCAGCACAGCCAGAATCAGAGTGATAGCCTTTTTCGGGCTATCGCGACGCACTGGCAGTGTGGGTTTCATAACGTAACGGTAGGCATGAATATCAAGATCATCAACCTTCAGACTTTCAATATCCAGCAGGTTTTGACGAGTCTGATAATAGTTTGGCGAGAACACCAACGGACGGGTCGCCTCGTGCTTAATCATCGACTCCAGCGCTTCGCTCCCCAACAGGAACATCGTATCTTGCGTCACGTCCTGCGTCTGTTGAATCTGCGGCTTTGCGACCTGCGCCTGATTCGCATACTGCAACGCTTCCTGAATCTGACGGATACGCAGATCTTTCTGCTCCTGTGCCACCACTTCCTGCGTCTTCAAAGAATCCTGCAAGTTTTTCACACGCAGTGCGATGTTGTCTTTCAGGTCTTTTTCCAGCTCTTCATTCACCTGTTCATCAACTTGCTGAATATATTGAGCTAGCTGTTTCTGCGCACCTTCAGGCGTTTGCCCGACATAAGAAACAACCAGGGGTAATGGCTGGTTTTTAACAGAAGGTTCGATAGTCAGTTTTTCGGGTTCTTCCTGATTATCCAGCGTTTCTGCTAATGCAGAAAATGTCGTACTGAAACGACCAACTAACGTCGCCTGGATATCAGACACTTTCGGCGCAGCCGTACCATAAATCACATTCATGGCATTGTTATAACCTGCGATTTGTCCCACATCAGGTTGAGTAACGATAGCTGTGGAAGTCCATTTTTCTTTGGCAACGGCCAGATACCCTATTGCCAGGGCAATCGCTACAATGACAGAGATGATGATAGTCATCTTGCCACGCCACAACTGCACCAGTAAATCAATCAAATCAATCTGTTCCGGGTCATGGTTTTGCCCAGGAATATTATTATTTTCAACTCTCATCATTACCCTAACTGACGGAAAATTTCAGGTTCGCATAGTGTAGCGATAATCTTCATGAATGCTATAGGATAAGTGATAAAAATAATGAATTATTACGTGGGTAACAAAAGACAATCAGGGCGAAAATCGCCCTGATTACAGAAGGTTAGTCGCTGCCAAACAAATCGCGGGTGTAGACCTTGTCTGCCACATCCTTAAGCTCTTCTGCCATTCGGTTGGAAATAATAACGTCGGCTTGTTGTTTGAAGGTGGCGAGATCACGTTCCAGGCGAGAGTTGAAGAATGAGTCTTCTTTCATCACCGGCTCATAAATGATCACCTCCACACCTTTCGCCTTGATACGCTTCATAATCCCCTGAATGGAAGACGCGCGGAAGTTATCTGAACCGCTCTTCATAATCAGACGATATATTCCTACTACTTTAGGTTTACGCGACAAGATAGCATCAGCAATAAAATCTTTACGCGTGCGGTTAGCATCAACAATTGCCGAGATCAGGTTATTCGGCACAGACTGGTAGTTCGCCAGTAACTGTTTAGTATCTTTCGGCAGACAATAACCACCATAACCAAATGACGGATTGTTATAGTGATTACCTATGCGCGGGTCGAGACAAACGCCTTCGATAATCTGACGCGTATTCAGACCTAAACTTTCTGCATAGCTATCCAGCTCGTTAAAGTACGCCACACGCATTGCCAGGTAGGTATTAGCGAAAAGTTTAATCGCTTCTGCTTCAGTGGAGTCAGTAAACAGAGTCGGGATATTTTGCTTAATCGCGCCTTCCTGTAATAACTCAGCAAAACGTTCTGCACGTTCTGAACGCTCACCGATGACAATACGTGACGGATGAAGATTATCGTAAAGGGCTTTACCTTCCCGGAGGAATTCTGGGGAGAAAATGATGTTCTCAGTATTGAATTTTTTTTGCATCGTGACCGTAAAACCTACCGGAACCGTGGACTTGATAACCATTACTGCACAAGGGTGTATTTCTGTAACATCTTTAATGACAGATTCTACGCTAGATGTATTGAAATAATTGGTTTTAGGATCATAATCAGTCGGGGTTGCGATGATTACGTAATCAGCATTCCGGTAGGCTTCTTTTTTATCTAATGTGGCATTAAAACGTATTTTGTCTGATTGCAAAAATTGCTGAATTTCTTTATCAACAATAGGAGATATCTTATCATTCAGCATAGCAACGCGTGACGGTAAAATATCTAATGCCACAACCTCATGATTTTGTGCGATTAGAAGCCCGTTTGACAAGCCTACATAGCCAGTACCGGAAATGGTGATTTTCATTTCATGCTCTCAGAATTAACTTAACTGTGAATCATGATGTTTTTAGCATCCTGATAAGAGTTAAAAGTTTTAACGCTACGATGATGACTGGTCAACGCAACGAAAAACAATTCAGATTTTCTTTATGAGAATAGCTGCCATTTATTAAGTTAGTATTAAGCAATGAAATTAAATCAATGAGATTGATAGCAAAAAAAAACCGGCGATTAGTGAACTACACCCCAAAAGTTGGACACCCAACTGAGTAAGGTGCAGTTTATGAAGCCGAAGTATTCACTTAAATTTCGTCATTCGGTCGTCAAGTTTTATCTTGAAGGAAATGGAGCCAGAAAAACTGGCAAGAAATTTGACGTTTGCCGGGATACCGTCAGCCAATGGGTTGCTTCCTATGAGCAGCATGGAATCGATGGTATAACTTGGAAAAGTGACAACCATCCCCCTGAATTTAAGCTCTCCATCGTCCAGCTCATGCTTAAGGAAGGCCTCACCGTTCGTGAAGCCACTGCTCGTTTCAATATCTCCGATAAAAGCGTAGTAAGGCGCTGGCTCCGGGTGTATAACGCCTCAGGCGCTGAAGGCTTATTGAAACTAAAACGAGGTCGTGAGAAATCCTTGAATAAACAGAAAGATTCTCAGGAATCACAGGAAGTGACGGTTCGGTCTTTGGAAGAGCTTACTCCGGAGGAATTACGTAAAGAGCTACGTTATCTCCGGGCTGAGAACGCCTATCTAAAAAAGCTGAAAGTCTTAGTTCAAAGCAAAAAGCCAGAGAAAAAGCGCAAATAATCAATGAACTAAGGCAAGAGCATTGTCTGGGCGATTTGCTACGTGTAGCAAAAATGCCGCGTAGTACCTGGTATCATAATTTCAACAGGCTTAAGTGCCCTGATCCCTATGCTGACTTAAAAAAACAAATTAGTGAGATTTATCAGTATCACAAAGGCCGGTATGGCTATCGCCGGATCACGGTGTCACTGCGAAGAACAGGCCTCAGGATTAATCATAAAGTCGTGCAAAGACTGATGGAAGAGCTAAACCTTGAGGCCCTTATCAGAGTGAAAAAATATCGCTCATGGAAAGGAAATGTGGGTAAAACTGCACCAAACCTTCTCCAGCGTGACTTTAACGCTGAAAAAGCTAACGAAAAATGGGTTACCGACGTAACGGAGTTCGCAGTTGAAGGGAAGAAGCTTTATCTTTCGCCTGTACTGGATCTTTATAACAGAGAGATAATCGCCTACAACCTGTCCGAGAGGCCCAGAATGCAGATGATTAATGCGATGCTTGAACAGGCCATGTCGAAGCTTGGGCAAAATGATAAGCCTATTCTGCACTCAGACCAGGGGTGGCAGTACCAGATGAAACCATATCAGAATATTTTGGAGTCAAATGGGGTAGTTCAAAGCATGTCTCGTAAAGGAAACTGTCTGGATAATGCCGTGATGGAGGGATTCTTCGGAATGCTCAAGTCAGAATGTTATTACCTGAATGAATTTAAAAGTACAAAAGAGCTTCGAAGAGCAGTCGAGGAGTATATCGATTACTACAACAATGAGCGGATTAGCTCAAGGTTAAAGGGCCTGAGCCCGGTAGAATACCGGGCTCAGGCACTGCTAGCCGTCTAACAAATAACTGTCCAACTTTCGGGGGGCAGTTCATAGATGCCGGGTCTTAGTATATTGATAATTAAATCAGATTAATCCAGCCATTCGGTATGGAACACACCTTCTTTATCAATGCGCTTATAAGTATGCGCACCGAAATAGTCACGCTGTGCCTGGATCAGGTTCGCTGGCAGCACTGCGGCACGATAGCTGTCATAGTAAGCAACCGCTGCAGAGAAGGTTGGTACTGGAATGCCGTTCTGCACTGCATAAGCAACAACATCACGCAGGGCTTGCTGGTAGTCGTCGGCAATTTTCTTAAAATACGGGGCTAACAGCAGGTTAGCGATCTGCGGATTTTCGGCATATGCATCGGTGATTTTCTGCAGGAACTGCGCACGGATGATGCAGCCAGCACGGAAAATCTTCGCGATTTCGCCGTAGTTCAGATCCCAGTTGTACTCTTCAGACGCGGCACGCAGTTGAGAGAAGCCCTGAGCGTAAGAAACAATTTTGCCCAGATACAGCGCACGGCGAACTTTCTCGATGAATTCAGCTTTGTTACCTGCTGGCTGTGCTTGTGGGCCAGACAGTACTTTAGACGCGGCAACGCGCTGCTCTTTCAGAGAAGAGATATAACGTGCAAACACTGATTCAGTGATCAGCGACAGAGGCTCACCGAGATCCAGTGCACTCTGGCTGGTCCACTTACCAGTACCTTTGTTTGCTGCTTCATCCAGGATCACATCAACCAGGTAGTTACCGTCTTCATCTTTTTTGGTGAAGATGTCTTTAGTGATGTCGATCAGGTAGCTGCTCAGTTCACCGTTATTCCACTCGGTAAAGGTCTGCGCCAGTTCTTCGTTGGAGAGATTCAGGCCACCTTTCAGCAGAGAATAGGCTTCAGCAATAAGTTGCATATCACCGTATTCAATACCGTTGTGAACCATCTTCACATAGTGACCTGCGCCATCGGCACCAATATAGGTAACGCACGGTTCACCATCTTCAGCCACGGCGGCGATTTTGGTAAGGATTGGCGCAACCAGTTCATAGGCTTCCTTCTGCCCACCCGGCATAATGGAAGGACCTTTCAACGCGCCCTCTTCACCACCGGAAACACCCGTACCGATGAAGTTAAATCCTTCTGCGGAAAGCTCACGGTTGCGACGAATGGTGTCCTGGAAGAAGGTGTTACCACCATCAATAATGATGTCACCTTTATCGAGGTATGGCTTGAGGGAATCAATAGCAGCATCCGTGCCTGCACCTGCTTTCACCATTAACAGGATGCGACGAGGCGTTTCAAGAGATTCAACAAACTCTTTCACCGTATAGTAAGGAACCAGTTTCTTGCCTGGATTTTCAGCAATCACTTCTTCCGTCTTTTCACGGGAACGGTTGAAAATAGAGACGGTATAACCACGGCTTTCGATGTTGAGCGCAAGGTTGCGTCCCATCACTGCCATACCGACTACGCCGATCTGTTGCTTTGACATTGTGTACTCCTGTCAGGGTGAGAAACTATCGTCAATAATAGTCCAAATAGATCTATGTATTAGATCGTAGATTTCGTGAATAAAAGCCATAATTCAAATGAAACATCTGATATTAAATTAGATGTCTCATTTAAATTATAATTATTTTACAGATAAACCAACTCACTTATACTGGTCGCTCACATCCCCCATTAATAAATGAAAAATAATAATAATTAATTAAAATTTCTAAGTAGCAATAGTTTATAATTTCAACTGCGAATAATTTATATTTAATTTATAAGAGTGCGTCAATATTAGTCGAGATATGTTTTATATTATTAAAAGAGATTCGCGCAACGATCCAAGTTAATTTGATGCAATGCGTACTAAGTTAGTTTTTTAAAGATATTAGAGGCTTTGTATTTTTCTAATATAACATTCTCCACATGTTTGTATGGTAAACGCATAAATTCCTCAAAATCAGATGTGTACAGGTCATTCGGATTTTCAAAAATGAAAATCCTAGATTTATCATAAAAATCACAATTCATCAAATCAATATTGTTCGATATTAATTTTCTTGAATAAAAAATAGATTCCAAAGCACGCAATGTTAATCCAACTTGTCCGGTTTTATTTACTTCAAGAATATACTTATTCTCTTGTACTTTATTTATATTCTCTTGATAACTTATAACACGATTACTATAAAAATCCGAATGCTTATGAGAAGTTTCATCTCTAATAACAAAGAAAGATGATTTAATGCCATGATAACTAAGAGCTTGACTAATAGAATCAATTATTGATAATCTGTTTTTATCTAGCCCAACAAAATAACAACTATTATTTGTGAGTGAGCTACTTTTATGAACCTGAGATAATGGAAATATTTGCCGCATATGCTTAAATTTATACTTATCGCACTGAATTTTATCAAAGGAATATACTTCATCAAAACTCTCCTTAAAAGCCAAGGCTGTTTCAGATGTAATTATATTTCTAATAACCAAGATTTTTTTTTGCTGAAATAAATCTAAATGCCTATGGTAGCCATAGCCATCTGAATCTTTAAAAATCAGAATAGCATCAGATGGTAACGCTGAACTATGTAACTTTAAAAATGATCTTATAAGATTAAATCTTGTGATTTTGTTTAATCGAAAAAACAATCGTCCTTCTGGATAGGTAATGTTTTTTATTTCGAAATGATTTCTGAGTTGCTGTATCATCATACGGTCATAATCTGCCGTCCAGCCAAAAAAAACTATCATTTAAGCCTCAATATGATAATTAAAAACATAGCCGACATATTTATCAAAGAATATGCACTACTAGCGAAGGCTAGCCCATAAATCCCGGCATAATGATAAGATATGAATTTGAATGGAATAAAAATAGTAAATGTTACAATTGATAAACAAGAAGGCGTTTTGGTGTCACCTTTAGAATAAAAACTTGAAGATACGAGCGTTGCAATGAAATCACCAATGAACCCACCGAATAATGCCATAGTTAACCACCAAATAGTATGGGGATCAAATTTCTGAAGGTTAACCATTTGCAAAACAAAAGTTATTATCTGTTTTCCTGATATGAAGAATAAAAAATATAGAAATAGAGTCAAGGCAATTAAAATAAAAACCTTTTTCATTAACCAGTATTTAAAAATTTTATTCTCCCGAACGGCAAGCTTATTCATCATTGTTATATCAGGAATAATTATTGTTTTAGTGAAAATCAAGTTTGCCATTGAAAGTAATTGCTGGACTAAAACAAAAAGAGAGAGCGCCCCGGCAACTGAATAAGAAAGTATATGTCTATCAATAATGGGGCCTGATTTATAATAGACAGAGCCTAAAATTAAATATTTAATGCGAGAAAAAGATCCTTTGATATCTATATCGTTAAAAGATAGTTTAACTGGCCCTCCTATTTTCAGAATTTGTATAACAAATGTCAAAAATATTTTTGCTGCATAAATATACGTAACAGCCAACACGCCATAAGAAGTTATAGCAGGAAAAACAAACGGAAATACAATTAAAGAACATATTGCGGGTATAGCTTCCGCAGATATAAATTTTGAGTTTGCATTGAAAAAGGCAGTAAATATTGCTGATGCAATTGAAAAGGGAATTACGATAAATTGAACCGAAATGATATGTTGCGCTAGAGATAATGTTTTTCCATCAAAACCAGAAAATACATATCCTAACCATAATGGACTGAAGAGTGCTAATGGTAAAACTATAAATGCTGAGCCTATTGAAAATAAGTATACCTGCTCCCAAAGATCTTTTAAAACACATTTTGAAGATACAAATAATGGAACCAATACATTCGTTAGAGAACTGACTAATACAGACAAGATAACAGAAGGTATAGTCATACCGGCAAATAAAGCATCTGTATCGCTAGAAGGCCCTATTTTAATCAGTGTTATTAACTGAATAAGAACAATAAATAATAAGTTAGAAACAGAAAAAATAAATAAATATAAAGAACGCATTATATTCCTTTCATACTATGCAATTTCGAGTATATTTTCATTTTAAGAGCAATATAGATCTTACTCATAATTGATATTTTATTTTTGTGTGGATAAAGAACAAAAATTCCTTTCCCCGTTCTAATATCATTAACACCAATTTCCCTACAACACAACCCATTTTCTTTAAGAGCAATTGAAAAATAAAATTGATCTCGCCTTATATTTTTAAAATACAGGTCAAACCATGTTTTAAATAAATCATCTAGCTTTTTATTTCTTTTTTTCCTTATCAGAATACCACATTCAAAACCAACTTTTTCATTTAGATAATCTTTTAGTTTATGCTTTATCTTATACATGTCATACAAACCTATACGAGAAAAAACAAAACAATTTTCAATTTCCTCTCTGATAGTTGAATTTTTAAAATGTGGATAAGCATATAAATAATGATCATCAATAATGATTTTTTTTATTAAATTAGCTAAATAACCATTGATCATAATATTACCATCAAGGTATATACTATAGTCATAATCGTCAAATATAGTTGGCACACCCATTTTATAATACCGATTTTCCACAGCCGGAGAATCAAATTTTCTTGAAATTTGTATTAGTGTCCATGTATTTGGTACATCTATATTCTGGTCAGAAATGAGAAAATGGTCAAAACATAAAGAATCTGTACTTTCTGCTATCTTAAGGCTATCCAATGTTATTGGATCATAATCTCCAATTAAAACTTTATAGATTGCTATTTTTTTCATTTTATATACTTAACATATATGAGAGCAATAAGTAATAAATGCAATATATTTTGGCAGATAATCTGCCAAAATATAAAATAACAAATTAGAATTATATGTCATTCTGCATTTTTGAATAAGTTTATATACCAAGGCATGGCCTTTCTTAAGCCAGCTATAATATCAAACTGAGGTTGATAACCGAGCATTTCTTTAGCTTTGCTAATATCAGCTAGCGAATGTCTAACATCACCTTTGCGGAAATCCCGATATATAACATTCCCGGCATAACATATTCCATTTCTTCCTAGATGACTTTTTATCAATTCTACTAATTCGTTTAATGATGTTCTCTCACCGTAAGCAACGTTATAAATTTCTCCTTTTGCACTTTCATCTGCTGTAGCTGCGAGAATGTTCATTTGAACAGTATTTTCAATAAATGAAAAATCTCTACTAGTTTCCCCATCACCATTGATATAAATGTCTTCATCCATGAGCATTGCAGATACCCATTTGGGTATTACTGCGGCATAAGCGCCATTTGGATCTTGCCTTTTACCAAACACATTAAAATATCTCAATCCAATGCTTTTAAAACCATAAGTTTTTGCGAAAACTTCCGCATATAATTCATTTACATATTTTGTAATTGCATAGGGAGATAATGGTTTACCAATTGTATGTTCTATTTTAGGTAGTCCGGTATGATCGCCGTATGTTGAACTTGATGCGGCAAAAATAAAACTTTCTACATTTCTGCTCTTGGCAGCTTGTAACATATTCAAGAAGCCAGAGATATTAACTTCATTAGTTGTTATAGGATCATTAATTGAACGTGGCACAGACCCAAGTGCAGCCTGATGCAATACATAGTCAACATTATCGACGGCCCTCATACATGTCTCAAAATCACGTATGTCACCTTCGATCATCGTAAATTTTTTCCATGCTTCAGGTGTAACGATCCGCTCAACTTCGTCGAGATTTCGCTGATGTCCTGTAGCAAAATTATCCAACCCAACCACTGTCTGGTTTAAATTTAAAAGCGTTTCAAGTAAATTAGAACCAATGAAACCCGCAACCCCTGTTATTAACCAAGTTTTAGGCTTAACTTTTAATTTCTCTATAATTTTTTCATATCTAGTCATAGATATTCACCTAGTTAAAGTCTAATTGTTGTATCTGATTTATTAAGAATATATTTTAAATCATATATCACACTTTTTGTGGCTTGAAGTTCCCTGATTTCATTTTTATGCATTTTTTTAAATTGCTCATGGGCGACAGCAAAAATTATGCCATCATATTTCTTAGAAGGTTTAGTGGTATAAATTTTTATACCATATTCCTGCGATGCCTCATCTTCACTTACCCAAGGGTCATAAACATCAACATTTACATTATAGTCTTTTAATTCTGATACTATATCGATAATTTTCGTGTTGCGAATATCAGGACAATTTTCTTTAAAAGATAACCCCATAATTAAAATATTTGCATTATCTATCAGAATACCTGCCTTAATCATTTCCTTTATAAGCTGTGATGCAACATAACGTGCCATATCATCATTAATACGTCTACCAGCTAAAATAACTTCTGGATGATAACCAATTTCTTGAGCTTTATGAGTTAAATAATATGGGTCAACCCCGATACAATGGCCACCAACCAAACCAGGACGAAAAGGTAGAAAATTCCATTTAGTACCAGCAGCTTTTAAAACATCTTCAGTATCAATACCTAATTTATTGAAGATGATGGCCAATTCGTTTATTAACGCAATATTAAGATCTCGCTGCGTATTTTCAATTACCTTAGCAGCCTCAGCCACCTTAATAGATGATGCTTTGTATGTTCCAGCTGTTATAATTGAGGAGTAAAGTTCATCCACAAACGTTGCTACTTCTGGTGTTGAACCAGAAGTCACTTTCTTAATGGTTGTTACTCTATGATGTTTATCTCCGGGATTGATTCGCTCAGGACTATAACCTATAAAAAAATCCTTATTGTAAACTAATCCAGAACCATCTTCAATCTGAGGAACACAAATTTCCTCTGTTGCACCAGGATAGACTGTCGATTCAAATATAATTATATCGCCATTCTTGATAACCTTGCTTAACATTTTCGAAGCACTAACCAAGGGACTTAAGTCCGGCCGTTTATATTTATCAATTGGAGTAGGCACAGTAACAATAAATATATTACAAGCCTTGAGTGTCTCAATTTCACATGAATAGCGAAGAAATTTCGCGCTGGCAAGCTCATCAGCAGCACACTCCAGCGTACTATCTATTTGTTTTTTCAATTCATCAATTCTGTTTTGTTTAATATCAAAACCAACCGTATTATATTTTTTCCCGAATTCTACCGCCAAAGGCAGACCAACATATCCAAGACCAATGATGCCTATTGTTATATTATCAATGTTCATAGAAATTCTCACTATTCACTCATATTTTAAGATATAAACAACCAATTATAAAAAAACACAATGCAAGAACATTTATATTATTCAGATACTATAAAAATACAACCCCCAACCAAGTTAAATAAATTTATATGGCATAATCACTTGAGCAATATTATATGTCATATATAATTGCAATGCTGAAAAAAATGTCACGCAAATAAGATAGACCCATCTTTGGTTTTTTATAATTTTATTATACACCCTTCCTATTAACAAAATTTGGTATATTAAAAAAAACTCACTAATTCTAAAAGATAGCACTGGAAAATGAAGGAATATATAGAATGATATTATTGACACTCCATAAAGTTTATAACAAAGGTTAAATAATCCATCATCATTCAGCCCTTTAGAGAAACTAAAAATAACAAATATGATTAAATTTATAATAGAAAGAATACTATATGGATTTACTTTAAAATCTGAATTTACACTCAAATAAACCAAATAATTAGCGGGTACATGTAATGTAATAAATAATGATGTAAGAATGCTTTTAATATCTAGTGCAGAAAATAGAATTGATAAAACAACAGTCCCAAGCCATATAGCACTATTTGCATATCTCTTATTGAAGATAAAAACTATCAAAAACATGATAGCGCTATAATGAAACAAAAAACCTACAAAAATGTAAAATAAACTTAATTTGTTTTTCTCGTTAATTCGATAGAACAATGCTATTAGGCAAAATGCAATTGCAACACCGGCTCTAATTTGTGTTAAATCCAATAGCAAATAAAGTTTAGAACAATACACAAGAAAAAATACCGAAATCGGGATGTTTAATTTAATTAACGCATTGTATTTAACCAGTACAGAGATAATTGCAAAAATCAAAAAACTTAATGTTATTGGCTGGTTTAATAGAAAAGACAATCTGAATATTATCTTGGATAACGGCTCAGTATATAATGAAGACGTTGTCAGATAATATCCATTCAAATAATTAAAATAATCCTGACTTACACCCGGCGCTATGAATCCAGCAATGATAATAGCAGCCAATACAATAATACTATTACCTATTTTCCCTTTTGCAATAAAAGCAGATGTAGATACATAAAAAAGCATTAACCAATAAAACATATATTATTCACTTATTTAATATTTTGAAATGAGACAATATCGTATAATGCTTTGAAGGTGCCACAAGAAATGTTTTGAAAACAAACGTCGGTTATTATGCGCAGCAAAGTGCAGTGCTTTCACCTCATTAATATAAAAAACCTTTTCACCTGTAACTGAATGAATACGACGACATAAATCCAAGTCTTCACAATACATAAAATAATGTTCATCAAATCCGCCTATCCGTTCATAGACTTCAACTAAAATCATTAAGAACGAACCTGAAGCCCAATCCACATATTGGTTATCATTTATATTCGACTTATCAATAATAGTCCGGTTTTTACCGAATATATAAGATTCAATAAAATCGAAAAAACCAGGATAAAAACGAATGTTATTATCATAGGTATTTCCCTCTTTCATCAAATTTATTGTTGACACCTTAACTCTTTTTTTCTTTATTAGAGATATAGCTTGTTCTAATTCTTTATCCTCTATATACACATCAGGATTTAAAACTAAAAAATATTCATCATCCCTCATCGAAAGCTTATTTTTGGCAAATTGAAAGTTTTGATTATTATTTTCACCGAATCCTTTTTTTTCATCATTCTTCAAATACCAAATACCATTACTCTTACAGAAATTTTCAAGAAGAACCTCTCCTGTATTATCTGTAATGATGATATTGTATTTTTTACTTAATTTTTCCACACTGCCCAGTTGCAATATAACATTGGCATGATTATGTGATACTATTGATATATATATCATTTTGATCCTTGGTGCTGGAGCATTAGATAATAAAGGCCGACTGTTTTAATTAATGTCGATTTTCTTAAGTCATACTTGCGCATCAAAGAAAATATAACGAATAAATTATCACTACCAAAAAAACACTTATTCCACGCTTTTATTTTATCTTTTGTATTTTGTGGTAAATTCTCATCAAACTTTTCAGAGAATGCATTCATTTGCAATATTGTTTCTTTTAGATTTTTTTCTGCTTTTTGTTTTAACTTATAAAAATCCTTTGCGATTTCAATGAATCCATTTTTTTTTGCACCTACCTGGTTATTTCCATGTTGCCTATATTTTATTAATTTATCTTTTAAAAAATAAACTTCCCCATGCAATGTTGCAACCAACAAAAGCCACCAATCATGCATAATGCATTCATCTGGGAGAGGTAATGCCATTGAAATTAATTTTTTATTGAAAAACATAGTACAGCCAGGTGCCACATTTTGAATTAAAAGATTGTTAATGTTTTTATGCCAATCATATGGTATTGATTGATACTCTTGAAATGACTCTGCAATAAGATTTAAATCTCTATCAACCACCTCAAGATCACTAAAAATCAGAAAAGATTTTTCTTCATTACACTTTTTTCTTGCATCCATACAAGCCAATAATTTTTCATTATTCCATACATCATCTTGGTCTGAAAGCATCACATATTCTGATTTAGATGCTAATATACCACGTTCGAAATTTTTGACCGGCCCCAAATTTCTATCTGTTGCATTTTTAAGTATGCATAGTTTTTCTCTTGGAACAATGGCTTTTATTATTTCCAATGTACGATCCGTTGAATTATCATCGCAAACAATAATACTATTAACATATATATCAAAGCCTGACATGTTAAGTATTGATTTTATTTGCTCTGAAATATATTTTTCGCCATTATAAGTTGCAAGCACTATGTCAACAGAATTATTTTTGTGAGACATTATATTTATAAATACCTAACCAATTATTATAAAGAGATATTTTATGATGTGAAATATTTTCTTTGAATACTTATTCAAAACATTGACAGTTTTGAAAAATAGGATGTTGCTGATCTTTATTTGACAAGTTTAATTCATTTTTTCTAGGCCAAATAATAGATAGATTCTCATCATTCCAAATAATCCCCCTATCACTCTCAGGATGATAATAATTCGTCGTCTTATAAACAAACTCCGCCGTCTCACTCAGCACCAAAAAACCATGTGCAAATCCTTCAGGTATCCACAACTGACGCTTATTCTCAGCAGATAAATTCACCCCAACCCACTTACCAAAAGTAGGTGAAGATTTACGAATATCAACAGCTACATCAAAAACTTCACCAACAACGCAGCGCACCAATTTTCCTTGTGCATAAGGTTCTAATTGATAATGTAGCCCGCGTAAAACACCTTTACTAGACTTCGAATGGTTATCCTGAACAAATTCAACCTTACGGCCTACAGCTTCTTCAAATACTTTCTGGTTAAAGCTCTCAAAAAAGAAGCCACGCTCATCGCCAAAAACTTTTGGTTCAAAAATCAGCACATCAGGAATTTCTGTTTTAATTACGTTCATTTTATTAATAACCTTTAATCATTTTCAGCAGATACTGACCATAAGCATTTTTTTTCAGCGGTTCAGCTAACACTTTCACCTGCTCAGCATCAATAAATCCTTTACGATAAGCAATCTCTTCCGGGCAAGATACTTTTAATCCCTGACGCTCTTCAATTGTAGCAATGAAGTTACTTGCTTCAATAAGGCTTTGATGTGTCCCCGTGTCCAGCCATGCATAGCCACGCCCCATCATAGCGACAGACAAGCGTCCTTGTTCCATATAAATACGGTTAATATCGGTAATTTCCAGTTCGCCACGGGCAGAAGGCTTAAGGTTTTTCGCCATTTCAACAACATCGTTGTCATAGAAATAAAGCCCAGTAACCGCATAGTTACTTTTTGGTTCCAGAGGTTTTTCTTCCAGGCTAATTGCCGTACCGTTATTATCAAATTCCACAACACCATAGCGTTCTGGATCATTTACGTGATAGGCAAATACCGTTGCACCGCTTTCTTTATTAACAGCAGTTTCCATTAACTTCGGCAAGTCATGTCCATAGAAGATATTATCGCCAAGTACGAGTGCACAATCATCACCACCAATAAAATCTTCACCAATGATAAACGCTTGCGCCAGGCCATCCGGGCTCGGTTGTACTTTATACTGTAGATTAAGCCCCCACTGGCTCCCGTCCCCCAACAATTGTTGGAAACGCGGTGTATCCTGTGGCGTACTGATAATCAGAATATCGCGAATACCCGCTAACATCAGTGTAGAGAGCGGGTAATAGATCATCGGCTTATCATAAATAGGCAGGAGTTGTTTACTCACTGCCATAGTCACAGGATAAAGACGAGTACCTGATCCGCCAGCTAAAATAATACCTTTACGCGTTTTCATTTCACCATTCCTTTTAATTTATCACGCCCAATATCATTGGCGAGATACAATAAATTTTTAAATTGCTGTAGTTGTAAATAATTCATTGAGCATACGTTTCACGCCTACCTGCCATTCAGGCAAGACAAGAGCAAAGTTCTGCTGAAATTTTTCTGTATTAAGACGAGAATTATGAGGGCGGCGGGCTGGAGTAGGATAAGCCGATGTCGGCACGGCGTTAAGTTTGTTAAGAGCAAGGTTAATCCCCGCTTTGCGCGCCTCTTCAAATACAAGAGCGGCATAATCGTGCCAGGTTGTTGTACCGCCAGCAACCAGATGGTACAAACCAGCAACTTCTGGTTTGTTTACTGCCACGCGAATGGCATGAGCGGTGCAATCGGCCAGCAATTCAGCTCCCGTTGGTGCACCAAATTGATCGTTTATCACAGCCAACTCTTCGCGTTCTTTTGCCAGACGCAACATCGTTTTAGCGAAGTTATTTCCCTTACCTGCATAGACCCAACTGGTACGGAAAATAAGGTGCTTCGCGCAATGTTCTTGTAATGCTTTTTCTCCGGCTAATTTTGTTTCACCGTAAACATTTAGCGGTGCTGTTGCATCCGTTTCCAGCCATGGCGTGCCACCGCTGCCAGGGAAAACGTAATCAGTGGAGTAGTGTATAACCCAGGCTCCAACTTCATTAGCTGCCTTTGCTATCGCTTCGACGCTTGTCGCGTTAAGTAATTGTGCGAAATCCGGTTCTGATTCCGCTTTGTCTACTGCAGTGTGAGCAGCAGCATTAACAATAACATCAGGGCGAATTTTTTTGACAGTCTCAGCCACACCTTCGGGGTTGCTGAAATCGCCACAATAATCAGTGGAGTGAACATCAAGAGCAATCAAATTACCCAGGGGAGCCAGAGAACGCTGCAGTTCCCAACCCACCTGCCCTGTTTTGCCGAAAAGAAGGATATTCATTACTGACGCCCCTCATAGTTCTGTTCAATCCATGACTGATAAGCACCGCTTTTCACATTCTCAACCCAATTTGTATTAGCCAGATACCATTCCACCGTTTTACGAATCCCACTCTCAAACGTTTCTTGCGGTTTCCAGCCCAATTCGCGGCTAATTTTATCGGCATCAATGGCATAACGGCGATCATGTCCCGGGCGGTCAGCGACATAAGTAATTTGCTCACGATAAGATTTTTCTTTCGGTACAATTTCATCCAACAAATCACAAATCGTGAGCACTACATCGATATTTTTCTTTTCGTTGTGTCCACCAATGTTATAAGTTTCACCCGCTTTACCTTCGGTTACGACGGTATATAACGCACGAGCATGATCCTCTACATACAACCAGTCGCGAATTTGATCCCCTTTACCATAAATAGGTAATGCCTTACCTTCCAGCGCATTAAGAATGACCAACGGAATCAATTTTTCTGGAAAGTGATAAGGACCGTAGTTATTCGAGCAGTTAGTCACAATGGTCGGCAAACCATAGGTGCGTTTCCACGCGCGGACTAAATGATCGCTGGATGCTTTGGATGCGGAATAAGGACTGCTTGGCGCGTAAGCTGTCGTCTCAGTAAATAAGGGTAATTCTTCTGTATTATTTACTTCATCAGGATGAGGTAAATCACCATAGACTTCATCAGTAGAAATATGATGGAAGCGGAAATTGTTTTTCTTTTCATCATCCAATGCAGACCAGTAATTACGAGCTGCTTCTAAAAGGACGTAAGTCCCCACAATATTGGTTTCAATAAAGGCTGCCGGGCCAGTTATTGAACGGTCAACGTGGCTCTCTGCCGCCAGGTGCATCACCGCGTCTGGCTGGTGCTGTGAAAAAATACGTGCCATTGCTACAGCATCGCAGATGTCTGCATGCTCAAATGAATAACGTTCAGAATCAGAAACTTCAGCGAGTGATTCCAGGTTTCCGGCGTATGTTAATTTATCGACATTAACAACACTGTCCTGCGTATTATTTATAATGTGACGAACTACAGCAGAACCAATAAATCCTGCGCCACCAGTAACGAGTATCTTCACTTTTTTATTCCATATTACTTCAGAGCATACTGTGAAATAAGCGGCTCTCAGTTTGATTAATAGAGGTATTAATGCACGCTACCGCCCCTGGCTTTACAGCTACCAGAGCACTGCATACATGCCTACGATGTGACGAGCGTTACCCACTCGCGCTAAACCCGAAAAATTCAAACGCTAATTGTCTTACCAATCAGCCCAGGAAACAAGGAAAATCCTGGAAAAGTTTGACTAAAATCCTATTGCTAACTCGTTGTTATTCTGAAAGTTTATAAAGCAATAACGGCAGGAAGATTCGCAACAAATTACTTTCGCCACGAATCTTCACTGCCGTTATGATTTTCTTATTAACCGTTACATCCGGTCAGATTTTCATTATTCGCTTAACAGCTTCTCAATACCTTTGCGGAACTTCGCCCCTTCTTTCAGGTTACGCAGCCCATACTTCACAAACGCCTGCATATAGCCCATTTTTTTACCGCAGTCGTAGCTGTCACCGGTCATTAACATGGCATCAACGGCTTGTTTTTTAGCCAGTTCAGCAATGGCATCTGTCAACTGTATACGTCCCCATGCACCTGGCTGAGTGCGTTCCAGTTCAGGCCAAATATCGGCAGAAAGGACATAACGACCAACAGCCATTATGTCTGAGTCCAGCGTCTGCGGCTGATCCGGTTTTTCAATAAATTCAACAATACGGCTAACTTTGCCTTCACGGTCCAGCGGCTCTTTGGTCTGGATGACGGAGTATTCAGAGAGGTCGCCCGGCATACGTTTTGCCAGTACCTGGCTGCGGCCCGTTTCGTTAAAGCGCGCAATCATGGCAGCAAGGTTGTAACGCAGCGGATCGGCGCTGGCGTCGTCAATAACAACGTCTGGCAACACCACGACAAACGGATTGTCGCCAATGGCAGGTCGCGCGCACAAAATGGAGTGGCCTAAACCTAAAGGTTCACCCTGACGCACGTTCATAATGGTCACGCCCGGCGGACAGATGGACTGCACTTCCGCCAGCAGTTGACGCTTCACGCGCAGCTCAAGGAGAGATTCTAATTCATATGAGGTGTCGAAGTGGTTTTCGACCGCGTTCTTGGACGCATGAGTTACCAGGAGGATTTCTTTGATCCCTGCAGCCACAATCTCGTCAACAATGTACTGAATCATTGGCTTGTCGACGATCGGTAGCATCTCTTTAGGAATCGCCTTAGTGGCAGGCAACATATGCATCCCAAGACCCGCTACAGGAATAACTGCTTTTAAATTCGTCATTATTTCATCCACCTGTAAAATGGTTGCTGAATTATAGCTTGTTCGATTTTTTTCGCCAGCATCAATTACCCTGAACTGATGACTGATTTACTTCCGATGTTACGCCGCTTCGCTCAGGATTGCAGTAGCGTTATTCTTAAGTATGGCTCCATTTTTCCAGGAATGGTCGCAATTCTACTTCCCCCGTTCCGGCAATCGAAAGTTAATCTTTTCCACATTAACAATGTGGTAATTAATCCTGTCGATATCGACTGAACTTTGTCCTTTTTCATTCACCGAATGAACATTTGCCAGTGACAGTAAGGTCTCGCTCTTTGCCATAAATGTGCCACGAACGTCTTTACGCAAGTCGAAGTTCATGGTCAATGCTGGCCCCACAGAGGATTCCTGCATCACTTTGATATTTCGCATAAAAAGATGTTGCGGTTTGTTGTGCAGTTCCAGCGACGCACACTTCATTTCAATGTTGGTCAGCGCCACAAAAGAAGTTGCATTGCCTGCCGAAATTTGTATTCCGCGCAATTTCCAGGCAAGGTGAGTATTATCAAGGTGAATATTATTCAGTTTGAAATTTTGCGGTATGGAGAGATACCTGCCTTTAATGACACCGTAGCCGATTAACATTCCGGCACTATTAACCATTTCTATCTGGTCAATAACAAAGTTATCACATCCATATATCGCAACTGTGGCATTATCAATACCCGCTTTCTTACTGAAATCCGGCGTAATATTACGCGCTTTGATATTACGGATAATGAAATGCTTGCCATTTTCAACATGAATTAGTTGCCGACAATCAGAGCCAGTGATATTCGCTACGACAAAGTTTTTCACTGCCTGGTCTTCCGGATAGTTGTTATCGTAAGTACTTCCCGCAAGGCCTATGCCAATACCCCAGTTGATTTTGCCATTAGTACAGTTGATGCGTTCTATTACGTGGTCGGAAATTAAAATATCGCGATCGTTAATCGCCACATTCCATTCGATGGCGTCGCCCTGTAAATCGCTGAACTTACAATGGGTGATGTTGGCACCGATAATCTGGTTATGAAATCCCTGGCGTAAGATGGCGTAGTTGGCGTGGCTGACCGTGAGGTTGTCAATGACCAGATTGCGCATGACCCGCTTGTTTTTGCCGCCAATATAGATCTGCGTCACCGGGCCAAAACCGCTCATCGCCAGGTCTTTAATGACGCAATCAGAACCGCGCACATCCAGGGTGATGTTATGCATACTACCGCCCTTCCCCCCTGTCACCTTGCTGCCGTCCTGTAAGACAAATCGCCCTCTGCCGTTGCCGCGCAGGCTACCGAGGATGTGTAACGTTTTACCGGGAGGGATGAAGATGCCGGTGTTGATGTTGTCGCAAACAAATCCGCCAGGCACAACGACCGTTTGCCCTTCGCTGAAAGCCTGTTTAAACGAGGCTATCCAGTCTTTGGAATTGTAGTCATTGATGTTAACGCTTTGTCGGGCGGGAATTGCACGGGCAAAAGGAGTATGGAGGAAAGCAAGCGCGGAGCCTGCCGTCAGGAAGGTACGTCGGGAGAGTTTTTTAAATGGCATACGTTCTCCTCTATAAAGCCTGCAACAAGCTGGCGAGTTCTCGGTTAATCACCTGCTGGTTAAAATCATGTTCGACTTTTTCGCGCGCACGTTTGATAACCGGAGCCAGTTTGTCGGCGTCCAGTTGGCTAAACGCCGCCAGTCGTTGCGCCAGTGCGCGAGCATCGTTCTCAGGCACCAGCCAGCCGGATTTATCGGCCTCCACCAGTTCCGGTATTCCGCTATGCAGAGTAGAAACCACCGGAATGCCAACCGCCATCGCTTCCATTAGCGCCACCGGAATACCTTCCATATCGCCGTCCGCGCCCGTAACCGATGGCAGCAGGAAGACATCCGCGTCGTCGAGCATCGCCTTCACTTCGTGGCTCGGTTTAAACCCCGGCATCTCCACCATATCTTCCAGTTGATACTGTTCGATGAGCGTGCGTAAACGCCGTTCCCACGGGCCGATGCCAAGGATGCGATAGCGAAATGCCACGCCCTGTTCTTTCAACTGACGGCAGGCTTCGATTGCCACATGCAGGCCTTTTTTCTCGGTTAAGCGTGCGACGGAAATGATTTCCAGCGGCGTTGCGGGCGCTTTCACCGGACGCGGGCTAAAGCGCGTCATGTCCACGCCCATGCGCGATACGGCGATTTTTTCTCTGGGGCAGCCCATTTTTTGCAGCCTTCCGGCCCACAGATCGCTTATCGGTAACATCAGGTCGCCACGGCGAAACAGTTGTTGATATTCGGGAGTGTAGTGGTTGAGCACTTCCCGACTGGAGATATCAATGCCGTGGAAGATAGTAGCGATTTTGCCGCGAATCACCCCCAGTTCACGCAATTTGGCTGCGGTTACCCCCGCAGGGCCAAAATGAGCGATGAACACATCGGCGTGAAACGGTGTTGCAACCCGGCCGCAAATGGCAGACAAAATCAGGTTTCGTGACTCAGCGCCATAGCGTTTGATGTTAAGCGCCTGCCAGGTGTTTTTACGATGAATGCCGCGTAAAGTCTGGCTGGCACGATGGCGTAGTTTCGCTACTTTGCCCTGAGGTTCGTCCTGTAACCAGCGAGTTTTAGCGGCAAGGTTGTATTGCGTCCATGCCGCATGGGTGTTTTGCGTATCGCCTTTTTGCAGCGCGACAATCTCCACCTCAAAGCCCATATCAATAAACGCAGTAATTTGGTTGAGGACGAAGGTTTCCGACGACAGCGGGAATTTCAGTAAAAAGAAGCCGACCTTCATTTCGCCTCCCCGATGCGTTCCAGTACAGACTGCACCATCTGCATTCCCGCCTGACGTTCGCGACTGACGGCTTCGCTAAGTCGCGCGTTCAGCGCCGGAAGCTGGCCTAAGGTATCCGCAACCATCGCTTGCAGGCTGCCGTCTAATAAATGACGAATATCCATCGCCATCTCCGGAAGCCCCAGTTGTTGCATAATCCCGGCGGATTTATGTTCGTAGTTGATAGCAATTGCCGGAGTGGCAAAGTTCATAGAGATAATGGCGGAGTGCAGGCGCGTACCGACAGTGAGCTCACAGGCAGCGAGAATTTTGCCCATTTCCAGATCGTTAAGTTCATCCATCACCACGTGGTAACGGGAAGGATCGCTGATGTGCTGGCGCAGGTTGAGCGCCACCATGCGGTCATCTTTGTTGTAGCTGTCGATGCCCGTACAGGTGGAAAGCGCAATGACCTGATACCCTTCGTCGAGAATGCGATTGACCACCCCGGCAAAGGCTTGTTCATACGCTTGTTGAGTAGTGCCGAGGCGTTTATCAAACGGTGCCAGTTCGCGCAGAGTAATTGCCACGGTTTTCTGTTGGGATGCGACGCCCAGCCAGTGTTGGACGGCGTAGCTGGCGGTGTAATCTTCAGTGTGATGATCGACCAGCCAGGCGGTATCGACGCCGTGTTCGACTTTTGCGGTAGTGATATTGCTGCGTTTCATCAGCTCAAGGCTGACCGATTCGCGCAGGATCAATGCATCGCAGTGACCAAAAACGTAGTTAGCCAGTTGGTTAAATTGCTCATCCTGGAACGGGCCGACGCTGTGACCAATCATAAACAGCGGCTTTTTCGCCATAAAGGTGCACAGAGCGTGTTCAAATTGCGGTACGCCGTAGAGATCGACAAAAAACGAACCGCCGACCTGAATAATGGCGTCGTAACCTGAAAGCAAGCGCACGAAGTCGGTAAATCCCTGGGCGATGGCAATATTACGCAGCTTGCCGGTGTCGGTGACGCGAGAGAGCAATACCTGGTGTTGGTAGCGGCGACGGAGGACTTTTTTTACGCGCCCGACAACGCCAGCCGCGCTGTTGTGTCGTTTCATTTGCAGGAACAGCGGATCGCCCATTACCGGGCGATTAAGCAGCCAGGAAGAACTGACCGGATAGCGGCTCATCACGTCCACTTCGGCGTGTGGATTGAGGATGTTGATGGCATCAAGTAAGCCACGCAAAATGGCGCTGTCGCCGCGGTTGCCGCAAGTGTGGTTGCCCAGAATAAGTAATTTCATTTTTTCCTCATAAATTTGATGCCAGGTGAGGTTGTGTTCGTTGCCGCTTTTTGCCTGATGCGACGCTGACGCGTCTTATCAGGCCTACAAAATCCGAGCACTGAACCGTAGGCCGGATAAGGCGTTTTACGCCGCATCCGGCATTCAGCGCCTGATGCGACGCTGACGCGTCTTATCAGGCCTACAAAATCCGAGCACTGAACCGTAGGCCGGATAAGGCGTTTTACGCCGCATCCGGCATTCAACGCCTGATGCGACGCTGACGCGTCTTATCAGGCCTACAAGATCCGGGCACTGAACCGTAGGCCGGATAAGGCGTTTTACGCCGCATCCGGCATTCAACGCCTGATGCGACGCTGGCGCGTATTATCAGGCCTACAAGATCCGGGCACTGAACCGTAGGCCGGATAAGGCGTTTTACGCCGCATCCGGCATTCAACGCCTGATGCGACGCTGACGCGTCTTATCAGGCCTACAAAATCCGGGCACTGAACCGTAGGCCGGATAAGGCGTTTTACGCCGCATCCGGCATTCAACGCCTGATGCGACGCTGACGCGTCTTATCAGGCCTACAAAATCCGGGCACTGAACCGTAGGCCGGATAAGGCGTTTTACGCCGCATCCGGCATTCAGCGCCTGATGCGACGCTGACGCGTCTTATCAGGCCTACAAAATCCGGGCACTGAACCGTAGGCCGGATAAGGCGTTTTACGCCGCATCCGGCATTCAGCGCCTGATGCGACGCTGGCGCGTATTATCAGGCCTACAAGATCCGGGCACTGAACCGTAGGCCGGATAAGGCGTTTTACGCCGCATCCGGCATTCAACGCCTGATGCGACGCTGACGCGTCTTATCAGGCCTACAAAATCCGGGCACTGAACCGTAGGCCGGATAAGGCGTTTTACGCCGCATCCGGCAACCGTTGCCGGAACCGAAAACAACAACTCACCCCGCCCGTAAAAGCATTTTCATTTTTTCGCTGCGACAAAACTGACGCTTCACTTCCACCACCAGCGGATGGCGCGACAGCACAATCATCACCACAAACGCCAGTGCGCCTGCGGTAATTTGCACCGCCAGCAGCGTCCCCAGTGCCAGTTGCCCTTTCAGCACCACGCCCAGCACATAACTGATCACCAGCGTCGGTAATGAGAGATAAAACGGTAGCCACAAGCTCAGGATGTACTGCCGATAACTGGAGCCGAGCACCGGTTTAATCATCACGAAATAACTCAGCACAGTGTTGATAATCTGCACCAGCAGGAAGCCCAGCGTGACGCCGATTGCGCCCGCCGTCTGCCCACCAATAACAATCGCCGGAATAAACAGAAATGTTTTGAATACATTGAATTTAAAGCTGATATCGACCCGCGCTTTCGCCATCAGCAGCGAACCAATCGGGTTACCCACTGAACGCAGTAGCCCCACCACGCACAGCAATTGCAGCACCGGAATGATGCTGTTCCATTTCTCACCAAATACCAGCGGCACAAAATTATTGGCTACCACCATCAATCCCAACAGCGCTGGAAAGTTGATAATCCCCACCACCGACAGCAGCTTGTAGAAGTTGACGCGCAGCTTTCCGGTGTCGTCCTGAATTTTGGCGAACGCTGGAAACAGCACGCGGGTGATTATCGGGTTCAACTTCATCGGCGGTACAACAGCCACGTTGTACGCCAGGTTGTAGCCCCCCGCCACGCCCGCGCCGAGAATACGTGCCAGCACCAGCGTTGAAAGGTTGGTATTGAGATAGTTGATGATGCTGTCTGCCGTCAGCCAGGCACCAAAGCGTAAGTTTGGTGCCACCGACGCCAGCGAAAAATGCAGGCCGGGACGATAAATTTTACGGCCAAAGTAGCCAAACAGCAGCGTTCTCACCGCACTATTGACCAGATAACCAAGGATTGCGGTCATCGCCAGTGGCCAGAAATGAGCGCTAACCACCGTAAAGGTAAAGCCCGCCAGCACGGCGCTGGTTTCGATCATGCCGATCTTGTTGAACTCCAGTTCCTTCTGCATCAACGCGCGGAACTGTTGCCCGTGGGGGATCACCACAAACGCCAGCGACAATGTTTTAATCAACGGCACCAAATCCGGGTTATTCAGCACGCCACCAATGGCGTCACTCAACAAAAACACCGCCGCGCACACCACGATCCCCAGCCCAACGTTCAGCCAGTACAGTGTGGTGAGTTCAAGGTGACTGATTTCTTTCCGCTGAATAATGGAGTTGGCGATGCCGAAGTCAGAAAGCGTATCTGCCAGCGTAATGATCACCAGCGACACGGTAAGCAGGCCGAACTGATGGTTATCGATAATCCGCGCCAACACGGTCATCTGTACCAGTCCCAGGCCGATGATGATCACCGTGGCAATCGCTGACCACTTCGCGCCACTGATGGTTTTTTCACGTAAGCTCATATCAATATGCCGCTTTGTTAACGAAGCCCTTGAACACCGTCAGGAAAACGATCCGGATATCGAACCAGACGCTCCATTCGCGGATATACTCAAGGTCAAACTCGACGCGTTTTTCCATTTTCTCCAGCGTGTCGGTCTCGCCGCGCCAGCCGTTAATCTGCGCCCAACCGGTAATGCCTGGTTTCACTTTATGGCGCAGCATGTAGCCTTCAATGAGCTGGCGATATTGTTCGTTATGCGCCACCGCGTGCGGGCGCGGACCAACAATCGACATTCCTCCCGTCAGCACATTGATAAATTGCGGCAGTTCATCCAGCGAGGTTCGACGTAGAAAGTTCCCCACTCTGGTCACACGCGGATCGTTTTGTGTCGCCTGGGTCACGACGTTGTCATTTTCCATCACTTTCATAGAGCGAAACTTCCACACTTTGATCGGCTTGCCATCCATGCCATAGCGGGTCTGGCGGAAAATTATTGGCCCAGGAGAACTCAGTTTCACTGCCAGGGCAATGCAGCACAGCACCGGGGAGATCAGCAGTAAGATCAAGGTAGCCAGCACAATATCTTCAGCGCGTTTGATCAGGCGGTTAACCCCAGAAAGCGGCGTGTCGTACAGCGGCACCACCGGTACGCCGTTCATCTCTTCGATACGTGAATGGAGAATGTTGAAAGTAAATACATCGGGGATCAGCAGCACCGAACAGGTGGTGTCTGCCAACGCATGTACCAGCTTTTTCACTCGCGCGCCGTCGCACATCTGCATGGCGATATAGACGTTATGAATCTTGCCCGCTTTAGCGTCCTCAACCAGTTGTTGCAGGTTGCCTGCCCAGTCATTAGAAACGCCGCCCGACTTCGGATCGTGATATACGCCCACCACTTCAAACCCCAGCCACGGCTGATTACGGAAGCTCTCGATCAGCATTTGTCCGGCGGCTAAGTCCCCCGCCACCGCGACCATGCGTTTGTTATAGCCATGATTACGCAACCATCCCGCACCGATACGAATGCATGAACGGCAAACCACCAGTCCGATGCTGGTCAGCAGATACCACGCCAGCCAGACCTTCAGTTGCGTATCGAAATCATTATTAAACGCCACCAGTCCGGCGCTAAAAATCACGCTTAGCGTCCAGTTTTGTAGCAGCAGGGCAAATTCTGTCGTTGCCCGAACACCGCGCCAGGAGCGATAAAAATCGGTGATGCCGCCCAACATCTGGAACACCACCAGCGTAATCAGCGCCACCAACAGATGCATGTAGAAGAATGACCGCCCGCTCACTTCGCAAACCAGCCATAGTCCGGCAAACATGATGGTGATATCTGAAAAGCGTTGCACCATAGAGATTAACGATGCATTGGTTTTCGCTCGCTCGCGCTTTTTTAGATTTGTCATCGTTGTTCCTGTTATTAGCCCCTTACCCGCAATGGGGTAAGGGAAAAACAGACATTACTCGTTCAGCAACGTCAGCAGAGTGCGCGTTCGCGCTTCCATCAGCGGCACATCGCCGCGCGATTCCACATTCAGCCGCACCACCGGTTCAGTGTTGGAGGAGCGCAGATTGAAACGCCAGTCGGCAAAGGTCATGCTGATACCGTCGGTGCGATCCACCGCCAGCGCCTCGCGGCTAAAGTGCTGTTCGACGCGGTTAATTGCCTCAACGGGTTGCGCCAGCTTGCTGTTGATCTCCCCACTTGCCGGAAATGCCGTCATGCGGTCACGCACCAGTTCACCCAGTGTTTTCCCTTTCAGGCACACCAGTTCGGCTACCAACAGCCACGGGATCATGCCGCTGTCGCAATAAGCAAAATCACGGAAATAGTGATGGGCGCTCATTTCGCCACCGTAGATGGCGTCTTCCTTGCGCATACGTTCTTTAATAAAGGCGTGTCCGGTTTTCGACATCACCGGCGTACCGCCTGCAGCGGTCACCACATCGACAGTGTTCCAGGAGAGACGCGGATCGTGGATGATCTTCGCGCCAGGATTTTTTTCGAGGAACGCTTCTGCCAGCAGGCCGACGATGTAGTAGCCCTCGATAAACTGCCCTTTTTCGTCGAACAGGAAGCAGCGGTCGAAATCGCCATCAAAGGCAATACCCATGTCCGCACCGTGTTTGATAACCGCATTACGCGTATCGTCGCGGCATTCCGGCAGCAGCGGATTAGGAATACCGTTGGGGAAATTGCCGTCTGGCGTGTTGTGCACCTTGATTAATTCCACGGGGGCGTCGAGTGCTTTCAGACGGGCTTCGATAGCATCCACCACCGGCCCCGCAGCGCCGTTACCGGCGTTGATCACCAGCTTGAGCGGCGTGAGGTTTTTGTGGTTGATATAACCGAACAGGTGATCAACGTAAGCGTCACGCAGGTTGATTTGCTGATAGCGACCGCGTGTTGTTTCATCGACAGGCGGGAAGTCATTGGCTTCAGCCAGACGCTGGACGTCGCGCAGTCCGGTATCGCCGCTGATCGGGCGAGCCCCTTCGCGCACCAGTTTCATGCCGTTGTAATCCATCGGATTATGGCTGGCGGTGACTTCGATACCGCCATCTACGCCGAGATGGAACGTGGCAAAATAGATCTCTTCGGTGCCTGACATGCCGATATCCAGCACATCGACGCCCGCGTCCTGTAAACCTTTTGCCAGCGCCAGTTTTAAGGTTTCACTGGTGAGGCGGACATCACCACCTAATACAATGGTTTTCGGTTTAAGAAATTCGCCATAGGCGCGACCAATACGCCAGGCAATATCTTCATTCAGTTCTTCGCCTAATTTTCCGCGAATATCGTAGGCTTTAAAGCAGGTTAATTTTTTCATGTCGATACCCTTTTTCAGGCAATAGTTGGCCCTGACCGAAGCGGCCAATTTTGTTTTTGTCGTTATTTACATCGCGATTCGGCATTCATTGCCTGATGCGACGCTACCGCGCCTTATCAGGCCTACAAAACCCGAACCACAGGTCGGATAAGGCGTTTACACCCGTCCGTAGCGATCCGAAAAACGCACCACATCATCCTCTTCGAGATAAGAGCCGGAGCGCACTTCAATTAAATCGAGCGGAATTTTCCCCGGATTTTCCAGGCAATGCGTCGCCCCCAGCGGAATATAAATGGACTCGTTTTCACCAAGCAGTTTGATATCACCGTCAATGGTGACTTTTGCCGTTCCCGCCACCACCACCCAGTGTTCTGCCCGGTGATGGTGCATCTGTACCGACAACCCCTCGCCCGGTTTCACGGTGATGCGTTTCACCTGGTAGCGGTCGCCTGCGTCGATAGAGTCATATTTGCCCCACGGGCGGTACACTTCGCGATGCACCCGATGCTCATGACGACCATCAGCTTTGATCTGCTCGACCACTTTTTTCACATCCTGCACCGCGTTCCGATCGGCAATCAACACCGCGTCTTTGGTCTGCACCACGACCAGATCTTTCACCCCAACGGTGGTCACCAGGCCAGATTCGGCATACACATAGCTGTTTTCGGTTTTGTGATTAATCACGTCGCCGTGGCAAACATTGCCCTCGGCGGTGTGTGCGCTGATCTCCCATAATGAGGACCAGGAACCGACATCGCTCCAGCCCGCATCCATCGGCACCACAACGGCATCTGCCGTGCGTTCCATGACCGCGTAATCCACCGACTCTTCCGGGCAGGCGAGAAACGCTTCTTCATCCACACGAATAAAATCGAGATCCGGATCGATGGCGCTCATCGCTTTTTCACAGGCGTCGAGAATATCCGGACGATATTTTTTCAGTTCTTCGAGATAGCGTCCGGCGCGGAACAGGAACATGCCGCTGTTCCAGTAATAATCGCCGTTTGCCACATAGCCCTGCGCGGTTTCCAGATTCGGTTTTTCGACAAACTGCGCCACTTCAAAGGCCACCGTATCCTGCTCGCCGGGGGAAACGTCGCCGCGACGAATATAGCCATAACCGGTTTCAGGTAGATCCGGCACAATGCCGAAGGTCACCAGCTTGCCCGCTTCGGCATACGGCATGGCATTACGCACGGCGCTGCGAAAAGCGTCCTCATCGGCAATCACATGATCCGCCGCCAGCACCAGCATTAACGGGTCACTCTCGGGGCTATGGCGTTTTGTCGCCAGTGCCGCCAGCGCAATGGCAGGTGCGGTGTTGCGCCCTACCGGTTCGAGAATAATGTTCTCGGTGAGTTTGTTTAGTTGACGCAATTGCTCCGCGACTATAAAACGATGTTGTTCATTGCAAATCACCACCGGGCTTTCGCACTCCACGCCATTCAGGCGGCAGATGGTGGTTTGCAGCATGGTGAGATCACCTTTCAGGCATAAAAACTGCTTGGGGTAAAGTACGCGGGAAAGCGGCCATAAGCGGCTACCGGAGCCACCTGCCATCACCACAGGATAGAGTTTCGACTGCGCCATAATTATCCCCGAATATCATTTATAAATTGACGTAACACGTTCTCTTTATCGAGCGTGCGTTCGGCATATTCACGTGCCACCGTGTTGTGTCTGGGCACCAGGAGCGCCTGGCGGATCCCCGCCACCAGCGCCTCTACCGATTCCGGTTCTACGCAAACCGCAATACCTGGAAAGGTGGCGCAAAGCTGCCCCAGTTCTGTGTGGGCTTCTGCGGTAATCACCGCGTTACCGCCTGCCGCCAGAATATTGGTCAGTTTCGACGGCAATACGGCATCTGCCGCGCCGCGTTTTTGCACTACCAGATGGCAATCGCCCATCTTCAGCAGTGCGGGCAAGGCTTTATACGATTGCAGCGGGAAAAATTGCATGTTGCGCAGTCCACGCTGCTGCGCCATTTTTTCCAGCCGCGCTTTGCCGCCGCCCTGCCCGACAATGGCAAAAATCAACGGTTCATCGCGCAGGCGATCGGCGGCTTCAATAACGTTTTCCAGCCCCTGCTTTTCGCCAATATTGCCGGAGTAAAGAATGATTTTTTTGTTATCCGGCAGACCAAGCTGGTTACGAAGGGCGTCGACATCGGCCTGTGCAACGTGCTGAAAACGGGCGATTTCCGACCAGTTGGGGAAGAAGATGACTTTTTCCGCCGCCACGCCTTTTTCGATGGCTTTATTCATCATCGAGCGTGAAATCGTGGAGACATTATCAACGTTGTGCAGCCCGCTACGTTCGAACGCTGTTGCCAGGCGGGCCACTTTGCCGCCGTTGCCTTTTCCGGCAAGACCCAGCCCCAGCATGGCGTCCACTTCGTAATCCTGAATATGCAGCACGGTACGCGCGCCAGAGAGTTTTGCCAGCAGGCGCATTCCCGGCGTGCAAAACAGCGTTGGCACCACGCCGATAATGCGATCCGGCCTCCAGCGGCGTTGCGCCATCAGCGGGAAGAAACTGCTGACGGCAAAACTGCCAAGATGCAAAAGGCGTTTCAGGGTACTGGGCTGTTCTGGCACATACAGCGGGCAGCGCCACACCGTGGCTGCGCCCTCTTCCCGTTTGTACCGCCAGGCGGAATAGTTCTCGCCCACCTGCCACTGCGGATAGTAAGGCGGCGCGGTAATGACCCGCACTTCATGACCTTGTGCTGCCAGCCATTCCACCATCTCGCCAGTGTATTTGCCGATACCGGTTAGCTCTGGCGAGTAGTTAATGCCGTAGACCAGAATTTTCATAAGCCAGGCACTCCGGCACACTTCTCAGCGAGAAAATAGGCGCGGCTGTTCGCATGAACATCGTCACTGGCCAGCAGCGCGTCCGCCGTCAACCAGCGGTAATCGTCATGCTGTTCGTCCGGCAGCAACAGCTCTTCTTCCGCTACCCTGAAGCGAAAACCGAGCACCACATAGTGGGTGGTGAAATCTGTACCGGAGAAGTTATCGTCATAAAAATGCTGCCAGACGCCGTAAAACTGGCCTGCTTTCATCGGCAGTCGCAGCCCCAGTTCCGCCAGCGTCAGCCGCTCAAATGCGGCTTCCAGCGTTTCATCCTTCTGCACGCGCCCTCCCGGCACAAACCAGTAACCCTGCGCCGGGCGGTTGGTTCTTTTGCCAAGCAGGAACTCGCCGCGGCTGTTCTCGACAATAAAGTCGAGAGAGACAAGCGGGGTCGAGCGCACTACTGTGGCAAAGTCTTCCTGACGTAAAAACATCATTACCCCCGAAAACGCTCTTGATTCTCAAGAAACCACTGGTAGGTGCTGGCAAGCCCCGCCTCCAGTGGGATTTCGTGATACCAGCCAAGTTGATGCAGGCGTGTCACATCCAACAGTTTGCGCGGCGTGCCGTCCGGTTTGCTGGCGTCGAAAACTACCCGACCTTTGTAGCCCACCACTTTAGCGATAGTTTGCGCCAGCTCGCGGATGGTGCAGTCAACGCCGGTGCCAACGTTAATGTGCGACAGCATCGGCTGGGTGTTCTCCAACCAGACTTCGTGCGCCAGCTCCATCACATGAATGCTCGCCGCCGCCATATCATCGACATGCAGAAATTCGCGCATCGGTGTGCCGCTGCCCCACACCACCACGTCCGGCGCATTCTGTGCTGTCGCCTCGTGGAAGCGGCGCAGCAATGCAGGGATCACGTGCGAGTGACTCGGGTGGAAGTTGTCGTGTGGCCCGTACAGGTTGGTCGGCATGACCGAGCGGTAATCGCGTCCATATTGGCGGTTGTATGATTCGCACAGTTTGATCCCGGCGATTTTGGCAATCGCGTAGGGCTCATTGGTCGGCTCTAGCGTCCCCTGTAACAACTCGCTTTCTGCCATCGGCTGTTTTGCCAGTTTTGGGTAGATGCAGGACGAACCGAGAAAGAGCAGTTTGTTCACGTCGTTCTGATGCGCGGCGTGAATGATGTTGCTCTCAATCATCATGTTCTGGTAGATGAAATCCGCCGGATAAGTATTGTTGGCAACAATGCCGCCCACTTTCGCCGCCGCCAGATACACCTGGTCAATGCGCTCACTGGCAAAGAAATCATCCACCGCGCGGCTGTCCAGCAGGTTCAGTTCGTTGCGGGTAAGCAATACCAGTTCCACATCGCCGCGCTGTTCGAGCTGGCGCTTGATGGCGGAACCGACCATCCCGCGATGGCCAGCGATAAAAATACGTTGTTTACTCATGCTTAAGACTCCAGCGCGATCGCCACGTCGTAGCCGTGAGATTTCAGCAGAGAGTGTTTTTTCGCTGCCTCAAGGTCGTTAGCCACCATTTCAGAGACCATCTCTTTGAGGGTGATTTCCGGTTTCCAGCCCAGTTTTTCGTGCGCTTTGGTCGGATCACCGAGCAGCGTTTCAACTTCAGCCGGACGGAAGTAACGTGGGTCAACGGCGATAATTACATCACCCGGTTTTACGCCTGGTGCGTCATGCCCGGTGACGGAAACCACTATGCCCTTCTCTTCAACGCCCGTGCCTTCAAAGCGCAGTTTGATCCCCAGTTGTGCCGCCGCCATTTCCACAAACTGGCGCACGGAGTACTGAACGCCGGTCGCGATAACGAAATCTTCTGGCTGTTCCTGTTGCAGCATCATCCACTGCATTTTTACGTAATCTTTGGCATGACCCCAGTCACGCAGGGAATCCATATTGCCGAGGTACAGGCAGGACTCCAGCCCCTGAGCGATGTTGGCGATTGCGCGGGTAATTTTGCGGGTGACGAAGGTTTCGCCACGGCGCGGCGATTCATGATTAAACAGAATGCCGTTGCAGGCGTACATGCCATAGGATTCGCGGTAGTTGACGGTTATCCAGTAGGCGTACAGTTTGGCGACCGCATACGGAGAGCGCGGGTAGAACGGCGTAGTCTCTTTCTGTGGAATTTCCTGCACCAGACCGTACAGTTCAGAGGTGGAAGCCTGATAGAAACGGGTTTTCTTTTCCAGACCGAGGAAGCGGATCGCCTCCAGCAGACGCAGCGTGCCCATCGCGTCAACGTCTGCGGTATATTCCGGTGATTCAAAAGAAACCGCAACGTGGCTCATCGCGCCCAGGTTGTACACTTCGTCCGGCTGTACTTCACGCAAAATGCGCGTCAGGTTGGAGGTATCACTCAGGTCGCCATAATGCAGATGGAATTTCGGGTTGCAGGTGTGTGGATCCTGATAAATATGATCCACGCGCTCGGTATTGAATGACGATGCGCGGCGCTTAATACCATGCACCTCGTAACCTTTCTCCAGCAGCAGTTCTGCCAGGTAAGAACCATCTTGTCCGGTTACGCCGGTGATGAGAGCGACTTTTGACATGTCTTATTCCTCTGTATTTTTTGAATTTATTCAGTTTCAACGCGTTTGCGTATCACCACTGCGGGGTTCCCCCGGCAAACCACATTTGCCGGAAGCGATTTAAAAACACTGCTTCGCGCACCTACGACGGTGCCGTCGGCAATAGTGACGCCGGGCGCGACAAAAACATCCGTCGCCAGCCAGCATTTCTCGCCAATCACAATTGGCAAGGCGTTAATAGTGAAATAGTCACTTGCATGATCATGACTGCCAGTACACAAATAACTTTTTTGTGAAATTACCGAATGAGCGCCAATGGTAATTTCGCCAAGGGTATATAAATTAACCTCATCACCGATCCACGCGTAATCACCTAAAGTTAATTTCCATGGATAAGTAATTTTTACTGACGGGCGAATAACTACGTTTTTTCCTATTTTTGCGCCAAATAAACGTAACAAAAATGCCCGCCAGCGATACAATACTTGCGGTGACCAGGCAAATAATGTTGCCTGTACCGCCCACCATAATTGCACTTTAATCGCGTTGCCGCCCCGGAACCCTTTCGGCACCGAGAACCCACTTAAATCCTGCATCGTTTTCCCTTATATTCAGCTTTTGTTATATAAGGCTTTCGTCTTTGAGGTAGTACGCTGGCGTAAATGCCAGGATAATTCAGCCCAGAAGCCAGGCACATGTAATATTTGTCGTTGTACTTTTTTGGCGTCTGCACACAATTCCATATTATTGGTGGTAGAAATGCCCCCCATGGAAAATTCAGACACCAGTCCATTGAGTTTTTTAAATGCGTAACCGGCCTTATACATTTTGGCCGCCAGCGCGTAATCGGAAGAAACTTTATATTCCAGATCATAACGCCATTTTTTCAGACCAGAAACCGGGAAAAATATCGCCTGATGACTGGCGGGCAGACTGTGATAAATATACCAGCCAGGTTTGGCGCTACGTTTAATTTTATGGCCATCGCCAAAATCCAGCAGCGCATCGCCAGTGACCATCACGTTATCTTGTTGTGTTTTTAACTTACGCACAAAATTCGCGGCATTCGGGTGAAAGATATCGCCCGAGTTGAGAAACAAAGCAAATTTGCTTTGCGCCATCGCAATGCCTTTGTTCATGGCGTCGTAGATGCCGTTATCTGGCTCACTGACAAAACGTAAGTTATGAACACCATTGAGATTTTCCAGATACTCACGGCTGCCGTCATTCGAACCGCCATCGACAACAATCCATTCGAAGCTGATATCCTCCGCCTGCGCCAGATGCGTCAGGGAGGCGTGTGTTTTAACTATCCCTTCGAGATTACGAAACGCGACGGTGATTATGCTAAGCAACATGTTCTTACCTCGTAATACCCGTCATACTTCAAGCTGCATGTGCGTTGGTTTTCCTCGCTCCCCCCAGTCACGTACTCGTGTACGCTCCTGGGATTCGCTGTGTCACCAACTTCCTGCAACTCGAATTATTTAGGGTGTATATTTAACGCTTTTCGCAAAATAAACGGACAGACGATTAAAAATGCATATTCCGGGCTAAATATTGAACCGGTAAAAAACAGCGACACCGGAGTAAAAAGATATAATTGCACGCGAAAATTGCGGTTATCACCAAAAGCGTTGAGCATCATTTTTATCACTTTCCCCATGTACCACAGCGATAAAAACACCGCGAACCAGGAAAAATAAATAATCAGCAGATATAAACCATTGTCTATGGTTTTTCCGACATCCGCACCGTTAAATATTCCGAATGATGCGACATATTCATAAAGTGAGCCAAATCTGACCACACCGTCAATATGGGTCAAAGAATAACCGACCATCACCAGCGGACCAACAATACGATAATACGATGACGATCCTTCCGTACCTAAATCTCCCAGACGGGTGGAAATATAAGGAAACGCAATGACCACACCAACCAGGAATACAGCCAAAGAAATCAATGCCAGCGGTAATTTTTTCTTAATCGCCTCTTTATTCAGATACTGAAATGCCCACTCCAGCAAATAAAACAGGATAAAGGTCATAACCCCTGAAAACGATCCAGATAATATTATCCCTGCGAGAATCATAGCATCGGTTTTAGTGGTTTTGATACCAAACTGTTTGATACTGAGCCAAATTGAGATTAATGCCAGAGCGAAAAATGCTGGTTCGAAATAAAGTGCCGTGGTGCGCTTGCCACCGAATTTAATGAAATTCAGTACATAGCTGTTACTGTAAATCAGGTATTTCGAAATCGACTCCATAATACTGCTGCCGCCAGTAAGGATAATTTGCGCCATCTCCACCGCCGCCAGCGCCACCACCAGCCCAACCACCAAATAAAAGAAGCGTAATATCTTGCGGTGGTTGTGTGGCGAAATGGTTTTAAAGCGAATGCTCCACACCATGCCAATAATGATCACGATATAGACAAACAGCATCGTCGAGGTAACGTATTTGCTGGCATCCAAAGACTGACCAAACAGGTAGTTAAACGCCGTGAGTCCCGCACCAATCCCTAACGCTATCATCAATTTTTTAACGCTGATGCGCTCTAAAAACAGCAACAACAAGACAGGCAAAAAGGTGACGATGGTGATGGGAAAACTTTCGCCAAGCTGGGCGATTTTGACGTTAACCAGCAGGTAAATCAGCGGCAACAGCAGGTAGCTACAGATCCTGATAGAACTTGACATACTCCTCCAGCATCTGTTGTCCACTGTAGGCGGTGCGACTGCGCTGGCTGAACCCGGTAAGTGTGGTGCCAAATATCGCCTGCGCGATTTCTGGTTTACTTAACTGCACCAGTTGCAGCACTTCTTCTTCGCTGACGGTTTTACCGCCAGACTTTTGCAGCACTTCCCACGCCGCGTCGCTGTGAGTGGCAATCACCGGCACACCGATGGATAACGCTTCACACAAAATCAGCGGGTAGTTATCGACGCGAGAGCTAAATACCAGCGCATCCATTTGATTAAGCGCACTCATCAGCTTACGTTTGTCGGTTTCAAAACCGTGATTGACCACGTTGCCTGCGCTAAACGGCGAGAACTTACCGAAGGTATGAAGTTCGATTTTATCGCCCAGCGCCATCATTTCGCGTACCAGTCGCTGGTTAGTTTTGCCGTCATAACGCAGGTCATGCGCCACCACTGCGATTTTCGGCTTGCCCTGGGTTTCGCGCACCGGTGGCAGTTCCGCCAGAATTGCCTCGGTTGCCACGTCAATCCCGTTATTGATAATCCGGCAACGTCCAGGCCCGTACAGACTATTGAAAGCGTCAGCCACATGCTGGCTGGGGGAAATAAACTGACAGCCCAGCGCCAGCATCTCACGGAACAACTGGCGTTTGCCTGTAACTCGCTGGTGCGCGCGATCAACCTTCACCGGCGGATAGTTATTTAGAGTCGGGCATTTCTGACAGCCCGTTTTCCAGCCTTCACAACCGTCGGTAAAGGCGCAGCGTCCGGTGACACTCCAGTGGTCGTGCAGCGTCCAGAGCAGAGTGACATCTGGCTTGTGGTTTTTCACTTTTTCGCAAAATCTCACCACGTTGTTGAGATTCAACCAGTAACTGTGCAGGACATGAAAATGCAGCACCACTGGCCCCTGCGTGCGGGTAATGGTGCGATATAACGCATTAAAATTGCCGAACACGTCGCGGTTAAACAGTGGAAACAGTGCGATATTCGCCATCGCCGTCAGGCGTGGGGTGTGTTTAATCACCTGCGAATAGTTTTGATGGCTGACACTCTCTTTGCCGCCCTTGCCGTAGCCGTAGACAAAATGTGACGCCAGCCCCTGTTGCAGTGCGCGCTGGTGAAGATCTAACGCCACGCCTGCCGCCCCGCCCTCCGCCAGCCGCACATTAAATTGCAAAATATTCATTTAATTACCTTCACTCGCGCTTTTTCTCCCACCACCAGCGCGTTGTCCGGGACAGCATCGAGCACCACGCTGCCCGCGCCGACAGTCACGTTGTGACCAATGGTGATATCGCCAAGAATAATGACATTGGCACCGAGTTCGACGCCGTTGCCAATTTGGGGGCACGCCATGTTGTCGGCTCCTCGATTGCCAATAGTGACGCCGTGGCGAATGGTGAAATCATCCCCCGCCACCACGTTTTTATTGATCACCACCGCGTAGCCGTGATGGATGGTAAAACGACGTCCGATGGTCGCGGCAGCCTGGATTTCATAACCGAAAAAGCATTCAGTGATAATGCGATACAGCACCAGCAGCGGAACCGCCCACAGATTGTTGAGGACGTTCTTTTTGCGCCACACCGAGCAAAAATGGGCAACGCGATAGGCGAGAACCATGCAGCACGGGCGGAGACTCCAGCTATTGGCGCGCAGATCTTCCAGCATCCTTAGCGCCCCCGCAGCCCGTCCGCCAGACGTTTACCATTGCGCACTGACAACAGTGTCAGCAAAGTGCGCCAGGTCATGTGCTTATTGCGGATTTGATAGAGGGTAAACAGTTGATACTTTTTGCTGGCGCGGTCGAATTTGTCTTTGTGCTTGCGGTAAAAATGGAAGTATCCGGAGAATTTTTTCGGTGACGAGGTGATCTGCATTTCGCCGTGATTGATATGCAGGATCTGCGTCGCCTCTTCCACTTTCCACGGTTCGCCATACTCCACCACCATCCGCAGGAAGATGTCGTAATCCTGTGCTGCTTTCAGTTCGGTATCGAACAAACACTCTTTGAAACGCCACGCCCAGGTAAAAACCTGGTTGCCGATGATGTTGCGCTTGTAGAACAGGCGGCGTGAATACGGCGATTTGGGATACAGCGGCAGGCTTGCCGGTTGGGAATAGACTTCGCCCTGGCAAACGTAGTCGTTAGCGTACAAAAAGGCGTGAGTGACCAGTTGCTGTTTATGGGCGAGGAAGACACTCAGGCGGTTGGGTGTCCACTCGTCATCGTCATCGATCCCGGTGATGTATTCCCCTTGAGCCAGCATAATCGCCTGGTTGCGTACCGCGCAGGCTCCGTTGTTAATATCGTTGTGAATGTAGGTGATGCGTGGGTCATTGAGGGCTGTGACGTATTGTTGCAACTGTTCCCAGGACGTAGAGCAATCATCAACGATGATCATCTCCCAGTTGCTGTAGTCCTGGCGCAGGACCGATTTGATCGCCCGAATCGCCAGTTGTTGGCGGTTCCAGGTCGGCATATAGATTGAGATCAGCGGATTTTCTTTCATAGTTTGTTCTCCCGGCTTATGAGCTGGTTTGCTTGCCGGATGCGGCGTGAACGCCTTATCCGGCCTACGGGGCGGTGCGAATGCAGGTATCGGGAAACCGACCTCGTTATTTTGCATCCGACTTATATTCATATTCGTAGTAGCCATAATCCTGATACGCACTGGCGCGGCGGAAGATGGAGTTCAGAATCACCCCTTTCACCGTAATCCCGTTTTGCTCAAAACGGCTGAGGCTGGTTTCCACTTCTTTCAAGGTGTTGACCGCATAACGTGCCACCATCAAGGTGGTTCCGACATGACGCCCGATAATTGCCGCATCGGTCACCGCCAGAATCGGCGGCGTATCAATCAACACCAGGTCGTAGTTTTTACTCGCCCAGCTCACCAGTTCGGCAAAGCGTTCGCTCATCAGAAGTTCAGACGGATTCGGCGGCACCTGACCGCGCGGGATCAGGTCAAAATTAGGAATCGAAGTGGGTTTGGCACTGGCCGCAATATCACCCTTGCCAATCAGTAGCTCCGACAGGCCATTGACGTTATTGGTGCCGAGTAACTCGTGGGTATAGCCTTTGCGCATATCGCAGTCGATCAACAACACCCGTTTATTGGTCTGACTGATCACCGCGGCAAGGTTGGCACAGACAAAGGTTTTACCAATTGACGGGCTAACCCCGGTCAGCATCAGCACATTATTTTGCGCCTGCATCATCGCGAAGTGCAGGCTGGTACGCAGACTGCGGACGGCTTCAATCGCCAGATCGGTTGGATTCCCCACCGCCAACAACTGGCTCTGTTTGTAGCGTTTAATACCTTTAATCGTTTTGACACTATCGCGTGCTTTCTGCCATTCCGACAGTGGAATGCTGGCGTAAACGCTGATGCCATGTTCTTCCAGCACCTGCGGGCTTTCAATACCGCGATTAAACAGTGAGCGCAGCAACACGCCAACAATGGAGAGCATCAGGCCGAGGATAATCGCACCAAGAATAATCAACCCTTTCTTCGGTTTCAGTACACCAGGCTGGGTGATTGCCGGGTCAACAATACGTACATCACCGACGGTACTGGCTTCAGTAATTTTCAGCTCCTGCTCTTTATTCAGCAGTTGCATATAGACCTGTTGACCAGATTCCACATCGCGGGTCAGGCGCACAATCTCTTGCTGAGTTTTCGGCATCGCCGTCACCCGGCCGTTAAGTTTGGCTTTTTCGTCTTCCAGTGCCTGACGTTTCTCCAGCAAGGTACGGTAGGCCGGGTGGACTTTGGTATACAGTTTGGAGATTTCCGCCTCTTTAAAGGTCAGTTCGTTAAGCTGTGCGTCGATGTTGACCATCGAATCGAGCACTGCTTTTGCTTCCAGCGGTAAATCGACGGAATCTTTATCCTGACGGAAGGCATTCAGTTTGTTTTCAGCGACATCAAGGCGGCTGCGCACTTCCGGCAACTGCTGTGCGAGGAAGGCGAGGCTTTTCGACGCTTCTGCCGACTTACGTTCAATATTTTGTTCCTGATAGTTACGGGCGATGCTGTTAAGAATGTCGCGGATCTGTTCGCGATCTTCACCGGTATAAGTCAGGCTAAGTACACCAGCGTCTTTGCCGTTCTCCGTTACCGTCAGGCTATTTTGCAGTTGATTAATCATCCCGAGCGTGGAGTATTTCGTAACCGTAAACGCACTGCCCGGACTGGCGTGAATGGCTTCGACCATCAGCGCGACGCCCTCTTTTTTCAGCATCTGGCCTGCTTGCCCACGGGCGCTAAAGCCACCATCACTGATCAGGGTGTAGTTTTTGTTGTCCAGAACGTTAAGCGTAAATACCTGATCCGCCATCTCTTTTGGACGGTTAAAGGTGGTCACTTTCACCGTCTCGTTCTGGCGTCCCATCAGACGATCCCAACCCGCACCGAAAATCGGGAACGTGTTTTTGCTCACCGCAATATCAAGGTCGAGATCGTCAACCGTTTTGCCGAGCACCAGACGCGATCGAATCAACTGGATCTCGGCGTCCGATGCTGGCGGTTTGTTGGCTAACGCCGAACCGATGTCCTGCACCAGCGAATTACCGCCACTTTGTTCGATTTGAACCAGTGCATCGGCGCTGTAAATCGGCGTGGCGAAGAAGGTGTAAATCACGGCACAGAGGGCGAATACGGCAGTGATGCCAAGCACCCACCAGCGCGCTTCAATGACGGTGCCGACCAGACGACCAATATCGATTTCATCACTGCCCGTTACCGGAGCGGCATGTTGTTTTACTTTTTCTGTCATTCTTATACCTGCTCTGCGTTCAATGCCTGCGCCCACTGGCGGGCAGACCGTTCAAGTAATGTGTACACCGCTGCAAACGTTTCCCGACTTTTGCGATAGGGGTCGGGGATTTCACATTCGTTATCCCAGTGACCAAACAGCATCACTTTGCCGCGCATCTCCGGCGCTATCTCGCATAAACGGGCGATATGGCGCTTTTCCATGGTCAAAATCAGGTCGTAGTTGCGACACAGGCGGCGGCTGATTTGCCGGGCGCAGTGACCTTCCAGAGACAGTTGATGTTCTGCGGCGACGCTGATGGCGGTAGGATCAGCGCCTTTACCTACCAACGCACCGAGCCCAGCGGACTCCACTTTCAGCTCAGGGTGATAACGTTGCAGTAAGCGCTCCGCCGTCGGGGAGCGGCAAATATTGCCGACGCAGACAACTAAGATGTTGTTAAACATGACGATTACCAGTTATGAATGTCGCTGGCTGTATCCGTCATGTAACGGACACCGCTAATAGTTGGCAGCAACTGATTGATCAGGCGGTTCCAGCGGGAAACCGGGGCGGTGGTGACATACACCACGTCGTAAGGCTGGAGGCGGAATTCCGTCGCCATCACCAGCGAAGTGGCATCGGACATATCCAACTGGTAGATGTTGGCAATCTTGCCGCCGCGCCCGCCCTCTCCTTTCAGCGGACGAATGACAAAGATGCCGCTGGCGTTAGAGGTGGTCATATCAATACCTTCGGCATTGCCCAGGGCTTCAGTCAGGGTCATGCCGCTAAAGTCCATTTTCAGGGTGCTCTGTTTCTTCACTTCGCCCATCACGAACACTTTCAGATCGTCATTACGCGGCACGTAAAGAATATCGCCCGGATAAAGCAGTCGGTTCTGGTTGAGATCGCCGTTTTGCATCAGCGCCTGCAAAGAAATACGTTCTTCGCGGCCATTGTGTGTCAGAACGACGTTGCGCCAGTCGGCGGTGTCGGTCAGGCCACCAGCGGCGTTAATGGCATCGAGAATGGTCAGCGGCACGTTGGTAATGGCCTGCTGACCGGATTTATTCACCTGACCGGAGATATAGGCTTTTTGCGAACGGAAGGCGGCGATATTAACGTCCACCTGCGGGTCAGCGATGTATGTCGCTAAGCGGCGGGTAATATCACTGCGAATTTCAGCGAGAGTTTTGCCCACCACGTGAACCTTGCCAATATACGGATAGAACATGGTGCCGTCAGGCTGTACCCAGTTACCGGCATCGCTGGAGCTGCGGTACTGACCGGCAGGCGTGGTGAGTTCAGGGTGATCCCAGACAGTGACGTTAAGAACATCGCCAGGTCCAACACGATACTGGTAATTAGCAATCTCACTTTCCAGCGTCATATTAGGGCGCGCCACGTTGGGGCGTGGGCGTAATTGATCAACCAGACGTGGGGTAAGCGGATAAACATTCACCATTTTGTCGAGATCGAAATCAGCGTCCTGCTGTTTGATGACGTCTTTACCCATCGTAGACATATTGCTGCCCGGAAGTACTGTGCAACCGCTTATCAAGGTTACTGACACCAATAATGGCATCAATTTCATTTTGGATTTCATCATTGTTTATTTATCACTTTGGCAGAGTCATTATCCTGTGCATTATTCGTCGCAATATCACTATGCACATTTACCTTGCAGTTAATTGAATAAAAATTTAACTGGCATCAGTCCTAAAAAAATTGATTTCATCCGCAGGCTATTGACAGAATAATTCAGACTCATCGTTCAGGCATCCAGACACGCTACCGCCCCTGGCTTTTTAGCTACCAATACACTGATTTGGTTCAAATTTTCTAACCCTTTCACCATGCAACAGTCTATGTGAAAGCATTATTCCGGAAATTATTTCCCCGACTATAAGATAGCATTATGGTAATTAAATACTTGCTCTCCAATAATTCAGGAAGAAGTGTTACAGCTAAAGGAATAGCAGGCAAGGTAACAAATCGGTAATTGACTATTTTTAAGAATTATATGAAGGCTATTTTTTGTATCTTTTAGGAGTTTCTTTATGTTGACAATATTTAATATACCACCTCCACATGCGATATTTCTTAAATATATTTGCGGTAAGAGAGTTATTTTCAACACAAAATAAAGGGGATTGATTACCGGATTCATTGTGAATAAAAATCTGATAAGTCATGCCTGAGCATTGCAATTTGGCGCATCATTATCCATGATCGAATTGTGACATTTGTCATACAACGAATAGGTATTGCACTTACTATGGAATGGATTGCCGATCCGTCTATCTGGGCCGGGTTAATCACGCTGATAGTGATCGAACTGGTCCTCGGTATTGATAACCTGGTCTTTATTGCCATCCTCGCAGAAAAACTACCGCCGAAGCAGCGCGACCGCGCACGAGTTACCGGACTACTGCTGGCAATGTTAATGCGCCTGTTACTGCTGGCGTCAATCTCCTGGCTGGTCACTCTGACCCAACCGCTGTTTAGCTTCCGCTCGTTTACCTTTAGCGCCCGCGACTTAATCATGCTGTTCGGTGGTTTCTTCCTGCTGTTCAAAGCTACGATGGAGCTGAACGAGCGGCTGGAAGGGAAAGACAGCAATAACCCCACACAACGCAAAGGAGCGAAGTTCTGGGGCGTGGTGACGCAGATAGTCGTGCTGGACGCCATCTTCTCTCTCGACTCGGTGATTACCGCCGTTGGGATGGTCGATCATTTACTGGTAATGATGGCCGCCGTCGTTATCGCTATCAGTCTGATGCTGATGGCCAGCAAGCCGTTAACTCAGTTCGTTAATAGCCACCCAACCATCGTTATACTGTGCTTAAGTTTCCTGTTGATGATTGGCTTTAGCCTGGTCGCGGAAGGTTTCGGATTCGCCATTCCGAAGGGGTATTTGTACGCTGCTATTGGTTTCTCAGTGATGATCGAGGCGCTCAACCAGTTAGCCATCTTTAACCGACGCCGTTTTCTTTCCGCCAACCAGACGCTGCGTCAGCGCACAACCGAAGCAGTGATGCGCCTGTTAAGCGGGCAAAAAGAAGATGCAGAACTGGATGCCGAAACCGCGTCAATGCTGGTGGATCATGATAATCAGCAAATCTTTAATCCGCAGGAGCGGCGGATGATCGAGCGGGTACTCAATCTGAATCAGCGTACCGTCAGCAGCATTATGACCTCACGTCACGATATTGAGCATATTGATCTCAACGCCCCGGAAGAAGAGATCCGCCGGTTACTGGAGCGAAATCAGCACACGCGTCTGGTCGTTACCGACGGTGACGACGCCGAAGATTTGCTCGGTGTTGTTCACGTTATCGACCTGCTGCAACAGTCGCTGCGCGGTGAACCGCTCAACCTGCGGGTGTTAATTCGCCAGCCGCTGGTATTTCCGGAAACCTTGCCATTGTTACCTGCCCTCGAGCAGTTCCGTAACGCTCGCACGCACTTTGCTTTTGTGGTGGATGAGTTTGGCTCAGTGGAAGGGATTGTGACATTAAGTGACGTCACCGAAACCATCGCCGGGAACCTGCCGAACGAAGTGGAAGAGATCGACGCCCGTCATGATATTCAGAAAAACGCCGACGGCTCCTGGACGGCGAATGGCCATATGCCGCTGGAAGATCTGGTGCAATATGTGCCGCTGCCGCTGGACGAGAAGCGTGAATATCACACCATTGCCGGGCTGCTGATGGAATATTTGCAGCGCATTCCACAACCTGGCGAAGAAGTACAGGTAGGGGATTATTTGCTCAAAACGTTGCAGGTGGAGAGCCATCGCGTGCAGAAGGTGCAGATTATTCCGCTGCATAAGGAAGATAATTTGGAGTATGAGGTGTGAGGGCATGTAGGCCTGATAAGACGCGTAAAGCGTCGCATCAGGCGTTTCATTCAACCGGGAGAGTATGTGACATTGAAGGCTGTTCCGTTCACTTTATGTTCCTCGCTACTTTGGAACGCTCAAGCCGGTGAACGTGCCAGGGTGGCTCAATCGCCACCACCCTGGCAACCCGGGCTCCCGGCGGTAAATCGCCGCTGGCGCGGTCCCCTCATCTTATTCCTTTCGGCTATCGGGTACGGGCGCGAGGTAACATCCCTGTAAAACGCGCCCTCAGCCCACATCCATGTGGGCTGCCCCGGCCTACAGGAAACGATTCGGCGATTTACAGCCGGACCAACACCCTCGCTGAAATACCTTACTTTTACTGATGATTCATCTTTGCTGAAAGTAATCTACGTGATTGCCTGATGCGACGCTTTACGCGTCTTATCAGGCCTACAAATTATGTCATCTGGAAACTTACATCTTCTCCAGCAACTTCTTCACATCTTTGCCATTGCGGGAGTCTTTATTGCGCTCAGCCCAGTCGTTCAGGCGACGTTTGGCTTCGTCCTGTAACTGTTTACGCAGCAACTGATCCACTTGCAGACTGTAATTGAGTTGCTGCCAGTTGCCATAAACCCGCAGCGGAACCGGTGTTTCTTTGAAGAATTCAACCAGCTTGCTTTCTCCGTTCCAGCCGCCAACGACACGAATATCAAACTGGGTGTCACAGGTTTGCTCTGCCAGATTCAACGTACCGGCCCCTGTCAGCGCCAGCACTGGCGATTCACCCTGCATGTCGTTTAACGTCACGACGCCATTATTTAGCGTCAAATCCGTCGTAAAACGGTCAAGCCGTGTCACATTATCGAAGTTTTCAGCAGCCTTCACATCACCGCCGTTACGTTCTACCGCCTGCTGGATCATCTGCTGGAAGTTCATCCCTTCCATGCGCGTGTCGGCCATTTCAACATGCGCCTTCCCTTGCCAATTATGGCGGAAATCTTCCGCATCAATGTCAGCACCGGAGAAATCACCGGCCAGCGACATTTTGCCGGTCAACGAAATCGGATAGTTAAACGCCTTCAGAATAGTGCCAATCTCAACGTTTTCCAGCCGGGGTTGAAAGGATATCCGCGGATTTTTTACCGTCGAGTCCAGCGTGCCCGGCAGCGAAACTTGCCCACCGTTGAGTTTGCCTTGCAGTTGGATAATCTCCAACAAGCCCAACTTGTTGGTCATTTGCGTGGCGACATCGGTAAAATTCATTCCGCGCCAACGCACGTTATCAGCCTGCAACAATATATCGGCGGCAAAACCTTTTAACCCCTGGTAGGCTGGCTCATCAATACGCGAGGAAATAACGGGACGTGGTAACGTTGGTTGATTCTGCCCCTGCTGCGCAGCACCGATTTCACCGTTAACTGTTTCATTAAGCGGGATTAAGTTATCGAGATTAAGCTGCGGGAATTGCAGTCTTAACAACCATTCCGGCTTCTCTGTCAGCGTGACCTGCGCTTGCCCACTGAGCGTACTGTCGTTAGCGGTCAAATTGATTTGATGAAATGACAGACGTTTATGTGGCTCTTGCCACTGGGCCTGGAAACTCCCCTGCCCCTGAATACCTTGTTTTGGCAAGTCTGCGCCCTGCAACTGCCAGTTAATTTGTTCAATAGCCGCCGTTAAATCTTGCGGATAATCAGAGGCATCCACCGTGCCTTTGAGAGATAACGTGAGATCGCGCTGGTCGCGATTAACCCGCCCGGAGAACTCAAACGAGCCACGATGTTGGGGATCTTGCTCCATTTGCAGACGGATATTGCGAATCGTCACCTGCTCGTCATTTTCATGCTGGAACACCAGCACACTGTCAGCTACCTTCAGGCTGGAGATATCAAACGACCAGCCGCGATCTTCTGACAGCTCCGGCAACGTATTATCGCGCGGCGCAACGGGGGCATCTTCACTCCGCACCGCTTCTGTCTGCGGCGTCAGTTGAATGACTGCGCCTTTCAGCATCACCTGCTTAACGCTCAGTTGATGGCTCAGTAGCGGTAAAAGCGCCACATCAAGGCGCATATTATCGGCTCGTACCAGCGGCTGGCTGGCACCCTGGGCGGTAAGGGACATGCGCCCGGAGAGAATACTAAGTTGCGGCCAGACGTGCCAACGCAGTGGCCCGTCCAACTGCAATTGATAACCGCTACGCGCAGCAACCTGCTTGACCATATAGTCGCGGAAATCATTCGGATTCACCAGCAACACTAGCGCAGATAACCCGGCCACCAGCACGACCAGGAGTATCATCAGCGTCGTCAGAAATCGTCTCATGGAATCCTCAATGGGCCTGAATTAGTCTTTATCGATTCGACTGGCGACCGCGCCCTGCTGGTTGCGATATTTCGCATCTTCACGGCGGTTGTATGGACGCGCTGCCGGGCCGGAAAGCGGCTCAAAGCTCAGCGCGCCAATTAACATCCCCGGGCGCAGCGCCAACGGCAGTTTACCGGAGTTGTAAAACTCCAGCACAATGCAGCCAGACCAGCCCGGATCGATACGGTGTGCGGTGACGTGCACCATCAGCCCTAAACGCGCCAGTGAAGAACGCCCGTCCAGCCAGCCCACTAAATCAGCAGGCAAGGTTACCGACTCCAGCGTCACCGCCAGCGCCAGCTCACCTGGATGAAGAAAAAACGCCTCGTTTTCATCGAGCACGATCTCATCACTCATCACGCGATCAAGGGCCGCGCTCACTTCGTCTTTAGGACCGCTCAGATCGATAAACGCTGCCGTGTGGCCCCGGAAGGTACGAAATTTATTGCCCAGGCGCACATCCACCGTCGCGCCATTAATACGCTCCACCGGCGGACGTGGGTTGATCGACAAACGGCCTTCATCAAGCCAGGCTTCAATATCTCGGTCACACAGACGCATGGCATTTTCTCCTTTCGCGCATCACTCCCTTAACGCCTTTTACGTCAAGGGCATACCAGGTTATCACTGAACGGTACACAATTTACCAGGCTTATTCAAAGAACTGACTTATTTTCGCTTTCAATATATCGATCGCGATGCGGTTTTTACCGCCGCGCGGCACGATAATGTCGGCATATTGTTTGGAAGGTTCAATGAATTGCAGGAACATTGGGCGCACGGTTTTTTGATATTGCGCCATCACCGAATCCATCGAACGCCCGCGCTCGTTAACATCGCGCTTGATGCGGCGCATCAGGCAGATATCCAGCGGGGTATCAACAAAAATGGAGAAGTTGAGTTCGTCACGTAAACGCGCATCCGTCAGCAGCAAAATGCCTTCGAGAATGATGACTTTCTTCGGTTCAACCTTCACCGTTTCTTTCATACGCGTATGTTCAACATAGCTGTAAACCGGCAGGTCAATAGCCGAACCACGTTTCAGCGCTTGTAAATGCTCAAGCAGCAGACTGTGATCCATCGCACTCGGATGGTCGTAGTTGGTCTTAACGCGTTCTTCCATCGACAGATGGCTTTGATCTTTGTAGTAGCAGTCTTCCGGAATAACGCCGATGTGTTCATCACCCACTTGTTCACGTAATTCACGATAAAGGGTACTGGCAATGAGACTCTTGCCGGAAGCCGATGCGCCAGCGATACCGATAATGACGCACTGATGAGACTGATCAGTCATAAATTTAGCGACCTGATTAACCTGGATGTTAGGAAGGGGGTGCCGAAGCACCAAACGCGGCAATTATAGGGATTTCATCCGCCTGATACCAGTCGAATAGCGTTGCCGCACATTTAGAGTTAATTGTTGACGATCCATTCCCTGACGCAAATTTAATTGTTTGCTTTTAACGCAATGTGAAAGATGTTATGTCCGGTTGTGCAAATTACCGCCCATTACGTCACTTTATGAACAAACCGCATATAAAATGTAAAACTTTTGTACTAGCATAAACACAGATACTAATGCTGGCGACCTGGCCATATGGATAGAGCGGTAATGAGTAAACGATCACAACGTGTTTTAATTACCCTGCCTCATCCACTGCTTCACCTCGTCAGTTTAGGTTTAGTCTCGTTTATCTTTACCCTCTTCTCACTTGAACTTTCGCAGTTTGGTAGCCAGCTTGCGCCGTTGTGGTTTCCGACGTCCATTATGATGGTGGCGTTTTACCGCCATGCCGGGCGGATGTGGCCGGGAATCGCATTGGCCTGCTCGCTGGGAAATGTCGCCGCATCTGTACTGCTTTTTTCTACCAGTTCGCTCAATATGACCTGGACGACCATCAACATTATTGAGGCCGTCGTGGGCGCAATGCTGCTGCGTAAATTATTACCGTGGTATAACCCACTACAAAATCTGGCTGACTGGCTACGTCTGGCATTTGGCAGCGCTATCGTGCCACCTGTATTGGGCGGCGTGCTGGTTGTCTTGCTGGTTCCAGACGACGATCCACTTAAAGCATTTCTGATCTGGGTGCTTTCCGAATCAATCGGCGCACTGGCGCTAGTCCCGCTGGGATTGTTGTTTAAGCCACACTATCTATTGCGCCATCGCGACCCGCGGTTGCTGTTTGAGACGCTGTTAACGTTATCCATCACGCTGGCGTTAAGCTGGCTCTCGATGCGGTATCTGCCGTGGCCTTTTACTTTCATTATTGTGCTGCTGATGTGGAGCGCCGTGCGTTTGCCACGGATGGAAGCCTTTTTGATTTTTCTTGCCACGGTGATGATGGTGTCGCTGATGTTGGCAGCCGATCCGGCTTTACTCGCCACGCCGCGAACCTACCTGATGAGCCATATGCCGTGGCTGCCATTTTTGCTGATCCTGCTGCCCGCCAATATCATGACCATGGTGATGTATGCCTTTCGCGCTGAACGCAAGCATATTTCCGAAAGCGAAACCCGCTTTCGGAATGCGATGGAGTATTCCGCCATCGGCATGGCGTTAGTGGGTATCGAAGGGCAATGGCTGCAATCCAACAAATCGCTATGCCAGTTTCTTGGTTACAGCCAGGAAGAGCTGCGTGCCATTACCTTTCAACAACTTACCTGGCCGGAAGATCTCAATAAAGATCTGCAACACGTTGAGAAGTTGATCAGCGGTGAAATAAACACCTATTCAATGGAAAAACGCTACTACAACCGTAATGGCGACGTTGTCTGGGCGTTGCTTGCCGTCTCACTGGTACGCCACACCGATGGCACACCACTCTATTTTATTGCCCAGATTGAAGACATAAACGATCTCAAACGCACCGAACAGATCAACAAACGTCTGATGGAACGGATAACACTGGCTAACGAAGCCGGTGGCATTGGCATCTGGGAGTGGGAGCTGAAGCCTAACATCTTCAGTTGGGATAAGCGGATGTTCGAGCTGTATGAAATTCCGTCACATGTCAAACCGAACTGGCAGGTGTGGTACGACTGTGTGCTGCCAGAAGATCGCGGGCACGCCGAGAAAGTGATTCGCGATTCATTGCAGGCTCGTTTGCCTTTTAAACTGGAATTTCGCATTACCGTAAAAGATGGCATCCGCCATATTCGCGCCCTCGCCAATCGTGTGCTGAATAAAGAGGGCGAAGTCGAGCGCCTGCTCGGCATTAATATTGATATGACCGAAGTGAAACAGCTCAATGAGGCGCTGTTTCAGGAAAAAGAGCGCCTGCACATTACGCTGGATTCCATCGGTGAAGCCGTGGTCTGTATTGATATGGCGATGAAAATCACCTTTATGAATCCGGTTGCCGAGAAGATGAGCGGCTGGACGCAAGAAGAGGCGTTGGGTGTTCCGCTACTCACGGTGTTGCAAATTACATTTGGTGATAATGGTCCCTTAATGGAGAACATTTACAGTGCCGACACGTCGCGTTCCGCTATCGAACAAGATGTCGTTCTCCACTGCCGTAGCGGCGGCAGCTACGACGTCCATTACAGCATTACGCCGCTAAGTACCCTTGATGGCAGCAATATTGGTTCGGTGCTGGTAATTCAGGACGTCACCGAATCACGCAAAATGCTGCGCCAGCTTAGCTACAGCGCCTCCCATGATACCCTGACACATCTCGCCAACCGTGCCGGTTTTGAGAAGCAGTTGCGGATACTTTTGCAGACGGTAAGCAGTACGCATCAACGACATGCACTGGTGTTTATCGATCTTGATCGCTTTAAAGCCGTAAATGACAGCGCCGGGCACGCGGCAGGTGATGCCCTGCTGCGAGAACTGGCATCGCTGATGTTAAACCTGTTGCGCTCCAGTGACGTGCTAGCGCGGCTCGGCGGTGATGAATTTGGTCTTTTACTACCTGACTGTAATGTTGAAAGTGCCCGCTTTATCGCGACACGCATTATCAGCACGATTAATGACTACCACTTTATGTGGGAAGGCCGTGTGCATCGGGTTGGAGCCAGCGCAGGAATTACACTGATCGATGACAGCAATCATCAGGCGGCAGATGTGATGTCGCAGGCCGATATCGCCTGTTATGCTTCAAAAAATGCGGGCCGCGGCCAGGTGACGGTTTACGAACCACAGCAAGTTACCGCACATAGCGCACAGGCAGCGATGTCACCCGATGATCCGTGGATGATGATGAAAGAGAATCATCTGCTGCTGATCGCCCACGGCGTCGCTTCTCCGCGAATTCTGGAAACGCGTAATCTGTGGCTGATTTCGCTTAAGCTCTGGAGTCGTAACGGCGAGGTTATTAACGAACTGACATTTCGCCGTAGCTTCAGTGATCCGATGCTCAATCTCGCCCTTGATCGCCGGGTATTGCATGAATTTTTCCAACAGGCAGCAAACGCAGTTGCCAGTAAAGGCTTAAGCATCGCCCTTCCCCTTTCCGTTACCGGTTTAAGCAACACCACGCTGGTGGATGAACTGCTTGAACAACTGGAAAATAGCCCACTACAACCACGGTTATTACATCTGATTATTCCGGCAGAAACCATTTTCGACCACGCAGAAAATATGCATAAACTGCGGCTGGCGGGCTGCCGGATCGTGCTCAGTCAGGTGGGACGCGACCTGCAAATCTTCAACGCACTGAACGCGAATATGGCAGATTATCTGCTACTCGACGACGAGTTATGCGCCAGCGTACAAGGCAATTTGATGGATGAAATGCTGATTTCGATCATTCAGGGTCACGCCCGGCGGCTGGGATTGAAAACCATCGCCGGGCCAGTAACGCTGCCGCTGGTAATGGATACGCTTTCTGGCATCGGCGTCGATCTGATTTATGGCGAGGTGATTGCCGATGCCCAACCGCTGGATTTGCTGGTTAATAGCAGTTATTTCGCAATTAACTGAGTATTTTGCCGCCCCCATCGCCTGATGCGTCTACAATTCATCCATTTCGTCGGCCGCCCGGCGACCAGCATCATGCTTCATCTGGTTGCCAGCCTTCCGTATACCAGATATGCAACAGCGCATAAGAACGCCAGGGTTTCCAGCGTTCGGCATAACAGCGGATTTGTGCCGGTGTCATTCCCGGAAATCGCTGTTTAATTAAATAATCATCCGGTAGAAAAACATCTTTCGCTTGCCAGCCGCGCAAGGCGAAATAATTCGCCGTCCAGCGCCCGATTCCAGGAAAGGTTTGCAGCGTTTTCATCGCCTGCTCAACATCACCGGGCATTGTTATCGGTAAGGAGCCATCCAGTACCGCATTTGCCAGATGGATCAACGCCTCTGCACGTTTCAGCGGCATCCCCAACGCTTTTAGCGCCTGCGAATCGGCTGCTGCCAGCCGTTGAGGCGTGGGAAAGCAGATATAATCCGGGAAATCATCCAGACGTTCGCCATAAAGCTGCACCACTTTGGCGGTCAATTTCGCCGCCATCGCCACGCTCACCAGTTGGCCTAAAATGGCGCGCACGCCCTGTTCAAAAGCATCAACACAGCCAGGTAAACGCAATCCCGGCCGCGCCGCGCCTAACTCACCTAACGCCCCATTAACAATCTGCGGATTACATTGCAGATCAAACAGGCGGCTTATTTTCGCCAGGCACTCGGTCGCCACCGATTCTAATCCCGAACTTAAGCTCACTTGCAACGTATTATTTTCGACATCAGGAACCACCGTTATCATGCCCCGATGTTCGCCCACTGCCAGACTGCGGGCATAATAATTGTCAGCGACCGTTTCCACACCGCTCACCGCACGAGTGGCAAGAAATCCCAACATCCACGACCAGTCATACGGCGGTTGCCAGTTCAGGGTATACATCGCATCTCCTTTTTTATCCGCTTTCAGCATAAACGTTATTCAGACGCAGCGCTTTGCTTTCATATTCCGGTTGTCGCGGCGACAACATTTCGCTAAAGTCACGCCCCTTCTTCACCGGCATGGGGATTATTTCGTGTTTATTGGTTTTGATTACGGTACAGCAAACTGTTCAGTAGCGGTGATGCGTGACGGTAAACCACAGTTGCTGAAAATGGAAAATGACAGCTCGCTGCTGCCTTCAATGCTTTGCGCACCAACGCGTGAAGCTGTAAGCGAATGGCTGTACCGCCATCATGATGTTCCGGCAAACGACGATGAAACGCAGGCGCTGCTGCGTCGGGCGATTCGTTACAACCGCGAAGAAGATATCGATGTTACGGCGAAAAGCGTGCAGTTCGGTCTTTCCTCACTGGCGCTGTACATTGATGATCCGGAAGAAGTGTGGTTTGTGAAATCACCGAAATCGTTCCTCGGAGCCAGCGGTTTAAAACCGCAGCAGGTGGCGCTGTTTGAAGATCTGGTCTGCGCAATGATGTTACACATTCGCCAACAGGCACAAGCGCAGTTACCTGAAGCGATTACCCAAGCGGTGATTGGCCGTCCGATTAACTTCCAGGGGCTGGGTGGCGATGAAGCTAACGCCCAGGCGCAGGGGATCCTCGAACGTGCGGCGAAGCGTGCCGGGTTCAAGGATGTGGTATTCCAGTACGAACCGGTGGCGGCCGGGCTGGATTACGAAGCGACCTTGCAGGAAGAAAAACGTGTACTGGTGGTGGATATCGGTGGCGGTACGACTGACTGTTCATTGTTGCTTATGGGCCCCCAGTGGCGTTCGCGCCTGGATCGTGAAGCCAGTCTGCTTGGTCACAGTGGCTGCCGTATTGGCGGTAACGATCTGGATATCGCACTGGCGTTTAAACACCTGATGCCACTGCTGGGCATGGGTGGCGATACAGAAAAAGGTATCGCCCTGCCGATTCTGCCGTGGTGGAATGCGGTCGCCATCAACGACGTACCTGCGCAAAGCGATTTCTACAGTAGCGCCAATGGTCGTCTGCTTAATGATTTAGTACGAGATGCCCGCGAACCGGAAAAAGTTGCCCTGTTGCAGAAAGTCTGGCGGCAACGTTTAAGTTATCGCCTGGTACGCTGCGCAGAAGAGAGTAAAATTGCGCTTTCCAGTGAAGTTGAAACTCGCGCGTCGCTGCCATTTATCCGCGACGAACTGGCTACGCTGATTAGCCAGCAAGGGTTGGAGAGCGCCCTCAACCAGCCGTTGGCGCGGATTCTGGAACAGGTGCAACTGGCGCTGGATAACGCCCAGGAAAAACCGGACGTCATCTATCTGACTGGTGGTAGCGCCCGCTCGCCGCTGATTAAAAAGGCACTGGCGGAACAGTTGCCGGGGATTCCGATTGCTGGCGGCGATGACTTTGGCTCCGTCACCGCCGGACTGGCACGCTGGGCGGAAGTGGTATTTCGTTAAATGAAGGATGGCTCAGCAACGGCTTAAATCTGCCTGCACCTGAGCCAGTTTCTCCGCCGCCTGACGTAACGGTTCCAGCAACGGCATAGTCCGTGCAGAAGCATGAAGACGGAAACGCTGCAACTCTGTCGCGCCGACAGTCAACGCCGATTCCAGTCGATGTCGTTTGGCGGCAATTTTCGCCATTACCGCCTGCCTGTCTGCTGGCGTTACCGCTTCATTCGGCCTGAACACAAATCGGCGTTCGCAGCTCGCTTTCCAGTCAATGACAGCCTGGGTCAGATGGTCGCCAAACCCTTTCACTTGCTTAACGCCGCGTCGGGTAACATCCGCCGCCGTTTCAATACCAAAGGAACGTAACGCCGCTTTACGAGCCGTGCCAACGCCTGGAATCGACGCGGTATCAATAAAAAATCCTTCGAGGAATTTGTGCTTCTGGCGTTCCCGTGCTGTGTCATGGAGTGCTGCCAACGCTTGCGTTTCTTCTTCCGGCAGACCGAGAAGCTCGCTCTTCATTTTTTCGAGCATCGTCCGTTTAGCGATAAAACCCTCCAGCCCACCTGCCTGCTGGATCTGGTTAACTAAATGGTCATAGTCCATTTTTGCGCTATTAAACGCCTCACGGCGTCGTTGGACTTCTGCTTTGTACGCTTTGCTTGCCAGACTGCCAATAATCCAGATAGCCGCCAGCACGGGAACCAAAACGATATAGCGCGGTTCCGCCTGAAGGCCGCAAAGTAACAGCGATAACGCTGACAACGCGATCTCAATCAGAATGATGTATTTACTCCTTAGTACCCCAACAGGAAGCAGCCTGCCAGTAAGTTGGAAATGTCCCGGTAATGGTAACTGTAATGCTGGCGGTGGCACTGACGCCATTACCATCGCCCAGACTTTCGCCAGCACAAAATTTCCGCCGGTGGTAATGACCTCTTCACCGGGATCAATAAAATAGATAACGCCTTGATTATCGAGCGCACACCACGGGCAGTCAGTTAAATGATCCGGGTAAATATGCATTGCTGAAACGGTACATTTCTTTAACTGTTGGCGTAGAGAATCAAGTGCCGCTACCCATGTTTTTGCCGTCGGACGCGCGGTTGCCACGCCACTTTCGGTGAACGCCTGCTGAAACAGCGCTTCAATATGGGTTGGTAGAATCGATAACGGAATAGATCGTGGCGGCGGTTTTAATCCTCGTTGCTGACTGTCCGACGCGTAGGCATAACGGAAATGGGCAATATCCGTCTCCAGCGCATTACCCGCTTCAGGTATAAGCGGCACACCGGAATAAGGATGACGCCCACCAAATAAGACGTGAAAAATCAGCAACGCAAGGCCAAAATTATCGTGATTCACTGTGCGTTCAAAGCCAACAAATGACGGCAAGCTTTGCAGTTCTGGCGGCGTAAAATGCGACACGCCGACTTCGCATAAATGCAGCGTGCCATTGGCGTTAATCTGAAAGGAATCACTGTCGATCAATACAACTTTGCTATCGCGGCCTACCATAAAGCTATTCTGGTTTACGTCACCCACGACATGCCCGTGCTCGTGAATCGTAGCAAAAGATGAAGCTATATTACGCGCAACATAGAGTAGAAAATCCCACGCACAATGAGGGTAACTCTGGCGACGATGTGCCGGGCTATAGATCATATGAATCGGTTCTTTACCTGAAACCTTTGGCATCATAAAACCGATGGTTTTTCCGCCGCGCCCGGCGTGAAGCGTTGCCTGCGGCCAGGCGACATAATTCAGCAACTGCGCATCAACTGTCGCCGCCATAAAGGCAAGTTTGTCCTGTTTTAAGGCGGGTGGCGGCGTGTGATAAATCTTGGCGACGCTATCGACAAACTCCTCAATATCATAAACCGCACCTTCGCCACCTTTGCCCAGTTCACGGTCTGGCGTAACGCACTCGCCAGTAGCGGTATACAAGGTTGATTTCATGGTAACCAAATAGCCAGCGCCAGCGTTTTATCATCGTTCGTGCGTTCATTTACTGCCTCACTGAACAAAAATTGCTTCAATAAATCTGGCAGTAAATCGTATTGTTCAGGCGTAGCTGATTTGAGTCCATTGAAAAATGGCGCAAAGAAAGGCCCATGGGGCACGTTATCCAGCATATTTAATGCCAGCCGTTGAATGCCATCCGTAAATGTTGCCACTTTTACCGCCCGTTCAGTGCAGGTGTAAGTTCCCAGTCTGGAAACGGCATCTTCATCGGTAACGAAGTGCGTCATATTGGCATATTCACCCACCATCGGCATGAGCGGCAGTTGCAGGCCGTGACCAAAATCCACCACCACGCCACCATCGCCAATCTGCATAATCAAGGTGCCGTTAGCCGATGAAATCAATCCCAGAAACGTGCAGGCAAAATCGCGAACCGCTAATTCTTTGGCTTCAGCCTCGGCAAAAAGTCGCTGACGAATAGACAGCACAATATCCGTGGCGAGGACGTCATTAAGCCCTAATTCCCCGCCCTGCACTTTCTGCAACATATAAGCCATCGCTTCATTGACAGCAAGCATCGCGCCTTCACCACCCAGCGACACGCTACCTGCGCCATCAGCAAGAAACACCACCAGTAATGGCTGCTGGTCTTTTAGCCAGACAACCTGCATCTGGCAGGCATCCTGGCAAGGCAAGCCTGAGCTGATGTGCGACGTTCCGACGGCAGATGCATAAACCAGGCGCCAGCTCACACTGACGTCCAACCTTTCGGTGCTTCCAGTACAACTTCCGTTCCCGGCGTGGAACGGGAAACCGAACGTAGCGAACTGGATAACCAACTAAACAATTCGCGGAATTGTAATCCTTGCAGTGTCAAAGGCTGGCGGACGCTGATTTGTGCCAGGGTCTTCATATCAGCCCCCTGAACACCAATGGTGAAAAAAGCAAACTTCTTAGCGTCTTCCCCCTGAAACACTTTGTGGGCGGCAGTCTGCCACTCATCGGTTGGCGCGCCATCGGTGATCAGGAAAATCCACGGACGATAATAGGAGATACCATTGGCACGATACTCCCGCTTACGTTCCTCAACCATATTCAAGGCTTTGGTAATGGCTGCGCCCATGGGTGTATCGCCCTGAGCAAACAGGATGGGCGGGAAAAAGTTAGCGGCGCTGGTAAATGGTTGTTCCACATACACCGGGCCAAAAGTCACAATACCCAGTTCGACTCTTTTTAATGCCAGCGGATCGGCAAGCAGTTCATCGCGAAAGGTAACCAATCCGGCGTTAAGTTCATTAATGGGTTTGCCGTTCATCGAACCAGAAACATCCAGCAGCAAAATGCAGGGGCAACGTGGTTCCGGATTACTGGCAAAATCGCTGGTGGCAAAGGTGATTTGTTCGCTCATAAGAGATCCTTTCTTAGAGAATTATTAAGGTTCGGTATCATACCGACTGCAATAATGAATTAAGAGCAGGTGAAACAACTTTCAGAATTCAGTCCAACTGCGTAGATAATTTTGCTATTCGCCTCGCAAGAACGAGGTCTTATAGATTGACAGTAAGGGGGGAGTGACATACTTTCAGGAGTGAGGGTTGAGCGGGGTTTCCCCCGCCCTGGTAGTCTTAGTAAGCCGGTAAGCTAACGACTAAGAGCACCACGATGATGATCCATTTCATCATGACCCTTTCCTTCTTAAAGGCCCCTTCTTCGGGAGGGGCTTTCCCGTTTCAGCATCCCGCTGAAATCGTCGGCTTACCTCCTTATCGCCACGCACGTAGTCTATCGCTAACCTGCAGATAAAATAGTTTCACATGTTATTACTGGATGCGCGCTCGCAAAGTGCACAACCATTCAGACGATTCGCGAAACTGTTTCATAATTCCTCCATTTTTCTCCCTGATTAGCTGGCTACACTAGTATCATTCCGCGAAACGTTTCAGGAAGAGAAACTCTTAACGATGAAAGGCAGTTATAAATCCCGTTGGGTAATCGTAATCGTGGTGGTTATCGCCGCCATCGCCGCATTCTGGTTCTGGCAAGGCCGCAATGAATCCCAGAGCGCAGCGCCAGGTGCGACGAAGCAAGCGCAGCAGCCGCCAGCCGGTGGCCGTCGTGGTATGCGCTCCGGACCGCTGGCTCCCGTGCAGGCAGCAACTGCCGTTGAACAGGCAGTTCCGCGTTATCTCACCGGGCTTGGCACCATTACCGCTGCAAACACCGTCACAGTGCGCAGTCGCGTTGACGGCCAGTTGATGGCGTTGCATTTTCAGGAAGGTCAGCAGGTAAAAGCGGGGGATTTACTGGCTGAGATTGATCCCAGCCAGTTCAAAGTTGCACTGGCCCAGGCACAAGGACAACTGGCAAAAGATAAAGCCACACTTGCCAATGCCCGCCGTGATTTGGCGCGTTATCAACAACTGGCAAAAACCAACCTCGTTTCCCGTCAGGAACTGGATGCCCAACAGGCACTGGTCAGTGAAACCGAAGGCACCATTAAGGCGGATGAAGCCAGCGTTGCCAGCGCACAACTGCAACTCGACTGGAGTCGCATTACCGCACCAGTCGATGGTCGGGTTGGCCTGAAACAGGTTGATGTCGGTAACCAAATCTCCAGCGGCGATACCACTGGCATTGTGGTGATCACCCAGACACATCCTATCGATCTGGTATTTACTCTACCGGAAAGCGATATCGCCACCGTTGTGCAGGCACAAAAATCCGGAAAACCGCTGGTTGTTGAAGCCTGGGATCGCACCAACTCGAAGAAATTAAGTGAAGGTACGCTGTTAAGTCTCGATAACCAAATCGACGCCACCACTGGCACCATCAAAGTAAAAGCACGCTTTAATAATCAGGATGATGCGCTGTTCCCCAACCAGTTTGTTAACGCCCGCATGTTAGTGGACACTGAACAAAACGCCGTGGTGATCCCAACCGCTGCACTGCAAATGGGTAACGAAGGTCACTTTGTCTGGGTGCTGAATAGCGAAAACAAAGTCAGCAAGCATCTGGTGACACCGGGCATTCAGGACAGCCAGAAAGTGGTGATCCGCGCAGGTATTTCCGCAGGCGATCGGGTAGTGACGGACGGCATTGACCGCCTGACCGAAGGGGCGAAAGTGGAAGTGGTTGAAGCGCAAGGCACAAGCACACCAGAAGAGAAAGCCACCAGCCGCGAATATGCGAAAAAAGGAGCGCGCTCCTGATGCAGGTGTTACCTCCGAGCAGCACAGGCGGCCCGTCGCGCCTGTTTATTATGCGTCCTGTCGCCACCACGCTGCTGATGGTAGCGATCTTACTCGCCGGGATTATTGGCTACCGCACCCTGCCCGTTTCGGCGTTGCCGGAAGTGGATTATCCGACGATTCAGGTGGTTACGCTTTACCCCGGTGCCAGCCCGGATGTGATGACCTCTGCCGTTACCGCGCCACTTGAACGCCAGTTCGGGCAAATGTCCGGACTGAAACAGATGTCGTCGCAAAGTTCCGGCGGCGCGTCGGTCATCACTTTACAGTTCCAGCTAACATTACCGCTGGACGTTGCCGAGCAGGAAGTGCAGGCCGCAATTAACGCCGCCACTAACCTGTTACCAGGCGATCTGCCTAACCCACCGGTTTACAGCAAAGTGAATCCGGCAGATCCGCCGATCATGACGCTTGCCGTTACCTCAACCGCCATGCCGATGACGCAGGTGGAAGATATGGTAGAAACCCGCGTGGCGCAGAAAATCTCGCAGATTTCCGGCGTCGGGCTGGTAACGCTTTCCGGCGGTCAGCGTCCGGCCGTTCGCGTCAAACTTAACGCTCAGGCGATTGCCGCCCTCGGCCTGACCAGCGAAACTGTACGCACAGCTATTACCGGCGCGAACGTTAACTCAGCTAAAGGTAGCCTCGACGGCCCCTCCCGCGCAGTCACGCTTTCCGCAAACGATCAAATGCAGTCTGCGGAAGAGTACCGTCAGTTAATTATCGCGTACCAGAACGGCGCGCCGATTCGTCTTGGCGATGTCGCTACCGTAGAACAAGGGGCGGAAAACACCTGGCTTGGTGCGTGGGCGAATAAAGAACAAGCCATCGTCATGAATGTTCAGCGCCAGCCTGGCGCTAACATTATCTCCACCGCTGACAGCATTCGTCAGATGCTGCCGCAGCTCACTGAGAGTCTGCCGAAATCGGTAAAAGTGACGGTGCTTTCTGACCGCACCACCAATATCCGCGCATCGGTCGACGATACCCAGTTTGAGCTGATGATGGCTATCGCGCTGGTGGTGATGATTATCTACCTGTTTCTACGAAATATTCCGGCAACCATCATTCCTGGCGTCGCGGTGCCGCTGTCGTTAATCGGCACCTTCGCGGTCATGGTATTTCTCGATTTCTCGATCAATAACCTGACCCTGATGGCGTTAACCATCGCCACCGGGTTTGTGGTCGATGATGCCATCGTGGTGATCGAAAACATTTCGCGCTATATCGAAAAAGGTGAAAAACCGCTGGCAGCGGCGCTCAAAGGTGCAGGCGAAATCGGCTTTACCATTATCTCGCTGACCTTCTCGCTGATTGCAGTGCTGATCCCATTGCTGTTTATGGGCGATATCGTCGGGCGACTGTTCCGCGAATTTGCCATTACTCTGGCAGTAGCGATTTTGATCTCAGCCGTCGTGTCGCTGACCCTGACGCCGATGATGTGCGCGCGGATGCTTAGCCAGGAGTCGCTGCGTAAACAGAACCGCTTCTCCCGCGCCTCGGAAAAAATGTTCGAGCGGATAATCGCCGCCTATGGTCGCGGACTTACGAAGGTGCTGAATCATCCGTGGCTGACCTTAAGCGTGGCGCTCAGTACGCTGCTGCTTAGCGTGCTGCTGTGGGTGTTTATTCCAAAAGGCTTCTTCCCGGTGCAGGATAACGGCATTATTCAGGGCACCTTGCAGGCACCGCAATCCAGCTCCTTTGCCAATATGGCCCAGCGGCAACGCCAGGTCGCGGAGGTGATTTTGCAGGACCCGGCAGTGCAAAGCCTGACCTCATTTGTGGGCGTTGATGGCACTAACCCGTCGCTGAACAGTGCGCGTTTGCAGATCAATCTGAAACCGCTGGATGAGCGTGATGATCGGGTACAAAAAGTTATCGCCCGTTTGCAAACGGCGGTAGATAAAGTGCCGGGCGTCGATCTCTTCCTGCAGCCAACGCAGGATCTGACCATCGATACTCAGGTCAGCCGCACGCAGTACCAGTTTACATTGCAGGCCACGTCTCTGGATGCGCTCAGTACCTGGGTGCCGCAGCTAATGGAAAAACTCCAGCAACTGCCGCAGCTTTCTGATGTCTCCAGCGACTGGCAGGACAAAGGACTGGTGGCGTATGTTAACGTTGATCGCGACAGCGCCAGCCGTCTGGGGATCAGCATGGCGGATGTTGATAACGCCCTGTACAACGCCTTTGGTCAGCGGCTAATTTCGACGATTTATACTCAGGCCAACCAGTATCGCGTGGTGCTGGAGCACAACACTGAAAACACACCAGGGCTGGCGGCGCTGGATACCATTCGCCTGACCAGCAGCGACGGCGGCGTAGTGCCACTCAGCTCGATAGCTAAAATTGAGCAGCGTTTTGCGCCGCTCTCCATCAACCATCTGGATCAGTTCCCGGTAACGACCATCTCCTTTAACGTGCCGGATAACTATTCACTGGGCGATGCGGTGCAGGCGATTATGGATACCGAGAAGACGCTAAATCTGCCAGTGGATATCACCACGCAATTCCAGGGTAGTACCCTCGCCTTCCAGTCGGCATTGGGTAGCACTGTCTGGCTGATTGTCGCGGCAGTGGTGGCGATGTATATCGTGCTCGGTATTCTGTACGAAAGCTTTATTCACCCGATCACTATTCTCTCGACGTTGCCAACGGCAGGTGTCGGCGCATTGCTGGCGTTGCTGATTGCCGGTAGTGAGCTGGATGTGATCGCCATTATCGGCATTATTTTGCTGATCGGGATTGTGAAGAAAAACGCCATCATGATGATCGACTTCGCGCTGGCCGCTGAGCGCGAGCAAGGCATGTCGCCGCGAGATGCCATCTACCAGGCCTGCCTGCTGCGTTTTCGTCCGATCCTGATGACCACGCTGGCAGCGCTGCTCGGTGCATTGCCGCTGATGTTGAGTACCGGAGTCGGCGCGGAACTGCGTCGTCCGTTAGGTATCGGCATGGTCGGCGGTCTGGTTGTCAGTCAGGTGCTGACGCTGTTCACCACGCCGGTGATTTATCTGCTGTTCGACCGCCTGGCATTGTGGACCAAAAGCCGCTTTGCCCGCCATGAAGAGGAGGCGTAAGTGAAGTTTTTTGCCCTCTTCATTTACCGCCCGGTGGCGACGATTTTACTGTCGGTTGCCATTACCCTTTGCGGCATACTGGGCTTCCGTATGCTGCCGGTCGCCCCGCTGCCGCAGGTCGATTTTCCGGTAATTATGGTCAGCGCCTCGCTGCCCGGTGCGTCGCCAGAGACGATGGCGTCTTCCGTTGCCACACCGCTGGAACGCTCGCTTGGGCGCATTGCCGGGGTCAGTGAAATGACCTCCAGCAGTTCGCTCGGCAGCACGCGTATCATTTTGCAGTTTGATTTTGACCGGGATATCAACGGCGCGGCGCGCGATGTACAGGCGGCGATCAACGCCGCCCAAAGTCTGCTGCCCAGTGGGATGCCAAGCCGTCCGACTTATCGCAAAGCGAACCCGTCGGATGCACCAATTATGATCCTGACGCTGACGTCCGATACTTATTCGCAGGGGGAACTGTACGATTTTGCCTCGACGCAACTGGCTCCGACAATTGCACAAATCGACGGCGTCGGTGATGTCGATGTCGGCGGCAGCTCGCTGCCTGCGGTGCGCGTCGGGCTGAATCCACAGGCGCTGTTTAATCAGGGCGTGTCGCTGGACGATGTGCGCACCGCCATCAGCAATGCCAACGTGCGTAAACCGCAGGGGGCGCTGGAAGATGACACTCACCGCTGGCAGATCCAGACCAACGATGAGCTGAAAACTGCCGCCGAATACCAGCCGTTGATTATTCATTACAACAACGGCGGCGCGGTTCGTCTGGGTGATGTGGCAACGGTAACCGACTCAGTACAGGATGTGCGCAACGCCGGGATGACCAACGCCAAACCGGCTATTTTGTTGATGATCCGCAAACTGCCGGAAGCCAATATCATCCAGACGGTAGACAGCATCCGGGCGAAATTACCGGAGTTACAGGAGACAATCCCGGCGGCGATTGATCTGCAAATAGCTCAGGATCGCTCCCCCACCATTCGCGCCTCGCTGGAAGAAGTCGAGCAGACGCTGATTATTTCGGTGGCGCTGGTGATTTTAGTGGTCTTTTTGTTCCTGCGTTCAGGTCGGGCGACGATCATTCCTGCGGTTGCAGTGCCGGTTTCGCTGATTGGCACCTTTGCAGCGATGTATCTTTGCGGTTTCAGTCTCAATAACCTGTCGCTGATGGCACTCACCATCGCTACTGGCTTTGTAGTCGATGACGCCATCGTGGTGCTGGAAAACATTGCCCGTCATCTGGAAGCGGGAATGAAACCGCTACAGGCCGCACTGCAAGGCACCCGCGAAGTCGGTTTTACAGTTCTGTCGATGAGCCTGTCACTGGTAGCTGTGTTCCTGCCGCTGTTGTTGATGGGCGGCTTGCCGGGGCGCTTGTTACGCGAGTTTGCCGTGACGCTTTCGGTGGCGATAGGTATTTCACTGCTGGTTTCCCTGACGCTGACGCCGATGATGTGCGGCTGGATGCTGAAAGCCAGCAAGCCGCGTGAGCAAACACGGTTACGCGGTTTTGGCCGGATGCTGGTTGCGCTGCAACAAGGCTACGGCAAGTCGCTGAAATGGGTTCTCAATCACACCCGTCTGGTAGGCGTAGTGCTGCTTGGCACCATTGCGCTGAATATCTGGCTGTATATCTCGATCCCGAAAACTTTCTTCCCGGAGCAGGACACCGGCGTACTGATGGGCGGGATACAGGCCGATCAGAGCATTTCGTTTCAGGCGATGCGCGGTAAGTTGCAGGACTTCATGAAAATTATCCGTGATGACCCGGCGGTGGATAATGTCACTGGCTTTACCGGTGGCTCGCGAGTTAACAGCGGAATGATGTTTATCACGCTGAAACCGCGCGATGAACGCAGCGAAACCGCCCAGCAAATTATCGACCGTCTGCGCGTGAAGCTGGCGAAAGAGCCAGGGGCGAATCTGTTCCTGATGGCGGTACAGGATATTCGCGTTGGCGGACGTCAGTCGAACGCCAGCTACCAGTACACGTTATTGTCTGACGATCTGGCAGCACTGCGCGAATGGGAGCCGAAAATCCGCAAAAAACTGGCGACGTTGCCGGAACTGGCGGACGTTAACTCTGACCAGCAAGACAACGGCGCGGAGATGAACCTGGTTTACGACCGCGACACGATGGCGCGATTGGGAATCGACGTGCAGGCCGCTAACAGCCTGCTGAATAACGCCTTCGGTCAGCGGCAAATCTCGACCATTTACCAGCCAATGAACCAGTATAAAGTGGTGATGGAAGTTGATCCGCGCTATACCCAGGACATCAGCGCGCTGGAAAAAATGTTCGTCATTAATAACGAAGGCAAAGCGATCCCGCTGTCATATTTCGCTAAATGGCAACCGGCGAATGCGCCGCTGTCAGTGAATCATCAGGGACTGTCCGCAGCCTCAACCATCTCGTTCAACCTGCCGACCGGGAAATCACTCTCGGACGCCAGTGCGGCAATCGACCGCGCAATGACGCAGCTTGGCGTACCTTCCACGGTGCGCGGCAGTTTTGCCGGAACGGCGCAGGTGTTCCAGGAGACGATGAATTCGCAGGTGATCCTGATTATCGCGGCCATCGCCACGGTGTATATCGTGCTGGGGATGTTGTACGAGAGTTACGTGCATCCGCTGACCATTCTCTCCACCCTGCCCTCGGCGGGCGTTGGAGCGCTACTGGCGCTGGAGCTGTTTAATGCTCCGTTCAGCCTGGTCGCCCTGATAGGGATTATGCTATTAATCGGCATCGTGAAGAAAAACGCCATCATGATGGTCGATTTTGCGCTTGAAGCCCAACGCCACGCTAATCTGACGCCGCAGGAGGCCATTTTCCAGGCCTGCCTGCTGCGTTTTCGCCCGATAATGATGACGACCCTGGCGGCGCTGTTTGGCGCGCTGCCGCTGGTATTGTCGGGCGGCGATGGCTCGGAACTGCGGCAACCATTGGGGATCACCATTGTCGGCGGCCTGGTGATGAGTCAGCTCCTGACGCTGTATACCACGCCGGTGGTGTATCTCTTTTTCGACCGTCTGCGACTGCGTTTTTCGCGAAAATCTAAAGAAACGGTAACCGAGTAAATGACAGATCTTCCCGACAGCACCCGCTGGCAATTGTGGATTGTGGCTTTCGGCTTCTTTATGCAGTCGCTGGACACCACCATCGTTAACACTGCCCTTCCCTCAATGGCGCAAAGCCTGGGGGAAAGCCCGCTGCATATGCACATGGTCATTGTCTCTTATGTGCTGACCGTGGCGGTGATGCTGCCTGCCAGCGGCTGGCTGGCGGACAAAGTCGGCGTGCGCAATATTTTCTTTACCGCTATTGTCCTGTTTACCCTTGGTTCACTGTTTTGCGCGCTTTCCGGCACCCTTAATGAACTGTTGCTGGCGCACGCATTGCAGGGCGTGGGCGGTGCGATGATGGTGCCGGTTGGCAGGTTGACGGTGATGAAAATTGTTCCGCGCGAGCAATATATGGCGGCGATGACCTTTGTGACGCTGCCTGGCCAGGTTGGCCCACTGCTTGGCCCGGCGCTGGGCGGACTGCTGGTGGAGTACGCGTCATGGCACTGGATCTTTTTGATCAACATTCCGGTTGGAATTATCGGCGCGATCGCCACACTAATGTTAATGCCGAACTACACCATGCAGACGCGGCGCTTTGATCTCTCCGGCTTTCTGTTGCTGGCGGTTGGCATGGCGGTATTAACGCTGGCGCTGGATGGCAGTAAAGGTACGGGCTTATCGCCGCTGGCGATTGCTGGCCTGGTTGCTGTTGGCGTGGTGGCGCTTATGCTTTATCTCATACATGCCAGAAATAACGCCCGCGCCCTGTTCAGCCTGAAACTGTTCCGCACCCGTACCTTTTCGTTGGGCCTGGCGGGGAGCTTCGCCGGACGTATCGGCAGCGGTATGTTGCCCTTTATGACGCCGGTTTTCTTGCAGATTGGTCTCGGCTTCTCACCCTTTCATGCCGGATTGATGATGATCCCAATGGTGCTCGGCAGCATGGGGATGAAGCGGATAGTCGTGCAGGTAGTGAACCGCTTTGGTTATCGTCGGGTACTGGTGGCGACTACGCTGGGCCTGTCGCTGGTCACACTGCTGTTTATGGCCACCGCGCTGCTTGGCTGGTACTACGTTTTACCATTCGTTCTGTTTTTACAAGGGATGGTCAACTCAACGCGTTTTTCCTCCATGAACACGCTGACACTGAAAGATCTGCCGGACAAACTGGCAAGCAGTGGCAACAGCCTGCTGTCGATGATTATGCAATTGTCGATGAGTATCGGCGTGACCATCGCCGGGCTGTTGCTTGGGCTTTTTGGTTCGCAGCATGTCAGCGTCGACAGCGGTGCCACACAAACCGTCTTTATGTACACCTGGCTAAGCATGGCGTTTCTTATCGCCCTTCCGGCGTTCATCTTTGCCAGAGTTCCGAACGATACACATCAAAATGTGGCTATTTCGCGGCGCAAAAGGAGCACTGAATGAAGTTCTGGCGGCCCGGCATTACCGGCAAACTGTTTCTGGCGATCTTCGCCACCTGCATCGTCTTGCTGATCACGATGCACTGGGCGGTGCGTATCAGTTTTGAGCGCGGCTTTATCGATTACATTAAGCATGGCAATGAGCAACGGCTGCAAATGCTTGGCGACGCACTTGGCGAGCAGTACGCCCAGCATGGCAACTGGCGCTTCCTGCGTAACAACGATCGTTTTGTGTTTCAGATCCTGCGTTCACTTGAACATGATAGCAACGACGATAAGCCCGGCCCCGGTATGCCGCCGCACGGCTGGCGCACCCAGTTCTGGGTGGTCGATCAAAATAACAAAGTGCTGGTTGGCCCTCGCTCACCTATTCCACCGGACGGCACACGGCGGCCTATTCTGGTCAATGGTCTGGAAGTCGGCGCGGTGATCGCCTCCCCTGTCGAGCGGCTGACCCGCAATACCGATATCAATTTTGATAAGCAACAACGGCAAACCAGTTGGCTGATTGTGGCTTTATCTACTTTACTGGCAGCGCTGGCGACGTTCCCACTGGCACGCGGCTTGCTGGCACCGGTAAAACGGTTAGTTGACGGCACGCACAAACTGGCAGCAGGTGATTTCACCACTCGCGTGACGCCCACCAGCGAAGACGAACTGGGCAAACTGGCACAGGACTTCAACCAGCTCGCCAGTACGCTGGAGAAAAACCAGCAGATGCGCCGCGATTTTATGGCCGACATTTCTCACGAACTGCGCACGCCTTTAGCGGTACTGCGCGGCGAACTGGAAGCCATCCAGGATGGTGTACGTAAATTCACGCCAGAGACAGTGGCTTCTTTACAGGCGGAGGTCGGAACGTTGACTAAACTGGTCGACGATCTCCATCAGTTGTCGATGTCTGATGAAGGCGCTCTCGCCTACCAGAAAGCAACGGTGGATCTCGTTCCACTACTTGAAGTCGCGGGCGGCGCATTTCGCGAACGTTTCGCCAGTCGTGGGTTGACTCTGCAATTCTCCTTGCCGGACAGCATTACCGTATTTGGCGATCGCGATCGTTTAATGCAGTTGTTTAATAACTTACTGGAAAACAGCCTGCGCTACACCGACAGTGGCGGTGGCCTGCATATTTCCGCCGAACAGCACGACAAAATGGTGCATCTGACCTTTGCCGACAGCGCACCGGGAGTCAGCGACGATCAGTTACAAAAATTGTTTGAGCGTTTTTATCGCACGGAAGGTTCCCGCAACCGTGCCAGCGGCGGCTCCGGGCTGGGGTTGGCAATTTGCCTGAACATTGTTGAAGCACATAATGGTCGCATTGTTGCCGCCCATTCGCCTTTTGGCGGGGTTAGCATTACAGTAGAGTTACCGCTGGAACGGGATTTACAGAGAGAAGTATGACCGAGTTACCTATCGACGAAAACACGCCGCGTATTTTGATCGTGGAAGATGAACCCAAACTGGGGCAGTTGCTCATTGATTATCTGCGTGCCGCAAGCTATGCGCCGACGTTGATTAGCCACGGCGATCAGGTACTGCCGTATGTGCGCCAGACGCCACCGGATCTGATCCTGTTAGATCTGATGTTACCAGGCACCGATGGTCTGACACTGTGTCGGGAGATTCGTCGTTTTTCTGATATTCCCATTGTTATGGTGACAGCGAAAATCGAAGAGATCGACCGCCTGCTGGGGCTGGAAATCGGTGCTGATGATTACATCTGTAAACCGTATAGCCCGCGGGAAGTAGTAGCGCGCGTCAAAACTATATTGCGTCGTTGCAAACCGCAGCGTGAGTTGCAACAGCAAGATGCAGAAAGCCCGTTAATTATCGACGAAGGTCGTTTTCAGGCTTCGTGGCGCGGCAAAATGCTTGATCTGACCCCTGCGGAATTTCGCCTGCTGAAAACACTCTCCCATGAACCGGGAAAAGTGTTCTCCCGCGAGCAGTTACTCAATCATCTTTATGACGACTACCGCGTAGTGACCGACCGTACCATCGATAGCCACATTAAAAACCTGCGCCGCAAGCTGGAAGCACTGGACGAAGAGCAGTCATTTATCCGCGCCGTTTACGGTGTCGGTTATCGCTGGGAAGCCGACGCCTGCCGCATTGTTTAACGTATCTTTGCCCTCGCGAGGGCTGAATTCCTTGTTTATTAATCCGTCATGCCCCTCTCTGAAAGGAGCTGTCTCTTGATCAGGAGATCTGATCAAGAGACAGCTCCTTTAGGGGGGTATTCCCCTGATTGGCAACCTTATGAATATCACCCATACTTAAATCGTTACATACTGTTTTCAATACGCAATTTCAATCAAGGAGTCATTATGGCTGGTTGGTTTGAACTCAATAAGAGCAGTGATAATCAGTTCCGGTTTGTGTTAAAAGCGGGTAACGGTGAGACTATTCTCACCAGCGAACTGTATACCTCAAAAGCCGCTGCGGAAAAGGGCATTGCCTCTGTGCAAAGCAACAGCCCGCAGGATGAACGCTATGAGAAAAAAACAGCGAGCAACGGCAAATTTTATTTCAATCTGAAAGCCGCTAATCATCAGATAATCGGCTCCAGTCAAATGTACGCCACCGCTCAATCACGCGAAATCGGAATTGCCTCAGTAAAAAACAATGGCGTAAGCCAGACTGTGAAAGATAAGACTTAATTGTTATGCCGGGCGCGGATAACGCGCCCGGCTTTATTTCTAATAAACACTTACTTATTGATGCTAAGGATCAAGCCGCGCCATTAAAATAATGGGGGGATAAGTTTCATATCAGGTGAAAGAATTTTTGTTCTTCTTTTTGAACGCCACGTTATTTATTTCCTGCAAGTGCCGAAGAAATTATCGTTATTCGTATCCTTATCAAAACCAGGACGCGACCAGACATTTGCACTGGAGCCAACCCCACCGATTGCGCTACAATGCCCGCCCTTAAAGTGGGGACACTCCCCTAACCGCTTCATCAGGTGAAGCGGATCTGACCTGTCATCAGAACGAGAGAATTATGTTTAAACCGGAACTCCTTTCCCCGGCGGGAACGCTGAAAAATATGCGTTACGCTTTCGCTTATGGCGCAGATGCTGTTTATGCGGGGCAACCGCGTTACTCCCTGCGTGTGCGCAACAACGAATTTAACCACGAAAATCTCCAGCTCGGCATCAATGAAGCCCACGCGCTGGGGAAAAAGTTTTATGTCGTGGTCAACATTGCGCCACACAATGCCAAGCTAAAAACCTTTATCCGTGATCTGAAACCGGTGGTGGAAATGGGGCCGGACGCACTGATTATGTCCGATCCGGGGCTGATTATGCTGGTGCGTGAACACTTCCCTGAAATGCCGATCCACCTTTCCGTGCAGGCCAACGCCGTAAACTGGGCGACGGTGAAATTCTGGCAGCAAATGGGGTTGACCCGCGTGATCCTCTCCCGCGAGCTGTCGCTGGAAGAGATTGAAGAGATCCGCAATCAGGTTCCGGATATGGAGCTTGAAATCTTCGTTCACGGCGCGCTGTGCATGGCCTACTCCGGCCGCTGCCTGCTCTCTGGCTACATCAACAAACGCGATCCAAACCAGGGCACCTGCACCAACGCCTGCCGTTGGGAGTACAACGTGCAGGAAGGGAAAGAAGATGACGTTGGCAACATCGTACACAAATACGAGCCGATTCCGGTGCAAAACGTCGAGCCGACGCTGGGTATCGGTGCGCCAACCGACAAAGTGTTTATGATCGAAGAAGCCCAGCGCCCGGGCGAGTATATGACCGCGTTTGAAGATGAGCACGGCACTTACATCATGAACTCGAAAGATCTGCGCGCCATCGCCCACGTTGAACGCCTGACCAGAATGGGCGTGCATTCGCTGAAAATCGAAGGCCGCACTAAATCTTTCTACTATTGTGCACGTACCGCGCAGGTTTATCGTAAAGCTATCGATGACGCCGCTGCGGGCAAACCGTTCGACACCAGCCTGCTGGAAACACTGGAAGGCCTGGCGCATCGTGGTTACACCGAAGGTTTCCTGCGTCGTCATACTCACGACGATTACCAGAACTACGAATACGGTTATTCCGTTTCTGACCGCCAGCAGTTTGTTGGAGAGTTTACCGGTGAGCGTAAAGGCTCTCTGGCAGCCGTAGCGGTGAAAAATAAATTCTCCGTTGGCGACAGCCTGGAACTGATGACGCCACAGGGCAATATCAACTTTACCCTTGAGCACATGGAAAACGCCAAAGGTGAAGCGATGCCGGTCGCGCCTGGCGATGGCTATACCGTGTGGCTCCCGGTTCCGCAGGATCTCGAGCTGAATTACGCACTGCTGATGCGTAATTTCTCCGGGGAAACCACGCGTAACCCGCACGGTAAGTGATTCATTTCGATTATTTTTCCCGGATAGAAAATTCTTAGAAACCGATCACATACGGCTGCATTTATTAAGGTTATTATCTGTTTCGCTGAAAAACATAACCCATAAAATGCTAGCTGTACCAGGAACCACCTCCTTAGCCTGTGTAATCCCCCTTACGCAGGCTTATTTTTTTGTACCACGCTTTCATCCTGTTCTGACTCCGCCTTTTCTTTTCTGCTCTACACTATCTACAGACCAATCATAAAGGCAGACGACCATGGCAGATTTTCCCGCCAGCTTACTGATTCTTAACGGCAAAAGTGCTGGCAATGAGATATTGCGCGAAGCGATTATGCTGTTGCGTGAGGAAGGAATGACGATCCATGTACGAACCACCTGGGAGAAAGATGATGCCGCGCGTTATGTTGCTGAAGCCCGTCAGCTTGGCGTTGCAACGGTAATTGCCGGAGGTGGAGATGGCACTATTAATGAAGTCTCCACGGCATTGATTCAGTGCGAAGGTGATGACATTCCTGCTTTGGGAATATTGCCGCTAGGTACAGCGAACGATTTTGCCACCAGTGTGGGTATTCCTGAAGCGCTGGATAAGGCACTTAAACTGGCAATTGCCGGTAACGCCATTGCGATTGATATGGCGCAGGTCAACAAACAAACCTGTTTTATCAACATGGCGACGGGCGGATTTGGTACGCGCATTACCACCGAAACACCGGAGAAATTAAAAGCCGCGCTGGGTGGCGTCTCTTACATCATTCACGGCTTAATGCGCATGGATACGTTGCAACCGGACCGCTGTGAAATCCGTGGTGAAAATTTTCACTGGCAAGGCGATGCGCTGGTTATTGGTATTGGCAACGGGCGTCAGGCCGGTGGCGGTCAGCAACTGTGCCCGAATGCGCTGATTAACGATGGGTTATTGCAACTGCGTATTTTCACCGGTGACGAAATTCTTCCCGCTCTCTTCTCAACCTTAAAACCTGATGAAGAAAACCCGAATATTGTTGAAGGCGCTTCGGCGTGGTTCGAGATACAAGCGCCGCATGAAATCACCTTTAACCTTGATGGCGAACCATTAAGTGGCCAACGTTTTCATATAGAAATACTTCCGGCGGCGTTGCGTTGTCGATTACCGCCGGACTGCCCGTTATTGCGCTAGTCAAAAATTTATTCTCTCCTGAACAGGGGTACATCAATTTTTGCCGGATGCGGTGCGAACGCCTTATCCGGCCTACGGGAGGTGTGTTGTTCGCAGGCCAGATAAATGAAGCGTATCAGGCAATCGTAATTTTGCTATCGAGATAAACGTCCTGCACGGCGTTAATCAGTTTCACGCCGTCGGCCATCGATTTCTTGAACGCTTTACGCCCGAGAATCAGCCCCATTCCGCCCGCGCGTTTGTTGATAACCGCAGTACGCACCGCATCGCTAAGGTCGGTTTCACCGCCCGCGGCACCGCCGGAGTTAATCAGCCCTGCGCGGCCCATATAACAGTTAGCTAACTGATAACGCACCAGGTCAATCGGGTTTTCGCTGGTTAACTTGCTGTAAACGCGATCGTCGGTATAACCGTAATTAATCGCTTTATAGCCGCCGTTATTCTCCGCCATTTTTTGTTTGACAATATCCGCGCCAATGGTCGCCGCCAGATGGTTCGCCTGACCGGTCAGGTCAGCGGAAACATGGTAATCGATGCCCTCTTTCTTAAAGGCGGAGTTGCGCAAATAAGCCCACAGCACGGTCACCATGCCCAGCTCATGTGCACGTTCAAAGGCCGCAGAAATTTCTTCAATCTGCCGACGTGACTCTTGCGAGCCAAAATAGATGGTCGCGCCAACTGCCACTGCTCCCATGTTGAACGCCTGCTCTACACTGGCATACAGCGTTTGATCGTAGGTGTTTGGGTAACTTAGCGTCTCGTTGTGGTTGAGTTTGACGAGGAATGGAATGCGATGAGCGTAACGCCGCGATACCGATGCCAGCACGCCATAAGTTGACGCCACACAGTTACAGCCCGCTTCTATCGCCAGTTCAACAATGTTTTTCGGGTCGAAATAGAGCGGGTTAGCAGCAAATGAAGCCCCCGCGGAGTGCTCGACCCCCTGGTCAACCGGCAGAATAGAAAGATACCCGGTTCCGGCCAGACGCCCGGTGTTATACAGCGTCTGCATATTACGCAGCACCGCTGGCGGACGATTATTGTCAATCATCACGCGGTCTACGTAGTCATGTCCGGGGAGATAAAGCTGGTCAGAAGGAATAGTCATACAACGATGCTGTAAAAGGTTGTCGGCATCTTTGCCAAGCAACTGCGCAATATCTGTCATTACTATGCTCCCGTAAATTCCGATTGGATATCGGCTATGGATTGTCCTGGCCCACCTTTTGCGGGCAATTATAATCCTGGTCGTTATGAGCTATTTTTTCCATCTTTCGGCTGTTTTTTCAGCGTTTCCTGTTGGCACGACTCATCAGAAAAAGTGTTACCGCGGTCAAGATTTCACCACAAAGGTATTTAAAAGGTATCATCAAATGGTATTGTCAGCGCGTACCTTACATTACCTGTCATGAAGGAATCAAAAGATGAAAACAACAGCAAAGCTGTCGTTCATGATGTTTGTTGAATGGTTTATCTGGGGCGCGTGGTTTGTACCATTGTGGCTGTGGTTAAGTAAAAGCGGGTTTAGTGCCGGAGAAATTAGCTGGTCGTATGCCTGTACCGCCATAGCGGCGATCCTGTCCCCTATTCTGGTTGGCTCCATCACTGACCGCTTTTTCTCGGCGCAGAAAGTGCTGGCTGTATTGATGTTCGCTGGTGCAGTGCTGATGTATTTCGCTGCGCAACAGACCACTTTTGCCGGATTCTTCCCGTTACTGCTGGCCTACTCGCTAACCTATATGCCGACCATTGCACTGACTAATAGCATCGCCTTTGCCAACGTGCCGGATGTGGAACGTGATTTCCCACGCATTCGTGTGATGGGTACTATCGGCTGGATTGCCTCTGGTCTGGCATGTGGATTCTTGCCGCAAATGCTGGGTTATGCCGATATCTCACCGACTAATATTCCGCTGCTGATTACCGCCGGAAGTTCTGCTCTGCTCGGTGTGTTTGCATGTTTCCTACCCGACACACCACCAAAAAGCACTGGCAAAATGGATATTAAAGTCATGCTTGGCCTGGATGCACTGATCCTGCTGCGCGATAAAAACTTCCTCGTCTTTTTCTTCTGTTCATTCCTGTTTGCTATGCCGCTGGCGTTCTATTACATCTTTGCCAACGGTTATCTGACCGAAGTCGGTATGAAAAACGCGACCGGCTGGATGACGCTCGGCCAGTTCTCTGAAATCTTCTTTATGCTGGCATTGCCGTTTTTCACCAAACGATTTGGTATCAAAAAGGTATTATTACTTGGTCTGGTCACCGCTGCGATTCGTTATGGCTTCTTTATTTACGGCAGCGCGGATGAATATTTCACCTACGCACTATTGTTCCTCGGCATTTTGCTGCACGGCGTAAGTTACGATTTTTACTACGTTACCGCATACATCTATGTCGACAAAAAAGCCCCCGTGCACATGCGTACTGCCGCGCAGGGATTGATTACGCTCTGCTGCCAGGGTTTCGGTAGTTTGCTCGGCTATCGTCTTGGCGGCGTGATGATGGAAATGATGTTCGCTTATCAGGAACCAGTCAACGGGCTGACCTTCAACTGGGCCGGGATATGGACTTTCGGTGCGGTGATGATTGCCATTATCGCCGTGCTGTTCATGATTTTTTTCCGCGAATCCGACAACGAAATTACGGCTATTAGGGTCGATGATCGCGATATTGCGTTGACACAAGGGGAAGCAAAATGAAAACAGAACGTATTCTCGGTGCTCTTTACGGGCAGGCGTTAGGGGATGCGATGGGGATGCCCTCCGAGCTTTGGCCGCGCAGCCGCGTCAAAGCGCATTTTGGCTGGATTGACCGTTTTCTGTCCGGCCCAAAGGAGAATAACGCGGCCTGTTATTTTAACCGCGCCGAATTTACCGACGACACCTCGATGGCGCTGTGCCTGGCGGATGCGTTGCTGGAACGCGAAGGCGAGATCGACCCGGATCTGATTGGGCGTAAAATCCTCGACTGGGCACTGCGTTTCGACGCCTTCAACAAAAACGTGCTTGGCCCGACCTCAAAAATTGCGCTTAACGCCATTCGCGACGGTAAACCCGTCGCTGAACTGGAAAACAACGGCGTGACTAACGGTGCGGCGATGCGCGTCTCACCATTGGGGTGTTTACTCCCGGCGCGTGATGTTGATTCCTTTATTGATGATGTGGCGCTGGCGTCCAGCCCGACCCATAAATCCGATCTGGCGATTGCGGGGGCGGTGGTTATTGCATGGGCGATTTCTCGTGCCATTGACGGCGAAAGCTGGTCAGCGATTGTTGATTCTCTACCCTCGATTGCGCGACATGCTCAACAAAAACGCATCACTACCTTCAGCGCCTCACTGGCGGCACGTCTGGAGATTGCACTAAAAATCGTTCGTCACGCCGACGGCACCGAATCTGCCAGCGAACAGCTATATCAAGTGATTGGCGCAGGCACCAGCACTATTGAGTCCGTTCCGTGCGCCATTGCGCTGGTTGAACTGGCACAAACCGATCCGAACCGCTGCGCTATTCTGTGCGCCAATCTTGGTGGTGACACTGACACCATCGGCGCTATGGCGACGGCGATTTGTGGCGCATTGCATGGCGTAAATGCTATCGATCCGGCATTAAAGGCTGAGCTGGATGCGGTTAATCAGCTTGATTTCAACCGCTATGCCACGGCGCTGGCGAAGTATCGCCAACAACGGGAGGCGGTATGAGCGGCACCAGGTTACACACGCTGCTGTCGCAATTAACTACGCGTCAACCGGTGATGGTTGTCGGTGCGGCTGTCATTGATGTGATCGCTGACGCTTACGCCCTGCCCTGGCGCGGGTGCGATATCGAACTGAAACAGCAGAGCGTAAATGTTGGCGGCTGTGCGCTGAACATTGCCGTGACGTTAAAACGCCTCGGTATAGAAGCGGATAACGCCCTGCCGCTCGGTCAGGGGGTGTGGTCGGAGATTATTCGTAACCGGATGGCAAAAGAGGGATTGCTCAGCCTGCTCGATAACGCCGAAGGCGATAACGGCTGGTGTCTGGCGCTGGTTGAACCTGATGGTGAACGTACCTTTATGTCGTTCAGCGGTGTGGAAAATCAGTGGAATAGCCAGTGGCTGACGCGATTAACCGTTGCACCAGATAGCCTGCTCTATTTTTCCGGTTATCAACTGGCCTCGCCCTGTGGCGAATTGTTAGTGGAATGGCTGGAAGGACTGCAAGACGTGACGCCGTTTATTGATTTCGGCCCGCGGATTGACGATATCCCGGATGCATTGCTTGCGCGCATCATGGCCTGTCGGCCACTGGTGTCGCTCAATCGCCAGGAAGCTGAGATTGCCGCCGAACGTTTTGCTTTATCCGCAAATATCACAATGCTTGGCACGCAATGGCAGGAGAAATTTGCCGCGCCGCTGATCGTTCGTCTCGATAAAGAAGGCGCGTGGTATTTCAGCAACAACGCTTCTGATTGCGTTCCGGCATTTCCAACGCAAGTCGTGGACACTATTGGCGCAGGTGATAGCCATGCTGGTGGCGTGCTTGCCGGACTGGCCTCCGGTCTCCCACTGGCAGACGCCGTATTGCTGGGCAATGCGGTAGCGTCGTGGGTTGTCGGACATCGCGGCGGTGATTGCGCGCCAACGCGCGAAGAACTACTCCTCACACACAAAAACGTATAGATCGCTGCGACAGTGGCTGATGCTGTACTCAATAGGCCGTTGCTGTTGGTCAAGCGCCACTTGCTTGATCACCAGCACCGGTATTTTGCTATCTAACTGAATATGTGACTGAAACTCGGCATCCGGCATTCGGGCGCTAACGCGGGAACGGGTGCGCAGGGGAAAGATACGCTGACTGCGGAAATAGTCATAGAGAGAAATACCGATGGCATCAACATCATGAATTAAATGCACTGGAACCCACGACTCTTCTATCGATACCGCTTCTTCATCCACATAGCGAATACGCTTAAGCAAGAAGACATCGCTGCCCGCGGCAATCGCCAGTTGCTGCGCAACTTCTTCGGGACACTTTACCACTCGCTTATTAACCCACAACGTATCGGGTTTTTTCCCACGCAACACCACCTGCTGAGAAAAACCTCGCGCTTCTTTCAACGAGTATTCGAAGATGTTGTTGATCTGCGTTCCGTAGCCACGCGAACGCGTCACCACTCCCTCTTCTTCCAGCGCCTGCATCGCCTTGCGCACCGTAATGCGCGAAACGCCGGTTAACTGACTTAAATCACGCTCGCCGGGCAAAATATTTCCATGCTCCAGCACCCCACTGCGCACGGCATTTTTTACCGTTTCGGCAAACTTAATATAAAGCGGCGTGTTGTCCGCCGCTAAAATACGTTCGTTCAGTTGAGCGATAAGCTGGGTATGCGCTTGTTCCATTTGTCTTTTTCCAGGCGATGAGTCTGGAGGAAGTATATCACTGCTGGTTATTTAAGGCGTTTCTTTAATGCCATCAACGAAAGCCTGCAGCTCCTCCACCGTGCCATTAAACACATTAAAATCCACCGGACCATTTACGCCATCCACCTGTCCACGGTCGGAATGCTGCCAGAAATGCCAGGCCAGGCCGTCATTGTCCGGGCGTCGTTGATAATAATGGGCCACCCACCACGGGTATTCATTGAAATATCCCGCCAGATTCGTGTGATAAAACGTCGCCCCCGCATAAATAATCGGCTTTTTGCCCGTGCTCTTTTCAACCATTTTTAGCCACTGACTTACCCGCTTGCGTAATTCTTTTGCCGATAATTTCCCACGTTCTTCTACGTCCAGCACCGCTGGCAGATCGCCTTGTGAGAAATCCACCGTTTGCAGAAATAATCGCGCCTGAACGGAAGCTGAGACCGACGGAGAAAAATAGTGATATGCCCCGCGCAATAAGCCATTTTTGTGGCTTTGACGCCAGTTACGCGAGAAATACGGGTCTACCAGCTTTTCGCCTTCCGTAGCCTTAATAAAAGCAAACTGTAAGCGGATACCGTTGTCGCGCATTTTTGCGACACGTTGCCAGTCGATCCGCGCCTGCCAGCGTGAAACATCAATACCATGAATGGTGTAATTGGCAGGGATTCGAATAGCAAAAGATTTGACCGGGCGATAACCATAAAAGTGGATGTAGTCTTTAATCTGAATTGCTGTCGACCAGAAAAAATTCACCGTCTGACGAGGATAAATCGCCACGATGGAAATTAGCCCCAGAGCGCAGAACAAGGCGGTGAATTTTTTTCGACTGGCTATTTTTAGCTGCATTGGTTTCATCCCTGAATTTCAGCGCGAACACGCTGAAAAATGCCAAAGCAGCTATAGTATGATGCTCACCACCAGGCGTGAAAGTGGTGAACCGGACCATTCCCGTGGCCAACTTCCAGCGTGTCGGCCTGGGCTAACGCCGCTGATAGCCAGCTTTTTGCTTCCTGTACGGTGTCAGCCCAATTCGTGTGACGCGGACGCAGCGCTGCCAGCGCCGCAGATAATGTACAACCAGTGCCATGCGTGTTTTTGGTCATAATACGCGGTGCGGTAAACCGTTGTTCGCCGTCGCGGGTAAACAACCAGTCCGGGCTTTGCTCATCATCCAGATGACCACCTTTCATCAACACGGCACCACAGCCCATCGCCAATAATTCACGCCCCTGCTCCAGCATTTCCTGTTCATTACGCGCGTGTGGAGAATCGAGTAAAGCAGCAGCCTCCGGCAAATTTGGGGTGATTAATGAAACCTGCGGCAATAATTGACTGCGTAGCGTGGCAACCGCCGAAGGTGAAAGCAGCGGATCACCGCTTTTAGCCAGCATAACGGTATCCAGCACCACGTTTTGGATCTGGTAACGTTGCAGCCGTTCTGCCACCGCTTCAACAATATCCGTCTCTGCCAGCATGCCGATTTTGGTGGTATCGATTCGCACATCGCTGAACACTGAGTCGAGTTGTGCGGCAACAAAGTCAGGCTCAATGCGATACACCGACTGTACACCGCAGGTATTTTGCGCCACCAGTGCGGTGATTACCGAACAACCATAAGCGCCAAGTGCCGAGAAGGTTTTAAGATCGGCCTGAATCCCCGCACCACCACTCGGATCAGTACCGGCAATCGTCAGAGCGTTAACCCGTTTCATGCCTGCACCTCCTGCGTCAGTTGCCAGAGCGCATCAAGGAAATGGGGGATAAAACTGCCCGGCCCTTCGCTTCTGGCGACCGCACGTTCTCCGGCTTGTTTCATCCAGTGGCAGGCAGATGCAACATTTTCCAGCGTATCGCCCGGTAATGCACAACTGGCAGCGACAACTGCCGATAATGCACAACCAGTTCCTACCACTTTGGTCATTAACGGATCGCCGCCGTGAATGCCAACGATGCGACGACCATCGGTAACATAATCTACCTCGCCCGTGACCACGACGACAGCCCCGGTTTCATTCGCCAGTGTTTGTGCTGCGGGTAACGCGTTGGCTGCGGCGTCGGTGGAATCCACACCGCGACCACCATTGGCGATACCAGCTAATGCCATAATTTCAGAGGCATTACCGCGTATCGCCGCTGGCTTTAACGATAAAAGTTCGTGGCAAAAATGACGGCGATATTCGAGTGCGCCAACCGCGACCGGATCAAGCGTCCAGGGGGTTTGGGAGCGTGTTGCCTGTTCTACGGCAGCACGCATCGCTTGTGCTCGTAGCTGCGTCAGTGTGCCTACGTTAATCAACAAGGCACTGGCGATGGCCGCAAACTGACTGGCCTCTTCGGTTTCGATAACCATCGCTGGCGATGCACCGAGCGCCAGTAAGGTATTGGCAGTAAAGGTTTGCACCACATCATTGGTCATGCAATGCACAAGGGGAGAGTGTTGGTGAAAGAGGTGTAACATGCGCGCAGATTGCGCGGAACTCAGCAGGTCGACTTGCATAGTTTGCTCCTGCCATAACGTGAAGAAGCAATGACCTGATGGTCTGTGACTTCCCTACGCTGGCATTATCCAGATCAGGTGATACGGGTATTTCTCAGCCTTCACGCAGAAGGGCACCCCGAGTCGTTTGGTTGCGATGATGGATCGCAGATAAGGATGGTAAGGCCCCGCGCACACGTTGTAAACGAGGAAAAACGGCGATATTACAATAACGTTGTGAAATTATTTTATATAAGAATCCAGCACCTTCAGAACGACATCCAGATCTTCTTCACGCTTTAATTCATCGCCCTGATGAACAATGTGTTCCGTCAGATGGCCTTTAATCACTTCTCGCATCAAGCCGTTTACCGCACCACGAATGGCGGCAATCTGTTGTAGTACGGCAGCACATTCGTGCGGCTCGTCGAGCATTTTCTTGAGCGCAACAACCTGTCCCTGAATCTTACTGGCGCGCGCTTTCAGTTTCTGTTTGTCACGGATGGTATGAGACATGGCAACACCTGGTTAACAAGATAATGAAAAATCATAGCACTATTAATCTACTGGGGGGTAGTATCATGTACTGGGGGGGAGTAGAATCAGGGCGTCGATTTAATACTAAGAATTATTATCATGACCGAATTTACCACTCTTCTTCAGCAAGGAAACGCCTGGTTTTTCATCCCCAGCGCCATCTTACTTGGTGCGCTTCATGGGCTGGAGCCAGGGCACTCAAAAACGATGATGGCAGCGTTTATCATCGCCATTAAAGGCACCATTAAACAGGCGGTGATGCTTGGACTGGCGGCAACTATTTCACATACGGCGGTGGTCTGGTTGATTGCCTTTGGCGGGATGGTGATCAGCAAACGCTTTACTGCGCAGTCAGCGGAGCCGTGGCTTCAGTTGATTTCCGCGGTGATCATTCTTGGCACCGCATTCTGGATGTTCTGGCGTACCTGGCGCGGTGAAAGAAACTGGCTTGAGAATATGCACGAGCATCACCATCATGACCATGAACATCATCACGACCATGATCACGAACATCATCACCATCACGAGCATGGTCAGAGCGACGAGTATCAGGATGCTCATGCGCTGGCCCATGCCAGTGACATTAAACGACGCTTTGATGGTAGAGAGGTCACCAACTGGCAAATTTTGCTGTTTGGCTTAACCGGCGGGCTTATCCCCTGCCCTGCGGCAATAACAGTGTTGTTGATTTGCATTCAGTTGAAAGCCCTCACATTGGGTGCAACTCTGGTCGTCAGTTTCAGCATCGGCCTGGCATTAACGCTGGTCACCGTAGGCGTTGGCGCAGCAATCAGTGTTCAGCAGGTTGCAAAACGCTGGAGCGGATTTAACACTCTCGCTAAACGCGCCCCCTATTTTTCCAGTCTGTTAATTGGTTTAGTCGGATTGTATATGGGAGTGCATGGCTTTATGGGTATTATGAGATAAAACAATCACCTGGGCTTCGTTATCCCTTTAGCCCAGGATGATTCTTAAATCAGCTTATTCCGCTCACTTCTCGCTCAATGAGGATGCTTTTGCTGCATCCTTTCATTTACACTTTTTACGAAATCATGGGATCACTAACAAAATATCTCTTGTCGGTTATATTGTATGGCAGGAAAGATATGCGACTGATTTTACTGATCCCCAAAGTGGAGAGTATATGACCATAAAAAATAAGATGTTGCTGGGTGCGCTTTTGCTGGTAACCAGCGCAGCATGGGCCGCACCAGCCACCGCGGGTTCGACCAATGCCTCGGGAATTTCGAAGTATGAGTTAAGCAGTTTCATTGCTGACTTCAAGCATTTCAAACCAGGTGACACCGTACCAGAAATGTACCGTACCGATGAGTACAACATTAAGCAGTGGCAGTTGCGTAACTTGCCCGCACCTGACGCTGGAACCCACTGGACCTATATGGGCGGTGCATATGTGCTGATCAATGATACCGACGGAAAAATCATTAAAGCCTACGACGGTGAGATTTTTTATCATCGCTAAAAAAGGCCCCCTCGGAGAGAGGGGGAAATGCAGACACCTTATTATTTTTTATTATTAGCCACTTGCTCGTCTTGTTTGTTATTAGTCGTATTTCACGTTGATCAGTGCAGTTGCCTCAAGTGCACCCGATTTAACTTTATTTTTATCGTATACATAGTAACTGGCCAGGACAGGTATATTAATAATATTACTATTTAAAGGAGCTCCGGGTTTATCTGTTTTCCATAATGATGTCGCCGCGCCCTGATCGCCGCTAGCAGAAATTTTGATGGCTGCTTCAGTCCCTTTTGGTGGTTCTTTTAGATCCAAAACAAATCCTACACCATTATCTATGTTGCCACGCAAAATTGTATTGCTTCCTGTAACTAAGTCACTGCTGGAAAGATATACGACCATATTCCGCGATGCTTGTTTTGTGCCGCCGAAAAGATTATCACACTTCAACGTAATTATTCCTTCCTTACTGTTCGCCGTAATCTTTCCCTGACTTCTGAGTTGGGACAAGGCAATATCATCTACTTTTATTATTGTGTTTTCAGGCTTACAGGTCGTATTTTTAGGATAATAGGAAATACTTAACCCAAGCGTAAATGTATCCCCCGCCAGTTTACTGGTGAGATAACTTACACACCAGTTAATCTTCAATGTCTTACAAATGCCCAACCAAAAGTCAATGGATGAAGATGACTCACCGCCAATATTTGCAATCACAGTATCTGAAATAAACCAGGTAGGTTTTCTTTCTCCAGTAAAATCAGGTGTACCTTTGGATATTTTAACCACATAGGGTAATACTGCCTGCGCATTGCTGGATTTCCCAATCGTGTCACTGGTTTTACCTAAAGACTCTATTTTAACCTTTAACTTTTCGCCATTACCAAAAGGTCCAACTTCAACCCAATCACTTTGGATATTTTTATAGACTATTTTATCCGTGCTCGTATCACAAGATATCCCCGTAAACACGACACTTTTACTAAAGGAAACCTCATTCGCTAAAATCTCCCCCACATTAATACTATCAGTAATATTTAATGATGCAGTGGTACGACATCCAGCCCAGGTAAAATTAGCCCATAAAATAAAAATTAGTAACATTCCATTTCTGAAAATCATATTCCACCTCTCACCGACAGATATAATTTTTACTTTCATCAATCTCTTTACCGAAGGTGATTGTGCATGAAAGCCCTTGTTGCTTATCAATTGCCACATTAACCGCTGGTGGTATTTCATTGGTGCGAATAAAAAGCTGACTTCCCTGGCCGACAACGCCAATATTATGACCGTGGATATCATTGACTTCGTAGCCAAATGTTAACGGTTGCCCACCCACTCTTAATGCTTTTATAAACCAGGGTTTGCGTTGATCGGTGTCGAAATTGACCAGAACGACCGCGCCGCGATAAGGGGCGGCAATTTTACGGTTACCGCGTAATTCTGTTTCACTGTCACTTTGCGATACATCCAGCATCAGGTGATTTTCCCGATGAGGAGTTATTCCGTCGTATATCACGACACCATTACGGTTCGTGGTGCGATATTTTTGCCCATTCACATAAGCATCTTTAATTCCCGGCGCATGCATCACGGCAAAAGTTTCAGAAAGACGATTCGCCAGATTAACGCCACCCGACCAGGCGACAATGCCCCCTGAAACACTGGCTCCAGCCTGCCGATAATTACTCGACTGACTATAACTGCCATTCACTGTCGCCACAGGCGCGTTCCAGGTTAAATTCGCCCCTGCTGTCGTTTCATTTCCCTGATGTTGATGACTCAGGTTGACACCATAATTGAACTGATCTCGACTCCCTACTGTTCCTGATAATCCCGTATTATTTGAGGCAAAACCCTGATCATCAAACGTCGTTGAGTTAGACATATATATTTGCCGACGAGGCGTCGTAACGTCATCTCCCCAGTCAAAGGGTATCGATATAAAAATATTAAAGCGTTTCTCTTCATGATGATTCTCGTCATATGCCTGACTTGCCGCGAGGGTATAGCTTATCCGTTGCAAATTATTGGAATAACTCAACTGATAATCTTTACTGCTGCCGCTACGCCCCCAGTAATCCCGCCATAAAGTACTTAATGACACAGATCCCCAGCCTTCTGGCATTGACTGACTCATATTGGCGGAAAAGCTATTTTTGCGACCAAAATCATTCTGGTAATAATCGGCAATGTCATAGACATCGTTTTTATCACGACGATAATTATCTTTATTATTTGCCCACACATAATCGTTAAACGTCCGGTAATCACGCGACGAATAACGCCAGGCCGCCAGACCAAAACGTGTCGATGTTTGGCTCAAAAATTTGTTATAAGCAATTTGATAACTTTGCCCGTCAAACACATCACCATTGTCTTGCTTACTGTGCGATTTAGTTGCGTCGACTGAAATTGCGCCAATGCGCGTGTTCCAACCTGTTCCCAGGGTAAACGCGTAGTAATTATTAGCAATCATCGTGCCGCCATACAGCGTCAATAAGTTATTAAAACCATACTGATAACCTGCCTGGACAAAATCACTTTGCTTGCTCGCACCTTCAATATGACTACGGCCCGCTGCAAAATCATATTTCGACACGCCGGGTTGCAGCATATTAGGTACTGCCGCATAAGGCACCAGATATGTAGTAACTGAACCATCGGCTTCCTTAACACTCACATCAAGATCCGCACCTCCGCCCGCTAACTGCAAATCACTAATCGAAAACGGGCCTGGTGGAACCTCTTTCTGATAAACGACAAAACCGTTCTGTTCAATAGTTACCAGCGCGTTACTCTGGGCAATCCCCTGTACCCGCGGGGTAAAATTTTGTTTCGAGTTTGGCAACATCTGCATATCACGAAATAACCGAACTCCGCTGAAGCGAACGGAATCAAATATATCGGCTGACGTGTACATATCACCAATACGCAGCGTGCCGAGAATTTGAGAAAATCCACGTTCCAGATACAGTGTATTGCTTTTCCACTCCCCTGTATTGTTATCTGTTTTGCTAAAACTGGCATCAGAATGCAGTTGCCACCCCAGAAAATTTAACCCGCTGTTAAAACGTACATAGGTACTTTTGCTATTTCCCGACGCTTTATAGTCGCTGTAATACTGACTCACATAATAAGAGGTGTAAACCGCATTAATTCCCCGTTCCCAGTTTTCCGGTGGAACATAGCCACTTTCCAGCTCTTCCACCCAGGCTTGCGGAACACTGAAATCGAGACGAAAAACGCCGATATCCCAGGCATAACTCCCCCCCTGAACAAGTTGCTCTAATGTTAAACATTGCTTGTCGCTGGCAAAGTTATCGGTATTAATACCTAACCGTTTGATAATATCCCTCGATAAACACGTTTCTTGCGGATTATCTTTAACGCTAATTTCATATTTACCGCGCCATTGTTTATTAACATAAATATCGATTTCATATTGGCCAGGCAAAGGTTGATTATCATCCAGACGAATATGAGCAACCTGTTGGTCTTTCATTCCCCCCATCATAAAATGGGTATCAAAGGTTTCTTCAGCCGCATAAGCTTCAATGCCGAGCAATAACGCAACGATTGCTGATGCAAGTGGGGTCATTCTCAACATAGGCAGCTCCTGCAATTAAATTTTGTCACTAATATAGTTGCCATGATCATCAATAATGGTCAGATGCCAGCTATTTGCATTATTATTTTTTACGTTAACACTCTGACTTTCTAATGGTGCAATCATGATAGTTTCATAATTAACTTTGACATTATTGGCTTTTACATCAGAAATCGTTACCCAATTCGCTGAGTCATTTTTTATCACCAAATGATTACCACTGCGATTCACCAGCAATTTTTTAAATATTGCTTTGTTTACCGGTGGGATACCCGCCGGTCGATAAAACAATTTAATTCTGTTTTGCATCGCAAACTTCAGTACATTCTTGCCTTCTTGTTCTGGACTATTTGGTGGAATATCCAGAATATTCAGATAAAAAATACTCTCTTTATTAGTGGGCAGTTTATTCGGCATGATTTTAATTTTTACTTGCTGCCCGGAATTTGCCCCTATTTTTGCCACTGGTGGCGTTAACATAAAAGGAACCTGGATTTTTTCTGGTGGGAGTGAAGTATCACCATCATCAATCCACGCCTGAAGCAGCGAAGAGCGATCACCCTGATTCATCAACTGTACCATCACTTCTTTTTTTTCTGCCGGGTAAATAATACGTGTCCCGTAGATAACAACTCCGGCATGTGCAGGAAAAACCATCGAAGAGATGAGCAAGGGTAATAATCCTTTCATCTTAATTCCTCTTTAAATTAAAAGGCCGCCATGGGGATAGCGGCCATGTCTATTACCTGGAGAAACTTGCAAATTTATTTAATTATTAATCCTGGGCTACACGCATAACTAAAGAAGATACTACATCACCTGATTGCACTGAGTTTTCTGTCAGTTTCAGATATTTCGCTTTAAACGGGATCGCATATTGACCATCCGCTGTTTTATAATTTTCAATATTAAAAGGTGCAGAAACATCCAGGACATCGCTGTTATCACCTAAATAGAGATAGTAGCCCACGGTATCGTTACTACTGGCTATAGCTTTATCGTTGCCGGTTATTTTATCGTTGGTAATCAACGAAAGTTTTACACCAGCAACCTCTTTCGGACAGCTAATTTTTAACATGCTACTGGTTACACCGACCGCATCATCATAGGTAGAATATTTAGATTTACCATCAAAGACAGTAGTTGGTACAGTCGGCATATTAATACTTACTGAATCACCACCTGCTTCGAATTTACATGGGGACTCTGCAATATTCCCTTTAATGGTTAAAGTCCCGGTATCAACATCAGCAGCAAATACCTCAGCACTCATGAAAAAAGAAGAAAAGACAGCGGCAGCAATAATTGAACGTTTCATAACATGTTCCTTAATAGAATTTATTTTTGGTTGTTAAGAGTCTGTATCTCCTGGGAACAAATTTCTCACGCTTCAAAAGTTACCGCAATGTAAACACATTGTTTTATTGATTTAAAGCAAATTAACTATTGCAATATAAACGCAACAAATAGCTAATGATATTAAATATTTATCAAATCTATTAATTAATACGAATTACTGTAGCTGTCATTTTTAATATCAATAAAAAAGCTGAAATCATTCACATGAATGATTTCAGCTTTCTAAACTCTTTAACCCCGATATTGCCAGATTTAATCGTAGCGATTTAAAACGATTTGCCGTTTGTTCCCATTACCCGCAGCAACCAGCTCTGTCGTGACGCCTTTTACCGGTGAAGAAATCCGATGGCGGGAATCAACGCTTTGCAATACCTGACCGCAATGCTGTTGGGGCTGGCTATTAACAATATCCATACTGCATGTCGGGGGGCTGATCCTGCCATTGATAGTTAATGTGGCGGTATCTGATGAAAACGCGGGAGACGCCAATCCATAGGCGAGAAAAATAATTCCTGACAGCCAATACTTATTCATTGAACGTTATCCCTGTAGTAAAGGTTATGCCTGGATAGATTGAGTGCATAACAAACTATAGCTGTACATCCACTACACAGCCACGAAGGATGGTAAATGGGCATTGCCTGCACGATCAATCTACTTTGTTCAGTTTCGGACGAAGATCCGCAGAATATTCGCAGCATTAAAAAAGCTGTTCATTATAGCTGCAAAAATAAATACACCGCATCAATGTAACATTGCTGCGGTGTATGAAGTGTACCCAGAAAGGTTAATACGCGTTAGACTGCGCGGAAGGAGATCTCGCCAGGAATAACTTCTCCCTGCCAGTAGAGCTGGGCAGCAACGCGGTCAGCCAGTTGACGATAGATAGCGGTAAATTCGCTCTCTGGACGGCTGATAACGGTCGGTGTGCCTTTGTCGAGGTCTTCACGCAGGCTAATGTGCAACGGCATCTGACCCAGCAACTGCGTGTGATATTTCTCAGCCAGTTTCTCTGCACCACCGGTGCCAAAAATCGGCTCGTGGTGACCACAATTACTGCAGATATGCACGCTCATGTTCTCGACAATGCCCAGTACCGGCACTTCGACTTTCTCGAACATTACAATGCCTTTTTTCGCATCAATCAATGCGATGTCTTGCGGCGTAGTGACCACTACAGCACCGGTCACTGGAATATTCTGCGCCAGTGTCAATTGAATATCACCGGTGCCTGGCGGCATATCAAGCACCAGATAGTCCAGATCGGGCCATAAGGTTTCTTGCAACATTTGCATCAGCGCCTTGCTGGCCATCGGGCCGCGCCACACCATCGCGTTGTCGTCAGTGACCAGATAACCAATCGAGTTGGTTGCCAGACCATGAGACATAATCGGCGCCATGTGAGTGCCGTCCGGCGAGGTCGGACGCTGATTTTCTGCCCCCAGCATGGTTGGGATCGACGGGCCATAAATGTCGGCATCCAGAATGCCGACTTTCGCTCCTTCCGCCGCCAGCGCCAGCGCCAGGTTTACCGCCGTGGAGGATTTACCCACACCGCCTTTGCCGGAACTGACCGCGATAATGTTCTTCACGCCGTTAATTCCCGGCTGATTTTTAACGCGTTTCAGCGTGGCAATGCTATGCGACAGTTTCCAGTCGATAGCTTTTGCCCCGGTGATACGCAGCAATTCGGCGCTACATTGCTCTTTTAACTCTTCGAACGCGCTATGCCAGACGAACGGCATAACCAGTTCCACATGCAGCGTGTCGTCCATCCAGGCGACATGATGCAATGCTTTCAGCGTGGTGAGGTTATGCTTCAGGGTTGGGTGCTGAAAATTAGCCAGTGTCCCGGCGACCATTGCGCGCAAGGCTTCTGGTGATTTGGCCTGGGATTGTTCGTTCATCCCGACTCCTTATTTATATAGATAAACCATCAGCTAAATAGTTTACCTGAAGAAAATAGATAAGTACTTACTTAACATTTTCCCATTTGGTACTATCTAACCCCTTTTCACTACTAAGAAGTAATGCCTACTATGACTCAAGTCGCGAAGAAAATTCTGGTGACGTGCGCACTGCCGTACGCTAACGGCTCAATCCACCTCGGCCATATGCTGGAGCACATCCAGGCTGATGTCTGGGTCCGTTACCAGCGAATGCGCGGCCACGAAGTCAACTTCATCTGTGCCGACGATGCGCACGGTACGCCGATCATGCTGAAAGCTCAGCAACTCGGTATCTCCCCGGAGCAGATGATTGGCGAAATGAGTCAGGAGCATCAGACTGATTTCGCAGGCTTTAATATCAGCTATGACAACTATCACTCGACGCACAGCGAAGAGAACCGCCAGTTGTCGGAGCTTATTTACACTCGCCTGAAAGAGAACGGTTTTATTAAAAACCGCACTATCTCTCAGTTGTACGACCCGGAAAAAGGCATGTTCCTGCCGGATCGTTTTGTGAAAGGCACCTGCCCGAAATGTAAAGCGCCAGATCAATACGGCGATAACTGTGAAGTATGCGGTGCGACTTACAGCCCGACTGAACTGATTGAACCGAAATCGGTGGTTTCTGGCGCTACGCCGGTAATGCGTGATTCCGAACACTTCTTCTTTGATCTGCCCTCTTTCAGCGAAATGTTGCAGGCATGGACCCGCAGCGGCGCGTTGCAGGAACAGGTGGCAAACAAAATGCAGGAGTGGTTTGAATCCGGTCTGCAACAGTGGGATATCTCCCGCGACGCGCCTTACTTCGGTTTTGAAATTCCGAACGCGCCGGGTAAATACTTCTATGTCTGGCTGGATGCGCCGATTGGCTACATGGGTTCCTTCAAGAATCTGTGCGACAAGCGCGGCGATACCACCAGCTTCGATGAATACTGGAAGAAAGATTCCACCGCCGAGCTGTACCACTTCATCGGTAAAGATATCGTTTACTTCCACAGCCTGTTCTGGCCAGCCATGCTGGAAGGCAGCAACTTCCGCAAGCCGACCAACCTGTTTGTTCACGGCTATGTAACGGTGAACGGCGCGAAGATGTCCAAATCTCGCGGCACGTTCATTAAAGCCAGCACCTGGCTGAATCACTTTGACGCCGACAGCCTGCGCTACTACTACACCGCGAAGCTCTCTTCACGCATCGATGATATCGACCTGAACCTGGAAGATTTTGTTCAGCGTGTGAATGCCGATATCGTTAACAAAGTGGTTAACCTGGCCTCCCGTAACGCGGGCTTCATTAACAAGCGTTTTGACGGTGTGCTGGCAAGCGAGCTGGCTGACCCGCAGTTGTACAAAACCTTTACCGATGCCGCTGAAGTGATTGGCGAAGCGTGGGAAAGCCGCGAATTTGGTAAAGCAGTGCGCGAAATCATGGCGCTGGCTGACCTGGCTAACCGCTATGTTGACGAGCAGGCTCCGTGGGTGGTGGCGAAACAGGAAGGCCGCGATGCTGACCTGCAGGCGATTTGCTCGATGGGTATTAACCTGTTCCGTGTGCTGATGACGTATCTGAAGCCGGTTCTGCCAAAACTGACCGAGCGTGCAGAAGCATTCCTGAATACGGAACTGACCTGGGATGGTATCCAGCAACCGCTGCTGGCGCATAAAGTGAATCCGTTCAAAGCACTGTATAACCGCATCGACATGAAGCAGGTTGAAGCACTGGTGGAAGCATCCAAAGAAGAAGTGAAAGCCACCGCCGCGCCAGTTACTGGCCCGCTGGCAGACGATCCGATTCAGGAAACCATCACCTTTGATGACTTCGCCAAAGTTGACCTGCGCGTGGCGCTGATCGAAAACGCAGAGTTTGTTGAAGGTTCTGACAAGCTGCTGCGCCTGACGCTGGATCTCGGCGGTGAAAAACGCAATGTCTTCTCCGGCATTCGTTCTGCTTATCCAGACCCACAAGCGTTGATTGGTCGTCACACCATTATGGTGGCTAACCTGGCGCCGCGTAAGATGCGCTTCGGTATCTCCGAAGGCATGGTGATGGCTGCCGGTCCTGGCGGGAAAGATATCTTCCTGTTAAGCCCGGATGCCGGTGCTAAACCGGGTCATCAGGTGAAATAATTCCCCTTCAAGGCGCTGCATCGACAGCGCCTTTTCTTTATAAATTCCTAAAGTTGTTTTCTTGCGATTTCGTCTCTCTCTAACCTGCATAAATACTGTTAGCATCTGTATTCAACTGGATAAAAGCACAGGAATGCAGAATGAGACAGTTTATCTATCAGGACGAAAAATCACATAAATTCTGGATGGTGGAGCCGCATGGCAACGAGCTGCATATCAGTTGGGGCAAAGTTGGCACCAACGGACAAAGCCAGGTAAAAAACTTTGCGGACGCTGCAGCAGCGGAAAAAGCGGAGCTGAAGCTGATTGCGGAGAAAACGAAAAAAGGCTATGTGGAAGACGCTTCGGCAAATGTGAATCTCCCGCCAGCCACCAAAGCCAGAGTCACTCCTGAAGTTGAAACTCCTCCTGTAAATAAGAATAAATGCCCCTGGCTTGCTGATGATGCGACGATTCCGGTAACTGACGATATTAATCGATTTGCTTTTCCTCATCGCCGCAGGCCGAGAGAAATCGGTTACCTGTATAAAGATGGTGAAATATGGAAGCGCATCGCAGATAACACCAGGGCATATGACCCCGACAACAATTACCGCTCTTATCCTGAAAACTGGCAGCTAGCGTTTGCCGAGTTACAAAGACGAATTCTGGATAATCAACAAACAGGGAGTGTGCAATCTGATGCTGCATTGCTCTGGAGTTTCTGGAACTCTTACTCTGCAGATGAACTGGTCGATGACTTAGTCATTCGCTGTGGACTGGAAACTACCGTTGAAATCGCTCTTCGTGCTCTTCAACTAAAATATAAACCAGTAAAAACTGACGTCACGACCATAATTCCTCCTGATCTCGAAGCAGAATCGCTACCGAGTTGGCATCAGCGTCTATGCCATTATCTTTCACTCGCTTCAGAAGATGAGTGGCAACGCTGTGTAGATAAAGTACTTACCGCCATTCCCTCGCTCTCCCCGGCACGGCAACCTTTTGCGGCGTTACTGATCCCTGAACGCCCGGATATTGCCAATGCCATGGCGCTACATTATGCAGATCAAAACGTTCCGGCGATGACCTGGCTAAGTATGATAGCAAGCGATGACGTTGCCCTGGCTACGCTGGAAAAATATGGTTTCCCTCCACTGTATAATGATTTCCGCAATTATCTGGCTACGTTACTGGCAAATAATGGAGTGCACGGTGTAAGCCGAATTCTTCTCAAGCTACCTGTCGAGTATCCCGTAAAATACACAGACCTTTTCACTCACATACATGCCAACGCTGAAAATCTTGTCAAATGGTTATGGAAAACGAATCACCCGGATGCGATTCAAATTCTGATCCTTGGTGTAATTGGCAAGAAAAAGCACCTGGAATACTTAAGCAAAGCCTGCCAAAAACATCCCGCTGCGGCTATTGCCGCTTATGCAACTTTACTGGCAATACATGAAGATGCACAGTGGCGTAACGCACTTGTCAAACTGATTACCGCCACGCCAGAGTTGGTATGTGACGTTATTCCCTGGGTTAATGCTAAAGCGGCAGGCATATTATCTGAATGTCGTCCGCAACCTGTGACTGATGAATGTGAATATGCCACTGCGGATATGTTGCCGGAGCTGTTTACCGCTCCACCGTGGGTAATAAATAAGAAAAAGAATGCAATACCCGTATTTGATTTACCGGTGCTTCCAGTTCCTGCCGTCACTGATATCACACCAGGAATTACAGAGTTAATCAGTCATACTGACATATCCAGATTCAGTGAAATCGCGAAATTTCAGGCATCACAGCAAACATTATTTACCGATCTGCCACTAATTGAAAAGGAAAGCTGGGAAACGTCTTTCATCCCTTTAACGCCAGAACAGCAAATCCTTTGGCGACTGGGGTTTAAGGAATGGCGCAGAACCGGAGAAGAACAATACGAAAAAAAAATAATGCCACAAAGCGCAGTTGATGCCCTGTTACGTTTCGATTTCCCCGCGCTGAAAGCAGAGTTTGCGCAATACCATAACAAAGGAAGCAGACACTGGCAGTTGTACGCGCTCTGCTTCCTACCCACTCAGCATGCTATTTATTTTCTCAATCAAATAATTAATGAAGAGCAATTCTCCGGCGAGAGAGAAATTCTGGCGATTTTTGGTGACGCGGCCATTCCTGCGTTTATGAAATGTCTGCAACGTAAGCCACAACAGTTGTGGATATTCACCCTTTTCCTGGGCGTCAGCGAATTAGCATTACCGATGGCGCAGCGATTACAGAAAAAAATGTCTGCTGAAGATGCCCGAAAATGGCTGGTTAACTTCCCACGCCATGCAACCGCCGGGCTACTTCCTGTGGCACGGGGCAAACAAGGAAAAGATCGTGATTGTGCCCGCCAGGCACTCCGCCTGCTGGTGAAATTAAACCAGCGAGAAACGATTGAGGAAATCGCCCAAGGGTATAATCAACCTGATGTTTTAGCTGCGCTGGCAACATTATTTGATAGCGACCCGCTGGAAGAATATCCCGCTAAAATCGCCCCACTGCCCGGCTTTTATCAGTTCAGCTTATGGCGCAGACCACGGCTTAAAAGTAACAACCTGCCTCTGCCAGATGACGCTATGCGCCACCTCGGCACAATGTTGAGCTTTCCTCGCGACATTACCCCCTACGCTGGGCTGGCGATCATCAAAGAAACCTTCACCCGCGAATCACTGGCTGACTTTGGTTGGGATCTGTATACCGCATGGACGGAAGCTGGCGCACCCGCAAAAGAAAATTGGGCATTTACCTCGCTGGGGATTTTAGGCAATGACGACACCGCGCGTAAACTAACCCCGCTCATCCGCGCCTGGCCGGGTGAATCCCAGCATAAAAGAGCTGTTTATGGTTTGGATGTGCTAACCAATATCGGTAGCGATATTGCGCTGATGTTGCTTAATGGTATTGCGCAAAAGATTAAATTCGTTGCATTACAAGAACATGCCAGCGACAAAATCAACATGGTCGCTGAAAATCGCGGACTGACAATGGCCGAACTGGAAGACCGCCTGGCACCGGATTTAGGGCTTGATATCAACGGCTCGCTGACACTGGATTTCGGCTCACGCCAATTCACCGTTGGTTTTGATGAAACCTTAAAACCCGTCGTGCGCGACAAAAACGGCAAAGTTCTGAAAGATTTACCTAAACCCAACCAGAGTGATGATAAAACACTGTCAACTGACGCAGTTATCCTCTTCAAACAGTTGAAAAAAGATGTTCGTGCTATCGCCAACCAGCAAATTACCCGTCTGGAACAAGCCATGTGCCAGCGCAGACGCTGGACGGCAGAGCAGTTCCGTCTCTTTCTGGTGGAACATCCGCTGATGTGTCACTTAACCCGACGGCTATTATGGGGAGTATATAACGATGAAAACACCCTTATAGCCTGTTTCCGCGTGGCAGAAGACAGCACCTACAGCGATGCACAAGATGAGCTATTCACGCTGCCAGCAGGAAACATCGGTATTCCGCATGTGCTGGAAATTCCCGCTGAATCCGCCGCTGCATTCAGGCAAATTTACGCTGATTACGAACTACTTCCCCCCTTCCAACAACTCGATCGTGGTAGTTATCGTCTTGCTGATAATGAACGTAGCGCCCACGAACTGACGCGCTGGCAAGGACGTCTTTGCCAGGCCGGTCGCATTGTCGGACTGGAGCGCCGAGGCTGGCAACGTCTGGAAGAAAGCGGCAGCGTTTATGCGATGCGCAAATCTACTCCTTATGGCGATCTCGAACTTGAAACAGAACCTTTTTCATTGATTTACGGCGAAACGGGATATGGCGACCTGCTACCTGTTGAAAGCGTAAAAATGACTTCACCAGGGGAACGCTACAGTACACAGCCCTCGCTCACGTTCTCCGCGCTTGATGCCATCACCGCCAGCGAACTGATTAACGATATTGAATCACTGTTTGATTAAAAGGACTTTGCAATGAAAACCTATATTTATCAGGACGAAAAATCACATAAATTCTGGGCGGTTGAGCAGCAAGGCAACGAGTTGCATATCAGTTGGGGTAAGGTCGGCACCAACGGGCAAAGCCAGGTCAAAAACTTTGCGGACGCTGCGGCGGCGGAAAAGGCAGAGCTGAAACTGATCGCGGAGAAAACAAAAAAGGGATATGTGGAACAAGCGGAGACAAATGCTAAATTAACAGCGGTGTCAGTGAAAAAAGAATCTGTCGCAGCGAAAAAACAGGAAGACACCATAAATGATCATCAGGTAGCGGCGAACAATTTTCCCTGGTTAGCAGACAACGATCCCATTATTCTTCCCCCAAATATTGCTCGCTATGCTCTCAGCCACCGCCTTTGGCCGGGAGATCCGGTAAAAAAACCAACCCAACCTGAGAAACAAAATTTAATTTCTCGGCTGGCAAATCGAACCTACAACTATTATAAGAATCTGACTTTCGATTACAGCTCATGCTCCGATGAATGGAGTAATGCCATCAGTCAGGCAATCAGCTTAATTAATGCACGAAAGCCTGAGATGTCTGCACGTACTATGGCTGTACTTACCTTACTGGAAATTTGTTTTTGTCAAAGCTGGAATGATGAAACCTCATCCGAGTTGTTGGATGAAATTGTAAGCACCTTCGGTATTGAATACGCAACTGAAACTGTCATCTACTGGTGGCAAATTGATTTCGATTTTGATTATAAAAAGGAACATTTGACCTTCTTTATTAATAATTCAGATTACAGCCAGAATAACTATAGAAGGAATAGAGACAACTTTAGTTTACGTCTGCGTAAACATTTATCGCTGACTGAAGAGGAAATCTGGCAAAATTGCATTGCCAAATTACTCGTTGCGTTGCCGCATATATCACTCTATCGCCAGCCGTTAATTGCCATTTTAATACCTGAAATACCCGAAGTGGCCCATGATATCGCACGCCAGTTGCATCAAGTGATGAACATTCCACAACTGGAAATGTTAAAACTTGTAGCGACAGATCCACAAATACTGGAAATATTAGAGCCATATCAGGATACTAATGTATTTGGAAGAAGTTGGTCTGCCACTGTACTGCGAGAACAAGGCATCAAGGCTCTTACTCGCCTGCTTCCCTATGCTGGAGAAGATAATTGCGGTGACGTACTGAAATGTATCAATCATCCGCTGGCTGTTACGGGACTCATAGACGCCGCAGATTATAATAAACGTTGTTATGACCGACTGATAAAAAGTGCCGAAAGTTTTCCTTCTGCCACAATAGCGGCATTAGCCGAAGCATTAATAAAAAATGACGATCAACGTAAACATACTTTGCTGGTTTCACTACTTAATGCAAATCCTTTATTGGTCGAAAAATTAGGCCAATGGCTATCGTCACAAGCTGCGAAATTAGTACATCAATGCCAACAATTGCTGAATAGTCGCGATGAAGATTTCGCAAACTCAGAAATTCTGCCAACGGTGTTAGTCTCGCCGCCGTGGGTGGTTCGAAATAAAAATGACGACAACAGTCCTTTGGCTAAATACCCGGCGAAAATTCCCTCTTTACCGCTATTTTATCAACCTTCGTTATGGACACGCCCGGTACTAAAAAATAGTAGCAAGATATTACCAGATAACGCCCTCCTCCACCTCGGTGAAATGCTTCGCTTCCCTCAGGAAGAAGCACTGTATCCGGGATTATTACAGGTGAAAGATGCCTGTACCCCAGACTCACTGGCTGAATTTGCCTGGGATCTGTTTATCGCCTGGCAGACTGCTGGCGCACCGTCGAAAGAGAGTTGGGCATTCAGTGCGTTAGGTGTTCTCGGTAACGATGACACCGCCCGCAAACTAACGCCGCTTATTCGCGTCTGGCCTGGCGAATCCCAGCATAAACGCGCCACCGTCGGGCTGGATATTCTCGCCGCTATCGGCAGTGACATTGCCCTGATGCAACTTAACGGTATCGCCCAGAAGCTGAAATTCAAAGCATTGCAGGAGCGGGCAAAAGAAAAAATTGCCAGCATTGCCGAAAGCCGCGAACTGACGGTAGCAGAACTTGAAGACCGGTTAGCCCCGGATTTGGGGCTGGATGATAACGGCTCCCTGCTGCTGGATTTCGGCTCGCGCCAGTTCACCGTCAGCTTTGATGAAACCCTAAAACCGTTTGTGCGCGATGCGTCCGGCAGTCGCCTGAAAGACCTGCCCAAACCGAACAAAAGCGATGATAAAACGCTGGCTGCCGATGCCGTTAACCGCTTTAAACTGCTGAAAAAAGATGCCCGTACCGTCGCCGCTCAACAGGTAGCAAGGCTGGAATCAGCCATGTGCCTGCGCCGCCGCTGGGCAGCGGAAAACTTTCAACTCTTCCTGGTTGAGCATCCGCTGGTTCGCCACCTAACCCGTCGCCTGATTTGGGGCGCGTATAACACCGACAACCAGTTGCAGGCCTGTTTCCGCGTGGCGGAAGATAACAGCTACAGCACCGCTGACGATGATCTCTTCACTCTCCCAGAAGGTGATATAGCGATTGGTATCCCTCACGTTCTGGAAATATCACCGACGGATGTCGCCGCTTTTGGTCAGCTTTTTGCCGACTACGAACTGTTACCGCCATTCCGCCAGCTTGATCGTAACAGTTACACCCTGACAGAAGCCGAACGCAATGCCAGCGAACTGACCCGCTGGACAGGCAGAAAATGCCCGAGCGGTCGGGTGATGGGGCTGGCAAATAAAGGCTGGTTGCGTGGCGAACCGCAGGATGCAGGCTGGATCGGCTGGATGATCAAACCTCTGGGCCGCTGGTCGTTAATCATGGAAATCGATGAAGGTTTTGCTGTAGGCATGTCGCCAGTCGAACTCAGCGCTGAGCAACTCTTAAGCAAATTATGGTTATGGGATGGAAAAGCAGAGAGTTATGGCTGGGGAAGAAATTCTGCACAGGAAGCACTGTTCTCCGTGCTCGATGCCATCACCGCCAGCGAGTTGATTAACGACATCGAAGCACTGTTTGAATAAGGAAAGAACATGAACAAGGAATTACTGTGGCTGGCGGACGACGCGCAACTGGAACTGAAATTTAAAAAAGGCAAAACGCCGCTAAGCCATCGCCGCTGGCCGGGCGAACCGGTGCCCGCTGTCACTGAAAGTCTCATTCAGACATTAGGAGATGAATTACTACAACAAGCAGGCAAGAAGCAAAATATCACCTGGCATTACGATAAATGTTCACTGGAGTGGCAGTCCGCCATCCAGCAGACGATCAATTTGATTGGTGAGCATAAACCGTCAATCCCAGCCTTTACAATGGCGGCTCTGATCTGTATCGAGAAAAATGATAGCCAGCAGTTACTTGATGAAATCGTGCAAAAATATGGGCTGGAATATGCGACGGATGTGGTGATAGCGCGTCAGTTCATTGTACAGAGTTATCATGCTGATCCATCAACAGTGTGTTTAATGACACCGAACGAGAATACGGGCTATGGCTATCGCTCAGAGACTTATAGCAATTTCGATTTTCGTCTGCGTAAACATCTTTCACTGGCAGAGGAAAATTGCTGGCAGCGTTGTGCCGACAAACTCATTGCCGCACTGCCAGAGATCCCCATAGTTCGCCGCCCTTTTATTGCGCTGCTGCTTCCGGAAAAACCAGATATAGCGAATGAGCTTGCCAGCCTTGAAAGCCCATCAACGAGTTTTTACTCAAAGGAGTGGTTAAAGGTCGTTGCTACTGATAATACGGCGGTAAAAAAACTCGAACGATACTGGAGCCTGGACGTATTTAGCGATCGTGAAGCCAGTTATATGTCGCATGAAAACCACTTCGGTTACGCTGCCTGCGCGGCCCTTTTACGCGAACAGGGAATTGCAGCCGTTCCCCGCCTGGCGATGTATGCTCATAAAGAAGACTGTGGCAGCCTGCTGGTACAAATAAACCACCCGCTGGTCATCCGCATCTTGCTACTGGTGGCTGATAAAAATAAACCCAGCCTGCAGCGTGTTGCCAAATACAGTAAAAATTTCCCCCATGCAACGCTCACTGCACTGGCAGAACTTATCGCGCTGGAAGCACCACCTGCTCGCCCCGGTTATCCGATTATTGAAGACAAAAAACTGCCCGCACAGCAAAAAGCACGTGATCAATACTGGCGTAATCTGTTGCAAACATTGATTACATCGCAGCCACAACTGGCAGATGAAGTGAAGCCCAGGCTAAGTACAAAAGCACAAACCGTGCTGAATAGTTTTTTATCCGTGCCGCCGAAATCTGCCATTGATAGCCCTGATAGCAGTGCTCTGCCTGAAATTTTGGTTTCACCTCCGTGGCGTAGTAAGAAAAAATCGCCGCAACCACGTCTTGATTTGGTTCCGCTCGAATTAACGTCACAAGTCTACTGGCAACCGGGCGAGCAAGAGAGGCTTGCCACCACAGAGTCTGCCCGTTATTTCAGCACGGAATCACTTGCGGAACGCATGGAACGAAAAAGTAGTCGGGTTGTACTACAGGAGCTGGGTTTTGGGGATGATGTATGGCTGTTCCTGAATTATATACTGCCCGGCAAACTGGATGCGGCGCGCGAATCATTAGTGCTTCAGTGGCATTACTACCAGGGCAGAGTCGAGGAAATCTACAATGGCTGGCATTCTCCGGAAGCAAAATCAGCAGAACAGGCGCTTCGCAGCGGCGACGTTGAAACGTTAATTGACATCTGGGAAAAGGACAATCATTCGCCTTATCATCAGGAAAAGAGTGTCTGGAATCTGTATTTATTGGCACTGCTTCCGCGTGAGATGGCAGTGACTTTCTGGCTGCGTATCAATGAGAAAAAGCATCTGTTCGCGGGTGAAAACTATTTTCTCAGCATCCTCGGTTTGGATGCATTACCCGGCCTGTTGTTGGCTTTTTCACATCGTCCAAAAGAAACATTTCCGTTAATTTTAAATTTCGGCGCTACCGAACTGGCGCTACCCGTTGCTCGCGTCTGGCACCGTTTTACCACTCAGCGTAATCTGGCACGCCAGTGGATTTTACAATGGCCAGAACATACGGCTACCGCACTTATTCCTCTCGTCTTCACTAAACCCAGCGATAATAGCGAAGCCGCATTACTTGCCCTGCGTTTACTGTACGAACAGGGACATGGCGAGTTGCTGCAAACCGTGGCAAACCGCTGGCAGCGTGTTGATGTGTGGCCTGCCCTGGAGCAATTGCTTATACAGAACCCACTGGAAATTTACCCTCCGCGCATTCCGAAAGCCCCGGATTTCTGGCATCCGGCAATGTGGTCCAGGCCGCGACTTATCACGAATAATCAGCCTGTTACTAATGACGCTCTGGAAATTATCGGCGAAATGCTGCGCTTTACCCGGGGTGGACGTTTTTATAGCGGGCTGGAACAACTGAAAGCGTTCTGCCAGCCGCAAACGCTGGCCGCTTTTGCCTGGGATCTCTTCACCGCATGGCAACAAGCTGGTGCCCCCGCAAAAGACAACTGGGCATTTCTGGCGTTAAGTCTCTTTGGCGACGAAAGCACGGCACGGGCTCTGACGACACAGATCCTCGCCTGGCCACAAGAGGGCAAATCTGCCCGTGCTGTCAGTGGTCTGAATATACTTACCCTGATGAATAATGATATGGCGCTGATACAACTGCATCATATATCGCAACGGGCGAAATCCCGCCCCTTACGTGATAACGCGGCGGAATTTCTTCAGGTGGTCGCAGAAAATCGCGGGCTAAGCCAGGAAGAGTTAGCGGACAGATTAGTCCCAACACTGGGCCTTGATGATCCACAGGCGTTGATTTTTGATTTTGGTCCACGGCAGTTTACCGTTCGCTTCGATGAAAACCTCAACCCGGTTATCTATGATCAGCAAAACGTTCGCCAGAAAAGCGTTCCCCGTTTGCGAGCCGATGACGATCAACTGAAAGCGCCCGAGGCACTGGCCCGACTAAAAGGGCTAAAAAAAGATGCCACTCAGGTGAGCAAAAACCTGCTCCCGCGTCTTGAAACTGCCCTGCGCACCACCCGACGCTGGTCGCTGGCAGATTTTCATACTCTGTTTGTTAATCATCCCTTTACCCGCCTGGTTACCCAGCGATTAATATGGGGCGTTTATCCGGCAAATGAACCGCGTCGTTTACTTAATGCATTTCGCGTGGCCGTAGAGGGGGAATTCTGTAATGCCCAGGACGATGTTATTGATCTACCTCCAGATTGCCTGATTGGCATTGCGCACCCGTTAGAAATGCCAACAGAAATGCGTTGTGAATTTGCACAACTTTTTGCCGATTACGAAATTATGCCGCCTTTTCGCCAGTTGGCGCGGCGCACGGTGCTGCTCACACCTGACGAGTCAACCAGTAACAGCCTGACTCGCTGGGAAGGTAAATCCGCTACCGTTGGGCAACTGATGGGGATGCGTTACAAGGGCTGGGCATCAGGGGATGAAGACGAATTTATCTATGGCTTAGGTGAGTATCGTCTGGTGCTTGAGTTTTCACCCGGTTTTAACCACTACAATGTTGATAGCAAAGCGCTAATGAGCTTCCGTTCTCTTCGAGTATATCGTGACAATCAATCTGTCACTTTTGCTGAACTCGATGTATTTGATTTGAGTGAAGCCTTAAGTACGCCGGACATCATTTTTCACTAACACACTGCGGGTAGTAACAGAACTGCCCGCTATCTGACAACTGAGAAAATCCATGATCGTGCAAAGTGAACTGGTCGCTGTTTACGACTATCAGGTTATTGATCCCGAAGAACCCTTTTCCTTCCGACTTGCAATCCATAAGTACGCCCAATTATTTACTGGAACGGTCTATCGACTGGAACGATTCCGGCCACGTCCAATATTTAACCAACGTGAACAAGAAGATGCAGACACGCTAATAAATGATGCGTTGATTTATATAAGAGATGAGTTTATTGATGAGCGAAAATTACGAGGTAAATCACCAGAAACTATAATGGAAATTTTTAATGGTGAACTATAGAATATATTCAACCAGTAAATAGAATAATAGTTTATTAAAGGAGGAAGCGGTATTCCCCCTTAGATGCGTTTCAATTTTCCCGTTACTTCAACAAATCAATCAACCGTAACAGAGCCACTAATAGCTCCAGTACGGCAATGAGCACGGTTAACTTTCGTGTCAGCGTGTCCATCCGCTCTCCTTATTAAGGAGCGCAACACCAGCACCTTACCCTTACACTGCCTGTCGATACTGGTTTACGTATGTTGGACCACGATGTTGCACTCCGGATCAGGGCACCACCTGCAGCACCACCCGTCCGGTAGCCAGGACTTGAAATGGGTTCGATCCGGCGCAACGTCCCAACAGTCAGGATTATAAATCTCATTATCTTAATTGCAACGGGGTCCAGCGGTGGTTATAATTCGTTCGTTGGAACACGATGTTGCACAGGCTGCGGTGTTGGGCCTGAAAGTAGGAAATAAAAAAACCTGCCTCACCTGCAGGTTTTTTTATTTCCTGTGATCTGCTTTCCAGATATTTTATTACTATTTTCCGCTCAAACAACTAATGCGCCAAACAGTTATTGCGCGTAAAATATCGTTTATTTCATTAATACATTTCAGGGATGAATATATGTCACCGCAGAATAATCATCTGCAGCGTCCGCCTGCCGCTGTGTTATACGCCGATGAACTGGCAAAATTAAAACAAAATGATAACGCACCTTGCCCGCCCGGTTGGCAGTTAAGTTTGCCTGCAGCGCGTGCTTTTATTCTTGGTGATGAGACGAAAAACATCAGCCGTAAAGTCGTAATAAGCCCTTCTGCTATTGAACGCATGTTAGTGACTCTCGCCACCGGGCGCGGTTTAATGCTGGTCGGGGAACCGGGTACGGCCAAATCTCTCCTTTCTGAATTGCTCGCAACGGCCATTAGCGGCGATGCCGGTTTAACCATTCAGGGCGGCGCATCAACCACCGAAGACCAAATCAAGTACGGCTGGAACTACGCTCTGCTTATCAACCACGGTCCGTCAACAGAAGCGCTTGTCCCGGCTCCACTTTATCAAGGCATGCGCGATGGCAAAATCGTCCGTTTTGAAGAGATAACGCGTACACCGCTGGAAGTGCAGGACTGTCTGTTAGGCATGCTTTCTGATCGGGTGATGACGGTGCCGGAACTGGCCGGTGAAGAAAGCCAGCTTTATGCTCGCGAAGGCTTTAACATTATTGCCACCGCCAATACCCGCGATCGCGGCGTCAATGAAATGAGCGCCGCGCTCAAGCGTCGCTTCGATTTTGAAACCGTCTTTACGATTATGGATTTCGCCCAGGAACTGGAACTGGTCGCCAGTGCGTCAGCGCGTTTACTGGCCCATAGTGGCATTCCGCATAGGGTGCCTGACGCAGTACTGGAGCTGCTGGTACGCACGTTCCGCGATCTGCGGGCCAACGGTGAGAAGAAAACGTCAATGGATACCCTGACGGCCATTATGTCCACCGCCGAAGCCGTTAACGTAGCGCACGCCGTGGGCGTCCGCGCCTGGTTTTTAGCAAATCGCGCGGGTAAACCTGCCGATCTGGTGGACTGTATTGCTGGCACCATCGTCAAAGACAACGAAGAAGATCGCGCTCGTCTGCGCCGTTACTTTGAACAGCGCGTTGCCACACACAAAGAAGCTCACTGGCAGGCTTATTACCAGGCTCGCCACCGCCTGCCGTGAGGAAAGATGCATGAGTGAGCCGTTAATTGTCGGCATCCGGCACCATAGTCCGGCCTGCGCCCGTCTGGTGAAATCGCTAATTGAAAGCAAGCAACCGCGATACGTGTTGATTGAAGGACCGGCCGATTTTAATGACCGGGTAGATGAACTGTTTTTAGTCCACCAGCTTCCGGTAGCCATATACAGCTATTGTCAGTATCAGGACGGTGTTGCCCCAGGGCGCGGTGCCTGGACCCCATTTGCCGAGTTTTCACCTGAGTGGCAGGCGCTACATGCTGCCCGCAGCATCCAGGCACAAACCTGGTTTATCGATTTACCTTGCTGGGCACAGAGTGAAGAAGATGAAGATGAACCTGTTGCGGCTAATGACCATCAGGCCTTACTGCTACTCGCTACCAGTATGGATAACAGCGATACCCTGTGGGATCACCTGTTCGAAGATGAAAGCCAGCAGTCCACACTTCAATCCGCTCTGGCGCAATACTTTGTGCAACTTCGTGGTAATGATGCGGGTGATTCGGTAAATCGCCAGCGCGAAGCCTTTATGGCCCGCTGGATTGCCTGGGCGATGCAGCAAAACAACGGCAATGTATTAGTCGTCTGCGGTGGCTGGCATACCCCTGCACTGGAAAAATTGTGGCGCCAATATTCTCAGGAAGAGAGAAAACCCAGGCTACCCTCATTACCGGATGCAGTGACCGGTTGTTATCTGACGCCATACAGTGAAAAGCGCCTTGATGTGCTGGCGGGATACCTTTCAGGAATGCCTGCTCCGGTCTGGCAAAACTGGTGCTGGAAATTTGGTTTGCAACGCGCAGGTGAGCTGTTACTTAAAACGATTCTTACCCGTTTGCGCCAGCACCACTTACCCGCATCTACCGCTGATATGGCTGCCGCGCATCTACATGCGATGGCACTGGCACAATTGCGCGGTCACAGATTGCCGCTACGCAGTGACTGGCTGGATGCATTAGCCGGATCGCTTATTAAAGAGGCATTAAACGCGCCGTTGCCGTGGAGCTATCGCGGGGTCATTCATCCCGATACCGATCCAATTCTGCTAACGTTGATAGACACATTAGCGGGTGCCAGATTCGGTAAACTAGCCCCCTCCACGCCACAACCGCCGCTGCCAAAAGATGTCACGTCTGAACTGGAACGTACCGAAATCACTCTTCCGTCCAACCTGGCGTTAAATCGCTTTACCCCCTGCGGGCTGGTACAAAGTCAGGTGTTGCATCGGCTGACGATACTGGAGATCCCGGGGATAGTGCGCCAGCAGGGAAGTACACTGACGCTTGCGGGTAACGGTGAAGAACAATGGAAATTAACCCTGCCGCTTAGCCAACATGCGGCATTGATTGAGGCCGCCTGCTTTGGTGCCACACTCCTGGAAGCCGCACGCAATAAATTAGAAGCCGATATGCTGGACACAGGAGGAATCGGCAACATCACCACATGTCTTAGCCAGGCGGCGTTAGCTGGTCTGGAGTCCTTCAGTCAGCAATTACTGGAGCAACTCACATTATTAATCGCCCAGGAAAATCAGTTTGCCGAAATGGGTCAGGCGCTGGAAGTGCTTTATGCCTTGTGGCGTCTGGATGAGACTGGCGGTATGCAAGGGGCGCTAATACTGCAAACCACACTGTGTGCGGCGATAGATCGAACGTTGTGGTTATGTGAATCCAACGGCAGGCCGGACGAAAAAGAATTTCACGCCCATTTGCATAGCTGGCAGGCGCTGTGCCATATCCTGCGCGATCTCCATTGTGGCATTCAACTGCCAGGTGTTTCGCTTTCCGCCGCCCTGGCCTTACTGGAGCGCCGCAGTCAGGCGATTCATGCCCCGGCGCTGGATCGCGGCGCGGCTCTCGGGGCGCTGATGCGTCTGGAACATCCCAACGCCAGTGCCGAAAGCGCACTGGATATGCTGGCGCAATTATCCCCGACTGAGTCAGGCGAAGCCCTACATGGTTTGCTGGCGCTGGCTCGCCATCAACTGGCTTCTCAGCCTGCATTTATCGCCGGTTTCAGCACTCATTTGAATCAACTTAGCGACGCCGATTTTATTAACGCTCTGCCCGATTTACGTGCAGCGATGGCCTGGCTACCGCCTCGAGAACGCGGGGCGCTGGCGCATCAGGTACTTGAGCATTACCAACTGGCGCAGCTCCCCGTCCCGGCACTGCAAATGCCGTTACATTGTCCACCGCAAACCATTGCTCATCATCAACAACTGGAACAGCAGGCACTGGCGTCACTGCAACACTGGGGAGTTTTCCATGTCTGAACTGAACGACCTTCTGACTACCCGTGAGCTACAGCGCTGGCGATTGATTCTTGGTGAAGCGGCTGAAACTACCCTTTGCGGTCTTGATGGCAACGCCCGACGGATAGACCACGCCCTGGAGTGGCTATACGGGCGCGATCCTGAGCGCATTCAACGCGGTGAACGGCACGGAGGGCTGGGCAGTTCAACTCTCACAACGCCCGAGTGGATCAATGATATTCACACGCTCTTCCCACAGCAGGTAATTGAGCGACTGGAAAGCGACGCCGTGCTGCGCTATGGCATAGAAGATGTGGTGACAAATATTGAAGTGCTGGAACGTATGCAACCTTCCGAAAGCCTGCTACGCGCCGTATTGCACACTAAACATCTGATGAATCCCGAGGTGCTGGCAGCCGCTCGCAAGATAGTGCACCAGGTTGTTGAAGAAATTATGGCGCGGCTGGCCAAAGAAGTTCGTCAGGCTTTTTCTGGTGTGCGTGACCGCCGTCGCCGCTCGCATATTCCCCTGGCGCGCAATTTCGATTTCAAAAGTACCCTGCGGGCCAACCTGCAGCACTGGGACCCCAAACGCGGCAAGTTGTATATCGAATCACCCCGCTTTAACAGTCGCATTAAGCGCCATAGTGAACAATGGCAACTGGTTTTACTGGTCGATCAAAGCGGATCGATGGTTGATTCAGTGATCCACTCAGCAGTGATGGCGGCCTGTTTATGGCAATTACCCGGCATTCGCACCCATCTGGTGGCATTTGATACCAGCGTCGTAGATCTCACTGCCGACGTTGCCGACCCGGTAGAGTTATTAATGAAAGTGCAACTGGGCGGTGGAACGCATATCGCCAGTGCAGTGGAGTACGCCCGTCAACTTATTGAACAACCAGGTAAAAGCGTGATTGTTCTGGTAAGCGATTTTTATGAAGGCGGAACATCGTCATCACTCATCCACCAGGTGAAGCAGTGTGTTCAAAGCGGCATCAAGGTGCTGGGGCTGGCGGCGCTCGACAGCACAGCAACCCCCTGTTATGACCGGGATATGGCCCAGGCATTGGTCAATGTCGGTGCACAAATAGCGGCCATGACGCCGGGTGAACTGGCTTCCTGGCTGGCGGAGAATCTTCAGTCATGAATTCACTACGCCCGGAATTATTAGAACTGACGCCACAGGCACTGACAGCGTTAAGTAATGCCGGTTTTGTTAAGCGCAGCCTTAAGGAACTGGAAAATGGCAATATCCCAGAAATTAGCCATGAGAGCGGCACACTGATCGCCACTTTCAGTGACGGTACACGCAGCCAACTGGCAAACGGTCAGGCTCTGAAAGAGGCCCAGTGTAGCTGCGGGGCCAGCGGCATGTGCCGCCATCGCGTGATGTTGGTGTTAAGTTATCAGCGACTTTGTGCTACCCCTCAGCCCACGGAAAAAGCAGAGGAATGGCCCCCGGCAATCTGGCTGGAAGAACTGACTACCCTGCCCACTGCCACGCACAAACGCGCACAATCCCTGGTCGCCAAAGGTATAACTATTGAACTGTTCTGCGCGCCAGGCGAAATTCCCTCTGCCCGCTTACCGATGAGCGATGTGCGTTTTTATTCCCGCAGCAGTATTCGTTTCGCCCGTTGTGATTGCATTGAAGGAACGCTGTGCGAACACGTGGTACTGGCAGTGCAGGCATTCGTCCAGGCCAAAGCACAGCAGGCAGAATTTTCTCATTTGCTCTGGCAGATGCGCAGCGAACAAATCGCATCAAATGACGATCCATTTGCCAGCGATGAGGGCAAAGCCTGTCGTAAATATGTCCAGCAATTAAGTTACGCGTTATGGCTGGGGGGGATCAGCCAGCCGTTAATTCATTACGAGGCAGCATTCAGCCACGCCCGGCAAGCGGCAGAAGCCTGCAACTGGCGATGGGTAAGTGAATCGCTACGGCAACTGCGTGCCAGCGTTGATGCGTTCCACGCCCGCGCCAGCCACTATCACGCAGGAGAATGTTTGCGCCAGCTTGCAGCATTAAACAGTCGGTTAGCCAGTGCACAAGAGATGGTACGACGTGACTGTGTCGGTGAAGTACCGCCCATGCCGTGGCGCACGGTCGTTGGCGCAGGGATTGCCGGAGAAGCAAAACTGGATCATCTGCGGCTGGTGTCATTAGGTATGCGTAGCTGGCAAGACTTCCAACAGTATGGTTTACGGATCTGGTTCACCGACCCCGACACCGGTAGTATTTTACACCTTTCACGCAGTTGGCCGAGAAGTGAACAGGAAAACGCGCCTGCGGCAACGCGTCGGCTATTTACCTTTCAGGCAGGGGCGCTGGCGGGAGGGCAAATCGTCTCACAAGCAGCGAAACGCAGTGCCGAAGGTGAGCTGTTGTTAGGTACGCGCAACTGCTTGAGCAGCGTCGTTCCACTGTCTCCGGATGCGTGGCAAATGCTGAGTGCGCCGCTGCGCCAGCCGGGAATCGTAGCGTTACGGGAATACTTACGCCAGCGCCCGCCAGTCTCCGTTCGCCCGCTTAATCAGGTGGATAATTTATTTATTCTGCCTGTGGCTGAGTGTATTTCACTTGGCTGGGACAGCAGCCGCCAGACACTGGATGCGCAGGTAATCAGTGGCGAAGGCGAAGATAATATGCTGACGTTATCACTGCCAGCCTCTGCCAGCTCACCCTTTGCCGTTGAACGCATGGCGTCCCTGTTACGCCAGCAAGATGATCCCGTGTGTCTGGTTTCTGGATCCGTCAGTTTTACCGAAGGACAGTTAACGCTGGAGCCACGGGTGATGATGACGCAATCTCGCGCCTGGGCGCTGGATGCAGAAACTGCGTCTGTGGCACCGCTACCTTCCGCCAGCGTTCTTCCTGTGCCGTCCACCGCTCATCAGTTGTTGATGCGCTGCCAGTCATTATTAATTCAGGTGCTACATAACGGCTGGCGCTATCAGGGGCAAAGTGTCATCAGTCAGGTCGGCTTGCTGGTAAATGAGTTGACCGGGGCGGGCTTTTACCGGCTGGCACATTTGTTGAATCAATTGCGTACTACAGAGGGAGAGGCTCTGGGTGAAACATTAAACAACTGCGTTTTACTCTGCGAACAGTTGTTACTGATGCTTGAGCAACAAGGGGGGAAAAATGCTTTTTATTAAGAGTTCTACTCCATTTCCGGACTGCTCAAGACGAGGTATAAAGAATATTCTATAGCGCCCTGGTGAGAGTCACCAGTTTTCTGATCTTGATAAAATGGAGTTTTACATGAAGGCTTTCAACAAGCTGTTTTCCCTCGTTGTTGCATCTGTTCTGGTTTTCTCTCTCGCTGGCTGTGGTGACAAAGAAGAATCAAAGAAATTTAGTGCCAATCTGAACGGTACTGAAATTGCCATTACCTATGTCTACAAAGGCGACAAGGTACTTAAGCAATCTTCAGAAACTAAAATTCAGTTCGCATCCATCGGTGCGGCTAACAAAGAAGATGCAGCTAAAACGCTTGAGCCGTTAAGCGCAAAATATAAAAACATTGCTGGCGTTGAAGAAAAATTAACTTTTACAGATACTTACGCACAGGAAAACGTAACTATCGATATGGAGAAAGTTGATTTTAAAGCCCTGCAGGGTATTTCTGGCATCAACATTTCTGCTGAAGATGCCAAAAAAGGCATCACTATGGCGCAAATGGAACTGGTGATGAAAGCCGCAGGCTTTAAAGAAGTGAAATAATCTGTCGGCGGCCATGTTCTTACATGGCCGCCATATCCGTCTTAGCTTTTCTTCACATGCTGGCGCGCTGCCAGCCCTCGCAGAAAATAACGCAAGAATTGATCACCGCATTCGCGGAAGTTTTTATGATCCGGTGCGCGCATCATTGCAGTAATTTCCGGCATGGAAACACGGAACTGCTGTTCGGTGAGGATCGCCAGAATGTCATCGGTTTTCAGCGAAAACGCGATGCGCAATTTTTTCAGCACAATGTTGTTATTAATACGACGTTCCGGCTCCAGTGCCGGTGCAGACTCATCCCTGCCGCGTTTTTCATAAATCAGGCCATTCAGGAATGAAGACAAAATAATGTCCGGGCAACGTTGAAATCCCTCTTCGTCTTCTTTACGCAGCCAGATAGCGATCTGATCGGCGGTAGCTTCAACATTGCTCAGCGCGAGAATACGCACCAGGTCGTTATTATTGGCTTTTAAAATGTAGCGCACGCTGCGCAGAATATCGTTACTTAGCATGAGGCCTTCAGGTGTTGATGAGGCAAAAAGCCATTTTAGCAGTCTTTTACAGGCCAATCGCCTCTTTTAAACTTTTCAGATAACGACGGCTGACCGGAACGGTTAAGCCATTACGCAAAATCAACTCCGCCTGGCCGTTATCCTCCAGACGAATCTCCTGCAAATGCGCGAGGTTAACCAGATACTGCCGATGACAACGCAGTAGCGGCGTACGACTCTCCAGGGTGCGTAAAGTCAGTTCAGTGAAGCCCTCTTTACCTTCGTGACTGGTGACGTAAACACCGCTCATCCGACTGCTGACAAATGCCACATCTTTCATTTGCAGCAAATAAATACGGCTGTGACCGGTACAAGGGATAAATTTCAGTCCTTGCTGATTCTCCGACAACAAGGAAACATCCTGCTTGCTGCGTTCCTGACGCAGGCGGGTCAGGGATTTCTCCAGCCGCGCTTCATCAATCGGCTTCAGTAGATAATCAAAAGCATGTTCTTCAAAGGCTTTAATGGCGTATTCATCAAACGCAGTCAGAAAAACGATATATGGACGATGTTCCGGGTCGAGCATCCCCACCATTTCCAGACCACTGATGCGCGGCATCTGGATATCGAGAAACAGCACATCCGGGCGCAGTTTATGCACCGCGCCAATCCCTTCCACGGCGTTTGAACACTCACCGACGATTTCAATATCGCTCTGCTCTTGCAAAAATACGCGCAGGTTTTCCCGTGCTAACGGTTCATCATCGACAATTAAGACTCTAATCATGCCTCATCCCTCCATGGCAGTCGTAACGTTATTCGGGTGTAACTATCAGGCTCACAGGCGACGCTGATCCCATAGTCATCGCCAAACCGTTCACGTAAACGCTTATCCACCAGATTCATCCCCAGCCCGCTGGCATTGGTTACCGGTTGATACAAACCGGCATTATCTTCGATCTCCAGCATTAAATGTTGCCCTTCACGGCGCGCGCTAATTGCCACTCTCCCGGTATCCAGTAGTTGCGATGTCCCATGTTTAATGGCGTTTTCGACTATCGGTTGTAGGGTAAACGCGGGCAACTGCTGCTGGGATAATTCCTCCGGAATAGAAATATTGACCTGCAAGCGCGACTGAAAACGCGCCTTTTCAATTTGCAGATAAGCGTTCACATGTTCAATCTCGTCAGCGAGAGTAACAAACTCCGAAGGCCGCTTTAAGTTTTTGCGGAAAAAAGTAGAAAGATACTGCACCAGTTGACTGGCCTGCTCACTGTCGCGGCGGATCACCGCTTTAATGGTATTAAGCGCATTGAACAGGAAATGGGGATTCACCTGGGCGTGTAACAGCTTGATTTCCGACTGCGTAAGCATCGCTTTTTGCCGCTCATACTGCCCGGCGAGGATCTGCGCCGAAAGGAGTTGTGCGATCCCCTCACCCAGCGTGCGGTTGATCGAACTGAACAGGCGGTTTTTCGCTTCATACAATTTGATGGTTCCCACCACCCGCTGATTTTCGCCACGCAATGGAATAACCAGCGTTGAACCTAACTTGCACTGCGGGTGCAGAGAACAACGGTAAGGCACTTCGTTGCCGTCGGCGTACACCACTTCGCCGGTTTCTATCGCTTTTAAGGTGTACGTAGAAGAGATTGGCTTACCGGGCAGATGGTGATCATCGCCAATTCCGGTAAACGCCAGCAGTTTCTCACGATCGGTAATCGCCACCGCCCCAATATCCAGCTCTTTATAGAGCACTTGCGCCACTTTCATGCTGTTCACTTCATTAAAGCCCTGGCGCAAAATCCCTTCTGTCGAGGCTGCCACTTTCAGCGCCGTGGCAGAAAAAGCCGAAGTGTATTTTTCAAACATCGCGCGCTTATCAAGCAAAATGCGCATAAACAGCGCCGCGCCCACGGTGTTGGTTACCATCATCGGCGCAGCGATATTACTCACCAGACGCACGGCGTCTTCATAAGGTCGGGCAATCGCCAGAATAATCAGCATCTGCACCATTTCCGCGACGAATGTAACAGCACCTGCGGTAATCGGATTAAAGACTTTATCGGTGCGCCCGCGACGGATCAGGATGCTGTGTACCAGCCCCCCGAGCAAACCTTCGACGATGGTCGAGATCATGCAACTCAGCGCGGTCATGCCTCCCATCGAGTAACGATGTAACCCGCCGGTCAGACCAACCAGCCCGCCCACCACCGGGCCGCCCAGTAAGCCGCCCATCACCGCGCCAATCGCCCGGGTGTTGGCAATAGAATCGTCAATGTGCAGCCCGAACCAGGTGCCCATGATGCAGAAGATGGAAAAGACGATATAGCAGAGAAATTTATGCGGCAGACGAACCGTGACCTGCATTAATGGTATGAATAATGGCGTTTTACTCATTAACCACGCGATAACCAGAAAAACGCACATCTGCTGAAGCAGCAGCAACACCAGATTAAAATCGTACATACCCGCAAACCACAGATCCCTTAAACATGCGTAACATACATTGCCTGCGTTTAACTTTCTTTGAACTCTTGCAGAAAAATGAGAATTCGTGATTACGATCACTCAAAACAATCTGGCAAAAACAAAATCACCCTGAAGATGAACAAAAAACGGGCAAAACTACCTGGTTCGCAAAACTACGTCTAAAGTTAAACCGGGACCTCGCGAGCAAGGGTGGTAGGATGGATGGCGCTTTACACAATTGGTGAAGTGGCGTTGCTTTGTGATATCAATCCTGTCACGTTACGCGCGTGGCAGAGACGTTACGGATTGCTGAAACCACAGCGAACCGACGGCGGTCATCGCCTGTTCAACGATGCGGATATCGACCGGATCCGGGAGATCAAACGCTGGATCGACAACGGCGTGCAGGTGAGCAAAGTCAAAATGCTACTCAGTAATGAAAATGTTGATGTGCAGAACGGCTGGCGCGATCAGCAAGAAACTCTGCTTAATTACCTGCAAAGCGGCAATCTGCAAAGTCTGCGAATGTGGATCAAAGAGCGCGGTCAGGATTATCCCGCTCAGACCCTCACCACTCATCTGTTTATTCCTCTGCGCCGACGGCTTCAGTGTCAGCAGCCAACCCTCCAGACGTTGCTGGCGATCCTTGATGGCGTGTTGATCAACTACATCGCCATTTGTCTGGCCTCGGCACGTAAAAAACAGGGCAAAGATGCGCTGGTCGTCGGCTGGAATATTCAGGACACCACCCGCCTGTGGCTGGAAGGCTGGATCGCCAGCCAACAGGGATGGCGTATTGATGTTCTCGCTCACTCGCTCAATCAGCTACGCCCGGAACTGTTCGAAGGCCGAACATTATTGGTATGGTGCGGTGACAACCAGTCTCCCGCCCAGCAGCAGCAACTTACCCACTGGCAAGAGCAAGGACATGATATTTTTCCGCTTGGCATTTAATGATTCGTTAACAAATGCGCTTTACTGTACAATCCTTTCGTTAACATAAGGAGTGCATTATGCGCATAGCTAAAATTGGGGTTATCACCCTGTTCCTGTTGATGGCGTTAGGCGGTATCGGTGGCGTCATGCTCGCAGGTTATACCTTTATTTTGCGTGCTGGCTAAGTCGCTGCACCAGCCGTTCAAACAGGCGGTCTACGATGATCGCCGCCAGTGCCACCAGCAACGCCCCCTGAATGACATAAGCGGTATTAAATCCGCTAAGTCCGATGATGATCGGCGTTCCCAGCGTGCTGGCCCCGACCGTTGAGGCGATGGTCGCCGTGCCAATGTTGATAATCACCGAAGTCCGCACGCCAGCCAGAATCACTGGTGCGGCCAACGGTAACTCCACTTTACGCAATCGCTGACTCCGGCTCATTCCCATACCTTTGGCAACGTCTGTCACGCTATCATCAATCGCTCCCAGTCCGGCAAGTGTCGCCTGTAAGATGGGCAATACACCATAAAGGATCAGCGCAATAATCGCTGGCTGCAGACCAAACCCCATCACCGGAACGGCAATCGCCAGTACCGCTACGGGTGGAAAAGTCTGCCCAACGGCGGCTATGTTTTCCACCATCGGGCGAAACTCCGCGCCCCACGCGCGAGTGACCGCAATTCCTGCACCGACGCCAATAGCCACGGCAAACAAACTTGAGATCCCCACCAGCCAGAAATGGGCCAGCGCCAGGGAAGCAAAACTTTCTTGCTGATAAACAGGCCGCGGCAGTTGTGGGAATAAGGCACCGAACAGCGGCTGGCTGTATGGCAGCCAGAAAATCAGCGCCACAAACAGGGCAATCAACCAGAAAAGCGGATCGCGCACTATTTTCATGCGATTACGCCTCCATCAGCAGATCCTGAAAATGCAGTGTGCCGCAAGGTTGGCCTTGAGCGTTAACCACCGGCAGCACTTCACAGCCACGGGCGACAAACAATGAGAGTGCATCACGTAGCGTCATCTCTTCTGCCAGCGCCTCACCTTCAGCACGTTCGTTGCGGCGCACATAATCGGTCACACTGCGTAACGATAACAGGCGCACGCCCAGCTCGCTGTGACCAAAAAACTGGCGCACAAAATCATTCGCCGGACGGGTAAGCATCGCCAGCGGATTGCCCTGCTGCACCACTTCACCATGATCCATCAGCACCAGATGCTCCGCCAGGCGCAGCGCCTCATCGATATCATGAGTCACCAGCACAATGGTGCGCCCCAGCAAACGGTGAATGCGCGTCATCTCTTGTTGCAACGCGCCGCGCGTTACCGGATCCAGTGCGCCAAACGGTTCGTCCATCAGCAAGACTTGTGGATCGGCAGCCAGTGCACGGGCAACCCCCACGCGCTGCTGCTGACCGCCGGAAAGCTGATGCGGATAACGCTCGCGTAAATTTGCCTCCAGCCCCAGTAGCGCCATTAATTCGTCGATACGATCGTCAATTCGCGCCCGCGACCATTTTTGTAATTGCGGTACGGTGGCGATATTTTGCGCCACGCTCCAGTGGGGAAATAAACCTATCGACTGAATGGCGTAGCCCATTCGGCGGCGCAGCTCCAGCACTGGCAGCGAACGAATCTCTTCTCCGGCAAAACGGATCACGCCACTGTCGTGCTCCACCAGGCGGTTGATCATCTTCAGAGTGGTTGATTTACCGGAGCCTGACGTGCCAATCAGCACCGAAAAGCTCCCCTCCTGAAAATTGAGATTGAGATCGTTAACGGCCTTTTGCGTGCCGAACTGTTTGCTGACATGGCTAAATTCAATCATGACTTTTCACCTTCAGCAGTGCGATAACCAAATCGAACAGCGCGTCGATCAGCACCGCCAGTACAATCACCGGGATCACCCCCAGCAACACTAAATCAATGGCACTGCTTAACAGTCCCTGAAAAACCAGCGCACCAAAACCGCCCGCGCCAATTAACGCCGCAATCACCGTCATACCGACGGTCTGCACCATTACCACCCGCAGACTGCGCAGAAATACTGGCAGCGCCAGAGGTAACTGGACATGAAGGAGTCGCTGCCCCCCGCTCATGCCCATCGCTCTGGCGCTTTCCAGCACATCGCGCGGGATCTGGTTCAAGCCCACTACCACGCCGCGCACCAGCGGCAACAAGGCATAGAGCACCAGGGCAATCAATGCTGGCGTCATGCCTGTTCCTGCTATGCCGAGCGTCCCCAGCCACGGAAAGGTAGCGGCCAGTCCGGCAAGCGGTGCGATCAACAAACCAAACAGCGCCACCGAAGGCACGGTCTGAATGACATTGAGTAAAGAAAAAATCGCCCCCTGCCGCGCGGTGGAAAAGTAGCACCAGACGCCCAATGGTACGCCGATAACCAGCGCAGGCAGTACCGAACCAAACAGCAGTGCCAGATGTTGAGCCAGTGCATCATCGAATACATCCTGACGGTTGGCATACTCTTTCATTAACGAAAGATCGTTAAGCGTGCCAGAGAACAGTAACCACAACGGAATAATGGCGATCTGAATATGCAGCAACCAGCGCCATAGCGGATGCGTGGAAATTCGCCGGATAGCATCGCTACAGGCCAGCAGCGCCAACGCCGCAGCCAGCCAGAAGCCACTGCCGAGGCTGGTACGCGCCAGGGCGCTACCACTTTGCGCCAGTTGCGTCGCGGCTTTTCCTGCCCCCCATACCAGCAAAATAAACACCAGTTGCGCGAGGAGAAAAGCAAAAATGCTGCCTTTTCTTCCGGGAACGAAACAAGCAGTCAGCCATGCGCAACCAACGCCCACCAGCATCCAGATGGTTTGCGGCCACAACTGACAGAGTTGTCGACCTTCACCAGAAACTAATCGGTTAGGTGCGTAACTGATAAACGGCAACGCCGCTGCTATTGCCATCAGTAACAGCAGCAACGCCAGAACAGAGTTAATACGAAGATGCGCCACGGGAAATTACTTCGTCCACCCTTTTTGTTTCAGGTAGTCGGCAGCCACTTTTTTCGCGTCCAGCCCTTCTACAGCAATACTGGCATTCAATTGCTGCAACGTCTTTTCATCGAGGCTGGCGAAGACAGGCTGTAGCCACTGCGCCATTTTCCGGGAACCGCCCGCTTTT